>ENA-OOXJ01000007-OOXJ01000007.1-human-gut-metagenome-genome-assembly--contig:-NODE-7-length-192356-cov-11.082106_pt1 | contig 192356 bp, 222 predicted proteins | sample MGYA00241587_ERZ501343 | MGnify/ENA primary metagenome ERZ501343 (study PRJEB25962, sample SAMEA2042918) | human gut metagenome | biome: human gut; feature: human-associated habitat; material: faeces... | reverse complement strand
TGAATTTGTTTTTAAATTTGGAGGGATTTTTTTATGTCCTTTTTTCGGGCAGTTACAGGAAAAGGGAAAATAGCAGTAAAGCCGGATAAAATCCGGTTATATGTCAACAAGGAAGAACTTTGCAAAGAATATGAAGATACTCTCCGAAGGTCAACAGAAGATACAGAGCTTCTCAAGGATTTGTTTGAGAAACTTGGTTTTCAGAGAAAAGACCTTAAAACAGTATATTTTAATGTCGATACAGAATATGAAAGCTATCAGGACAGAGATAAGAGCTGGAAGCGAAGATTTAAAGGTTATAAGTATAATCACCATATGAAAATAGAGTTTGCAGCTGATAATAAAAGATTAGGGCAAGTCCTTTACGCTTTGGCTCATAGCTCATTAAGGCCAGAGTTTTCTATTGAGTATACAGTGGCAGATGTAGAAAAATGTAAAAATGAGCTGTTACATAAAGCAATCGAGGATTCCATTCAAAAGGCACAGGTGCTTACAACAGCAGCAAATGTGAAATTGGGTGAAATACAGGCAATTGATTATTCTTGGGGAGAGATAGATTTTGTAACAAAGCCATTGAATGAAATGAGATTAATGGAGTGTACGGAATGTGAAATGAGTGCACCGGGAGCATATGATATAGATATTGAGGCAGACGATATTAATGTTACTGATACGGCAACTGTAATATGGGAAATTGCATAAAGAGGAAGATATAAATAGATTAGACGAAAAGCAAGAGGCACCGTTAAAGTAGGTACCTCCTTCTTTTTAGAGAGTTAGCTCTTTTTCTGATATGGGAATTTGCATCTCCGGAGCATTAAGTAGTGCTGTGAAATTCTGTCTAATGATATTCAGTGTCTTCTGCTTTTTCTGCAATTCTTGTTTTTCCCGGACAGTAGCAGCTTGTTCAGATTCAAGATTTTCTATCCTATTCTGGATTTTATTAGAGCTTGGGATTTTGGTAACACCGAGATCCTGAAGCTCTTTTTTTAGTGAATCGTGCAGTTGGTATTCTGCTTGATGTTTGGTTCGGTATGCTTTTGGATTTTTAGCAGATTTGCAATCTTCAATCACTTTTCGGCAGAGACGGTAAGAATCACAGTGTTTTTGAATGATTTTCTGTGTGCTCAGCTCACTGTTGATTTGCGTTATTCTTTGATCAGCCGCTTTAACAGAAGCATCAACATCAGAAACATGCTGTTGGAAATCTTCATAATTCAGCAGGTTATTTTCGGAAAGATAGTTGAAGGTGCGTGCCGCTTCTTTCAGGTTATTTAGTTTTGCCCATCGTTCAAATCCTTCTCGATTGCCGGTCGTAACATAAGTGGAGATATTGATATACAGGCGAGCTTCTCTGGACAGATGCCTTGGAGCTTTTATTTTGTTACGGTTTTTTGCCAAACGGATGCGGACATTTTCTTCTGAATAATAGCTTCCAAGAGATTTCATATAAGTGAAGTTTTTCTGTTCCGGTGCACGGAAGGACAGGTGTTTTCCCTGTCGGACTTCATATCCGGCTAACTGCATTTTTTGTAAAAATTCCTCATAGTTGATGGAAGTCCAGATTGCTTTATCAACTGCAACACGTAGCTTGGCTTTCCAGCTGGTGCCACGATGATATTCCATGTTCTCCTTATAACTTTTGCCTTTTTCTCCGGTTGGCATACTGGTGGCAAGTCCATTTTCATGGCAGATACGATTACTGATCCGGCAGATTTTATGGTAGCTCCGCTTATTGGAAACATACTTGTGATGATCAACAAAACTTGCTGCATTAAAGATGATGTGGTTATGGATATGATTTTTATCAACATGGGTGCTTATCACATATTCATATTTTCCTTTCAGTACTTCGTTTGCAAATTGTTGCCCTAAGCGATGGGCAGTTTCGGCATCAACTTCTCCAGGTTTAAATGACTGGATCAGATGAAATGCCAGGTTATCACCTTTGTCCATTCCATTCTTTTTTGCCATTTCTCTTGTCATAGAAAATTCAAGATCTGCAGTTTCCGGGGAACAGCCAAAACTGGAAACTAACAGTTTTTCTTCTGTTTTATCTGGATTCGTGATGTAGTCCAGAGCTTTCTTGTCTGTTACTTTAATTGGGAAGATCTTAAGATACGCCATAATTCTTTCACCATCTCTTTTAATTCTTGCTTTTCTTCCGGATACAGATCACCGGTGCTGTTTACTTTTTTGGCAATCTGATTAATATTCACACCGATCTTATGCATTTCCTCATACTGTTTCTTCAGTGGAGTGGTATCGGTGTTGACGATGTAACCGTCGATTGCCATTTTACGAAGATAAGCTCCCATATTTTTTGTCTTTGATTCAATCATCTTTCTACGAATAAGCTTTTTTTCTTCTGGGGAAACACAAAACAAAATCTGTATATTTCTTTTTCTCTTTGCCATAGGCAGATTCTCCTTTCTTTGGTTCTTCGAAGTAGTGACTTCTGTGTTTTTAATTTAGGGCAGGGTTCCCTAAATTGCTGGTTTTCCGGAAGTGTATATACACTTCCTGTCCTTGCTATTTACCGGTGGCACAGCCGCCGGAAGAGAGTCTTAAAAAAGAACCCTCTATAAATAAGGTACTGAGAGAAGAAAAAGAGGACATCGAAGCTCAGAAGTATGACGCAAGCATGATTCTGTGGTATAGTAAAATCTGAATGAAAAAGAAGAAAAGAGGTCAAACCGATGTCACGGAAAAACCATAAGATGATAGATGGGAGATTACTGCAAACGAATAAGAAGTATTCCCAGTTAAAAATGAAGCAGAAAGAAAAGATTGCGGAATGGATGTTTCAGGCAACCAGAGATTATTATATGAAAAAATGTACTTTTCCGAGTGACAAACATCTGGAAGAAGTGGTGGATTCTGTTTATGAAAAAATTGAAGATGCAGAAATCTGGATTCCGTATGGAGAGGTCTTCAAGCATTATAAATCCAAACGATCGGATATCAACAAACGTGTCAGAAAATCTCTGAATGAAAAAGAAGAGAGTCAGATTGAGAAGGTCTGTTTTATGAATATGTGTATGATTCAGGATCATAAAGGGAATGTACTGGCTCTGGATAAAGTAAATGATAGCTATACCGGTACAACTTTTCCAGGCGGTCACGTAGAAGCAAATGAGATTTTTCAGAAATCTATGATTCGGGAAGTCTGGGAAGAAACAGGACTTACGGTTGAAGCACCGAAGCTTGGAGGATTATATCATTGGCATAAGAGCGGAGTGCACTATGTTATTACCTTGTATAAAGCGGATAAGTTTACCGGAGAATTAAAGAGTTCTGAGGAAGGAAGAGTTTATTGGATTCCGCTGGAAGAGTTAAAAACAAAAGAACTTGCTACAGGTATGGAACACGTTTTGCGGATTCTGGAATCAGAGAAGGTGGACGAGTGCTATATGCATCTGGAAGCAGATGGATATGTGGGAGACTTGTATTAAAGAATTACATGAGAAATGGCTGCCTGCTCATTGGAGAAAAGACAGCCATTCTTTATAAGATACATCATTCATCTATTCTGTTTTTTGCGGTTCGTTTTTGGAAGTGAAATTAATATATTTGGCACGTTGTAAAATTGAAATAACTGCATCAATGCTTTCAGGATTGGAGAAGCTCATGATAAAAGGTTCTTCTTTAAATTCCATGGGTTCGAACCCAGGATTCTGATCTGGATTCTTGAGTATATGGATGGGACGTGCACTCTGATTATAAAATGCCAGTTGTGCGGAATCTGTAGTGTTACCGATGACACCAATGCCTACATCCCCTTTTCCAAAGTCTATTCTATGTTTATTTAAGTTGATCATTTTCAAAAATCTCCTTTTTCAAAAATAGCATATTTAGTAATTTTCTATTATTCCCGAAGTAGGGATATCTTTTAAAAAGTCACTGTTGGAAGTAATCGGAGAATCTACAATCTGAACGCCGCTTCGTTTCATCATTCGGAATTTGAAATCAAGAAGTTCCGGTGGAACTTTCAGTTCTGCGGCAGCCTGGAAAAAGGACATATCGGCGTTAAGCATCTCCAGTACATCTTCATCTTCCAGAAGATAATCAGCGGCAAAGCAATTCGCTTCATATTCACATTGTGATACTCCATCGAATAATTCAAAATCATGAAAACACTTGATCTGAAGGGTTTTCTGATGAAGGAGTGCGTGACCGATCTCGTGGATCAGGATAATCTGCTGTATGATTTCCGGCAGGTCGCAGTTAATGACGATGCAGGTCTTTCGACATTCCCGCATACAGAAGCCTTTGCAACAGTTTGGATCAGTTCCAAGCGGAAGCTTCTTAACAATAATATGCATAGCGGCTGCAAGGCGGTACGGATCACTTTCCTGATATTTTGTTTTTACTTTACTAACAGTGTCTCTTATACATTTTGAACTCATAAAAACACCTCGATATTTCATAAGATAGTTTGCTGCAAGTATAGAGTAGCAAAAGTGCTGTACGAAAATACGGACACCTATGAATCCCTTTCCGTTTCAGTGTTTTTCTTTTTCCGTCCAAATGTCTTTTTAGCTTCCATCTTACAGGAAAGATATGCTTTGGTTACAGCCTGATAGAAAGCATCTTTTGCTTCTTCATCGAGTTCGCCACCAGCAAAAAGAGCACGGTTGGCTTCGAGAATCTCATTGATGTCCCTGGCACCTTTTTCACCAAGCTGTCCATTGACTTCATCAATATAATCCATTTTTTCAATTCCATAAGAAGGATCTGTGATCTCATCATGTTTTAAATAATCATAAGAGACATTTAATGCATGAGCGAGCTTTCTCATAGTAGAGATTCGTGCGATTGTGCCGGAACTTTCATAAGCTGCGATTGCACGCTGGGATACGCCGACCAGTTCTGCAAGTTCTTTCTGTGTCAGATGATTTTGTTCTCGTTGAAATTTAATCTTGTCTGAAAAATTCATAGTGGGATCCTTTCCAAGTTTTTGAAATCGTAACTTCATCAACTTCATAAAAACTATTGACAGAGTTCATTATCACGTATAGAATACAAACAAACGTTCGTGAAGTTAGTAGAAATTATAATTCAAAAACTTCACAAAGTCAATATGAAGCAAAGAAGTTTTATTACGATTTTTAGACTGGTAGGTGAATGTTATGAGCAGGACAATTCTTCATTCAGATATGAATTGCTTTTACGCAAGTGTTGAGATGCTGCATCATCCGGAACTTGCCGGAAAGCCGATGGCAGTTGGGGGCGATCCGGAAGCAAGACATGGAATTGTGCTGACTGCGAATTATATTGCAAAGCGAGCCGGAGTAAAAACAGGTATGGCATTGTGGCAGGCAAGGCAGGTTTGCCCGGAAATAATTTTTGTACCGCCTCGCATGGATCTTTATTTGAGGTTTTCCAGAATGGCACAGGAGATTTACAGTGAATACACAGATCAGAGAGAACCATTTGGGATTGATGAAAGCTGGCTGGATGTGACCGCCAGTACTTCTATCAAGGGAGATGGAATGAAGATTGCAAAAGAGATCAGCAGTCGGATTAAATATGAACTGGGTGTTACCGTAAGTATTGGTGTTTCCTGGAATAAGATATTTGCAAAGCTCGGTTCTGATTATAAAAAGCCGGATGCCATTACAGAGTTTTCCAAAGACAATTACAAGGATATTGCATGGAAACTTCCAGTAGGAGATTTACTCATGGTTGGAAGAAGCACTGAACGGACGATGAAGAAACTTGGCATTTGTACGATTGGCGATCTGGCAGGGGCAGAACCTTCTATATTAGAAACATATCTTGGAAAGATGGGATTGGTACTTCATACCTTTGCAAATGGATGGGATAAGACTCCAGTTTCAGTAGAAGGATATAGAGCACCAATCAAATCTATCGGGAACAGCACAACAACACCAAGAGATCTTGTTAGTGAATTGGATGTGAAGATTATTTTGATGGCGCTTTCAGAAAGTGTAGGAGCCAGGTTGCGTGAAAATGGTTTTCAATGCAGGACAGTAGAAATCTCGATTCGGGATAATGGACTGTACCATTTCACGAGACAGTGCAAGTTGGACAGGGCAAGTAATCTTACAGAAGAAATTGCCAGAACTGCATTTGAGTTATTTCAGAAAAATTATAACTGGGAACATCCGATTCGTAGTCTTGGTGTTCGAGGATGTGATCTGGTGTCTGAAGAGATGCCTTATCAGCTTGATTTATTTATGGATGAAACAAAAAGAGAAAAAATCAAAAAGATGGACCAGGTGGCAGATGAGATCCGTGGAAGATTTGGTTATCAGAGTATTCAGAGAGCATTTATGTATCAGGATAAGATACTGGCACAGCTGAATGCTAAGGAACACACGGTTCATCCACAAGCATATTTTCATGGATAGGAGAGAGCAGGTGTTTTGTAATGACAGCTAAAGTGTATGTAGATGTCCTGGCGGTATTCAGCCGGGAAGGAGAATTGATCCCTACAGCGTTTGTCTGGGAAGATGGACGTAAGTATGCGATTGATAAGGTTTCAAAACCGGAGCGTTGTGCCAGTCGAAAAGCTGGCGGAACCGGATATCGTTATACCTGTCAGGTGGGCGGGAAAATCTGTCATCTGACTTATGAAGAAAATTATAAATGGTTTATGGAACGTAAATAACGGTGCCCTAAAAGGGAGCCCTGAATCAGGGCCCCCTTTGGAGAGATAGATATTCGATGAGAACATCAGCAGTCGGGGATACATCCTTTCCCGTGAGAACCGATTGCTTTCAATAGATCATACAGTTGCCGGTCAGCCAGAAATAGAAGCTATCCCACAGCAGATATTTCTGCGGAATCTGCATGAAGAGATGTTAGGACAGTGACAGACTGTGAATGGAATAAACAATACAATGATTGGTCTGGCTGCGGAAGCGGTCGGGAAGGAGGACAATTATGCAGAGAATACAGGATATGTTTATCAATATGGAAGAAGTGGCAGAGGATGCTTATAAGAATACGGAATTATTGTTGAGTCAGTATACCAAGGTAATGTTCCGTATTGAGAAGAATCTTGTGGATATAGATTATGAAATGTATGCAGAAGAAGGGAAGCATCTGAAGGAAATGTTATATGATCTGGTAGATTTCGATGCGACTGCAGAGAAACGCAGAATCCAGGAAAAGCTTCTAAATAATGATATGAATCTCTGTTTGCTGGAAATCATGAGAGATTCCCTGATAGCTTTGAGGGATTATCCGAAGAATGGACAGCTGTATTATCGGCTTTTGAAATATAGATATTTTGAAGCAGGAAATACCAATGAAGATGTGATGCTGATGCTGGATGATATGCCAAGTACCACTTATTATCGAAACCGTAAGAAAGCAATCCGTTTGTATGCAACAATGCTCTGGGCATTTACACGTCCGGAAAAGATACAGAATAAGATGGAGGAAATAAACTGGAAGAAAAGTGGGAGTAAAGTGGCAGTGAACTGACAGTAAACTGGCATGTGAATGGCATTACAATGAAAATACATGCATGTTAGAATTGATATGCTGAGAGAAATAGACCTTCGCAGACGTAATGTTTGCGGAGGTTTTTCTTTTCTCAAATTTTAAGGCGTCAGGCTGTGCCCGGAAGGGCATGGCCTTTTTTTATACCCAAAAAACAGGTTGCAGATTTGAAAAAGCTTCCTTTTTAACAGGTAGATGCCGGAAAGGAAGAGCATATCAAGATGCAGGGAAGAGGCAGACATTATGCCAGATATCCATGATTTCCGATTTGTCACAAATCAACAAAAACGACAAATCGGAGGAACAATCATGGAAGAAAGAAAATACACATTTTACGACAGATATCAGAAGGTGAAATACGCTAATATTACAGCAGAAGAGCTGGAAGTTCTTAATATTTCTTATAATAAGGAACATTATATGTTCGATCAGCAGCATCAGAGAAATAATACAGTATTATTTTGTGGATTAGAATCAGAAAACAGTTGTGCGACAGACTTTATCGCAGATGATGGACGTGACATTGCATCAGATATCACAACAGAGATCTTCTTCAAAGAACTCTTCAGTGATCTGACAGAGAAGGAAAAGAAAATCGTGAGCGATTATTTTATTATGGGAAAACAAGTTAAGGAAACAGCAGCGGAACTGGGCGTCAGCACACGTCAGGTGAGTAGAGACAAGAACAGTGCTTTGGCAAAAATGTTAAAGAGAATGAAAGCAGCTGGATATGAATCATATGCTGAGGCGGCAGGTGCATTTCTGCAGGAAAGCGATTATATTCCAACACAGATGGAGACGCAGAATTCTATTATGAAGAAAAGGACCGGAGAAGTGAGACTGCCATCAGATCATAAGATGAAAAAATAAATTCTTAAAAAACAAATCATGATAATAATGTGATGATATCACAGAAAACAAATAAAATTCAGATTATAATAAAGCCATAAAAGAAAAAACGAGGAGGACTGTAAAATGTCTGCTATTAATATCAATAAAAATAATTTTCAGAATGAAATAATGGATTCCGAGAAAACCGTTCTTTTAGACTTTTGGGCTCCTTGGTGTGCTCCTTGCCGCATGGTAGTACCTATTGTAGAGGAGATTGCAAGTGAGCGTAGAGATATTAAAGTTGGAAAGATTAATGTAGATGAAGAGCCTGAACTGGCAAATAAGTTCAGTATTATGAGCATTCCGACTTTAGTGGTTATGAAGAATGGGAAGATTGTACAGCAGGTTTCAGGGGCGAGACCTAAGAATGCGATTTTAGAAATGCTTTAAGGAGGTGCGCTAATGGGCTTTTTTGATTTCTTTAAACAGGCGAATATTAATCAAGGAATAGAGGAATATAAAAGGACTGCCGGTGCAGTTCTGCTGGATGTACGTACTCCGCAGGAATATCAGGAAGGGCATATACCAGAAAGTAAAAATGTGCCGTTACAACAACTTAACAATATTGTTTCAGTAGTGAAGAATACAGAAATACCGCTGTTTGTATACTGTTATTCCGGAGCCCGAAGTCGTCAAGCAACTGGGATGTTGCAACGAATGGGATATTCTAAAGTAAATAATATTGGTGGCATTGCTGCTTATTCAGGAAAGGTGGAAAAATAAGATGAAGGTAATAATCGTAGGCGGTGTAGCCGGAGGAGCTACAGCTGCAGCAAGAATACGAAGATTGGATGAACATGCAGAAATTACTGTGTTTGAAAGATCTGGATACATATCCTATGCGAATTGTGGGCTTCCATATTATATTGGAGACGTGATCACAGACCCGGAAGAACTTACACTACAGACACCAGAGAGTTTTTTTAAACGCTTCCGTATTAACATGAAAATTCATCATGAAGTTATTTCCATACATCCGGAACGTAAAACGGTTTCAGTGAAAAATTTAGAGAATGATGAGATATTTGAAGAAAACTATGATAAGCTGATCCTCTCTCCGGGGGCAAAGCCAACACAGCCAAGACTTCCCGGAGTAGGTATTGATAAACTTTTTACACTTCGTACTGTAGAAGACACTTTTCGGATAAAGGAATATATAAATAAGAATCATCCAAAATCGGCTGTATTGGCAGGTGGCGGTTTTATTGGTCTGGAACTGGCAGAAAATTTGAGGGAGCTTGGCATGGATGTTACGATTGTCCAGCGGCCTAAGCAGCTGATGAACCCTTTTGACCCGGATATGGCATCCATGATCCATAATGAAATGAGAAAGTATGGGATAAAACTGGTACTGGGCTATACAGTAGAAGGATTTAAAGAAAAAGACAACGGAGTGGAGGTCCTGTTGAAAGATAATCCATCCCTTCAGGCTGATATGGTAGTTCTGGCAATCGGAGTCACACCAGACACAGTATTAGCAAAAGAAGCCGGTCTGGAACTTGGCATCAAGGAAAGTATTGTAGTGAATGACAGAATGGAAACCTCTGTACCGGATATTTATGCTGCAGGTGATGCAGTTCAGGTAAAACATTATGTTACGGGTAATGATGCGCTGATTTCTTTGGCAGGACCAGCCAATAAACAGGGCAGAATCATCGCTGATAATATTTGTGGCGGTGATAGTCGTTACCTGGGCAGTCAGGGAAGCTCCGTTATAAAAGTGTTTGATATGACAGCAGCCACTACAGGTATCAATGAAACCAATGCCAAAAAGTCAGGATTAGAGGTAGATACAGTAATTCTTTCTCCTATGAGTCATGCCGGTTACTATCCAGGTGGAAAAGTGATGACCATGAAGGTGGTTTTTGAAAAGGATACGTATCGCTTGCTTGGTGCTCAGATTATAGGATATGAAGGCGTTGATAAACGTATCGATGTGCTTGCAACAGCAATCCATGCAGGGCTGAAGGCAACTCAGCTGAAAGATCTGGATCTTGCATATGCACCGCCATACTCCTCTGCCAAGGATCCTGTAAATATGGCAGGATTCATGATAGACAATATAGCAAAAGGTACCTTAAAACAATGGCATCTGGAAGATATGGATAAGATTTCTAAAGATAAAAGTGTTGTATTGCTGGATGTGAGAACTGTAGGTGAATTTAACAGGGGGCATATGGATGGATTCAAAAATATTCCTGTAGATGAACTGAGGGAACGCATCAATGAAATTGAGAAAGGAAAGCCTGTTTATCTGATATGCCAGAGTGGGCTGCGAAGTTATATTGCCAGTCGTATTCTGGAAGGAAATGGATATGAAACATACAACTTCTCCGGCGGATTCCGCTTCTATGATGTAGTGGTTAATGACCGTGTACTGATCGAAAGGTCATATGTATGTGGTATGGATTATTAGAAATAAACAAAATATTTTACGATTTTCACGTAGTATAAAAGGATTCCCCCATTTATTAGAATGACTTTCATAATTCTGATAAATGGAGGATTCTTTAGATGTTATAGAAAAACAGGTTTATGATCTTTGTAGTGTTTCCAGTTTTTTCGAATCAAGGATGGTGATTTTGCCGCGTGAGAGTTTGACGAGACCTTCGCCTTGAAAGTATCGAAGCATTCGAGTGATAACTTCCCTGTGGGAACCAAGATGGTTGGCGATAGTTTCGTGAGTAATTTTTAATTCATTTGTTTCTTCGATAGAGGTCTCTTCTAAAAGAAATGAAGCAACTCGCTTATCCAAACTCTTCCACATGATCTGTTCAATCAGCCACATGACATCAGAAAAACGGGTAGCCATTAACTCATTGGTATAGTTTGCGACGGGAGCCGATTCCTTCATGATGTCCTTATAGATTTCAGCAGGGATGATCCAAAGATCAGTATCTTTTTCTGCTTCAATGGTTACTTCAAATTGAATGGACTGCATGATACATGAGGCGGATAAAAGACACATATCCATATCGAACAAACGGTAAAGTGTAATTTCCCGTCCTTCATCTGAAAGTATGTAAGTTCGAAGCTGCCCGGATTTAACCAGTAATAATCCAGTACAATCCAGGTTTCCGTTGTGAATGATCGTTCCTTTTTTTACATCCCGTGTAATCAAATTGTCTGAAATTACTTTTTTCTGTACTGTATTTAAGTCATTCCATAGTGGAAAATAATTTTCGAAGCTCATAACAGTTATCTCCTTTACGAACATAGTATACTTACTTTTTTAAGATGCGTCAATTACATAATTGACATATGCCATAAATAAAAATATACTGACTATAGTACATGACTGTTGTGAATATGAGGGAGGGATAAATAATGCAGGGAGATGTCAGTTTTACATTTTTGGACCGAATCGAAGAAGTAGAACTGAATATTGTAGATAGACGATGGCAGTCTGCACTGGCATTGGCATTGACTTTGCCAGATATTTGCGGAGGTATTGCTTTCCCGGAAATTGTTAAACATTATCGAGATGGCCGGGTTATGCTGGATCGGAAAAAGAATCCGACCCGTGATGTGGGAACCCAGTATATTCGCTGGTTTGATGAATATGCAGGGGACTACTTTAAACTATCTCAATTCGATGAAAAGCCATATATTTGCGGAGAACGCTGTTGGCAGCTTCGATGTGAATATCTTCATCAAAATAAAGGATTTTTGAATGATGAAAATAATATACGCTTTCATCTTGGACTAAACTGTGGAATGTCAGTTTGTCAGTTGGACAGTATGAACATACAGGAGAACGGAAACGATATTCGTATAGACATAGAACAGTTTTGTCTGAGAATGTGCAAGGCAGCAAAGAGTTACTATGATAAAGTTAATTTGGAAAAAGACTTTAGTCTCTATAACACACCAGTTTTGGATTTTATTCAGGTAACACAAAAAAAGAAAGATGCTTCTATTATTGCACTGATTTGTGGCAATGAACGCTATGCAAAAGGATTAAAAGAAGCATTGCAGTTTATTTCAGAGCAGATTATGCTGTTTTACACACTGGAAAGCGCTAAAACAAAATTAGGAAAACATAAGCCGGATCTTTGGATTGTTACCGAAGATATGACGAGACAACCGAATCAGCCATGGCGTGCTGACAGGACAACACCTGTAATTATAATCACAGGCAATCCTGATGCTGTTGAAATTAAAAAGAATTCAGGAAAACTAACTGTTCTTTCTATGCCATTATCAATAGTTGATTTGCGGAAAAACGTCGAAATATATGTGTCGTGAGGAGAAGTTTATGCTGTACATAATACTATTATTTGCATTCATAGTTATATATTTGATGATGCTTATGCGGAGACAGAAAGATAAGATGAGCGAAATTAAAATACAAATGGATCAACTGCAGGCACAACATGATGAATTGCAGAAAGAAAGGGATCAGTTACTAGAACAGATGAATCATCTGGAAGAGCAACGAGAACACTTGCAAATGCAAACAGACCAAGCATTTCGGAGTGCTGATGAAATTGAGAAAATTTGCGATGAGATATGGCATCATGCTAATATCATCCACCTTTATTCTTCGTTATCTGAAGAAGAAAGCAAATCTATAACAATGAAAGAAAAACAAAAAGTAATTATTAGAACAATCGAGGAGATTCTAAACATCATATATAAATATAAAGGTGATGTATAATAAAAATATGTCATTCTAGTTATTAGCGTTCAAGGTAAATTCTTATGTAATAATATCACAGAAGAATTTACCTTTTTCAGGTACAATAGAGATACCAAATTTGAAAGGAGAACAAAGCATTGGCAAAAAGAGTGGCAAGTGTCGATAAAAAAAGCTGTGCTGCCTGCGGAGTATGTGAAAATACTTGTCCGCTGGCAGCGGTTAAAGTTCATCGTGGATGCTATGCGGTAGTAGAAGAAACATTGTGTGTAGGATGTGGGAAATGTGCAAGGTCCTGTCCAGTAGGCTGTATTGAAATGAAAGAGAGGGTAGCAGTGTGAAGAAAAAGAAACTTTGGTATGATTATTTATGGATATGGGCAATCCTTTATTTTGCTCTCGGTTTTTTTAGTATTTTGTTCGCTTGGTTTGGGATGATTGATTTCCTGTTGCCGTTAGGAATAGCAATATTCGGTGGAAATAAATTTTTCTGTAATCATTTGTGTGGACGTGGCCAGCTTTTTAGTAAGCTTGGTGGAGATTTAAAATGCTCAAGAAATAAACCAACCCCGCGATGGATGAGTTCAAAATGGTTCCGATACGGCTTTTTGATATTTTTCCTTACAATGTTTGGAAATATGGTATTTCAGACATATTTAGTTGGTGCCGGAGCATCATCCTTGCGTGAAATCATCAAATTATTCTGGACCTTCCGTGTTCCGTGGGGATGGACATACACTGCCGGAACAGTAGCTGATTGGGTGGCACAGTTTAGTTTTGGACTTTATAGTTTGATGCTTACATCTTTGTTGTTAGGGTTGATCGTAATGGTGTTATATAAGCCACGAACCTGGTGTACATTTTGTCCAATGGGAACAATGACGCAGGGTATCTGTAAATTAAAAAATAATGAAAAGAAGTAATACTATAAGGCGATTTATAAAAGGCATATGTCAAAAACATTATTGACATATGCCTTTTATAGGACTATTATATAAGAAAAGCGAGAAAGGAGCAGTTTATGCCGAGACCAGTAAAATGCAGAAAAGTCTGTCATTTCCCCAATGTTTTAGAATTTCTTCCGGCAGACGATACTGACAAAAAAACACCCATTGTTCTGACGGTAGATGAGTACGAGACAATCCGTCTTTTGGACAAGAAAGGTTATAGTCAGGAGCAGTGTGCAGTATCTATGCAGATTGCAAGAACAACAGTTCAACGGATTTACGAGATTGCTAGGAAGAAAATAGCAGATGCACTCATTGATGGGCATCCGCTTAGAATCGAGGGCGGGGATTTCAGAATTTGTGACGGTCAGAGTAGCGACTGCAGCTTTGGAGGATGTTACAAACAGGAAATTTACAAAAAATATGCAGCAGAAAAAGGAGAAGGTATCATGAGAATAGCAGTAACATATGAAAATGGACAGATTTTCCAGCACTTTGGACACACAGAGACATTTAAGATTTACGATGTAGAGGAAGGAAAAGTAGTACATTCAGAAGTAGTAGATACGAATGGAAGCGGACATGGTGCGTTGGCAGGAGTTCTTAATGCCTTAAATGCCGATGTCTTGATCTGCGGCGGAATCGGAGGAGGTGCCCAGACCGCATTAGCGGCAGCAGGCATTAAGCTTTTTGGCGGAGTTTCCGGATATGCGGATGAAGCAGTAGAAGCTTTTATCAATGAAACACTTGAGTATAATCCGGATGTGAAATGTTCTCATCACGAGCACAACCACGGGGAAGGACATACATGTGGCGAGCATGGATGTGGAAGCCACAGTTGTCATTAAGAAGTGAGACTGCCATCAGATCATAAGATGAAAAAATAAAAGGTATTGATCTATAAAGAGGGAACCTGCATCATCAAATTTGCTTGAGATGTCGGGTTCTCTTTTCGTTTGCATAATGATATACTTTTATTGTGATTAAAAAAGCACGTACAAAACTCATAGGAGAAAGATGTATACTTATGACAACATTTGGTGATAAAATTAGAAAGTTGCGAAAAGAGAAAAAAATGACTCAACAAAAGCTGGGTGCTATGGTCGGCGTTTCTTATAGAACAATTCGAGCTTGGGAAATTGATGGACGATATCCAAAGCAGAGTAGTTTATATCAAAAACTGGCAGATGCATTTCAGTGTCAGGTTTCTTATCTTATGAATGATAATGAAACCGTGTGCTTGGGTAATGATGAGCCAAGTGAATATTCTGGTGCTAAACAGGCAAGGCAGATTCTTGAACAGGCAGCTGCTTTATTTGCCAGTGGAACTATGACCAATGAGGACAAAACTATTTTCATGGATGAGATAACGAGACTTTATCTGGAATAAAAAAAGAACAGAAGAAAATGGTAAGAAAAAATGAACTGTTTTGTTTTCTTGCTTGCTAGAAAAGAAGAATAGAACGTATAATAGTGTTAATGATCCAGAGATATTTACTCTGGAAATAGAATTACTTGTACCGGTGGTGCGAGTATAGATTAGGAGTGAAAGAATGGTAGAAGAAACTATGTTTTCCGGGGAGTCGAAAAATATTGAGTACAAGGTATCCTTACCCGATAAAAGTGAAAAATACATGAAGACGATTGTAGCTTTTGCCAATACACAAGGCGGCAAGCTGATTGTTGGAGTAGATGATAAAACACACCAGATTGTTGGTGTGGAAAATGATGTGTTGTTTCAGCTGATGGACGGAATTGCCAATGCAGTTTCTGATTCCTGTGTGCCACAGATTATTCCTGATATTGAGCCGCAGACAGTAGACGGGAAAACGGTCATTGTTGTATCAGTAGAAGCTGGAAAGAACAGACCGTATTATCTGAAATCAAAGGGAAAAGATAATGGTACTTATATCCGTGTTGCAGGTACATCAAGGCAGGCATTTCCGGAGAAGATAAAAGAGCTGGAAATGGAAGGAGCCAGAATCTCATGGGATGAGCTTACTTGTGTGGGTTATCCTGTTTCAGAGGAAGCAACAGAGAAACTTTGTCAGGATATCGAAAAGTTCCGGAAGAAGGCAGGAATGGCAGAGCATTCTGTAAAGAAAGAGCAGCTGATAAACTGGAAAATCTTGAAGCAGAGCGAGGGACAGCTTCTGGCAACGAATGCCTATGCATTGCTGACATCAGATTATTTTTCATTCGCCAAAACACAATGTGCGGTATTCAAGGGAACAGATCGTGCAGTGTTTCTGGATAAGAGAGAATTTACAGGACCAATCTATACACAAATCGAAGAAGCTGTAGACTTTGTATTGAGAAATATTCGACTCGGAGCAACGATTGATGGATTGGTGCGAAAAGAGAAGTATGAGCTACCACCGGAAGCAATCAGGGAAATGATCATTAACGCCCATTGTCACCGTAACCTATTGGATGAATCCTGTATTCAGGTCGCAGTTTATGATGACAGGTTGGAGGTGACTTCTCCAGGCGGATTATATAACGGATTGACTTATGAGGAAGTCATGAATGGTCATTCTAAGATCCGGAATAAAGGTATTGCCAATATATTCAGTCAGATGGGACTCGTAGAAGCATGGGGAAGCGGAATAAAAAGAATCCTGAATGCTGCAGAAGAGTATGGACTTCCGAGACCGAGATTTCAGGAATTTGATAATATGTTTCGGGTAGAGGTGTTCCGTAATTCATTTCCGATGACAAATGAAAAAGAAAGCATCGGAGAAGCATCGGAGAAGCATCGGAGAAGCATCGGAGAAGCATCGGAGGCAGAGTGGAGAACAGATCTCAACGATACACAGCAAAAGATTATAAAGTTGCTTTCAGAAGATCATCAATTATCAGCGGTTAAGTTAGCTGAAAAAATCGGGGTTGCCAGTCGAAATATTGAGAACAATATTAAGAAGTTAAAAGAGTATGGTATTCTTATAAGACATGGATCTCCAAAGAATGGTTACTGGGAGATTGTTGATAAAGATCTACAGGAGTGAGAAGTAAATTAGTCTAAGATTAGTCCAAGAGAATATATAGATAAATAACAAAAATAGATTGACATTTTGTAGTAATTAGTAGTAAACTGTACTTGTGGAAGGGAAGTGATATGTTTGGCTAGAAAAACACCAAAAGATGGCAAAGAAGAAAACATACGAGTACGGGTGACTCCAGAGCAAAAACAGAGACTTGTTGAGTATGCAGAAAGACACTATCAGAGCATGAGTGGTGTTGTATGTCAGGCATTGGATCTCCTGTACGCAAGAGAAGAACAACAAAATAATAAAGAGTAAAATGGAGTTATTTTGGAGTTTATTTCTTCATAAGCGGTGCGAAAAGCACAGAATCAGAACATATGTTCGAACTATAAGCCTCTAATAACAGCCTTTGCGTGTCATGAAATGCAGTCCGCAAAGGAGTTTGAATAAATGATACGAGCCAAGAAATGCCGGATCTCCAGATTTCTTGGCTTGTTTTTGAAGGAAATAGTATATTTGGAAATATAAGTTAAAGAGTATGAAGGAATGAGCCTGTTGGAATTGGAGAAATATTTAAAGAAATTGTAGGGGGGAATATGGTAGGAGATCCTAGACAGGTAACATATCATACGCATAACGAAGCAAAGTATAAGAAGTATGCAGATGGTAAGATGGAAGAATTTATTAGAAGTGAATGCAAAAAAATAGATTGCATTATTGATAAAGAGACTTTGAATGATTCTTACAGAAATAACCAAAGTATATGTTCATATTCATCGCAGTTGTATGAAGAATATGGCGAAACTGGAACAAAGCAATTTGATGTTACTGGACATGACGGAATTTTTTTGGTGAGACCAGATGATGTTGATGCATATTTAGAAAAATTTAAACCAATGCAACTAAGAGAGAAGAGAACGGTAAAAGTGAATGACGGATATTCAGTAATAAATATGGGTGAAGCTAAGGGGTTGACATATGATAGAGTCCTGATTTATCCAACCAGTACAATGAGGAAGTGGATGATGGATCATTCAAAAAAATTACAACTTAAAACAAGATCTCAATTTTATGTTGCAATAACAAGAGCAAGATATAGCGTAGGAATTGTTTTTGAGTATGATGAAAAAACAAATATTGAAGGTGTGGGAAAGTTTCTATGATTTGAAAAGTGAGTTATATATTGAATAGTATATGATATCTGTGACATATACGAAGGAGAATATGCTGATGAATAAGCAACAATTTGATATGAATATACAAGCCGCAGACAATAATTCTTTGAGAATTGGTGCGGCGAATAGAATCGTACAGCTCTTGCAGAAGTTGCGTTACAGCAATAATGAGAATAGTGCGAAAAGATGGGTATGGGAATTATGCCAGAATGCAAAAGATGTTTGTAATTCCACGGGAAAAGTAAAAATAAGTATTAATTATGATGAAATGCAGAGAAAAGTATTTTTTCGACACAATGGTAAGGCTTTTTCAATGGATAACATATTATCACTTATTAATCAGGCTTCTTCTAAGGATCGTAATGATGGTAGTGAGAGAAAAAGCGGAAAGTTTGGAACGGGATTTATTACTACACATCTGTTATCAGAAGTAGTTAATATTTCCGGACTTCTAGAAATTGGTGACGAATATTCTAAGTTTACTATTTCTTTAGACCGAACAGGAAAGGAAAAAAATGAAATTATAGCAGCTATGGAGAAGGCTGTTGGTGATTTGGGAAGTTGTACACCTGTTGATTTCTTAGATTTTGATGAGGACGAATATAATACTGTATTCGAGTATGAGCTAGACGAGTACGGGATGAAGACGGCACGAGATGGATTGGAGAGTTTGAGAGTATCAGCAGCATATGTTCTTGCTATGCTTCCTGATATTGAGGAAATTACTGTTGAAAATACTGGAGAGAAGTTTCGGTATAAGAGAGAAGTGAAATGTGGATTAGAAAATGCAACTGTATCTGAAATTGAAGTGGAGCAGCAAGGTCATTGTTGTAATAAATATGTATTAGGAATGACAGAGGCCAATGTTTCTATTTATATAGCATTGGAGCATATGGATGATAATATGAAGATTCTTCCATTTTCTGAGAATCAATCCAAATTGTTTTGTGATTTCCCTTTGATTGGAACAGAGGATTTTCCTTTTCCAGTTTTAATTAGTTCTCCAGATTTTAATCCCACAGAACCAAGAGATGGGGTGTTTTTGACATGTAAAAATATGACGAGAATTGATGAAGAAATAGAAGCTAATCGTAATATTGTAGAGAAGGCATGTGGTTTGTATAAGCAACTGTTGAAATATGCAGTAGAGAAAAAATGGGACGGAATTTATAATATCACCAAAGTGACTTCTTATAGTAAGAAAGAATGGTATGACGAAGAATGGTTGGAAGAAATAATTACAAAGTGTAAAGATGTAATACTGCATGTCCCGATTGTTCACACAGCATGTGGAGATATGAAAGCATTGTTAGATGATTGGGATGATCAACAGTTGTTTATTATTTCCGATAGAAATACAGAAACACGTGAAAAAATATGGGAACTATTAAGTCATATGATTCCGGATATGATTCCTCAGAAAGAAGATTTGCATGAATGGTATCATTCCTTATGGTCAGGATGCAACAGTTATACATTTGAAACATTATCGGAACAAGTGAGTAATTTCGAAAATGTAGATACATTAGTGACCAAATTGGATCATATTGATTGGAGGGATTGGTTATATGAATACTATGTTCTTATTGATGAAAATGAAAAATGGCAGACATATGTAAAAAATAATCAGCTAAGTATTCTGCCAAATCAGAGAGGAGACTTCTGTAGTGTAGCTAGTCTATGTTTTGACGTTGATGTTCTGGAAGAATACAAAGATATTCTAATGGATTTAGGAAAAGACATAAAAGCAAAGTTATTACATTTGGATTTTGAGCGTAGTGAATGGTTTCATTGTGCAGAGCTCAATAATGGTCAAATGTTAGAACTGATTGAAAAACAGTTAGAACAGGCGGAAAAAGAAGAAAAAGAACGTGTTTATCAAAAAATAACTTTTATGTATAACGATTCTTTCGACGGTTTGGATTCGCAGAAAAAGATATGCAATTATGCGAGTAGTGTATTGGAATTAGAGTTGGAGATGCATGAGGTTAAAGCAATTTCTGAAAAACTGTTGCATGAAGCTTTAAAATACACGATAACTATGGTTGCAGATAGAATAAGCGAATACAGTACTGTGGTTGGAATGGCTGAACATTTGGATACTTCTAAGGAAGAAGCTGCTATGTATTTGACAAATTTTATAGAATTTGTAGTCAAGCAGGGATGGGATAATCTTATTAATAAGGTCACAAAACCAATACTTCCAAATCAGAATGGTAATTTTACAATTAAGGAAAAAATCTTTCTTGATAATGAAATGGATGAAACATTAAAGGAGATAGCCTGTATTGCCGGATATGATATTAGAGAAGAATTGTTGATGAAAGAGATATATTTGGAACTTCCAGAGAATCGTCAGAAAACAAATAAGGATATAGCCGGCTATATTACCGAATTTGTGCAAGATAATAGAAATACAAAGGAACCGGAAATACGTAATGCTTTCCATAAACTTTTGCTTTGGATAAAGGATCATCAAAGTGAGGCGGAAAATATTTTACCAATTCTTTATGCAAATAAACACTATTTGTATGATGACGACGACATTGCCAATAATATTAGGCAGGCAGAAACATTTACAAATATAATGAGTAAGTATGATATTGATTCCCCTGAACAGTTGGAAGCAATTATCATGCAAGGCACTAAGGGTGCTGTGGTCGATACGGCTTTGTCAAAGGAAGCTGTCACGGAGGAAGTTCTGTTGCAATATGGAATCGATTCGCAAGAAGCATTAGATATGGCGTTTTCCAATTCAGAGTTTGCAAGCCAATTTATTAGGGAATCTAGGCATGAAATAAGCACATATGAGTATGTAAAGAAAATTCTGGAGAGAGCTCAGAAAAATGTTCTTTCATTTCTGGATGAGCAGGAGGAATATGACCTTTCGGATACACAGAAGATTGCGGACACAATATTTGTTGTAAAAAAGAATGGAAAGCAGATATATGTGTTGGCAAGACCATCCGATGGTGGAGAAGTCAGAATTTATTACCGAACAGAAATGGATATTTTAGACTATTCTATGGACTGGGAACTATGGGTGGAAGATGGAAAAAAGGAACCACAAAAGATTACTTTCGGTAAAATCATTAAATTAACTGGTCTTAACAGAATACCGTTGAAAGGAATGTGAAAAATATGGGTGTTAATGAGGATAGAGTGTCCTATATAGTCGAAAATAATGTACTGGATAATGTGATTTGCAGAGCTTTGGAGCTTCGCCCGACAGAACTTGCAAAATATATTTGTGGTCTGACCAATAATACTGGAGGATACATTTTTCTTGGAGTTGAAAAACAAAATGGATGCATGAAGACGGTAGGGTGTCAAAAAACTTTTATTGTGGATGGTGTAATAGAAATGGTAAAAGCTCAGCTAGATAATGAAATATCCATGAATTATGGCTTTGTATCGGTAGGTGGTGTTGATATATTTGCTATTGAAGTTGCGGAAAGTGACAAAAAGATTTGGCTGGAAGGAAAGTATTTTGTATATGAAAACAATGATGTTGAGGAAAAGGTTGTGGATCAGAATGATGAACCTATAACATTATTTATCTCTTATACGGAGTGTGATGCACCAATTGTGGATATCATTGAAAATATGATAAAGGAAAGACTAAAAGACAGGATTAGGATATCCAGATATACAGAGTTGCAGTACAAAGACAGTTTTATGGCATTTATGAACACGATACAGGATCATGACTTTGTATTGACTGTTGTTAGTGATACATATTTGAGACGTCAGGCATGTATGTATGAAGTTGGAGAGATTATTAAGGACCATCATTATAAAGACAGGCTATTATTTGTTGTGCTGAGTGAAAAAGAACGAAAATATTATGGTGAGGATGCACCAGAAAAGATAGGACCAGCTATTTATAAAGGGCCAGAAGAACGATTGGAATATGTAGATTATTGGAAGAGACGCTATGATAATTTAGAAAAGAGAATGAGAGAAATCAATGATCTTGAGGCGGTTAGTAAAGCTTCCGTGGATTTAAAAATAATAGGGCAGATATTCCGTAAAGATATGAGTGAGTTTTTGGACTTTCTGTCTGATGAAAATGGTAAGAGTTTCGAGAAGTTATATGTAAACAATTTTGATGAAGTTATAGCGTGGCTAAAATAAAAATATGGGAGGATTTATGCATATTACAAAGAATACAGATATCGCAGTCAGAGTTGGTTTTATATTAGTGTTTGCGATGAATTAGAATTAGTTCCAGATGGTAAAGTCGTTTTTCATATGTTTTTTGGGAAAACAGGGTGGGTGTGTTAATGATTACTTAGTCTAAAGAAGTTTGGACAAGAAGTTAAAATAACCAGAAAGGATGAAGTTTTATTTTATTAATGAGAGATTATTTGGAAGCGGTATTAGACAAGAACCTAGGCAATGGTTTGCGAAAATATATTGAGGAAGAATTATTTACACAGATTCACGTTTTACATCCATTGTATGCTGTACATGGTAAAATCGAGCAGGATTCAATGAAGCAATTAAAAAGAGATGGAACTAAAATAATAGTTACCCCAGATAGGAATATTATTTCATTGCTTAATACAGCAGTAAAAAAGGGAACGTTTGATGGCGCAAATAAGAAGAAAATCACGGGCTTTTTAATGTGGACAATAAGAAACGATTTTGAAGTTAATCCATATGATTCTGTTCGTGAAGGTGTTTATAGGAATGGGAATATTTCTTGCAATAAGGAGATTGAACTGTTTAATTATTTTTATGATAATGTCGCACCAGATGTTGTAATAAAATCATTTTATAACGATGGAATAATGTTTGAAGGAAAGACATTTGAAGAAACATCATCAGAAGAATTATTAGATTTTAACAGAGATAATGCTGGTTTCAATTTTATATATGCAGCTATATTACATTTTGTATATGTTATAAGGACAGAGACTACGCAAGAGAAGCGGTTTTATAATTTTTTTGAGTGGTACATGGAAGAATGTATTATTTCTGAATATGTATTAGCGTATGTATTACTATATTTAGAGAATAAAGGGGCACCACCACATAACTATTTAAATGATGAAGAGACTATTAATGGCTGTATAAATGAAGCTTTTGATTTACTATATATCCAAGAAATAGATCCACGGAGATATCCTAGTGACAAATATACATTATTTTTTGCTACGCAAGATAATCTTCTTTCGAAAATATTTGAGATGGTTAATGATAGAGAGAAGTATAGTAATATAGAGGAGTATCTGGAGGTATTATTTTCAGGCTTTTCAAGCAAGAAAAGAGTAGAATATATAAACTCTTTTAGTATAATGCTGGAAAAACATACTTGCAAGATTAATGAAGAAAATGCTCTTTCTGTTTCCAATATGCTTGTTGAAATTGAGGAAAGAAGATTGAAAAGTTTATTGAATTTATAAACTGAAATATTTTAATCGACATTTGCATATACGCATTAGTACCACAAAACTTTTTCTTACAGAAATATTGGCTGGAGATTATAATTTCCATAGGTGGACTTGCAAACTATCAGATGATTATTCTCTGAATAGTAAATAAACCTGCAAGCCACCGGAACTACACACAATAATGACAATATAGCAATGGTACTGGATTGGTACTAAAAATGTGTGAAACGAAGAATAATGAGTGGAAAAGATACTGGTTATCAATACAAGAAGGTATAGATAAACGCGTTAAAACAACCAGAATCAAACCAAGCTTTGCGAGTTTGAATAACGGATTAAAATGCCGAAAGCCTGTATTTATGCGCGTTTCCGGCATTTATTTTATCAAATGGCTCTAGTTTGGCTCTATTTGTGGGAACAATAAATGATAAATAGAAGAAATTTAATAAGGAGCATTATATGACGAAAGTGAATTTTTATGATAGCATTGATGATTCAATGCTAAAGTTTGCAGTTATTATTGCAAAACATAATGGAAAATGGGTATTCTGCAAGCATAGAGAAAGAAGTACATGGGAAGTGCCGGGAGGACATAGAGAAGATGGTGAGGATATTCTTGAAACAGCCAAACGAGAACTATATGAAGAAACAGGAGCAATAACTTTTGATATTACTCCAATTTGTATATATTCTGTGACTGCACCAGATAATTTCGATGGAATGGAGACTTTTGGAAAATTATTCTTCTCAGATATATATACATTTGAAAAAGAGCTTCACAGTGAAATTGAAAAAATAGCAATTATGGATGAACTACCGATTAATTGGACTTATCCGGAAATTCAACCCAAACTGCTGGAAGAAGCAAGGAAAAGAGGATTTCTGCCCAAGAAGGAAGAAATAAAATGGCTGTTTTTTGATGTTGGCTCGACGTTGGTTGATGAAAGCAAAGTTTATGAAGACAGGATGAAAAGTATAGCGGATTTATCAGGTTTAACTTACGAGCAAATTAATAAATATGCCATGTCGTTTTATAAAGAAAACAAAAAAGGAGACTTAGAGGTAGCAAGGCAATTGGGCGTGAAACTACCTAAATGGGAATCGCAATACGAAAGGCTGTATACAGATACCAAAGATTGTCTGAAAAAGTTAAGTAGAATTTATAAAATTGGTGTAATTGCAAACCAATCACTAGGAACTTCTGAGAGATTAGAAAATCTTGGAGTACGAAAATACCTTGATTTGATCATCGCATCAGCAGAAGAAGGTGTTTCAAAACCAGATAGGCGAATATTTGAAATTGCATTGGAAAGAAGCCGTTGCAGACCAGAGAATGCAGTTATGATTGGTGACCGCATTGATAATGATATTGTACCAGCAAAACAGTTAGGAATGAAAACGATATGGATAAAACAGGGATTTGGAAGTTTGTGGACTGTAATGGACGAGAGTGAAAAAGCCGATATTGAAGTTAATAACTTATCTGACATTTTGAATTATCTATAGGAGGGAAAGTGAATGTTCAAGGTTGCTATACTACAAAAACGTTCTATTAATGAACAAATAGATAAGAATATTGAAACTATCATTATGGCAATGGAAGAGGCTTCGGAAAACCATGCAGATATTCTATTGCTGCCAGAATGTTTTATTACAGGATATGATTTGCCTATGTCATATGAAAAAAGCATTGCAGATAATGATATAAGAATTGCCAAAATATGTGAGAATGCTAAAAAATATAAAATAGGCGTAGTACTTACTGCGTTTACAAAAGGTAGTAAGCAGCCACAGAACTCAGCCTTTGTTATCAATAAATCGGGCAATATATTGATGAAATATTCTAAGGTGCATACCTGTGATTTCGCAGATGAAAGAGATGTTGAATCAGGGAAAGAATTTAAGGTGTGTGATTTTGAAGGAATACAATTAGGTATTATGATATGTTATGACAGAGAGTTCCCAGAAAGCGCAAGAATACTGATGCTAAAAGGTGCAGAAGTTATTCTTGTACCGAATGATTGCGGTTCTATGCAACCAAGAATCAGAGCGCTTTCTACAAGAGCATATGAAAATATGGTTGCAATTGCTATGGCAAACCCGAATGGAGATAATGCTGGATGTTCCTGTGCATTTAGTCCCATTTGCTGGGATAGAAATGGGAAATGTGTTGATAACACAGTTTTGCTGGCTGACGATAAGTCAGAGGGAATTTTATATGCGGAGTTTGATATGGAAGCTATCAGAGAATATAGGAATCGGGAAATGTTAGGAAACACATTTCGTAAGGTAGAAGCATACAGTCAGTTGTTAAGTAAAGAAATCAAGAAACCATTTATAAGGGATGGCCAGAATAGATAAATCAGAAGTAACAAGAGGAAATATTTTATCGAGGTTCAGATGTAGAATGTCAATTGCTCTATGTAATGGGTGATATGGAGGCGGATATCAGAACACATCATATTCATATTGTAAAATGGAACGGAATTGAGTGAAAGAATTATATTCATTTCAGGGATTATCTTAATGCAAATGAGAATGTGGCATTGCAGTATGAAAAATTAAAGGAAGAACTTGAAAGTAAGTATGCATATGACAGGGTTGCATACACGAATGGCAAACAGAATATGATAAACAAAATTTTAGGCAAATGAAAAAGGAGGCAAGTATGTTAAGGTTAAGGCCATACAATAAAAATGATGCAGAAATAATTATGTCATGGATAAAAGACAAGAGCGCTTTTTATAAATGGACAGCAGGAGTTTTAGGCGAATATCCAATTTCTGAGGAGCAATTCAATACAGTAAGTAATCTTATGGCATTTACTGCTATAGATGATAACGATGTAGTGGGATTTTTTACCATGAGAAGACCAAATGAATTTTTTAATGAATTACGGTTTGGCTTTGTAATCATTGATTCGAGAAAACGTGGGCGGGGATATGGAAAAAATATGCTGAAATTAGGCTTAAAATATGCTAAAGAAATATTCGGTGTTAATAAAGTTTCATTAGGCGTTTTTGAGAATAATGAATCAGCTTATTATTGCTATAAGGCGATAGGTTTTGAGGATGTATCTCAAGATGAAATAGAAAAGTATACTGTAATGGGAGAAGAATGGAATTGCCTTGAACTGGAAATAAATCTATAAAGTAAGTAAGATTTAATTTGTAATTGTTCTTGCAGTGCACATGATATAGATATATATGTTAGGATACTATTTAAGAAAAGTACCCATGACAGGGCGTTAAGCGTCTGGGGGACGCTTGTTTGGCACCGACCGAAACGGAGTGTAGACGTGGCGCCGATGACGGCTTATGAGATCATTTCGATTTTCATTAGGATATTAGCATTGCTGATGTCCTTTGGTGGCTTGATTGTAGCGTTACTTGCCTTTCTCGATAAGAGAAACAAGCGAAAATAAAAATGCCTATCCTGTCTGCCAACAGGATAGGCGGTGTCCTTAAGGACATTCATTAACCTAAACTCGGAGCATCCACCTTTGGAGTGGGTGCTTTCTGTTTAATTAGATATTATCATCTTATGAAGTGATATTTCAGATTGGAAATAAAGATAATATGAATGCCAAAAATGAAGAAGGATTGTTGGCAAAAAGGATTTTAACGGAATTTATGGATGAGTTCCAAGCTAGAAATCCGAACTTGTATGTATTCTCGGCACATTTGCATATGGATGAAGAAACACCGCATCTGCACATTGATTTTGTAACATATATTACAGGAAGTAAGCGAGGACTTGATACAAGGGTACCATTAAAATCTGCACTAGCGGCAGAAGGCTTCACCGGTGGCACTAGAGGTGCTACCGAATTAAATTAATGATTGGATAGCCAGAAGCGGGAAATATCTTCGGTGGTTGCACAGCTTGGAGAAGAGGTTTCTGTAAAGAAACAGGAATTAAAGAATGCTACAACTGAAAAAGAACTGGCAGAAGAAGCTACACAGAAAGCAAACGAGGAGAGAATTACAGCACAACAGGAGAAGAAAGTATTGCTTGCAGGTAATAAGGATTTGAGAATGGAAAATTCAAGGCTTGAAAGCCACAAGAACAGACTTCGCATGGAAAATCATGATTTGAAGCAAAAGCAGTTACAGTTGCAGACAGATAATGAAGAACTGGAACAACGGCATGAAGATTTACAATATACGAATAGTAAATTGAAGTATGTGAATGTTCAGTTATCTGCTGACAATCACACTTTGGAGCAAAGGAATGATTCATTGAAATCTGATAATCAGGTATTAAGACAGAAATACAATGATTTGCAACAGAATAATGTTCAACTTGAAAAGCAACAGAATGAGCTTAAGAGCCATATAGAGCAGATGGTGCAGTCGGAGCAGTTATTACAGCGTGATGTAAGAAAGTATGATGAAGCATCGGAGCGGCAATTGCCGGAACCGGGAGCATTTGCAAGTGCTAAGTCATTTCGGGATAAGGTAGTCATGCCATTTGTGAATAAGCTTAAAACACTGATAAAGAATCTGACAATCCAGTGTGTAAGGCTAAAAGAGGAAGTAATACAGCTTCGAAAGGAAAAGAAGAGATTGTCAGATGATGTGGAGTTTTACAAGGGCAAGATTAAGGATATGAGTGATGGGACAGAGCTGTTGCAGGAAAAGGTTGATGATCTGGAGCGTGTGAAGAAATATGTTGGTGCAGAGCAGATTGATACGATTATTCGTAAGGTAAAGGAACAGGAGCGTACAGAAAAGCAGATAAGGCGGTATGACAGGCCTTATGGGACAAGATAATGGGAAGGATGGATTGATGATATGAAAGATAATCGAATGGATAATATCGTAGATTGTGCTTATAACATGGATAACGGATATGTTGAGGTGTGGTTTACAGATGGAAATATGTTGCGGATAAAGTGCGAAGAAGTGGAGGCTGCTCTGAGGACAACAGAGCAGTCACTGGCGAAGCTGCATAAGCTGTTGGGCAATAAGCCAATAGAGTATGTGGAAATGGTTTTGTCAGGGGAGCTGCAGGCATATTGTGATATTGAGGATGATATGGTTAAGGGAATGTTTGGGACGATTGTGCAGGGGTATCTGAAAAAGGGGTATAACCGGGCTACAGCGGAGATGATGGATAGGGAGTTTTTTAGGTATGAGAGTTAAAAACTAATGAATAAATCATTATTCGGGAGGTCAACATTTTGAGTAATTGTTGACGTGAAAAAAGAAAAATTATATGATATATTAATAGAAAAGGAAATTGGTTAAAAAAATTAGTATGTTTATATTCAATTGCATTCAATAATTAAATAGATAAAATGCTTGGATACAATAATTGGGGATGAGGTGAATATCGTGACAATAGATCAGATTATCAAGAATATTGCACAGTTGGAATATAGTTTGTTTGTAGTAAATAGTTATGCAGCTGGAATTCAACAATATGATGGAAGATATATTACAAAATATTTTCCTATGTCGCCATTTGTGATTGAACAAATGCTTAAAAGACAAGGGTCTATGGGATGTTATCAGCAGGGATATAAAACAAACAGAATTAAGTGGCTATGTTTCGACTTTGATTGTAAAGATAAAGTCGAGCCAAACATACTTTCTTTGTACGATCAGTGCATTGTTCCATTTATACAGATGCTAGATGAGTTTGAAATTAATTACATGCTTGAGTTTTCTGGAAGAAGAGGTATTCATGTTTGGATAACATTTGATAAACTGATAGCAAAGGAATTGGGCTATCGAATTGTGTGTAAGTTGGAGCAGTGTTGTCCGGCACTGTATGGAATTATGGAAAGTAAGGAGTGGGGACTTGATAGATTTCCAGCTACAGACAGTAGTCGCAATAATATAGTTGGGAAACAAGTGAAATTCCCTCTTTCATGCCACATGTCTGGGGATAGATCGTTTTTCTTTACTAGAGCTTTTCAGAAAAAAGATGATACTGAATCAGAAAAGTTCTTCCAAGAACAGCTGACGATACTTGAGGATTATAAGCCAAATGATGTAGAAAAAGTTACAAATAGATTGGGCATAGATATATCACAAAGCGATGAGGTAAAATTAAAATATAGAAAATATCGTTTAGTAGATAAAATAGAAATAACAGTGGATCAAGTGATAGATATTTTATCAGAGACGGAAGTATTCAAAAAAATTTTTTTGAGAATGAAACAAGGATTATCAATGCCACAAGATTGGACTGTGCTACTTGGAACATTGTATTTATGTGATTCGAATGCACAGCTTGTAAAAGATGTGTTTAGGAAATTCCCTAATTATGATGAACATAAGACATATAGTAATATTGAAAAAGTAGGTGGTAGATATTTCCCGGCTACGTTTGAATATCTTTATCACATTTATGGAATGCAGATAGAAAACAGCCTTGATGGACAGGAGACAAGTTTACATTATTTACTGCGTAAATGTGGTTTGGAACAAAATCTTTTGGTACAGTATGCGGAATTGAATGAAAAGAAGGCTGTTTCTGATATTGGGCTTACAGTAAAAAAGGAAAAGGCTTATTTAAAAGATAATGATGAGGTGCCGGATGTTTCTATATGGAATAGGTTATGTAATTTGAGGCAATATGATTTAAAATACTATGATGATATAATTGAAAAGATAGTAAGAGGAGAAAAAATTGAATATGTACCGACTGAATATAAAGTTTATGAGAGAGAAGAATCATCAGAGAAGGTAAGAAGATTGGTATCACTTTCTGCTAAAGATCGCGTTATTACAACCAATCTTGCATTGCGATTGTGTAGCAAAATGAAAATAAATTGGAAATCATTTAGTTATCATATATCTTACACTTCGCAAGAGAGAATTTTTTATTATTGGTATTCATCATGGGGAAAATTTATAGATCACATCAGAGTATTTACAGAAATCCCTTTTATGGATAATTATGAAGCATTTTATATAGACTTAAAAGGTTTTTATGATCATATTGATTTTGTATCAGTATTTAGGTCTTTTGAAAATTTACTGGATGAAGAAACAAAAAATATTTTTGTTTTTTTAACGGAATTTAATGATATATTGATGAAAAAGTTACAGAATGGACGACGGATTGGTGTTCCACAGGGACCAGCTTATGCAAGGATTATTGCTGAGATGTTTTTGAATCAATTATTAGAGTCTATGTGTCAGCAATTTAAAAACAGCGGATTTTATATGTATCGTTATGTTGATGATATTGTCTTTTTTTGTGAACCAGATTTTGATGGAAAGACAATGTATGATTATTTAATTGGCACACTTCCATCAGCGGGACTCCCCATAAATTATGATAAAACCAAATATTTTGGAAAAATTAGTTCCATAAATGACAAAGATAGAAGAGAACTTCTTCATCAAGATAGTTTTAACTATGAATTAAAGGAAAATGAATATACAGGAATTCTTGTTGAAGAAGAAAGACGAAAAAAATTAAAGAATTATTTAATGAAAAATCCATTTAATGTGGGCTCTTTGGGATATATATTTGGTACAAATACATTTTCAGAGGCACAAAGTTGGTGCTTAGATTACTATCGTGAAGATATTTTGAAAAGTTGCAATGGTAGAGGTAGTAATTTTAGAAAATTTTATGAATTTTTATTTAAAAATGAAAGATATATGAAGCTTATTTTGGATAATGAGGAGTTAGAACTTATATCACTTGATTCGTTAAATTTTAGCAATTTTGTACATTCGCTGTATTATGCTGTGCAAGATCATGTGATTACCCCCCCTCTTTTCGAAAGGATTAAGCATGAATATATAGAAAAATTGTTTGATACAAAAATGAAGAAGGATGACGAAATAATCATAGATGCTTTGAGATTAATTACTGCGGAGGTGTCAGATGAAAAAGCTTGAGATATATTTGCAGGCGTTGCAGGCAGGACAGCACGAAAAAAAAATAATGTTGAAAACAATCGAAGAATTAAAATCATGTACACCACAAGAATTATCGGAGAATAGATTACTGGTTGCAGCATTATACTGCCAATTACTTCAGTATTGTCAATCTATGTATGAAGGAAATGTTCCACAAGACATAGTAGAAGAATTATTAAAGACATTTGAGAGTATTGAACAGATTGGTGTAGAAGCAACTAAAAAGGAACGATATGATAGTAATTTGACCACAGTATGGTTTTTACATGAATTAAAAATACATGGTAAGACTGGGGATGTTTGGAGAATAGAGGATGAGTTGCTTCAAAATTCTATACAGATTCTTATACAGGAATTAGATAATATTTATTTTGTTTTTGACATTAAAGAAAACGAACAATATGTTTTTCCTATTCATAATATGATAGCAAAAGTTGTTGAAAGACCAGAATTTGTAGATATTAATAATCCCTTGGGAATATATCAGATACATATACTTCAACTTGCTGTTAGATTATTTATTAATAGTGAAGATAAACAGAAAATTCTTCAGACACTAATTGACCAGTGCAATTTAAGATTTATTAAGTATCTTAACACTTCTGGGTATATAATAGATACGTTGGATTTACTTAATTATCAGAAAAATGGAGTTATGATCTTTTATGATGCTATGACAAATAAAGTTCTTGTAAGGCATAAAAGCCGAGAATATTTTGAAGGAAAGCCTTTATGGGAAATCGATGGAGTAACAATTGAAGAGGAAAAAGATTATCATAGGAATAAAATAGGTTTTTTTGTGGAATATGATTTGGAGAAAAGCGATTCATTGGAAGATCATTCTGACATTCTAAAAACTGAAGAGGGAAGACAGGCTTTTTTGAGATTATTTTTTGATAAAAAGGCATATAATATTCTTTTTGAACATTCTATTATTAAGAAAGCGGATGGATCTTTATTACCAGTCAATCCATTCTGCTATAATGATAATAAAATAGTAAAAGGACGGTTAAAAAATAAGACGGGCATAATTTACGAAAAAGAACATTTAATAGATGCGTTACGTGAATACAGGAGTTCGGCACTTAAAGTTTGCAAAGAGTGTGTGATGAATAGAGTGGCATTTGGTTTAGCCATTATGCTTCTTCAAAATGAGAATGTAGGAGTGAATGGACTTGGGGTGGATGAATTAAATTCAAGTGAATGGTATCAAAGTCAAGTGTTGAAAAATTGGGTGGAGCATTGTTCTAATTCTGTAGAAGCTTTGACATTTATAGCAGGGCAATGGCAAAGAGAAAATGAATACTGTGCCATTGCATATAAGAAAAATAAAAATTCAAGGGAGAAAAACATTGAAGAGCATGAAATAGAACCATTGGATTTTTATCCTTTAAAGAGCGATAATAGTTGGATGTATCAGATTATAGGATGTAAAAATCCAACAGAATGGTATGTTTTGCATGGTAAAGTTCAAGAGGATAGTGAAGGAAATTTTATTTTGATTGTAGATTTGGTCAGTGATGTTGTAGGAAAAAAGTTTAGGCAAGATACAGAAATGCCCCAATTAGTGATAAACACAGCTGTTCTTGATGATCCAGAAAGATTGCTTGAAGATATTTGGGGAAATGGTGACGAGTATTATTTGTTATATAACAATAGGGAACAAAGTGGCATTGTTTGCAATCAGACTCTGTTAAAGATGTTGTCAGCACTTGAAAAGACTCAGAATAAGAATTATCTTACATTGGAAACAGTTTCTGAAATAAGTCGAACACAGTATGATGAAATTGCCGATATGATGTTACTTCAAAGAGAAGCTTTAGAGGAAGTGGGAAAAAGATACTTTTGTGATTTTGATTCGCAAGTATATTATCGATTAATACATAATTTGCTTTGGTCAGGAATTGATAAAGCAAAGATAGGGAATTATTTGAAAATATTTATGCATCATCAGAAGTTGGAATTTTCAAATATTAATCGTGATGAAAAATTTATACGAAAGGATATAAATACATTATATGTTCCTAAGGATGGGCGAGAAAGTGATAGTGTGCTTGCAAGTATATACGAAACATACTTGAAAGCAAAAAGTGTTAGAGAGTCAAATGATATGTATAATCATATGCTGGAGTTGAAAGAAGATGGGTTTTATTACAATGACAATCGGATTAATAACATTACATTTCTTTGTGATAATTTTGAATGTGGTTCAGCAACTATAAGAATGCTGAAGGCCTATCTGAATCTTGATATTACGGATGAAAGTGAAAAGAGAAAAGTAGAACAGTTAAGAGCAAGTAGACAAATATATTTTATCAAACAAAATGGTTTAGAGGTTGCACAGGAACAACATGTTGAGGTTCCATTGGAGTCTATTATTAAAAAGAATAATTGTACAATAGAGATACATGGATATTATGGAACTGAAGTAGGAAAAAAAGCAATTGAAGATTTTCTTAATAAACAACATATCAATTTAGGTGGGGTTTCCTATGAACGGCAAATAGTAAAACAAGCAACTCAGATTATGGAGGAGGTAAAGGAAATATGGCCACGTTTTACTCCTAAAGAAAATGTATATACTGTAGTACGTGAATTCAATATGCCTAAAATGAATGTATTTCCAGTAATAATGTTAAATAATCCCAAGAGGGCGATTTGTATGTTTGTAAAAAAAGATGAGATTAAGAAAAATCAAAAGTGATTTTGATTTTTGCTGGCTCCATTTTGGCTCTAAAAATTTTGGACGAGGTATACAAAAATGCAAAATGCGATGAATATGAAGAATAAAACACACAAATGTGTACCAAGAAACAGCAAGATAAATCTCTCCACCCAAGAGTTTGAATAATGTACATGAGCCAAGAAATGCCGGATCTCCGGATTTCTTGGCTTGTTTTTGAAGGAAATAGTATATTTGGAAATATAAGTTAAAGAGTATGAAGGAATGAGCCTGTTGGAATTGGAGAAATATTTAAAAAAATTATAAGGAAGAAAATATGGATGAGATAGAAACTACAAATTATAAATTTAATTCCGAAGAAATTGAAGATATTTGGTATATATTCTTTTGTTTAACGGATTCAACATTTTCGTCTGTAGAAGTATCTTATGGGAAAAAAGGACTATATATGCTATCTGGAGAAACAATGATGTCAATATGTAGAACTCTTGAGACTATTGATTTTTGTTGCAATAGAGAGGCATATTCGGATGCGTATACTTTAATACGGAAGTATAGAGATGATTTAATGCAGTATTTATTTGTATTGAATGTTATACAGAATGAGCATGGCTTAACGGATGAAGAGGCAGAAAAATTCACCATAGATCCAGAATCCATGATGAAAATGATAGAGTTGGATGTGTCTATATTGATTTCAAGCGAAAGAAAAACAGATGCAGAACTAGCCATGGAAAAATGGATTTATAACGTGTTGGAGAGCTCAGAAAACAATGAGGATAGAAAACAATTTTTTGACACATCAAAATACAAATCGTATTTGGTAAGTAATAATGAAAAGGTTAAATATATTTTTGAAAATTTTCTTGCAAATAAGTGGTTGAGAGAGGATAGAAAGTTAAATAATTATGTCCATGCGAATGGCATTAGATTTGTAATGGATAATTATATATATCAAGATAAAAAGAAAAATAAAGAGAAAGAGCTTATAGAGACACTTCAAAATATTACAGATATATTTTTGAGTTTGTTGTCAGTTATAGATAGTATTAAATTTCATTCATCAGATTATCTTGATGCTTTGGAAATGGGTATAAATCCACAGGAAGGAAGTCAATATTGGGTATGTCCAATAATTGTTGAATATATGAATGATAGGTTTGATAAGGAACTATTACAGTATATTCAGAATAATGAAGGAAATGGTATGCAATTTATGGCAGAATATTATGCCGGTTGTTGAGTGAATTCCTGCGGGATATCCGGACCATGTTATGCTTTGTGTTGAAATGGAAATACAAAAAGAGAAAAGATAATTGATTTTACCAGGTACATAGATAATAATCGCAGTACTAACCATTAGCGCAAAAGAGTTGTTAAAGCAATTGTTTGGGCATAAGAAGTTAGTTTACAATGACGAAAAGCAAGATGTATAAAACAATTCGTCGCTAAAAAAGTGACGAAAAAAGCGATGGAAAAGGAGAACATTCATGAGCATAACATTTGAAATAGTCAAATTTAAAAAGCCAACAAAAGATGATTTGTCTAATTTACATATGTTTAATCCTTATGGTTCTATTCTGATATTAGATGATGATGGCGATAGCACGGGATGGAATATTTATATGTTCAGGGCTGATGATAAGGTTATACAGAATATTATAAATAGTTGTTATGTAGTCAAAATGGAACTCCCAGAATACATTACAGATTATGATGGCTTTTTTGAAGATTTGGGATTCCCTAAAGAGGCAGTAAGAAATGGAGATGTACGCATTATAAAAACCAATTCCAGATATATTACTATTTCTTATGGTGACAAATCAAAGGAGATAGAAAAAGGCAGACTTGAAAAATATAAGGTGATGGTTCAAACAAAATGTGTTGTTTTGAAGATTAAGGCTTTATGGAACAGCAGTGAAAATAATTTATATGGTATAGATAAAAAGAAAGCTATAAAGTGTATACCAGATATTGAAAATTATGAATATGTTCCAGTTAATAATAGTATGCTGGCAAAAGCAGAAATTCCCTTCTTGATATTTGAAAGAAACCGGGGAAAATGTTTTATAGAGATGTATTGATAGAATCTAGAGAAAGGAACACTTTTATGAGCAAAGAATTACAGATAAGAAATAGCACTGTTGATTTCTTGGTTTTCACACGAGATGCAGGAGAAGACGGAATAGAAGTAAGGGTTCAGAATGGTGATGTATGGCTTACGCAGAAAGCAATTTCACAGCTTTTTGATGTAGATAGAAGTGTGATTACAAAACATCTGAGCAATATTTTTAAAGAGGGAGAATTAGATGAAAATTCAACTTGTGCAAATTTTGCACAAGTTGCTGATAATGGAAAAACATACAACTACAAATTTTATTCATTAGCCGCAATTATTGCTGTGGGCTATCGCATTAATTCAGAGTGGGCAATGCAGTTTAGAACATGGGCAACAAAGGTATTGGATACATTTACAAAGCAGGGTTATGTTCTTGATAAAAGCAGATTGATTAATGGACAGATTTTCGACGAAGATTATTTTGAGCATCTTATTGCTGAGATTCAGGAAATCAGAGCAAGTGAGAGAAGATTTTACCAGAAAATTACAGACATATATGCAACAGCAGTTGATTAGGATAAGAATTCACAGGTGACAAGAATATGGGAGATATAAGTATTATTGCAAGACGACTTGAGGATGGTAATGTTCAGTATGGATGGAGCGGAAATGGTGGATATTATAAAGTGGTAGGGGTACGGCTTCTATTATGGTATCTGGAGCCGGAAAATGTTGAATATCTTTTTGGATTGGGGCAGACTGCATTAATTGGAAAACGTGGAAGCGAATACGGAGGATACAGTTGGATTGAAACACATGACCTTACGGGTGAACCATTTTGGTTAGATTGTTCGGAACGAAGTATTTTCAGTAGAATTGTATTTATTGATTATGGATATTTTTATGATCTGGATCACAAATGGTACTATATCATTCCGGGACCGTTTAGGATTAAGATGCCTTTAGAGTTGATCGATCAGAATGTAGATGAACGAAACTTTGAATTTGATTTTTGTATAAAAGTTCAAGATAAAATACTTCGTTATATTCTGGGGGATTATAGAGAAAAAAATCCGGAGTTTGCTGAGTTTTTGAATAAAGAAGGATATTGCGTAGAGGATATCCTTGAAAACATAAGCAAAGATGGCTTGTTATCGATTATGGAATTCTATCACGAGTATCGGAAAATATTTGATTATTTTGCAATGAATTATCGCATGGAAATTGTAGAGGATAAGGAAGAGGGCGGTTTTGTGGTTTCATTTCCGGAACTTCCGGGATGTATTACCTGTGGAGAAACAGTAGAATCCGCTATCGCAAATGCTTTAGATGCCAAGAAGGCATGGTTGGAAGCTGCTATGGAAGATGGCATTGAAATCCATGAGCCGGACAGCTTAGAGGATTATTCTGGACAGTTTAAACTTAGAATCCCACGAAGTCTTCATCGTTCCCTTGCAGAACATTCTAAGAGGGAAGGTATCAGCATGAATCAGTATTGTGTATATCTTCTTTCCAAAAACGATGCGGTTTATTCAAAATAGCGGTTGCACGGATTTTGTCAGAAATAATTCCAAAAAAGCAAGGCGCAAGGTTAGTGAAGGCATTGCAACAGTAAAATTAAAAAGATGCCAAATGTATCATATATATGAAGTAAATATAGTGAACATTGGGAGATGAAATAATTTTATATATAGCCATTAGGAGGGAAAACTTCCTAGTGGCTTTTTCCATGCCCGGAAAGGAGGTGAAACGGGTATGAAAATCAAAAAAGCGGATGATAAGCCATTGGTTATTCACACAAAGAAAAGTCCGGAAATCCACAAATATGCAGGTCGTGCTTTTAATTTTCATGGTTTTGGATATACGCAGATATTGTAATTCCCCCGCTAAAGTATAGAAATTCAAATCTGTCCCCATAGCTTCGGCAATGAATTTTCTGCTCTTTTGGAACATTTAGTGTCAGAATGCACAGAGGAATAGGATATGGATTCTGTGGGAGATATGCTGACAAAATATTATTATGATTTTTTGGAATCAGGTAGAAGATAGTGGTAATAATAATGAAAAATAGTGAAAAAATAGTGTAATTTTAATGAAAAATTGACACTCTCATGATATAATATATGTGTTAGGAGGCTGCTTTTTTTATGATCAAAATTACTTTGTCAAATGAGATATTAAAGTATATTACGGAGATAGACAAAAACAGATATAAAGTATCGGAGGCTTCGTTGCCGGTTGATGTAGCAAGTAAGCTACGAAAAAATTCAAAGAAGAAAAGTTCCTATGCGTCTGCTAAAATTGAGGGGAATCCTCTATCAGAGAAGCAGGTGGATGAGGTTATTGATAGTGATGAACGAAAACATTATCTTAAACCGGAGCAGGAGGTCCGTAATTATTTCCTGGCACTGAATTATCTGGAAGAGAAGGCGGCGGAGAAGGAGCAGTTTTCCAAGAAACTGATATTGGATGTACAGAAGTATGTTGAAAAAGGAGCCTCGAAAGAAAAAATAGGACTTCGGGGACCAATGCCACCCGGAGTATTATTTGCTGTATATGATTCACAAACAGGGAACCCTGATTATATTCCTCCGGAATACATTGATATACCGGATTTGTTGGATGAATTGGTAAAATATGTGAATACAACAGATGATCATCCGCTCATAATCGCAGCCGTGGTTCATTATCAGCTTGTAACTATTCATCCATTTGAGGATGGAAATGGGCGAACAGCAAGGTTGCTCTCGGGATATATTTTAGACATAAACGGATATGGTTTTAACGGAATTGGCTCGTTAGAAGAGTATTTCGCATATGATATTGATGAATACTATGAATCAATCCAGATGGGGCTGCCTGCACTGTATTATTCGGGACGGGATAATCCCCCTCACCCTGAGATTTGGATCAATTATTTCCTTCGCATGGTACTGCTGTATTCAAGTAAGGTTTGCGAATTGTCGGAGAGTTCAAATGGTGAAGAATTGGAAGGAAACCTTTCGTATCTAAAAGGTAAAGAGAGAGAATTACTTTTGCTGCTCATGAAGAATTACAAAAGAGAGTTCACGCCTATCGAAGTTAGCAAAGAACTTAAGGTTACAAATAAGACCGTAATCAATCGACTTGCAACACTTGTAAAAAATGGATTTGTCGTTCCGAACATGGTTAAGGAGCGTATACGTTCCTATGAACTTTCTGATTTTACAAGGCAGAATGAGAAGAAGATAAGAAAACTTTTGGAGTGAGACAGGAGCATCTGATGAATGTAGGTGTGCGGAATGTAATTAAGCGGCCAAATTTATTTACATTTATGATTTTAGAATGATTATAAATCAGCAGAAAAATTAGCAGAATCAGCAGATTCAAAAACATAAGAATCAAAAGTATTTTTCATAAGAGAATATTCTAACCATATCTTAACCAATGTGGTTCGGAATTTCTTAATGAGTTTATGATAGAATGGGAAGGAAAAAAGTGATGGAAGTAAAATTTTATGATACAGTTAATGATGAACTATTGAAATTTGCAGTAATTATCTCACAGAGTAACGGCAAATGGGTATTTTGCAAGCATAAAGAAAGAGATACATATGAAGTGCCGGGAGGGCATAGAGAAGCTGGAGAGGATATTCTTGAGACAGCTAAAAGGGAGCTGCAGGAAGAAACAGGAGCGGTCAAGTTTGAGATAAAACCGATATGTGTATATTCAGTAACCGGTAAGAACAGAGTAAATGAGACTGGGGTGGAAACATTTGGACTGCTCTGTTTTGCAGAAATAACTGAATTTGCGAAAGAATTACATAGCGAAATGGAGAAGGTTGTGCTTATGGATGAACTGCCTGAGAACTGGACGTATCCTTTGATACAACCGAAACTTATTGAGGAATGGGAACGAAGAGTAAAATGACGTATATGGAAAAATGAATGTATTTCAAGACAGATTTGAGGAGATAGTCAATGATAGAAAATATGAAGGTAGAATTTGGCAGAATATCGGATATTGATTCATGGATGCAGTTAGTTAGAAAAGTAAGTTGGAATTTTCCGGGATTAGAGACAGAACAGAGTATAGATGAACACAAAATAACGGTACTGAAATTCATGAATGATAAACGTGCTTTGTGCGTGAAAAACGAACAAGATATTGTTGGCGTACTTTTATATTCAAGAAAGCATAATATGATATGTTGTGTGGCTGTTGATCCGGCTTATCGAAAAATGGGAATCGCTACGCTTCTTTTAAGAGAGGCACTTGATAAGCTTGATAGAGATAAAGATATAACTGTGTCTACATTTAGAGAAAATGATGTTAAAGGAACTGCACCTAGAAAATTGTATAAGAAATTTGGCTTTGAAGAGGGTGAACTGATTGAAGAATTTGGATATCCTAATCAAAGGTTTGTGTTGCATGCTGACAAAAGTGCTATTATATAGATATTATTGTGGCGGTATCCGTCCCACAGTTTTGTACCATCCAAGCGGTCAATAATAGCTGTAAGCATATTGGTTTGTTCGCTCGGTAATTTTTTATGGTTTCCGAAGAGAGAATAATGGGTATTGGCAGTACAGTTTATTGTAGGTGGTATATTAGTGCTGAAGTTCACTATACGATTTATATATAGGAAAATGGTAACACCCTGTGTCGAAAAAATGTAACATATAATATTGGAGGCTTTTTATGGATAATAGTAAAGTTATAGATGTGGTTTTGGAATATTTGCGTAATAAACAAAATTTGACAGATTTGGAAAAAGATATACTTTCATCTTTAAATAAATTGAATGAGAAACCGTTTGATAGAAGTGGTACAGAACAAAAATTGATTGAAAACAATATTAAGTATGAAAATATGCTTATTCCAATGCAACTGGGAGATGAAGCGCACTTGTTGCCTTTTGCACAGCTTAGTGATGATGAAATTTGGAATAACTTATATTTACAAGTTTTGGGGCTTTGCTTGAAAGAGCTGCAAATCATATCTTAACCCCCCCGCCGTCAGGCATGCACCTGACGGCTTTTCATATATAATACCCCTTTTATTTACATCTTTATTTCTGCTTAACCTCTTTTCTTTCTGCATACAGTTCCGGCAGCAGTAGCTGCGAGAGCGGATACCATGAGCATTACAACGAGTAATGCGATATCGGTATGGCAGCCGGTAGCAGGCGGAACATCTGACGGTTTGTCCGTGGAAGGTTTGTCCGTGGACGGCTTATCCGTGGAAGGTTTGTCCGTGGACGGCTTATCCGTGGAAGGTTTGTCTGTGGACGGTTTATCCGTGGAAGGTTTGTCCGTGGACGGTTTATCTGTGGATGGCTTATCCTGACCAGGTTTGTCGCCGGATGGCTTGTTGTCGTCATCATCCTGGAGACGTGCTGTGATCGTCTGGGCAGCGGTTATCTCATTTGTGGCATTTGCGTCTGAGAAATATTTGCCACAGATGCTGCAGTGCCAGTATTCGATGTTGCCCTCCGATTTGGTCGTAGCGGCTTTGGCTGCAACGTGGGTGAGGCTGTGGCTGATGGACTCGCTGTAAGAGCAGCCTGGGTTGGTGCAGTGGCGTGTGTGCGAACCGTCTGCTGCTATTTTCCAGTCAGACATAACGTGCTTTTTGGCAGGTGTCAGGATTTCGCCGCAGACAGAGCAATGTATAGGTGTTGTGCAGTCTGTTACTGTCCGAATTGTTGTGCATAACGGCAATTTTATTCCACTGATTGTTTCCGTCATTATTGATGACATAAGCTATCTGGTCTGTTGAGGTTGTGTCAAAAACAAAATCACTGTAGCTTGATGTTGAACCCGAGGTTAATTTGCTTATTGTCTTTCTAAGCTGTATCAGGTTGCTGTAGTAGGCATGAAGGTCGGAATATGTTATAAGGTTATTCCAGTTGATGGCTGATGACTGTGAGGAACTGTAACCCATCTCATCACCGGAACGGATAACGATGCTTCCCATTGAAGTATATTCCATCGAAGCTGCAAGCTTGATTAGTGCAATGGCGTTATCGTCCCTGGTGCCGCGTGCGATTCCGAGGGAATCGGTAATGCGGTCGTAAAGAGAAAGTCCGCTGGCATCATGCAGGTAGTTCGTGCACTGGGCCGGACTTGTCAGCTTATTGTCCTTGTCAGCGAGAATGCCTGTCTGAATAGCGTTGGACATATTTGTGCCGCCGTTTATGTAAGTCATGATCTTGTTGCTGTATGTGCTGTTATAGAATGAAATTCCCTCTTCTGCGGTCTTGGCATTGGCAAGTGATACAAGGCGGAGTCTGGTGCCGCGGCAGGTGTTGTTGCAGATCGTCGTATCGTCCGGATAAGGAAGTACAGTATCGCATGATATACTGATGGCAGGCGATATTTTATTGAGTTCTTCACGTATTTCATTTAAAAATTCTTTATCAATGAGACCACCGTTCTCAAAATGAAAACCGTCCACATGATATTCGTTAACCCACTGGGTAAGCGTATTGATGATGTAATGGCGGAACATCAGACGCTCGGTTGCGCAGTCGTTGCCATTGCCGGAGCCGTTGGATTTATCACCGTTTGTTTTTATTCTAAGATAATAATCAGGTACGGTTTTCTGAAACGGAAAATCTTCCGAAACGGATGTTATGTCCATATCCATAACAACCGAAAGGCCGGCTTTATGAAGTGCCTGAATCATACTTTTGCATTCACTGACTGTCTTAAGGGCATTATTTTCATTCGTTGAGTAGCTGCTATCCGGCATCATGAATCCCATATTGCTGTAAAAAGGCTTGATCTGTGCAGTTGTAACGCCAAGACGTGCAAGGTAATTAGTGCATGTCGAAATATCCGCACTATCATTAAGTGTGCTTGATTTGGTAAAGGAGAGGAATTTGCCCATAAGATCATTCGGTATACCGGATGAAGGATCAGAGGTAAAGTCCTTGATATCAAGTTCATACGCGATGGACTCGGCAGGATTCTGCACATAAACATGATTGTCTGAATCCCAGCCGTTCGGATCCGTATCTTTAAGGTCCGTTATCAGACTGCGCTTTCCGTCCTTGCCTGCAGCCACGGCATATAAATCAGGGGTTTCATAAGTATTGTATGATTTGTAAGAATTTTTTATGTTATAAGTTGTGATGGTATATGTATAATAATAATCTGTAAAGTTTCCGATAAGTGTTATAGTCCATATACCATTCCATTCACCGTTAACAAGCATCTTTTCAAGACCGTAAGAGCCAACTTTACTGGCACCTACTTCATCATCCGTTCCTTTGGTATAGATATTGACTTTTATATTGGTAGCCACCGGAGCCCATACTCTGAACTCTGAGGCACCTTCGGTACACTTGCAGCCCAGAAATCCGTCATAATTATATTGACTGTCGGTGTCTTCACAAGCCACGGTATAACTGGTATCTACTTGTCGGATTGTATTAATCACTGGATCTTCGGTTGCTGCGGGAATTGAGACGGCTGCTGATGCCAGGGCCATTAATGATGCCATGGAAGCTGCCATAAATCGCTTAAGTTTATTCATATTGTGTCCTCCTGAATTTTTGCCTGCATATCGCGGCTGTAACCTGGTTAAATTATAACATATGAAAATGCAAATGCCGAGAAAAAATGTATAATATGGCACGCATTGATGAACGGAGAAGGAAACGTATTCACCTGCCAGGGAAATGTTATTAACAACTGGTTTGGTGCTGACCGCAAGAAAAAGAGCTTAGATATATTTTCCCCTGCTTTTACATTCTGCTGCATTTGCTTTTTACATTCCTTCTGTATAGTCGTACATGACAATATAATCTGAAAGGAAAATAATATGAAAAGAAAATGGAAATGTATTGGTGCGCTGGCGCTTGGGCTGACTCTTGTTCTGGGTCAGGGCATGCCGGCTTTTGCAACAGAGAATGTTAAGCAGGGAACTTATCAGGGAAACGGTATTGTGACTCAGAATGAGACATATCAGGTATCGTTTATAACAAATGGACATACCACGGTTGATGTATTTTATGGTAGGGACTACACAATAAACCCGGATGTCATAGGAGCACAGACGACGGAAGCCCGTTCGGACGGGGAAATCGATGTATCCGGTAACGGACAGGTTAATTTCAGGGTTAATGTTGACAGCGGATACGAAATTGAATCAGTAACGGCGGATGCGAATTATAAGAATCTTAAGGGTGCATCTGACACGGGAGTGGAAGGAATCTACCGCCTTACCAAAATCACGGGAAATGTCAATGTAACCATAAATGTACGCGAAAGCAGCCGGGATACAGGAGCAAGGGAAGATATTGTCATCAATGAAATTGAATCCAATGGCGACGCAACTGACTGGGTTGAAATCTATAATAAAGGAACAAAACCGGTTGATATAAGCGGATGGTATATCACAGATGATAATACCGGAAGACTTGCATCAAATAAAACAACGCCTCTTGCACAGGGAACAATCCTTGCGCCGGGTGGCCATTATGTGTTCGACCAGTATGTGAATTTTGATTTTGGACTTGGCGCTCCGGACGAAGTCAATCTGTTTGATGAAACCGGCAGACTCGTGGAAAAATATTCCTGGAGTACACATGCCGCAGGCGTGTATGCACGTATTCCGGACGGAACAGGTGCTTTTACGGATGTGGCAAATTCCACAAAAGGAACCGGAAATGTTATGACAGAGCCGGATAAGCCTTCATATCCTAATGCGATTGCATGGCCGGGCAGCGATAAAGTCATAACATATGATGACGGAATAAGCATGTTCCAGTCAGATTCATCGGGACTGGATTTCTATAACGGAAAACTCTATTGTATTAATAACAAGAAAGGCACATTCTGGGTGCTTGACGTTAACAAAGACGGTACAATGGATTATTCCGAGGGATTTACGAAAGCCGGTAAGAATCTTGCATTTATGGCAGATGCAGCCAATCCGGAGGAATCCAACCCGGACGCGGAAGGAATTACCGTTGATGATGCAGGCAATGCTTATGCCGCAGTTGAGCGTGACAATAATAACAAAAATGTAAATTGTAATGTAATACTTAAGTTCAATCCATGGGAAAACAGCCCGACCGTAGTTGCATCAAGCGAGTGGGACATTACGCGACTGCTTCCTGATGTTCCAGCAAATTCAGGAATTGAAGCCGTTGAATGGGTGCCGGATAACGAACTTGAAGGTAAATTATATGATACTAATAAGAACGGGCTCTACCGGGCATCGGACTATCCGGATTCAGAAGCAGGTGTATTTTTCGTAGCACTCGAGGCAAACGGACATGTATATGCATTTATTCTTAACAAAGACGGCAACGCAGAAGTAATCTCGGAGATTGACCCGGGAATCGGCGGTGCAATGGCTCTTGACTATGATTCCTATGAAGGTATTTTGTGGGTAGGTGCAGATGACGGATATGGAAATATTTCGGCTCAGATTGTGTTTAACGGAACTGACAAACCGGCAGTTACTCTTGTAAATCCTCCGGCGGAAATGGATGTAACCCGCAATAACGAAGGATTTGCCATAGCCGGACCTGAATACACGGTCAACGGTCTCAGACCGGTGTTCCACTTCATGGATGGAACAGATACCGGTGTTCTGACAATTTCATATCTTTCATGCAATTATAACCCGGACGACAAAAAGCCGGAACTTCCGGATGATAAAAAGCCCGGCTCATCGGATACCGGAAAACCAGGATTTCCGGATACGGGAGATACCAACAGTTTTACGGCGCTGGGAATTCTGCTCATCGCTGCTGCAGGAGCAACAGGCAGCGTGGTTATTGTAAGACACAGTAAAAAGAACGTATAATAAATAATAATATTATGTTTTCTTCCGGCCTTAAAAGTCAGAAACAAAAATCTGACGGCAAAGGCCGGTTTTTAATTTGATTATAAAAAATAGAATTTACCGGGAATATATGGTAAAATAGTGTCATCATAGATTTTCGGGAGGAAAACAAAATGGCATCTAACAAATACAGCGGAACGCAGACGGAGAAAAATTTACAGGAGGCATTCGCCGGAGAGTCGCAGGCGAGAAACAAATACACATATTTTGCATCTGTAGCGAAAAAAGAAGGCTACGAGCAGATGGCATCCATCTTTCTTAAAACAGCGGACAATGAGAAGGAGCATGCCAAGATGTGGTTCAAAGAGCTTGCAGGAATAGGCGATACCAAGACTAATCTTGCGGCTGCCGCTGACGGAGAGAATTATGAATGGACCGATATGTACGAGAAATTTGCACAGACTGCGGAGAAAGAGGGATTCCCTGAACTTGCAGCCAAATTCCGTGCTGTAGGAGAAATTGAGAAGCACCATGAGGAAAGATACCGTGCGCTCCTTAAAAACATTGAGACCGCACAGGTGTTTGAAAAGTGTGAGGTCAAAGTATGGGAGTGCCGCAACTGCGGACATATCGTGGTCGGAACCAAAGCACCGGATGTGTGTCCGGTATGCAATCATCCGCAGAGTTACTTTGAAGTACACGAAGAAAACTACTAAAACATTCAGGCTGTCATAAACCGCGGGGCATTGGCAGCCTTTATTAAACTACGGTTATAAGGAATTATCATGAACAGAATTAATGTGGATTTTTTTGAGACGTATAAGAAACTCGATCGGCTGTGCGCACAGATGTACGGTCTGTCAGGCGGAGGAGTTACAGCCTACATAGACGATATGAAGGATAATTGGGCAGCGGCATACGGAACGGACAATTGGAATGAAACATTTAATACACTGCGCCGGCTGCGCCATATGCGCAACGAAATGGCACATGACGAGGGAGCATTTGACGTTCTGAATTGCACAATGGAAGACATAAACTGGCTGAACTCGTTCTATTATGCGCTGATGAATGGGTATGACCCACTATCATGCATCAGGAAAAAAGCGGCAGAACACTATAGACAGGTGAAACCGCCTGTAAATAATACATATTATGTAAGGAATACACGTTATACAGAGCCGTTAGACTATGGTCAAAAACACCATGACACGGGCAAAGTCGCAGCTATGATAATAGTTATAGTGATAATCCTGCTTGCGCTGGTGTATTATATATTTTTAACGTGATGTTTTGTTCTTGCACAATAGGTAAGCTGGGGGTATAATTGGAAGTAATGTAGTGATTTTTGGAGGTAATGTCAGAATGGCAGCAGAATGCAACGGAAATTGTGAAGGATGTTCTTCTAAGGGTGGCTGTAATGTTATTCCCAAGGAGAAATTGAATGAATACAGCCACATAGGCAAGGTTATAGGTATTGTAAGCGGTAAAGGCGGAGTCGGCAAATCCACCGTGACATCGCTTATTGCCAGGAAGCTTGTGGCGGAAGGAAAGCGTGTAGGCATAATGGATGCCGATCTGACCGGACCGTCGATACCGAAAATGTTCGGAATTAAGGGACAGATGTACGGAACATCTATGGGAATGGAACCTGCGGTTTCCGAAGAAGGAATCAAGATAGTTTCCATGAATCTTCTGTTAGAGACGGAAGAGTCGACAGTCATATTAAGAGGACCGGTGCTTGCCGGAGTTATTAAGCAGTTCTGGAGCGAAGTGAATTGGGGAGATCTGGATTATCTCCTTATAGATATGCCTCCGGGAACCGGGGATATACCGCTTACGATATATCAGTCGATACCTGTGGACGGAATTGTGATTGTAACATCTCCGCAGGATCTTGTGCGTATGATTGTCATGAAAGCATATAATATGGCAGAACAGATGAATATCAAGGTACTCGGACTGGTTGAGAATTACAGCTATTTTGTGTGCCCGGACTGTAACGCCAGACATAAGATATTCGGCGAGAGTGGGATAGAAGAACTGTCTGAGGAAATCAATACGCCGGTTCTTGCGAGACTTCCGATCATGCCGGCACTTGCCAATGCAGCAGATAACGGAATCAAAGCTGCGGATGATGTTGATATTAATCTTGGTACGGTGCTTGAGGCATAAAAGAACCGGATAGAATACAACAGGGAGGTTTGTTTTGCCTAAGAAAGAGAATGTGGGAACGTTTGTATGGAGACTTGTATATCCGATTCTGATTTTTGTCGGAGTAGAGATGGCAATAGAGATGGCCGCTCTGTACATTCATATGTTCAGAATAGCTGCTTCAAGAGGAATGTCACTTATGGATGTGAATGCCCTTGAGGAAGAACTTACGAATTATACTTACAATATCAGCATGTATATTACGATTGCCAGAAGCGCCGTGCTGATACCGCTATATATTATGTTTATGCGCCGGGATAAAGGACGCAGCATGATAAACGGAAGTTATACAAAATATGAGAAGCTGAGCCCGAAATGGTTCCTTCTGCTGCCGGTGGTGGGATTTTTCGCTGCAATGGGATTTAATCATGTTGTACCGATGGTACTCATGGCAGTACAGGGATTTATACAGGTTGTTGGAAGGTCTTTTTTTGGAGTTGACTGGAATGTGGACTTTTTCGGGACGTATGACAATGTGTCAGAAATGATATATTCGGGCGGCATAGCTGTCCAGATCATATCGACAGCAGTTGCTGCTCCGATTGTGGAAGAATTTTTATTCCGCGGGCTTATCTATAACAGATTAAGGGAACGTATGAAATTTGTTCCGGCGGCGTTAGTGTCGGCACTGGTGTTCGGAGCACTGCATGGCAATGCGGTACAGTTCTTATATGCATTTATAATAGGACTGCTGCTTGCATTTGTTTATGAGAAATTCAAGACGATAGTAGCACCGGTTATATTTCATGCCGGAGCCAATCTGATATCGGTAATAATTACCAACGTCATGCCGGAAGAAGGGATAGGACTTACTACCGGAGGATATATGTTGCTTGTTGTGGCAGAACTTGCCGTAACATTCCTTATTTTATGGCTGATAGACCGTAAAGTAATAAGAAAACCCGTTGCCGCAGATGGAACGGATGGTTCAAGGTGAGGTTATTATGAGAAAAATTTTGTCAGTTGCAGTACCATGTTATAATTCGGAAGCGTATATGCATCGCTGCATTGATTCACTTCTCCCGGGAGGGGATGAAGTTGAGATAATTATTGTGGATGACGGGTCGGGCGATAAGACGGCAGAGATAGCAGACCGGTATGCCGCAGAATATCCCGGAATATGTAAGGCCGTGCACAAAGTCAACGGCGGACACGGTGATGCTGTTATGGAAGGACTTAAGAATGCAACCGGAGTATTTTTTAAGGTTGTTGACAGCGATGACAGAGTCGGAAAAGAAGCCTATATGAAGCTTCTAAATGTGATGCGTAAGTCCGTACTTGAAGGCCACAGACTTGATATGCTCATATCCAACTATGTATATGATAAGCAGAACACCAAGCGTAAGAAAGTAATGCGTTACACGACAGTTCTTCCGACAGATACATATTTTACATGGGATGACATAGGACATTTCAAAAATACGCAATACATATTGATGCATTCGGTAATTTACAGGACGGAATTGTTAAGGGAATGTGGACTGAATCTCCCTAAACACACTTTTTATGTGGATAATCTCTTTGTATTCCAGCCGCTTCCGTCGGTCAAAATAATGTATTATGTGGATGTCAATTTTTATTGGTATTTTATAGGAAGAAACGACCAGTCCGTAAATGAGGATGTGATGATCAAGAGAATTGACCAGCAGCTTCTTGTCAACAGGATGATGATTGACTGCTATGATTCCGAATCAATCCACAATAAGAAGTGCCGTGTCTATATGAGAAATTACCTGTCAATAATTATGACGGTATCATCGATAATGGCAATTTTATCAAATGATGAAGAAAATATAAATAAAAAAGCAGCACTCTGGGCGCTGCTTAAAGAGAAAGAACCTTCAGCTTACAGACATATCAGGTTCTCAATTCTCGGTATCTGGATGAACTGGCCGGGTAAGGTTGGCAGGAAAATCTCCGTGGCAGGTTACCGCATCGTCCAGAAGATATTTGGTTTTAATTAAGTCTGGCAAACAGCTTTGAACGGTAGATGAGCGGATAAAGCGCACCTGCCATAATGACTGCAGCGATTACATCATACACGGAATGCTGTTTAAGGAAAAGCGTTGAAGCACATATGAGTGCTCCGATTACCGACGTTATTACCTTGACAGCGGTATGATATCTGCCAAATGTCTTTGAATGGAATACTGCAACAAGCACAACGAGAGTATTATATACATGCAGGCTCGGAAGAACATTTGTTGAAGTATCGGCCTTGTATAAGAACCTGACAAGCTTTGTGCATGCGTTCTCACGCGGAAATTCAGCCGGGCGCAGATTGCCGAGACCGTTCGGAAATATGAAGTATATAATAACGGCAATGCTCATTCCTATTATAAGGTAAGAGTACATTCTGACAGCTTCGCTCTGTGAGCGGAGAAAAAAATAAGCGCAAGCCGTTGCGATAAATATAAACCAGAAGTAATATGGTATAATAAAATATTCACAAAATGGGATAATATCGTCAAGAGGACAATGTATCAGATGATATTCAGCTGTTACAGTCTTCTCAAGGTAGGAAAAGCATGGCAGGTATATGAATAAATACAGGCCGAACAGACCGTGCCACCATTTTTTGAAAAAGTTTTTCATAATAAACAACTCCTGCAAAATATCTGGATAGTATGTGGGAATTATAGCACACGAGGAAGTGACATTACAACATTAAAATACAAAATGTCACGCGATAAACATTAATTTATATCGGAGGACTAATTGTGCGCCTGATAGTTAGGGATTTAAGAAAAAAATTTGATGACATTACCGTAATTGACCGCGCCGGATATGATTTTGAGAGCGGGGTTGTATATGGCATAACAGGAAGCAGAGGCTCGGGAAGAACGACACTTCTTAAATGCCTATGTACGGAATGTGCGCCTGATGGCGGTTTTATAAGGCTTGACACCGGTAATGGATATTATAAGATAGATTATATGGATTTCGGACTGGTATATGATAAACCGGTGCTTCCTGAGATGCTTACAGCAAGGCAGTATGTTGAATATATGATATCAATGCATGCCCCACAGGAACACAATGCCGCCAAATATCTGGAGATTGCGGGAATAAGCCGTGGCAGGACTGACGAATATATAGGCAGTTTTTCGGATGATGAGAAACAGAGACTTCAGTTTATAAGTATTCTTATCACGGAACCGGTGGTGGTGCTTATTGACGAGCCGAATCTTGACGGCAAGATGTATAATACTCTGAAAGATTTTATTGCCAGAATGAAGGATAAACATATCATAATTATTTCATCTGATAATTATAAGAAATTAGACACACTTGTTGATGAACTTGTATGGCTTAAAGACGGAATCCTTACAGGCGGATTAATACAGGAGAAACGGTAATAATATGGTTAAGAAAATATTTCAATGCGGATATATTTCATATATGACAGATGCCAACAGGGTGGCATATATATTAAAACATATTCCGTTTGTGGGCCGGAAGATACATTCGGACTCGGCGCGCGCGTTCGGAATAATAGGCATTGCATGCAGGATAATATGGGAAATAATCAAGAAAGCCGTATTTGTGGCAGCTGCCATGCTTGGGCCGATGTATGTGCTGTCAAGGTTAAGTGCAACCGGCAATATAGGATACGGACTGGAGAATTCATTTGTTTATTTCTCTATGGTTATGATATGTTTTTGCGGCTCTGTTAATAATTCGGTTATATTCGAGACAGGCGAAGAGGCGTATGTTATGCTGCGCGAAGTCAGATGTAATCCTGCAGATTATTTCAGAATGGTGATCCTGCGTAAAAATATAACGGAATTTATTTCATTCTGGCTCGTATTTTCCGTGTTTGGCATGAATGTGGCCAAAGCGCTTTACCTGACGATCGTAATCGTTGGTTCGAGATATGCGGGAGAAGCCTTTAATATAATGATGTTCAAGGCAACTGCCAAACCGTTTTCCATGCACAGAAAAGGCAACATTGCGGTAATGCTCTTGTCTCTTTTTGTGGCATATTTTATACCATATCTGCGCGGATATGTTCCCGGGGCATATGACCTTGTATTCAATACGATATGGCTGATGGTTATTCTGCTGATGATTGCGGTCTTTATATATTATGTATGGAACTATAGCGGATATCCGAAAGCGGCTGCAAGACTTTTTAAGAAAAGCAGCCTTGATGATGGGGCTGAAGATGATGCGGCGGTGCTTGAGGAAGAACCTGCATTTATGGCAGAAGATGTCAGTGAGTGCAATGCACAGGCATATTCGGAAATTAACCGTGAATTTTTTAAACGAAATAAGTCAGGCATAGCATCTAATATGCGGTTCAAAATCGCGCTTTCGATAATCGCACTGGCAGCAGCACTTATCGCATCGTTCAACGGACATGCGGAAGAAGTGTCAAAAATCATATCATATTCAATGCCTGTGATGGTATTTGTTATGTGTGTATTTTCAAACAGTATGAGCATCTGCCGTTCATTTTTTTACCAGTGTGACTGCGAACTCCTTAAGAAGGAAGGATATAATAACCGTAATGATATCCTTGAGAATTATTTCATAAGGCTCAGATATATGCTCATAATAGACATTGTACCGGCGGCAGTGCTGACGGTGGTATATGCCGTGGCCGGAATTGTCTCCAAATCGAATGCAGGAACTGTTATTCCTGTGTGCGTTGGAATATTGATGCTGTCATGTCTTTTTACGGTGCTCCAGCTTACACTGTATTATGCGATACAGCCATATACAAAAGATGCCGTAAAGAGCCGGAACAGATATGTTATAATCAACATAATCATGTATGTGTGCAGTAGTCTGTTCATATATATTAATTCCACAGCATTATTTTTTACACTGGGTGTAGGACTGGCACTTGCAGTTGTTATGGCGGCAGGTGTAAGCTTAGTCGGTCAGATAGGATACAGAACATTTAGATTGAAGTAGACACGGAGGTGTTGCAGGTGAAATCAGTACGGAAAGCGTTGGCACTTACAGGATGTATTGCAATTACGGTACTTACGGGATGCACTGCCGTAAAAAGCACAACCAATAAGCCGCAGGAAGAAACCAAACAGGAAAATACTATTTTTGACAAGGTTATCAAGGGCGAACCTGTAGGAGAAAGTACGGCTTTGTATAACGTGAGCGAAATGCTTTATAAGAATGGCATATCACCGGACTCCGTATATGGATTCGGAAATAAATATATCATGGCACTTTATATCGGTGAGGACAGCCGTGAAGTAGTGACATATGATTTGTCAAGCGCTGAGGTATACAAAACCGTCAATATAACGGAAAATCTGTCCGGGAGTTCATATGTGGCCACTACGGAAAGCGGTGTTCCATATGTATATGATAAGGATAACAGACTTTATCTGCAGCTTAACATAAAAGGCTCCAAATACACGGCATATGAACTGGATTTTACACCGGAAGACATGCTTGTAACCGACAGCGGGAACAGAATTTACTATACGCTTGACAAGGATGTCCGTGTATACCAATATATAACAGAGACCGGACAGTCGGCCGTGGCATATGATGCCGGTGAGAGTCTGGATTCAATTGAACTTGTGAGCATGGGATCCGATGATGCGACCCTTATAATAAAAGCTTCAACGCCGATATCCAACGGGTATGCCAAATTAAGCATCGAGATGCAGGAGATAGAAAGTCTCATCGGCTACGATAAGGATTTATACTACGAAGACGGATTATATATTTATACGAGTGATAGTTATGCAAGGGCAGTATGCGTATATGATGAGTTAAAACCGCGGACCTTTGTTAAATTTACGCTTGAGAATGAAGCGGAACTTGGGAACATGTATATATACCCGGACGGACCGAACATATTTACGATTGCCGGGGACGATAATGGGTCTGAGATAAGGTTTTACAATGTATCTGCCGGTATAATGGAAAATCATGATGTAATTCCAAAGGGATATACGGTTGAGAACGTCAGCTATATGAGAGAACTCAAGGCTGTATGCATCAGTGTCAAGGATTCTGATGGGATTACAAACACGTTAATATGGGACGTTGAGTCGATTACGGATATAGTAAGCTGACACTGTATGACAATTAATTTTAAAAAAATTAAAAAAAGTATTGACATTTGTGGTCTGTTAATAATATAATAGGCAAGCGGGTTGAGAAAGCCCATAACTGAATATGGGATCTTAGCTCAGCTGGGAGAGCATCTGCCTTACAAGCAGAGGGTCACAGGTTCGAGCCCTGTAGGTCCCATTTTTCAATTCAATATGGCGGAGTAGCTCAGATGGCTAGAGCACATGGTTCATACCCATGGTGTCAGGGGTTCGACTCCCTTCTCCGCTACTGACAACAGGAACTTAATGTTAATGCATTAAGTTCTTTTTTTTACCGGAAGGCAAGGAGGATAATATATGAGAGTAGGAACAGGATATGATGTCCACAGGCTGACAGAAGGCCGTAAGATGATAGTCGGAGGTGTGGATATACCTTATGATAAAGGATTATTGGGACATTCGGATGCGGATGTGCTTCTTCATGCAATAATGGATGCTCTTCTCGGAGCAGCTGCGCTTGGTGATATAGGCAGGCATTTTCCTGACAGTGATGAGCGCTACAAGGGAATATCCAGCATGGAACTTATGAAAAATGTTGCAAAAATATTGTCGGATAATAATTATGTAATAGAGAATGTAGACAGCACAATTATTGCACAGCGTCCCAAATTTTCGCCTTATATAGAAGAAATGAGGGAAAATATTGCAAAAGCACTTGGAATCGAAAAGAACCGTGTAAGTGTTAAGGCAACCACCGAGGAAGGACTTGGATTTACGGGAGCGGGGGAAGGAATTGCATCGCAGGCATCAGCGCTTATAACCACGGTTGAGAATTATGTGTATGATGATATAATGAATGAGCGCCGGAATGCGGGCGGATGTGCCGGATGCCGGGGTTGTCAGGCAGACCGGTAGTATACCATGCACTTGACAAAAGGTCAGCTTGTGCATATTCTATAACATAGTATATGCCGTAAGTGAGGAATTACGATGAGATTTAAAGATTATGTCAGAGAGCAGATAGAAGTAATAAGAGACAGAGACCCGGCGATGAAAGACGATAAAGAAGTATTTCTTTATCCTTGTTTCTGGGCAATCTGGGAGTACCGTAAAGCTCATAGATTATACGAACAGGGAAAGTTCTACAAGGCCAGGAAAATATCGCAGCGCGCCGCGAGAAAGACCGGTATAGAGATACATCCGGGCGCAACGATAGGTAAGGGACTCTTCATAGACCACGGACATGGTGTTGTAATAGGTGAGACTACGGTAATAGGTGATAATGTTACGTTGTATCAGGGCGTGACACTTGGCGGAACCGGTAAAGAAAAGGGAAAGAGGCATCCGACGATAGAGGATAACGTGATGATAAGCACAGGTGCGAAAGTACTGGGCTCATTTACGATAGGAGCAGGTTCCAAGATAGGAGCAGGTTCGGTTGTTCTTGAAGAAGTACCGCCTAATTCAACCGTTGTAGGTATCCCGGGACGTATCGTAAAGAGCAATAACGTAAGACTTCCGAATACGGATCTTGATCAGATCAATCTTCCGGATCCGGTTCTTAATGATATTAATACACTTAAGGAAGATAATGAGAAACTCAGAAATCAGGTCGATGAGATTTTAAAAAGATTGGAGAAACACGAAAATGGAAAATAAAGTGCAGTTGTTTAATACTCTTACCAGAAAAATCGAACAGTTTGTTCCTAATACGGATGGCAAAGTTTCTATGTATACATGCGGACCGACTGTTTATCATTTCGCGCATATCGGTAATCTCAGAAGTTACATTATGGAGGATGTGCTTGAGAAGACTCTCAGATATGAGGGATATGATGTAAAGCGCGTAATGAATATTACCGATGTAGGACATCTTACAAGTGATGCTGATACAGGCGAAGATAAGATGCTTAAAGGTGCTAAGAGAGAGCACAAGACGGTTATGGAAATCGCCAAATATTATACAGATGCATTTTTTTCCGATTGTGCCAAATTAAATATAAAGACTCCGGATGTGGTTGAACCGGCCACTAATTGTATTCCTGAGTTTATTCACATGATAGAAGTTCTTCTTGAAAAGGGATATGCCTATATTGCAGGCGGCAATGTGTATTTTGATACATCAAAGCTTGATGATTATTATGTATTTTCAAGCCAGAGTGAGAAAGAACTTATGGTCGGCGTGCGCGATGATGTATCAGAAGATACCAATAAACGCAATAAGGCTGATTTCGTATTATGGTTTACCAAATCCAAATTTGACAACCAGGAACTTAAATGGGACAGCCCGTGGGGCGTCGGTTATCCGGGATGGCATATTGAGTGTTCATGCATCAGCATGAAGCACCTCGGCGAATACATGGATATACATTGCGGAGGTGTTGATAATATTTTCCCTCACCATACCAATGAAATCGCACAAAGTGAGTCATATCTCGGACATAAGTGGTGCAATTACTGGTTCCATGTGCATCATCTGAATGACCGTAACGGTAAGATGAGTAAATCAAACGGTGAATTTCTTACCGTGTCCGTTCTTGAAGAAAAAGGATACGATCCGCTTGTATACAGATTATTCTGCCTGCAGTCACATTACAGAAAGCCGCTTGAGTTCACTTATGAGATAATGGACAATACCAAAGCAGCATACAATAAGCTTGTTAAACGTATCGGAGAACTTAAAGAAGACGGTGAAGTCGATAAAGCCGGATTTGATAAATATAAAACTGATTTCAAGGCTGCACTTGAAAATGATATTAACACGGCATCGGCAATTACGGTCGTATATGATGTATTAAGAAGTGATTTAAACGATGCTACCAAGCTTGCGCTTGTCAAAGATTTTGACTACGTGCTTTCTCTTAATCTTACAAGAATGCAGGGCGAAAACGCAGCGCCTAAGGCGGATGATGAACTTACTGCATTTGTCGAAGCTAAGATTGAGGAACGTAAGGCTGCCAAGAAAGAGAAAGATTTTGCAAAGGCAGATGCCATAAGGGATGAACTTCTTGCCAAGGGCGTAAGAATTAAAGACACCAGAGAAGGTGTTGTCTGGGAGCTTGTATAATATGTTTGAAGAGATGGCGGAGGCTTTTGACCTCGGAAAAATCGATCTTGCGACATATTCTCCGTTGACACTTGCTTATATCGGTGACTGCGTATACGAACTTATCATAAGGACGAGACTTGTATATGCAGGCAATGCGCCGGTAGATAAGCTTAACCGCAAGGCAAGCAATCTTGCCAAAGCGGGCACCCAGTCAGCTATGATAGAGGCATTAATACCGGAACTTACGGATGAGGAAACGGCAGCATACAAGCGTGGACGTAATGCCCATTCATATACCAGGGCCAAGAACGCAACCGCCGGTGATTACAGGCGGGCGACAGGTTTTGAGGCGCTTATCGGATATCTTTATCTGGATAAACGTTTTGAACGCATAATGGAACTTGTGAAAAAGGGTTTTGAAGCTGTTGAATGCAATGACAGCGAAAGGAAATAATATGAAACACAATGAATTTACCATAGAGGGACGTAATGCCGTTATAGAGGCCTACAGAAGCGGTAAAACAATAGACAAATTATATGTGCTTGACGGCTGTAAGGACGGTCCGGTAATGACTATTCTGCGCGAGGCGAAGAAAAGCGGTTCGATAATTAATTATGTTGACAAAGAAAGACTTGACCATATGTCGGAAACGGGACATCATCAGGGTGTTATCGCAAATGCGGCAGCATATGATTATGTTGAAGTTTCCGATATTCTTGAGGCAGCGAGAAGCAAAGGCGAGGATCCGTTTATATTTATTCTTGACGGAATAGAGGATCCGCACAATCTCGGTGCAATAATAAGAACCGCCAATCTGTGCGGTGCGCATGGAGTGATCATACCGAAACACCGTGCGGTAGGACTTACGGCAACGGTTGCAAGAACATCTGCGGGTGCGCTTAATTACACACCGGTTGCAAAGGTTACCAATCTTGCATCTGCGATAGACGAACTTAAGAAGGAAGGCCTCTGGTTCGTGTGCGCCGACATGAAAGGTGAACTGATGTATAATCTTAATCTCAAAGGTCCGATAGGTCTTGTCATCGGCAATGAAGGAGAAGGTGTCGGACGGCTTGTTAAGGAAAAATGTGATTTTACCGCATCCATTCCGATGAAGGGTGATATAGATTCGCTTAATGCATCGGTGGCAGCAGGCGTAATGGCGTACGAAATCGTCAGACAGAGGATGTGTTAGGATGAATGACAGATATGCGAAGATGTCGGATGAAGAACTTGTTATGACATACCGTAACGGGGATTCGCCGGCGGCGGATGTGCTTGTGGAGAAATATAAAAATCTTGTCAGAATGAAAGCAAGGGCGTATTTTCTGGTCGGAGCGGATAACGATGATCTTATTCAGGAAGGAATGATAGGACTGTACAAGGCTATCAGAGATTATAATCCTGAACGCGAAGCGGTTTTCATGACTTTTGCCTCACTTTGTATCAGCCGTCAGATAAGGACTGCGATGACTGCTTATAACAGGCTGAAGAACGGTCCCCTTAATTCGTATATATCGCTTGATACACCTGTAACGGATGACCTGGGAGATGATGCAAGTCTCAAAGATGTTCTGGCATCCGGCAATGAAATGAATCCGGAGGCTATTTTCATAGACAAGGATCAGGCGGCAAGGCTTGAAGAGCAGTTGTATAAGAGTTTAAGCAAAATGGAACTGCAGGTGCTTGAGCTTTACAGGGAAGGCTGCAGTTACTCGGAGATAGCCGCATATCTTGGCAAAACCACAAAGACAGTCGACAATGCGATACAGAGGGTGAGGGCAAAACTCACCGGTCTTATGGAATGATTTTTTAATTTTGCTGATATTTTTAGAAAAAAATGTTGATAAATTCTGATTGATATGTTAATATCTTATTCAGATGCGCTGATGTGGCTCAGAGGTAGAGCACTTCCTTGGTAAGGAAGGGGTCACGGGTTCAATTCCCGTCATCAGCTTTATACCAAATATATACCCGCGATGCAGTAATGTATGGCGGGTTGTTTTCACATTAAGACTTATGAGGAGCAGCTTCTTATGGCAGATTTTATTCGTAAAATTAAATTATTACCAGCAGTTTTAGTATGTACGGCTGTCGTATTGATGCTTGGCGGCTGCGGCGGTTACACGATCAATCTTGTTAAGGACGAGTTTACCGTAAATGTGGGTGATGAGCTTGATATGAATATTTCAAGCTATGTCAGGGCTTCCAAGGCAATGTTGGCAGATATGACAATAGATCTGTCACAAGTGGATACGGACAAGATGGGCACTTACAATGCATCCGTCACATACGGAGAGGATGTGCGCGAATTTAAGGTTAAAGTTACTGACATTAAGGCACCGGAGATTTCGCTTAAGAGCGAGGAAATTTATTTTGAACAGCAGGGAACTCTTCAGCTTGATAATGTTGTGGCATCAGTGAAAGACTATTCGGATTATGAATATGGCTTTTCAAAGGATATGACACTTGCGGACAAGGATAAAGAGATGGTTGACACACTTTCTTTTGACAGTCTCGGAGATTATAATGCGGAAGTTATAGCTAAGGATTCCTTCGGAAATATATCGGTCAGGGACTTCAGGGTTCATGTGGTGGAACCGGGAAAGATTCCGGGCGGAGCTGCGGGAATTTCCGATTACTCGGCATATATGAATACATCTGCCGGAGTTGATATCGGAGATTTGGACTCATATGATACAACTGGTGTATACTACGGACTCGGTGATAATGTTGATTCGGAGAATAACAGACCGCAGATAGGGTATTACACTAACCTTTATGATAAATACAGAGTCGATTTCATCGAGCCGCAGAGCAGTTATATATGGCTTACGTTCAATGAAATAGGTGAGAACGGAAGAACGGTCAAGATACTTGATACCCTTAAGGAAAAGGGAGTCAAAGCGGTGTTTTTCGTCACATTATCGTATGTTAAGGACAACGAAGCACTTGTCCGCAGAATGATAGATGAAGGACATGTTATAGGAAATTACACTGCAAGCGGCAAAGAGGTTGGAGATTTATCTTTAAATCAATTGACAAGTGAGCTTGATACGTTGTACAATTACGTTTACGAAACATTCGGATATGAAATGTACCTTTTCAGGCCACCATCGGGATATTTTAACGAGCAGACGCTCGCAGCGGCGCAGAAGTCAGGATACAGAACGGTATTCTGGAGTTATGCATATGCTGACTGGGACAGCCAGATGACTACCAGGCAGGCGCTTAGCAAGGCACTTGCCAGGGCGCACGGAGGTGCAATATATTCGCTTAGTGCGTCATCTTCGCTTAATCAGAAGATGTTGGCTGATCTGATAGACGGAATCAGGGACAAGGGCTTTGAGTTCGCGTTTTACCAGAAGAATTAGCAAGAATAGGAAAACAGGAGCAGAAGAATATGGAAAAGAAATTAAGAGTCGGCATACTTGGCGGAACAGGTATGGTAGGACAGAGATTTATCTCATTACTTGAGAATCATCCGTGGTTTGAGGTTGTAGCTATTGCGGCAAGCCCTCGCTCAGCAGGTAAGACCTATGCAGAGGCTGTAGGTGACAGATGGAAAATGACAACACCTATGCCGGAAGCAGTTAAGAACATGATAGTATATAATGTTCATGATATTGAAGAAGTAGCTTCTAAGGTTGACTTCGTATTCAGCGCAGTTGACATGTCTAAGGAAGAGATTAAGAAGATAGAAGAAGATTATGCCAAGACAGAGACTCCTGTTGTTTCCAACAACAGCGCTCACCGTTGGACAGAGGATGTTCCTATGGTTGTTCCTGAAATCAATCCGGAGCATTACGGACTTATCGAGTATCAGAAGAAGAGACTCGGAACCAAGAGAGGATTTATCGCAGTTAAGCCTAACTGCTCAATCCAGAGTTATACACCGGCAATCTTCGCACTTAAGGAATTTGAACCTACTCTTGTAGTAGCTACCACATACCAGGCTATTTCAGGCGCAGGTAAGACATTCAAGGACTGGCCGGAGATGGAGGGCAATGTAATCCCTTATATCGCAGGCGAGGAAGAGAAGAGCGAGCAGGAGCCTTTAAGACTTATGGGCAAGCTTGTTGACGGAAAAATCGAGAAGGCAGCACTTCCTGTTATCACAACACAGTGTCTTCGTGTGCCGGTACTTAACGGACATACAGCAGCGGTATTCGTAAACTTCAAGAATAAGCCTACCAAGGAACAGATTATAGACAGATGGAGAAACTTCAAGGGACTTCCGCAGGAACTCAAGCTTCCTAGCGCACCGGAGCATTTCATCCAGTATCTTGAAGAGGACAACAGACCTCAGGTAAGACTTGATGTTGATTACGAGAACGGTTTCGGAGTATCATTCGGACGTCTCCGTGAGGATTCGGTATTCGACTGGAAGTTTGTAGGACTTTCACATAATACCATCAGAGGTGCAGCAGGCGGAGCCGTATTAAGCGCAGAACTTCTCGTTGCACAGAAGTACATCACAGCTAAATAATATTACCGGTAAGGTAATTTGGAGAGATAGCCATGATTTATATCGTGGCTATCTTTTTTTGTTCCATTCACCAGTGAAGAAAAATACCACCGACAACGTGGTCGATATGCACCATCCGATAGGCCATGCGCTCCATATTCCGGCAGTGCCGTAATGTGCGGACAGAAGTATTGCGAGTGCAACCCTTAAGATGAGATCCGTAAAAGTAGTGATCATGAACCGGCCCATCTTACCGGCACCGCGCAGTACACCGTCAGCAACCAGTTTGATTGAGACTATCATGTAGAACGGCGAGATGATTTTCAAGAACTGCATTCCGGTTTCAATGGCCGACGTACTGCTCTGCTCCATAAAAAGAAGAAGCAGGTAACGGCCGGCGACCCAATATAATATAATAAAAGGAATACATATGATCCATACAAGTTTTCCGCCTGCGAAGAAACCGGGGCGGATTCTTTCTTTTTTACCGGCACCGAGATTCTGTGCGGTATAGTTGGAAATGCCGTTGCCGAGCGTTGTGAGTGAAGTGATTACAAGGTTGTTGAGCTTTATGGCGGCGGAATAACCGGCCATGACGCTTGTGCCGAATCCGTTTATGACACTCTGGATTATGATGTTGCCGATGGAAATAAAGCTCTGCTGCAGGATGCTTGGAACTGCGATTGCGGCAATCCTGCCGAATATATGTATATCGAATATGCGGACACGCTCATCTTCATTGCACTTGAGACTGTGGAGGCGTTTAAGTACGATAATAATCGAAAGAATACAGCTTATGCTCTGGCATAAGAATGTAGCCCATGCCACACCGGCAATCCCCATATTGAAGGCCTTGACAAAAAGAATGTCCATCGCAATGTTGCTTGTGGACGATATGGCAAGGAAAATAAAAGGTGTTCTGGAATCGCCCATGGCTGAGAAAATACCGGTTGCCACATTGTAGAAGAAAAGAAACGGCAGACCGAATATGTATATATTAAGATACAGAAGTGAATCGTCGATAACCTCCTTCGGCGTGTTTATAATTCCGAGAAGATTGCGTCCGAAAAGCAGACCGAATGCCATAAGTATCATACAGAGCACACCACTTGAAATCATTGTAGTGTACACGGTGGTTTTGACATCGTTGTACCGTCCGGCACCGAAGAAATTGGACACGATTACGGAGCAGCCGATGTTACATCCGAAGGCAAAAGCTATAAAAATCAAAGTGATTTCATATCCGTTGCCTACAGCGGCAAGAGCATTTTCACCTATGAATCTTCCGGCGACAAGGCTGTCGGCAATGTTGTATAACTGCTGGAAAATAATGCTTCCAAATAGCGGCAGACAGAATCTCCATAGTATCTGGGACGGTTTTCCTACTGTTAAATCCCTGTTCATGACCACACTTCCTTAAATAATCCAAATCTGATATTGACCAATAACATCTGCATGTATTATACTTTGCACTATAAAATATTAAAAATATATAATTAATATATCTGCTATATGAAATAAATATAAGGAGAGAAAAACATGTCAATTAACTTCGAGTATTACAAAATATTTTATTATGTAGCCAAGTACCAGAACATTTCCAAAGCCGCGAAGGCATTGCAGAACAACCAGCCCAATATAACAAGGGTAATGAAGCTTCTGGAAGGAGAACTCGGCTGCCAGCTTATGGTGCGCTCCAACAAAGGCGTTGCGCTGACGGAGGACGGAGAACGACTTTACGGATATGTGCAGCCGGCTGTGGAACAGTTGCAGACCGCCGAGGAAGAATTGACGGGCAGGGCAAAGCTCGGAGGAGGAGTTGTGACAATCGGAGCAAGCGAGACGGCGCTGCATCTTTTTCTTTTTGACGTAATACATGAGTATCACGAAAAACATCCTGATGTGCGTGTCAGGATACATAATTATTCCACACCGCAGGCGATGGCGGCTCTTAAGAATGCGCAGATTGACTTCGCTGTTGTGACAACACCTGTTAAAGCTGAGGCACCAATCAAGAGTAAAACAATATGCAATTTTAAAAGCATACTTGCAGGGGGCAGCAACTACATGGAGCTCGCCTCCCAAAAGCGCAGTTTATCGGAGGTTGCGGGATGTTCATTCGTATCGTTGGAGAAGCATACATCGACATATGATATGTACAGCAGGTATTTTACCGAACATGGACTTGAGTTCGCACCGGACATAGAGGTAGCGACAGCGGATCTGATTCTTCCGATGCTTGAAAATAATCTCGGAATAGGTTTTGTGCCGGAACGTGTGGCCGCAGAGGCAATCAAGGCCGGACGGATATATCCGATTGAAATAGAAGAGGGCGTGCCTAAAAGTGAGATAAGCCTTATATATGATACTAAGAGAGGCCTCAGTGCCGCAGCAGGTGAATTCAGAAAGACTCTGATGAAAAAACATATTGACATTTTATAAACTGAATAGTATTATACTAACAGACAATATTATACGACATATAATATTGCACAAAAAATAGGAGGCTTATATGATTTTTCAACTTGGTTCCACATTGCTTGATGCATGCGTGCTTGCCATTCTTGACCGTGGGGATACCTATGGTTATGTGCTCACGCAGAATGTCAAGGCGATAGTGGATATTTCGGAATCCACGCTGTACCCGGTATTGCGGCGTCTCCAGAAGGATAACTGTCTTACTACATATGACATGGCTTTTCAGGGACGTAACAGGAGGTATTACCGTATTACGGATGAAGGCCGTGAGCGGCTGAACTTTTACAAAACCGAATGGAACAATTATAAGAACAGCCTGGATGGAATCTTTTATGGAGGAAATGGTAATGAACAGATTTGAATATCTTGGTGCGCTCAATAACTGCATACAGCATGAACTTCCGGCAGATGAATACAATAACGTGATGCAGTACTATTCAGAGTATTTTGCAGATGCCGGAATAGAGAAAGAACAGGAAGTAATACAGGAACTCGGAGCTCCGTCGGAACTTGCCAGACGTATCATTGCAGAGTACCGCGGCAGACAGCCGGGCGAGGTTAAGCTTAATTCGAAGAAGAAATTTCCGGTCGGATGGATTATTTTTATAGCGGTTGCAGGTTCGCCAATCTGGCTTGCACTCCTGTGCGTTGCAATAGGTGTTGCGGCGGCGGTGGCAGCGGCAGCGGTATCGGTTGTGGCGGTAGCGGTGGCATTTCTTATCGGAGGTGTTGCATGTGTTCTGGGTGGAATCATTGAAGCGTTCGCCAACGGCGCCAACGGCATGCTCGCAGTCGGAATAGGCTGTCTGTGTACGGGCGCGGGAGTTTTGCTTTCAATGCTCTGTGTACTTATAATCAGCTCCATAGTAAAGGGCTGCAAATCGGCAGCCGCCAGACGCAGGAAGAAAAAATATGCCGCATTTGCGGGAACTGAGAATTAGGAGGACGGACATATGAAGAAATTTTATGCAATAGCGGGAATCATAGCCGGAGTTCTTATTATTCTCGGCGGAGTGTTTACGGGCGTGGGCATTGCGGCCGGCGCGGATAAGAGTTTTGATATTTTTGACAATGTAGGAATCAATATCGGACTGCCGGAAGCGAAGAACATGGAGTATACGAAGTTAAAGGATTTTAATTCAATAGATGTGAGTGCCAATCTCGCCGGAATAGAAATCGTTAAATCGGATAAAAAAGAATATGCGGTTGAATACAAGCTCTATTCGGAAAATCCGGTATGTGAAGTGAATAACGGAAAACTTGTAATAAAAGAAAATAAAAGTAATATAGGTTTTAACTTTGTATTTCCTAAGTTTAATAAATATTCAGATTCATATATCAGAATATATGTGCCGGAAGGCAGACTTGATTCTGTAAAGCTGGACACAGATATGGGAAGCGTCAGGGTAAACGGCATAGAAAGCCGGTATTTTGATACGGACTGTGACATGGGTGAGGTAGTGTACGAGGATGTCAAAGCTGAAGATATGAATATAAATGCGGATATGGGACGGGTTGTCTTTTATGGAAGTATTACGGGGCGGATTAGTGCCGAACTCGACATGGGCAGCGCCGAACTGAAAGGATATCTCGACTGTGATATGGATATGGATTGCAGCATGGGAAGTGTTGATATCACGACGTATTACAGCAAAGACTCATACGAGTACGATATTGATACCGACATGGGAAGCAGCAGTTTCGACGGAAACGGCGGAATGCAGTCCGATACCGTGCATAAGGTAAAAATCGACTGCGACATGGGCAGTGTTTCAATGAAATTTGAAGAACCGTAATTGTCTTTTTTAAGGTGCAGATATGCTTTACGATATTTTCTGCACCTTTTTTAGTGCTTCAAATTGATAATTTTTTAACAATTACAATATTTAGTAGTATTTTACTATTGATATTACTATATCTTGATGTTATACTTAGCACGCAACAGGGAAATAATATTAACAACAGGAGGATATCTAATAATGCCTGAAAGAAAAGAATGGGAAGGATTTAAAGGAAAAATCTGGAAGGATGAAATCAATACCCGCGATTTTATCCAGGAAAACTACACACCGTATGACGGTGATGAAACATTTCTTGTAGGACCTACAGATGCAACGGACAAGCTCTGGGGAAAGCTTCAGGAGCTTCAGAAGGCTGAGCGTGCCAAGGGCGGTGTCCTTGACATGGATACGGATATAGTATCATCTCTTACATCTCACGGACCTGGATATATCTGCGATGAATATAAAAATCTTGAGAAGGTTGTAGGCCTTCAGACGGATAAGCCGCTTAAGAGAGCATTTATGCCTTACGGCGGTATCAAGATGGCTGAGGAATCATGCGAAATGTATGGATACACTCCGTCACCGGAACTTGACAAAGTATTTAACGTATATCATAAAACACATAACCAGGCAGTATTCGATGCATATACTCCTGAGATGCGTAAAGCACGTAAGAACAAGATTATGACTGGTCTTCCTGACACATACGGAAGAGGAAGAATCGTAGGCGATTACAGAAGAGTCGCTCTTTACGGTGTTGATTATCTCATTGAGCAGAAACAGAAAGACCTTGCTGAGTGCGGTAACGGAACAATGACAGAGAAAGTTATCCGTCTCCGTGAGGAAATTGCAGAGCAGATTAAGGCTCTTAAGGGAATGAAAGAGATGGCTCAGATCTACGGATATGATATTTCCGCTCCGGCTTCCAATGCAAAAGAAGCTGTTCAGTGGCTTTATTTCGGATATCTTGCAGCTATCAAGACACAGAACGGTGCAGCAATGAGCGTTGGCCGTGTATCTACATTCCTTGATATTTATATTAAGAGGGATATGGATGCCGGTATTCTTACAGAGGATGAAGCACAGGAACTTATCGATCATCTTACGATGAAGTGCAGAATGGTTAAATTCGCAAGAATCAAGTCATACAATGAGCTTTTCTCAGGAGACCCGGTATGGGCAACACTTGAGGTCGGCGGACTCGGACAGGACGGACGTTCAATGGTTACGAAGACTGATTACAGATTCCTTCATACACTTGAGAACATGGGACCTTCACCTGAGCCGAACCTTACGGTTCTTTACTCAAAGAGACTTCCTGATAACTTCAGAAAATATGCAGCATACATCTCTATCACAACAAGCTCGATCCAGTATGAGAATGATGATGTAATGAGACCTGTATGGGGCGATGATTATTCTATCTGTTGCTGTGTATCCGCTACACAGACAGGTAAGGAAATGCAGTTCTTCGGCGCAAGAGCCAACCTTGCTAAGTGCCTTAACTATGCGATCAACGGCGGCGTTGACATGAAGTCAGGCGATCAGGTAGGACCTGCATATCAGCCGATTACTTCCGAATACCTTGATTATGATGAAGTAATGGCCAAATACGACAAGATGATGGACTGGCTTGCAGGCTTGTATGTAAATACACTCAACCTTATCCATTATATGCATGATAAATATTACTATGAAGCAGCCGAGATGGCACTTATCGATACCAATGTAAGACGTACATTTGCAACAGGTATCGCTGGTTTTTCACATGTAGTTGACTCACTCAGTGCTATCAAATATGCTAAAGTTAAAACAGTCCGCAATGAGAACGGTCTTGTTGTAGACTACCAGGTAGAGGGCGAATTCCCTAAATACGGCAATGATGATGAGAGAGCTGATGAGATTGCTGTATGGCTTCTTAAAACATTCATGGGCAAGCTTGAGAAATTCGAGACATACCGTGATTCAGAGCCTACAACATCAATCCTTACAATTACATCCAACGTAGTATACGGTAAGGCTACAGGTGCTCTTCCTGACGGACGTAAAGCAGGCGAACCGTTCTCACCGGGAGCTAACCCAAGTTACGGTGCAGAGCAGAACGGACTTCTTGCTTCTCTTAACTCAGTTGCCAAACTTCCGTATGAATATGCGCTTGACGGTATTTCCAATACACAGACTATTCATCCGGATGCACTCGGACATGATAACGGCGAAAGAGTTGACAACCTTGTCCGCGTAATGGACGGATATTTTGAACAGGGTGCACATCACCTCAATGTCAATGTATTCGGCACCGAGAAACTTATTGATGCCATGGAGCATCCTGAGAAAGAGGAATATGCTAACTTCACAATCCGTGTATCCGGATATGCGGTTAAGTTCATTGACCTCACAAGAGAGCAGCAGCTTGATGTTATTGCAAGAACATGCCACGGAACACTCTAAGATTTAATCTTAATGAAAGGGCGGGCTTATGCACCGCCCTTTTTGCATAGAAAGAGGTAAGATTTATGACAGGTTATGTACATTCAATAGAAACATTTGGTTCGGTGGACGGGCCGGGAATAAGATTTGTGATTTTCCTGACAGGATGTAATATGAGATGCCAATTCTGCCATAATCCAGACACATGGGAGTCCGGCAGAGGAACCGAATATACGGCCGATGAATTGCTAAAAAAAGCACTTCGGTACAAAACTTACTGGGGAGATGCCGGCGGGATTACCGTCAGCGGCGGAGAACCGCTTTTGCAGATAGATTTTCTCACGGAATTGTTTAGAAAAGCGAAGGAAATGGGCATAAACACCTGTCTCGATACAGCAGGGCAGCCATTCACGAGGGAAAATCCTTTTTTCGACAAATTTGTTGAACTCATGAAGTACACCGACCTTGTCATGCTTGATATCAAGAACATCGATGATGAGAAGCACAAAGCTCTGACAGGACATACCAATGCCAATATACTTGACTGTGCAAGGTATTTAAGCGATACCGGCAAGGATATGTGGATAAGACATGTTCTGGTAAGTGGAGGCGTGGGTGCAAGCGATGATGACGGACTTCTTAAGAAACTTGCCGATTTTATCGGGTCACTTCACACGGTACGCAGGGTAGAAGTCCTTCCGTATCATGTATTCGGCGTACACAAGTGGGAAATCATGGGTATACCGTATCCGCTTGAAGGTGTTGAACCACCGACACAGGAACGGATTGCTAATGCCAATGAGATATTAAATACCCAAAAATACAGATAGTAATTTTAAAGCATTGCAGTTTGCAATGCTTTATTTTAAAATATATTATTTTGCATTGGTAACAAAATTACGAATTGCATCAAAACTCTGCTGGCTTAATACATGCTCAATCTTACATGCATCATCGGACGCCGTTGCCTTATCAACGCCGAGGCTTACAAGCCATTTGGAGAAAAATTCATGACGCTCTAAAGTGCTTTCGGCTATTTTCTTACCGCTCTCTGTCAGATAGATATATCCGGCATCGGTCACGGTTATGTATTCTTTCTCTTTGAGATTCTTCATCGCAATGCTGATACTGGGCTTCTTAAAACCGAGCTCGTTCGCAATATCCACTGAACGTACTACGGGAAGCTTCGAACTCAGCATAAGGATAGCTTCGAGATAATTTTCAGTTGATTCATTAAGTACCATAATAGATAACCTTTCTCTTATTTTATACCGGTATTCCTCATATGTAGTCCGGCTTTCAATTAACATGCTCATTATATCATAATCGGTATATTTTTTCAAACGCCTTATTGAGAAAAAAATTTAAAAAAATGAAAAAAGTTATTGACAACTAATACGGGTTAGAATATACTAACCAACGTGGAAATACAATTTTAAACACATAAGGAGGATAAGATGATGCCTTTAACGATGGCTGGCGAAGGTGAAGTCAATACGATAATCAAGGTCGGCGGTAAAGAAGATACAAGAAGATTCTTGGAAAATCTCGGATTTGTTCCGGGGGCTGCAGTGACAGTTGTCTCTTCAATCGGAGGCAATCTTATTGTCAATGTTAAAGAGTCCCGTGTTGCGATAGGACGCGATATGGCGAACAGGATTATGATCTAAAGTGATGTCATTATTTATCAGATATCAGAAAGGAGCAGGAAATGAAGACATTAAGAGAGACAGCCTGTGGCGAGACCGTTAAGGTTGTTAAACTTACAGGTGAAGGTCCGGTAAAGAGACGTATCATGGATATGGGTATAACCAAAGGCGTCGAAATCTATGTGAGAAAAGTGGCCCCTCTTGGAGATCCGGTAGAGGTAACGGTAAGAGGATATGAGCTTTCACTCAGAAAAGCTGATGCTGAAATGATTAGTGTGGAATAATTTTTTTTACACTAGGGTTAGCATATACTAACTTAAAATAGTGATAACAAATAAGAGATAGTTATATATAACAAGGAAAGGAATAAGAAAAATGGCTATTAAAATTGCATTAGCAGGTAACCCTAACTGTGGTAAAACAACGCTTTTTAATGCATTGACAGGCTCAAACCAGTTCGTAGGTAACTGGCCGGGCGTTACGGTAGAGAAAAAAGAAGGTAAGCTCAAGGGTAACAAGAGCGTAACAATCATGGACCTTCCGGGTATTTACTCACTTTCACCGTATACTCTTGAAGAAGTTGTAGCAAGAACATATCTTATAACAGAAAGACCGGATGCAATCCTTAATATCGTAGACGGAACCAACCTTGAGAGAAACCTTTACCTTACAACACAGATTCTTGAACTTGGAATCCCGGTTGTTGTTGCGGTAAACATGGCGGATCTTCTTGAGAAGACAGGAGAGAAAGTTAATCTTGACAAACTCAGTGAGAAGCTCGGATGCCCTGTGGTATCGATTTCCGCTCTTAAAGGAACAGGAATTAAGAAAGCAGCTGAGAAGGCAGTGGAACTTGCAGAAGCTAAGCAGTCTGTAAGTGTTGTACATGAGTTTGCAGCAAGCGTTGAATCAGCTATAAGCTCTGTAGAGGATAAGCTTGGTTCCGGCGTGAGCGAAGAACAGAAGAGATTTTTCGCAATCAAGGTTCTTGAGAAAGATGACAAGATTAAAGAACAGTTAAGCAGTGTGCCGGATGTTACGGCAGAAATTAAGGCACTTGAAGACGAGTTCGATGATGATACCGAAAGTATTATCACCAATGAAAGATATACATACATCTCATCAATTATTGATGAATGCTGTACAAGAAAGAAAGGAGCCAAGAAGCTTTCGGTCTCAGATAAGATTGATAAGGTTGTTACAAACCGTTTCGCGGCTCTTCCGATTTTCATTGCTATAATGTTCTTGGTATATTATATATCAATGGTAACCGTTGGTTCGGCAGCAACCGATTGGGCTAACGATGGACTTTTCGGCGACGGATGGCATTTATTCGGAATCGGAAGCAAGAGTTATGAAGAAGCAGCAGAAGCATACGGTGATTCAGATCTGATTATCAATGCGTTCACATCGGAATACGGTAATGACGACATAGCGGCAGCACTTGATGCTGAGTCCGATGATTACACAGAGGAAGGCGCCAAGGCAGCACTTGAACAGCTCGTTGCGGCTACTCCTGATGACGCAGAAGTAACATACGAAGTTCAGGATGAAGAGACACTTGAGATTACGGATACTCCAAAGGTTGGCAAAAGCGATCTTGAAACAGCAGTTGCAGCTTACTTAAGCACAGATCCGGATTCGGATTACGCCAAGGAAAATTATGGTGCTCCTGATACCGCTGAATACGGTGTATGGGTTCCCGGTATTCCGGTACTTGTTGAGAAGCTTCTTGATGCGGCTAACTGCGTTGAATGGCTCCGTGGACTTATTCTTGATGGTATTGTAGCCGGTGTCGGTGCGGTACTCGGTTTCGTACCTCAGATGCTCGTACTCTTCTTATTACTTGCATTCCTTGAGGCATGCGGATATATGGCACGTATCGCATTCGTACTTGACCGTATCTTCAGAAGATTCGGACTTTCAGGTAAATCATTCATTCCGATCCTTATCGGTACAGGTTGTGGTATCCCTGGTATTATGGCTTCCAGAACAATCGAGAATGAGCGTGACCGTCGTATGACAATCATGACAACAACATTTATTCCATGTGGTGCCAAGCAGCCGTTTATCGCCATGATCGCAGGTGCAATCTTCGGCGGTTCACCGCTTATAGCAACAGGCGCTTACTTCATGGGTATGGCAGCAATTATTATTTCAGGTATTATGCTCAAGAAGACAAAGATGTTCTCGGGCGAGCCGGCTCCTTTCGTAATGGAACTTCCGGCTTACCACTGGCCGACAATCGGTAACCTTCTCCGTTCAATGTGGGAGCGTGGATGGTCATTCATCAAGAAGGCAGGAACAATCATTCTTCTCTCAACAATCCTCGTATGGTTTACATCATACTTCGGATGGGTTGACGGTTCATTCGGAATGCTTGCCGAGGAACAGATGGAATACAGTATACTTGCGCATATCGGCAAAGGAATCTGCTGGATATTTAAACCTCTCGGATGGGGTAACTGGCAGGCAACAGTTGCATCCGTTACAGGACTTGTAGCCAAGGAAAACATTGTCGCAACAATGGGTATTCTCTACGGAACAGGAGATGTTTCGGTATATGCTTCACTTGCAAGTGCATTTTCGACAGTTGCCGGAATGTCATTCCTCGTATTCAATCTTCTCTGTGCTCCTTGCTTCGCAGCAATCGGTGCTATTAAGAGAGAGATGAACAGCCCTAAGTGGACATGGTTCGCAATCGGTTATCAGTGTGGATTTGCTTATGTAATTGCACTTATGATCAACCAGTTCGGTAACCTCTTTAAGGGTAACGGAAATGTATTCGGAGTGATAGTTGCGGTTCTTATACTTGCATACATTATCTACATGCTTTTCAGACCATATAAGGAAAGCGATAAGTTAAACATTAAAGTAAAGACATCAAAGAAAGCCGAGGCTTAATTGATAGATAAAGGGAACCGGTTTGCACGGTTCCCTTTTTAAATATAACATCGGAAAGGAGATATGCAATATGCAACAGTTGGAAAAAGACTTAATCGTCAGGAAATTAAAAGAACACGGATGCAGGATTACCAGGCAGAGAATGTTGATTCTTGACATAATTCTCGAAGGTGATTTTTCCTGCTGCAAGGAAATTTATTACAGGGCTATGGAACAGGACAGCAAAATAGGCACGGCCACTGTATATCGCATGATTAACACGCTTGAAGAAATCGGTGTGATCAGCAGGAAAAATATGTATAAGGTTGCGGTTTCTTAACGGATTAAAGAGAGGAATAGGAAAATGTTTTTGGAAATAAGAGATTTGAAAAAGAGCTATGGTGAGGGCGATAACAGAGTTGATGTCCTGAAGGGAATTAATTTTGAAGTAGGAAAAGGAGAGATATGCGTACTTTTAGGACCTTCAGGTTCAGGTAAATCAACTTTACTTAATATAATCGGCGGCATTGACAATGCCGATGGCGGATATGTGGCAATTGATGGAGAGAAAACGGCAAATATGAATGAGAAGGTGCTCACGGCATACAGAAGGAAGCACCTCGGATATGTTTTTCAGATGTACAATCTGATACCAAATCTTAATGTGAAAGAAAATATTGAGGTCGGCGCTTATCTTAGCGACAGACCGCTTGATATAGATGATTTATTACATACTCTCGGATTATATGAGCACAGGCATAAACTTCCGGGACAGCTTTCCGGCGGACAGCAGCAGAGAACATCAATCGGACGTGCGATTGTCAAGAATCCGGATATACTTCTCTGCGACGAACCTACCGGAGCACTTGATTACAGTACTTCTAAAGAAATACTTAAACTTATCGAGGATGTCAATCATAAATATGGCAACACCGTCATAATGGTAACACACAATGACGCCATCAAAAATATGGCGGACCGTGTAATTAAACTCCGTGACGGCGCTATCCGTAAAGATTACCGCAACGAGACCAAAATTCCGGCACAGGATCTTGACTGGTAAAGGCGGTGCGATATGAAGAATCCTTTAAGAAAAAGAATTAAGAGAGAAATCTTCGGGGAAATAGGCAAATATATTGCGATATTTCTTTTCATGCTTTTGTCAATCGGATTTATATCGGGATTTCTGGTTGCGGCATCAAGCATGAAAACAGCCTACGATAACAGTTTTGAGAAGTATAATATAGAAAATGGTAATTTTACACTTGCAATGAAAGCGGATGATGCGCTCATATCCGACATAGAGAAGGAAGATGTGAAATTATATGAACTTTTCTATAAAGAAGAGAATGCAATCGTAGGCAAAGACGATAATGAAGCAACCATCAGAATATACAAGGACAGAAAAGATATCGACCTCATCTGTGTCATGGACGGTGAGATGCCGCAGAATGATGATGAGATAGCGCTGGACAGAATGTTTGCCGATAATAACGGAATAAGTACCGGAGATGAGATTACGGTCGGTGATGTTAAACTGAAAGTCAGCGGACTCGTGGCATTTTCTGATTACAGTGCGCTTTTTTCAAACAATAATGATATTATGTTTGATGCGGTCAAGTTTTCTGTGGCAATAGTAACAGATTCAAGATTCGATAAATTAAGCGATGACCATGAGACATTCTGTTACGGATGGAAATATAATAACGAGCCGTCGGATGATAAAGAAGAGAAAAATATGTCCGATGATTTTATGAAGGCACTTGCATCAAAGGCTTTGCTTACAAATTATATTCCAAGATATCAGAATCAGGCAATTAATTTCACCGGAGACGATATAGGCAGTGACAGTTCACTTATGATTGCTTTGTTATATATTATAATTGCAATTATGGCATTTGTGTTTGCTGTCACGATAAATCACACGATAGACAGAGAGGCATCGGTCATCGGAACATTGAGGGCTTCCGGGTATACCAGGGGTGAACTTGTAAGACATTATCTGGCGCCTCCGATGATCGTGTCGTTGGTGGCAGCGGTTGCCGGTAATATAATCGGTTATACAATATTCAAAAACATTGCGGCAGGTATGTATTACGGAAGTTACAGTCTCCCTACATATGTGACCATATGGAATGCAAAGGCTTTTATACTGACAACGGCTGTTCCGCTTATCATCATGCTTATAATCAACATTATATCCCTTAACAGCAAGTTTAAGATATCACCGCTTAAGTTTATCAGGCATGATATCAGCAGGCATAAGAGAAAGAAAGCTGTAAAACTTCCGCATTTTAAATTTTTCACCCGATTCAGGATCAGGGTGATATTCCAGAATATACCGAATTTTATTGTTCTGTTTGTCGGAATGTTGTTTACATGTGTATTGCTTCTGTTCGGTATGATGATGCTTCCGCTTCTTGAACACCAGAAAAAAGAAACATTGTCAAATATGATATCAAAATACCAGTATATACTTAAGGCTCCGGCTGATACCGATATGGCAGATGCAGAAAAATACAGTGCCGGATCATATAAGTACGATGGCGATGAACTTACGGTGTACGGTATAGATGAGAACAGCATTTATTATAAGGAAGGTGCGGTCAAAGACGGAGTTGCGATCTCCGACTGTATGGCGGACAAATACCGGCTTGAGGTGGGTGACAAGATTAAGCTGTGCGAAGAATACACGGATGGAGAATATGAATTTACTGTGGATAAAATAGTTAAATATCCTGCATCAATCGCTGTATTTATGGAAAAGAATAAGTTTAATGATACATTCGGTAAGGATGCGGATTATTATACAGGTTATTTCAGTAATGCCGGGATAAAAGACATAGATGACAAATACATCGCTTCATGCATTACAGAGGAAGATCTGACCAAGGTTACCAGACAGCTTGAGGTATCGATGGGCAATATATTCTATCTTTTCTATATGTTTGCTGTAATAATGGCGGCACTTCTCATATATCTTCTTACGAAGCTTGTACTTGAGAAAAATGCTAACTCGATATCAATGGTTAAAATTCTGGGGTATGAAAACAGTGAAATTGCAAGACTTTATCTGTTCGCAACGTCATGGGTCGTAGCCATATCTACTGTCATAAGCATTGCGGCATCGACTTTCATAATAAAGGTTATCTACAGACCGATGATGTCATCGATGAGCGGGTGGCTCATATTATGGTATGATAAGAACATATACTGGAAAATGTTTCTGATCATCATGGCAACATATGTTGTCGTGGCGCTTCTCCAGTTCAGAAAGATTAAGAAGATTCCTATGGATCAGGCACTAAAAAATGTAGAATAAAATACGGAAAAAAACGTTATTGATAATATTTTTCAGTAACGTTTTTTCTTCTTCACACATAAGAATATTAATATTATAATACCATTTAAACCAAACAAGGAGGAATTTAATTATGGCTAAAATCAACATGAAAAAAATAGGACTTTTTGCGGGAGGAGTGCTTTTCGGAACAGCGGGCATCAAGCTTTTATCAAGCAGAACAGCTAAGAAAGCATACACACATTGCACGGCAGCTTTTCTCCGCGCCAGGAAGTCGGTTATGAAGACAGCTTCCACCGTTAAGGAGAATGCCGAGGATATATATGCTGAGGCTAAGCAGATCAACGAGAAGTATGACGAGTGTGATGCAGTTATCGATGATGATGTAAAGGAAAATGCAGAAGAAACAGAGGCGTAATACTCTATGAAATTTATTATCAGACATGATATAAAGGGAAGGCTGAGAGTGCATCTGATGCAGGAGAGCATGACATATCGTCAGGCAGATACGCTTGCATATTATCTTGAGAACGTTGCCGGTGTGACAAGTGCCAAGGTGTATGACCGCACCGCTGATGCTGTTATATGTTACACTTCCTCAAAGAACGATATCATCAAAGCGATAAAGGCTTTTCAATATGCTTCGGTTGAAGTGCCGGCGAATTACCTTGAAAATTCGGGCCGCGCACTGAATGCCATGTATCAGGAGAAACTGGCTGACAGAATATTGTGGAGAATTTTTTCCCGATGCCTGATTCCGGTTCCGGTAAGGAATGTTATTACGGCGGTCAAGTCGGTCAGATATATATGGAACGGCATTAAGACATTATGCAAGGGCAGAATAGAAGTTCCGGTTCTTGACGGAACGGCAATAGGCGTATCGGTATTACGAAGCGATTTTGCTACGGCAGGTTCTGTTATGTTCCTGCTTGAAATCGGCGAACTGCTTGAGGAATGGACGCATAAGAAGTCGGTTGACGATCTTGCCAGAAGCATGTCGCTTAACATTGATAAGGTTTGGCTTCTTAAGGATGGAACCGAGGTGCTTATCCCTGCATCCAAAGTTGAACAGAATGATCTCATAGTGGTCCATATGGGTAATGTCATACCATTTGACGGAGATGTTGTAAGTGGTGAAGGCATGGTTAACCAGGCCACGCTTACCGGCGAATCCAATCCTGTCAGAAAGACAGAGGGCGGATATGTATATGCCGGAACTGTTCTTGAGGAAGGTGAGATAACACTCAGGGCCAAATCGGTCAACGGAAATAACAAGTATCAGCAGATCGTGGCTATGATAGAGAAATCAGAGAAACTTAAGTCCGGTCTTGAGAGTAAGGCAGAACATCTGGCAGATAAATTGGTTCCGTACACACTTGCCGGAACGGCGTTGGTATACCTGTTTACAAAGAATATTACCAAAGCGCTTTCTGTGCTTATGGTTGATTTCTCGTGCGCATTGAAACTTTCGATGCCTGTATCGGTTCTGTCAGCCATAAGAGAGGCCAATGAATACAATGTAACAGTCAAGGGCGGAAAGTTCATGGAAGCCATGGCGGAAGCAGATACTATCGTATTTGATAAGACCGGAACACTTACCAAGGCAACACCTACTGTTGTGGATGTTGTATCATTTGACGGACGCAGCCCGGATGAGTTGTTGAGAATTGCGGCATGCATGGAAGAACATTTCCCGCACTCCATGGCCAAGGCGGTCGTGGATGCTGCCAAAGAGCGCAGGCTTGAGCATGAAGAGATGCATTCCAAAGTAGAATATATCGTTGCGCATGGTATTTCCACTACGATTGAAGGCCGCAAGGCGATAATCGGAAGTTATCATTTTGTATTCGAGGATGAAAAATGTGTTATCCCTGACGGCATGGAAGAAAGATTTGCGTCACTTCCGGAAGAATGTTCACAGCTTTATCTTGCAATAGAGAACAGGCTCTCAGCGGTTATCTGCATAGAGGATCCGGTGAGGGATGAAGCAGCTGATGTTATAAGGCAGCTTAAAGAGGCAGGCATCCGTAAAGTCGTTATGATGACCGGAGACAGTGAGCGGACAGCGAGAGCGATAGCGGAACGAGTTGGTGTTGATGAATATTATTCAGAAGTTCTTCCTGAGGATAAGGCAGGATTTGTTGAACGCGAGAAAGCACTCGGACATAAGGTTGTCATGGTTGGAGACGGAATTAATGATACACCGGCCCTTTCGGCAGCGGATATAGGTGTTGCCATAAACGACGGTGCGCAGATTGCAAGGGAAATTGCCGATGTCACTATAGGTGCGGATAATCTCATGGGTATGGTTACTTTTAAGAAATTGAGCAACGGTCTTATGAAGAGAATACACCGCAATTACAGAACTATAGTGGGATTTAATTCAGGTCTTATAGTTCTTGGAGTGTTCGGCGTAATAGCCCCTACAACATCAGCTTTGCTACATAATACATCAACATTGCTGATTGGCCTGCAGAGTATGAAGGACATAATTTAACATGATTTTGCATACGGTCGTCGTGCATTTTGCACGGCGGCCTTTTTTTGCATATTTTATTGAGAATTGTTTATCATAAAAATGTATTGACACAGTGAAACAAATTAGTTATACTTAACTCAAGTTAGAGATAACTAACTCAACCGGGAGGCATTATGACACAAGAAGTTTTAAAGACGGTTTGCGGTATGGATCTGAATAATGTAAATACCCAGATGGCACTTCAATGTGCACCTCTGATTGCAGGGATTAAGATATCCAATCTTTTCATAATTGATAACAGTTCTATTCAGGATGCATTGTATGCATTCAAGAAGTATAAGCTGTCATATTATTTCCTGTTGCGGACAGCCAAGAAGACGACGTTTTTACTTTATGACAGAGATGGATTGGAGAATTACCTGAGAGATGAGAGTGTGTCTGAACTTCTAGGGCAAATGGGTTATGGCAGCAATGGCCTGATGGACTCTCTCCGTCTGTTCAGGACCAGATACAGACAATACGCTTCAGAGAACAAAGGTTTTCCTCACGAACTTGGATTGTTCCTCGGCTATCCGCCGGAAGATGTTGCCGGATTCATCAAGAATGCCGGCGAGAATGCAATCTATACCGGATATTGGAAGGTATATGCCAACCTTCCTGCCAAGCTGAAGCTGTTCGGTCTGTACGAGCGCGCCAGAGAAACCATGATAATGCTGGTTGCAAAAGGATTGGAGGATTTTCATGAGTAATATTCAGGTAGTATTCTGGTCACAATCCGGAAACACCGAAGCGATGGCAAATGCAGTCGCTGACGGAATAAGAAAAGCAGGCAAAGAGGCCGACGTTGTATTTGTGGGCGATGCATCAATCGACGAGCTTAAGAGTGCCAAAGTATTCGCACTCGGATGCCCGGCTATGGGTGCCGAGGTTCTCGAAGAAGGCGAGATGGAGCCGTTTGTCAGCGACCTTGAGATGTCTGTTTCAGGCAAGACTATCGGACTTTTCGGCTCATACGGCTGGGGAGACGGACAGTGGATGCGTGACTGGGTAGACAGAATGACATCTGCCGGAGCCACAGTAGTTGATGGCGAAGGAGTAATATGTATGGGTGCACCTGATGCTGATGCCACAGCACAGTGCGAAGCACTCGGAGCCAGACTTGCATCATTAGCCTAGTTTGGAAATTTCATTTTAATTGCCAAATATAAAATCACTTACATTAATAAACCTTCCTGTTATGCCGATATACTAATTAGTATATTCTGCCAAACTTTCCGGAACGGATTCCGGATTGCGGTGTAACAAGGAGGTTTATTATGTTACTTATAACAGGAACCATAGGCAATGCCATGAGACTTAAGAAGATGGACTTGGAGTGGCAGCAGAAAAAACAGACCGGCAAAATATTCATGAAGGAAATGACACCTGAGGAGAGGATCCTTAACCGGTATAAAGAGGATGCCGCCAAGATGCGCGAGAATCAGAAACTCAATGAAATCACATCCAAGATGAAGGCCGGAGAGGCGCTGACTCCGGAGGAGGAGCAGTATATCGCCCGGAAGAATCCGGATCTTTACAGAAGTTATAAGGAGATGCTTCAGGAGAAGGACTCATATAAGGAAGAGCTTAAGCATTGCAAAACCAAGGAACAGGCCGACCGTGCGAGACTCAATAAGATGTCTTCTTACCTGTGCGAGCTTAAGCGTGTCGTCAACAATCCGGCGATTCCGGACGGTAAGAAATATGAGATAGCTGAGAAGCTTCTTGCCAAGACATCATACATAAATAAAGCACATAATGAATTTGTTCAGTCAGGTGCATATGCAAAGCTTCCTACGGAAGAGGAATATAAGGAAGAAAAGAAAGCGGACAGCCCGGATACGGAAGTTAAAGACGGTGAAGATGTAGAACAGGATGAGAATACATCCAAAGACACTGACGGGATAACGAAAGATACGGACAGTTCCGATACCACGGAGACAGTTACGGAGGATAAGACAGATATAGGTGTTTCTTATGATACTATAGAAGCGGAGAATCTTGCAGACACCATACAAAATTATATGGCACATATAAGGCGGAACACACACAGATAAAGCGGCGGATGCCGCTTTTTCTTTACTATTTTTGAATGGTATTGTATAATTATTTCAAAAAAAAGGAAGTAATTTTTATATGAATATATCAGAATTTATTGAACAGGGAAGAGCGGTTCTCGGAATGGAATTCGGCTCCACAAGAATTAAGGCCGTGCTTACGGATGATAACGGAAAAGTCCTTGCAACGGGACATCATGATTGGGAGAACAGGCTGCAGGACGGAATATGGACTTACAGTGAAAAAGACATTACAGGCGGATTAAGAGCATGCTATGCTTCCTTGGCGGCTGATGTATATGATAAGTATGATGTTTACATAACTTCACTGGCGGCACTTGGATTCAGTGGAATGATGCACGGATATATAGCACTTGATGAGAATGATAATTTACTTGTTCCGTTCAGGACATGGCGCAATACCATAACGGGCGAGGCATCCATGAAGCTTACATCGCTTTTTGGCTTCCATATTCCGCAGAGATGGAGTATTGCACATCTGTATCAGGCCATCCTTAACGGTGAGAAACATGTATCCGGCATAAAATACCTTACAACGCTTGCGGGCTATATACATTACAGGCTTACCGGCAATAAAGTCATGGGTGTCGGCGAGGCGTCGGGAATGTTTCCGATTGATTCATCAGCTTGTGATTATGATAGGAAATATATGGAACAGTTTGATGAGCTTATTACAGACAGACATTATGACTGGAAACTACGCGATATCCTGCCGCGCGTTCTTACCGCGGGAGAAGATGCGGGATGCCTGACGGATGATGGTGCGGCACTTTTGGACGCATCCGGAAAGCTTAAGGCGGGGGCACATTTATGCCCACCGGAGGGGGATGCCGGAACGGGAATGACAGCCACGGATGCAGTCGGTGTAAGAACCGGAAACGTGTCGGCCGGAACATCCGTATTTGCAATGGTTGTACTCGATAAACAGCTTGAGAAGCTTCACGAAGAGCTTGATATGGTTACGACGCCTGATGGAAGTCCCGTTGCCATGGTGCATTGCAATAACTGCACATCCGATATTAACGCGTGGGCCGGACTTTTCATGGATTTTGCAAAATGTATGGGATTTAAGGTGGATACCGGCAAGGTGTATGAAACACTTTTTACCAAGGCTCTTGAAGGCAGCGCCGATTGCGGCGGAATAGTTACATGCAATTATTTTTCCGGCGAGCATATTACGGGCTTTGACGAGGGCAGGCCTCTTGTAGTAAGACAGCCGGATTCAACACTTAACATCGCCAATTTTATGAAGTCCAATATATACAGTTCGATTGCATCCCTGAAAATAGGCCTTGATATTCTCTTTAAGGATGAGAAAGTGGGACTTGACAGAATTACCGGTCATGGAGGCTTTTTCAAGACACCGGTTGCCGGACAGAGAATTATGGCCGCAGCCATGAACACACCTGTTACCGTTATGGAGAATGCAGGTGAGGGCGGAGCATGGGGAATGGCATTGCTTGGATTATATATGATACATAACAAAGAATACAATTCTCTCGGTGATTTTCTGCACAACAGAATATTTGCTGATGTCAGATCCACAGTTATAAGTCCGGTGGCAGAGGATGTGAGGGATTTTGACGATTATATGGACCGCTACAAGACAACTTTGAAAGTTGAGAAGGCGGCAACGGAAGGTTGTTAAGATATGAAGAAAATTGTTATGGGCATTCTTGCGCATGTTGATGCAGGCAAGACCACGCTTACCGAAGCACTGCTTTATAAGAGCGGTGCGATAGACAGACCGGGGCGTGTGGATAACAAGGATGCTTTTCTGGACAATTATGATATTGAAAGAGCCAGGGGGATTACTGTTTTTTCCAAGCAGGCAGTCATACATTACGGTGATGTGGAATATACACTGATTGATACGCCGGGTCATGTGGATTTCGGAGCCGAGATGGAGAGAAGCCTTATGATTCTTGACTATGCGGTGTTAGTAATCGATGGTTCGCGCGGAGTGCAGAGCCATACCGCGACATTATGGCGCCTCCTTGAGAATTACAGGATACCGACATTTGTTTTTGTCAATAAAATGGACAGGTACGATACCGACCGCAAAGCAGTGCTTGACGGAATGGCGGCGGAACTTTCGGACCGGATAATTGATTTCACGGATGGCATACCTTATGAGGATGTGTCATTATGCGATGACAGTCTTTTTGATGAATTTATGACTCATGAAACTATTGTATCTGAGAATATTGCGAAAGCAGTAAGCAGACGGCTGATTTTTCCGTGTTTTATGGGCTCGGCGCTGAAACTTGACGGTATTGATAATCTTATGCAGTGCATGTCAAAACTGGTAATCCGCCCGGAATATCCGGACGAATTTTCCGGACTGGTATATAAGATAGCATACGGACAGCGCGGTGAGAGACTGACTTACATCAAGATAACCGGAGGACGGTTAAGAGTCAGGGATGTGATACGCGGAAAGCATGCGGACGGCACAAGCTGGGAAGCCAAGGTGAATGAGATACGCGTCTATAATGGTGGACGGTACAATAACATTTCAGAAGCAGAACCGGGAATGGTATGTGCGGTTGGCGGATTGACTGAGTCTGACACAGGAGATGTGTTCGGTCAGGAACAGGCAGTTTTTGAGGCAAATCTTGTGCCGGTAATAACATATAAGATGATTCTGCCCGAGGGGGCGGATGCGAGGGAGGTGTATCCTGAAATTGCAAGGATAGGGCAGGCTAATCCTGAACTGGAAGTCAGATTCAATAACGACAGTAGGGAAATCAATGTAAAAGTAATGGGACCTGTGCAGGCGGAAATTCTGATTAATCTGGTTAAGGAGCGTACCGGACTTGAGGTGTCGCTTGGCAGGGGACACATAGTATATAAAGAAACAATTGATGACACGGTAATGGGAAGCGGACATTTTGAACCGTTAAGGCATTATGCGGAGGTACATCTAAGGCTTGAACCGGGTGCACGCGGAAGCGGCATGGTTTTTGATACTGAATGCAGTGAGGAAGTTCTGGCCCGTAACTGGCAGCGGCTTATTCTCACTCATCTTGCAGAACGCAGGCACAAAGGTGTCCTTACAAGGGCTGCCATAACCGATATTAAGATAACGCTCGTTTCGGGAAGAGCTCACATTAAGCATACCGAAGGCGGAGATTTCAGACAGGCTGTGTATCGCGCTGTAAGACAGGGGCTGATGAAGGCAAAGAGCAGACTGCTTGAACCTTATTACAGATTCAGGATGGAACTTCCGAATGAATGCGTAGGACGGGCAATGACCGATGTAATGCAGATGAGCGGCATGGCGGAGCCGGTGGAAAATGACGGTGCAATAACGGTATTGTGCGGACGGGCACCTGTGTCCGGGCTGATGGAATACGCCTCGGTACTCATGTCGTATACACACGGCAAGGGTAAGATAGAATTTGTACTTGACGGATACGATTATTGCCATAATGAATCGGAAGTAATAGAAGCTTCCGGGTATGACCCGGAGAGCGATACCGTTAACACTGCGGATTCTGTTTTCTGTGCACATGGAGCGGGATATGTGGTTCCGTGGTATGAGGCGGATGCTCATATGCATGTACAGGATGAGGAAACAGATTTTGATATTGTAATTCCTGATACTTACAGGTCTGATGTCAGAGGGCAGATAGATTTGTCGATAGGTACCGAAGAAATAGATGATATCATAGCTAAAAGCGGTGGCTCAAACAGTGCACCTAAGTCATCATCGCACCGGGGGCTTTACGGGAAACGCACGCATACATCATCGCCTGTTACCAGAACATATAAAGGCAGTGCGGTGCGTAAGCCGTATCTTCTGGTTGACGGGTATAATGTTATTTTTGCCTGGAAAGAATTAAATGAACTGGCAGCGCAGAATATCGACAGTGCGAGAGACCGGCTTATGGACATCATGTGCAATTATAAAGCCGCGGTAAGTGCAGATGTGATTGTGGTATTTGATGCCTACAGAATCAAAGGCCATGACACGGAACACCTTGACGTTAATAACATTCATGTGGTATATACCAGGGAAGCGCAGACAGCGGACAGATATATAGAAGAATTTGCACATGAAAACGGAGCCAGATATGACATAACCGTTGTCACCTCGGATGGCCTGGAGCAGATCATAATCCGCGGTGAGGGATGCCGGCTGATTTCCTCGAGGGAATTTGAAAAAGAAGTCAAAAGAGTATGCGATGAGCACCTTAGGAGTTACAGTGACGGCAGCCGCGAAAGCAACAGGACTTATCTCGGCGAATGGCTTAATTTGTAAAAATATATTGACGTTTTATGGCAGTAATGCAATAATCAAATAAGTTACAGTTATTATGGAGGATGAAATGGATAACGCACAATTAGCACAATTACTTTTCCCGGATGTAGATAAGACACCGGAATATTATGAGGAAAAGTTTCCGTATAGAAAACTTCCTTCCAAGGCACAGGTTACACGTATGGCACCGAGTCCTACAGGATTCATACACCTCGGTAACCTTTACAGCGCACTCGCTGATGAGAGAATAGCACATCGTAACGGAGGCGTGTTCTATTTAAGAATAGAAGATACGGATGAGAAGCGTAAGGTAGATGGTGCAGTTGAGACTATTATTAATGTTTTGAGATATTTTGACATAGAATTTGACGAGGGAGCAGGCTTTCCGGATGATGCGCCACAGAATGCATACGGTCCTTATTTCCAGCGCCAGCGTGTCGAGATTTATCACGCATATGCCAAGAGCCTTGTAGAGAGAGGGCTTGCATATCCGTGCTTTTGTACCGAGGAAGAGCTTGAGAAAGTAAGGCTTGAACAGGAAGCTGACAAGGTTCTTACGGGATATTATGGCAAATACGCTCATTGCCGTGATTTAAGCTTCGATGAGATTAAGAGAAGAATAGATGCAGGAGAGACCTATGTATTGAGACTCCGCTCGCAGGGAAGTCCGGATAAGGAAATCACTTTCGTGGACAGCATTATGGGAGAAATCAAGCTTCCTGAGAACATTCATGACATTGTGCTTCTTAAGAGAGACGGAGTACCGACATATCATTTTGCGCATGCAATAGACGATCATCTTATGAGAACGACTACTGTTATCAGAGGCGGTGAGTGGCTTGCGTCGGTTCCTACACACTATGAGCTTTTCCATGTACTCGGCTTTAAGATGCCGGCGTACGGACATACGGCCCACCTTATGAAGTTTGATGAAGAGACCGGTGGCAAGCGTAAGCTCTCCAAGAGAAAAGATCCGGAGCTTTCACTTGATTATTACCGTAAGGACGGCTATCATCCGAGAACCATGAAGGTATATCTTCTTACATTGCTCAATTCAAACTTTGAGGAGTGGTATGAGAAATTCCCGGATAAGGATATTAATGAATTTCCGTTTTCAATCGAGAAGATGAGCCAGTCCGGTGCACTTTTTGATAAAGATAAGCTTCATAATATATGTAAAAACGAACTTGCGCGCCTCTCGGAGGATGAGATGTATGATTTCCTTCATGAATGGGCTGTGGAGAATGAGCCGGAGAAAGCTGCGATATGGTTTGCCGACAGGGAAAAGATGCTTGCAGTGCTCAGACTTTACATGGGAATCGGCATGAAACGCCGCAGAAAAGATTTCATATATGCAAGACAGATTATGGAACTTATCGGTTACTTCTTCGGAACTTCAGAATCCGAGGAAAAGGACGGATTCAAGCTTGATGCACAGCTTACAAAGGATGTTCTTAAAGAATATCTTGCGACATATTCACATGAAGCCGATAATCAGGCTTGGTTTGATAATCTTAAGGTGATTGCAGGTAAATTCGGTTTTGCTGCCGACATGAAGGCATACAAGGCTGAACCTGATAATTACAAGGGAAGTATATCGGATGTGGCAGAGATGGTAAGAATAGCAGTTACCGGAAAAGCCAATACACCTGATTTATGGACGATAATCCATATTATAGGTGAAGATGATATGCGTGCCCACATAAATGTAGCTATAGAGACACTGGATTAACGGGTGTGGAAAAAGGAGGATAATATGGACAATCAGAACAACAACGGCCAGTCAAACCAGAATTACAATCAGGGATATAACGGCCAGCCAAACCAAAATTACAACCAGGGATATAACGGCCAGCCAAACCAGAATTACAACCAGGGATATAACGGCCAGCCAAACCAGAATTACAATCAGGGATATAACGGCCAGCCAAACCAGAATTACAATCAGGGCTATAATCAGTACAACAACTACAATCAGAATTACAACCAGGGCTATAATCAGTACAACAACTACAATCAGAATTATAATCAGGGATATAACGGACCGATGCCTAACGAATTCCGTGAAGAGAAAAATGTTGCTGTCTGCATAATCCTTACATTTGTTACATGTTCGATTTACATGTGGTTCTGGATGTATAATATGATTAAGAAAATCAGAATGCTTGCCAATGACACAAGCGATATGATAGGAGAATACCTTCTCCTTATGCTTGTACCATATTACAATGTTTACTGGGTATATACAAGAGGTAAAAAGATTTCCGAGGAAGCTGCAAGAAGAGGAATACAGATTACAGACAACAGCGTGCTTTATCTTATTCTTAATCTTCTCGGCCTTTCCATCGTATCATATGCAATGATGCAGAACGATCTGAATAAGCTGGCAAGAATGCTTTAATACATAGGAACAGCGACTAAGGGACTGTGGTATACAGTCCCTTTTTAAATAGGAGGCACAAATGACATTACAGCAGCTTACATACCTTGTGAAGACGGCCGAATGCGGAAACATGACTGAGGCCGCGGGTGAACTTTTTATATCCCAGCCGAGCCTCAGTGCTTCGATAAGTAATCTGGAAAAAGAAATGGGCGTTAAAATTTTTGTGAGAACGAAAAAGGGCGTCACCGTAACACGTGATGGCGAAGAACTTTTATCATATGCCAGAATGCTTCTTGAGCAGGCGGATATTATGAAAGAACACTTTGGCGTCAATAATAAGAGAGATCCCAAATTCTCTGTATCATGCCAGCATTATTCATTTGCGGTAAATGCGTTCGTGGACACGGTTAATGAGTTTGATGCTGATAAGTACAGCTTCATATTAAGGGAGACACAGACCGGTGAGATAATCGATGATGTAGCGCAGGGCAGGAGTGAACTTGGAATACTGTATCTGTCAGAACATAACGAGGAGGTCATCACCAAACTCATCAGGAAAAATGACCTTATTTTTGAAGAACTTTTTGTCGCCGGACCGCATGTGTTCATATGCCGGAAACATCCGCTGGCATCAAATAAATCCGTTACTATAGAGGAATTGCAGGCATACCCGTATCTGGTATATGAACAGGGAGACAGAAATTCATTCTATTTCTCGGAAGAGTTCTTAAGTGTGCTTGACTTTCCAAAGATAATCCAGGTAAGGGACAGAGCCACATTGTTCAGTCTTGTAATAGGACTTAACGGTTTTACAGTTAGCTCAGGTGTAATAGATGATAAATTAAACAGCCCGGATATAATTGCAAAGCCTCTTGAAACAGATGATTATATGAGAATAGGTCTTGTAAGGCGTAAAGAGGCTATACTGAGCCGGTATGCCTGCTATTACATGGAATCAATTAAGCGATATATACCATAGAAGATAATTGCACAAGAAAGATATCCTCATTACCGTATTGCCGGCAGTGGGGATATTTTTTTAAATAAAAGTGTTGACAGCAAACAATAATGATGTATAATGAACATATGAACAGATGAACATATGTTGATACGTAAACGGAATCAACGTAAGTTCCGGAAAGGAGGACATATGCAGGCAGAAGTGAATGAGGAACAGACAGAGATTGAAGATATTGCCAGACGTGTGACGGATAACCAGCCTGCGGAGGAAGTGCTGTACGATCTTGCAGAACTTTTTAAAGTGTTCGGAGATTCTACGAGAATACGAATCCTGTACGCACTTGTGGAAAGTGAACTTTGCGTCGGAGATCTTGCGCAGATTCTTGGAATGGGACAGTCGGCAGTAAGCCATCAGCTTAAGATACTTAAGGATGCGAAGCTGGTAAGATACAGGAGAGAAGGAAAGAGCGTGATATACGCCCTTGATGATGAACATGTAAGAAATATACTTAACATGGGAATGGAACATGTTGAAGAATAATTTATTAAAAGGAGATATGATATTATGAAGAAAACATACGGTGTAGAAGTTGATTGTGCTAACTGCGCAGCCAAGATGGAAGAAGCAGTTAAGGCTACGGCAGGAGTTAAGGATGCAGCATTGAGTTTTATGACACTGAAACTTAAAGTTGAATTCGAGGATGGCGCTGATGTGGATGCGGTAATGAAAGAAGCATACAAGAACTGTAAGAAAGTTGAGGATGATTGCGAAATCTTCCTGTAATCCTTTATAGAAAAAGAGGTATGTGATATGACAGCAAAACAGAAAAAGGTATTATACCGAATAATAATATCGGCGGTTCTGCTTGCGGCGATATGGATTGTATCCGAATTTGCCGATATGCCATGGTGGCTTGAAGGAATATTATATCTGATACCATATCTTGTTATTGGATACGATATCTTAAGAAAAGCAGTAAAAGGAATCTTAAAAGGTCAGGTTTTCGACGAAAATTTCCTTATGGCTATAGCAACGATTGGAGCCATAGGATTGAAAGAATTCAGGGAAGGCGTTGCCGTTATGCTTTTCTATCAGGTAGGTGAACTTTTCCAGTCCTGCGCCGTTGGAAAGAGCAGAAAAAATATCGCTGCCCTGATGGATATCAGACCTGACTATGCTAATATCATGGTTGACGGTAATCTTGAGAAAGTCGATCCTGATGATGTGGAAATAGGAACGGAAATCATAGTAAACCCGGGTGAGAAGGTTCCTATTGACGGTGTGGTTACCGATGGCAGTTCGACATTAAATACAAGCGCCCTTACGGGAGAGAGCGTGCCTCGTGAAATCGCATGCGGAGATGAAATCATAAGCGGCTGCATAAATCTCACGGGCGTTATTAAGGTAAGGACGACCAAGGAATTCGGTGAGTCAACCGTTTCAAAGATTCTTGACATGGTTGAGAATTCGAGCATGAAGAAATCACGGTCTGAGAACTTCATAACAAGATTTGCTAAATATTACACGCCGATAGTATGTTACAGTGCGCTTGCACTGGCAATACTTCCGCCGCTTGTATCCCTTATTATCGGGGTTTCGCCTGAATGGCAGAAGTGGGTTATCAGGGCACTTACATTCCTGGTAATAAGCTGTCCTTGTGCGCTTGTTATATCCATTCCTCTTAGTTTCTTTGGCGGAATCGGATGTGCATCAACCAACGGAATACTGGTTAAGGGTTCCAATTACCTTGAAGCACTTGCTTCAACAGGATATGTAGTATTTGATAAAACAGGCACGCTTACCAAGGGAGTGTTTGAAGTAAACGGTGTTTTTGCGGAAAACGGATTTGACAGCCACGAGCTTCTTGAGTATGCGGCATATGCGGAGAATGCGTCAAGCCATCCGATAAGCTTAAGCCTTAAGAATGCATACGGTAATAAAATCGATGCAAATAAGGTAAGCGGTATAGAAGAAATTGCCGGACACGGAGTAAGTGCCGTTGTGGACGGCCACAAGGTATATGCCGGTAATCTTAAATTAATGAATAAAATAGGCGTTCAAGTTGTCAATGAACATAATGACGGTACTATAGTTTATGTTGCTGTAGATGACAAATATGCCGGATGTATCGTGATTTCGGATGTGATCAAACCGACAACGAAACAGGCAATAGAAGGTCTTAAGAACCAGAATATAAAGACAGTAATGCTTACAGGGGATTCAAAGGCCGTGGCTGACAGAGTAGCAGCGGAAATCGGAATCGATATAGTAAAAAGTGAACTTCTTCCGGCAGATAAAGTTGCAGAAGTTGAAAAACTTATTGAAAACAAGAACCCGAAGGAAAAAGTTGCTTTTGCAGGTGATGGTATTAATGATGCACCGGTGCTGTCGAGAGCCGATATAGGTATAGCGATGGGAGCACTCGGATCGGATGCGGCAATAGAGGCGGCAGATGTTGTACTTATGGATGATGACCCGGCCAAAATATCGCTCGCAATGAGAATTGCAATCAAGACATTGAGGATTGTTAAAGAAAATATAGTATTTGCACTTGCCATAAAGCTTGTGTGCCTTGTGCTCGGAGCACTCGGTATAGCCAATATGTGGATTGCCATATTTGCCGATGTAGGAGTTATGGTTATCGCAGTAGTTAATGCAACGAGAGCATTAAGACTTAAGAAATAGAAGTAAAAAATCAAGGCGTGTGAAAAAAAGAGGTGCCCCTAGGTCCTTTCTTTTCACACGCCTTATTTTTTTGATGGTGGCGCGGTGGTATGCACCGCTGGAAGCGAAATGCTTCAGTATACAATACGATATTTTCATACTTTTTTGGCAAAAATCAGCAATTTGGTGTCAATTACTTGCTATATGTGATACTCCAACATGACAATATATGATAATAAATATATTAAAATATATATGAAATTTAATATACTACAATACAAGGCTTGTCAAATTGATACTAAATGCCATAAAAACTGCAAAAAAGTGTGAATTAGTGAATTTCAAACCCGGAATAGTATCAATTAACACACCTCAAATCCGTCACACAAAGCCTGAAACTGGTTAATATGCCCATGTATATATCTTATCTGATAAGAAATGCTTTGGCACCGTGGCTGTCTATCGATACGTTGATTATGTTATCGTCACAGTTGTATTGGGTGCCGCTCCATAGTTCAGTGACATTCGTCACAGAGTCATAAAGCTCGATATCCCTTAAATCAAGTTCTATACTGCCGTCTGAATCTCCGGCATTGAATATGGCAATATAATTACCGCCGTCCGATGCTGTGGCTGTCCACAGTATGTATTCGCAGCCGTTGTACCTTCTGCGCCATACAGGATGTGAATTGCGCGCGTCTGAGTGCATTTTGAGTATGCCGTCACAGGTGATCAGCTTCATGGTAAAGTCATCAAAACGGGTCATTTCTCCGCCTATCATTAGCGGTGAGCGAAAAATACTCCATAATGTAAGCATGGTAATCTGCTCGTCCGGTGTGAAGTTGGTATGGTCATTAATGTCATAATCCTGACGTAATGGACCGATAGGAAGCATGTCCGCATCCGGCCAGTGACCGGCACCGGTATGTATGCACCACTTTTCGGCACGCTCAAACATATTGTATAAGAGCTCCCATTTATCCCAGAAATCATCGGTTATGCGCCACATGTTGGAGGTCTGCTTATAGATTTCCGCTTTTTCGATAAGTGCTGGCCCCGGCGACAGGCTGAATATCATATCTCTTCCACAACCGTATAAGCAATCGCTTATAAGTCTGAGCTCATCCTCTTCATGCGGAAGTTCGCGGCATATGTCATCACATTTGATGAAATCGATGCCCCATGAGGCATATAATTCAAAAAGACTTTCGTAATATTCCTTTGCACCTTCCTTAGCTGGGTCAACTCCGTACATGTCCGTGTTCCATGCGCAGATACTTGCTGTTTTGGCAATTTCTCTCGCGGTGTGAGTACTGTTTTTGACAGAAGTGTTATTATGCACAGCCTGTCTCGGAATACCGCGCATTATATGTATTCCGAATTTGAGACCTAGTGAGTGCACATATTCTGCCAGAGGAGCAAAACCTCTGCCGTCCTTAGAAGACGGGAAACGTTTTTCATCCGGAATAAGCCTTGAATACTCGTCCATGCATAATTCTGTAAAAGGGTGGTATTCATGCGTATCGGCGGACGGTTCGTACCATTGTATATCAACTACGATATATTCCCAGCCGTATTTAAGAAGATTGGCGGACATGAAATCGGCATTGGCACGGATGATGTCTTCGGTAACCGAAGCACCGTAACAGTCCCAGCTATTCCAGCCCATTGGAGCTTTAAGTGATTTCATTATATATTCATTCCTTTCTCAAAATCCCATTCGTCATAAGTACATTCAAGATTGGTAAATTCAGCCCGGTTATGGTTTCCGACTGCATATAATCCGATAACAACACCGGTAAAACCGCCGGCAACTTCACTCGAAAGAAACTTGGTATACGCATCGCCAAGGAAAATTTCCCTGCCGTTATCCCATACATAGAAATGATACTGCATGCTGTCTGAACGTATTATAAGTCTTACGTTGTCACCGCTTACGGGAACTATCGACTGAACATGCCTGATATTGCCGATATTCAGTTTAAGTACAGCCTCGTGTCCGAAAGCTCCCCTGCGTAGTGCAATATCATAATGTTCAAATTCATCCATGTATAATGTAATGCCGGCTTCACCGCGTTCACACCTTACATCACACTCACAGTCCATATTAAAATCACGCTGTCTTATTCCGATGAAAGTAGGAGTGTCACATTCATCCAACGTGATGTCTGTACCATATAAGACAGCTGAATGTCCGGAAAGCTCGTAATTTGAGGTGACAGGGTGCCTTAAATAACACCAGTCTTTATCCCATTCTGTAGATTCAAAAGTATATTTTTTGATAGGATGCTGTGCAAAATCACCTGCGATTTCATAAGAATAATCCGTGGTGCCGGCAGTTCCCGCACTGAACCATCCGTTAGCATCAAATGTAACCGGCGTGAGGAAAACTTCGCGTCCGAGGTGATGATAAGGCTGCCACATATGGATCTGCCTGAAACCGAGTGACAGGATGTGCCAGTCGCCGTGTGCATCCTGAATTAAGTCACCATGACCGATTCCCTGAATCAGGAAAGGTGCTTTGTTACGGTTAGTAAGAACCGGATTATACGGATAATTGGTAAACGGACCCCAAGGATTGTCAGAGCGCGCGTAAGTAATCATGTGGCCGTATTCCGTGCCGCCTTCGGCAGCCATAAGATAATAGCTTCCGTTAATTTTGTAAAGATGCGGGCTTTCAAGATAACGTCCGCCTGAACCCTGCCAGATGGTACGGCTTGGCGTGAGCTTACGGCCGGTGGCAATATCAATTTCGCACTGGACAACGCCCGGAACACCGTTATCATCGGAACCGTTGCTGATAAAGTAAGCATGTCCGTCTTCAAAATAAAGAGAAGGATCAATTCCGTTCTGGTCGACCGTTATTGGTTCTGACCATTCTCCGCGGATGTCGTCGGTATATACATAGAAATGTTTGTGAGTCGTATCATTGGTGGTAACCATATAGAAACGGCCGTCATTAAACCTTATGGTAGGAGCAAATACACCGCCGGAACTGTTGATTTTGTTAAGCATGACCTGTGATGGCCTGGTAAGGACATGGCCTATCTGATTCCAGTTAACGAGGTCTTCACTTTCAAAAAGCGGTACTCCCGGGAAAAACTGGAACGAACTGCATACAAGGTAATATCTGCCATTAGCGGCACATACACTCGGATCGGGATAAAATCCCTTTAAAACAGGATTGGTATATTTCATAACAAACCTCCAAAAATAAATATATAATTATTGTAGCATTGCCACAAGACTCTGTACAATCGTGTTTTTTTCAGCAGAGTTATATTACTTATTGCATATGAGTTTTATATAAATTTAATAATTTATTATTCTTTTTTAATGGAATAATCGGGAAAAAAAGAGTAAGATGTATATAAATCAAGATGAAAGGGAACAGATTTATGTCACGATTCAGAGATAAATTTTCTAATTTTATGTCAGGAAGATACGGAACGGACGAATTCGGCCGTTTCCTTAATATAATTACGATTATTCTGTTAGTCGTATCAATATTTGTGAAAGTGGTATTTATTCCTGCATTGCTTGTACTGGGATACTCTTATTTCAGAATGTTTTCACGTAACTACGCGGCAAGAAGTGCGGAGAATCAGAAATATTGTTCAATACGGTATCGTAACGGAAGAGGCAGCCGCGGAACATACGGCAGTAATAACACGTATTCCGGCCGCCCGATGACCAATAAGGAGAAACAGGCTGCTGACCGCAAGACACACCGCATATTCAAATGCCCGAACTGTTCACAGAAAATAAGGGTTCCTAAGCATAAGGGCAGAATATGTATAAAGTGCCCGAATTGCAGAATTGAGTTTATTAAGAAGACCTGATACGGAGGGCTTGGATGTTCGGATATATTACAGTCAACAAAGATGAACTGAAGATCAAGGATTATCGCCGGTACAGGGCTTTCTACTGTGGCGTGTGCCATAGTCTTGGAGAACATTACGGTTTGTCAGGAAGGATGACACTCACATATGATATGACGTTTATGGCGATAGTTCTTTCTGCCCTTTATGAGGATAGTACTGTTCCGGCAATGCACAGATGCATCCCGCATCCTGTCAGGAAACATGAGGCATTGTATAATGAGTATACCGATTATGCTGCAGCGGTTAATATTATGCTGACGTATTATAAGCTGAAAGATGACTGGGAGGATGAGAGAAAAATCAAATCAAATGCCTTTGCAACACTTATTAAATCAGCTTTTAATAAAGCAAAGAGCCTTTATCCGAGACAGGCACGAGCAATAGAGACATATATCGCAGAGCAGAAAGAGTGCGAGAATCTGAAGACGGAGTCCCCTGATATTGCAGCCGGACCTACAGGAAGAATGCTTGCCCAGATATTTGATTACAGGCAGGATGAATGGAGTGAGAATCTAAGGCGTATGGGCTTTTATCTGGGCAAATATATATATATTATGGACGCGTTTGATGATTTGGAACGGGATATCCGTAAAGATAACTATAATCCGTTTGCCGGGGTGTCGGAAAGCCCAAGCCTGGAGGATGATGTCAGACAGATTGAGATAGCATATGCTTCGGAAGCGGCGAAAGCATTTGAAGCACTGCCGGTGCTTGACAATGCTGATATAATTAGAAATATAATTTATTCCGGAATCTGGTCAGGATTCAATAAGGTCTGCAGCCGCAGGCATGGGACCGGTTCCGAGGAGAGGAAATAGCATGACAGACCCGTATTCAGTGCTTGGCGTATCAAGGGATGCAAGCGCGGATGAGATTAAGAAAGCATACAGAAAGCTTAGCAGGATATATCATCCGGATGCCAATGTCAATAATCCCAATAAGGCCCAGGCAGAGGAGAAATTTAAAGAAATACAGGAAGCATATAACCAGATCATGTTTGAACGTGAACATGGTGAGGGTTCTTATGGTAATAACAGAGCAGGATCGGGCCAGGGTGCCGGAGGAGGCACATACGGCGGATATGGTTACGGTGGATTTGGCGGATTCGGCCAGGGTTACGGAGGAACATATTCCAATGACGGACCGAGAATCAATGCCGCTATCAATTATATTAATAACGGCAGATATGCCGAAGCTATGAATGTGCTTGACGGAATGCCGTTGTCAGAGCATAATGCGAGATGGTATTATGTACATGCGTATGCTAATTACGGAATGGGCAATATCATTAATGCAAGAGAAGATGCCAGACAGGCGGTTAATCTGGAACCGGGCAATCAGGAATATATTAACCTCCTTTCCCAGCTGGAGAATGGCGGAACATGGTATCAGAACATGGGAAATGCCTATGATACAGGCAGCGGAAGCACAGGTTCGTGCTGTATGAGACTGTTGTGCCTTGAAATGCTTTGCAGCGGATGCTGCTGCGGAAGAGGCTGTATGTAATAACGGGAAGACATCGTATACGCGTTATAGGGCGAAAGATGTCTTCTTTTGCGTTTTTTATTACTTGATATGTAGTATTTTTTTATATAGAATCTATACACGGGAGATTAAGATGAAAAGAGAAATCCAATACATATATGATATACCGAAGTTCTCACGGAAAACATCACTTGCCAATACGGAGAATTTCATTAAGGAACTGGGTGCGTCATGTCCGGATTCAAAGATAATACATGTGGCCGGAACCAACGGCAAGGGCTCGGTATGTGAATATCTTAACAGTATACTGAGGGAATCCGGTTATAATGTCGGACTTTTTACTTCACCGCATCTGGTGGACATAAATGAACGAATTGTATATAATGATACAATGATTTCGGATGAAGAATTTGAGAAGATTTTTGCGGTAACAAGGACAGCAGCTGAAAAGATGAACGAGCATCCGTCTTTTTTTGAGTTCCTTTTTGGAATGGCAATGAAATATTTTGCAGGTAAGTCACCGGATTATATAATACTTGAGACAGGACTCGGCGGAAGGCTGGATGCAACCAACATAATCAGGAAACCTGCTGTATGTGTAATTACTTCTATCGGCCTTGACCATATGGAATATCTTGGCAGTACTTATGCGGAGATTGCCGCAGAGAAAGCCGGAATTATTAAGCCGGATGTTCCGGTTGTCTGGATGCGGGACCGCAATGACGTGGCTGAAGTTATAGCGGACACTGTACGCAGACACAAAGCAATATCATATGAGATAAATAAAAAGAACATAAATATAATATATGCTGATGATAAAAAGATTGATTTTTCATTGGATAATATGTATTATTGTAATGAGTGCTTTGAGATAAATTCTCCTGCGCATTATCAGCCGGAGAATGCTTCACTTGCGGTTACTGCAGCCAATGTATTGGGAATAACCGATACCGGTGTGATAAGAAGGGGCCTGTCAAAGGCATTCTGGATGGGTCGTATGCAGCGCATAACGGACGGATTTATCATTGACGGAGCACATAATGATGATGGAATCATACAGTTTCTTGATTCTGTGAGAATGCTTGAGCCGGAGGGCGGAAATGTTGTATTTTTCTCTGCGGTAAAGGACAAGCATTATGAAGGCATGATTGACAGCATATGCAAAAGCGGTCTTTTTGACCAATGTATTGCCATTCAGCTTGAAGACAGGAGAGGCCTTGATGTGCATACGATAGGAGAATGTTTCAGGCGTGGCGGGATGCCCGTTATTGAGGCAGAGAACATTGCGGATGGATGTGATCTTGCTTTTAAGAAAATCAAAGCCGGAAAGAATGTATTTGCAGTGGGTTCGCTGTATTTTGCAGGAGAAATTATCCGATATACAAGGAGGAATAATATATGATAGATTTTGACGAAGAGATTAAGAAGTTCCAGCCAAGCCTTGAGGTGGATGAAGCAGAAGATGCCATTTATAACAATGACACCACGGATGTCACGGCAGTCATTGATAAGATAGTCAGAGAAATCACGGATAAGCAATAGATTGGAGTTACACGATGAGATGTTATAAATGTAACAGCGTATTGTCGGATGAGGATTACTGTCTTAAGTGCGGAGCGGATGTTTCCGTGTACAAGATTGTAGTTAAAGCATCCAATTCATATTATAATCAGGGACTTGAGAAAGCGAGGGTCAGGGACCTTACCGGCGCGGTAACAGCGCTTAAGACCAGCCTCAGTCTTAATAAGAAGAACATTAAGGCACGCAATCTGTTAGGCCTTGTCTATTATGAGATGGGCGAACTTGCAATGGCTTTGTCAGAGTGGGTCATAAGCCTTAATCTTAAACAGGATCGCAATGTGGCGGAGGTATATATCCGTAAGGTTAAATCCAATCCCAATAAGCTTGAACTTATAAATCAGGCGGCCAGGAGGTATAATATTGCGCTTGCCAAGGCAAAAGAGGGCGGCGATGATGTTGCACTCATACAGCTTAAGAAAGTTGCTGCCACATATCCGAAATTTATAAGAGCCAATCTTCTTCTTGCACTTATATATATGAAACGTAATGAAGACGAGAGAGCACTTAAAGTATTGCACAGAGTTCTTAAGATTGACCGCAACAATACGCTGGCTCTTAAATATATTGATGAGATTAATGGCGCATCCCAGACGCAGCCGGCGGACGGCAATGAAGAATATTACAGAAATTCAAAGAGAAAACCTCTTTCGGGTAATGATGTCATATTGCCGCGCAATTCATATAAAGAGCCGTCAAGCGGCGTGTTTACGGTTGTATATATCCTGCTCGGAGTGGTTATAGGAGCCGCACTTATATGGTTCCTTATCGTACCTGCCAAACTCCAGAGTTCGCAGCACGAGAATAATGACACTATCAAGAAATACAGTGAGCAGCTTTCGGGATACTCGGTAGAGATAACTACATTGGAGAAGCAGAACGAGGAACTGACCTCGCAATTGGATGCAGCCAATAAGGAACTCGAACAATATAAGGGCGATTCCGGAGAAACAGCATTGTATGCCAAACTGGTTGAAGCGGTAAGCGAGTACCTTGCCAATGACGTTGATAAAGCAGCACTTGCGTTAGCCGATATAGACGTAACGCAGCTTCCGACCCAGACAGCGAAGGATTTATATACAACGCTTGAAGATAAGTGTAATGGCGGTGCAAGAACGTTTTATATGGCAGGACTTAATGCATATAACCAGAAGAACTATGTGGATGCGGCCAAATACCTTGAGAAGGCTTACGAACTTGACAATAAGTCAGTCGAAACACCGTATTATCTTGCAATGTCGTATTTTGAACTTAATGACCTCGAAAATGCACAGAAATACGTTGATGTGGTCAATTCAAAGTTTGGTGATACAACATTTGCCAAACAGCTTAAGGAATATGTTGATTCGCGTACAGAAGAATAAACCACACTTTCAATAAGTGGCGGAGCAATTAATTATATATTAACTGCTCCGCTTTTTTTAGTAATATTGCAATATAATATAATGAAGGGAGAATTATAATGGACAGTATGTGTATAGCCAGAAAAAATCTTATTATTGTAAAGCTCTCATGTGATCTGGATCATCATGTCACGGAGGCAATCAGAAGTGAAATTGATATGAACATCGATAACAAAGGCATTAAGAATATTGCTTTTGATTTCAAAAATGTCAGTTTTATGGACAGTTCGGGAATCGGACTCATAATGGGAAGATATAAGAAAATCCGCCCGATGGGTGGAGAGATTTTTGTCAGCAATCTTAACTGCAGGATGCAGAGAATTTTCGGATTGTTCGGACTTAACAGCATAACCGAGAGAAACAGTAAAATAGACATGATAGTAAATGAGGAGGATTAACAATGGACAGAATTAAAATTGAATTCGATGCCGTTTCCGAGAATGAAGGATTTGCCAGAGTGTGTGTGGCAGCCTTTGCAACGAGGCTTGACCCGACACTTGAGGAGATTAACGACATAAAAACCGCTGTTTCAGAGGCGGTAACCAATTCGGTGATACATGGATATAACAAGAAGGGTGGTCTGATAACTTTAACTGCTGAAATCGAGGAGAAGACGCTTAAGGTTATCATAGAAGATAGTGGACGCGGCATAGATAATGTCAAAAAAGCCATGGAGCCTATGTTTACAACCGGAGAGGACGATGAACGTTCCGGAATGGGATTTACATTTATGGATGTATTTATGGACGGACTGGAAGTATGGTCCGAGCCGGGGCGTGGGACCAGAGTAACCATGTTTAAAAGGATAGGACAGGAAACAGAATAAGCGGAGGTGTGATTATGAATCATACCAAAGAGCTTATAGAACTTGCACATCAGGGCAACAAAGAAGCCAGGGACGTGCTGGTGATGGAAAATATGGGGCTTGTCTACAGCATTGCAAAACGTTTTGCGGGCCGTGGATATGATATGGAGGATATTACGCAGATAGGTACGATTGGACTTATCAAAGCAATTGACAAGTTTGATCTTGGGCAGCCTGTTATGCTGAGTACCTATGCTGTGCCAATAGCATATAGTTAGTGCAAACGCCGTATTTATCGCATTTTTTAACACTCGAAAATTGAATATCTGAACTTGATGTCGCTTTTGTGTCGCTTATGTGTCGCGTTAAGCGGCTTTTTTTATGCCAAAATTTAAGCATAAGGAGGACGGCAATCTATGTTTTCAGATGAAATTTTAGAGAAGATTTTCGCACGGAAAGAATTGCAACGGTTGGACTTGCAAACACAGTCATCCGTAATTCACGCGATAGAAGAGGTTTTAAGTGAGGAGGCAGAAGATGATAAACAATCCTTATCAGCAGCAGATTAACAGCTATGTACCGCAGTATAACCCATATCAATACGCATCTATGTCGAATATGCAAAGGTATCAGGCACAGCCGGAACAGATGGTGCCGGCGCAGATGTCGGTAGCACCGCAGACAATAGGTATTAACGGCAGGGTTGTACAGAGCCTTGACAACATTAATGCCAATGAGGTGCCTATGGACGGTTCAATGGCATTTTTCCCAAAGCAGGATTTATCGGAAATTTACGTCAAAGGATGGAATGCAGACGGAACGATTAAGACAATCGTGTATACGCCCCATATAGACACAAAAAGTATTGACACGGTAAATTCTACGGCAAACACGGAAAAACTTAAATTTACCCTATCAGACGAAAGCACAGACCTATTTCTGAATAAGTTTAATGAACTCTCGGAGAAAATCGGGCAATTAGAAGATAGGTTTGATAAATCTTTAGCAGCTCAAAGGAAAAATTCAAGAACTCAAAGCAAAGGCGGTGAGGAAGAATGAACCCAATTAACATTTTTCAGATGATGAAAGCTGGCCCGAAACAGTTCATACAGCAGATGATGGGGAATAATCAGATGATGAGTAATCCTATCATGAAGAATGCTTTAGGGATGGTACAAAGCGGAAATATGAAAGGCGTAGAACAAATGGCGCGGAACTTATGCAAAGAAAAAGGCCTGAACGCGGACGAGGTATTTAATCAGGTAAAGGGTAAATTTGGCAATCAGTGACATCATTTTGATACTAATTCTTGCAAGGTTAAGTATATAAATTTTTTCGGAGGTAAAAATTATGTTTAATTCAAATTGTGCATCCGTACCTTTGGTCGCCAATATTGACGGTAACAACGGCAACGGCGGATGGACTGACGGCGGATGGCTCTGGTTCATAGTCGTAATATTTGCTATCTTTGGCGGTTGGGGCAATGGCTTCGGCGGTTTCGGTGGCAATGGCGGCAACGGATTAGGAGCAGAAATTCAGCGCGGTTTTGACAATTCCGCGGTTATCAGCAAACTTGACGGCATAACTAACGGCTTATGTGACGGCTTTTATGCTGCAAACAACAGTATGCTGACCGGTTTTAACGGCATAAACACAAACATTATGCAGACCGGATACGGTATTCAGCAGGCTATTAACGCCGATACGGTCGCTAATATGCAGAATACCAATGCTTTACAGTCACAGCTTGCAAATTGCTGCTGTGAAACCCGTGAGGCCATTCAGAATGTCAACTACAATATGGCAACCAACACTTGCGCATTGCAGAACACAATGAACAGCAACACAAGGGATATTATCGACACGCAGAACGCAGGCACAAGGGCAATCCTTGACTACTTATGCCAGGACAAGATAGCCACATTGCAGGCAGAAAACAACAGCTTAAGGCTTGCCGCATCACAGGATAGACAGAATGCACTTCTGACTACGGCTATGAACGCACAGGCAAGTCAGATTATCAACGCAGTTAATCCTCAGGCTATTCCGGCATATGTTGTTCCTAATCCTAACGCTTATGCTTACGGATGTGGATGCAATACCGGATGTGGCTGCTAAAAGTAACAGCTACGCAAAAATGAATAATTGAGTATCTTAATTGAGTTTAACTCGATTATGTCTGCTAAGCAGTATTACTTGATGTTACCGACACAAATGTCGGGAAGATAAAGGGCGGACTGCATAGTTTGCCCTTTTGCACATTGAAAACAGAATATTAAGTTGATGGATTTTTAAATTCGTGGTATAATTTACGAAAAAGAAAGGAGTGCCAGAATGGTTATTTTCAGACAACATAGAGGTGGATTAGCTGAATCCCTAAAAACAGCAAGGGAATTTGAAAACTTTGATGATATGAAAAAATACATATACCAAATTCACAAAGACTTTTGCCAAGAGATAGGAGCGGCAAATGCACCATTTGAAATATCAGACATTGTAATTGACCATACTTCAAAAATAGAAGATGCGAGAACAAATTGGCACGATACAATGTATGTTTGTGTTAAACGATACGGAGATGAAGATTATATTGAAAAATACGGAACTCCGCAATGCATAGGAATGTGTGCGACAGACTACAAAAAGTAAATAATGGATTTTTAAACCATCAACTAATATTCAGTTGGTGGTTTTTTTATTTTATGAAAGAGAGGAAAGAAAAATGGCAGAATTTTCAACAGTTGCCGCACAGACTGTAGCGGCAAACAGCAATGTGTTATTCACAGACACAACATCTAGCTGCAACAAAGGTTGTATTATGCATAGAGCCGGTAGCGGTCAGATACAGGTTAAAGGTGCGACTAACAGCTGTCGCGCAAAGTACAGAGTAGAGTTTTCCGGTAATATCGCGGTGCCTACCGGCGGAACGGTCGGAGCAATCTCTCTTGCGATTGCGATAAACGGAGAACCGGACTTATCAACACTTGCGATTTCTACTCCGGCGGCAGTAGCAGAGTTTAACAATGTCGCTATGGCAACAGATGTATGGCTCCCTTGTGGATGTTGTGAACAAATATCGGTTAAAAACACTTCAACGCAGGCGATCAGTGTGGCAAATGCCAACATCACGGTTAATTGCGTAGGTTAGGAGGTAGCAGTATGGACGTATCAAGAATGCACGATATGATAGAAAAACTTTCAGAGTGTGCTAAAGCTGAACTTGACAAGGGAACAGAGCACATTGACGCGGACGAAATGGGTAAAGTTACAGATATGCTCAAAGACCTTGCTGAAGCTATGTATTACCGTATTCTGACAGAGGAAATGGAAGAAGATGGTGGCAGACGTTTCTATGACGATTACCGCTATAAAACAACCGGAAGATTTGCGCCAAAGGGCAAGGGAACATATGTCGGCAGACACGGTTATGAAGAACCGCCTTATTGGCATATGACACCGGAGATGTACCGCGATATGGATAAATCCTATGGCAGAATGTACTTTACAGAGCCGGCAACAATGGATAGCGGAAGAACCGAAAGCCGATACGACACGGCAAAGAGACATTACACCGAAACGAGGGATATGCACCGTGAGAACACAAAGGAAGATAAAGAGCACAAGATGAAAGCACTTGATGAGTATATCAAGGAACTTGCCGGAGACATTACAGATATGATTGACGGTATGACAGCAGAAGAGAAAGCTTTGGCAAAATCTAAACTGTCAACATTAGTCACAAAGATGTAACTACAATGCCGTGGTAACGCGCATATTGACGTTATCACGGCGGTTTGTATGATGTTGGAGGAAATATATGGTAATTGAGATAAACGGCTCATTATGGCGAATACAAGCCGTAGACGGGCATAATAAATTATTAATCCGCAGTGACGGTGTATACACTTTGGGCGTGACGGACAACAATGTGAAAACAATATACATTAAGCAAGGATTGCCTGACTGTATGTTTGATAAAGTTTTGTGCCACGAACTCACACACGCATATGCTTTTGAATACGGATATTTTCTCGACATCAAGACCGAGGAAATAGTCGCCGACTTTATGTCACTGTATGGCAGGAAGATTGTATATATGGCTGACAAAATTGTAAGAGATGTACTAAGGAGGGCATTATGATTGACCTTAAGGCACTTTATGAAAGAGTGCAGAAAACTAATCCGGAAATCACTGAAAACAAAATTCGTGAAGAAATCGGGAAATCTGAATACGGAGCAAAGGCACTCATCATATCTACGGCGGATAAAAAATAGTGTTGACAAATAGCAAACTGCACTGTATTATAATAGCAAATATTAATAGTATCCATTTTGGAATGTAAAGATTTACTTAAATCATATAATAAATAGACACATTATGGAAAAGTCATAGGCTATCTATGGCTTTTATTACTTTTCGGAGGTACGAATATATATGAAAGTGGTAAAATTAAAGACATTCCAACAAATGGCACATTTTAGAGACCATATGGCACCGTGCGGTGCAGATTGCTATCCATTACCGCCATTCAGTACAGTATGTGGCCTGATACACAATTTATGCCAGTGGACATCCTATCATCCTTTGGACTTCTTTATTTCCGGCAAGGGAATTATGAATACCGAGGTCAGACGTGAATGGCAAGGCGGTTATAATTTTAAAACGGTAAATGCGGACGCAAAAAAGCGATGGGATGTAATTACGGATGGCGAAAATGGCTCGCATACCGGTTGGGTAGGAGCTATAAAAAATCATGCAATGCTTACTGACCTTAATCTGACAATTTACATCAAGGCTGATGATGAGGATTTGAATGCAATATACAAAGCATTAATTAATCCACCGATTTATCCGTCATTGGGTGAATACGGCGATTTATGTGACATACAAAGTGTTGAGATAATCGACTTAACGGAGTATGACGAACCGCGAACTGGAGAATTATCAGAACCGGCATATATACCGGTAAACAAATTCGGCCGCAACTGTCTCGGCACTGTTTATTTATTGAATAACCGGTATACTATTGTAAGAAAGCATAGACGTTTTGAAAAGGTGCGATGCTTTTGGGCGGACAAAGGGCAGAAGATAGACAGCAAATTATTTGACGGCGATGCACCGATAGTATTTATAGAGTAAAAAATAAGGGATATGGCAAAAGTCATATCCCTTTTAACATATAGAATTTTCCATTTTTAACAAAGCCAACAGCATAGATGCTTTCATTAATTTGTGGCTTTCATATTCCCTTAATTCAAATGGCGGTTTTCCCTCTTCGACAAAGTTATAATCAATGTAGAGCGTTACACCTTTTGCCCTCATAGTGACGACATCTACTATCATATCGCCGCCAAATTCAGCAATATCATCCTCTAATTCCTTGATTAAATCTTCACATTCATATGAAATTCTCTCCCCTTGATGATTTATTAATGGCATATATATCCTCCGTAAAATTTAAAAATTTTTGAAAAAATTTTTGGGTCAACTTTTTTGATACCCCCCTACCTTTATATATGAAACCGTGAAAACCGTTTTCAACATTTTTCCATTTTTGTGCGAAATTTCCGAAAATTTTTTTCAGAAGTTCTGAACGATTTCAAATTTCGGGTACACGGGTCCTACTACTCGGCAGGAGCAGGGCGCACGCCGTCGGAATGCTGCCGCTGTTCATCTGATCCGGTGCGCAATGGCAGAGTTTGACCCGGTAAATTGTCCGCGAAAATGGCACAATTAGCCGCTAGACTAACCGGTGCAAAAGCGCAAAACGGTACAATTAAATCAATTATAAAACTGCCTGTGCTATCCGTCAATATTTAATTTCCGCCGGGGGAGACCGGCACGAAAAAAGAGGGCGCGGATGCCCTCTTATAATAACTGTTCTTTAACCTCGTTATCGCTTAATTCGGTTAAGCTGTCGACGTGTCCCGGCTCTCCTTTGAAATGGTACAAGGCACTACAATAGACAATAAAACGCGCAACCATAGGCTTGTACCCGGCTTTGATAAGCTTTCTAACGTCCTTGATTGTATATTTTTCTTTTTTGGGCAAAATAAGGCTTTGCCCTGTCATGTCATGATATCCCATTTTTGACCTCCTTTTTTTAAAATTTAGGGCAAAATTACCCTACAAAACCGCCGCCGGCAATGAGCCGGTGCGCATCCTCTGCGGCGGCTACTCTACATACTCCATACGTTCCCAACCGGCGCGGATAATCTCCTCATCGTCAAGGTCGCCGGCGTTGTGTTTCAAAATATTAAAATATTCCACCCATGAAACGGTATCGACCGCTTCGCCGTCCTCGTCAAACAATTTCCAATAATTATCACGGACAAACTCAGATATGCCGGATGCGTCCGCTGTGGTTTCGTCGCTTTCGACATATCCAACCAGTGCCAAGAGTTCCGCCCCCTCCTCATAATTCAATTTCTTTAATTCTTCAATATCAACTTTTCCCATCTTGTTGACCTCCTTTTTTTATTTTATTGTAACCCTTAATGGGGTTAAAAGCAATCCGGGGAGTTGAACCCCGGACAATAGCCGCCCGGCTTGCCTTAATTATGCGAACTTTTCGACTCTTCGCCGTTTTCTTTCACCCTCTGCGACGGCTATGATAACTCAAAAATTGCCGTTTCTTTCGCTTCTCGGTGTAGTTCGCTTGGATGATTTGCAATAGGCCCAAACATGGACAACGGCAGGAGATCACAACCGACAGCCATATACAAAGCCTTTTCACCAGATGCCGTATACACATGGCATTTCTCGCAGTGCTTGCAGTCTCCGCCGCATTTTTCTAATTTTTTTAAAGCCATTTCAAGCTGTTTTCGTTCTTTTTCGTTCATTTTCGTTTCCTCCATATTTTCAATTTTCCTATTTCTGGTCTGCCATCGTCGGAGCGTTTCGGCTTAAATATATTCGATTTCATCATATTTTTTGTTGGTTAGCGCGTTGACAAACGCCAATATACCGGCTTTTGTGAAATCGTATTTTTTAAAATCAAATCCGTTTTCCCTAAGTTTATATCCATAATCTCTGCCGGTCCCGTCCGGATCACGGTAACAGCCGTCAACGTGCAGCGCGTTTTTTTGAACAACCGGACAGCCTTTTTTTCTTGCGTCCCTTCTCTGCCAGCCGCCGAAATCGCAGCAAACCTTAATTCCGCGGATGTCTGTAAACTCCGCCCGGAGTCTGTAATTGATTAAATCAGTACCATTTCCGCAGCCTTCCTTAATTTCGCATCCCATTTTTTTTAACTGTAATTTCATTTTATTTTACCTTTGCAGCTTTTCGGCTACCCTTTCTTAATTGATAGCTTGATTATATATCTAATATCAGATATTGTCAATAGGTATTTATATCTTTTTTCAGATATTTTTTCTTGACAAAAAACTATCTATATTATATAGTAGATATAGAATTTTTAATCGGAGCGGAACAGCTCCAGAAAGGAGATGTACTTATAATGATAAAATATAAAATTGATGTCCTTGCTGAACTCAAGGCGCGCGGATATTCACAGCCGCGGCTTATGGCGGATAAGATATTGAGTGGTGCGACACTTGCAAATATCCGGCACGGTGCGACCATCTCGATGGATGCGCTCAATAAGATATGTCTGCTGCTAAGATGTCAGCCGGGCGACGTTCTTATATCTGAACCGACCGACGAGGAGAAGATCAAATTTTTTTAAAAAATTTAAAAATAAGGTATTGACATTATATCTAATATCAGATATAATGAATATATCAAATAAAGAAAGGGCGTTACATAGTAACGCAAGGGTAAAAAGTTATGCTAAAAAAGGAATTGAAATTCAATATTGCACAGTCGGAGGCAGCATTTGTTAAAGCGTGCATCTTCAACAATTGGGTAAAGGGTTACGATGAAATAATGCAGCATTTACGCGATGCTGTCGATACAGAGGACTTTATCAATAAAATCCTTGGAGACCCTGATTTGGCAACAACTCAGGCATACGCCGAGGTTAGTAAGAAATTGCGCCCGGATAGCCACTGGTACAAAGTCCGCGAAATGTTCGGCGATAATGTAATTAAGACATCATCGGATGCCGGAAGTGTTAAAATTGGCGTTGCTAATATGTCTATTCTTGTTCCGAATGGATACGGCGACGGCATCACAAGGATTAGTATATTTGACAATCCGAAAGATTTTAACGATTGCATGATGTCCTACTTTACAACCGTTAAGGGTACGAATATTATAATATACGACTATGACTGCGGCGATGTGGCAGCAACCACAATTTCCGGAAGATATGCTATATATTATTATAGCGGATTAGTGGCTTTTGTTAAGACCGGAGAGGAGGCGGAATAAATGAACAAAGAGGATATGATAAAATATAAACGGGTTACAGAAGTAACCCGCGAAGAATGCTACATGGGTGACAGAGAATGCAATTCTTGTATGCACGCGTTCCCCGGACATTATGCCGTTGATTGTATGAAAACGGACGTAACACCGGACACGCCGAGCGTGTGCCTTATGTGTAAAAAAACGGATAAATAAATAAGATTGAGCGCCTCCGGGCGCTCTTTTTTATTGCTCAAAAATGCCGTAAAATAAGGGGTTGCGCGGTTCTGTTTACATTCTGTTTACAATCTGTATACAAGTTGTATACAAAATGTTACAGAACTGTAACAAATTGTAACCTGAGATAAGACTTAGATTTAGATTTAGATTAGATATTAAAATATATATAATACTCCTTTACAGTCGTATTATATATGAGAGAGCGGGCGCGCGTGCGCGTAAATAAACCCTTTTCCCTTTTTTGTCAAGTGAAAATCAAAAAATATTCCCGACATTAATTTTTTATATTTACTTGATAAAATAAAATCTATGTGATATAGTTATAGTCGCTAACAAGAATAATATATATATCTTAACACATATGATCGCCGGAGCGATTCCGGCACACGACAAACAAACGATTGATGAATACACAGAGCGGAATAAGTCGCCAGATGTATTTTATTTTCGTTTGTTTTTTTAATTTCCAGGAAGGAGGCCCAACAGATGCCGAAAAAAACAACTTACATTCCGAGCAGGAACACAGAGAAAGCCGAGAACGGGACAGAATATTACGCAAGTAATATGTGCCGCCTTGCGGATGAATACGTTGATAACCTTCCGGACCCGGCAGCTATAACAGACAATACCACATTGTTTAGTGGTATGATAAAATATATCAATGTTAAATGGTTTAAATATAATAAACCAAACTATGACGACATTGATTTATTAAATAATATATGGGATATGTATACCGGATTATGTTACAAGTATAATAAATACCCAACAGTTATAGAGTTTAGTTTATTAATAGGTTTAAATAAAGATACTATTGATAAATGGAAAAATGAAGTAAGAAGAAATTATATATATTATGATAGTAATAATAATATAATAAAAGATATAGAAAGTTATAGATTAAATTATCCAGAGGCTGAGATAGAGCAGAAACTAAGTACTTCTCACGCAAACGCGGTTAAAAGGTGGCTTGGAGAATGTGAGAATAACTTGATTCGTGGAGCGCAGGAAGTAAACCGTATCGGTTGCATTTTTGCTTTGAAGGCGAACTACGGCTACACCGAGACCGCGCCGGCAATCAAGGAAGGACCACGACGCGACAGCCTGACCGCTGCACAGCTGCCACAGTTGACCGCCTCCGGACGCCTGGAATTGTCCGACAATGAGACACAATAGGCAGTTGTAAACCATACACAATTTAGACACAATTCAGACCTTTAAAAAACCCTTTAAAATAAGGCTTTCCGAACACGATAAACCTTAATAACGACACAAAATAAATATTTTGCGACATACTTAATCATAAAGGCGTTGAATTGTATTAATTGTTTGAGAATGGCACACAATTTAGCCGCTAGGGGGTGGGGGTTTAGATAGATCCGCCAAAAGGCTCTACTAAGTCCCTCATACTACCGCAAAAATAAAAAGGCTTTCCGGTAGTCCCATTCCAAAATATTCCAAAAAACAAAAAGGAGTAAATCAATGTTTTATAACAGTTTGGCAGAAACGCAGAAATCTTATAGAGACCGTGTTAAGGATATTCTTGATAAAGACACCACCTTGCCGGCAAGTAAACGTGAAGTATTGCAGATATTTGATTACCTGGCAGAACAACACGCGGATGATGTTAGGGCCTGTAACATTCTTGATAAGGTTGTTAAGGCTAATGTCAGCCGCAGGAAATATAAAAAGATTATGCTTGCGGCGGCTAAAGAACTTACGAATATACGTTAGGCATAAAGGGGCATCGTTTAATGGCAAGACACGGCACTTTGACTGCCGGGATATGGGTTCGATTCCCATTGCTCCCATTCGGGAAGAGGTTCAGATGGACGGCTGAATGGCTCTTCCCCACATGATATATCTGTATTCCATATTTATCATGAACCCCCTTTCTCCGCTAGGACTATTCTGTAAAGAACCGTGAGAGACGGTTCGGCGGGGTTTGTTCGGACAGAACATTAAGATGTCTGCTTGTGTGCTTATCCCACTGCGCACAAACGGCATTGTGGAAATCAACCCGTGGTTTTATTTGTTTCCCACGTTCCGTGATAGGCGGATGACATATTATAACTCCTCTTAAAAGTATGTGGTGTGCAGACGTACGGTTGTTTGCATACCGGCGCAAAACGTAGCTTAATTGGCAAAGCAAAGGTTTTTTCATCCTTTCTGACCTTGATGTCGGTCCGACTCCGGCCGTTTTGCTTAAAACATGATTATCTCGGTGCAGATAGGTTTTTCAGCCTTGCCGAGACACGCGAGAAAACGAGATAGGCATAATCGGGATACCGGGTATGCTAATATCTTTTGCTGTACTGTGAGGTACGGCAGGGAGACGGAAACCGTCAACAATGCTTGCGTGGTGTATCATCATAGAGAAGCCAAGGGCAGAGGACTTGTGGCTGTGAATAATAGACGCCTACGGTGTAGGAATAATCCGTTGAAGTTCGCGGAATGAGAGACCACGGACAAATCACGGAAAATCTCAAACTAAGCAGTGTGCCTTGAAGCCGGAGAAATCCGGATATAACACAAGTAACTCGTTAAAGTAGCGGTACGGCACGATTTCATTCTAACAATTGTTGAGCACAACAACATTCCGAAAGAACCGTGAAATTTGCGGGTATCAATCCCGCGTGTGCTTGAAAGCGGCAAGAAGCCTTAGGGTCGCTCCCAAAGGCTCGGACTTGTCGTCACAGTGGCAGAATATGGCTGTATGTATGGTGAATAAAGAGAAATCTTAATTATGTTTTAGTTTTTGGCACGGCAAGATAGGTATTGTAGTAGTAGGGACTTGCCGTTCCAAAATATGCAGATGTGGTGTAATGGTATCACAGTAGCTTGCTAAGCTATCCAACATAAAATGTTGTGTAGGTTCGAGTCCTACCATCTGCGCTTTCACATATAAACGAAATGGGAATATAGTTGTTGGTTATCTGTATTATCCCAAAACCATCTATGTGTGAATTGATGTGTGGCGGAATGGGTAAACGCTAATTGATGGTTAAGAGAACGGTGTGCGACAAGGATTGCTAGAACAAGTCTGGTAAATAGCTGTAAGCAATTACACCAATAAATCCGTTAGAAAATAAAAATCCATTTATCCCTATTCGTAGGTGCAGACTAACTGACGGAATCTCATGTGTGGTTCAAATCCTCACCACATCAAGCGGTCGGGTAGCTCCCGAATAAGCAGGCGTTACAGTAGTCCCTGCTGAATAATTAAAATGCTTGTGTGGCTAGTTTTAACTCGAATATGAAAAGAGTTGGAGTTGGTCACACAAGAAACTGTACAACGGATAGTAGTTCAGTTGGGAGAACACCCACTGCGCTAAAGGAGGTGGTTATATGCTCAAAAGATTAGCAAATTGGTATATCCGGCACAAAACAAAGAATTTAACGCGAATACCGCTTTTTACAATGACATTTGATTACCGGAAATATAAAGCAGAGGGCAAAAAGGACAGCTGCACATTTTATTGTTATCCTGATATTGTGAATGACGAGTATGTGAAAGAAAAGCTGTCTGATGTTGTTGATTATATCCGAGATAACTATGATTTGGATATATTTACAAAGATTTGAGGTGGCGATATGAAAGATTGCTCAATTTGCAAATATTGTGATGAAGATTTTATTTTTGACGAAGAAATAGGAGAAGAATATTCAGTTTACAGTTGCCAAAAAGGAAATGATACATCACTTGATTGTGAGTGCAAGGATTTCAAGCAATGCAAACCCCGGAAATATAAAGAGAAAGATACTGAATGCGATATATGCGAATACAAAGAAAAATGTGCAAAATATAGTTCTGGGATAGACTGCACAACCTGCGAAGATATAAAACCACATATTATTTATCCGCGAGATAAATGTGTTAAAAGGGCTTATGACTCTACGGGTCTTAATAATAAATTAGAGCATATGCAAATTGATATAAACCAATGGCTTCGGCTTGCTAATATGCCTACAGATGTGAAATAGAAAATGTAAAAAAGCAAAAGAACGAGGTGTTGAGATACCTAAAAATATAGCGGACTATTTCAAGAAATATGGAGTGTAATATGTGTGAATTTTGCGAAGAAACAAACTTTAAAATTGTAGATGGGTATGAAAAAGGGAAAAAACATACAGAAAGAACAAAAAGTATTTTTTGCTCAAAAGATTATGAACTTAACGAAGTCAACGGAATAATATTAGTGATTGACGAAGATAAAGAAAACCGACTGTATTTTGATAATTCAAGTTGGGAATATGCAAGAGGATATATAAAAATCAATTATTGCCCTATCTGCGGTAGAGAACTTTTGATAGAGAATAAAGAAAAATTTGTACAGACAATGAGACAACTAACGGCAAAGCGAAAAAAATAAAATTGCCCTATCTGCGGTAGAAAGTTGATGGAAGAATGACGGAAACAACTATTTTGTATATTTCCAAGGAACAGAAAAACATAAGAGATTTTCTTGATTACATAGCAAAAAGAGTAAAAGGCAAATGTAGTGTTTACACTTATCATCGCGATAAAAACATCTTAGAAATAGACAATATAAGAATTGTTGGCAAAAATATTTATGGAAATTATCTTGGAGCCGGCTACGGATATTGCCTGTATTATTGCTTTTCAAGCAAATTCGGTAAAGGCGCCTACGACACCAAAAGAGAGAATGAAGCTTTAAGGCAAATTCTTATGCACGCAAGAGAGGGCGCGAGAGAAATATCAGAGGATGAAGTGATGAATATACTAGGCTTGACTTGAAAGTTGGTGGAAAAATGAACGATTTCTTAAAATTCTTTGATGATAAAGCAAAAGACTTCCCGATGCATCTTGAAATTACTTACAGCAAAATATGCGATTGGAATATTTTGATTTATAAAAAAGGCTGTGCTGAAGATTATCCTGAAGCTAGACATGACGGCGAAGATGTAATAATTGTCGATGAAAGTGATTGCGACATGGAACTTTGCTTTGCTAAGGCGCATGTGAAGTTGAAAGAATGGCTGTTAGAATTTGACGGCGGATATTAAGGCGGTGGAAGAATGAAAAACGGATGTTACATAACCGACAAGGGCGTAAAATACGAGGTTTGCAATAATCAAATAATGGTTGAACACGATAACGAATATTATGGCTGTTTGTATGGCAAATCATCAATGGCCATATATAAAGGCAATTTGGAAGTGTTACATACCGGTTCGAGAAATATCAATACACCCGACGAACTATTTGAGTTACTTTCAGAGATGCCAGAGATGTTTGAGAACATTGACAACCCTTTATCCGATTATCAACCGCCATCTGAAGAAGCAATGGTAAATTATGGCATAGATATTTCAAAAGAAATGGTAGAAAAATATGCTTTGGAAGAGTTTGGTAGGCTGCCACAAAGCCGCAGTGAAATGACTCGCACTATGGAGTCTAAAATAATTGAGGAAACAAGGAGATTTATGAGTAATGGAAGAAAAAATCAAAATAATATCTGATGGCAAAATCGCACAAGTGTTTATTGATGGCAAAAAAGTAAAATGCACGGACATGGAGTTACATTTTATCGGTCATTCAAACCAAAGTCCAATGATTAAAGTTAATGCGCGATGGCATAAAACAGATGAAAACGGAAATACAATTCTGAATGAGGATAAAACTGTCATATTGACAGAGAGAATCAAAATAAACTGTTAGGAGCGAGATTATGAAAATATCAGAGATGAATAAATGTATTGCAGCAATGCGCGATTGTTATAATTTCAAAGATGATGAAACGGAAATTAGACTTGTAAATACGGTAAACTATGAGGACAAATATGTTTATATTAGTACAAAAGATAAAAATGGAACAAGAATTGAAATGTCAAAATGTTTGGACGAAATTAAGGACAATAAATGAATAAAACAAAATCAATGCAGGAAATAGCGCAAAAAGCAGCGGAGAAAATAAGAAAATATATGGCGGATAATAAAGCGGGTAGGCAAAAACTTTATGAATGTTTGTACAAGCAAGAACCTATCGAACCTAATTATAAAAAGTGCAATCTGGCTTTCTGCCGATACAACATAGACGGCGAATGTGTTAATGACAAGGCGAGAGAAGAATGTGCCGAAGTTTCAAGAAAGGTGTTGTGCATAAATGAAGAAAACATTCAGAAAGATTGATAATGTTAAACATATCGGCGATGATGATGGCAAACCGATAGAAACATCTGAATTTCACAATATGGCTATTGACATTGATATTTCAGTTGATGCAGTCAATGAGTATGCAAAATCAATTCTAGGCAGATACCCGAAAAATAATTATGAATTTTCAAGTGCATTAGCAATGAAAATTCTAGAGGAAGCAAAATCATTAGCGAATAATGAGAAAAAGGAGTGAGATTATGTTAATAGTTGCATTACAAGATGATGTAGATAACTTGTATGCCATATGGGACACAGTTACAGACCGATTTTTAGGAGTTAATCTTGGAAAATATGAAGCTGTCGGAATTATTATGGACTACAAGGAAAATTACACCTTTAAAGGAACATTAGACCGAGTAGAACACCCACAGCCGTTTATAGATATTGCTAAGTGTATATGCAATGAATTAAAACCTTGCGATGACGACAAAATAGAAAAAGCAATTAAGTATCTGAAAGACATGTCATGGGAAATAGGTACTGTTAGTGCTGAATGCCTTTCGGAAAAGGCCGGACAAAAAATGAGAGAGTGCATAGATGTACTTGAAAGCAGAATTGATGAATTAGAACAATGATTGCTGATTATCAGCGGAAAGGAAGAAATCATGAAAAAGAAACTTTTAGCATTAGGAATGACAATCTGCATTGCGCTTGGAATGGTTGGCTGTAGAACCGCAGATGTCGTGAATCACAATCTGTCAAAAGATGGAGATGAGTTCAATCTCTATCGAAAAATTACAGTTACAAATGCAAGGACAGATACAATTATGTTGCAGGCAGAGGGATATATGAGCCTTAGCAACAACAGTAGTAATGAACTTGTAGTTACTATCAAAACAGGCGAGAACACATATTGCAAAGATTATATATATCTTAACGATTGGACGTGTTATGTTATGGAGCAAACAGAACCGGTTGGGACAGATAAGTACCATTATGAATTGGTGTTTTACCCTGAAAGATTAATACCAGATATTGATATTAAATAAATAATATATTAACCGGCTAACAAATGGAGTTAGTTGCTAACCTAGAAAAATTATAGGCAGAGAGGTCTATAAGCATCTCTGCAAAAGCGGAGGTGCTTTTCTTTATGGCTAGTCAGAGCCTAATTTCAACAGTAAAAGGATATGAAAACTACATAGAGCGAAACGGAATAGACGAACAGGTCATTGACGCGTACATAGAAGCCGCAAAAGTAGCCGTAAATGGCGAAAACGATATAATGTATGGCTTGCGGTTGGCAGACCGCTCTAAGGGCATAATAGAGCGTTTCTGCATGGAAAGGACCGGCGGTACAATATGGGATTTGGAAAAGTATGCTTTCGCAAATAAGACTTATTACGATCTGATAGACAAATACTACCGACCGGTGCTTATAAGAGCGCAAAACCAACAAGTCGATGACTATTTTCAATACTTGGAACGTAAAAGGGAACCGCGTGAACGGTTCTATATGCCCCGAAAGAAATGTTTTGAGAAAATGGGACTTATACAAGCCTTGCAAGGAATGATTGATGACGAATATGACATATTATGCATATCGGGTATTCCGGGTTTTGGCAAGACTACAACCGAGAAGTTCTTTAATTCGGGCGTTATAGGGTGGTTTCCTATGGATTTTACATTGTTTTATTCGCACAGTGGCGATATTACACGAATGTATTATGACGGTGTATACGACATTGTGACAAACAGCGATGAATACACTTGGAACGAGATATTCCCAGGGCTGTCTGTAACGTCCACAAACGCCAAAATGGAGCAGTTTAACGTAGGCAAGTATAAACCATTCCCGTCAATGCAGTGTACGTCCGTAGGCAGTAAAAACGCCGGTAAAGTCCGCGCAAGTAAATTCTTGCTTGTTGATGATATGATAGGCGGCATTGAAGAAGCATTAAATCCCACCATTCTTGATAAGCTGTGGAGCAAATACACCGTAGATGCAAGGCAGAGAAAGATAGAAGATACAAGCGGCAAGGCTTGTAAAGAAATCCATATCGCTACAAGGTGGTCGGTGCAGGATGTCATCGGCAGAATACAAAACAAGTATGCTGGAAATCCGCGTGTGAAGATAATTGCAATGCCTGATGTAGATCCGGTAACCGGAGAAAGCAACTTTGATTTTGAGTTTGGCGGATTTACCAAAGAGTTTTTTGCCGACCAACAGTTACTTATGGACGAAATCTCTTATAAATGCCTATATAAGCAAGAACCGGTTGAACGTGAGGGATTATTGTTTCCGGACGATAAAATCCGCAGATACCTTAATCTTCCGCACGGAGAACCGGAGATTATTACCGGACAATGCGATACAAAGGGCAAAGGAACCGACTATTTTGTGCTTCCGGTATTACAGAAATACGGAGATGATTACTATTGTGTGGATTGCGTGTGCGATAATACAGCGGATTACGAAAAGCAATACGAGAATGCCGCAAACGTAATTGTCAACAATGAGGTGCAGGAATGCGAGTTTGAACGAAATGCCGGTGGTGATCGTGTGGCAATGGAAGTCAATAAGCGAGTTGAAGATAAAGGTTGGATATGCAACATTACTGATATTCCAACAGAAACCAACAAGGAAGCAAGAATTTTCCAATGTTCAAATTGGATTTTACAACACGTTATCTTTAAGGACCCGTCACAGTACACACCAACCGAACCGTACGGTGTTATGATGGCACTTTTAAAGCAGTATTCAGTCAGCGGAAAAAAACAGCTAGATGATGTACCGGATGTTTTTTCAAACTTTGCGTTAAGGATGCAAAAAGGCAATAGGACACGAAAGACAGTAATTATGTCAAGTCCGATATAGGGAGGTATTGAATGACGACCAAAGACTATCTGAATCAAGTAGGCAGGCTTAATCGAATGATTAACAACAAGCTCGTGGAAATCGCGCAGCTTAAGGAATTGGCTTGTAGTATATCAGCAATACAAACCGGAGAACGAGTTCAGACGACACCGAACTATGACAAGATAGGCACAGCATACGCCAAAATCGACGAAAAGGAACGTGAAACGGACTTATTGATAGATAAGTATATTGACACAAAAAACAACATAATTGCGCAAATAAAGAATATACCTTGTGATAGACATCGAAAAGTGATTTATTGGAGATATATTGAGCAATATAGTATACACCGGATTTCTCAATTTTTAGGTATTACGGACAGAGGATGTAAAAAGTTACACAAAAGAGCAATAGAAGAATTTGAAAAAGCAAACAAAACACAAAATATAGTATAATGCTTGACAGTTCACTACAATATGTTGTATAATCGTATCGTGAAAAACTGTAAAATAAATTATTCTTTTGGCAACAACATAGAAAGCACATCACTTTTATAAGCGGTGTGCTTTTTTCATGGAGAAAATTATGGAAAGTAAAACAATATATTGCCCTCGGTGTGGGCGCAAAGTTACCACATATGATGGTAAATCTACTATGAATCCATTTGCTAAGTGTAAAAAATGTAAGAAACTTGTCATATATGACATAGAACACAATAAGACATTATTAAAACCGCTCCCGGAACGCAGAACAAGTTCGGGAGTTACTTTTTGTTAGAGGTAGTAAGGCTATGCAGAACGCAGGAAGAATTGTAATAACAACGGATGTTCCGGAAATCACATATAAAAATGTATTAGATGTAGTCCGTAAGGCTTATGCGGTGCATACGCAGAATGCAACCAAAATACAAGGACTTCTTGATTATGACGCAGGAGTGCAGCCGATAATTCGTAAGAACCCGAAGACATACAGACCTGACATTGATTGCGAGTGCGTAGACAATGTGGCGCATCAGGCATCCGACTTTTGGACGGGTTTCGCGTGGGGCAACCCTATAACACTTGTTCAGAACGGAGACGGTAAAGAGCGATTTATAGCCGATGCAATATCAGAACTGAATAAGCAGTATGAATTGTTGAGAATAAAGTCCAAAACGCAGGAATTAGGACGATATGTAACGGTTGACGCGGTATGCAACGTGTACGTTGATGTGAATATGGATTGGAAAGAGGGCAAGCCTTACTTTACATATGACATATTAGACCCCAGGACATCGTTTGTTATTAAGTCAAGCTATTATTCAGATAAACGAACAATGTTAGGCGTTACATATAGGCACGACAGCGAAAGTGGTAATAATTATTTTACTTGCTTTTCAAAGGACTTCCGGTTTGAGATAGTAAACCTCAATGAAATCGCAAACGGAGATTTTACAAAGCCTGAGGGTTGGCGACATAAACAACGGAGCGGAGAGACAAATCCTCTTGGTGTAGTGCCGATAGTTGAATATTTCCGCTCGTATGACCGTATGGGCGTATGGGAACATCAACAATCGGAATTAGATAACCTTAATCTTCTGATTTCGGACTTCACTAACGATGTCGAGCAGAATACACAAGCGGTATGGCACACCAACGATGTAGAGTTCCCTACCATACAAGAAGTGACAGAAGATAAAGACGGTGTAAAACACGTTACCGAGACGGTCAGAAAGCCTAAATCAGGAGAATGGATGCAGACTTATACAACCGCAGACGGCAAAACACCGTTAGTTGAAAGCCTTGCAATCAATTACGACTACACCGGAATGCTTAACAATATTCAATACAGACGTAATAAAATCCTTGAAAAGTGCAATGTTCCGCTGACAAACGATAACGCATCTAACATAACCGGTGTTGCGGCAAGCAATGCAAGCGGTTGGGACCATGCAGAAGCAGCGGCAACCAAATTACAGATGATAACCGAAAGCTGCAAAATGGACGAATTGGAAGTAGTGCTTGCAGCGATAGAAGCAAGTCCGTATGTACCACAAGATAGTCCGTTAAGGCAGATAACACTTGCGGATATTGAGGTAAATATCAAGAGGCAAAAGCTTTATGAACTTTCGACAAAGGTAAACAGCATTGCGACACTTGTTAATACCGGATTTGACGGTGGCAAGGTACTCAATGCGATACCGGTATTTGATGACCCTAACGAAGTATGGGAAGCAAGTAAAGATACAGTCGAACAAATACAACGAGCCGGCTTTAAGAATGGAACATCAGCGGATGAACCTAACGCGGGGCGGACAATGCAAGACTTATCTGATCAAGTCGGGAACAGTCCTCTTATAGATAAGAGCAGAACAGCAAATAATTAAAAATAGGCTACTAAGGGCAAGACCTTTAGTAGCTTTTTATATGCCCTAGAGAAAGGGCGTAATAAATATCGCACGAAGTCAGAGAAGACGTTAATCGCAGAAAGTAGAGGTAAAAATTATGGCAGAAGAAACCAAAGTAACAGAGATAACGACAGAACCAACAACCACAAAACCGACTGAAAAACCGGCAACACCTACGGTTGAAGAACTTATGGCGCAGCTTGCTAGTGAAAAAGCAGAAAAAGAAAAGTATAAAAGCGCATCCGATAAAGCTAGTTCGGAAGCAGCACAATACAAGAAACAGTTACGCCTTAAGCAGACAACAGAGGAGCAGGAAGCGGAAGCAAAGGCAGAAGCCGAACGCTTGCAGAACGAAAAATATGAGGAAGCCGTTAAGGAACTTAATCATATTAAAGCGGTCAACGCATATAAGAGCGTGTCTGAAAAGGCTGTTGAAAAGCTGATTGACGCGGTTTCGGACGCAGACCATAGCGCGATTGCGGCAATTATTGAAGCAGAAAAGAAAGCTGCAGTCGCAGAAGCACAGACTGAATGGATGAAGTCACGACCTAGAGTTAATGTCGGTGGAGAGTATTCCGGCATGACTAAAGAGCAGATTATGGCTATTCCAGACAGAATAGAACGAAGAAAAGCTATTGCAATGAACATGGGATTGTTCAGCTGAAACAGGAGGTAAATTATGGCAGTAGATGCGAACTTAATCAAAAAGGCAGACCTTGTAAGAGCAAGGGAAGTAGAATTTGTCAATTTATTTGGCGAAAACATCAAGAAGCTTGTTGAAGCACTTGGTGTAACAAGAAAAATTCCAAAGCAGGCCGGCTATACACTTAAATCTTATAAGGCAACCGGAACACTTGAGGACGGCACAGTAGCCGAGGGCGAAACAATTCCGCTCTCCAAGTACCAGACAGAGGCAGTAGCCTATGCCGAAATCACGCTTAAGAAGTGGAGAAAAGCAACATCCGCAGAAGCAATCATCAATGGCGGCTACGATCAGGCAGTACAGATGACAACCGACAGAATGTTACTCGATGTTCAAAAGGGCATCAGAGGTGACTTCTTCACATTCCTTGCAACCGGAACCGGAACAGCTAAGGGAGACTCATTCCAGGCGGCACTTGCGCAGGCTTGGGGACAGTTACAAGTTAAGTTTGAGGATGATGCAATAAGCGCGGTTTATTTTATGAACCCGCTTGATGTTGCTGATTACCTTGCTAAGGCACAGATAACATTACAGACAGCATTTGGTATGACCTATGTTGAGAACTTCCTCGGATTAGGTACAGTGATTTTCGACAGCAAGGTGCCAAAGGGAACTATCTATGCAACCGCAAAGGACAACATAGTTCTTTACTATGTGCCGGTAAATGGTGCCGACCTTGGAGAAGCTTTCGATTTTACATCAGATCAGACCGGACTTATCGGTATTCATGAAACACCGGATTACAGTAATATGACAGCATCCGATACGGTTGTATCCGGAATTGTCCTTTTTGCTGAAAGAATAGACGGAATTATCAAGTCTACGATTGAAGCAACAGTATCAGCTTAAGGAGTGAGCAATAGTGAGTTACAAAGTAATTCATAAGTTCATTGATTTACAAGACTCTGATTATTTATATAGGGTGGGGGATAAATACCCCCGCTCTGGAATAAATGTTAAGCAATCAAGAATTGATGAACTTGCAAGCGATAGGAATAAAGCAGGAGAACCGCTTATTGCATTGGATGAACCGGAAAAAACCGCAGATTTTACACAGTATATGAATGAGCCTATACACGAATATACGAAAACGGAAATCAACCGCACAAGTACATCGGACTTGCGCATTATTGCCGCCAAACAAGGCGTAGAAAATGCGGAAGAACTTACGGGAGCCGAACTCAAGAAACTGTTAATCGAGAAGTTAGGATTGTAGGAGCAAACAATGAACGAATACACCATATTAGAGCAAGTCAAGATACGACTTAAACAATTTCATATTGAAGATGAAACCGGAGAAGATGTGGTTGTGTTCGACAGCAAAGAAGACAATCTGTACATCCAACAGCTGATTAAGCAGGTTGAGAACGAAATAAAAAAAAGGCGTAATTACCCTAGCAGTTACACAGAAGAGCAGATTGCGGCAGATATGGCGAATTACGAGGATGTTATTGTCAACCTTGTTGTGTACGACCATTCGCAAGCCGGAGAGGCATATATGGAAACATATTCCGAGAATGGCGTAAGCCGTAAATGGGTTGAGCGTAACAAGCTGATGTCGGGCGTAATTACACTTGCTAAAATACCATAGGTTGTTTAACAACGCCTTTAGGGCATTAAAAGAAGATTGTGCGTGACCGTAAAGGTTGCAGGCGGCACACTTTAAGGGTGGTGGGCGGTGTGCCATTTTACGAAGAAAGGCGGTATGTTATGACTGCATCGACAGTAGTAAGCATAATAGCAGTGACGCTTTCTTTTATTTTCGGCATTATAAGCATATGCTTTTCGTGTCGAAACAGCAAAAGAACCGACACAAAAGATATAGAAGAGCGCGTAAAAGAGAATACGCGTATCAACATGAAATTAGATGCAATCTCGACAAACACTACGGATATTAAGAATGAAGTGTCGGAGATGCGGAAAGAAATCAATTCGCATAATGACCGCATTATCAAGGTTGAAGAGAGTGTAAAAAGTTTGCATCACAGACTTGATGGGTTAGAAATCCGAATAAACGGAGAGAAGGAGGCATAGAACTATGATTGATATAACACAAGTAGGAACTGTACTTGCAATAGTAGTAATTGCGTATCTTATAGGCCTTGCGGCAAAAGCCATTAAGGTAATTCCTGATAAGGCAATTCCGATAATTGTAGGAGTTGTAGGCGGTATATTGGGCGTAATCGGAATGTATGTAATACCTGACTTTCCGGCGAATGATGTGCTGAATGCGATTGCGGTCGGAATTGTATCAGGTTTAGCAAGTACCGGCGTAAATCAGGTTTATAAGCAGGCCACAAAGAAAGACGATGCTTGAAATCAATAAACAAACGATGAAATACTCCCGACAAGGCGAGAAAGTAGAGATATACGAAAGAGACAGCGACGGAAACATCGTGTACACGAAATACACAACCGCAGACGGCAAGCCGATACCGGTCATAAAAGATACTGTAATCGGGTATTCTGACCCGGTTACATTCCGTGCAAGCATCAATAACAAGTTATCAGAAGTCTTGATAAAGGAATTTGGCATTGATGACAGCACAAGCTATCTTCAGATAGTAACGGATAAAGGCGCGTTACCGATTAAAACCGGCGACTACATATGGAAGTCATCGGCTGTCGGCAGAGATAAAAACAACCTTGTTGACGTTACCACGGCTGATTACATTGTCAAAGGCGTAGCAGACGAGGGATTGACGGTGGACTTATTCTTGCTACAGAAGAATGTGAGGTAACAATATGCCGACAATCACAGTCAATATGTTTTCGCAACAATCCATTCTAAACGCCGTAAACGCCCTAAAAAGCTATTCTAATTCTCTGACATATAAATGTCAGCTATTAGCCGAAAAACTAGCTGAAAAGGGCGTAGAAATCGCTAGAGTGCAATTAGCAGACCTTGATGCAATCTTCAAACGCGAATTGATAGAAAGTATTCATTCAGAATACGAAACATCGGTTCGCGGTGGCGGTATATGGGCGGTGGTAGCCGGAACAGACCACGCGATGTTTGTTGAGTTCGGAACCGGCACAGTCGGGCAGAGCAGTCCATACAAAGGCAAATTGCCGGACGGTGTGACTTGGCAATACGCAAGCGGTAAGACAATCAGACAGCTTACGGACGGCAGATACGGATGGTTTTATCCGGGCGATAACGGTAATTGGTATTTTACCGAGGGTATGCCGTCAAGACCGTTTATGTATAATACGGCAAACGAACTTAGAGAGATTATTGTAAGCACAGCAAGAGAGGTGTTCGACAATGACTAGGGATAATCAGTGGGCGTATGACCTTGACAAGATAATATATTCGATTGTATCAGCAAGAGCGAAAGAACAGCTTGTTGCGAAATATCCGACACTGTTTGTCACTGACGAGGAAGAAACATCGTCAAACCCACAGTTCCCGACAGTGTATATACACTCTCTGTCATCCGTGGAAGAGGGAGCAGACCTTGGCGGACAGACAATTAATGCCGTCAGAGCGACAGTGCAAGTCAAGGTAAGTACGAATAAGGATAGCAGCGATGCAAGAGAAGTAATGAGTGCTATCGCTGATATTTTTAAAACGATGCGGTTCAAAGCAATCGCGATGCCGGAAATTAAGACGTCCGGCGGAATATACAGAAGTGATGCGCGGTTCAGAAGAATAATCGGCGCAAACGACACACTAACATGAAAGACCTTTAAGGTCTTATTTTTTTAGACAAAATTAGGAGGTAAAACACAATGGCAACAGCAGGAGTATCAAACCTTGGCGTGACATTTTCATACGGTGTTGAAACAACAGCCGGCACAAAACCTACAGCATTCAAGCTTTTAACTCGTATTAATTCGATTGATGAAATCACGGTTACACCGGAAGCGATAGACGCATCCGCGCTTGAGGATTTGCAGACGCGTAACATCGCCGGTAGAGATACCTTAACAGATACGGTGGCAGTAGGCGTAAACAAGACAGATGGCACACTTAAAGAGTGGGAAGATTTGATTGCCGCTTATAAGAAGCTTGACGGCGGCAAGAGAATGTGGTTCCAGGAGATAACACCGGGTATCACAAAAGCGGAGTTTTTCGTAGCAGCACCACCTTCAAAACTTCCGGTTACAAGCAAGGCACAGAATGAACTTAACATTATGACAATCAATCTTATCTTGGATGAGATGATTGGTACAGACGAAGCCGTTGCCCCGACAGCGGGGGAATAGTTAGCCATTCGACCGACAATGTGGTTAAAAAGGCTGTATCGAATGGCACAGACACAGAAACAGCCGACTATACGCAGTACCTTAACGGTACGGAGTAACAACTGACAGAAAGGGCGGTCTACGGACTGCCCCTTTCCTATGTGTAGGACATAGGAGGAAAGGTAAAAGGTATAAACAATGAAAACTATTACTGTAAAAGGCAATGAATATAAATTAGAGTTCGGCTTTGACGCAGCTGAACACAAAAACACCGTGCAGAAAATGTTCAAGGTTAAGAGCGGTGCATATATGGTTGAAGAGGGCATATCCGTTGACGGAACACCGACAGCAAGCGGAATTATTAACGGAACAGCATCTATGGTAGGTGATATACCGGGCATCGTAAAATCAGCTTTTTTTGCCGGATTACTTGAACATCACGATATGCCGGAAGAGGATGCACACGAACTTCTTAAGGACTATATGAGGGAGAATAAGCTGTCATTCCGTGATGTGTTTATGGAACTGACGGAGTGCATGGAAACTGACGGTTTTTTCGAGCTGGCGGGCATAACGGCGATGCTCAAGGAAGCGGAGCCGGAGGAAGAGAAGAAAACAATCAAAGCCGTCAAGACTCCACAAGACCACAAGAAACCGACTTCCACAAAATAATATGGGAAGAATACTTCCCTATGGCTTTTTCACTTGGAATATCCTTAACAGAGTTTAAACACCTTAACCCAACCAAACTTGCATTGTGCATTGAGGGCGAAAAAATGAAACAGCGGCGCATTGATACTCTTGTGTGGAGTATGTCGCGTGAGTACGGAATACCGATGATTGCCCTTGGCTCAAATAACGGTATTCTTGGCAAAAAGAAAGTCGATTTTCCGGAACGCCCAAACAGCGACAAATCAGGTCCGCCTGAGGTTGACGAGAATGGGGAGGAGATATTATCTCCGGAAGAACTTGACCGACAGCGCAAGGCGTTTGTGCTTAAGATGCGCACGATGAAGATAAATTGGGATTTAAACCATCCAAAGAAAGACGAGGGCGGTACAGCTTAACGGCGTACTGCCCTTTATTTTTTATAAATTAAACAGAGAAAGTAGGTGCAAAAATGGCAGATAACGACATTGACCGCTTGAAGATACAAGTCGAAGCCGAAGCGACTAAGGCGAGCAATGCAATAGACCGCTTGGCTAATAGTATGCTTAAGATGTCACAAAGCCTTGGCGTAGATACGCACAAGCTGATGAACATTGCGACAAGTATCAGACAAGTATCAGATGCGGCAACCGGTTTTAAAGGCGGCAAATCGGCTGAAATAACCTCTTTAGCGCGAAGCCTTATGAAATTCTCATCTGTCGATACAAACTCGATATATGGGATTTCCTCGGCACTACAGAACCTTGCAAATGGTATGGCGGCGGCACAGAGTATAGACGCAAGCGGGATAGCCGGTCTTGTCAACGCAATATCAAAGCTTGGCGGTGTGAAGTCCACAGCCGGAACAGACAATTTGCTCCGTATGAAAGATGACCTTGTGCAATTCATACAAGGGATGAACTCTGTCGGAAGCCTTAATTTTGATGTTACCGGACTGTCGAACTTGATATACACGGTATCAAGGCTTGGTACGAATATATCAAGCAATGCCACAGCAAATTTACCGGGAATATCGACGCAGTTACAGAATTTTGTCCGACAGATGAATGACATAGGCTCTATTAGTTTTGATGTGAATAGGCTGTACAGTCTCACAAGTTCAATATCAAGGCTTGGCGGTGTTGCATCGGGCAGAGCAATAACAAACATTCCGCAGTTGGCACAAGCGATTAAGAACCTTATGGCAACCTTGGCAGCAGCACCGCAGGTAAGCAATAATCTTATACAGATGACAAACGCGATTGCCAACCTTGCAGCACAAGGCAGTAAAGCAGGAACGGCATCAAAACGAATACAAAAAGGACTTGATAACGTATCAAGGAGTGCCACAACAGCGAAAGCCAAAACAGTGAGCCTTGCGCAGGTGTTTGGTAAGCTGTACGCGAATTTCTTTTGGGTTATTCGTGGCGTAAAGAAATTAAACAGTGCAATCCGAAGCACAACGGATTACATTGAAGCATTTAACTACTATACCGTAGCTTTTAACAAAATCGGTTCGGAATGGGGCGATGAATTTGCTAAATACGGTTATGACAATGCCACAGAATACGCAAACAGTTTTGCAAAGCGCGTAAACGATAAATTAGGTAAGTTATCCGGCCTTAAGGTTGATATAGATGCAGGACTTCTTGTTGAAAGCGGTGCGAAAAACCTTGGACTGAACATACAAGAGGTCACACAATATGCGTCACAGCTTGCATCGGTAACTAACTCATTAGGGCAGAGCGGAGAGACAACGACCGCAATAGCAAAGTCGATGACAATGCTTGCCGGCGATATTAGTTCACTTTTTAATGTTGATTACTCAAAGGTAGCAACGAACTTACAAAGTGGCTTAATCGGTCAGTCAAGGGCATTGTATAAGTACGGCATTGATATAACCAATGCCACATTACAGACATATGCCTATAACTTAGGCATTGAAAAAGCCATAAGCGAAATGTCGCAAATGGAAAAACAGCAATTAAGAGTTCTTGCAATCCTCGACCAAAGTAAAGTATCGTGGGGCGATTTAGCTAATAAACGAAAGAAAGTTTACAGATTAACTTATCTTTCAAGTGTTGCATAAGAATAGAAATATCTTATGGCAATCGGGCAAAATCGGTGAAGGCTAAGGCTTTAAGCTATGCTAATACCGAGATAACTCAATAGATAGCGAAAGGTTATTGAGTATCGTAACGAGTAGGAAGTGAATAAATATAATCTTCCCAAGAGTGTCCGACACTACTGTATAAAGGACAGTATGAGGTGGAAGTGGCTACCACCAAACCAAACGTAAAACGTGGGTGATAATGTACTCTGAACTTATAGGAAACTATAAGAAGCATAGGATAAAGAGCCTATGCGATAACATGATTGACAATAAATTCGCCAAACAATATGATACGTCAGCTTAGCACGAACTTCAAGGAAACCGGAATGGTATTAGGTCAGTTGTTTATACCTATGCTGCAAAAGGTTTTACCGGTTATCAACGGTGCTACGATTGCGGTTAAGCGACTGCTAGTAAACATTGCGTCCCTTATGGGAATTAAGATTGACTTTGAAAGTTTCGGTCAAAGCGGTTACAAAGAGGAAAGCGGTGCCGTAGATGATGTTGCGGACAGCTACGATAATGCAGCCGCGGCCGCTAAAAAGTGGCAGAATCAGCTTATGGGTTTTGATGAAATCAATAAGCTTACGGAACAGAGCGATACAAGTAGTGGCAAAACTGCAGGTGCCAAAGATACGCTTGACCTTACGGACGAAATCCTTAAGGCCACGGAAAATTACGAAAAGGTTTGGAACAAAGCCTTTGCGAATATGGAGAATGAAGCGCAGAAATGGGCGGATAAAATTTACAACACAATTGTAAACCATAAATGGTATGAAGCCGGAAAATTCATAGGCAGTCTATTGTCTGACGGTGTATCTTCTGTCAATTGGGAGGGCGTTGGAAAATGGATAAGCGACACCATATGCGATGCTATTGATTTTGTCAGAGGTTTTATTGACGGTGTAGATTGGAATGAATTAGGCAAAGCCATTGTAGAAATGGTAAACAACATTGATGTTGGCGAAATAATTGTTTCAATCGCCAAACTTGTGTTCTCACTAGCCGGTGCATTGGTTGACTTTAATTGGGGAAGTTATCAAGGTGCCTGGGAAGAAGGCGGCGTAGGAGGAGTAATCGCAAGGGTACTTGCCGGAAGTGCTCCAGGATTGCCGATAATCATTAAGCTTGCAACAGAAATTATTGCAAAGATAAAAGACACCGAATTTTTCAAGGCTATTAATGATTGGTGGGATGATAATGTCCTTCCAAAGCTTGAAAAGGCATGGGAAATAAATACAAAGATTGTCGCCGAGATAACGAATGTATTCAAGAACACCGCAAAGCAATTATGGGATAACTTCAAAAAGGCGTGGAAGACTGTCGCAAAAGCCGGAATTGAAATTGTCAACGACTTTAAAAATACCGCGAAAGAAATGTGGGAAGATTTTAAAGACTCTTGGCTTGGAAGTTGGGTAATCTCAATCGGAAATGAGTTTGTCAATACCGCAAAACAGCTGTGGGATAAGCTTAAGAATGAGTGGGACAGAATACGCCATAATTGGATTGAAATAACTAACTTACTTAAGTTTACTGCAAGCGAATTGTGGGAAAGTTTCAAAGGAAGCGGTTTTGGAAAATGGGCAATCTCCATTGTCAATACACTTAAAAATACCGCATCGCAGTTATGGAACAATTTCAAGACGAATTGGGGCAATCGCGCGGTATCTATCATAAATACGCTTAGAAACACGGCATCGGAATTGTGGGCGAAATTTAAAGCCGGTTGGAGAAACTTTGGAGTGAGCATAAAGAATGTTTTATTGCATCCTGCAAGTACATTGTATAAAAACTTTAAAATAGCTTGGTCGATAGCTGCTTCGGCCGGTGTTAAGATTTTTAACCGGTTAGCTGAAACTGCAAGGGAGTTATGGAACAAGTTCAAGGAAAATTGGTACAAACTCAATCCGGTACTTAATATCGGGTTAAGCCTGATTGACAAGATAAAAGGTCTCAGAGGCGGCGGTGGTGGAAGTGCTTTTGCAACCGGTGGATTTCCGGAAGACGGAGTATTCTATGCCAACCATAATGAACTTGTCGGACGTTTTTCCAACGGAAAGACAGCAGTTGCTAATAACGATCAGATAACTACCGGTATTAGGGAAGCTGTAGTGAGTGGTATGTTACAAGTGTTTGGCGGTATGAATATGAGCAGTCAGCCTAGCCACATTGTAGTTCAGATTGACGGCAAGGAAGTATTCAGTGCTGTACAAAAACAGGCAGACGACTTCACTACAAGAACCGGGCAACCGGCATTTTTAACTTAGTATAAAGAGAACACTTACAGAAATGTAGGTGTTCTTTTTTTACCCCAAAATCAAGCGAAAGGCGGATTAGAATGAGCGAATGGCTTAAGATTGGCAACCTCAAAATGCCGAAAATATCCGGATTAACACCGAGTTGGAATAAAGTGTGGAGCACAAATACCGGGCGTAACGCAGAAGCGACAATGGTAGGCACAATAAAGGCAATAAAGAAAAAACTTGAAGTAGCTTTTGTTCCGTTATCACAGTCCGAACTGAACACGATACGGACAGCCGTAAATAACATTAAAACACCTTATGCAACAGTATCATATCAGCTTAATTCGGGCGAAACAGACAGTTTTACGGCATATACCGGAGATTTAGCCGGACAGCTTTATCTTGATGCGCCCGGCAAGACAATCTACAAAGATGTCAAAATCAGCATTATAGAGAAATAGGAGAATATGAAATGAAATTATTTGAAGTAGTATCGGTATCAAACGGACTTAGAATACTTGACGGAAAGCGACTTCCGGCAAAAATTAATTACGCGCTTATGAAGAATAAGAAAGCACTTCTTAGCGAATTGCAAGGCATCCAGGAACAGCGCATTGAGATTATGAAGTCGCACGCAAAAAAAGACGATAACGGCGAACCGGTATCGGAAAACGGACAGTTCATCTTTGAGAGTGATGCAGACAAAGAGGAAGCTACAAAGGAATATGCGGAATTACTCAACGTAGATGCTAACATTGACATTATGACGGTTACTTTTGATGACATTGTAAAGTGTGACGATATGGAACCGCTCACGACATCAGAGATTGAAGCACTGGAGTTTATGATTGATTAACAATCGGGAGGTAGTTCAATGAGAACTGCAAGCACGGATTTTATAGCGGCGGCAACAACCGACTATGCACGATACTACGGCAAATTTACCGTAGGCGAAACAGAATATACAGTACCGCTTACCGACTTAAAGGTAACGGCATCGGAGAATGGAAGTAGTGACTTAACGATAGGCAACGCACAATCGTCAAGCATTACTTTTTCTATTTATGAAGATACGATTGACCTTGAGAATAGAGAAATGGTCTTATTCGAGGGATTAGAAGTATCAGAGGGCAACATAGAATATATCCAAATTGGGATATTCAAGATAACATCTGCCACAGCGGAAGAGGGGAAAACATCTTACACCGGATATGACCGTATGTACAGCAGTATGGAAATGACGTATGTGTCAAAGCTGAAATATCCGAACAAAGATATTAATATCGTCAAGGAGATATGCACACAAGCCGGTATCACGTTTGTTGAAAGTACAATGGATAATAAGACAATATCTATTGCGACCGCCCCAAAAGGATATACAAGGCGCGAAATGTTAGGTTATCTGTCGGCAAGGCAGGGTAAAAATGCTGTCATTAATTCACAAGGACAGCTTGAATTTCGGTGGTACAAAGACGCTGATTACACTATACGTCCGAAAAAATACTATGAGAATGGCTTAAAGTTTACGACAAGCAAGGCTTTTAAGGTCGAGAAGATAGTATGTGAGGTTGCTACGGATAACGACAGTAAAACTCTTACAAGTGGTAGCGGTACTATGGCAATCAACATATCTAATCCGTTTATGACGCAGGCGGTTCTTGATGCCGTATACAAGAAGATAGGCGGTTTTACTTATAGACCGCTTACGGTTGAATGTCTCGGCGATTGGCGACTTGAAGTCGGGGATATTGTTAAAGTAACATCTGACGGTGTGGAGTATTCCGCCCCGATTACAAGCATTGTTTACGATTGTGACGGCGGTCTTAAATGTTCGATTGAGAGTTGCGGACAATCTGACACAAATAATTCAATCAACCCTACCGGTCCGATAACATCTCAAATGCAAAGACTGACAGCGGAACTCATAACAGCTAATCAGGTTATAGCAACGAAAATATCCGCAGAGCAGGCAGACATCAAGTACGCTACGATTGCTAATCTTAACGCATTATCGGGCAAATTTGACACGTTAAGTGCAAAGGCAATAACTACGGATAACATAGCCGCCGTGACCGCCAAATTAGGCTATATGACAGCGGAACAAGCGGATATTAAGTACGCGAATATCGAACTGACAAACATTGATACCGCAAACGTGGCTACATTGTTTGCGAATGTCGGCTTGATTGACCGTGCAACCGTAGTTGAGGGGCATATAACCGGCTTTCTCGACAGCGTAGAGGTAAACGCAAATAAGATAACCGCAGGAACACTTGTTGCGGATAGAATACTTCTTAAAGGTTCAGAAAGCGGATTGCTTTATGCACTTAATAATCTCGGCGAACTGACAAGCACTACGGTTGACAGCTTAGACGGATATATACTTACTGACCGTACAATCAATGCGGATAAGATAGTCGCAAACAGCATAACCGCAAATGAACTTGATGTTGAGAATATATTTGCTGATAATGCGGTAATCTCAACGATTACTTCACAATCGGCATTTATCAACGCTATCAGCACAAATAGTGTGGTTGTAGGCATAAAGAATACCGTAGACAATTTATCCGTAGGTGATAGGAATTTACTTCTCGCAACAAAGAATTTTGGCAAAATATCTACTTCAAATGGTGATTGGTTAATGTCCACAGATGATGATGGATTTACAGTTGCAAGTCGAACTGGCGATGGCAGGTATAATTCAATTCAAGTAATTACGAATGTTGACGCGACTGACAATGCACAATCTGATAAGCAAGTGGTCATCACTATTGACGCGAAAGCCGACGATTTGTTGACAACACCTCGAAATTATCTCGTGGCTTGTGAAGTTTATGGCTCAAATGACGGATTTAAGACGTGGTTTAGAGCTGTATACACAAACTGTTATATTGACGGTTCGGGTAACAATTTAAAGTATTTGGCAGGCACAAGAGAAAATGATAAATGGTGTGCATTAAGTTTTACAATGACATTGGATAAACTGACATCAGGTTCGTGGGGGACGTATAACGAATACCATTATGGAGTAGCCGTGTATACTCACTCAAATAACACCGGTCATACAATCAGTGTTCGTAAATTCAAAATGTCATTCGGTAATGTTCCGTCAGATTGGTCACCTAATCCGGATGATATATCGGTTGAGAATATCTATTCCGCAAATACCACAACGATTGACGGTGGGAAAATTACAACCGGTAGTATTACGGCAGACAAAATAAGCGTTGATGATTTAAGCGCAATTACGGCTACAATCGGTTCGTGGAGCATAACAACAAACAAGATTTATGCCGGAGATGCCGAAACCGGAACAGCAGTTATGCAAAGACCGACTGTAAACACAAAATGGGTATTCGCGGCCGGCGGTAAAGACCATACTAATTACGGAGATTGTCCGTTCAGAGTTGATAAAGAGGGTAACCTTTACTCAACAAGTGGAACAATCGGCGGATTTATAATCGGTGCTGATTATTTAAGAACAAAAGCAGACAGCCGTGGCTATAAATTTGGAATGAGTTCTAACGCACAGCCGATCGGAATATGTTCGTATATCGGCAAAGAGGGTACGGACTATGACTATGTATATAGGCTTGGTTGGGACGGCAGCGTGGAGACATCTAAGCTGACAGCCGGCGGAGCAGTATTCGGAAGTGGGCGTGTTTATTTTGAAGCAACCGAAAAAGCATATCTGACAAAGGGCGATAGTATACCTATCGTATTTTCTACCGGCGGATATATAACCGGTGGCGGTCAGACGGTAGCTTTTTTTCTCCCGACAAGGCTTATTATTGGCGCAAGCAAAGCTACATTGTCGTTTACATCAAGTGAGGGCATTAAGGTCAGACAAGGCGGTAACTATTGCTATGGCTCCACGGCTGAGACGAATGTCAGACCAACATCTCAATCAATATCGTTAAGCGGAGAATCAGGCGTGAATGTGCAATTAGTAATGCCAAACACAAGAAATGTAACTAATAATGACGCTTGTGGCGTGTCATTAACCGGCACATTAAAATTATCTTAGGAGGTAAAAAATTATGAGTAGTAGAGTATTAGAAGATGCAGTAAATCAGATTACCTGCACATACAAGACACATTGCGATAACAAAAAGAATGGCAATGCGTGGGCGCAAGGCATAGACCTTGTGAAATACAAATCACAGCTTGATTTCGTTACCGCACATTCAGACGGTACGGTTATCAAGGTTATAGCTTATCTCTCAGGCACAAACGGTGTGCCTGACAAAGAGGGAATGGGATATGGCAATTATGTGATGATTAAGCATAATGACAAGATATGCACATTGTACGCGCATCTTGAAAAGGTGTATGTAAATGAGGGCGAATTTGTCAAGAAAGGACAGCGTATCGGCTTTATGGGAAATACCGGTGGAAGTTACGGAGCGCATCTTCACTTTGAGGTCAGAGAGTACCCGAACGGCATTCCGACAAGCGGTTTACATGATGAAAGCAAGTATAAATGGCTTGATCCTACACCGTACATTGACGCGGACATTACCGGCATTAATACGGCAGAATACAAACTTAACGGACTTGATTATTCGCCGGTTTTCAATCCGAAATACTACCTCAATAAATATGCCGACCTTAAGGCGGCTTTCGGCAGTGATTATGACAAGGCTTGGGCGCACTTCAAACAGTACGGTATGAAAGAAGCAAGGCAGGCAAGTGCGGAATTTAATGTGATTGCCTACAAAGAGAATTATGCCGACTTAAGAGACGCTTTTGGCGGTAATCTTCCGTTATACTATGAGCATTATTGCCATTACGGACGTAAAGAGGGCAGGAATGCAAGGACGGTTGAAAAGAAAACACTGACACTGACAAGTTACCCGAATTACACTAGCGGTAACGGATTTTACCGCGTAAGGAAGTCCTACAGAGATGAGAAGAATGCAATAGGTTCTTATTGCACTTGGAGTAGTGCGTACAAGACTTGGAAGAGATACAAGTCAAGCGGCTACCATATCTACGATAAAAACGGCAAACAGCTTGATTAAGGGCATTAAAAAGGCGTGTGGTACTTATGTACTGCACGCCTTATTTTTATTTCGATAAAATATCTACATAGAACATATCAAGGTTTATCTCTTGACCGCTTGAACCGTCAATGAAATTTGTGGTATCTACAAGTCCGTTGAAAGTTCCGTACACCCTTATTATATCTTCTTCTAACAGCTTTTCATAATCTTTAGCAGATGTATCTCTCTTATCCGTCACAAAGAACATATCGCCATCGTAAATATCGTATTCCGGGTCTTTAGTGAACACCTTGTATGTGGTAGTACCGAAAGACGTTGATACGTCAAAAATTTGTACATCAATGTAAAAATTCTGACCTTTATACTTATCGGGATTGCGTTTAACATCTTTATAGTTGAGTTCCGAGCAGGTAGCGGCAAAATCATCTTTAGACAAGTCGGTTTTTGAAGATGAAGTATTGCTACCTGATACAGCAATTATTATCGCGATTACCATTAATGCGGTTGCAATAGAGCCAAGGACAAGACCGGCTGTAGCGGTTCCACCCTTATAACCGTATCTTTTGTTCGCACTTGAACCGGTTGCACCTAGTACAATCGCTATAATGCCTAAAATACCGCCAACAAATATAAATGATGTTACTATACCTATGATACCTAAAACAAGCGACGCGGTACCTTTTGGCTTGTATGGTTGCGGTTGTGGTTGCGGTGGGAACGGTTGTTGCCACTGTGGTGGTTGCTGATAAAATTGATTATTATTATCCATATGTCTCTCCTTGTAAAATCGTGTCGAGAATTGCGATAGATTACCGCGTATGCCCGACAAAATGTGTGATATGATTGTAAATGTCCTCGGAAAGAGGATATTCAAGTTCCGACTGTGGCGGTGTTTGGTAGCGCGGCACCGTCACTAGAACTTAATGATACTTTATGTGGGATATTTTGTCAATGTGGGTTGACAAGCAAGAACAAATGTTCTAATATAGGCATATCGCTACTATAATCGTGTGGTATTCGGGAGGGTTGTTGTATGGAATGTAAACAAAAAATAATAGATGAGGTCAATGAGTGCCAAAATGGCAGATTTCTCGAATTTTTATATCGAATGATATTATCATTCAAAAAAAAGTGGGGCATCTAGTGCCCCTCTTTCTCGTACCAATAGGTTATATTGTCGAATATAGTTCTCCGGTGCTCCGCGTTAAGGACTTTTAATCGCTTAACATTTTCTAGCAGTTCTGCATCGGACAGCAAATCAGGAATTAGATCTGCAGTATCATCCGTAAAATTATCATCCCAACCCATTAAATATGATGGCGAAATATCAAGAACCTTTGCGATGCTTTCAAGCTTATCACTCGGAATGTTCGTTATGATATTGTTCTCATACTTATATAATGTCTGTTTTGATACTTGAATTTTACCGGCAAGTTCAACTTGTGGCATATTCAGTAATTCACGGCGCTTTTTAATTCTGTCTCCAATTGACATCATATGTTCCTCCTTTCCTATTGGTAACTTCATTATATCACTAAAAAGTTACAAGTCAAGTAAAAAATAACTTGACAAGTTACAAAAAAAGGATATAATGAAAGTAACTTGATAAGTTACAATGACGAAAGGAGATGAAAATATGATAGACACAAACAAGCTTCGCGGAGTTATCGCCGAACGTGGCAAAACACAAGCGGATGTCGCTAAAATGATAGGAATAACTACCAAAACATTCTATTCGCATATGCAGAAAGGTGTGTTTGGCAGCGATGAAATCCAGGCGATGATTGACGGTTTGGAAATTCACAATCCTATGGATATTTTTTTTGCAAAGCAGGTAACTTTATAAGTTACTAAGGAAAGGAGAAGCATATATGAATTTACAGATATTCAAAAATGAAGAGTTCGGAAAAATCCGAACAGTTGAGAAAAATGATGTTGTTTATTTTGCCGGAAGTGATGTTGCAAAGGCTTTAGGTTATGCAATCCCACACAAGGCAGTACAGACACATTGTAAGGGGGTTCTAAAATGGAACATCCCTACAGATAGCGGAAATCAGGACGTTTTATTTATAACCGAGGGCGATGTTTACCGCCTTATTATGAAATCGAAACTGCCGAGTGCTGAAAGATTTGAAAGTTGGGTAATGGATGAAGTTCTTCCGTCAATCAGAAAGAACGGCGGTTACATAGCCGGACAAGAAACAATGACGGATGATGAGTTACTTGCCAAGGCTCTTATGGTGGCGAATAACAAGATTGCGGAAAGAGACCGCATAATCGAACATCAGAAAGCCAAAATCGAATATGACAGACCGAAAACCATTTTCGCCGATGCCGTAGCGACAAGTAATACATCAATCCTTGTCGGAGATTTGGCAAAGATAATATGTCAGAACGGCGTACAGATAAGTGCTAAGAGGCTTTTTAGTTGGCTTAGAGATAATGGCTATCTTATCAAGCGCAAGGGTGCAGATTGGAATATGCCGACACAGAAGTCCATAGAAATGGGTCTATTTGAAATTAAGGAAAGCACTCACATAAACGGCAGTGGATGTAATGTAACTACTAAAACCCCAAAGGCAACCGGCAAAGCACAGATTTATTTCGTGAACAAGTTTTTATCAGGTATGAACAATGAGAGATTTGACTAATCAGAGGTTTGGCAGACAAGTCGCTATTAAACCTTGCGGTACCAATAAGTACGGAAACATTCTATGGCTTTGCAAATGTGATTGTGGGAAAGAACACATTGTTCCAAGTGGAAAATTAGTTCAAGGCAAATCGAAATCGTGCGGATGTCTTGCAAAAGATATTCATATAGCACAACTACAGACACACGGAATTACAACCGGTGGGAAACCAAGAACTTTTATTATTTGGAACGATATGAAAGCACGGTGCCTTAATCCTAAATCTATATCATATAAGAATTATGGGGCGAGAGGAATTACAGTATGCCAAGAATGGCTTACTTACGAGAACTTCCATAACTGGGCACTGAATAATGGTTATAATGATCAGCTGACACTTGACCGCATTGATAACGAGGGCAATTATTGTCCGGAAAATTGCCGTTGGGTCACTATGGAATACAATCGAGCGCATCAACGCAGGACAAAATTCTTTGTTATAGACGGAGAGGAACTAAGTTTTACAAAATGGTGCGAGAAAGCCGGCATAAGCAGGTATATAGCACATAAAATTTTGGATAAAAGCGAAGAGACGTTTGTTAAGACACTAAAGGAAAGGATAGCATTGAGCAATGGTAAAGAGGAATAAATTTAAACGGTTCATTCATTCACTATCGTGGGCGACATACACCGGCGCAGTGGTGTTTATAGCATTGATGCTGATGTTAATAATTGTCGCTATGATAAACCATAACCGGAATGTCGTAGACACGGAAGAATCCGAACCGGAAACAGAAACAATAATCGAAACGGTCAGCATTGTACGGCAGACGGACAGTGAGGATTTATATTTTTCGACAGAGAAAGGAGAAGACAATGGCAATTAAGAGTTACAAGGGATTTAACAAAGATATGACTTGCAAAGGATTTCAGTATGAAGAGGGCAAGGAATACGAGACAGAAAGAGCAGAGTGCTGCGAAACCGGATTTCATGCGTGCGAATATCCGTTGGATTGTTTTTCGCATTACGCGCCAAATGGCAGTGTATATCATGAAGTAGAGCAGGACGGAGACATTGACCGCGAAGATGGCGGTACAAAGATTGCATCAACCAAAATCAAGATTGGCGCAAGGATAAGCATAGCCGGAATTGTTAAAGCAGCTATCGAATACACAATGAGCAAAACTAAAAAGGAAGCAAGCAAAGATGATGATTACGGCGCATCGTCAGCCACCGGTTCTTGTGGCGCATCGTCAGCCACCGGATATAAAGGCGCATCGTCAGCTGATCACAAAGATGCCGTGGCTGTCGCGTGGGGCTATCGCGGTAGAGCCAAAGGCGTTTTGGGTTCTCACCTTGTATTGGCGGATTGGGAAGGCGATGACAGCTGGTATTGGAAACCGGAGCATTGGGAACTCAAAGGCGCGAAAATGGTGCAGGTTGACGGTAAGAACATCAAGCCTGATACATGGTACACAATGGAGAATGGCGAAATTATGGAATGGGATGAAGAAGAATAGAAAGGAGATAGCAATGATTATCACAGATTTTAATCAGATGTCAGTAGTAACCGACTTGCCCGTTATCCACAATGTAATCGGATTAAGTTTCGTGATTGAAGACGGAAAGATTACCAAAGTGGTAAACGATAAGGCTTGCAACAATTGAGTCACAAGCCTTATCAAATCAAATAAGAAAGGGTCGGTAAAACCCAGTTCTTATGGTACCACACAGAAAGGAGAATTGCAAGTCAAAATGAGAAGTCGAATAGAAAACATACTTAAGAAAATGGGAATACCGGAGGAAATGCCGGGATTTAGGATATTGACAAGTGAAATAGAAGAAGTCGTGTACTACAAAGGGGCGATAGGCATAAACGAGGTCGCTCAAAGAGTAGCAGGAATATCAGAGATAAAGACAGATACCCTTGCCAAGCGCGTTAGAGACGCACTTAAATGCGTTGATGACGAGGGCGCAGCATTCAAACGGTATGTGGGATTTCATCCTATTACAAACGTGACATTCGTACAGAATGTGGCAATCAGCATACTTAAGGAGGATAAGGAATGGGAAATGTAGCAAAGATAAGCGGAACCGTAATTGCCGAGCCGGAATACTCACATACTACGGTAGGCGAAAAATTCTACAAGGTGCTTATCGAGGTTGCCCGAATGAGTGGGGCATATGATGAAGTTCCTTGCATTGTTCCGGAGATATTCGCGCAGAAGATACGCAAAGGTCAGAGAGTGCATTTTGGCGGAGAGGTCAGAACCTACTACAGCAAGGACAGACACCTTGAAGTTTATATATTCGCTCAAAAGGTCTATGAAGAGACTGATATGGGCGATTACAACCACGTCGAATTTGACGGACTGATTAAGTACCCACAAGAGCCGAGACGTACACCGCTAACAAACAGAACCGTTATTGATTTCTCCATCGTAAATCGCGATGGTAACGGCGCCGTGAATTACATTCCGGCAATCGCCTGGGGGCGAAACGCGTACCGTATAGCGAATTGTGGAGCAGAGCAGAAGATAAGGATAACCGGCAGATTTCAGAGCCAGGTATACGAAAAAGACGGAACCGAACATACCGTATATGAAATATCGGTATCGGGAATATATATGTTATAGAAAGGAGACACATATGGCAAAATCAGACAAAACTGTCCTTGTATCGGACGAAAATCACGTTATTCTCGACAAATGGTACTACGAGGAACTCATAAACACCGCGGCGAGGGTTGACGTACTTGTAACTCTTATCGGCAGGGATAAGTTCATATCCGTACCGGATTTATTGGCAATTCTTAACACGCCGAAAGGATACAGACTTTTGCAGGAAATGGAGCAGAAATTATCAGAAGAGAAAGGAGAGACGGCGGAATGCGAGAAATGATTATAAAAAGCCTTACGGTAACTAACTTTATGGCGTATGCAGAGAAAACATTTACATTCGGTAAATTAACATCACTGTCCGGAATGAATGGTGTCGGCAAGTCAACGGTTGTAACCGCTTATAATTGGCTGTTCTTTAATTGCGACTATGAACTGAAAGACAATCCACCGATAAGGCGCGAGGTTGACGGAGTAAGTATTGATGACATTGATACCTCCGTTTCCGCCGTAGTCGAGATTGACGGCAAGGAAGTAGCTGTACGCAAGGTTCAGAAGAGAAAATACAGCAAGGACGGCACATCTTATAAAGATGATAATGTCTACTATATAAATGAGGTTGCCAAGACGCTTACCGCGTACAATGAATACTTTGACATTGATATGAACATATTCAAGATGTACAGTAACGTCAACGCATTTTTAGCAAAAAAGCCGGCAGAAATGAGAGAATATCTTTTTACGCTTGCCGAAAGCAAGACAGACTACGACATCGCATTGGCGCACGAAGAGTTGGCGGAGTTACTTCCGTTGCTCAGCAAGTACACACGCGATGAAGTAATTGCCTTGAATAAGAAAGCTGTAGCGGACATCAAAGCAGAACTTCCGGTCCTTAAAGGGCAGATTTCGGAGAAAGAAAGAGATATTCAGATTAAGAATGCCACAGATAAGGGCGAACTGTTGACTAGGCAGAAAGAAATCGAGGACAGATTAAAGACTGTCGCAGATGCAAAAGCCGAGAATGACAAGCTGTCATCTGAATATCAGGCATTATCGGACGGTATTCTTGAATTGAAATTCAAGCAGAATGAGATAGAGAGAATCGCGAACGATGAACTTGCCGGAAAACGCGACACATTAAAGCAGGCAATCAGTGATGTGAAGTCGGAATTATCTAACATTCAGAATGAGTGCATCTCAATGCAGAGGACGATTGAGAGCCTTACAGCAGACATCGACCGCAAAAAACGTATTCGCGATACGAGAGTAGAGGAATGGCAGCAGGCGAAAGACCGTAAATTTGACGAAAACAGCCTTGTTTGTCCTTATTGCAAGCGAGAGTATGACGAAAGCAAAAAAGAGGAAATGCGAGCCGATTTTGACGCGCATAAGGCAGAAGAATTAAAGAGGATAACTGATGCCGGAATGTCACTCAAAGCTGACATCGAAAGCATAACTGCCGAGATTGAAGAATACCGTGGCAAGATTGAAGAGAAGTCAATAACCGCTAACAACCTTAGGGATGAAATTGTAAGTCTTACGGAAAACCTTAACGCGATACCGGACAAGGCAGATGTCAGTGATAATGACACATACAAGGCTTTGCAGGCAGATATTGAGAAGAAAGAAACACTTCTTAAGGCATCAAGTTCAATGGCTGATGTTAGGGCAAACCTTAAGGCAGAGGAAATCACACTCAACAGTCAGCTGATAGAAATTAAGAGCGAGATAGCAAAGCTCGATACGGCTGCCGATACTGAAAGACTTGCGGAACTTGAAAGGCAGTATAAGGTAAAAGACCAGATGCAGACTGATGCCGAGAAGATACTCAAACTTATTAAAGAACTTGACAAGCGCAAGAATGAAGAACTGTCAGATGAAATCAACAGTCATTTTGGCATTGTTAAGTGGAAACTTTGGGAACTTAGCAAGGGCGGAGAGTATAAGAATGTGTGCGTGCCTATGGTAGACGGCAAGTCAATATTATCGACTATGAGTAACAAGGGCAATCGCATTCTCGGCAGGATTGATATATGCCGTTCACTACAGAGCATCAACGGTTTTATCTGTCCGATATGGCTTGATGACGCAGAGAGCCTTGATGTAGGCAACCGCCGTAAATTGGCTGAAACAGTAGGCAGACAGCTTATATTGCTGATTGTAAATGACAGTGAGAAATTAGAGATTGTGGAGGGATAAACACTGTGAATGATAGATATATTGTAGAACAAGAGTTTGAACACGCAGGATATAAATGTGTCGTTACATTCAATGTGATGGGGCATAGGTGCGGATATGTAGGCATTCCTAAAAACCACCCTTTATATGGTAAAGGGTATTCAAACTATCTTGAAATTAAGAAAGCAGATGTCGGAGACCGAAAAATAAGCGGTATTTTTCCTTGGCTTGGAGCTTGCCTTGATAAAGACGAAAGAATACGAATTGAAGCATATTTTTCATGCCACGGCGGTATTACCTTTGCAGATGGCGGTAAAAAATCAAGGTATCCGATTGAAAGTGATTTATGGTGGTTTGGTTTTGACTGTGCACATTGTAACGATGCAAGAGAACTTGAACTCGCTTATGAGAGATTTCCTAATTATAGAAAAAGTCTTTTTATACAAATGGAGATTGAAAATAAATTTCACATTGATGGGTTGATAATCCGTACAGAGGAATATGTAGCAGAAGAGTGCAAGAAGTTAGCGGAACAGTTGAAAGAGTTTGAAGAAAGTGAGGAATAATTATGGCAGAGAACACAGCAGTTGCAGAAAAGAAAGCATTTACTACATCATTAAGCGAATGGAGTAATGCTATTACAGGCTTAATTATGGCAGATTACAAGGCTTGCGGAATGGATATGGATGATTACGCTAAAGAGTGCGCAATGGAAGCTATGACAAGCATTTACAACCTTGTAAAGACAAACCCAAAGGTCAATATGGCCAATCTTGACACAAGCAATTTAAGGGGCATTGTTAAGCGATGCGCAAGCCTTAAGCTGAACGCGAGCGCGTATCCAAGAGAATGTTACTTTCAGTTGCGCAACGTCAATGTCGGCAAAGACGCAGACGGTAAAGACATATGGCAGCAGCAGGTAGAAATGGGAATAGAGGGTTCTGGATATGACTCTCTTCTTGTGAATTACGGTAAAGATGTCAAGCAGGTATATCCATATTGGGTAATAAAGGACGGCGATTATTATGTGGCGCCAAAGCATAAAGGCCTTGAAATTACGCCGCCGGAATGGGAAGAAAAAGGTTTATCGGATAAGGCAGTCAGAGTTGTTTATCCGGTCAAGCTTAAAGACGGAATGATTACATATCTTTCCGCTGACAGAGACAGTGTTAAGATTAATCTTCTTAAACATGTTCAACAGAATATGCTGAATGAAACATTCGGAGTAATTACCGGAACTAAAAAGCAGTATAACAAGGAAGTTGCAAGAACACGTTATGATGCCACACCGGAAGAGAAAGCCAAAATAAAGGAAAAGAAAGAGGAAGTTTTGGAAGCCTTAAGAACTTGCAAGACTGTTGATGAAATGCTCAAATGCGAGATTGCAAGACCATTTATCAGCGGTGCATGGCTTGATACTCCGGAGAGTATGATTATCCGTAAGATGTGTAATAACGCCATAAAGAAGTACCCGAAAAATTATGATCCGATGGCGAGACAGGCACAAATGGAAATGGACGAAGTATATCAGGTTGCACAGAATGAAGTTGCAGAAAACGCCAATTCCGTTGATTTTATCGAGAGCAGGGACATGGTTGACGGTACAGCCACAGAGATAACCGAAGAACCGAGCGATGTAGCACCGTTTGCGGAAGAAAAGGAGAGCTGATATGAGAGTAGTTTCGCAGGACGGAAAGATAGATATGCCGTATGAAATGGTAGGTATTTTCAGATTTAAGGCAGAAATCTATTTCTTAAATAGAAATCTGACAGGTGTTATACCGCTTGACGGCGATGTGAGGTTAGCCACTTATTCCACCGAAGAAAAGGCAATTAAGGCTATGGAAATGTTGAGAGAACTGTATTTGCTTAAAACGGAAGTTCATAGTGATTATAACTGTCATCACTATAAAGTAGCATTGAACAAGGTCTTTCAGTTTCCACAGGATAACGAAATCGAGGTGTGAGTATGAAACTTAAATGTATCGCAAGCGGTTCTTCCGGTAATTGTTATACCTTAACCGCTGATGACGGAGAAACACTTATCCTTGATTGTGGAATACCTCTTATGAAGATTAAAGAGGGATTGAATTGGAATATTAAAGATGTTGTGGGCGTGTTATGCACTCACAAACACCTTGACCACAGCAAGTCGGTAGCTGATATTAGAAATATGGAAATTCGTGTATTTAATCCGGCACTTGATATTTTTCTTGATGTGGTGCATTTTGGCGATTTCACAATTAGACCTTTTGACTTAACTACAGCAGATGGCAGGTGGACACATACTAACGCAGACGGAACGGAATGCCCTTGTTATGGATTTATGATAACTCATCCGGAAATGGGGAAAATGCTTTACATAACCGATACGGAGTTGATTAAATGGCGGTTCAAGGACGTAAACCACATTCTCTTAGGTGTGAATTACGACAAGGATTTAGTTGATGCCGACAATCCAAAGACAAGACACGTTTTCCGAGGGCATATGAGCATTGACACGGCTTGCGATTTCGTTAAGGCTAACTATTCAGACGGCTTGCAGAACGTCATAATGTGCCATTTATCGAGCGAAAATGCCGACAAGGACTTATTTATCGAGAAGATGAAAAAAGCCGCTTATAAGGCAAATGTGGACGTAGCAGAACCGGGTAAAGAATGGACACTTATCAATCCTAACGAATGTCCTTTTTAGGAGGTAAAAATGGAACCAAGAATAGAAAGACTAATTAGTTTTATAAAATCTAAATTTGAGGACGGGATACAGATGTTTAACACGCCATCCATGGTCGGTGATTCCAGAGTGCCTATTTATAGCGAAGATGAAATTGCTGTATTATGGGCTCCATATTACGAATACATAGAAATATACGGTATTTCTGATGTGGAATTTGCAACGGTTATGAAAGAAACTAACGGATACGATTAAACGGCGAAAGGAAGTGATAGCCTTGAATGATTACAACGAGGTTATATGCGCGAATTGTAAGCACAACACAAAGGATGATGAAAACTATTATTGCAACAATGAAGATAGCGACTGTTATGGATTACCGACTATGTATGATGACAGTTGCGAAGATTTTGAAGAAAAGAAGATTTAATTATGATTAGCGCGGATAAAGGACATGTGCGTATTTCCGGCAAGGGCATTGAAATGCTTGCGGAGCTTGGCACCCTTGCGGCAGCTATGTATGAAATGATGTGTGAGAAAGGAATATCGAAAGGCGCAGCAGAAAAATTAATTCATGGTGCGGTTGTTGCCGGAATTTGCTCTAGGGAGACATTTGGCAAGGAAGAAAACTCGATAATGGAAACGGCTGACGAGATAGTCAAGAAGATACTCAAAGGAGAGAAAGACGATGAATAAAGTTATTTTAATGGGTCGTTTAACACGCGACCCGGATGTAAGGTATTCGCAGACAGCGAATGGAAGTATGGCGGTCGCAAGATACACACTTGCGGTTGACCGCAGATTTAAGAAAGACGGAGAAACAAACGCGGATTTCATATCGTGCGTGGCGTTTGGTAAGGTCGGCGAGTTTGCCGAGAAGTATTTGCACCAGGGAACAAAGATTGTTGTTGAGGGCAGAATACAGACCGGAAGTTACACCAACAAGGACGGCAATAAGGTTTACACGACCGACATTTATGTTGAGAATTGCGAGTTTGCCGAAAGCAAGGCAGCAGCAGAGCAGAACGGAGCAAACACGGCACCGACACGACCAAAGCCAAGCAATGTTGATGCGGACGGTTTTATGTCAATTCCGGATAACGTAGATGATGAAGGTTTACCGTTTTAAGGAGAGACAATGAAGATTATTAGCGGAAAGGAATAACAAGTCCTCGGTAAACCGAGGTTGCGTAATGGGTGAAGTAAAATGGAATTGCGCACAAAACATAGTAAAATGAGTTCCGTGCAAGACCGGATTAAAGTATGCTAAAAAACGCTTGCTGACTATGTTGTCCACGATTACAAAGCGATTTGTAACGTGGTGTTATGAAAAAATTAAAAGTATGTTGGGTATCTGCCGGTATATCAAGCTTTATGGCAGGATATTTAGCAGGAAATGTTGATGAATGGATTTACATTGACATTGCAGACCAACACCCGGACAGTATCAGATTTATTAGAGATTGCGAGAATGCAATCGGGAAGAAGATACAAATTTTAAAATCAAGTGAATATAGGAATGTCGAGGAATGTGTCAAGGTGTTTGGCGGTTTTAAACATGTAAAAGGCTTTACACCTTGCACAAATTGGCTCAAGAAACGTGTGAGAAAAGAATGGGAAGACCAACACAAGGATTACGAAATTACTTATGTTTGGGGATTTGATGTAAACGAGAGGGCAAGAGCCGACAAAACGATTGAAGCTAACCCACAAGCATTACACGAATTTCCGCTGATTGACAAAGGACTTTCCAAAGAAGAGGTTCACGGCTTATTTAACCGGGTATTCGATTTCCCAAGGCCCAAAATGTACGAAATGGGTTATTCCAACAATAACTGCATCGGCTGCATTCGCGGTGGTATGGGATATTGGAATAAGATAAGGAAAGATTTTCCGGAAGTCTTTGACAGCCGGGCAAGGCTTGAAAGAGAAGTCAACCATTCCATTCTTAAGGATAGCAACGGTCCTATATTCTTAGATGAATTAGATCCGAGCCGTGGGAATATGAACACGGAGATAATGCCTGAATGTGGTGTTATGTGTTACTTGAACATTAATTGATTTAACGCGCGTCAGCAATGGCGCGCAGGAAAGAAGCAGAAATGGATGGTGATTGATATGTTAAGCATTGATGAAGCAATAGCACACGCAAGAGAGGTTGCAAATGAGCAAAAAAGAAGAAGCGGTATTTGTGTACAGAACAATTCAGAATGTGATAAATTTTCAGCTTGTCTTAAATGCTCCAAAGAACACGAACAGCTTGCAGAATGGCTCACACAGTTAAAGGAGTATCAGCAGTTAGAGGAACAGGGCAGACTTGTTAAGATACCTTGCAAGGTGGGGGATACAATATACGCTGTTGGTGTTCTTGGGTTTGAAACAGTAGAAGAATACAGAGTTATAAGGGTTGATTATCACGGCAATCTTGCAACTAACAGAAGTGAATTTTACACAAAGGCGTTGCTTGTCGGTGAACCTATGGCAGATATAGGTTTTTATGACAAAGAATTTGGCAAAACAGTGTTCCTCACAAAATCCAAAGCAGAGGAAAGACTGAAAGAACTGAAAGAATTGAGGTGCAACAATGATTGATTGTAATATCTGCAAGCATAAAGAAGATTATTGTACAGAATGCAAGCACGGAGAGTTGTTCGAGAGAAAAAATGTGTCAGAACCTAAAAAAATATCAGCTAGTAACGGAAGAGAATATTGCGGACATTGTGGTTATTTGTCTGAATATGCAAGAGGATATAAAAAGTTTTATTGTATTAGGTGCGGTGGTCTTAATTTAAGAAATTAAAAGAATTGGGAGGTAAGGAAAATGAGTAAATTCCTTGAAGATGTAAACGAGTGTGATTTTGATTGCAGAACAGCAAATACAAATAAGATTAAGGTAAATAGCCTTGAAATAATTGTACGAAAGATAGTCGATAAGCATTATTATGAATTGAAGTACAGAGAGATTGATAAAAAGGATTATTTTATTGGGTATAGTTCTTATGACTTAAAAATTGTATTAGATTACATTGATACATATTTTGAAATTGTGAGAAGTGATAAACAGACCAATGCCGACAGGATAAGGAACATGACAGGCGAAGAGTTGGCGGAATGGATTCATACTAAAACTATGTGCAATCAATGTATCTGCGAATCGGATAGTTGTTTATGTATGAAAAAACCTTGTACAAATGGCATATTGCAATGGCTTCAATCAGAAGCAGAATAGGAGAGAATATGGAAGATATATATTTGTATAAAGCTAAGACAACTCCAAAAGAAAAAGGAGAATTTAACAATGTTTGGGTTACTGGAAATCTTATTGTTTCCAATGGAAAGTATTACATACATCCTGTGGGCAATGTTGTAAATGTTAGGAATGAGATTGGAAGAATAATTGTGATGCACGAAGTAATTCCGGAAACCATCTGCCAATGCACCGGACTTAAGGATGATAACGGCACACCGATTTTTGAAAATGATGTGCTTTCTCTGACAGACAAAGTTAATTACTACGAATGGAAAGCAGTTATTAAATTTGGAAATCCAAACGCAGAATATGCTTGGGGATGGTGGTTGATTCCATTGACAAAATGTGATGCCAATAAAGACATACTTTTGTGGATTGAGACAGAACTAAATACCATAGAATGTAGAGTTATCGGCAACATCTTTGACAATAAAGAGTTATTAGAAAGCGAGGAATAATATGACAGAAAGTGAAGCTAATCTGGACGACAACATAGGTACGGTTGAAGCAAGGCAAATTATTGAGGTGGTAACGGCGCTTGCGAAAAGTTGCGCCTTTACCCATATTGAAGCCATGAAAATAGCTAAGGTATGTCAAGATTGCTGCGACAGATTGGAAAGGAGTAACGATGACAGAGAGTGAAGCAATAGCTAGATTTAAGAGTTGTCAGGAGAACGTTGGAAGATGTGAAAAGTGCAGATTCTATAGTTGCTGTGGTATATACGATATGGAAGATGCGGCAATCGAGGCTTTGGAAGAGGTGCAGCAGTACCGCAAGATTGGCACGGTGGAGGAATGCCTAAAAAATAAGGATTTTTTGGATTTTCTTTCGGACAAAATGAACCCGAATGATTTTGAAATATACTTGCGCTTATACAATGCGTTGGAAGAAAAGGGGTGTGAAGAATGAGCGAAGAACTTAAACCGTGTCCATCATGTAAGAAAAAAAGTGCTATCTTATGCGAATTTTACGTAAAATGCATGAATTGTGGAAGAATGATGATGTTGAAAGAAGATTACAATGAAGAAAAGCTGATTGAAGCATGGAACAGGAGGGCGAACGATGGGAAGACTGATTGACGTAGCAGACCTTGAAAAATTCATCCGCGAACATAGATGTGTCATAGGAGATGACAATTTATTATTAGTCGCAGGGAAAGACGGCAAGTGGCAGGAAGCATTACCGCTTGTAAAGACAGCTTATGACGTAGATAAGGTTGTAGGGCAGTTGGAAGCATATAGCGACGCTGATGAAGCAGAACAGCTCGGAACCGTTCCTATTGTTGGACTTGCGGACGCAATCAAGATAGTAAAGGCAGGTGGGAACATTGAGTTACCAGAACATAGCAAGAGCCAAGGCAATTGAAGCCAAGAACCGTGAACGCCTTAAGAAAGTAAATCCCTTTCTTGATGACGGCAGCGGTATTTACTTCTTAACGCGAACCGATGAAAACGGCATCCGATATTTTTATATCGGGCAGGCACTTCACATTATGCAGAGAATGTGCGGACACCTTGTAGGGTATCAACATATAGACCTCTCAATTAAGAAACGCGGATTTTACAGTGATGACAACCCTTACGGTTGGAAATTGAACTTTATGCACTACCCAAAAGCAGAATTAGACAAATGGGAGCAGTATTGGATTTTAAAGTACACGCAAAAAGGTTATCAGTGCCGTTACAACAAGACTGCCGGAGGGCAGGGAGAGGGCAAAGAGAAGATAAACGAGTTCAAACCCTCTAAAGGCTACAGAGACGGCATAGAGCAGGGTAAAAAGAACCTTGCAAGGGAATTATCCTCTATCGCAGAAAAGCACCTTAAAATCGAAATTAGAGAGGATAAAGCTAATAACAAGGTATCGCAGAGACAGTATGAGAAGTTTATGGATTTATTGAAAGAAGGTAGGACAGAATGAGCAATGATAAAAAAGATGAGCAGTGCAAATGGGATGTTGCTCATACGCCCTATGGATTTTTGGTTTATAGCACAGAGTGTGGGAAAATGAGACTTAATTACACAGCAGGCTTTGACATTTACTGTAATGCTTGTGGTAGGAGAATTAAGATTGTTGATGATGTGAAAGGAGACACAAATATGTTTAATGCAAAGCAGACACATAGCGGTCAGTACAAGAAATACGGCGATTTCTTTAGGGCTTGGGAAATCGAAACAGATATGTCAAAGGAAGAAGTGCTTGAAAAGTGTTTTGCAGAACTTTGCAAGAAAAGGCTTCCGGAGTCAGCGGAGTATCACAAAGAAATCAGATATGGAACGGGTAGTCATTCAAGTGATGCAAATTATTACTTTAAAGGATATTACACACTTGAAGAAATAGAAAATGGCTATAAATTCACGGTGTGCGAACCATACGCAGACTAAAGAAAGAAGGTGTATCAGAATGAATACCGCAGTTGTTATAACCGCGATAATTTGCGGAACAATAATCTGCATATCTACAATATCGGCAATTACCGGTAACGTGCAGAGAAAGAGAAACGAGAAAAAGCTTAGAGAGGTTCAGAAAGCTTTTGACGATTTCTTGCAGAACCTTAAAGAAGAAAGCGAGGAATAAGTATGTTTAAGGTTGTATTATCGCCGCTGACAAACCGCATTTATTGCGGTAAATCAGACAGAAGAACACCAAATACACTGATAGGCAAGGAAGATGTCACAAGTGATGCTTTACGCGCCGTTTTTGGATGGCTTGTATCGTACTATGAACATGCAGAGTCGGGCGAGGAACTTATTGTTGAAGTCCCCGATACCGATTACGAGATTGTTGTAAGAAAGGGCAGGACGAAGAATGAAAATTTTAAGTAAAAAGAAATACAATAAGATTTTAGATGATTGCAAAGAACTGCAAAAAAAGGTTGAGGAACTCAAAAAGGCAAACGAGAGTATTAAAGAAAAACTAGAAACTGAAAAAACAAGCTTTAAAGTGAATAGCGGAAAAGATTTCTGTTTTAGTTGTGAGCACTCATACATGTACGAGACATACTTTATGGGACGAGAGTGCAATGAGTGCGGCTGTTTACTCAATGTACCTTGCGAGAGTTTTAAAAGAAGAAAAGATAGCTAAAAATCAAAGAAAGGAATAGGTTGTGAATCAAAATAGTAAAAGACTTTATAGAATATGGAAAAATATGAGGAATAGATGTAGGAATCCTAATAATAGAAGTTATCACAAATATGGCGGCAGAGGCATAACAGTATGTGACGAATGGGATAAACACTACGATTATTTTGAAAAATGGTCACTTGAAAATGGGTATACCGATAGCTTGTCAATAGACCGCATAAACGCAAATGGAAATTATGAGCCTTCAAATTGCCGGTGGGCTGATAAGCACACACAAGACAATAATAAAAGAAATTCTATTAGAGTATTGTACGGTGGAAAATACATTCCCATTATAGACGTTGCAAATATAACAGGGAAAAAATATAGTGAGATTTATTATTTAGCTATTTCGGGCAAAGTTGTAAGCAAAAGAATAAATATAATTTAAAGAAAGGAAATAGGAGTGCGCACATAAAACCGAGGTTTCCTTTTGGTAGATTTAGAATGTATAAAAAGAAGATTAAATGTGAAATATATCGTGATTCTATGCAGAATTACAAAAAATACGCAATACCGCCGGCACAGCTTATCATAGCCGATGTTCCTTACAATGTAGGCAATAACTTTTACGGTAGCAACCCTATGTGGTACAGGGGGGGGGGATAATAAAAACGGGGAAAGCAAGCTCGCCGGCAAAGCGGCGTTTAATTCCGACTTCAATTTCAACCTTTACGAGTATTTTCATTTTTGCTCAAAAATGCTTAAGAAAGAAGACACAAAGCCTTTACAAAGAGGTAGAAGCAGTAACAGTCCTTGCATGATTGTGTTTTGTTCCTTTGAACAGTTGTCAACATTGATTGCCGCGGCAAAGAAGCACGGGTTTGTCAATTATATACCGCTTGTATTCTGTAAAAATTACAGTCCACAGGTACTTAAAGCGAATATGCGTATCGTAGGTGCTACGGAATATGCACTTGTATTATATCGAGATAGGCTTCCAAAATTCAGAAACGGTTGTCAGACAGACGAGGATGGGAAGAACATCAGAGGTACGGGGCATATGGTGTTTAATTGGTTCACTTGGGATAAAGACGGTAAGAATATTCCAAAGATACATCCGGCGCAAAAACCGGTAGCAGTTCTTAAAAGGCTGATTGAGATTTTTACAGACGAGGGAGATGTTGTTATCGACCCTTGTTGTGGTAGCGGTAGCACACTAAGAGCCGCGGCAGAGCTTGGCAGAAGTGCCTACGGCTTTGAGATTGACAGAAATTTTTACGAGCGTGCAAAGAATGAAATGCTTGTATTTGAGAAAGACAAACAGATGAACATAAACGATTTTATAGACGTAGATTAGGAGGAAAAGCAAGTGGGAATAATTATTGATTGTTTTGCCGGCGGCGGTGGCGCATCGGTTGGTATTGAAATGGCACTTGGCAGAAGCGTTGACATAGCGATTAATCACGACCCGGAAGCTATAAGAATGCACAAGGTAAACCACCCCAACACATTGCACCTTACAGAAGATATTTTCGAGGCCAACCTTGAACATTATGTCAACGGCAGAAAGGTTGACTTAATGTGGGCATCGCCAGATTGCACAAGCCACAGCAAAGCCAAGGGCGGACAGCCTAGAAACAGTGGTCTCCGTATTTTACCTTGGGCGGTATTCAAGCACGCAAAGAAAATAACGCCAGACGTTATAATTATGGAAAATGTTGAAGAAATACAAGAATGGGGGCCTTTAGATGAGAGCGGCCACCCTATCAAAAGCAGAGCCGGAGAAGATTACAAAAAGTTTATCGGCGCTATGATTTCACTGGGATATGTCTTTGACTGTAGAGAATTAGTTGCCGCCGATTATGGAGCACCAACGACACGAAAACGGTGGTATGCAATCTTCCGGAAAGATGGGAAACCTATTTCTTGGCCGGTTCAGACACATAGCAAGGTCGGCGGACACCTCCCGAAATGGAAAGAGTGTGGCGATTACATAGATTGGTCAGACCTTGGAAAGTCAATATTTGGCAGAAAGAAACCGCTTGCAGAAGCGACTATGAACCGTATCGGCAATGGATTAAAAAAATATGTGTTTAATTCTGAAAGGCCGTATTTTGTTGAAAGCAAGGATGCTTTTTCATTTTTAATTCAATATCACGGAGAACAGAAAGCAGGTGATGCAAGAGGGCAGTTGTTGACCGAACCGATTAAAACAATAGATACAAGTAATAGATACGGATTGATAAGTGCTTTTGTGACAAAGTTTTACAAAACCGGTGTAGGCCAAGGCCTTAACGAACCTCTTCATACTATTACGACATCTCCAGGGCACTTTGGCTTGGTATGTGCGTTTCTGATTAAGTACTACGGCGGAGGAACCGGCCAAACAATTGATAGGCCGCTTGACACAATCACAACAAAAGACAGATTTGGACTAGTATCTGTTTCCATTAACGGCGAGCAGTATGTTATCAACGATATTTTTCTTAGGATGCTTAAACCGTCAGAATTAAAGATTATGCAAGGATTTCCAGAGGATTATATCATTGACCGTGATATTGATTGGAAACCGTACCCGTTGAAAGAACAGGTCGCCAGAATAGGCAATAGTGTTGTTCCGGTTATGGCACAAGCTTTAGTCAAGGCTAATTGCTCATATTTAGCCGTAGGAGAACGCACTAAGAACATTGTTATAGATACGAGCGAAAAGCAGCTTAGAATTGCTATATAGGCAAAGAAAGGAATGTAGCTTGTGAGTGATGACACACAGACTACAAAGGATAGCAAGTCATACATAAGATTAAACGGTAAATGTACCGATTGCGGTAAACCGTCAGAGAAATACAGATGTGCCGAATGCTCGGCTAAGAAGAACGAGAGAGAACGGTACGACAGAAAATACTACAAGAAATACGGTATCTGCCCAGTGTGTAAACAAGTTGACATCGGGCCAGATGAAAGTATGTGTCCGGAATGTTTGGCAAAAGAATATACATACCAGATGAGTAGGCGCAATGCAAATGCAAGCGAAGAAAGTCGCGCTAAATACACCGAACAGCACCGTATATGGGCGCAGATGAAATACGAAGAGGATAAGGCTAATGGGATTTGCACAAGATGCCGGAAACGCAAAGCAGACAGCGGTGATACGACTTGCGGAGTATGCCGGGCGAAAAACAGAGGGCGTAAACTTGCCAAAGAGGTCAACAAAGTATCAAAGCGTGAGTATCGTGAAAAGAACGGCTTATGTTTCTTTTGCGATGAACCGCGCAAACCCGGTTACAAACTATGTGAACGGCATTATCAGATGAATGTCGATAAAGCAAATTCGCAGAGAGCCAAGGATGCTAGGAAGAATTTAATCAAGAATTGCATCCTATATAAATAGTAGGAGGACTTGAATTAATGGCTGACAAGAGAATGTTTTCAAAGAAACTAATCAGTTCTGATGCATTTCGGGATATGCCTTTAAGCACACAAGGGCTGTTCTTTCAGCTTTGTATGGAAGCTGATGATGACGGTATCGTAGATAACCCTAATACCGTAGCAAGGGCGTGTCAGGCATCCAAAGAAGATATGCAGATGTTAAAGGATAAACGCTACATCCTTACATTCGATAACTCAAACGTAATCGTGATAAAGCACTGGAAGATGCACAACACAATCCCAAAAGACCGGTATCATCCAAGTACATACTCTGAAGAGTTATCTACTCTTACGGTCAAGGAAAATGGCTCATATACCGAGAAAAACCGCATTGTAACGGATTGTAAACAGATTGTAGCCAAACCCGATACAGTTTGTAAACAAAATGATACAGAACCGCAACCGAGATTAGATAAGATCAGAGAAGATAAGATTAGTAATAATATCCCTGCAGCAGAGAGCGAAGACGCGCCCATTCCTTACACGGAGATTATAGCATATCTTAATGAGAGAGCCGGCACAAAGTTTTTACCGTCAACGGTATCGACTAAAAGGCTGATCAAGTCACGTTTCAACGAAAATCCGAGTTATACAGTAGATGACTTCAAGAAAGTTATTGATAACAAAGTAGCCGATTGGAAAGACACGGAGCGACAGAAGTATTTACGTCCGGAAACATTGTTCGGCGTTAAATTTGAAAGCTATTTGAACGAAAAGCCTACAAGTACCAAGCCGAGGGCAAAACCCTCTAATAACCGTTTTAACAGCTTTAAGCAGCGAAACTATAACTTTGATGAACTTGAAAAACAATTACTTTCCAAGGAGGACAGCTAATGCCTAAGTTAAGACTGTATGACTTATTTGACGGTGCGGATTATGTCGGCGCATTTACATCAAAAGAGATAACTGACCGGTTAGGAATAAGTATGAACGCATTTTACAATTGCTCTAATTACGGAACCTTAATTCACGAAAGGTACGGAATAATGGCTACCGAGAATGGCGAAACAGCACCCGACCCATTATTTACAGAATGGGATAGAACACGAAGATGTATTTTAAAGGGCGTAAGACCCTAGGAAGGAAGTGAGATAAATGAAGAAATGGATTGATACTTACACGAACGACAAAGGTGTGGAATTCACGGTAGGCAAGAGATACATCCTCCGCCCAAAGGTACTTAACGGAGAAATGGTTATAGCCACACTTGAAAGCATTGAGGATTACATCAATCAGTGGCAGAGAAGATATATTACCGGCGTATTCGTGCAGACCAAAGAAACAAGGTGGAGAATGCCGCTTGCAATAGAAAGCTGCACAATTGAACCGTATGAAGGAGATTAAAATGAAAGACCGTGAATGTATATCGTGTACGCACTTTTTGATGTGCCAGGGCAAGGAGAGCAGCGAGCCTTGTATCAATTATGAAAAGCGCGAGAACACGGTGGAACTGCCAAAGCGCACAGAATAGGAGATTGAATGAAGTTCTCAAGGTTTATCAAGTCGGAACTTGACATTATTATTGAGAGCGCGAACCTTACAGAAGATGAAGAAGAAATTCTTAAGTTACTTGGGAAAGGCAAAAGCATTGAAGAAGTAGCAATGGCGATGCACGTTTGCCGGCGTACGATTGATAGAAAGATTTACAACATAAAATCTAAAATTAATAAAATTGAGGTAGAAAGAAATGGTAAAGATTACTATTGACGGTAAAGATGTCAAGCCGGCGGATGTTGTTCTTCCCGAACAGATTTTGAAAATCATCGCGGAAGCTGTCGGCGGTTGACAAAACCGTAACTTAAGTGTAGAATGTGCCGTAAATGCGATAAATGCGGCACATTCTTTTTAGAAAGGAGATTATAAACTATGGAATGTGTTGCTTATATAAGAGTTTCTACAGAAAGACAAGCGGAGGAAGGCTACGGGCTTGAAAGCCAAAAGCGTGACATTGACGAATATTGCCGTAAACATCAATTGATTATCAAGGAGTATTATGTCGATGCCGGATTATCCGGAATGGAAATGTCAAAACGTGTTGAACTTCAAAGACTTATATCTGATATGGCTAAAATCGACGTTATTGTTGTCTACAAGCTAGACAGACTTGCGCGTGATACCGTGGATGCACTGTATATGATTGAAAAAATCTTTACACCAAAGGGAATTTGTGTAGAAAGCGTTCACGATTTCGCCAGATATGAAACACCGCAGGATAAATTCCAAACTCAGGTTATGGCAGCCGTAGCGGAGTACGACCGAAATACAATGATGCTCCGTATGCGCGGTGGAATGTTGGAACGTGTCAAGAGAGGTTTTTGGATGGGCGGTGGTAATTTGCCATTCTGCTATTCGTATGACAAAGAATTGGGTATTTTAGTACCAATTCCGGAGCGCGCCGAAACGGCAAGGAATGCACTTGAATTGTATATCAATGGGTATTCTGACGGTCGTATCGCTAGAATTTGTCATTACAGCGGTGAACCGGTTGCGCGGAAAATCTTGACAAGTGTAGTAAACATCGGAATGATACCGTACAAAGGCAAGGTGTATCAAGGCAAACACGAACCGATATTTGACATTGAACGCTACGAACTTGCGCAGGAGATCAGAAAGTCAAGGCACGATGCTAAGAGTTGGATTGCACACCCTACTAACCTTTTAACCGGGTTGTGCTATTGCGGTGTATGCGGTTGTGCGATGCGCTATCAGAAGTGGGGACAAAAAGAGGACTCCCCAAGAAAGATATATTGTTGTTCAAAGAACATAGACCTTGATTATCTTCCAAATTATAACCACGATTGCGACAGCAAACCGCAGTGGGCGTCAGACATCGAAAAGCAGGTAGAGAAACAGATGCTTGAAATATCCGTCAATCTGTCGAAATACAAGCCAAAAGAAAAGGAAACGAAATTACAGATAATGCAGTCACAATTAAGCCGCGAAAAAAACAAATTAAAACGACTGTATATCCTTTATGCCGAGGGCAATGACACTGTAATTGAGTTGATTAAGCAGTCAGAAGAGGAAGTGAAACGTATTACCGCCGCGATTGAAGAGGAAAGCAAGGCGGCAAAGAACACGCAGAAAAAAGAATTTGTTTATGACAATATAAAAAAGCTTGCCGACGTTTGGGACAAAATCGACAAGCAAACCAAAAATAAGATACTTAAAACTATAATATCTAAAATTGTTATTGTCAATGACAACATTGAAATTCAGTTGAAGAATTTTTAGCAGTAACTATACGCCGTGCCAATGATAAGCGGGGAGATCAAGCGATTCATCCGTGACGATGGAATGATCAAAATATCACGCTCAATAAAAGAAAACGGCTGGAAAATAAGAAAGGCCTCAGAACAACTTGCCAAGACAAACGGCCGCGAGCCTACAGCCGGGGAAATTTCTGAATTTACAGGAATTCCGGTGGAAGATATAGCAATCGCGACTACCGCGGGCAAGGAAGTAGAATCAATATATAAGACTGCGTATCAAAGTGACGGCGCACAAGTGTATATCGTTGATAAACTGGCTGCGGTATCCGAGGTTCCGGCGAGTGAGAAACTGTTAAACCATATGATGCTTGAACAGATGATAGATTCGCTTGATGAGACAGAGAAATGCCTCATCAGAATGAGGTATTATGAGGACTGTACCCAGACGCAGGTTGCAGACAAACTCGGAATTTCGCAGGTACAGGTATCGCGTCTTGAAAAGAAAATTCTTATGCGTATGCGGAAAAATATTGATTTGTGAATAAAAAAAAGACCTTTGCAGAAAATATAATAACTAAATGATGCGAGGTTATTATGAACGAAACAGTTTATATAAGCTTTCCCAAAAATACGCAGGTCAATACTGCACGTGTATCGATAGGCGACTGTGCTTCGGTGTGGTGTGAGGATGCACACATTACTGCAAGAGTCAAAGCAATTACATTGGCAAATGTACCGGATGTCAGAAGCAGGCGGTATGTTTTTTCAATAATGAAGGTAATAGAGCTTATTAAGAAGGAAGTTGCGGATGTGGAAATAAACAGCGTAGGCGAATCAGATTTTATTATATCATATAAGAAACCACAAAAACGCAGCAGGATTTTAGAATATGCCAAAATCGTATTTATCGGACTTATTGTGTTCTGCGGAGGTGCGTTTGCAATAATTGCATATGGAAATGACGTAGATATAAACTCTGTCATGGAATCGGTGTGTACATTTGTTACCGGAGATAATAATTGGCTGTGGGTTTTACAGTCGTCATACTGCATAGGACTCGGAGCCGGAATAATTATTTTCTACAACCATATAGGACGCAGAAAATATGAGAAAGATCCAACGCCTCTGGAGGTTGAGATGCGCTTATATGAAGATGATGCGAACACGGCAATTATCAATGAAAGCGCCAGGGAGGCTAAAGAACAAGATGTTAAATGACATTTTAATAATTGTGATGTTTGGACTGGGCGCAGGAGCGGTAACCGCAGGCGGATATTTTGCCGTGGTTACTTCCGTTGGTGTGGTGACAAGATTTGCTCAATATACCAATACGGCAGACAGAATAAGATTATACGAAAGTCTTATCATGGCGGGGGCTATTCTTGGCAATATATTATTCGTATTCAGTCCTGGACTTAAAATATGGGGAGGAATGATGGCGGTATTCGGTCTGGCTGCCGGAATATTCACAGGTTGTTTTCTTATGTCGCTCGCAGAGACGGTAAAAGGCGTGCCCGTATTTATAAGAAGAACCGGACTTACAACGGGATTATGCATATTGATAATAGTCCTTGCAGCCGGTAAAAGTCTGGGCAGTTTCTTTTATTTTTGTTTTTATAAATGATATGCGTATTTTCGACAAAATAAGATAAAAGTGATTGATTATACCGAATTAATAGGATATAATCTTCTGTATACAGGGTGCAGACGAGGAGGTTCTGTTAAAAGTGGACAGAATATTTGATATCGAAGACGGCAGAGTTAACAGAAAACGTATATATGACATGGACAGCAAACAGAAGGATGCTATCATAGAAGCGTTGTGCGGCCGGTATAATGCATTATTTGTAATCGGTGCTGAAAGTGACACGTTAACTGTTATGTATATGCCGGCCCGATATGATTCAATGGCTGAACCGGATAAAGGGTATGAAGACGGACTTAAGACATATTGTGACACTTTTGTATGTGATGTTGACAGAATCAGAGTTGAGAAATATATGTCACTTGCAGGGCTTAAGAGAACACTGGACAATAACACCACAGCTGAAATATCATATAAGACAGTCGATGACAGATATATGTCTGCAAGAGCGGTTGAGATAAGGAATCCGGATGTTAAAGAACGCACTTTTTTACTGGGAATAGTTAAGTATGAACATGAACTTGAAGAAGAACAGAGACTTGGCAGAAGTAATGATATCATAACGTCGCTTGCAGAATCCTATCAGGTTATTTACAGAGTTAATATTGTTACGTGTTCCTATGAAATAATACTTATGAATTTTGACAGGACACGGTTTGTAGACAATTTTGCCAACTTTGAGGATCTGGAGAAGAACTATATCAGGAACGGTGTTGAACTCAAATACATCAAAGCCGGTGGAAAAGAACCATCTATCAGCAATATCAGGGAACATCTGAAGACGAGCCGTGAGCCGATGGAAGCTTATTACAGAGAATGGGACGGAAGATGGCTCAAGCTTGTGGTTACACCGGATAAGAATTATTCGGATGAAAGACCATATGTAATATATGCTATTAAAGAATGCAATGAACAGATTGAGAGGGATACGGCTTCCATTATCAATTCAACTGCTGTGTCAAAGATTTATATTCTCAATATGATCATAGATGAAGAAAACGACAGTTATAATTGTCTGTACAGTGATGACCATACACTGCTTCCGTGTGGAACGGGGCGTTTCAGCGATTTTATCCGCTTGATGAAGAAACTTGTCTATGAAGAGGATTATTATATTTTTGAATCCCTTCTTGATGAGGCGGTGCCGGGACGTAAAGGTTTTGTTGAACGTGAATACAGGGCTGAGGACGGCCGCGGAATGGTCCATTATCTGAATGGATTCTCGACATATGTTAATCTGCCGGAGGGCGGACGTAAACTTCTTCTTGTTCGAAATATCGATGAACGTGCAGCCAACCGTGCGAGAATAAGTTTGTTGGACGACCAGACGACAATGTTGAGAAATATTCTTTATGCGCTCGGAGATGCTTATTTTGGAATATATTACTGCGACCTGGTTGAGGGCACTATTTCTCCGGCGAGAGAGGACGGCGCAGTTCACGACCTTCTCGTTACGGATAATTATTACGAAACGGTCATGCGCAGATACATAAGCGAATATGTGCTTGATGAAGACAAAGAGCGCGTTATGCGCTTTATTGATATAAATAATATCAGACGTTCGCTGCGTGAAGAAGGGCAGTCAATGCACTGTGAATTTATGCGCAGATTTGATAACGGATACAGATGGGTAAGGGTTGATGTTCAGGCCATCCACTTTAAAGGCGGATATGTCAAACAGATTATAATGGCATATAAGGATATTCATGATGAAAGATCTGCCGAACTCAGACATAAAAAAGAACTGAAAGATGCACTTGCAAAGGCGGAGAATGCCAGTAAAGCCAAATCGGAATTTCTTTCAAATATTTCCCATGACCTTAGGACACCAATGAATGCAGTTATGGGAATGACCGATATTGCGCTGAATCATATCGGGGATATGGGAAGGGTAAAGGCATGCCTTACAAGAATAGATACAGCAGCCAAATATCTTCTGAGCCTTATAAATGATGTTCTTGATATGTCATACATCGAAAGCGGTAAAATGACGGTAAATGAAGAGACTTTTTCTCTTCCGCAGCTTGTACACGGAATTATAGCGATTCTGCAGCAACAGGCAGGAGATAAGAAGCTTGATTTTTCAGCCGTGGCAATCGGAGTGACACATGAGGAGCTTGTCGGTGACAGGCTTAAGCTTGATCAGATACTTACCAATGTAATAGGTAATGCTATTAAATACACCCAGAGCGGCGGAAGAGTCAAACTTACAATAGAGCAGCAGGAAATATCGGCTGGCACGGCAAATTATATTTTTAAGGTGGAAGATAACGGATGCGGTATGAGCAAGGAATTCTGCAAAAGAATTTTTCAGCCGTTTGAGCGTGAATACAATAAGACGATTGCAGTGACGGAAGGCACAGGCCTTGGGATGTCCATTACGGGTAAATATGTCCAGATGCTCGGTGGCCGGATTGATATTGACAGTGAGAAGAACGTCGGAAGCAAATTTACGATATCAATCCCGTTTAAGTATATAGATAAGGCATTGGATGTTGATATCGATAAATCCATGGAGCGTTTTGAAATCATACATTTCAATAACATAAATGACGATTTAATTTCCAGAATCAAGAGCACATCGATGTGTAACGGAGGACGCCCCGTGGTTGTGGCGGGAACTTATGATGAGTCATATTTTGACGAGGATTTATACAAGGCCGGGATGAAAGCATATGTTACGGAACCGGTTTTCCTGTCGGATATTAAGAAAATCGAGCAGAAAATCATTGAACCGGGCTCGGACGAGGACACCGGCAATGACAACGTACAGTATGATTTTACCGGCCGGAGAATACTTGTTGTGGATGACAATGATATTAATGCCGATATAGCGGTGGATTATCTTGAGGATGTAAATGCCCAATGTGACACGGCATCCAACGGAAAGGAAGCATATGACCTGATTGCAGGAGGAACCGTATACGACCTTATACTTATGGATGTCAGGATGCCGGTTATGAACGGTTATGATGCGACAAGAGCCATAAGGAACCTTAAGACAGATTATGCGCTCAATGTGCCTATAGTGGCAATGACTGCCAATGCGTTCAAAGAAGATATAGATGCGACGTATAAATGTGGTATGAATGGCCATATAACCAAGCCTATGAGTTCGGATGCATTGTATTCAATATTATACAGACTTTTGTCGTAGATTAGCGATAGAGAAATATTGTTAAACCCTTATAATTTGTTATATACTTATATGTGTACAAAGATTTAGAAACGTAAGGTGGATATATGACAAATTGGAAGGACGAATTGAAGAACGCCGATGTTGATGTTGACAGTGCAATAGCCCGTTTCTGCGGTAAGGAAGACAGATATGCCAAGTATCTCAGACTTTTTTATGCGGATAATAACTATGAGATGTTAATCGAAGCACTCGATAAAGGTGATTGTGAGGAAGCGTTTGAACATTGCCATTCACTTAAAGGCGTTGTTGGGAATCTTGGATTCCGAAGGATGTTTCCGAATATTTATGATGCATGTGAGAAATTAAGAACCGGTGATATGACCGGTGTCAGGCAGACGGTGGAAGAAGTCGGCGACAATTATCACACAATCATGAACATAATAAAGAATTACCTCTGCCCTGAGGAATGACATAATACTTAAGGATGAAAGGAGTTATGGGTTTGGCAGATTTAATTAAAATAGCTATTGTGGATGACAACGATATCATAAGAGAGATGATACATGATACGTTAGCGGATGAGGAAGACTTTACAATCGTCGGAGAAGCATCCGACGGAGAAAGCGCAGTCGAATTGATTAAAGCGGACAGGCCGGATGTGGTACTGCTTGATCTTGTAATGCCTAAGCTTGATGGTATGGGCGTTATGATGAGAATCAGGAATAGTCAGGATATGAAGGATTATCACCCGGAATATATTGTTCTGTCTGCGGCAGGCCGTGAGGATATAGTAAGTGAGGCACTTAATAACGGTGCGACTTATTTTATGATGAAACCGTTTGACGGTGAGGCGCTTATTAAGAGAATAAGGCATATCAGGACAGGTGCCGGACAGGAGAAAGATGCATCAGACCTCAAAGATGAAGCGAGAAGCCTGGATCTTGAAATATCGGAACTTTTAAGATCAATCGGTATGCCGATTAAGATGGTTGGATACAAATACCTGCGTGATGCAATCGAAAAGGCGGTCGGTGAACCTGACGGTGATCTGTCAATTACGAAGACAATATACCCGGCGGTTGCGGAAGAATACGGAACATCAGCTACTAATGTGGAACGTAATATAAGATATATCATAGCGGCAACGTGGGAACGTAATGATAACATTGAAGTTCCTTTTTTGCCGAATAAGAAGGACAAGCCTACTAACAGTGAGTTTATTCTCGGATGTGCGGAACACATCAGGCTTAAATCACTTAAATAGCCGCATATTATAGCTCTCTTCGCTAATAATATCACTAAGACAGATATTATAGCGGGAGGGCTTTTTTTATGGATGAAAATGACAAAAAACAATACAACAGATATGTTGAAAAAGTAACGCCTACACACAGTGTTGTTATGCAGATGGTAAAGGCTTTTGCGGTGGGAGGATGTGTATGTGTTCTTGGTCAGATCATTTACAATATAGCAATATTTTACTGGCATCTTGATAAGACGAGTGCATCGACATGGTGCTCTCTGATACTTATATTTATTTCCGTTCTGCTTACGGCAGCGGGACTGTATCCTAAGATTACCAAATTTGCCGGTGCGGGGCTGCTGGTTCCAATTACGGGATTTGCCAATTCGGTTGCTGCAGCCGCAATTGAATTTAAAAAAGAAGGGCAGGTATTCGGTGTCGGAGCCAAAATATTTACGATAGCGGGACCTGTTATTCTGTATGGCATCCTGTCAAGTTCTGCGCTTGGATTTATATACTGGCTCGGAACCTGCATCGGATGGTGGTAACCTGCAGAAACCGTTACACCGAAAAATCGCTGAAACCTCATGGTCTCAGCGATTTTAATCGGGCTGGTTTTGGTACATTGACATTAAAAACGGAATGTGTGATAATTACATAGTGGATAGACAAAATGCATAATTAAAAGATGATTTAACATATTCAAGAGGCAGCTATGATAATAGACAGAGCAAAGGAAGATGATATCGGACGGCTTGAAGAACTGTGGTATGAGGCTTTTGGGGACGATAAGGAAATAATAGAATTATTTATGTCCAAAGTATTGAATAGCGCACAGACATATGTTGCCAGGAAATCAGGCATAATAGTATCGGTGCTGTATGCACTTCCCACTATTGATGATAATTATTATCTGTATGCGCTGGCAACGGATGCAGATTACAGGAATCGTGGATATATGTCAGCACTTATCAGATATTTTATTGATCATTTTGATGCCGGATATTTTTTTCTTATTCCGGGCGAAGAAGAACTGGTATCATATTATGAGGAACTTGGATTTGATGTACATGTTCCGGCGGGAATAAGAAGTAATGTAAAGAATATATTTAATGAAAGTGTGACAGGATATGTTATTGCGGAAATCAAAGCAGATGATGGCGTAATTCCGGATCTGCCGGACGCGCTTGTCTGCGTAAAGCATTCGGCAGCACCGGACGCGGTATACGGATTGATACCGTACTGACATATTCGGACAGGTAAATAACATGGAATTTAACAAAATAAATTTTAGTGATATGGAAACATTAAGAAAGCATACAAGGCTTGCGCATACACGCAACTGCGAATATGCGATGGTAAATATTTTTTTCTGGAATGACACCGATAAGCTTATGTTTGCGGTTATTGATGATGTGCTGGTATACAGGCTTATTGATGCCGGAACCGCATATTACTCGATTGTGGAATTTATAGAAGAGCCGGCGGAACTTGTTATGAAGCTTGAGCAGGATGCGGTGGATAACGGATGCCGTATGGTACTTACCAATATGTCAGAGAATATGGTATTAAGACTTGAAAGAGAAATGGTCGGACAGTTGAGATACTGGTATGACAGGGAATACAGTGATTATATATATGAAGTTGATGATCTTATAAGACTTTCCGGTTCCAAATATCACGGCAAGAAAAATCACCTTAATAAATTCTTAAATACTTATGCATTTTCATATGAGGAAATCACTGAGGATAACATAGAGGAATGCCGCCGTATGAAAGAAGAGTGGGCGGTCAGAAAAGGCGGAGACATAGAAGAATACAGAGAAGAACTTGATATTATAGACAATGTTCTGGATAATTATGATAAGTTTAATCTGATCGGCGGTCTGATAAGAATCGACGGTAAGGTATCAGCTTTTACAATTGGCGAAGCGATTTCGGAAGATACTTTTGTAACTCATTTTGAGAAAGCGGATGAGGACATTCCGGGGCTTTATCAGGCAATTAACCAGCAGTTTGCCGCAAATTCAATTTCAGGCTTTAAGTATGTCAACAGGGAAGATGATATAGGACTTCCGGGCATAAGGCAGGCAAAGCTTTCATACAGACCTGTAATGATGTTTGATAAATATAACGCTGAGAAAACTATTCAGTGAAAAATATTGAATTTATTGTAATAAAATGCTACAATAGATATCTATTGAGAAATAAGGAATAATTCAAATGATAGATATTATAATAACCGTAGTAAGTATAGCATTGTCATATTATTATACGGCTTTTATGCATGTTTTTGCTAATCCCGCACCGTATAAGTATATTGTGGTATTTATTGTTTCTTTTCTGATATGCTGGGCAGCATTATTTATTCTTTTTGGAATAATATGTGTGATTATATCATTACCTGTCAATATCAATAAAGAATATGCCGGAACAAGCAGATTTTATACGACATTGTTCGGACTTATGCTTGAATTTGCCGGATTTGTTTCCGGCGCAAGGGTGATTGTAAATGGCAGGGATAAGATTCCGCGCAAGGAGAGATTTCTTTTTGTCTCCAATCACAGGTCGAATTACGATCCGATTATACAATGCGGAGAGATGAAGTTGCAGCCCATGGCTTTTATTAGCAAACGCGCCAATTTTAGAATTCCGTTTATACGCAGATATATGGTCAGATGCAGATACATACCGCTTGAGCGGAAAAATATGCGTAACGGTGCAGAGGCGGTTATGAAAGCTGCCCGGATGATAAGCTCGGGACAGTCCTGTATAGGTGTTTATCCTGAGGGAACGCGTAATACCGGCGGGAATCTGCTTGATTTTCACAATGGTTGTTTTAAAATTGCATTATGGGCCAAATGCCCTATTGTGGTATCTGTGATAAGAGGAACGGAGAATATCTGTAAGAATTTTCCACTCAGAAGAACCAAGGTCGTCATGGATATTATTGACGTTATACCATATAATAGGATAGAGCATATGAAGACCTGCGAGATATCGGAACTTGTCAGAAATATGATGGAAGAACATTTGAAGTCAGGAGGTAAGAAATGAATTATCTTTTTTATAATCCAAGCGCCAGAAACGGTAAGGCTGCGGAAGACCTTCAATTGATTAAGAAGACACTTGACGGACAGGATGTTGAGATATATGCTGTAACGGATATTGATGATTATGTATCTGTTATTGATAAAATACAACCTGAAGATATTGTATACATAGTCGGAGGCGACGGAACACTTAACCGCTTTATTAATGATTCGACGAATCTTAGAATTCTCGGCGACATTTTTTTCTATTCAGCGGGAACCGGTAATGATTTTAAACATGATGTCGATCCGGATAATTCATTATACAGAATCAGGCTGAACGACTACATAAGAAATCTTCCGACGGTTACGGTCGGTGGTGTAACCTATAAGTTTGTTAACGGAATAGGATTCGGAATAGACGGATATTGTTGTGAAGAAGGCGACAGAAAGCGTGCGGCGGGCAAGCATGATATTAATTATTCGGCAATTGCCGTTAAGGGATGCCTTTTTAGTTTTAAACCATACGGAGCTGACATTACGGTGGATGGTGAGACAAGACATTACGATAAAGTATGGCTCGCACCGACGATGTTCGGAAAATATTACGGCGGAGGAATGAAGGTTGCGCCGGAACAGGATCGCAATAATCCGCAGCATACAGTCACAAACGTTGTTATACACGGAACAGGCCGGCTTAAGACACTTATTCGTTTCACTAAGATTTTTTCCGGAGAACACACGAAATATACTGACATGGTTGACATACGGACCGGGCATGAAGTCAGGGTCGTTTTTGACAGACCATGTGCGCTGCAGATAGATGGCGAGACGGTTAAGAATGTGACTGAATATACAGTCAGATATGAATAAAATAACAACATCCTTTGCATAATATGACTAAAATTATGTAAAGGATGTTTTTGTATGGGGAAAATCGGGAAATGCAGTATAGAATTTGATAACAAACCGCTTATAAGTGCTTCCGCATCGGTTGTCGGTCAAAAAGAGGGCGAGGGACCGTTGGGGGAGTATTTTGACCGGGTCATCGATGACCCGATGGCAGGCCAGAATACATGGGAGGAAGCTGAAAGCGAAATGCAGCGGCAGCTTGTGGATGAACTTCTTATTAAGGGCGGACTTCAGGCAAAAGAAATCAGATATTTTTTCGCGGGTGACCTGTTGGGTCAGCTGATCGCGACATCATTCGGGATATCCGGGTTTGAGGTGCCTGTATTCGGGCTGTACGGTGCGTGTTCCACAATGGGGGAAGCGTTATCTTTAGCAGCAATGACCGTCTCCGCCGGATACGCAGACAATGTGATTGCCATGACATCGAGTCATTTCGGAAGTGCCGAGAAACAATTCAGGTTCCCGTTAGATTATGGTAATCAGAGACCGCTTTGTGCGACATGGACGGTGACAGGGGCCGGGGGAGTAATCTTGTCGGCATCCGGAGAGTCGGACATATGTGTCAGCGGAATAACGACAGGCAGAATTGTGGATTACGGAATACAGGATTCATTCAATATGGGAGCCGCGATGGCTCCGGCAGCATGTGATGTAATATACAATCACTTAATGGACTTTGAACGCAGGCCGGAAGACTATGATGCAATCTATACCGGAGATTTGGGAAGTGTGGGACAGACCATCCTTATTGACCTTATGGACAAGCGCGGATTTGATATAAGCAAGGTACATCATGACTGCGGAGTGGAAATTTATGATGCCGGTACGCAGGACACGCATGCGGGAGGAAGCGGATGCGGGTGCAGTGCCGCAACGCTTTCGGCGCAGATATTAAGGCGCATCAGGGAAGGCGAATACAGCAGGGTATTATTCGTGCCGACGGGTGCGCTTCTGTCCGCTATCAGCTTTAACGAGGGCAAGACAGTGCCGGGCATTGCACATGCGGTAGTTATCGAGAAAATCGACAGAGGGGGAGAAAAGTAATGGACTATGTTCTGGCATTTGTAACAGGCGGTGCGATATGTGCGCTGGTGCAGCTGTTAATGGAAAAAACAAAGCTCATGCCGGGAAGGATAATGGTGCTGTTGGTATGTACCGGTGCCGTCATCTCGGCAATAGGCTTGTATGAACCGTTTTCCGAATGGGCGGGAGCGGGAGCGAATGTGCCGTTACTCGGTTTCGGAAACGTTCTTTTTAAAGGCGTGAAGGAAGCAGTCGACATGCAGGGCTTCTTAGGAATCTTCCTCGGCGGATTCAAAGCCGGAGCCGCAGGAATAAGCGGGGCGTTGATATTCGGTTACATTGCGTCGCTGCTAGTGAATCCGAGGATGAAAAAATAGTATAAACCGTATAAATATTCAAAAAAATGCTGGAAATCGGGCAGTAATTGTAGTACGATAGAATCTAAAGAAATTCAGTGCCTTAGAAATTGGCAGCAGCTGAAGATAAGAAAGGAAAGATTCTCATGGAAAAGAAGAACATTGACTGGTCAAATCTTGGTTTTGGATACGTTAAGACTGATAAGAGATTTGTATCAAATTATAAGAATGGGGCATGGGATGAAGGAGCGCTTATCGAGGATGATACAGTTACCATCAGCGAGTGTGCCGGAGTTTTACAGTATGCCCAGACAGTATTTGAAGGACTTAAGGCCTATACGACCGAGAAGGGACAGATTGTCATTTTCAGACCGGATCTCAACGGTGAGAGACTTGAGCAGTCAGCAGCACGTCTTGAGATGCCTATATACCCTAAAGACAAATTTGTTGAAGCAGTAGAAGCAACAGTTAAAGCCAACGATGCATATGTTCCTCCTTACGGAACAGGTGCTACATTATATATTCGCCCGTATATGTTCGGAACTAACGCGGTAATCGGAGTTAAGCCGGCGGATGAATACCAGTTCAGAGTATTTACCACACCTGTAGGACCGTACTTTAAGGGCGGCGCCAAGCCTATTACAATCAAGGTTTCTGATTTTGACCGTGCGGCACCTCACGGAACAGGCCATATCAAAGCAGGACTTAATTATGCGATGAGCCTTCATGCAATTGTTACTGCACATAAGGAAGGCTATGACGAGAATTTATACCTTGACCCGGCTACAAGAACCAAGGTTGAGGAGACCGGAGGAGCTAACTTCATCTTCGTTACCAAGGACAATACGGTTGTAGTACCTAAGTCACCAAGTATCCTTCCGTCAATTACCCGTCGTTCACTTGTATATGTTGCAAGCGAGTACCTCGGACTTAAGGTTGAGGAGAGAGAAGTTCTTTTCTCAGAGGTTAAGGATTTTGCAGAGGCTGGTCTTTGCGGAACGGCAGCGGTTATCTCACCTATCGGTAAGATCGTTGACCACGGTAAGGAAATCGCACTTCCGAGCGGAATGGAGAGCATGGGAACTGTTACCAAGAAACTTTACGATACACTCACAGGAATCCAGATGGGACGCATCGAGGCTCCTAAGGGCTGGATCAGGGTAATAGAGTAATGAACCCGGCATCATTATTTAAGCTCAAGGGCTTATGGGAAAAATTTACCGCAAGACATCCGAAGTTTCCGGCTTTTATTCAGGCAGCGGGCAATGGAATGATGAATGACGGCACGATAGTCGATATTACGATAACGGCTCCGGACGGCCGCCGCATCAGTACGAATGTCAAATTGTGTGAAGAGGATCTTGAACTTTTCCGCCAGTTAAAATAGCATATATTAAGAGCATTTATCGTGCATTATGCATGGTAAATGCTCTTTTTAATAACTGATTAATTTCCTTACAAATGCAGCAATAGCGGCGATAAGGAAATGTTTCTTTTATTTGTGTCTGTTATTCTTTAATTATGCACTTCGCATTTCTTGTTCAGATATTCTTCGGTAATGGCATATTTCTCATCGCCGATCGTGAAAGAGTTTTTGTTAAAACTTGAATAATCTTTAATGATACGTATCACAGATGAATAGCTCGGACAGTTATTTCCTGCAATTTCACCTGAAGTGGCGCAGATATCCACTTTGGTATGGACATTGCATGCTGTTGTAGGTTCTGTTCCGGATTCAAAATATTCTGTCTCAACCCTGTTTCCGCGCGGATCGGAATCGCACAGACCGTCAACGGCAAGAAGACCTGAGTCCTTGCAGACTTTAACGGCGGAGATGCTGGTCGGCTTAAGCGGTTCGGAACAGTCAACATCTTTGTTGGCTTCCACGAGGACTTCCTTCCATATTCTCATATATGGGAAGCCTGCTTCCTTAGGAAAGGACTTGTTGCTGTCGTAACCGGCCCAGACGCCAACGGTATAGTTGCCGGAAAAACCAATAGCCCACTTATCGAAGTCATTCTGTGAAGTACCGGACTTACCGCTTACATACATATCGGTAGGGAAACCCAGGTTACGGAGTGTACCGCTTGTAACAACCGTGTGCAGTGCACTGGTCATAAGCCATGCGGTCGATTCCCTTATAACTTGTGTCGATTCGTTTTCAGTGTTATCAAGGATTACATTACCATCATGGTCGAGCACCTTGGTATAAAGTTTAGGTTTTACATAAACACCCTTGTTGGCGAATGTGGTATATGCCGCCGTCATTTCGAGGTTGGTAACGCTGCAGGTACCGAGCGCGATAGGAAGGTAATTGTCGGCATCCGTAAGAGTGGTAATACCGTAATTCTTAAGATACGAGATACCGGTTGAGATTCCTATGTCGTTAAGTGTCTTGACTGCCGGTACGTTTCGTGATTCGGCAAGTGCCTGTCTGACAGTTACATAACCCTTATATTTGTCGTCACTGTTTTTGATGATTTGTCCCGTGCTGTAGTAATAAGGAACGTCGTCTATTACGGTTGCGAGTGAATAACCGCATATATCAAGAGCCGGGCTGTATACGATAAGCGGCTTGATAGTGGAACCTGCCTGACGCTCGGAACTTGTGGCACGGTTAAGCGTGAGGCTTTCGGTCTTGTCACCCCGGCCTCCGATGATAACTCTTACTTCGCCGGTGCCGTTCTCTATAACCGTAAGTGAGGTCTGCGGCTGCATTGTGTAAGTAATTGTCTCACTTCCGTTGATTATTTCACCGCCGGTCTGCTCAAGAACATGATTTTTGTATTCTTCGGCATATTTGTCGGCGTCCTCGGTGGATGAAAACATAAGCTCAAAATCAGAGCCGTATTTTTCTTTAAGATATTTTAACATGCTTGATTCCGTGTAACTTGACAGGTTGTCAAACTGATCACGCACCTGAAAACGATATGTTATCGCATAAGACACATACTGATTCCAGATGTTCGGGTCATTTATAACACTTTCGGCATAATCCTGAAGTTCGGAGTCCTCACATGAATAAATGGAGAGTCCGCCACGGTATACAAGGTTATAAGCCTGTGTATAAGTATATCCTTTCTGCGCCATCAGGTCTTCCATAACATCCTGCACAAGTGCATCGGTATAATATGAATATGCCTTGCTTGCCGCAGCCGAACTATGGATATTCTGGATGCGGGCATATACACCATCAGCGAGAGCTTCATCATATTCGGCTTTAGTGATCAGCTTCTGTTCATACATATATTTAAGGACCGTGTTACGGCGCTCTGCGTTCTTGTCCGGATGCCTTACCGGATTATATTTGGATGGGTTCTGCGTAATGGCAGCAATTACCGAACTCTCCGAAATTGTAAGTTCTGATACATCTTTATTAAAATAATTACGCGCGGCAGACTGCACACCGAGGTTATTATTGCCGAGGTTAATGGTATTAAGATAATTCTCAAGGATGAGCTTCTTGTTGTCTACATTCTCCTCAAGCTTGAGTGCCAGATACTGCTCTTGAATCTTACGCTTTATTTTGCCGGAAAGACTGCTCTCGTTACCGCCGGAGAACACGCTGTTCTTGATAAGCTGCTGTGTTATCGTGCTGGCACCCTGCGTTGACTTGAAACCGCTTATAACACCCTGATAAACGGCACGCATGATACCCTTCGCATCGATTCCGTTATGCTCATAGAATCGTTCGTCCTCGATTGCGATAAATGCATTCTGCAGACATTCCGGAATCTCATCTATCGTCACATAGATACGGTTGGCACCGGAAGCGACGAGAGTCTCTGTCTGGTTACCATTATGATCATATACCGTGGTCTTGTACTGTGATGGCGTAACGTCGTTAAGTGTGATATCGGGTGCTGTCTCGATAAGACCGGTAAATGCTCCGGCTCCCATGCATCCGACTGAAATTGCACCGAATACAAACAGGATAACGATAAATTTAAATGTATATACCAATGCTTTCGTGCCCATTTTTATACGGTGAGACGAGAGCATTTTCTGTTTCTGCTTGATGCTGTCACTACTGAAATTCATATATTCCGTCCTTTCAACAATCGTTCAATTCAGTATATCAAATTATTGCCAATAAATAAAGAAAAAAAGCCTAAATGTAACAAAAACTTAACATTTGTATAAAGATATATGATATACTTATGGACAGTTGACAGGAGGTTTTTATGACAGGATTAATTACGGTCAGAAATGGCGGAGAGGGCTGTTATGAAGAGAAAAAATCCCGATTTCTTGCCACAGTATACAGCGTTGAAAGCGATGAACAGGCAGCTTCGTATATAGAGGCGGCGCGAAGAAAATATTGGGATGCAAGGCATAACTGTTATGCATTTGTCATAGGTAGTAATAATGAAACGACGCGCTGCAGTGATGACGGTGAACCATCCGGGACTGCCGGAAAGCCGATACTTGAAGTTATCACGCGTGCCGGGATACATAACTGCCTGATAATTGTGACGAGATATTTCGGCGGAACGCTTTTGGGGACCGGAGGCCTTGTGAGGGCATACACAGCTGCCGCAAAGGATGCGCTTGCAACGTCGGAGCTTATAATGCTCGTGCCGGGCGTCAGATATATTATTACTACCGATTATACGGATGAGGGTAAAATAAGGCGTTCGCTGCCTGAATATGACGGTGTTATCGAAGATGTCGGATATTCGGCTGATGTTGCGATGAAAGTCCATATTAAATCTGAATACAGCAAGGCTTTTATGGATAGAATTACGGAAATAACAGGCGGCAGGGCCGTTGTTAAGGAAGACGGTACCCTGCCGGTTGAAATTCCGTATATAATTGAATGATTATTTTTCTTTAGATGTGATTTTGGACACAATAAATGGGAAAACAGCCACTACCCAGATTACAACAATTATGTAACGGATTATATTGACAGGAACAGAATCCGGGCCGATAAGCTTAAGTCCCTGCTTGAAAGCGAGTGAAGTAGCCAGACCGGCGATGACTTTAATAATCTGTCCCCATACCGTCCTGACGGAACGCGGGTCATAATGGATGAATTCCTTTTCGAGAAACCAGCCTATTCCGAACCCTATACCGGCACCGGCAGCCTTGAAGCCGTCCATAGCCAGTTCTGTGGTGGATTTACCGGATGACACCACATAGCTGCTGTAAATGATGAGCGCAATGGATATGACCTCGGTGAGGATGAACACTATTACATTGGCTTTATCGTTGGATGATATGCGGTCATAGAGAAGGCTTACGGCGGCTGAGGTGACAATTGTTATTGCAAAAGCGGTTATGACGTCCTGGGGCGTATGGCATCCGAGGTACATTCTTGAGAACATCACGGCGGCAATTATTACAAGGCTTACGACGTAAAACCAGCTTTTCTTTATATGAAATGCAATCGAACTGAACAATCCGGTCACACCCTGGGTATGTCCGCTCGGAAACGAATAACCGGTTGCTGCCTTACGCGCCGATTCCACACAGGTAAGCCTTGAATCCCTTACCCACGGCCTTTCGACACGGCAGGCTATCTTGGCACCTTGTACGAGAAGTCCCGATATGAAATAAGTGAAGCAGAGCTTGTAAGCAAAATCCTTATTGATGCACCAGTATATGATGCAGAGCGCGGCTATAACTATTAATTCGCCGCCAAGGTTTGTAATTATTGACATTATGGTATCCAGAACCGGATTGCGCAGATTCTGGAGAGTATACAGAAAATCCATAAATGCTCCTTTCATCAGGTGATTTTATTGATAAAAACATTATAGCACAAGATGCATCCACTTATAAATATAGTATTTATTTTTTGGTAAAAATATGGTAAAATAATTATCTAAATAGTTAACAACTAAACTATAATATATTACATGGAGGGGCACATGAAAATTACTTTTATCGGAGCTGACCACGAAGTTACCGGCAGCTGCCATGTTATTCAGGCCTGCGACAAGAACATACTTATTGACTGCGGAATGGAGCAGGGAACCGACGATTATGAGAATCAGGAACTTCCCATGAATGTGCCGGATATTGATTATGTGCTTTTGACACATGCGCATATAGATCATTCGGGACTTCTCCCGCTTCTTTATGCCAGAGGATTCAGAGGCTCTATTTTTGCAACAGAGGCAACAGTTGATTTATGCCGTATCATGCTCAAGGATTCGGCACATATTCAGGAAACGGAGGCTGAATGGAAGAACAGGAAGGCTAAGCGTGCCGGAAAAGAACTGGTTGAGCCTATGTATACCCTTAATGACGCAGAAGGTGTACTTGAATTTCTTGTACCTTGCAATTATGATGATAAGATTGAACTGGCACCGGGCATAGATGTAAGGTTTTCGGATGCAGGACATCTGCTTGGGTCAGCAAGCATTGAGATGTGGATAACCGAAGGTCCGTATACCAGAAAAATAGTATTCTCCGGCGATATCGGCAATGTAAACAGACCGATAATCAAGGATCCGAAGTATATAACGGAAGCAGACTATGTTGTTATGGAATCCACATACGGAGACCGTTATCATAATGCATCGGTCGACTATGTAAAGGTACTTGCCGAAATTACACAGAGAACCTTTGACAGGGGCGGCAATGTGGTCATTCCTTCTTTTGCAGTCGGAAGAACACAGGAGATGCTGTATTATTTCAGATGCATTAAGAAAGAAAATATGATACACGGACATGATGGATTCCAGGTATATGTCGACAGCCCGCTTGCGGTTGAGGCTACACAGGTTTTTAACCGCAACAGGGAATGCTGCTTTGATGAAGAAGCGATGAAACTTGTTGCACAGGGTATTAACCCGTTGCAGTTTCCGGGACTTATGCTTTCGGTTACGAGTAACGACTCAAAGGCAATTAATTTTGACAACAGGCCTAAGGTTATCATATCGGCGTCGGGAATGTGTGAAGCCGGACGTATAAGACATCACCTTAAACATAATCTCTGGCGCAAAGAGAGTACGATCGTGTTTGTGGGATATCAGGCCAACGGAACGCTTGGACGCGCACTTCTCGAAGGGGCATCCGAGGTAAAGCTTTTCGGGGAAACGATAGATGTGGAAGCGGAAATTGTGAAACTTGAAGGCGTAAGCGGTCATGCCGATAAGGCCGGGCTTATTAAGTGGATAGAGGCATTTGATCCGAAACCGTCCAAGGTGTTTGTTGTACACGGTGAAAGTGACGTATGCGAAGGATTCACGAAGTGTCTTATAGATGAGCACGGACTGGATGCGGTTGCACCTTTCAGCGGATGCAGTTATAATCTTATTGACGGAACATGTATACGCGAAGGTGTAGGCGAGCGTAAGGTTAAACCGGTTGTCAGAAAGGCTTCGGATGTGTTTGAACGTCTTGTGGCAGCGGGCAGAAGACTTATGACTGTTATAAGACATAATGAAGGCGGCGCTAACAAGGATCTTGCAAAGTTTGCCGACCAGATTAATTCCATTTGTGATAAATGGGACAGATAAAATTATTCGGAGGTTTATATGCCAAAGTTTTATGAAGATAAGGAACTTAAGCGTCTGCAATCGATGGAGATGGGGATTCTTAAGGATTTCATGAAAATATGCGATGAGAACGGGTTACGCTATTTTGGAGTGGCCGGAACCGGAATAGGTGCAATAAGGCATGGCGGATTCATTCCGTGGGATGACGATATTGATATTGCGCTTCCGCGCGAGGATTATGAGAAGTTCATTAAACTGGTTGAAGAAAAGATGGACGATAAATATTACGTCCTGAATGCCGAACATAATCCGAATTTTCCTCTTATGACAACAAGGCTGTGCATACGTGGCACGAAGTTTGTGGAAAATGCTCTTAAGAATATCAATTGTGATCTGGGTATTTTCCTCGATATATATGCATACGACAATTATCCGGACAATGATTTTCTGTTTTTTATTCAGAAATGGAGAGCGTGGTTTTTCTCAAAACTTCTTATATTAAGAAGCATACCTGAACCGGTTATATTCCAGACAGGATTTCTGGGCGCGGTCATTAAGGCGATATGCAGGTTTGTGCATCATGCGATGGTATTCTTAAGAATCGATAAGAAGGCATTATACAGAAAATGTAAATCGATATGCACCATGTACAATAATACCGAGACTAAGAGGTTCGGATACCCGTGTGATACTGACGCGAATACCAATATGCTGTATAAACGCAGAACGTTTCCGTGCAGAAAATGGAAGTTTGAAGATGTGGAACTTAATTTCCCGAGGGATATGAAGGGAATGCTGCGTAATTTCTTTGGCGATACTTATATGCAGCTTCCGCCGGTTGAGAAACGTAAGACACATTTTCCTTATATACTTGATTTCGGTGATGGCGAAAGAATAATTAACGATTAGTTTTTTTACAGAGGTGGGCAATGAAAAAATTACTATTTGTTTATAATTCACATTCAGGCAAAGGGCTTATCAAAAATAAGCTTATGGAAATAATTGATATTTTTACCCGGAACGGATATATGGTTACCGCATATCCGACGCAGCACGCGATGGACGGGTATGACCGGGTATGTGAGGCTGACGGGTTATATGATATGATAGTGTGCAGCGGCGGAGACGGTACTCTTAATGAGGTTATCTCGGCTATGATGACACATATCAATGAACGTCCGGTTCTGGGATATATACCGGCGGGTTCCACAAATGATTTTGCATCGACACTCGGTATTCCGAAGAATATGATTAAGGCAGCAGCGAAGATTTCAGATGGAAAAGTTATGTCATATGATATAGGCGTTATGAACGGAAGGTACTTCAATTATGTAGCTGCTTTCGGATTATTTACTGATGTTTCATATAAGACGCCTCAGAATGTCAAAAATGTTCTGGGACACCAGGCGTATGTATTTGAGAGCCTTAAGAGCCTTTCCAATATAAAGTCCTATTATCTCGCGATACATTGCAATGAAATAGAAATGAAAGGAAGTTATATATATGGTATGATTTCCAATTCGCGCTCGGTTGGCGGAGTGAAGGACATATGCGGTAAGGACGTGGAACTCGATGACGGACTCTTTGAAGTGACTCTGGTTAAAGAACCTGTTTCTCCGCTTGAATTACAGCAGATAGTGGCGGGACTTTTGTCAAAAAACCAGAAAAGCCCTATGGTTGAGCGCTTTAAGACGGACAGGATTGTGATAGAGAGTGATAAGGCTGTCGAATGGACTGTTGACGGTGAGAACGGAGACGCCCATCAGAGAGTTGAGATATCGGTTGTCAATAAAGCGATAGATATCATGGTATAATATCATTTATCTGCGTCAAGGATTTCATCTATTTTATCGGAATAATAATCAATCAATAATTCGGTGACCATGGAGTAGCGTACATCGCCTTCAGTGTCACCGTTTAATTTTATGTAAGTATCGTTGGCCGACTGGACAGCATCATTAAGGCTTCCTCCAAACATATTTCCGGCCTCTCTCCAATATTTTCCCTGTGCGTTTAAATCGGTGATCACACCACGGTCAAGTGTGCTTATGAGCTCACTGTAATGTTCGGAGGAGAGATTATTGTATAATTCATTCATTACATATATAAGCATTTCTACGCTTGCGCTGTATCTGAGAGATTCACTATCGGAAGCCATACATGCGGCATAACCGATGAAATTGGCCTCATCCTCGTGTATAAAACCGCTTAAGTGAGCCAGTTCATGGCAGATGGTGTGCGGTATATCAATATCCGGAATGTCGGAATTATAGTTGGCCTCCATTGTGAAAGGCGAATAGAAGCCTTCCATGCCGGTGGCGGACATCAGTTTTGAAGCAAGAATCGGTTTAGCGTGCGGGTAATAATCTGTCATAAAAGGATAACTCTGCCTTACGGCATGCATTGCATCAACGCATAACTCATTGACATCAAGGCTGCCGGTGGTGAATACGCCGTTGCTGTCACGTTCCACTTTATCTGATAAATCAGCTGCATCGTCCGCAATTATTTTAAAGAGAGCGGCAAGCTCATCCACGCTGTGCGCCTCAAGTTCCATATTGGCACACACAGTAAAGGAAAGCCTATGATATAGTATAGTACAGTTGAAACTCAGTATAAGCAGGCATACCATAACAATGCAGGCAAGATTCAGAAGATATTTCTTCAGCCTGTATGTGAAAAAACAAATCGAAGCCTTGCTGTGGTTATGTGCAAGCGTAATTATAAGACGGACTATGGCATATATTACAATGACGGCTGCCACATATATAAGAATCTCTATTATGGAAAACGGTGCAAGAGAGCTTACGGCTCCCATAACTTTGACAACATTAGGATATACGGCCGTGCAATATGCCTGCGCAAAAACCGTACTCACACGGAACATTATGTTTATGGATATAAGTGCCGTAAGAAGTACCGACAACACAATGATATATCTCTTGTAATTGATAAATTTTAATTCTTTAGGTCCTGATTTCTTCATTATGATTAACTCTCCGTAATATTATGTATATATTTTACATTCTATAAGCCTTCCGTTCAATAAAATTAATCAAAAAAACATAAATCCTTAATAATTATAAGTAATATTGGCACAGAAAAGTGGTTTTGGAACAGAATGACATTATTATGTTAAGAAAAATAAGCATAACGTGATGGTGGGAAACGAATTTTAATGAAAAAATAACCAAACAATTCATAAATTAGTCAGATAAATAAGCATAGTATTGCAAAAAGTCAAATAATCAGACAATTTACAAAAAAATCCTGTTTACAACCGGAAAAAACGGTAGTATATTACAGATATTCAATTTTTGGAAAGGACAGGGAAGAATGATTTACGATAACACACACAACGACGGATTGTATAATCCACAGTTTGAACATGATAACTGTGGTATCGGTGCAATCGTTAATATCAAGGGAATCAAGACTCACAAGACGGTTGAGAACGCACTCAGCATTGTGGAGAATCTTGAACACCGTGCAGGAAAGGATGCCGAAGGCAAGACCGGTGACGGTGTCGGCATCATGCTTCAGATATCCCATAAATTTTTCTCCAAGGCATGCAAGCAGCTTGGAATAGATATCGGCGGCGAACGTGAATACGGCGTCGGGATGTTCTTTTTTCCACAGGACGAGTTAAAAAGAAAACAGGCCATGAAGATGTTTGAAAACATCGTGGAGAAGGAAAATCTTGAATTTCTCGGCTGGAGAGAAGTTCCGATAAGACCCGAGGTGCTCGGCAGCAAGGCGATTGAAGTTATGCCTTCTATCGTACAGTGTTTTATTAAGAAACCTGAGGACTGCGAGAAAGGACTTCCTTTCGACAGAAAGCTTTATATAGTGAGAAAGGTTTTTGAACAGAGTAATGACGATACTTATGTCGTATCTCTTTCAAGCAGAACAATAGTATATAAGGGAATGTTCTTAGTCAACCAGCTCAGAACTTTCTTCCCGGATCTTTGCAGCAAGGATTATGAATCGGCGATTGCGACGGTACATTCAAGATTCAGCACGAATACCAATCCAAGCTGGAGAAGAGCTCATCCTAACAGATTTATCGTACACAACGGCGAAATTAATACAATCAAAGGCAATGCCGATAAGATGCTTGCCCGCGAGGAAAATATGAAGAGCAAGTATTTTGAAGGCAGTATGCATAAGGTTATCCCGGTAGTCAATACCGAGGGTTCAGATTCGGCAATGCTTGATAACACACTTGAATTTCTCGTAATGAGCGGAATGGATCTGCCGCTTGCGGTTATGATCACGATTCCTGAGCCTTGGATGAATAATAAGCTTATAAGCCTTGAGAAGAGGGATTTCTATCAGTACTATGCGACCATGATGGAGCCGTGGGACGGACCCGCATCAATTCTTTTCTCGGACGGTGATGTTATGGGCGCCGTACTTGACCGTAACGGACTCAGACCTTCACGTTATTATATTACCAATGATGATTACCTTGTCCTTTCATCGGAGGTCGGTGTTCTTGACATTGATCCATCCAACATCAGGATTAAAGAGAGACTTCATCCGGGCAAGATGCTTCTTGTAGATACTGTTGAGGGAAGGGTCATCGATGATGAAGAACTTAAGAACAGATATGCTACAAGAAAACCTTACGGCGAATGGCTCGATAACAATCTTGTAATGCTGCGTGACCTTAAGATTCCTAACAAAAAAGCTATCGAATATGATAAGACGGAGCGCGCAAGACTTCAGAAGGCATTCGGATACACATATGAGGATTTTTACTCAGCAATACTTAATATGGCCAAGAATGGTTCGGAGCCGATTGCGGCAATGGGTGTTGACACGCCGTTAGCACCGATTTCCAAACAGAGACCGTCTTTGTTTGAGTATTTTAAACAGCTTTTTGCCCAGGTTACTAACCCGCCTATTGATGCGCTTCGTGAGAAAATAGTCACCGCAACATCCGTATATATAGGTAAAGATGGAAATATCCTTGAGGAGAAGGCAGAGAACTGTCATGTACTCAGGGTTGACAATCCGATACTTACCAACATGGATTTATTAAAAATTAAAAATATGGATAAGGAAGGTTTCAAAGTCGCTGAAATTCCTATCACATATTATAAGAATACATCTCTTGAGAAAGCTATTGACAGAATGTTTGTTGAAGCCGACAGGGCGCACGGAGACGGAGCCAACATCATTATTCTCACTGACCGCGGAGTTGATGACAACAGAGTTGCAATTCCTTCGCTCCTTGCAGTGGCAGCAATGAACCAGCATCTTGTCGTTACCAAGAAAAAGACCAGCGTTGCCCTTATTCTTGAAAGCGGTGAGCCGAGAACGGTACATCATTTTGCAACACTTCTCGGATATGGTGCATGTGCAATTAACCCGTATCTTGCACAGGATACTATCAAAGAACTTATTAATATAGGTATTCTTGACAAGGATTATTATGCAGCTGTTGAGGATTACAATAAGGCGATACTTACAGGAATCGTCAAGATTGCATCCAAAATGGGTATATCCACAATACAGTCATATGAAGGCTCTAAGATTTTTGAGGCAATAGGTATTGCTCCGGAAGTTATTGATAAATATTTTACCGGAACGGTCAGCAGAATCGGAGGCATCACACTTAAGGATATCGAGGAAGATGTCAATGTGAGACACAGCCGTGCATTTGATCCGCTCGGACTTACGGCAGACGAGACATTCGACAGCGTGGGAAGCCATAAATTAAGAAGCGGAAAGGAAGAACATCTGTACAATCCGCAGACAATACATCTTCTCCAGCTTGCAGCCCGCAACGGCGACTATGAGACATTTAAGGAATATTCACATCTTATTAATGAAGAGATGGATCCTGTCACATTAAGAGGCTGCATGGATTTCAAATTTCCGGAGAAAGGCGTTCCGATTGAAGAAGTTGAGAGCGTTGACTCTATAGTAAAGAGATTTAAGACCGGTGCCATGTCATACGGTTCGATTTCGCAGGAAGCACACGAAACTCTCGCAATCGCGATGAACACACTTCACGGAAAATCTAACAGCGGTGAGGGCGGAGAGAGCATTGAGAGACTTACAGTCGGCCCTGACGGGCTTAACAAGTGTTCCGCAATCAAGCAGGTTGCATCCGGACGTTTCGGTGTTACATCAAGATATCTTGTAAGTGCCAACGAAATCCAGATTAAAATGGCACAGGGTGCTAAGCCGGGAGAGGGCGGACACCTTCCGGGCGGCAAAGTATACCCGTGGATTGCCAAGACAAGGCTTTCAACTCCGGGTGTAAGTCTTATCTCACCGCCGCCTCATCACGACATATATTCGATCGAAGATCTGGCGCAGCTTATATATGATCTGAAAAATGCCAACAATCAGGCGAGAATTTCTGTCAAGCTGGTATCGGAGGCCGGAGTCGGAACGGTAGCGGCAGGTGTTGCCAAAGCCGGTGCACAGGTAATCCTTATATCCGGTTATGACGGAGGAACAGGTGCAGCACCGGGAAGCTCGATTCACAATGCCGGACTTCCGTGGGAACTTGGACTTGCTGAGACGCACAGAACTCTTATTATGAATAATCTTCGTAACAAGGTGATTGTTGAGACAGATGGCAAGCTTATGAATGGCCGTGATGTCGCTATAGCATGTCTCCTCGGAGCAGAAGAATTCGGATTTGCAACAGCACCGCTTGTAACACTCGGATGTGTTATGATGCGTGTATGTAATCTTGATACATGCCCGGTCGGCGTCGCAACACAGAATCCTGAACTCAGAAAGAGATTTGCAGGTAAACCTGAGTATGTAATCAATTTTATGAGGTTTGTTGCAGAAGAACTTCGTGAATATATGGCAAAACTCGGATTCAGAACACTTGATGAGATGTGCGGAAGAACAGATATGCTTTTCCAGAAAAAAGACGGAAGTGCTAAACGCCACGGTAAAATAGATTTGTCAGCCATCCTTGATAATCCGTATGCCGGAGTAGAAAAGATGGAATATTACAACAAGCATGTGTATGATTTTAAACTCGACAAGACGCTCGACGAAACCGTTCTTATTAAAGAACTTATGCCTTCTCTTAAGAAAAAGCAGAAGAAGAGCATTGAACTTGATGTAACCAATGTAAACAGCCGTGCTTTCGGTACAATGTTCGGTTCTGAAATAACAAGACTTTATACTGACGGGCTTGATGAGGATACTTATACAATAAGATGTAACGGCAACGGTGGACAGAGCTTTGGTGCTTTTATTCCTAAGGGACTTACAATAGAACTTGTCGGAGATTCCAACGATTACTTTGGTAAGGGCCTTTCGGGCGGCAAGCTTATCGTATACCCGCCTAAGAGTTCGGATTTCAAATATGATGAAAATATAATTATCGGTAATGTCGCTCTTTACGGTGCTACAAGCGGTGAGGCGTACATTAACGGTGTTGCCGGCGAACGTTTCTGCGTCCGTAACTCAGGCGCCACAGCGGTAGTCGAGGGCGTCGGCGAGCATGGATGTGAATATATGACCGGCGGCCGCGTGGTAGTTCTCGGTAAGACCGGAAAGAACTTTGCAGCCGGTATGAGCGGCGGTATCGCTTATATTCTGGATGAGGATAATAAATTATATCTCAACCTTAACAAGGAGCTTATAAGTTCCGAAGAAGTTACGGATAAATATGATGTCCTTGAACTTAAACAGATGATACAGAAACATGTGGCATATACCAATTCCGAAAAAGGCAAGCATATTCTTGATAACTTCAGTGAATATCTTCCTAAATTTAAGAAAATAATGCCACATGATTATAAGAAGATGCTTAATCAGATAGTCCAGATGGAAGAAAAAGGACTTTCAAGCGAACAGGCACAGATAGAAGCGTTCTACGCGCTTAAGAAATAGGAAAGGAGGAAGACAGATATGGGAAAACCAACAGGATTTATGGATTATGAAAGAGTTGACAGCGAGGCAGTTACGCCAACTCAGAGAATTAAGAATTTTAATGAGTTTCACAAGGCACTTCCTCTCGAAAAACAGTGTGAACAGGCCGCCAGATGTATGGACTGCGGTGTGCCGTTCTGCCAGTCGGGCAAGATGCTTAAGGGTATGATAAGCGGATGTCCGCTTAACAACCTGATTCCGGAGTGGAATGAACTTCTTTACATCGGTAATTATAAAAGGGCATATCACAGACTTGCCAAGACGAGCAATTTCCCTGAATTTACGTCAAGGGTCTGCCCGGCACTTTGTGAGAAGGCTTGTACATGCGGACTTAACGGTGATGCCGTAAGTACGAAAGAAAACGAGAAAACAATTATAGAATATGCTTTTGAACACGGTTATGTCGAACCGGAAATTCCGGCAGTCCGTACAGGCAAAAAAGTCGCTGTCATAGGTTCGGGACCTTCCGGACTTGCAGCAGCGGATCTTCTTAATATGCGCGGACACAGTGTTACTGTATATGAGAGAGCAGACCGTGTCGGAGGCCTCCTTATGTACGGCATCCCGAATATGAAACTCGAAAAATGGGTTGTTGACCGCCGTGTTGAGCATCTTAAAGCAGAGGGCGTTGAATTTATTACCAATGCAGATGTCGGCAGAAATGTCAAAGCACAGACACTCATTAAGGATTATGATGCCATTGTGCTTGCCTGCGGTGCCGCTAATCCCCGTGATATCAAGGCGGAAGGCCGCGATGCCAACGGTATCTATTTTGCGGTCGATTATCTCAAATCAGTAACCAAGAGCCTTCTTGATTCTGATTTTAAGGACAAGAAATACATCGACCCTAAGGATAAAAATGTCGTTGTTATCGGTGGTGGAGATACCGGCAACGATTGTGTCGGCACATCAATCCGTCTCGGCTGTAAATCAATCACACAGCTTGAGATGATGCCTAAGGCTCCGGATGAGCGTGCTGCGAATAACCCATGGCCGCAGTGGCCGAAGGTTTGCAAGACTGATTATGGTCAGGAGGAGGCCATTGCCGTATTCGGACACGACCCGAGAATTTATCAGACGACGGTCAAGGAATTTGTTAAGGACAAAAACGGCAATCTCAAGAAACTGGTATGTGTTAAGCTGGAATCTAAGAAAGATGAGAAAACCGGACGTTTTATGATGGCAGAGGTCGCCGGAAGTGAGTTTGAGCTTCCTTGCGAGATGGTTCTTATCGCGGCAGGATTTCTCGGAAGCCAGAAATATGTAACAGACGCATTCGGCGTGGAAGTGGATGCCCGTACCAACGTCAAAACCGCTCCTGATGCTTTTGCAACAAGTGTCCCTAAGGTTTTTGCGGCAGGCGACATGCATATCGGACAGTCGCTTGTGGTACGTGCGATAAGACAGGGTCGTGACGTGGCCAAAGAGGTTGATAAATACCTTATGGGTTACACTAATCTTGAGTAGTGTTCATTTCAACAAAATCAATAACTTTGAACCCGCATCCGGTATACAGGCCGAATGCGGGTTTATTATTATCCGCAACCTGGAGAAGTATCTCCCTCCCGCCGGGAATTATGTCTTCAAGTACACTGTACATCATTTCGCGCGCGTATCCTTTACCTCTGTATTCAGGTTCTATATATACACCGAATATATTCACTGTCCGCTTCTCTTCATATATTGATATCGAACCGATTTCCGTATCGCCAATTGAAAAAAAGTAAGTACTTTCAATCCCCCCGTCTTTGTCCGGCTCCATGCTTTCGATTTCACACTCAAGAAAGGTACAACAATGTGGCAGCGGCTCTTTACCGCAATATTTCATAAGACATTCTTTGTAAGTATCTGACATTACAACCTCGAAAAAATAATAAAATAGTCTTGACAAATCAATTGTCCTGTTGTATATTATCACTTGTGACTGTCACAGGTCAATACAAATACATAATACTTTATATGCGCGAGTGGCTCAGTGGTGGAGCGTCTCCTTGCCAAGGAGAAGGTCGCGGGTTCGATCCCCGTCTCGCGCTTTTACTTTGCCCAAAAGTGGTCCGTTATTTAGTGTACAGGAAGGTGGTACATTGCGTAACGGACCTTTCCTTATGCGGTTGACAATTTTTTTGCATTGGATGTATAGTAATGATATCAGGAGGTATTATTATGTTGCGTAAAGTTGCAATACTTGGGGCCGGCGCGGTAGGCTCATATGTTATATGGGGACTTTCGGGCAAAGAAGGAATAGAACTTGGAATTATTGCTGACGGTGAAAGAGCTGCAAGGCTTGTGAAAAAAGGATGCGTGATTAACGGAACGGAATACAGACCGCAGGTGTGGAGCCCGGATGAAGCGGGAGATATTGATTTGCTGGTGGTCGCACTTAAATATGGTGCATTGGAAGGTGCGATTGAAAGTATTAAAAAAGTTACCTCGGATAATACAGTGATAATGAGTCTTATGAATGGTGTTGACAGCGAGGAAATCATAGGCAGAGCGGTCGGCGAAGAACATATGATATATTCTTTGATAAGGGTAGCGTCACATAAGGAAGACAGAGGGTATATTTTTGACCCGGACACAACGATAGGAATTATATTCGGTGAAATTGATAAGACACATGGAAATGACCGCGTGCATGAAATAGAAAAATTATTTGAAGGCACAGGTATTCATTACCGTGCAACGGAATTTATACGTGAAGAGATATGGAGTAAATTTTGTCTTAATGTATGCAATAATCTGCCGCAGGCTGTTGTGGGAGCCGGTGTCGGATGTTATAATGACAGTGAACATATGAGAGCGGTAAGTGATGGATTGCGCAGCGAATTGAAAGCTATAGCGGCGGCAAAAGGAATAGATATGAGTAAAGCTGCCGCCTCGTCTGTACATGGAAGCCCGGTTGCGCCGTCGACATGTTATTCGACATTGCAGGACCTCAATTCCGGCAGGCATACCGAAATAGATATGTTTTCGGGCGTGCTTATGAGAATGGGAAGAGAACTCGGCATTCCCACTCCGTATAATGAATATACATATCATATAATAAAAGCACTTGAAGAGAAAAATGACGGACTTTTTGATTATTCCGGCAGGGATAATGAAATGATATGGTCAAGATAGAAAGCCCGGCAGGAGATGGTAAAATGGAGAAAACAGTTAAAGAATCGATGATTGAACATGTATATGCTGTGAGACCACAGCATCTTAACAGTGCCGGAAGACTTTTTGGCGGCAAATTAATGGAATGGATAGATGAAACGGCAAGTCTTGCGGCCGTAAGGCATGCGGGACACTATGTTGTGACGGCATCGGTTGACAATCTTACTTTTATAAGGGGTGTCAATCAGCATGAAATAGTTGTGCTGGTGGCAAGGCTGACTTATGTCGGAAGAACATCAATGGAAGTCAGGGTTGACACTTATGTCGAGAAACTTGACGGAATGAGGTATCCGGTAAACAGGGCATACCTTACCATGGTAGCAGTGGATGATGATGGGCGGCCATGCGAAGTTCCCTGCCTTAAGACTGAGTCTGTAGGTGAGCAGGCTGAGTGGGAAGCCGGTAAAAAGAGAAGTGAACTGCGGCGCAAGAGAAAAAAAGAGGGCTTTTAAAATCCTTGTATTATTGGTGTTAATGGCTTATAATATATATAAGAATTATATGCATTAAGAGAAAGGCGAGTATATGTACGAGAATTATAAGGTAATTGCTTTGTGCATATCGCATATAAGCGACACCAGACATTACGAATTTATAAGCGAACTTTACAATCACATCAGGGGAACGGATTACAGGCTTTTTATTTACCAGACATGTTCGGATATGTATTGGGATAGTAAGACTTCGACCGGGGAACAGCAGATTTTTGACCTTATGGACTACAATATTATTGATACTGTTGTGATATGGGATGAAGCGTTTTATGACAAAACAATTCCACAGGCGATATGTGATAAGGCGCATAAGAACGGGGTGCCGGTAATCAGTATAGGTGCCAGCAGGAAAGGCTGTTGTAATATTAATTTTGAATACACATCGGGATTCGAGAAGATAGTAAGGCATATAGTTGAAGAGCATGGAATTACCGATATATTTGTGCTGGCGGGGTCTGAGGGAAACAGATATTCAGATGACAGAATTGAGGTATGCCGTAAAGTCCTTTCGGAACATGGCGTTGTTCTTTCGGATGACAGGATCGGATATGGCGATTTCTGGGATGTGCCTACCGAGAGAGTTATTTCAGGATTGATAACGGATAACAGACTGCCGCGAGCTGTTATTTCAATAAATGATGTTATGGCTATCACAGCCTGCAATGTATTGCAGCGTAACGGATACAGTATACCGGAGGATGTGATAGTGACCGGTTTTGACGGACTGGAGGAGGCACTTTGCTGTACGCCTTCAATCACTACATGCGGATGCGACCTGGGAACATTATCGGCATATATAGTCGAATACACTGAGAGAGCTATTGCCGGAGAAGATATATGCGGTGAAATTGAAATTCCGTATATGCTGATGCTTGAAGGATCGTGCGGATGCAATAATGAGAACAAAATAATGAATACCGGACAATTGCTTAAGATGCATAATAGTATTTTCAGGTTATACAGGGAAAACGAACATCTTATGTATGAAATGTCATCAGAGGCAATTACCTGTAAGAACAGACAGGAATTTGTTAAGTATCTTAAGAATTTTAAATTTGAGGATACATGTATCGTTGTCAGCACAGAGTGTTTTGATGATTCGCTTGAGCCGGGCAAGGCGCTTCCGGGAGGGTTCGGGGAAAATATGTATGAGATATATGCTGACGGAACCAAGGTAAGAGAACTACCGGTGCTGATAAAAAAGAAAGATATATTCGCTGATTTTGATAGTATTATGCAGAAAGACAGGCCGGTTATATTTGTTGCGCTTACGTATATGGGCATGTCAATAGGATATACGGGATTTTTCTTTGAAGTGAATACTAAGAATTATTGTATGGTTATGCAGTTTGTGACACTCATAAACACAACACTCAGCGGTTACCGGAATATGCGGTATCTTCAGTATACAGCCCGTGCCATGGAGAATATGTACAAATACGATCATCTTACGGGACTTTATAACAGACATGCATTTTATAATGAATTGCAGAAGATGATGTCTGAACCTTTTATGGAAGATGTCGAATATATGGTTGCGGTAATCGATATGGACGGACTTAAGTATATTAATGATACATATGGCCATCAGGAAGGTGATTTTGCAATAAGTGTGGTAGCGCAGGCCGTTAAGAGTATCCCTGTAAGGGATAAGATTCTGGGACGCTTCGGCGGAGATGAAATGGTTGTATGCCTGCGTGTGGCAGATGCAAGTGAGAAAACAGGCCAGCTGCGGGCTGATATCAGAGGCTATCTTGATTATGTCAACAGAACATCGGACAAGCCATATAAGATTTCGGTCAGCCTCGGAGTGGTAACACATAGTGCTGCAGATTTTGATTTTGACTCACAGCTTAAACTGTCGGATGCTCTTATGTATACAGAGAAGATGAACAAGAAGACCACAGGACGCTGAAATACAAAAATTACACCATATCGCACTAATAATTACTATATACAATATCTGCCTGAAATATTATATTGAAGAAGTGGTAAGGGAAAATAATATTGATTATTTCCTTATAAAAAAGAAAAGGAGTTTTGGAAATGGTATCTAAAAAATTACGTTTCACGGCCCTTCTTCTGGTTCTGGCAATGGTAATTACGGCAATCTGCGGATGCGGTAAGAAATCAGGTACGGGTACAGATGCAAAGGGAGCCGGGGAGAATGAGACGCAGTCGGGCAAGAGCAGCGAATATGCTGATATGACTGCAATTGAGTTTACAAGACTTATGGGTAACGGAATTAACCTTGGTAATACATTTGAATCAGGTGACCGTACCAAACTCGGCACTAAATCAGCCATTAATCTTTATGAGACTAACTGGAATCAGCCGGTTACAACCAAAGAAATGGTACAGGGAATGAAAGATGCGGGATTTGATTCAATCCGTATTCCTATTGCATGGACATGTGCAATTAACTATGAAGATGGCGATTATACAATCAGGCAGGAATTCATGGACAGAATCAAGGAAGTTGTAGGATATGCTCTTGATGCCGATATGAAGGTTATCATTAATGACCATTGGGACAATCAGTGGTGGGGTATGTTCGGTGACAAGGATACATCAGTTCGTGAAAATGCAATGACACTTTACAAAGAAATGTGGAAGGGAATCGCGGAAAGCTTCAAGGATTATGACGAAAGAGTCGTATTCGAGGGAGCTAACGAGGAACTCGGAGACAGACTTAACGATAACTGGAAGAATACAGCAGGCAAGCAGACAGGTGTTCTTACACAGGACGAATGTTATGAGACAGTCAATACCATTAATCAGACATTTGTTGATGTTATAAGAGCTGCAGGAGGATATAATGAAACAAGATTCCTCCTTATACCTGGATATGATACTAACGTTGCAAAGACTTGCGATGACAGATATAAGATGCCTACTGATACAGCTAAGGACAAACTTATCGTATCAGTTCACTATTATGATCCGTCCAACTATTGTATCGACGGAAGTGTATCCGACTGGGGTGTTAAAGCGGATTACACCAATATGAACACAACACTTAAATCTCTTACCAAGTTTACGGATGCCGGATACGGTGTAATCATTGGTGAGTGGGGCGTCTTAAAGAGCGAAGGCGGCGAGGATATGTGCAATTATTATGAGAACTTCCTCAATAACTGTGATGCATACGGATATGCGCCAATGCTTTGGGATTGCAGCACTGTATATGACAGAAGCACATGTAAGATGAAATACGATGATGTGGCTAAGATTATTACAAATCACAGCTTTGATAAACAGAAAGATGCTGATGTTGAAGAGTTTAAGGCTGCAGCACTTAAGAAAACACAGAAAGCAGAATCCGATGCGCAGGATGTTGTTATAGAAGACGGTACGGCATGGATTATGTTCAACTCAAGTGACTATCAGGTAAGTTATGCAGTAGGTGACGATCATCCGTCGCGAGGCACAGCCGGCATCAAGGCAGAGGAAGCTGTTGTAACAGGCGAAGGTACATATACTGTATCTCTTGATTTCACTGAGACAGCAGGAAAGTATGCTACAAGCTTTGTATTCGCAGCAATCGGTATTTACAATGGTGAGACACTCTTCCCGGGATATATAATTGATATTCAGGAACTTGTTATCAATGGCGAGAAGGTTGATATCAAAGATAAATGGTATACAACATCGGATAATAAGAAGTGTACAAGACTTAACCTTTATAATGGATGGGTTAGCAGTATTCCTGATGCAGCAAGAACTTCTGATGGAGATCCGGCAACAGCTAATCCTACAGGTGTAATTCTTCCGGAAGATTATACACAGATTAAGACAATCTCCGTAACATTTACATATGGTCCAGCTAAGTAAAATATAAATTTTGGCCGCGCACCGTGA
>ENA-OOXJ01000003-OOXJ01000003.1-human-gut-metagenome-genome-assembly--contig:-NODE-3-length-225053-cov-8.233455_pt1 | contig 225053 bp, 227 predicted proteins | sample MGYA00241587_ERZ501343 | MGnify/ENA primary metagenome ERZ501343 (study PRJEB25962, sample SAMEA2042918) | human gut metagenome | biome: human gut; feature: human-associated habitat; material: faeces... | reverse complement strand
TTAAATTCGAACAATCATCCGAATTAAATTAGTTTTTTCTTCCTTACAATCGCCGCAACAAGCGAAACAATATTCCAAAGAAGAGACACTCCGGAAAGAGAAACTGCTGCGGTTGCAAGAGGCTTGGAAACACTGACTTTATCGCTGATCGCGGAAATGTTGCCGGCGTTCAGCGTTGTGTTGTCGGTCAGGGTTATTATCAGGTCTCCACCGTCGTCAATGCGGCATCCTTTAATACCGAGACCGTCTTTTCCGTCCTTGCCATCTTTGCCATTGGTACCATCTTTACCATTGACACCATCTTTCCCGTCCGTTCCGACGATTTTTCCGAGATTGGTTATAACTCCGTCGGTAAAGGTGAGGATAAGATTACCGTCTGCGTCGATATGAGCGGACTTGATTCCGGTACCGTTAATGCCGTTGGTTCCTGCAGTACCGGCTTCGCCCTTTGCACCGACTACTTTCCCGAGGTTATGCACAGTGTCGTCGGTAAGGGTGATGATTAGATTGCCGTTTTCATCGATTTCGGTGGTTTTTACACCGACTCCGACATTGCCCGTATCGCCCTTGTCACCTTTATCTCCGGTCACCCGTCCGGCATTGTGTACGGTCTCATCGGTAAGAGTGATAATTAAATTGCCGCTTTCATCAATCATAACGGATTTAACACCAACGCCATTCACGCCCTGTTCGCCTTTATCTCCGACTACCTTTCCGAGGTTATGCACGCTGTTGTCTGTAAGTGTTATGACCAGATTTCCGTTTTCATCAATTGCGACGGATTTAACTCCTACTCCTGCGGCACCGGGAACACCTTGTTCGCCCTGACTTCCGTTATCTCCGGTGACCTTTCCGAGGTTTAACACCGTGTCGTCGGTAAGAGTAATAATGAGGTTTCCACTTTCGTCAATAATTGCTGATTTGATTCCGATGCCGGTATCACCCTTGTCGCCTTTTACATTTTCAACGATTACGGAAAGAAGGGTGTCTCCGTCCACCGTAAAGGAAACTTCGGTCTTGTTGGTTTCGGGACTGAATTCGCCGCCGATGTACCAGCCTTTGAGGATATATGACGGCTCAAGCACGATACTCGCAACAAGAATTGTGCCTTCACGAATTTTACTGCCGCTTGTGATTTTTTCATTTTTGCTGCGCACTGTCAGCACACAGCCCTCAATCATTGTCGGGAAGGTGACGGTGTATTCCGGAATTTCCTCTACCGCCACACGGATATGCGTTTCCATCTTGATTCTGCCGGTCTTGTAGGTATAGCTCCCGTCGCCGTTATCGGACCAGCTCTCTGTGTCGGCAAGACGGTATCCGTCCTTCGGCTTGACGGTTACGGTGATTTCATCGCCGAAATTGACCTTTTGACCGCTTTCAAAATCCGATGTCCCGTTTTTAACGGTAATTTCGGCGTTCTTATTCGGCATATCAACTGTGACCGTATATTTTTCGATTTCCGTAAAGTATACCTTGATATCGGTTTGGGTATCAACGGTGAGCTCATACTCGTACATATCGTAAAGCCTGTTATCTGTTATTACCGTGTCGGGAATTCCGTTTTTGGTGATAACGAGCTTTTGCACCCTATAGCCTTCTGCCGCCTGAGCGATGAAGTTGATTTTCGTTCCCACGGGAACAGCGGTACCGGACTGATAGGTCTGCTTTGTTGCCGCCATACCGGTTTCGTTGCCGCTTGCAACGGAATAGGTCAGCTTCACGGGTCTGTCGGTTTCGGAAACTCTTTCAAATTCCGCTTCGACGGTGTATCTTGTTGAGCCAAGGGTAAGCGTGTAGGTATTTGAGCCTGCCGCGTTAACAATATCCGTATTGTTTTCGGCATCTGTTATTTTCCACGACTTCAGTGTATAGCCGTTTTGCGGAACGGCGGTAAATGTTACATCGCCGGTCACCGTGCCGCCCGGAGCAGGCAGATCTGTTTCACCGACCTTTGCGGTAACTGTTCCGAGAAGGTCTTCGCCGTTCTTATATTCGCCGACAAAGATGACCTCAGCCGAATCGAATGTTTTTCGTGTGGATACGAATATGTTAGCTTCGCCGCCCAGTGCAAACGCGCACTCTATGTTGCCGTTGCTGTCGGGTCTGAATACAGTCTCTTCTCCGCCGTTATCAAGAGTCAGCGACACAAGTTCAAAGTGCCGGTTCTTTGGCGAAACTCTGATTTTAATAATATCGCTTTCATTGATCTCATCGCCCGATTTAATATTAACATTGCCGAGGTGCCGCACACTGATATCGGCGGCTTTCTCGTTGTCGATTTTATAGTTGACCTTATAGTCTCTCTTTGCTGTTGTTATGGTTGCAGAGTTTGACCAGGCACTTTCCTTATCCTTTCCGTCTACCTTGCAAACGGTTGTAAGCACATATTCGTACTCTGTATTGGTTTTAAGTCCGGAAATGTCATAAGAGGTCGTGCCGACAGGAATAAGATTTGAAATCCTGTTATATTCACCGTTTTCAACTTGATAAAGATAGTAGCCCTCCGCATCCGGCCAGCCGGGAGTTTTATCGGGCTGCGACCAAGTAAGGCGTATCTCGTCTTCGTCAAGCAGTTCTGCCTCAAGGTCGACCACTGCCGGTGAAGGAGCACTGAGATTTGTCAAGTTATAGCCTATAAAGATGGTCTTGTTGTTTTCATCGCCGTAAAGGTGTCGGAACCACTGACCGAGCGTCCAGTCAAAGGTATATTGCGTGTATACGTTTTGAGGGATTCCGTTTGAGGCAAGATCCGGACCGTCGATATCATTGACCACGCCGGTACAGCCTTCGGACGATGTCGTTGTGGTGGATACGCCCGAGCCGTTGCTGTAGCTCAAACTGGTTTCAAAACCAACATCATGCGAGAATAGGATACCGTCGCCGAACACGCCGTAGCTGATGGAGAAGTTGAAATAAAAACCGTGCGACATTTCTTCGGAAACGGATTTTATATTGCTTTTTCCCCACGAAACCTCGTTAAGACCGCCGTTATGTCCGAGTCGAATGGCGAGCTTACTGAGCTGCTCTGCACCCAAATGGCTGTAAACGCCCCAGCCGAGCTGATTGTACATAAACGGGTTGCCCTCGTTTCCGTCAAGCCAGTTTGCCGCTTTATCTATTTTTACCAAGGGATAATAGTATTTTTTATCTTTGTCTGTTTTATCCGATTCCCTTATGACGGCATGATAGTCCTTGTTATTCATATAATCGTTATACTCATCAACAAAGCCGTTGTAGTCGTCAACGCTCAGCTGCTGATATACCGGCTGCTGCGGAATGGAAAGCGTTATGGCGGTATCTCCCGACCATTTGCCGTTTTCGTCCAGTATCTCATAGGCGTAGATAAATACAGGCGTTCTGGACACAAGCACCGTGTTGTACGCCCGTGCCTTAACCGTCAGGGAATATTCCTTCTGCAGAGCCGTGGAATAGGTTTTGCTCCATTCAAGCGAGTAGCCTGCCGAGATGTTCACCTCAACGGGGGCGAGAAGCCCTCCGTAAGAGTAAGACATTCCGACGCTGAAGGAAACATTGTTCGATGAGGACTGCTCCAACTCGAAACTCTCTGTGATTGTATATGCGGTTTCGTTTTCGCCGGAGTCACTCAGCGCGGAGAAATACGGCGCAGCCTGTATGACTGCCTTGACCTCCGGGTCGCTGTAGGCATAGCTTACGCCCTTATATTTGGCTATAACACCGTCCTGGTTTCTGTCGCAGGCGGTGAGAAGTACCTGAGCCGTACAGCCGTAGTAATCACCGTACGCTTCGTTCGGACTCCAGTATGACAATGTCAGGTCAAAGCCGTTTGCCGCCTCATAGCTGTCGCTTGTATCCGGATAGGTTGCGGAAATCATACCCTTGCTGAAGGAATATTTATCCTCGTTACCGGTTTCGGCAGAGGTTACAAACACAATCTGCTCACGTCCTGCATTGTTGCCGTCAAAGTTTCCGACGGCAACCGAGCGGAAGAATTCTGTCTTACCGCCGATCTCGCCCTCAAACCAGAAGTTGTTTGTGCTGCCGTTTGAGTTTGTGCGGAAAGAATATTTGTTTGAAGTGAGCTTGTCAAGTTCTCCGGTCTGGGCATTATAGTTGTACAGCGTGCCGTTGATAAAGACGAAATCTGCGGCGCTCGCACCGTTAAAAGCAACAGCCTCTACCGCTAAAGGCGAAACAACTTCTTTAGTTCTGGAACCGGCCTTCGTCCAACCGTTGGAAGCCATCACCTTATATTCGGATTGTACAAAGCCTCTGTTTCCGTTATTAAGGAGCGTTGTATATGCAGTTTGGGATGAATGAGTGGTAGCGTAGGAAGCAGAGACATTGGCATATAAGCCCGCAACAAGGATATCTTCATATCCGTCGTTGTTGAAGTCTCCTGCCGTGATGCTGCAGGCGTTCATGCTGTTACTATTATAAACAACATCATTTTGGAGAATATTTAGGAGTTCTCCCTCCGGGCAAACATAGAATTTTTCATCGGCGTCGCCGTCCACAAACGAGGAGCCTCCGCCGGAAGAACTACCGCCGGCTTTTCCATATTTAATCTTTACCTGAGGACGATATAGATTCAAATTGCGACTGTTTACATTGTTTATGAAGAAATAGGACAGCACGGCGATGTCATCGATTTGGTCGCCGTTAAAATCGCCCACCACCATGTCTACGCCCAGCTTATGAAATCGGTTGTCAAAGGTTGGGCCAGATTTTCCGTATATGCTGTCACCATTTGCCCCTGGATCCGTGGGACTTCCAACATCGGTGTGATATAATTTTTTGTAGGAGTCATGAAGCATATCATTGCCGAAGCCGAGTTTTTTGCCTTCTCCCATAATGCTTGTGTTATTTAATAATACAAAGCTGTTTTTGCCGGTAAAGGAATATTCATACAGAAAGCAGCCGACAAAAGGTTCGTAATCAAAAGTCTGCATCAAACCTGTCGAGCGTTTTGTGTGCGGAACATAGATGATCAGCGTGTCCTTGCCGTCTCCGTCAAAGTCGCCTGCGGTAATGTTCAGATAGGCGTTGGTTTCAAGGTTTAGAGCACGAATAAGGCCTTTGTTGTCAAACATCCAGTTCATTTCGCCGACCCACTGTTTGCCTTTATATTCTCCCGTTCTTGTATCATATATATGAAGATAGACCTGCTTATCCGACTTATCAAGACCTACATAGGCAACATGGTCTCTCCTGCCTGAGCCGAACGGGTCAAAGGAAACGGACTGGACAAACGCATAGTACGTCTGAAGCGCACTGATGTCCATATTGGGCAGAGAGGCATCGGAAGCGGTTCCTTTTTTGGAAATAAAGTTCTTGAGAGACTCCGGGGTTCCTACATCCGCAATTTTGCCTGTTGCGGACGTGCCGTATGTCTCAAAATAAAGCAGTTCGTTTTTTTCAACCATTGCAAAGGGACGGCCGACAGCATACCCGTAAGGGTTGGTTGTATTGTCAAAGCCGGCGGGTTTTGTGTTTTTCATCAGAGTATTAGCGGCATCCGATGAAAACTGCGGCTCACTCGGGTCGGCGGCAAAGACCGACAGGGGCAGACATACTGCGATCATTATGACCGACAGCAGCGCGCATAGCGAGCGCTTCAGAATGAGTTTTTTGTACATAGAGAGTCCTCCTTTTCTTTTCACGGGGGAAAGATTGTTTTCGGGCGGGGATTTGACGCAGCAAATCATAAAGTATTCTGTTATACTTCCTCTCTTACATTATATCAAATTATGTCGGCCTCTGTCGTGTCGTTTACGCTGTATATCGGTTGTTTACGCTGTAGACGGGGTGAAGAGTGAAATATCTCTTGCAAAACGAGAAAAAAGCCAGTAAAATAATGATGAAAAGTTCGGCGCTCCGAGTTATGAAGTTGAATGGAAAGGAATGAAATTTCGAATATGAAACGCTGCCTGCAGGTTGTTTGTACTGCCGTTTTTATACTGCTTTGTTTGGGGACAATGTGTTTTCTGCAGTTTTTTATTAAGACGGACATGTCGATTCGCTATATTGATTGGCAGTCTTCTGTCAAAATTGAGACAGACGGCTCTGAAAGTTCGTTGGATTATACCGTTGTGCCTCAAACAGGGGAGAGTTTTCGGCTTGAAACTGTTTTTCCGCCGACAGAGGAAAACGGGAATCTGGTGTTTGAAACGGCAGGGTTGGAGCTTACGGTTTGTATCAACGGAGTTGAGGTATGGCACTCCTCGTCCGCTGTCCCTGCAGGGGCAGCGGGACAGACACAGGCAGTAATTCCTATGCCGAGAAATGAAGAATGCCATGTCACAATGACAGGTGTAGTTAAAAGTACGACCAGCTTGGTGTTTCCTCCGGCTGCTCGCTTTGTACCAGTAGAATACGATGCGACTGAGAGCTATGCATATGCTAATTTTTACGGAATTCCCGCCGGCGTAACCGCAGCGATTTCTCTTCTTGTGGCGGGTATATTTCTTTTGGGAGTTGCACACAAAAAGCCCGACTGGAGTCTGATTCCGCTGCTTCTTTCGGCTGCCGGTCTTACGGCACAGTGGATTACAAAGGGAATGGGCTATTTCTTCCTGAATAACCGGTTGGTCGATTTTCTTATCCGCCGGGAGGTTGGCTTCTTCTTTATACTGTTACTGATTCTCTTTCTTGCAATGAACCGACAGCGGAAATTTTGGAAGTATTTTGGAATCACTACGGCGGTCAGCTTTACTACACTGTTGATTGCTTTCGGAATATCTGCCGCCGTAAATGGGTATCTTGCAGGATATATCGTGCAGATGTTCCGTGATACAGTTGAGCTTGGGCATTATGGGGAACTTTTGTATTGGATTACCGTTTGGCTGACTGCTGTTTGTGCTGTAATTTCTACATATGCAGTGATGTGCGCCTTTGTCACGCAGCGAACGGAAACACAGGCGCTCCGCCTGCACAATCAGCTGATTCTGGACGGATATCGTGCCATCGAAAGCAAAATGAGGGCAAGTGAGGCAATCAGGCATGAGGAAAGACACAGAATTGTTGCCTTGGAGTCGGCTTACAAAAAGGGAGACTATGAAACTCTGGGCAAAATGCTGCAGGATATGAGAGGACAGTGCGAGCACCTGGCGCAAACACACTTTTCCAAAAATTTCGTTGTCAATGCTATTTTGCAGGATGCTGCCTACAGAGCGGCACGGGCGGGAATATCATTTGATGCCACTGCTTCGGTGTCCGCAGAGATTCCGATTTCCGAAAATGAACTGTGCGGGCTGCTTATGAATATGTTGGATAATGCTATAGAGGCGGCCTCGCGCTGCACGGAAAAAAGCTTTATCCGATTCAAGGCAGAGGAACGAAACGGTTTTCTCGCCGTAAAATGTGAGAATTCGTTTATTGAAGAGCCAAAACAAGATAAGAACGGGCAGTATATTTCTACAAAGGATGAAAAGGAAAGTCATGGCTTTGGATTAAAGCTTATGAACGCTGTCGCAGAGAAATATCACAGTATGCTGGATATTTTTATTTCGGATGAAAATGTTTTTACTGTTCAGACCGCTTTAAGAATTCCGAAAAAATAATAAAATCAGCGGGTGTCATTCATTTGAAAATGACACCCGCTGATTTTATTGATTTATATATCGTATAAATGCGCTTTGAAAGGCTTTATAGTATGTACGCCCCACAGGAAGCATATCACCATTTCGAAGCGTTAGGTCCGTCCGTCCGATTTCCTTTACTCTGCTCAGATTCACCAGAAAGCTGTTATGACAACGTGAAAAATGGCCTTTTGGAAGCTGTTTTTCAAACTCGGTAAGAGAAAGATAATAGGTGTTGCTGTTTCCGGAACTTTGATGAATGATTATGTTGTGGTTATAACTTTCTACATAACGTATTTCCGACACGGAGAAATGCAGTATCTTATTACCGATGCTAAGCGTGACTGCTTTGGGTAAGTAATTCAATTTAAGATCCGTACGGATTGCATTTGCCAGTGCTTCCCGGCAAATCGGTTTAAGAAGAAAATGAATGGGCTGTACATCATAGCCCTCGGAAAGATAATTGTCGCATGCGGTCACAAATATAATTGAAATACGGTCGTCCTTGCTTCGCAGAGAACGCGCCAGCTCCAGTCCCGTCATGCCGTTCATCTGAATATCCAAGATAAGCAGATTGAACGGTTTCTCGACATCAGAATTCATCCTTTTCTCAAGTTCCGCGGCAGAGGGAAAAGCTGTTATCGCATACGGAATACTTTCTCCGTCCAGCAGCTCCCTGCAGAAAGAATGCAATTGTTCTCTCATGACCGGATCGTCATCACAAACGGCTATTCGGTATGTGTTCATTTTCTCACCCGCAATCACATGCACTTTAATACATTATATCATAAAACCGATCGGAAAACAACCTTAAAAGATTTACAAAAAAGCGAACTTTCAATAATGCATCCGGAGTTTTTATCTTCTTACGTTTCAAAAAAGTTTTGGACCGATTGATAATACTCCGTTTTGCGAAGTTTTAATATAGCTTTTGCTTCAAGCTGTCGCACCCGTTCTCGTGTAACGCCGAGTTCTCGTCCGATTTCTGCAAAGGTTGACTTTTTCTCTCCGGCAAAGCCATACCGCATATTGATGATCTTTCGCTCCCGTTCGCCGAGAACGCTCATCATTTTTTCAAACTGAAAGCGGAACTCTTTCAGTTGACAGGTCTTGTCCGGATCTGTTTCCGCAGTTTCGTCGGCTATGAAATCCATCAGCCGTGTTTCACGGTCGTTATCAAGCGTCATTTCAAGCGAAAGCGGCTCTTGAATCAGCGTCAGCATATCTTTGACCTTGGATAACGCGATGCCGGTGCTGCTTGACAGTTCCTTTGCCGTTGCCTCGCGGCCGTGCTCCTGATAAAATTGATTTCGGACACGGTTCAGCGCTGTAACATTGGAAACGATATAGTTCGGAATGCGGATTATTTTGCCTTGTTCGGACAATGCTTTGCGTATGCCGAATTTGATCCACCAGGTAGCATAAGTGGAGAAACGAAAGTTTAGGGAAGGGTCAAATTTTTCTACGGCGCGGATAAGCCCGATGTTGCCTTCCTGAATGAGATCGAGGAAGGGAACGCCGTAGTTTCTGTAATGCTTTGCAATGTTGATAACAAGACGCAGATTGGCTTCGATCAGTTTTTCTCTCGCACGCGGATCTCCGTCCCGCATACGGTAAGCCAATGCGAACATCTCATCCTTTGTGAGCGTCGGTAATTGCCTTATTTCGTGAAAATAAGCTTTTGTCGGATCAACCGGAATGGATTGCCCTTTCGGTTCCGTTTCTGAACTGTTCTTGCCCGTTTCTTCTTCAATTAGTTCGTCTTCATCGGACTCGATCAGGTCAATATTGGCAGCTCTGATTTTCTGCAAAATTACTTCTACTTTTTCATTGCTCAGGTCATAATCCGATTGGACACGCTTGATTTCGTCCATAGGAATAAAACCGTCAATTTTTCCGTTTCGAAGTATTTCGCTGATGATGCTGCGCATATCAACGCTGTCGGTCATTGCAACGCCTCCTTTATCTGATATGTGCAATCTTATTATAAAACAACAAATTGAAAAAGTCAAGTGGTTATAGGCGCAATTGGATGAAAAATCGAGCGATTTTTATATTAAATATCGGAACAATTCGTTTTGAAAGAGGAAAAACAGGTTCAAAAAACGCAACAGGAGGTGTTGACGGATGCTTTTTGATGTGATATAATATATCTGCATTTACGGAGGTGCGGTATGTGCAATAATGGCAATGATTTTGTGGGAGAACTCCCGGACAGTGTGATAGATAAATGGTATACGATAGGAGAGAGTTTCTGGTTGAGACGCACAACGGACCGCAATTACTTGTGTGTGCAGATCTTTCCGCTTATGGAGCATTCTTTTCTGTGTTATCTTCATGCTTTGGATATAACGGAATTCGGGAAAGAATCTGCCGAAAGATACAGGTTGAATGTTGAAAGTATACCGGAGGAGCTTCCGAAGGATATTCGGCATATGTACCCGATTGCATTTACGCAGGATACCGAAAAGGCAAGGGAAATGTTTGCTGCGCCTACGGTCGAAGAGAAGAACGAATGGCTGCATAAAATGGGAATTGAGGTATAAGAGAATGATATATGCTTGTGATAGCTGCAAGTTTGTTTTTGAACATGTTGGAGAAGTGGACAGATGCCCAGATTGCGGAAAGAAAACCATTCGGGAAGCCGGCAATGAAGAAAAGCAAGAATACATTGAATATCAAAAAGAAAAGAATAAACATCTTTTATAAAGAAAAAGCGTTTCGGACCGGACACCGAAACGCTTTTTCTTTGTATAGAGCCATATTTACTTGCTTTTTTATACGGCGTCGGTCAGATTAACTCAAAACTGCAAAAAAGGAGTTGATCATATGGCATCGCTGAACGATGTTCTCAAAGAGATTCTTGAAAAAGACTTTGAAAAGGAAGATGTTGAAAAGGTTGTGGACTCGGTTGAGAGCAATGACGAGAATAAAGAAACCGGGGAAGAAACACCGGAGGAGTCGGGAGAAACCTATACCGGCCCCGGTGATTTCGCCCAGAACAGTGTCGGCAGAGGCGCAGTTGAAAGCTTCATCAAAAATAGCGTTTATGAAAAATACGGAATCGACAGCAAAGCAATGAAAAGCTTTGCCCGGATGACGCCTACCGAGATGCTCTCGGATTTCGGGAAGACGGTAGGAGAGCTCGGCAAAATACGCAGCGACTATCAAAGCGGTAAAATGACGGCCGAAGGATATAAAAGTGCAATGAGTCGGGCGAAGGGCGAAATCGTAGGAAAAATGCTTGAGATGGGCAGTTCACGCAAGAGCATTTTAGAGGATGTGTTTCTGCGCTCTGTCGGAATCGGATCGGAGGGGCGTGAGATACTCTCTTTCAAGGATATTGTCGATGCTTTCCGACAGGAAGAGGTTGATCCTGTGGATAAAGAAACGATTCCCGATAGAGTCGAAATCGACCATAATGAAACCGACATAAATCCCGACGCAGAAACTTCCCCGGATATCGAGAATCCGGATGTGGAATTGGCAGAAGCGGATGCGGAAGCCGAAACCGATAAACCAGACATGGAGGAGCAGGAACAGACTCAGGAAAAGGAAGCCGAAACTGATAAACCGGAAGAACGGCCGGAGACTGAGGATAAACCGGAAATTGAGGATAGAGAAGAACTGCAGCCGGAAGAGCAGGAGCTCGAATTGACGGAAATCAATGCGGATACGGACACAGAAGTGCCGGATGACGCTGAATCCGAGTCATCGGAGGATACAGGGCCGGACGAATTTCAAAGCTCCGAGGGGGGAGAACCGCAGGAAGAAACCGACGAGGAATACGATGATAATGAAGTCGGCGGTAATGAAACGACCGAAAATGATATAACTGCGGACGAACCGACAGATAGATTGCCTGACGATACATTTGAAGCGGATACAGATACCGACGGGGAAGATTACGAGCCGGAAAATAACGAAAAGATAAAAGAAACCGAAGATGAACCGGACATTGAAGCCGACGACGGTTATGATGAAAAGGACAGCGATAAAACCGAGGCCGGCGACAGTGAAATTTTTGAAGAAGAGGTCGGCGAGGACAAAAAGCAGGATTCCAAGTCGGATGCCGTAGAAAATGAAGAGGAAGACGAAGATAATCCCGACAAAGAACCTAGGGAGGAGTCGGACGGAGCAGAGCCGGACAATGAATCCGGCGAAAACGAATTTACCGATATTGACGATGTTGAAGAGCAGGACATAGATGCCGACGATATGGAGTATGACGCTGTTTCTTCCGATACAGACGAGCTGGAGATCCTCGAACCGGATGGCGAAGAACGTGACGGGGCGGACACGCAGGTCGATAACGATATAGACAGCGAGGATGTCGAGCTTGAAGATACCGGGGACGCCGGCAATGAAAGCGATATCTTTGACGATTTTGAGCCCGATAATGAACCGGAGTTCGATACAGATGCCGAATCAGTACCCGAGGAAATATCGGAAATTAATGATATCCCGGACGCGCAGGAATTCGAAAATATGATAAATGACGATGTTCAGGATATGGCGGACTATGCCGCACAATATGAGGGTGCCAAAGAGGATATCGGGGATATTGAGGATTACGGAGATACGGAAATCGATGTTGACGCAGATTTCGGCGATGTGGATGTTGTGGAAGAACCGATTGAGCCGGAAATTAATGTTGAGGCGGACATTGATATCTCCGAAATCGCCGATATCGCTGAGGGGGCGGAAGAAGCCGCCGAACTGATTGCCGCGTTGCTCTGATGTAATTTACTTGCTTTTGAATGAGCTTCCTGCTAAATTGCTGTTGCAAGTTCAGTAATTTAGTAAGGAGGCTTTTATTGTGAAAATCAAAGGCAGAGTCAGCCGCATTTTTCATCGTATGGAAAGCGGTTTTAAAATCGTGGCGCTTGAAGTGGTAAAAGGCAATCCGATACCCGAAAAGTATCGAAATCCTGACTATCCTATGAGCGTTTCCGTTGTCGGCAATCTGATGAATGCTGAAGAGGATTACATTGTGGAAATCATCGGAGAGTGGGAATACAGAGATAACGGTCGGTACTGGCCGTGGCAGTTTAAGGTCGAGAAGTATACGGTATGTGATTTCGAAACGCCGTGTATTCTTGTGGATATCATTGCTAGTATAAACGGGTTTGGGAGAACACGAGCAAAGAGGCTGGTAGAGACCTACGGTGTCGGCGTTGTGCAGATGATAGAAAACGAGCCTCAAACGCTGTGCGTATGGGAAACAAAGCAAGGCGAGATGCAGGCGCTTAGTGTTGGATTGAAAAAGTACCGCATAGCCGCCGACCTGAAGGCCTTTCTTTCCAAGTACGATATCGAAGAGATAATTGTTGATGCGGTATATGAGAGATACGGGCTTGAATCGGTTGAAATGATACGGCAAAATCCGTATGTATTGTGCGAAAATAAACTGGTCCCGTTTGCGATTGCGGATAGAATTGCAAAGGATCTGGATTTTAGTGCAGATGAACCGAAACGGGTAGACACGGCGCTTCTATATGTCCTGAATGATTATGCTGGGAATAAGGGGCATACATTTCTGATAATCAACCGCTTGCCCGAGGATTGCAATGCCTTTTTGAAAGAAAGCGGAGAAATCAAAGGCTCGCTCAGCAAACGGCACATTGATGCCGCTGTTGCCCGATGCCGTTCAAACGGTCAGATCGTAACGGAAGGGGAGTGTGTATACTCGAAAAAACGGTATGAGAGTGAAAAGACGGTTGCCGATATTCTTCGTGCACGGATTGATGTCAAGTCAAGGTATGCAGCCGTACCGAAGGAAAAAATCGAGGCATGTGTTGCCGAGATTCAGGAAGAGCTTGAAGTGGAGTTGGATCCGTTACAGCGAGAAGCGGTTGAAATGGCACTGTGCAATCAGACTTCTATATTGACCGGCGGCGCAGGATGCGGCAAGACCACAACAGTGCGGTTTATTATCGGGGTTATGGAAAAACTTTCGAAAATATGCCGCATTTCAGGTGTCGAGATTGCTCTTGCTGCGCCTACCGGTATGGCGGCGAAACGCATGAAGGCGGCAACCGGCAAGGAAGCCAAGACAATTCATAAACTGATAGAATATAATCCGGCGCTTCCGGCGCTCACGCTGAACGAAGATAATCCGCTGCCGTATGATTTCGTTATTGTAGATGAGTTGTCGATGGTTGACATTGATACAATGGCAATGCTGTTGCGAGCTGTTCGCAGTGACACACAGCTTTTGCTTTTGGGGGATGTCAATCAGCTGCCGTCCATAGGCCCCGGTGAGGTTTTGCATGATATGATAAACAGCGAAATGTTCCAGGTAACGGCGTTGAAGCGTTCTTTTCGTCACGGAGCCCGCAGGACCATTCTGGATAACGCCAATCGAGTTCTTGAAGGTAGCACGGAGCTTGATTTCGGACATTCGGACTGTGTATTCTACAATGTTCCGGATTCATCCGACGATAAGAACTGTAATCGCCTCAAGAAAATGCTGCTGAAGGTCTATTATGAGGAATATGCGGCCTGCGGCAGAAGTGCGGATAAGGTTCAGGTATTATCCCCTATGAGGGTCAAGACACTTGTTTCCGTGGATCAGATCAATCCCGATTTGCAGGACACGGTAAATGCTTTGGTTGATGAAAAGGATGAAATCCGGTTCGGAGCGCATCGCTTCCGTAAAAACGACCGTGTCATGCAGACCTCGAACAATTACGATAAGAATATCTTTAACGGCGATAAGGGTGTTGTAAAAATTGTGTCGGGCAAAACGGAAAGGTTGGTTGTAGATTATGACGGGATTCCCGTGGAATACGAAAAAAAGGAATTTGACCAGCTTAAGCATAGCTTTGCGATAACCGTGCATAAATCACAGGGTGATCAGTTTCCTGTTGTTATCATACCAATCACCAATTATCACTCTGTTTTGTTGAACAGAAATTTGCTTTATACGGCGATGACCCGTGCAAAGCACAAGCTGATATTTGTAGGCGATAGGGAAGCGCTTGAATACGCCATTCGAAATCTCCAGGGATTAAAAAGGAATACTGCACTTTGTGAAAGGCTAAAGAAAACAGAGCAAAAAGCAGCATAGAGAAGGCGTCGCTTCGGCGGCGCTTTCTCATATTTAAACATAAAAGTTTTACAGCATATCCTCTTGACAATCCCCAAAAAGCAATGTATAATAAACTCGTAAGTTAGTAACTCATAAGTTTGTAAAGAGGTGCTTTTATGTTTTATTGCAGAGAAAAAGAACTCGGCGATATGAATAAGCGGTATACAAGGAGTGGATTTGAATGCCTTGTAGTTTACGGCCGGCGCCGTGTCGGTAAAACGGCATTGATTAATGAATTCTGCAAAGATAAGCCTACGGTGTTCTTTTCGGCGTTGAATGCAACCTCCCAAGAGAATCTTGAGGCGCTTTCCAAAGCAATCTATGAAAAGGAGCATCCGGGTGCGGAAACTGCGCCCGTATATCCGAGCTTTGATGCGGCATTTGCTGAGATAACACGAATGGCTGAAACTGAGAGACTGGTATTCGTCATTGATGAGTATCCGTATCTCGCAAGGGCAAACAAGTCAATTTCTTCCCGTTTACAGCATATTATCGACCATACCTGGACAAACGGCAATCTGTTTCTTATTCTTTGCGGCTCTTCCATGAGCTTTATGGAGTATCAGGTGCTTGGGTATGAAAGTCCGCTGTACGGCAGACGGACCGGGCAATATAAGATTCAGGCGTTGACCTATAAGGAAATGACGGTTTTCAATCCCGATCTTACGAATGAGAATCAGGCGCTTATTTACGGCATTACGGGCGGTATTCCGCATTATATCAATAAGCTGGATGTTGAGGGCGATGTCGACGCAGCACTGAAAGAAAATCTCTTTAATACTTCCAGTTACCTTTATGAGGAACCGGAAAACCTTTTAAAGCAGGAGCTTCGTGAGCCGGCGGTCTATAACTCTGTGATTGCGGCAATTGCCGGCGGGGCGTCCAAAGCAAATGAAATCGCAACCAAGGTCGGTTTGGAATCGGCTTTTTGCGCTAAATATCTTAAAGTTCTGCTTGACCTCGGAATCTTAAAAAAGGAGACACCGATCACCGAAAAGGCAGGAAGGAAAACCGTTTATGCAATCGGAGATAATTTCTTTCGCTTTTGGTATCGATTCGTGCCGCAGAACGCCTCGGCGATTACGGCAGGTCGTACCGACAAAATTTATGACAGCGTGATCAAGCGGCATTTCTCCGACTATATGGGACTTGTTTACGAGCAGATGTGCAAGGAATATCTGTTTCTCTATGCTGAGGATCTCCCGATCATACTCTCGGATATCGGTCAATGGTGGGGGAACGACGCAAAGGAGAAAAAAGAAGTTCAGATTGATATTGTCGGCACGCCGGTTGAGGGTAAGGAATATATTATCGGTTCCTGCAAATATCGCAATGAGCCTATCGGCACAGACGAGCTTGAGCTTTTGAAGCACTATGCCGATGTTTTCGGAAAAGGTGAGAAGTATCACTACTATATCTTTTCAAAGAGCGGATTTACCAAAGGATTGCAGGCGCTCGGCGATAAAGGCGAAGTGAAGCTTATTACACTACAAGATATGTATGAGTGAAAATCGGCAAGGAGTATTGGAAATGAGTAAAATAACAATGATATCTGCCGGGAAAGAGATCCGACTGTCGCAGGAGATATATTACTATATGCTGATGCAGGTCCCGCAGGGACGGCTTACACGGGATTGTGATATTCGAGAATATCTTAACGAGCTTTATGGGGCCTCATATATTGATTTTGACATCCTTGCCACATTACGAACGATGCCGGGGTATCATGAGTATATGACGCGCATTGTAGATAGAGCCCCGAAACATCGCATTGTCTCAACTCTTGGGTATGTTTCAGACGGCATGTGTATTGAAAAACTGCAAGCCGAAGGGTTCACGATTCTTCCTGCAAAGGGGAACAGGACGGAGCGGGTGCTTGACTATAAAAAGTATCTATTCAATTTCAAAGGGACACCGACGGTCAACAAGGCTGTTTTAGACCAAATTCAAGAAGAAGGTTTAAGTGCATTTCTATAAATAGAGTAAAGCTTTAGAAGCGTCGCAGTAATGCAGCGCTTTTTACTTGCCGCATAACCGCACGGCAATCATCCTCCTTTTGTAATTTTAAAATTATAAAGGAGGAATATTCAATGTCAAAGAAAATAAACCTTGCAGAGCGCATATCGGAAATGGTGAATGACGATGCGGCCCGGACCTACATCAGAGAGCACACATTGTATCCGGCGGTTCTGCTGAGCGGCACAAGGATCGGGGCTGAAGAAAAAGTGCGATACCGTTGCGCTCATTGCAGGCATGAGTGGGAGGAGACCCGCAGTTCATCGCATTGGTATCACGAAAATCATATTGTTTGTCCGAAGTGTCATGCTGCAATGTTTAAGGGGACGAAAATACCCGATGAAAACGAAGGAAAACCATTTTATCACCTTATGCTGTGGAACGGGATAAGGGTAGAAACGGCATACAGAATCGTGTATGTCAATGAGGCGGAGCTTGACGGGACCCCCGGATTGATTATTGCAAAATATATACCGGAGGTTATATATCATTACTCTGATATACCGGAATCGTTTGATGTGAATTTGGAAAGGGAAGCCTATGGGTTTATTTCGGAAAAACACAAGATTATTTTTAACGAAAACGGAACAAGAACGACTCGTCTTATTGCTAATGTGTTCAGCGAATATAATTGCATGACAATCGCCTCTGAAGAAACGAACCAAGGCAGCAAGAAGTTTGTTTGGATGAAAAACGGGTTTTCTCTTGCTTGTAGCGCGTGGTATCGCTCTTTTGATAGCTATTGGGGGAGCAAAACTCCGGTGAAGTCCAAACCGATCAGTGAAGCACAGGCAGAGGGCGTGTTGAGCAAATATACGATACCTGAGTTGCCGGAAATCAAACCGACGCCGGATGTGATTTTAGCGCATGAAGTGTCAGAGGATATCATAACCGGCATGCACCATATTGAATACTGCTGTAAAGCGTGCGATGCTCGTTTTAGTATGGATTCCGCTTACCGATCAACCTCTCCGGTTGAGTGTCCGTCATGCGGTGGAAGTTATACTCCGCTTTTCGACACAAACATTGCAAAGCGAAACGAACAGGTGGCGGTGATCTCTATGCTTGACGATAAAACTGTTTTCATTCGTGCGTGTTCCGTGGATTCCGCCTTTGACGAGAATTTCACGGAGACTTATGCAAGTAATGAGTTATATCGTGCTTTTATAGAACTGAGCGCCGGAAAAGAACCGATGGTGGAATTCCTTGCATATGAGCATAACGGTGAGAGAAAAGTGTGGTTGACAAAGAAGAACTACGCATCGGATAAGTTTGATTTTCGTGTGAAAAGGGTTGAATATATCGAAAATGTGGATCGCCTGAAATACACCGGGCTTCGTGAGTATATTGAGAAAAAGATGAACGGAAGTCCATATTCCAATATGATTAGTCTGCGGGATGTTATTCACTATATTCGGTATCAGGCAGTCTATCCGATCGTCGAACAGCTGTGTAAACGCGGTTTTTCCCAGACGCTGACGGATGAGTTTATTCACCGCAATCAAAACGGCACAGAGCTTATAATGCATCTTGAACGCAATAAGGTGTCTGAGGTATTAGGTCTTCCGGAGCGCTTGATAAAACACTATCTGAAAGGTTCGGACTTTCATTCACGATTGAAAAAGTTTATGGAACTGTACGGAATGGACTCAAATGCGAGGGAAGAGGATATTGACTGGCTTGAACTGCACGGAATAGAGGCTGTTCAGGTCAAAAGCATCTTAGAGGAATCGCAGATGAGTATTATGCGCTTATGTGAGTATCTGGAACATGTGCGCATCAATCAGTGTTTTGAGCCAAAAAACGCAATTGCGGACTGGCGGGATTACCTGCATGCTGCAAAGACGATAGATGTGGACCTGACAGACAATAAGGCACGGTATCCGTCCAGCCTGAAGCGTGAGCATGACAGGGCGATCGCAAAGCAGAAGCTTGTATTGGATGCAAAGAAAGACGAGGTTTTCCAAAAGGAGACCGAGAAGTACGGTAAATTGTATTCTTATAAGGACGACGATTATATGATCGTTTCACCGAAGGATATGAAGGATCTGTTTGAAGAAGGACGGAAGCTCAACCACTGCGTCGGTTCCTATTCGGACAGAATTATTGCCGGGACTTCCTGTATCATGTTTATCCGCAAAACCGAAGATCCGGACAAGCCCTATTTTACAATTGAGATCAATCGTGAAAATGGATTTGTCGTGCAGCTCCGTGCCAATTCAAATCGGCTTATCAATCACAGGAGCGAAAGTGACCTTGTGAATTTTTTGAAGGAGTGGTCAAAGAAAAAGGGTGTTGCACTGAACGGTGCGGCGTAGAAAATTGCTCTCTGTTTCGGCAGAGGGCTTTTTTCTTGCCTATCAGATGTCTGTAATACATAGTTCTATCGCAGTATTTAAAATCAAGAAGGAGGAATTTATCGTGTGGAAAAAGGCAGATATACCGACAAGTGCTCAACGACTGCAGCGGGAAGGATACTCAAAGCTTACGGCTCTGGTGATGGCAAATGCCGGCGTTGAAAACAAGGAGCAGGCGGAAGAATTTCTGCATAGCGAAACCGTTCATGATCCTGCTAAGATCAGAAACATTGAAAAAGTGTCGGAGATTATTTGGGATCACATATACCGAAAAGAGAAAATATGCGTATTCGGTGATTACGATTGTGACGGTGTTACGAGTGCTGCAATTCTGTACTTGATGCTGAAACGGCTCGGCGCCGATGTGATGGCGAGACTGCCGGATCGGATCTACGAGGGCTACGGAATATCTATGGAAGCGATCCGAGAAGAAATTGCGCTCGGCACAAAGCTGTTCATTACCGTTGACAACGGCATCAAAGCGATAGCCGAAATAGAGGAAATCCGCCGTCAGGGGTGCAAATCCATTGTTCTTGACCATCACCAACCAGGAGAAGTTCTGCCCGATGCAGATGCGCTTGTTGACCTTTGGATAGAAGGGGAGACATACCCGTTTCACGAACTGACAGGTTCCGGCCTTGCGTGGAAGGTCGCCTGCTATATGCTGACGTTGGTGGACGATTATGACTATGCGATGGAACTGGTTGACCTGGCTGCGTTCGGTACAATTGCGGATGTCGCACCGCTGATTGGTGAGAACCGTTCCATTGTCAAACGGGCGCTGAGAAAAATGAGAAGCTGCTGGTATAAACGGGAAGGTGTTAAAGCACTGTATGATGGACCGCTTGACAGGATAACCGCCGAGAACATTGCGTTCAAAATTGCGCCTTGTATCAACGCCTCCGGGCGGCTGGATGTCCGTGGAGCGGATCTGCCCTTGCTGTTGCTTTTGGAGGACAGACCGGAAATTGCAGAATTTTTGGCTGAACGCCTGACAGACTGCAACAACCGCCGTAAGTCAATCCAAAAGGAATGGTGCGGCAGGATGGAGGAGACAGCTCTGAAAATGATTGAACAGGGCGATAAGGTCCTCGTCCTTTTGGCTGACGGTGCTCCGTCAGGAGTTGTCGGTCTGGTTGCCGGAAATCTGAAAGAGAAATATAACCGTCCGACCATTGTTTTTGCTCCAAAGCAGGATAGCAGCGGTAAAACGGTTTGGACCGGCAGCGGCAGGTCGATTAAGGGCTTTCATTTGTTGAACGCACTGAAAACCTGCGAGGATTTCTTTCTTGCCTACGGCGGCCACGAATTGGCTGCGGGAATGAGTATTCCCGAAAACGAAGAGGTTTTATCACAGCTCAGAACACGCCTGAATCAAGTAGCGGAATACCTGAGCGAAACAGACCTTATGCCTATGACCTATTGGGACACGGAGATTACGGAGGCAGAACTGACAAATTCGCTGTATGAAGAACTGAAATCCCTTGAACCGTTCGGGGAAGGAGTGAAGAAGCCTGTTTTCAAAATGCGGATGCACCTTTTGCCGAAGCGACATATGTTGATGGGAGCGGATAAAAGTCATTTGAAACTGTTCTGTGAAAATTACAGTGCAGTCGGATTTTCCTTGGCGGATAAGTATATACGCTCAGAACTGCCGGAGGTTATAGACGCTCTTGGATATCCGTGCGAAAACTGTTTTAACGGGAAAGTAAAGCAGGAGTTTATGCTTGTTGACTTTGAACCGGTGACAGAGAATGAATAAGAAGGAGTGATAACGATTGGGGACATACTACAAGCAAATCGGCGTATATAAAACAAAGAAAGCCCTGCTTGAATTTCTGGACGACACGAGATATGATTCCGAGATACTTGCTTGGCCGCATATGCGCTCATCCCGTATACGGGTCGGTATGAAGGATTACAGCAAGGGTATCGGTGAAAATGCAGTGGATGTGTTTTATAATCTCTCGCCGGAAGAATTTATTCGCCTGGTTGAAGGCTTGAATGAGGTCAGACAGATTTCGGCGGTTGAAAAGAGACGGATGGATTTTTCCGTCGCAAAGCTTGGGCAGATTGTCGAGCTGTACAAGCAGGTGCAGATACCTGAAAAACAGATCGCCGAAATGCGTGAGATGATAGCACAGTTTTCAGACAGCCGAAACGAAGTTTTTGCGGAGGCCGGCGGCAAGTTATCCGAAGTGTTTGAAAGGCTTGTGCAGGATTTTTCAGCTCCGATTGAGAAGGGCAGTGCTCAGGCGGAAAAACTGCTTGCAGACGCTCAAAAGGAAAAAGAAAATGCCTTAAAGGTTCGGGAGGTATACAATGACATCAAGATACTGAACTATGAAAAATATATCAATCCGGACAACCCGGCAGAACGCAGAATTACGACATTTCGTGTGGCGTATGCCGCTAATATGGGCTTTCCTTTTATCATTGAAATCGGAAACGGTTGGGGTGAACCGCTTGTGACAAAAAACGGCGGCGTTATGGTGAAAGAGGGAAGTACACGCATCGTTGACTCGGTGCAGGTATTTATCCAGGACAAGCACCTGTTTCCGCTTCTCCGCCGTGTTCAGCTTTTTCTTGAAGCAATGACAACACAGGCAATGCAGAGATACTACGAAAAGGTAAGCGAGCCGATGTTACAAACCTATGATCTGGACGAATAAAAAATACCGCAGGACTTCTTTTTGAGGTCCTGCGGTATCGCTATATCAGAGGAGGAATAAAAAGTAAATACGGTAGCTGCCGTTTCCTGTCTGTTCGCAATAGATGTTGAACGCTGAAATGCTGATTTCGGGCAGCCCTATGCTTTCACGGTAAGCCGGGGTGTAATACTCAATCATTTCACCGAGCATACGCTTTAAGAGGCTGCCCTGCGTATTGGTGGAAGCGTTCTCGGCACCGGCCCAGCTTGCATTGACGGGAGTTAAGGATTCGTTCAGTGCAAAGCCATAGCTTTTCCCGAGCGCTATGCAGTCATTGCGGATCTGTTCAATGTTAAACGGATATGCATAGGGGTCTGTCGGTGCCTCGGGTGGGGAAGTTTCTGTTGTGGGTGCTGTTGTTTCCGGCTTTGGCGGCACAGGAGTGGATGTAGTTTCCTTTGGTGTCGGCGGCACAGTTTCTTTCGGAGCATCGGGCTCCTTTGTTTCACCGCCGCCTTGTGGGTCTACCTGTGCCGGAGAAGTAGTTCCGGGAGTTGTTTGAGCAGGCTCGTTTTTGCTGTCTGCCGCAGTATCGGGTATGGCAGTACCGGCGGGGGTTTTCGCTTCGGTTGAACTTTCCGCTGCTTCGCTTGTATCGGGTGCGGAGCTTGCGGAAGTCTGCTCTATGGTGGTTTTACTTTGATCGGATACTAATGGCAGAGAGGAGTCAACAGAACCCGAATTGAGTTTGCAGCCTGCAAGGCTTGCGCAAAGCAGAATGCAGATGAATAACAGTATAATTCGTTTCATATGATTCGTCCTTTCTTTGAATTGGTATACTTTCGATTACACTAAAATTATATCATATTTCGGCGCTATAGTCAATGGCTTTAGCAACTTTTCTTTTTTACTTGCCAAAATCTTTGCCCTTATTCATTCTCTCTCAAAACCAGAGAGGAGGAAAAGGAGGATGGAATCTACTTACTTTCCGAGACGCAATGAGATCTATTCGGCAGTACTGCCCGTGACATCCAAATCGGTTCAGTATGGTAAGCGTCCGGTCCTGATCGTACAAAACGACATCGGGAATGAAATGTCGCCGACAACTATTGTGGCACCGATTACAAGCCGCATTAAAAGAAATATGCCGACACATGTGATAATCGGTCCGGAAACCGGGCTGAAAAATGAGTCGGTAGTGCTTTGCGAGCAGCTCGTGACGGTCAATATTTCGACACTGAGCGAGAAGATCGGCGAAGTGACAGATAAGAAAACTATCTGTGCGATCGACGATGCGATTGCTTGCAGCCTTGGCTTGAAGTAATATGTAATCGAAAGCAGCCTGCGGTTTCTGAAGTTGAAGCCGCAGGCTGTTTGTTTATGGGGAAAGCGTAATTGCGTCAAGCATAACCGGACCGAAGGCGGTTTTGATTTGGTCGTACAGCTTTCTGCGTTCGGCAAGGCCCTTCTGCGTATCCGCATAAGCAATGCCGCGTAAAAAGTATTCAAGCAAGGTATACGGGTTGATTTGTTCAATATGAGTGTTTCCGATCATTGCTTTTATCTTGCCGATGATAACGGAGTTTTTGATATACTCACCGGAACGAATGTCGGGGTCGGAGAAGAATTCTTTTAATTCATCGGGGGAAATGTTCATGTCCTCAACTTTGGGTTGGACGGATAACTGAGCGGCGTACCCGGTCAAGTGAATATTCCAACCGGCATCTTCAAAGATGTCGTGCCAGATGCGTCCGTGTTCGGCGTTTTCTTCATAGCTCGGATCGTCCTCTGCGACGGCAGCGTCGAATTTGTATGACTGAACTTCGGACAGCTCGTCCCAATAGTGCTGAATGAGGAAGTTCTCTGTGTTAAGCAGAACATACTGTGATTTTTCATCCCTTGACTTTGCGATAATCAGACTTGCACGGAAATCGAACCGATCGTCGTGAAATGCGCCGAGTGCAACGCCGGAAATCTTGCCGGATACCATACCGGCAGCCTGGTCAAAGATAGAGGTTTCGTATTTCAGCCCTTCAACAAATTTCATGTCGTAAAGCCGTTCCGCTGATTTTGCAACAAGAGATAGCACTCCTTCCCGAACGATCTCTTTCAGATTCTCCCGAACTTTTTTGAGAAATTCCGGGAGCTTTTCGGTAGATACATTCAGGATATAGCCGTTTTGTACCATAGGCGATAAGCCTCCTTTTCAATGAATTTGAAGCAGTATGATACACACTTTGCAGTTTGGCAAGTAGCAAACCGAAATTTTTCGGGGATTTTAGTGCGGCTGTTGACGGCATGGCTTGACAATGCTATAATAAGAGCAATCGAAAGTATCTTATTTTATGTATAGAAGGAATGAAGATGTTTGTAGGGCGTAAAGCTGAATTGCGAGAATTAAACAGCCTTTATGACAGCGGTAAGTTTGAGTGCATTGCCGTTTACGGCAGAAGGCACATCGGAAAAACCGCCTTAATTTCCGAGTTTATCAAGGATAAAGACGCAATTTACTTTTCCGCAAGAGAACTGATTGACAAATATAATCTTGAAGCATTCAAAAGAGCGATTGCAGAGCACTTTGGGATTTCAGACAGCACTGCAAGGACCTGGAGAGACGCTATGAAAGAGATCGGCGCCCGCCTGAATGACGAACGCCTGATTTTTGTGATGGATAACTATTCGGACGCTTGCCTTACCAACAAAGAGTTGAGTTCGATTATTGCTAAGGCAATAGGTGAGAACTTCATTGATAGCCGACTGTTTCTTATCCTGTGCTGTGGACATATGACGGCGTTTGACCGTGAGGTTCTCGATGATCGGAGTCCGCTTTCTGGGTATGTGACCTGCCGATTGAATTTGAAAGGACTTTCTTTGGAAGAGGCAAGCGAATTTATGATCGGTTTTGAAGAGAAAGTGCAACATCGGCTGTATGACTGCATCGGAGGAACTCCGCTATACCTCTCCAATATCGACGGCAGGAAAACGGCAGACGAAAACATTGCCGACCTGTTTTTGAGGAGCAGCGGATTTCTGTATAACGATATTGAGATGGCACTGCAAAAGGAATTGATCGGACCTGCCGTATATAATTCGATTCTCCGTGCGATAGCATACGGCAATCACAAATCAAAGGATATCCTGTCGGAGACCGGAGAGGAGCGGAGCAAACTCCATAAATATCTGAATGTGCTGATTGCAATGGATGTACTGTGCCGTGATGTACCGGAGGGCGAAGATCCGTCGGTGAGCCGGCGAGGAATGTATTATTTTGAAGACAATGCATATCGGTTCTGGTACAGATATGTGCTGGATAATCGTGACCTGATTGCAAGAGGCGATGATCCGTATCGGATAGAAGGGTGGCAAACAGAATGAAACTGTTATTCAAGCAAAGATTTTTCTCGTGGTTTGACAGCTACGACATTTATGACGAAGCAGGGAACACGATCTATGTTGTAAAGGGCGAGCTTTCGTGGGGACATCTGCTCAGAATTTACGATGCAGCCGGAAACGACCTCGGCATGATAAAGGAAAGGGTACTGACATGGCTGCCGAAGTTTGAAATGTATCTCGGCGAACGGTATATCGGCTGTATCAGTAAGGAATTCTCTTTTTTCAAACCGAGATACAATATCGACTGCAACGGCTGGCAGATAAGCGGTGATTGGCTGGAATGGGACTATACGATTCAAGGCTCCTCCGGCCAGACAGTTGCAACGGTATCAAAGGAAATTTGGAATTGGACCGATACCTATGCGATCGATGTTTCTGACCCACAGGATGCGCTTTGTGTTCTTATGATGGTGTTGGCCATTGACGCCGAAAAATGTTCGAGGAACGGATAATATGTACAGTATTGATTTTGAAAACTTACATAAGGCGGCGGAGATCATCTATTGTTTTATGACGCTTCCTGCTTTGACAAAGCCTGAGTGTACGCTTTGGAATGACGATGGGTTTCCCGATACCGTAACAAATACCGGCAAGGGCTTTATGAGTGAAGAGAAGTTTTGCAGGTGGATTGTTAACTCCGATTTTGCTGCGATTTCTTGCGTTGCATCTACAGATAAGGAGGACAGCCGGCGTGTTGTATTGAATCTGATGCCCGGAGCACGGTATATGACACTTAATTTCCCTATGTCTTCGGGCGCACCTAGCGAAGCGGAAAAACGATTATTAGATATCTTGGAGAAGTATGATGAACATGAAAATTGATGATGCAATGACATTGGAAAAACTAACGCCGGAGGAAAAGAAAAAGCGGCTGTTCCTAAAACAAAAGGAAACATTGGATCTGTTTCGTGAGCGTAACGCAATCGATCAGACGCAGTATGATAAAAGCCTCGGAGAACTGCGAGACAAGATGGGAATGTATGATGTAAACTGATATCAAAGCAAGGCGAGCGGCCTTGCTTTTTTCTTGCCATGAAAGGCGTTGTATTTCACTATTCCTTCGCAATCTTTGATATATTAAGGAGGAATAGCAATATGCTAAAGGTCAAAAGAATAATGGAATCTGTGATTCCGAAAACGGCCGTTATATCGGAAGAGGAAAAGATAGTGGTGAAAACGCTTGCCGATGACGGCGCTGTCTATTATGAATCCGCATACAATGCCGAGACATTTCATTGCCTGCGATGCGGAGAAAACTTTGAATTAAGCGGAGAAGGAACTATTCAATGCCCGAAGTGCGGAAACAGGAAGATAAGGCAAAGGAATTACAGTTATGATTGCTCTTACATTCGCTTTGTGGAATTGATTGACGGTTTTCTCGTGATTAAGGATTCGGCTGTAAAGGCAGACGAAACGATGACGGGAATAGATGCTTATTCATACGATATTGCCTGTGTCGTAGTGCAGCCGGACGGAGAGGCCGGGGCGTTTAATAATTGCCGGCAGGGATATGATGAGCGCGGCATCAGAATATGGACGCGTGTAAAGCGGCCGACGACGGTTTATCTTCGCAATCAGAGAAAGCTGCAGTGCCGAATTCAGGACCAAACAGTTTTGGAACATCCGGTTTTTGAACTGATTGAAGGCGATATATACACGATGGGACTGTGTGAATTATATGACAAGCTGAGAATACAGGGGATAGTTGTTGAAAAAGTAGAAGTGAAGTGTCCTGTGTTCGATGAGTCGCTTGTAGTATATGATTTGGAGAATGCCAGAAAAATGCATACGGTCGTAATCGAAAAAGAGTATTCCATCAACAACTCGGAAGCGAACCGTATTCACGGTTGGTGTACAAAGTGCGGTAAATACTATCAGAGGCTGACGGTTGGGAATTACACATATAGAGATCATACCTGTGCTCTCTGCGGCAAAACCGCATCGAAATTGGGAGGGGCTATTGACAGTGTCAATTATTTCATTACGCCGCAGGAGTATGAGGGCGGCACGATGATGATCCGTATTGACGAGGGATATTATATTGCTCGGATTTTAGGCGAGCAGATTCGCGGTGTTGACCCGGAAGTAACATTCGAGCTTGAGATCAAACGGGTGATTTATGTGTATGTAACTTTGGACGGCAAGGCGACATTTTTCAATGCTGCGGGCGAGGCCATAGACAAACTTGGTATTCCGGTCAATGTAAATACCAGATGGGATGAGCTCATATATATCTGCTCAAAGGAAAACAAACAACTCATTATGAACAACAAGGCTGTAAAGCGCACGGGTTTTGTGGAGTACTGCGACAGGAAAGCGAAGATCGATATGCGTTATTTTGAGGCACTTGCAAAAATCCCGTCGCTTGAAATGATTTCGAAGATGGGTTTGACGGAGCTTGTGACAGATCTGATATATGCCAATGATAAAGATATCCCCGGATATCTGAAAAAGGATGTCAAAGGTCAGGGGCTGAAACGGCTGACAAAAACGCAGATGCAAAGTCTCATCAATGAGAGTTGTTGTCTTTCACGCTTTGTCCCGTATATGCAGGTATTGAAAAAGGACAGCGAAGCGTTGTTTGCCGATTTTCAGTGGATCGCAAACGGCTCACATTTTCGGCATATTCTTGATATTCTCAGGGTGAAGATTCCGAATATGACGGTAAAAAAGATCCGTGAGTATCTCGAACACGTTGACGAGGCACAGTGCTGCAGAGTGGGCGAAAGTGCTCAGCTTTGGGCGGATTATTTGAGGATGCTGAGGGATCTCGACTGCGATCTTACCGATAAGCAGCTCATTTATCCGAATTCGCTGAAACGAGAGCACGATAAGGCCGCACGCAAGATTACACAGGTCAAAGATGAAAAGCTTAATCAGGTCTTTCGTGAGCGTGCCGCAAAGAACGATAAGTACGCATGGGAAAATGAGAATTTCAAGGTTTTGATCCCACACGACATTTCCGAACTTTATGAGGAAGGGCGCAAGCTCAGTCACTGCGTCGGCACTTACGGCAAACTGGTTGCCGAAGGTAAAAGCGTGGTTGCGTTTATCCGTAAGGCTTCGGATGTGGATACACCGCTTTGCACCATTGAGATCCGTCAGAACACCATTGTGCAGGCGAGAGGCATGTCCAACAGACCTGCTGAGAACATACCCTATATGAGGACATTCATTAAGGCGTGGGCAAAGAACAAAGGCTTGCGGTACGCAGCATAAAGAGATAACCGGCGATTATTTTAAAATAGTCGCCGGTTACTGCTTGACAAATGCGAAAATGCAGCTATATTCTCTGCGAAAGGAGGATGCTTATGAGAAGCACATGGTTTATTATAGTTGTCTGCCTGATGACATTGCTGTGTGGCTGTGGAAGCAAGGTGCCCGAAACAATGAAAAATCCCAAAACGGAGTTTATCCGGGTAGAGGATTACGAAAGACCGGAGTATGTGATTCCATCCAATTACCGCTTGATAAAGAACGGGATTTACGCAGTCCTTAATGAGAACGGCAGTATTGAAGGGTATATGAAGCTTGTCAAAGACGGAGAGGAATATGTTTGGATAGAGAGCAGTTTCAATGAAGCATACCGATAAAAGAGCCGCCGGCTTCCGAAAATGGAGGTCGGCGGTATTTTCATCGGCAATGAGGACAGTGCGGCCCCTTGCGGCGAACTCTGGCGGCTATTTCGCAAATGTATTCTCTGTGACAGTTTTGACAAATGAACCAGGCTTCTTTGTGCGACATCGGCGTTACCGATTCGGGGCCGAAATTGTTCTTTGTCGGGTGCCATTCATACGCAATGTCCGGTCTTTTTTTCAAAAGCGACTTACATACAGGGCATCCCTTATTTCGGCGCATTCGCTCGGCAGGCGTTGTCGTAAACGAATGCCCCTCCGGGCAGATCCAGTAAAATGCGGTGTTGCTCATATAGCTGACATTTTCCGGAGCGGTGTGATTGCGCTCGTAGTCCCATTCGTCCAAAAGCTCCGGCTTGCGGGTAAACAGGGAGTTTTCTTCGCTTTTGCAGAAAGGACAGGGAGATGACGCCGCAAGCTGCTGCGCTATTGTGCGTTTCCATTTGTGACCGTGTTCGCAGCACCAATAATGCGGAACGGAGGAACGAGGGCTGACAGCAAAAGCCGATTTCTCGTTTTCCGGCGACCAGTATTTTGCAAGCTCCGGATATCTTTGTCCGAGAGAACCGGCACAGTCACGACCGCAGGTCTTACAATAACCACGGCGTACTCTGTTATAGGGAGCCTCATATTCAATGTGCCCGTGAGAGCATACCCATTTGCACGGGATGGTTGACTTGAAGCCTATTTTATTGGAAGAGTAGGGATTGTCCTTACTGTATTCGGAAAGCAGTACCGTAAGACCGTTGTCGCTGCAGTACCGAAGAAGCGATGTCACCCCTGCTCGCATACTTCGCCCTCCTTGTGAAGTGCCAGAATACCGCACAGACAAAAGCACTCAACAGACAAGAAAAGCGGCAGGGAAGAAGTCTGCCCGAACCAACCGATAAGATTATATATGCCGATTGCGGCAACGAATAAAACGATTATGTATTTTATGGCCTTCATTGAAAACACCTCTCTTTTTCTATACTCTATTATAACACAAATCAAAGTAAATGTCAATAGTGATTAAAGGCAAAAAGAAAATGCCGAAGGGTTATGCACCCTTCAGCAATTCTTCTTTAGACGGCCAAAGCTCAGCGTCTACCAGCATTTCTTTCAAATCTCGTTTGCGGATATTCATTTCCTCACGAAAAGCCCGTTTGTCGAGTACCGCTTCATAGAGCAGAAATTCCCTTGTCTTGATGATTTCTTCGGTGAACCGGCAATCGTCCCTGCGGTTTTCCATAATACACTGCGCAACATACATTTTGTCTTTGAACCAAGGTGTGCGTGTGATGGCACAGATGACCCAATCATGCTCTTTGGGATCTTTCATTGCAAGGCTGCGGAAGAATACCTTTCGGTAGGCGGTAGGCCAGTATTCGATCTCGTTTTCTTCAAACTCAAATTCCTCGAACTTAACGGGGATTTCGTAGTACTCCTTGCCGAAGTTAAGAAACCGATAGCCTTCGACAGACAGTAATTGTTTTTTGTTGATCGTCGGCCGCTTAGTGGAATCAACCGTTACGGATTCTCTGTTGATGCCGAATCGTCTGACGATTTCTTCAAGCAGCTCATTCATTCTCGACAGCGGAATGTCCATATAACCGGAGGCGAGCTTTAATGCATCGCCGGAGATCTGACAGGCTTCACAGTAGAATGTGTTGGTATCTCTGTAGACCCGGCAGGAGCCGAGATGCTTGTCGTTGTGAAACGGACATATGATAAGCGGCTGTTTCGGTCGGGTGTTTATTTGCCCTGAAAAGGCTTCTGCGACATCCATAATATCCAAAATGTCTTTGACCTTTTCTTTTGCTATCGGCGGACGGCTTTGTGTCCTGCATACCTGCATTTCAATTCCTCCTTACTCTTTGATTTTTCTTCGTAGAAGTTATGAAAGAGAAGGACCGAAAAGGCAAGTAAAAAGATAAGCGATAAAGTATGTTGTCCGGTTTCGGCAAGCAGCACTATTGCGTTTCCGAAAGGTGCAGATTTGGAAAAGAACGGTGCAAATTTGGGGCAAAACGGTGGTGTAAAGTTGGGGCAAAAAACGGTGCAAAATCGGTGTAAAAATAATGTCCGTGTAACGGGGAAGTGTTTAGCAAAAACAGATCTGCTCAAGCTTGAAAAACACACGCAACTGAGAATTGCACCAATTTTACATTTGAATTTTTAAAAACGCTTCCCCTTTAGGATTTATGATAGAGATATCCTTTGAAAAACCGGTGTCAATGGTAGGTAAACAGGGCATACGTTCGGCAAAAAACGTGGTTCAGCCCGAAAAAAACGAAGTTCACCTATGATTTGCCCTGTTTTATGACTTTCTATCAAAAGTCTTAAAAATGATTTTCCTATCGAAATGAGAAGGTTTCGGAAGTTTTTTTGCAATGATTTTTCTCTCCGAAAATGCCCACTCTTTCAAAAAATTCAGGCAACGGTTTTACACCATTTCACAGTATTGATTTTCAGCCTGAAAATCCTCCCTTTCAAATGATAAAAATATGAGATTTCTTCCGTTATGATAAGAGGTAAATCCCCCCCGCTTCCGAAATGAGGGAGCGGGCAGTCATAGAGAAGAGAGGTCATAGCGGAGAGAGCCCCTAATCATTCCGAAAAGAGCACCCTCAATCATATTGAAAAGAAGCCCTTGTCATTCCGAAAAGATACGCCGTAAATCTAAGAAATAAACTAAAATAAATCTGAATGCCTTTCAAAATGAAGGTCATTCCCCTCATTTGAAAATGACGGTTCTGCTTTCATTCCGAAATGATTTTTCCGATAAATCTGCAAGACCTTCTGCAATAAATCTGTAAGGCTTCCGGAATGACGGACATTCCCCTTCATTCCGAAATGAGCAGGCTATCCGAAATGAACTTCATTCCGAAACGCTGCCCTGTCATTTGTCATATCGAAAAAGAGGGAGCGGTATCATTTGAAAATGAGAGGGACGGGATAAATCTGCAAAGAAATCTATGATAAATCTATATATGATTTCATTTTCAAATGACGGGCATTTTTTCATTTCAAAGCGAGGAGCATATGGCGAGCGGTTTTGAGAATGAAATTATTGAAAAAAGAATACCGCTCGCCGGTCCCGTTAGGAAAGAGGGTGCCGCCGGAAAACGGAGCGATTTTGGTTTTACTTGCTTTTTGAAATACGAGCGAGAATATTCATTCTGCAATCTTTAAAAATACAGGAGGAATGCAGAATGGAAAACAAAGAAAGAATTCAGGGGAGCGGGAATGTGAGCAAAAGCTCGCTTTTGCAGCAGGTCAGAGGAAGTATGGTCAATATCGAAAAGCTTACACCCGACAATATCGGAAAAGTCGCTGATGAAGAATTGAGTTACGAGCGGGCACGGGAAATATTCGAGGCGGAGGGCGTTGATATCGATAAGGTCATCGTAGATCCCACAAGATTTATCTACAATGTCTATTATGCCGATTATGAGAACGGCATCTACTTTGATGTGCATCTGACAGAGCATCTGCTACTTGATAAGCGCGGCGGAATTGCCGCTTTGAAAGCTATGACTGCTAAGAATGACGCATTGAAAAAACGGGATTGGCACACCTTTTATCTCCGCGATGTCCCGTGTCCGCTGAAAATTTATGATTTTCAGCGGCGGTACAAAGACATCGAGCCGGATCAGGTTTACGAAGTCTGGGAAGAAATCCATAAAAACCTTGACTATGAAAACGGACAATGGAAGGACGAGGTGCTGGACTATGTTTTTGCTCATGCTCCGAAGCCCGAAAATCTGCCGCTCAATGAGAACGGCAGGGTAACGGTATATCGTGGGAGCGGAACATTATCGCAAAAGCCGGAGCGGGCGCTTTCGTGGTCGTCGAGCCAGCACAGCGCACTGTGGTTTGCAAATCACAACGGCAGAGGGCAGGCGCTGTATACCGGAGAAGTTGACCCCGACGATGTGGTTGAATTCCTTTCCGGCTTCCACAATGAAAACGAAATCATTGTTCGTCGGGGCAAGGTAAAAAACATTCGTCCGCTTGATATGTATCCGGTGCAAGACGATATTGTATTGAAACTTTTTTCGACAGCTCTTCCGGAATTGATGAAATACGGACCGCAGGTTGAAAAGTTGGGATACCCGGCAGATGGTATATTTGAATATCACGGCCGGTCACACATACTACGGGTGCTGGCACTATCCCTGATCTATTTTTACAACAGCGGCGATGACCTGACGGAGAGGGATAAGAACATTCTGATTTATTTTGCGCTTCTGCACGATATCGGGAGAACGGATGACGAGGCGGACCACCGCCACGGAAAGGTCTCTGTTGAACGGATAGAGCGAGAGGGGATAGAAATCGAAGACCTTGCGATAAACAGAAAAGACCGCCGAATTGCTCAGGCGATTATTCGATACCACAGCAGACCGGACGAAGAGGGATATGCGGCTTTTGCCGCCCGCAGGAAAAAGTATTCGGCAGATGGGTACGCACGATTGCTGAAACTGTATGCAATTTGCAAGGATATGGACGGACTGGACCGTGTACGGTTTAACGGGCTGGATATTTTTATGCTGCGTACGCCGTATGCGAAAAAGCTTCCGCTGATTGCAGGCTGTCTCTTGCAGGAGAATATCGTAAATGCCGTATTTTATCCGCCGAAAGAGTAAAAAGCTGCCGCACAAAAGATGTGCGGCATACATAAAAGCCGATGAGACACCGGTCGCACCCAATCTCACCCGATTATTATTTCAAACAAAAATAACATTTATAAATATTGACATAACGGATAGAATAGTATATAATTAAAAGCGTTATCGGAGGTGAGCTACATGGGAAAGAAAGCTGTTACCGTTTTACCGACAACTTTGGATATACTGATAAAGATGGGTGAACAGATAAAATTGGCAAGGCTTCGCCGCAACCTGTCCGTGGATTTAACTGCGGAGCGTGCCGGGATCAGCCGAGCCACCTTGTGGAAGGTGGAAAAAGGTGATCCGTCTGTTGCTATCGGGATCTATGCCTCGGTGCTCCATGCGCTGAATGATATGGATAAAGATCTTTTGCTTGTTGCAAAAGACGATCCGCTTGGCAGAACATTGCAGGATCTGAATTTGCCGATACGCAAGCGTGCGCCAAAGGGAGAATGATATGTCGAATACAATTTATGTTTATGAAAATTTCAGTTCGGAAGAACCTGTTCTTCTGGGGCGGCTGTATGTTGAAATATCCAGAGGAGCCGAACATCATTCGTTCGAATTTGAAAAAGAATGGCTCAAAGAGCATCGCAATGCTTTTATTCTGGATCCGGATCTGCTTCCCGTACAAGGGCGGCAGTATCCGACCGGGCAAAAAATGACTTTCGGTATCTTTTCCGATGCGTCGCCGGACCGGTGGGGCAGAGTCCTTATGGACAGAAGAGAGCGCTTTGCGGCAGACAGGGAAGACCGCAAGCCGCGCAGGCTGAATGCAGGTGATTATCTGCTCGGAGTATATGACGAAACCCGTATGGGTGCTATCCGTTTCAAAGCAGATCCTGACGGAGCGTTTTTGTCGGACGACAAAGAGACTGCTGCTCCGCCTTGGGCTACATTGCGTACCTTGGAAGAGGCGTCCCGAAATTTTGAAAATGAAGAAACCACCTTGCAGGAAAAATGGCTGAACCAGCTGATAAAGCCCGGTTCCTCTCTCGGCGGTGCGCGTCCGAAGGCTACGGTGCAGGCACCGAACGGTTCTCTTTGGATTGCAAAATTCCCGTCGAGGAAAGATGAATACAATATGGGTGCGTGGGAAAAGACCGCACATGATTTGGCTCGGCTTTGCGGATTGAATGTGCCGGAATCCCGACTTGAAAGCTTTTCAAAACTCGGCAGCACATTTCTGACAAAACGGTTTGACCGCGAAGGGTCTCAGAGAAAACATTTTTCATCCGCCATGACTATGCTCGGAAAAATTGACGGAGCGTCGGCAGAGGACGGATCGGGATACCTGGATATTGTATCGTTTCTGAAAGCAAACGGTGCCGCACCGAAAGAGGATATAGAAGAGCTTTGGAAGCGTATCGTTTTTTCGATGGCGATTACGAACACCGACGATCATCTTCGCAATCACGGATTTATTCTGCAAAAGAACGGCTGGCGTCTGTCACCGCTATATGATGTAAACCCTTGTGCATATGGAAATACACTGGCTCTGAATGTGAATGAGTACAGCAATGAAATCTCGTTAGAGTTGGCAATTGAGGCTTCCGATTATTATGGTTTGACCAAGGAGCAGGCTGAAAGGCTTGCCTCTGAATGCATTGAAACGGTGAAGCAAAATTGGGAAAAGATCGCAGCGAAAAACGGTCTTTCACGCGGAGCTATTGAGTATATGCGTCCGGCATTTTCCCTGTGTAAGTAAAACAAAGCAAGGAGCGTTCGACTTTTGTTTGTCGGGCGCTCTTTTATTATCCTGAGCATAAAAAATATTTCGAACCACTTGACAATCCGGTATCTATGTATCATCCTCTCACCAAAAACAAGGGGGAGTGTGCATATGCCGTACCTGGAAGCGATGATAGATAATCTTGAAACCAATCTTATGCTGCTGCGAGAGCAGATTGCTGAACTTGAACATTATCCGGAAATAACGGGAACGGTTATTTCGAAATATGTCCGGTGCAGCCGTCCGAACTGCGCAGTCTGTGCCGCCGGATACTATCACGGTCCGAATCTTTACTATCGCTATTACGAGAACGGCGAGCTGAAGGATAAATACCTTGGGAAAAAGATTAAGGATGAGTACATTCGTAAGGTTGAGGCCAACAAAAAATACAATGAGATTGCGGCGGATATAAAAGAATGTGAGTCCGAGCTACTACGGCTGAAGTCTTTTAAGGAAAGCGGGGGAATGCGATGAAAAAGGAAATGTCCCCTTGGGCAAGGATAAAGCGTGAAGCACCGGGTGTACAGCAGTCATATCGGGAAAAGAAAAAATCGAGAAAGTGGTTAATTGCATTGGCGGGAGTGTTGACTGTCGCCTTGTTATTGTCCGTCCTTCGAATCCCCGAAAGACTTCTGCAGTTCGGTGAGCCGAATACGGAGGTATCTGCGCCGGCAATGAATCTGACAGGCGTCTATAATTCTTTGCTTGCGGAAATCTTAGAGATGGAGCAGGAGGCTGACTGGGACGGGGACGGGCTGAAAAACGGAGCGGATCCGTATCCGAGGGATATTGACGCTGACCGTAACGGAATTTCCGACGGTTACGAGGGAAAGAGCATCATCAACGGAGAACTTCCGATAGAATACAAAAATGTGCGGTTGATCGTATCCAATTCGCAAAGCGGTGTTGTATACTTTCGCGGCGAGTATGTGGTTTCTGCATATTCCGGGTGGTTTGCATTTTCCGATGAAACAGGAACGCCATATGTCCTGACAGACGGGAAGTGGACAAAGGCGCAATTCGAACGGACCGGCGGTATCTGTTATGTGAATGTGCCCGGAAGTTGCCGCATTCGGTTTTCGGATGACGGAAAGCCCAAAGACAGAGATGTTCTGATTGAAGCTGTTGCCGCCGAGTATGACAACAAGCCGGATGAGCGTTATTCCGTTGCCAACGCACCGTTGAGTCAGCTTGAAAAGATATATGGTGATGTGGATAACGGAAGGGCGGTTCAGGTCAGCATATTGACAAACCGGGGAGAGCAGCTTCTGCTGATTCACGGCTACGATAAGTACGGCAATTTGATTGCGGCTGACTGCAACAGTTTTTCCGATATGGGGAAAATAATGATCACCATAAAGGCGCAGGTTTTCTGGGACGGAAGGACGACTTCCATGCGAAGTTGGTTTGAGTTTGAATGGGGCGAGCTTTCTTCGGATAACGGCGATGTGATAACCGTATTTTGATGGCTTTTGATTAGGCACCTGCTTCGGCAGGTGCTTTTTTCTTGCCAAAAGCAGTACCGTATTTCACAGTATCATTGCATTTTTCAAAATTAGTAAGGAGGAATCAGGGATGAGTGAAAATGCGAAAAAGAAAAGCTCCGGAAAACAGTCGCCGGAAGAGCTGTTGAACGAAGCGGTTGCAAACCACGAAAGCAGCTTTGAAAGATGGCAGTCCTATCATGATTTCGGAGGACAAGACCCGTTTTGGGCGGACGGATGCAATATGAATCTGATCCGCAATCACATTATCTACTATAAAAGGCAGATAAGCGAGCTTTGCGAACAGAACGGCTTGGAAATTCCGAAGTGCATGGAAAGGGAACTGCCGCCTCAAATGGATGTCGACTATATGGCGCAGCCGGATAAAATCCGTGAGGGCGCAAAAGAAGCTTTCGAAAAGATGAAAGGTTATCCGGCGTATCTTGAATTGCTGGCAATCAGGAATGTATTCAGTCCCAAGCAGCTTGAAAAGATCAGTTATTTCAATGTGATCGGCTATGTGACAGGATTGGAAAGGGCAATCGAGCAGGACGATCTTCTCACACAGCGCCGATATTGCTACAACAATTATCTGGACAGCTTTGAAAATTGCCTGAAACGCTCAAGAGAACTAAAGCCGGAGACTTTTCAACTGAGCCTGTTTGATCAGGTTTCCGCATAGGGGGGTGTCGGTATGGGAGCAGGCTCTATCGGCAACAGGAACGACTACAAAACAGTAAGAGGATATTATATTTCCGGCGGTTACAATGAAGGCTTTGGCGGGAAGTTTAATTTCCTTCTGGAACCCCTTTTAGGCAATGATAACGAGCGATTCTTTTATGTCGAGAAAACGGATAACGGGAAATATGAGGTGACGGGCGAAGGGTATGTTATCACCTCAAAGGACAGCCTGTATCGCCATCTGAAATATTTGAAAAAGGAATTGCAGGGCAAATGTATTTGGTATTACCACATTGATTCAGCGGGCTGCGTGCTCAGAAAGGAAAAGGACCATGAACTATAAACACGAACAGCTATTGCCGGAGGAGCGGAGGCTGCTTTTTGCGTTGAACAAAGAGGACCCCGAGGAAGGACACAAAATCGGTCATGTACGGGGTGATTTTGACAGGAACGGAACAGGTTTCTTTACGACCTGGTTTCCGTGCTACGAAAATCTTAAAACCGAGCGTTTCAAAGCGGAACTGCAACAGGTCGTTGATGAACTTCGGAGCGATTCTGAATTTCCGCTTTTGAAAAACCGCCACGCTATGAGAATGGTGTGTCTGAAGCATCCGCAAAATCGGGTGGCCGGCGGTTGGAGCGATGAAATGTACGGATTCAAAATCGCAACGGAGCACTATTTGTATTTTATCAGGTGCTACTACGGCGCAGGAGATTACAACTTTTATGTGTATTGTTTTTCGAAAGACCCGGCGGAAGATATGCACATTGCTCAGGAAGAGAAAAACAAGACGAATACGGAGGAATGAATGATGAGCGTAATAGAAACTCAGATTTGGGAAGCGGTTCCCGAGAAAAAAGGATATGTACGGTATGTCGGCCAAAGAAAGCTTATTGAGGTATTTAACGAGCTTGAGGCATATTTAAAAAAAGAGGGGATCTGTCCGGAGGAGTATTTCCTGCCGACGCACGAAGCGCAGCCGGATACCTTGTTCCCGAGAGGAGATATTCGTTGTTATGCGCAGTGGGGCGGATCTGAAGGTATCTACATCGAGCTTGAAGTTCTTGTGGGTGCTACAAAAGACTCGCCTTATAAAATTGTCCATATAGCGACGGGTAAGATATTGGATGAATCGGCAGCAGCCTATGACCGAATGCAGTATATCGCAGGCAGAATTTATAAGGCGTTCTGCGGCGAGGGATTTCAACCGTCACGGTATTGCATCGTAGACAGCGGTGGAGAAAAAGAAGTTACACACGAAAGTTTGCTGAAAAAGTTGGGGCGTGAATGCGCAACCTATATGAAACGGGAACTGCTTCATAAAGAAACGCCTATCGATGCCATATCTGATAAACTCGGAATGATGATGACGATACTGAGCGTTATTAAAAAGCCTAAGGTATATGCGGCGCTTCCGAAAGAAAAAATCGAGGAGCTTTACTCCACGGAGAATGTCCTTGATATCCTTTGTGAAATGTGCAGCTCCGTCTCTGAAGCAGATAGCTTTGAGATTGAAGATATCATTGCTTCTGCGCCTTCGTTTGTCAGAAGTGAGCCGGATGATTCTTTAGATATCGAAAAGGGATAATAGCAAAGCAAAACCCGATGAGAGTCACTTGTTGATTCTCATCGGGTTTTTCACATCATTGTGTAAAGATAAAAACAGCGATACAGAACTTCCGCATCGCCGTGATTATCAATCCTTGGTCAATCTCCGAATGTTGCCGATAATCAGCATTAAATCGTCATCGTTAAGCTTTTTCAATTCTTCGATCGCTGTTTGCAGCAATGCAGGATTTTCGATGGACGTATCAAAGAACTGACTCGGTGTAATGCCGAAGTAATCGCATATTTCCAAGAACTCGGGCAAGGGCGGAAGCGACTTGCCGGACGAAATATTATAAACATAACTTCTGCTGTGACCGAGGTCGTATCCCATCTGATATTCCGAAACGCCCTTTTGCAAGCGAAGCTGTGTAATTCGGTTTCTGATAAAGTTTGCGTCTACCATTTTCTCACCTCCCGGGTGCTTACTATATTGTAAAGCAAAATCGGAAGTGATTATTCATATGGTATACGCTGTTATTATCGGATTATTAGTAAATTATACGCACATAACCATTGAAATATGTTATAATGGTGATGTAAAATGGAATATAGCTTAATTAGGTGCTGAAAAACAAATATTTTTGAATAGGAAGTGGTCAGATGACCTGTTGCTTTTTCGGATACAGCAACTGTCCGTTCGGCATACGACCGAAAATAAAATCGGAAGTAGAGAAAATGATGGAGGAGTCCGGCAAAGTCAAATTTTATGTAGGCAATCACGGACAGTTCGACGGAATGGTTCGTGGAATAATGAAGGAATTGATTTCGGAAGGGAAGAATGTTGATTATTCGGTAGTCCTTGCGTACATACCGGGGCAAAAATACGAGTTTGAACTGCCGGACCAATACGCAGATACCATTTATCCGGATGGACTTGAGAATGTTCCTCAGAGGTTTGCCATATGTAAACGGAACGATTGGATGATAGACAATTCGGACGCAGTAATATGCTATGTAGTAAATCATTTCGGCGGGGCGTACACATACACGGAAAAAGCCAGACGGAAAGGGAAACGCATTATCAATATTGCCGATATGTAGGCGAGCCGATAGGTGATCGGCTCTAAAAACGCATTAAATCAATTTTGCTAATGTTTCGGGGAAGGTCGGAAACCGCTTTTTGTTACGGGTATCGCAAAGAAAACAGTATCCCCTGTAATACCACTGCCCGTCTGATTTTTCAAATGTCATATAAGTGGCTTCGTAGCTGCCGTTTGCATTCGGTAGATGCTGATCTGCTTCACCCATTTGCATAAGCCGCTTGCTGTGGCACGCCGGAGGAACCATGCCGAGAAAGTTGTCAACGATTTCTTCGTCCACTTCGTCGCCGAGAGCCACATAATCGTCGAAAGCTGTTATTCCGGAAGACTCCCATTCTTCCATTGTCTTGGGTTTGCCGTTGTACTTGATTTCATTTTGAACGATCACTGCGGCTTGGAGAACGGAATATATCTGCGAAAGACCGAGCTTGATTTTCTCTCCGCATTCATTCTTAAAATACTTGCAACCGTTCTGCAATTGAGAAATATTGACTTCGACGGTTTGCTCGCCGTATTTCAGACGAACATATGCGGTTTTATTACGGACAAAGTATTCGGAGACGATATCTTCGATTCTATCGTCCGAAAACAGGATCGGCCAGAAGTAGATATAATCACGGAACAACGCCAATGTATCGCCCTTATTTTCAAAAACCAAAATGTCGCTTGTAGACATACTCCGAATTCTCTTCCGCGCCGGTCTGTCATCTTGATTGTGCAACTGAAATATAGCGACCGGACTGATCATCTCGCATTCTCCCTCGTAAACAAGCTTGTATAAGCTTCTGGGAGGCGGATACATTCCTTTTTTCTCAAGAGTTTCTTTGCGCTCGAACACATAATCTCGGTTTTCTTCGTTTAACGGGATCTGATAGATTCGATAGTTCATTTTACATTCTCCTTCATCGTTTTTGAGTGATTTCGTTCTGAGTGCTTCGCAACTGCCTGTGTGGTGTCTTTTTCGTTCATTTGGATACCTCCTTAATCTATTTGCAGCGTTGCGCTTATACTGTGATATACGACCGATCCGAAAGCAAGTATTTTCATTTTTACTTGCCAAACAGCAAGCCTTGATCCATTTTTACTGCACCCAAAATTTATAGAAAAAGGAGCAGTTCAAATGGAAACAAAAGACACAGGCAAAAAGTCAAGCGAGAGGATGACAAGGACTCAAAAGGTCATTGTGATTCTCACCGCAGCGATATTGACGATCATTCTGATCGCGGTCGCTACTACAAGGTATATGGGTAGTCCGGGAGTGTATCCGATTGAAGCAGACCAAGGAACATCTTCCTCGGAGGAGAATGCCGTTCCCTCCGAAAAAGATACCTCTTACTCCCAAAATGATACCGCTAACTCCGAAAAGGGAACATCCGATTCCGGCAGTACGGGCATCGGCGGAAACGAAGGCGGTGATCCCGGCAATAATAATCGTAATCCCGGCGGCAATGGACAAGACGCACCGCCCGAAACCGGAAATGGTAACCAGTATCCCAGTCAGGATAAGAACGATACGGGGACAGATCCTGCACCGGATAAGGACACGGAAAAGCCGAATGATGATCCAGGAAGCGGTAAAGATGATACCTCATCAGGCGGAATTTCCTCCGGAGATGCTGTGAGCATCATTTCGGTAGGAGATTCCACGGTTACTGTGAAAATCGGCAAGGAAACAATCATAATCCCGGTCCAGACGACTGTATTTAACGGCAGAGTTACTAAATCCGGCGTTGCATCGGATTCGTTGTGCGGATATTCCGTCGGCGGCTCGGTTCTCCTTTATTATCCTGAGGGTGGTTCGCTTGCCGGCGTGACCTTGACAGGTTCATATGTAAAGGCCGACAATGCAAGGCTTACCGTGTCTGGAGATTACAACGGTGACGGCAGCAAGATCGTTTTTCGCCTGAACGGCGTTAAACTGCCATAAGGTCGGAGGTGCAGAGATATGGAAAAGAAATATATTCTGAACCGAGAGACGGGAAAGATAGAGCTGCATTTTGAAAAATCCGAGTATCAGGAAATGCCCGAAGACAAAAAGCGTATTCTTCGGAGCAATTATCTGTTCAGCCGCAAAGCCGAGGCATGGGTGAGCCGGGCGAAGTATCCGAGCCTTTACAGCGCAAAGCGCGCCGCCGAACAGCTTGGCTTTACCGAAGGTGAAAAGGTCGGAGAACGGTTGACCTATGCAGAACAATTGCAGCGTCAGACGGATCGAGCCGAAGCAAGAGCAGACCGCTATTTGGGTTATGCGGAGAATGCCGAGCGACGGGGCGCTGAACTGCAAAAGGAGCTTGACGAACGCAGGGGAGATATTGCTTTCTTTACGCAACCGATTATCCCGGGACACGCCGGCTCGGAGAGCTTTGCAAAACGACGCAGAAGAATCTATGAGCGATACGATAAGGGCATGGAAGAATATCGTAAAAGCGAGTATTTCAAAGAGCGTGCGGAAATCGCGCAAGCGACTGCCGAAAATGCCAAGCTGAAAGATTTCGGATATCTGAATAACCGTATTAAGGAATGCAATTCCGCTATCAAGAAGTTGAAATCAAACCTCACTTATTATGAGAAGCTTCTTGAAGCGTTGAAGGACCCTGAGTCTGACCAATCGAAAAGCGGCAGATATACCGCGGAAAAGGTAAACGACTGGCAGGAGGATATGCTGGAACGCTTGGAAATGCAGATCGATAAGCTCGGCTTTTTTGAAAACTGCGTTGAAGAACTCGGCGGTTATAAATTCAGCCGTGATAATATCAAGGCCGGATACATCATAAAAGTCAAGCATTGCTCACAAGCCAAGGTTCTGAAAGCAAATCCCAAAACGGTTTTGGTCAAGTGTCTGGATACCGATATGATTCTCACCTACGATTATGCGGAAATCAAAGAAATAATTTCGGCAACCGAGGAGAAAATAAACTCAGTATCGGAAGCGCACCCATACCAAAAAGATGATATACTTGTGTGGGATCCACACGGTACGGGGCGTGCGATTGCGGCATATCAGGTTATCGGAACCACAGATAAGACTGTTCAACTGCGAGAAATAGAACTTGACGCAGACAGGAAACCTATACCCGGTGAATTCGTAAAGGGTAGTGCGGTGATTCGGAGAAAACCTTTTATCTCGTATTACTCAAAAAAATGGAATGTTAGCGGTGATTATGACCGTGTGCTCAGAAAATATGAAAACAGGGAGGATACAGCGTCGTGAAAGTGCAATGTTATGATTACTCTATATCAGCAATCGGGGACAATATCGGCAGCGAAGAGATCGTGAAAGCACTTGAGGCTGCCGGGCTTGCCGAAATTCAGGTTGAAAAGCTGTTGAATTTCGATGTGTTTATTGAGCAGCTGCCCAATCGGACACTCGATGGTTTTACGGAACGGTGTGACGATTGGATCCGCTGCTGGGTAATCGGCGGTGGGGATAACTCGACCGGCAGCGCACTTCGAGGTGTTTGCGAGGAGGATAAGTCAAACAACCCGCATGTCCTCGCCAAAGCACTGTATGATTCCATTGTCGGTTTCACACGAAAAAGCTTTGAAGCGTCCGCCTTGGTTTCAACCATCGTTATGGAATCTCTGACAGAAGAATAAACAGCAAAAGAGCGTCGGGAGAGATTCCGGCGCTTTTTTCTTGCCAAATGAAGTGCTGCGATTTATGTTTTCTCCGCAATCTTAAAAAATAGTAAGGAGGAATCATAAATGCTCAGAAAAAAGGAATATACAGCAATTCTTGAATCGGCAAAGAGTAAAGATGAGATTGTGGCTCTTTTCAATTCGTTGTATTCACCGGTGCCGGCAATCCGTATTGTTCGCGAAATATATCATCGCAATGCGGACAGGGAATATGAGTTTTCCTGCGATAAATGCGGGCATGGGTTTGTGGTGAAAGCGGAGAATGACCCGGAATATAATGAGGAGCTTTGCGTCTGTCCGAATTGTGGACATTCAATCAACTTGAAGACCAATTCGTACTATTCTCCTAAAAAGCTCTATGCTCTTGACGAAGCATATCGGTGGTATCAAAAAGTGCTTGCCTCTTCGGGGGAGACTGTTGATCCGTCATTTTCGGTATTTGAAACCGTAGAAGTGGAGGGAAAGCGGTATTTTATTGCCCGCAGATTTCACTTCAAGCTCAAGCAAGGACAAATCAACAAGACGAGGATTTATCGTTGTCTCATTATTCCCGAGAAGAGAGAGGACAACTATGCCGTACTTTATGAAAATGACATTGGAGATCTGACGACATCTTCAACGGAAAAACCGGGGGACTGGTTTAGTATGTATAAGTACCACGCTCCGGGTGTCGGAAAGAGCTATATGAGTAAAGAGGTTGAAAAGCTTGCGGAATCACAAGAGGACATTGCAGATGTTTTGCGTGCATGGCTTAAATTGCTGGCGAACAGCAAGGAGTATTACTCAAAGCCCTGTGTTGAGATGCGACAATTTTTTGAAAAATATCCGGTTGATCAGGTTCCGAAAACCGTGGAGGAGGATAAATGCTATTTTGAGAATCACGGCGATTATCTGGTTTTCCGCAGGTTTCGGGAATGCAAGGAAGAGGTTACAGAGATGAGCCGGTGGATCTTTTCTCTGAAAAACAATTACAGCAAGCTTGCCGTTTACCGTAATGAATGTTGGAGAGAAGAGTATGATTTCAAGTGCTACGGCTTTTCCGATGCGGATTTTATGGAACTTGAAGAAGAGCTGCGGAAAACCGACATCGGCAAAATGGGGCTGTTTGAGTATCTGGATTATTCCACGAGAGACGATAGCTGCTATCTGTACGGATACTACTACCTGACAGCGCTTAAAAGCTACCCGATTATCGAAACGCTTGTGAAAATCGGAATGTTTCAGTTGGTCGGTCAGATTTGCAGCGACAAGATAAAGGTCTATCCGAACAGCAAGCATCTTTGGGGCAAGCTCGGCCTCAGCAAGGAAAACTTTGAGTTCGCCAAGCGTGACCAACTGTATGGCGATGATTTTCAAAAGCTCTTGGCAATCAATGCATATGATCCGAAGGTTGACGCCGATTCGTTTTACAGGTGGATCAACGAATATGCGAAAGCGAGCAGCTACAGCGTCGGGCTGATAATCGAAAATCTCGGCATTGATCTGAAGCAGGTTATGGATTATTTGGATTCGGTATATTTTGACCAGGGCTGCGAATGCGAAGAGGCAATCTCGCAATGGCATGATTATATCAGGAACTATGAGCTGTTTTATCACCATTATCCGAAAACTCAGGAGGATAAATTCCCGGACAGTCTGAAAAAGGCACACGATGTTCTGACTATGCGTAACAACGCTTGGTCATATGAGTTCAACGGTGTTGCGCAAAAGTTCTCACAAATGATGAAGAAGTGGAAGCATCTTGAGTTTGAAGACAAACGGTATAAGATCATTGTTCCGAATACCCCGAAGGAGATCTCTCAGGAGGGCGCAAGGCAGCATCATTGCGTCGCAGGCTATATCCGAAGCGTACTTGACGGTCAATGTCTGATCTTGTTCCTGCGCAGAAAAGAGTGCGAGGAACGACCGTTTTTGACGATTGAGTACAATATGCAGGGCACTCTTCGCCAGATCAGGGGAAAGTTTAATCGCAGCATTCGGGAAATGACGACGGCGGAGCAGGAAAAAGCGCTGATCGAGTTTCTTAATGCATGGTCTAAAAAGACCGGTATTTCCACCGGCATTAAAAGCTCAGAGAATGCGGCGTGACAATGAAACGACGGCTCGGAGCATAACACAACTTAATATTTCCGCACACTTGCGGGGATAGCAAACCCCGCAGATGTAAGCCTGTGGGGTAATTTTATATCTTGGAGGTTTACATATGTGTAAGGTTAATATGTTGGGTTATCCGATTAATGTGGATTACGGCGCCCATGTAAAACAAAGGCTGAGGTCACGGTTTGACGATATGGATATTGCTTATCTCGAATACCGGATCGAAGAGGTGTTCAGCGACGAAGCGGTTGCAGACCACCTGATGAACGAAGTGAAAATAGGAGAGGATGTTATTCTGATAGACGAAGATTCCGGCATTACTTTTGCCGTGAATGTCGGCACCGACACCATGTATATTATGACGGTCTACAACGCATTTGAGTATTCCGTTTTTCGCTGCGGCGACCGTCAGCAGGTCCTGAAATATGCTGAGAAATCGGGCTTCCGACCCGGTCGGTTTGAAAGAAAGAGAGGAAATGTTTATGCGTAAAATCAAAAACGGCTCTAAGGCCTATGTAACGGGGAACGTTGTCATCCGTCAAAAGGACGGTGCGGTGAGATCGCTGAGCGGACACAAAGTAAAAGTAATCTCCGGGCGGAACAATTTCTGCCTTTGCGACATCGGAAGAGAGAAACCGATTTTTATTCCGATGACCAACTTAAAAGCCGCTTAGCCTGACCGTTCGTAAATTCTGACAAATGAATATGATAAAATAGAAAGGGCTGCTGTAAGAAGCGGAGGACAAATTTATGAAGAATGAATTGCGAATGCGGGCAGTGGAGGTGTTGCAAAAAGAGTTTGGTGACGATTGGCAGACAATTGCTCAATCGCTGGGAACGGAAAATCTCCGCCGGCGTGTCGGTAAAGAACTGACCAGCTTTATAGCTTTTCCCGACAGAGGCTGCGGCGGAAGCAACATTTGGCGAGGAAATTGCTCGCCGAAGGTCGTGGAGGCGGTGGCAAAGTATGTTATGGATGCAAAGCGGTATTACGGAAAAAGTATTTCGGATTTTACGCTGCTCGACCCGATGTCGGGCAGCGGTACATCTAAGTTTGCGGCGGATAATCTCAGAATACGGTCTGTCCTGTATGACCTGAATCCGAACGCTCCGCAGGGCAGAGGTAACTGGAATGCTCTGCGTGACGAAGTGGACGAATCAGCCGATATGATTTTCTTTCATCCGCCCTACCATTCGATGATCGCCTATTCCGGCAATATGTGGGGAAAGCCGCATCCCGATGATTTGTCGAGGTGCGGCAGCTATAAGGAGTTTATTGAGAAACTGAATTTTGTGTTGAAGAAGCTGTATATGGCACTCCGCAAAGACGGCAGGCTTGCCGTTCTTGTCGGAGATATGCGGCTGAAAGGACAGTTTTACAGTATGCAGACCGATATGATGAAGCTCGGCGAGTATGAATCTTTTATTGTGAAGGGACAGTTCAACTGTGTGTCGGACAACAGAACCTATGCAAAGCCGTTTGTTCCGATCGTCACGGAGTATCTGCTGCTCTTTCATAAACAGGATGTTCTGATGGTTCCTTTTTCGAAGACGCTTTCGGGCAGATTTGATATTTCCAAGAAAGACGATGTTTCATTGACCTGGCATCACCTGATCCGGCTCACGATGGAATCGGTAGGCGGCAAAGCGGAACTGACCGCATTATATGCAATGCTTGCGGAACACCCAAAGTCAAAGGCAAACGAGCATTATAAAGAGCGGATCAGAGCGACCATATACGAGCACAGAGAACAGTATGTGTCTTGCGGTAACGGTACCTACCGACTGAACTACAATGTGGCATGAAGAGGAGAAAATGAAATAAGAAGCGTACAGTACAGCAAAAAGTATCCACGGAGCAGTGACATTATGTGAGGAAAAAGCCCTATTTTTTCATATGGCTACACAAGTGACTCACCAAAATCTCTTCGATAAAACTACAACAAACGGTATAAACATTACTTGTTGTGGTCAAATCGGGGAGTCATACATAAAAATCGCCGCTGATTGTGGTCAAGCGACTCATTGTTTTGGTGTAAAATATAATTAAAGAGAGGTAGCCTATATGACGGAGAAGGATATCCGCGATAAAATCACAAAATTGCGGGTGGAACATAACCATTTGTCGGAATATCAGCTGAGTCTGGATCTTGGGCAATCCAAGGGTTATATCCAGGGAATTGCCGCCGGACGGTCGTTGCCGTCTATGAAAATGTTTTTGAATATCTGCGAGTATTTTTCAATCGAACCGGCAGAATTCTTTGAAGAGCCGATGGCATCGGCTCTTCAAAGAGAAGTGCGCAGAGAGCTCAGCGGATTGACGGAAGAGGATATGGGACATTTGCTGTACATAATCAAAAGAATGAAATCAGAGAAGTAGCCCTTTCAGAGGTGGATTATGAAAAGGACTGATTACAACAACCGAATGAGTAAATATTGCTCCGGCTGTTTGCCCGGTGAAGTTCACCACGGCCTTTTTATGCCTCCGGGAAAATATCTGAAAAGTATTTAAGCACGAACAATGCCTTTGCGGCTTCGTTCGTGCTTTTTTCTGTATGGGGTTAAATTTTCAGTCCGTAGCCTTCCAACACCTTGGCTATTTCTCCGGGCGTCGCGTCGAATTGCTCGCTGAGTTGTTCAAGCGTCATGCGGCCACATTCTATGAGATGATGTGCAACCGGTTCGGTAAGCCGTTCACTGAGGGGCTGCCGATCGGTTTTCAAAATAGCGTGCTCGTATCGGAATTTTTTGACGAGGCTGACAGAGCAGCCGTAATGTGCCGCAAGCTCTTTATCGGAACGGCAGTGTGTGATGTATTGTTCTCTGACATAGTCTTCGTCAAAGGCGGCAGTTGCCGTCGGTTTGGATAATCCGTATTCAGCCATCAGTTTTTTGATTGCGTGATACGACTTTCCGGTCATATTGCAGATCTCAAGGATGGTATGACTGTTCAGCTGTGCTTTGAGCCAATCGGGAGATATTTCGGTTTCTGCGAAAAGCTCCGGGTATTGTGCTTTGTATTCCGTGTGTAGCTGTGTGATGTATTGTTTGGAAACGCCGTATTTTCGGGCGATGTCGCTGAGGCTCAAAGTCTCCGACTCTTTTTTGAATACAGAAGGGGTAAGCTGTTCTTTAATGCTCATGTCAAAACCTCCTTGTAATAAGTATTGTACCTGATACAGGCGTACTTTTGCAAGCAATTTACTTGCTTTTTGCCTCCCGAATAAACAGATTCTTCCCGTAAGATTTTTATTTTATCAGGAGGAATCAAAATGATTATTGATTACAAAGGCAAGAAATTGTTGCTACCGTTTGCAAAAGAAAACTGTTGGTATTTGCGCAGATATAATTGCGATTTGAAGTTTTTCTATGTTTGCGCTCCGCGTAAAAACAGTTATTCCTGGAATTATTTATTGATTTGTTCGGAGTGCGGTGCCGTGTTCAGCGGAAATCCTTATCGCTGGGACGGTAAGATAACCTGCCCGAAGTGCCATAATATCTATTCGGGCAATTATCAGAAAGAACACAATGCAGTGGTGTTGAATTGTCTGATCGGTCCGGCGAGCGTGCGGAAGGATACCGTGAAATTTACACTGTATGAATTCGTGAAGAACGCAAAAACGGGTGAGTACGAGCCGGAACCGTTTTACCATATCCGCTATTCAAAAGAGAACGGACTTGAATTGCAGCCGGCGCCGGGCAAGAAAGCACAACCGATCCATCATCTGCGATCAACCCGGATGCCGCTTTGCGAACCGTATCTTCAAAAGCTGATAAAGGCATTTGAGAAGGTTCATCCGGGAAACGGGCTTCGTGAAATGCTGTATGATAAAAGACGTGAAAAACAGGCATTGGATATTAAGGTTGTCATTCAGTACTTTTATTATCTCGGCAAGTATCCGCAGCTTGAACAGGTTGTAAAGGTCGGATACGGTGCGATCGTGCGTGATATCCTGCAGTATTCGCCGCAGGTCGTAAACAAACGGATCAAGCAGCTTTTTGCGGAAGCAACAAACGAGAAAAGCATAGTCGGGCTTCCGTCATTTATACGCGAGTTTATCAAAACAGATAAGCAGATGGACGATAAACGGATGATGGTACTCAAGCGGCTGTACAGGGCAGTACCGAATATGAGCCGTGAGGATTTTGAAAGGTACAGGGCGATATTCCCGCATTATCTGCTTGCAACGAAAAAGGTAATTTACTTCTTGAATGAGGGCGATTACAGTTTCCGTGAGATATGTAAGCTTGTTTCGGGATACGAGCGATACGGAAGAAAAACGGAGTTGCTTCGCTATCAAAGAGATTATATTCGTATGTGCAGGCAAATGGATATCCCGTTCGAGAAGTTCCCGAAGGATATTGTAAAACTCCACAATGCTGTTTCGGCGAACTATCGGGCGAGGCGAGATGCTGTGCGTACAAGCGCTTTTGCAAAGAAATGCAGTGAGTACAGTAATGTGAATATGAGCTTCGAAGAGTATCTGATTCGGTTTCCGCATTCACTTAACGAGCTGATTTATGAAGGCAGTACGATGCATCATTGTGTAGCTTCCTATGCCGACAGGGTCATTGCCGGATCCTCTATCATCTTTTTTATGAGGAGAGCCGACAAGCCGGATGAGCCGTACATTACAATGGAGTTTGACCATCAAGGCAGCCTTGTGCAGGCACGGAAAAGCCATAATGCTTCGATCGGCAACACAGAGGAATCGAAGTTTATCAAACAGTTTCAGAGCAGTACGCTTATTCCTGCGATCAGGAATAGGGCGGCATAAAAAAGTAAAGCAGCAGCGCCGAGGCACTGCTGCCCTACATAGATTATCTGTCCCGATATAAGGACAAAATCTCTTCGGCGATACTTAAACAGTCCTTGTGCGTCCGGCAAAAATTCACGCCGTAGATGCTCAGAGAGCGTCGCAGAACAATACAAACCGAATGCACAGTGAAGTGCTCGTTGATGCTATCGGCAATTTGTTCCGCAACAGGTAGATATTCATCGGGTGATAGCGGGTCAAGACCGATAGGGTTCCAACGGTCAAGAATGGCTTTGATTTGTTCCGACATACATTGTTGCCCGGCGCTCAATTCACTGATACACGGAAGGCATCTTCAATCGATTTCAGTATAACGGAAAAATCCCTGTCCGATGCGTCTGCCGTATTTTCATATTGCGTTTCAAGCCAATCAGCTGCCGTTTGCAGCACGGTAAGAAGCTCTGCGTGATAAACCGCTTTGTCTTTTGGCGGGTTTAAGACGGCGAGTTTTTCGGATACATCGGCGATTTTTGCAATGGCGCTTTCAAGGTCCGCATTATTGAATGCTTCTGCGTTGGCAAGCGGCTGAAGCGACGAAATCAACGGCGCCAGCTTTTGATTGACGGTCATCTGATATTCTGCTGTCCCTAACGGGTATGCGGTGTTGTACTGCGGATCTTTCTTCGGAGTCTCTGAACCGCAGCCGCCCAGTGCAAGCCCGCAGAGAAGTGCGAGACACAGGGACAATATAAGTGTTTTACGCATAGGCGTTCCTCCTTTCTTCGAAAGTGGAAGAACTATTATACATAAAAACCTGTTTGTCAAGTATTTTACGGATTATTTCTGCAGCAAATTCAGATGGATCTGCTTATAAAGGTATTCAAGTCGTTCCGGGCAGATACGGACGGATGTCCTGTGCGCAAACTCCGTATACCCATCCGAAATATATTTTTGCCGTAGGTTGCGGATTTTAGAATCGGCAATGTCGAAGGCGGCACCGATTTGCAGCAAACTCATTTTTTCATCAATATAGAGGCGCTTAAACAGCTCCGGCGGAATTCTTTCTTCGACAGTCGGGCGTCCGCTGCTGTAAATCTTGTAGTCTAAACGAATGCGTTTGACGGTGCCGGTTGCAACACCTAAATGCTTTGCTATTTTTGCGTCGCTCCAGCAACGGTTGATATAAAGCTCACGCAGCAGTTCTTCCGTTACTCTTTCCGAACGAGCGGAACTTTCCAATCCGTATTCGCCGACAAGAATCGACATACGGGAACGGGTCATGTTGTTTTCGTCGGCAATGGTTGCAATGTTTTTAGTCAACAACTCCGCTTCAAGCCATTCCTTTGAAAGAGGTGTAAGGCTGTTGGCGGTTGGGGCAATCAGATTATGCTGTGCTGCAACTTCAAAAACCGTTTTTGTGCGCAACTCGTTGATCAATTCTTCTTTGGATACGATCTGGGTCAGTTCCTCCAGAAAGCGAGGATAACTGCCGGTGTTGTTTGTATCGGCGATTTTCTTCGACAAAGGATGCTGCTCAGCTGCATAACGGTCTCGCAGGGAGGCAATCGTTATTCGGCTTGTGTTGTATAAGCTCGCAATCTGACCGAGCCCCAATTTCGAAACAACATACAGCCTGTAGAACAGTTCAATCGGCAGTTTTTCGCAAAGGGGCTTTCGCTCGGCAGGCACAATACCGTAGGTTTGGCGAAGATACTTGATTTTATAGGTGCTCGTATTGTACAGGGACGCAATTGCTTTGTCGGTCAGCTCTTGCTGAACATAAAATTGCCTTAAATCGTCCTGTGAGATCTCACGGGATAGGTCACGGCGTTTGTTCGGCAGAACCTTGTTCTTGAAATGACAAAGCGTGCGGTAGTGTATCCCGGTATGGTTTGCGACATCGACAAGCGAACCGTATTCGGTAAGCTTTTCTTCAAACCAGGATTTTGTCAGGAAGGTTTTATAGCTGAATTCGTCCGGATTTTGTTTGCAAAGCGAAAGACAATATGCTTCAAGCTCGTCGGCGTTTACCGACAGCTTTTTTGCAACGGCTTGGAATGTGCCGGGTTTCTCAATAAACTCGGCACGGATGATTTCCGGGGTTAGTGTCGCCATAACAGATCCTCCTGACGCAATTCTCAGTACATTATACTACAACATTTTTTGAAAATCAACCGCTTTGAGCAATGACATAACGATTTTATCCGAAAATCAAAATAAAAAATTCGATTTTTTCGGAATGGGTACTTGACAATTGCGGGTTTATGCACTATATTCTCGCACGCCTGAGGGGAAACTCGCAGAGTAATATGAAAGGAGACAGCGTATGAACATTACCAAAGTAACCGTAAAGAAAATCGAGGGACAGCAGACGCTTCGCGGCGTCGCCAGTGTAGTGCTGGACGATGAGATCAAGATCAGGGACATCAAAATCCTTGAACGCGGCGACAACGGGTTATCCATCATGATGCCGAACAAAAAGGTTGCGGACGGCAAATATGTCGGCTATGCGTATCCTGTCACGGAAAAGGCGCGGTTAGAACTGCAGGAAGCTATTTTGGAAAAATACTACGAGGCAGACTGACCGCAAAACAAAGCAAAGCACATTGACATGCTTTAGGGTGAAGAGAAGGAGGCGAATCGAATGACATTCAAAAACAGCATTCGGAAACTTATCAAAGCGGAAGGATACAGACTTTGCGATTATGAAAGCGACGCAAAATCAATGGACGACAATTTGATCTATGTCGTTCGGTTTTGCAGGGAAAATGACATCCTCCTGAATTACGACAACGCAAAGGGGCTGCTGATCGGCGTATGGTCGCTCGTAGGCGAGAGCGATTTCACAAGCGAAGCCCCCGTCGACAGCCTGATTAAAGAAATCCTTGCAGCCTGTAAGGCCTGACAATTACATATAGAATTTGTATAAGCCCGGTGATTTTGAAATTTCAAAACCTACCGGGCTTTTGCGTTCTTATGTAATCAATTGCAGGAGGTTTTGAAAGGTGCCCAAACATGTCAGGGAAAACAGAAGAGGTTCAAGATTTGTACGCTGCGAATGGAAAAGGTTCCGGTATATCAATTACAGGCTTTTGCTGTGGGACATCCAGGTTCGTGCGGCGTTCGAGGCGATGACCTCTTCCGAAGAAAGCGAAAGGAGGCATAGAGATTGTCTTCTGTAAATTTGAACTTTACGCAGTGCCGGATGGAAAGACACTGCACAAAGAGAAAGGACGGTACAGCGAATGAAAACACGACTTAAACACATGACGGCGGCTTTGCTTACGCTCATCATGGTCATCGGGATGGTCCCGCTGAACGCATTTGCCTGGGGAACGGAGGGGGAAGTGTGCTCCTCAAAGTTCGGAAGCGCGTATGTGGGGTATGACGGCGGAAAGTATTATTCCGCAAGCAAAATCGACTTTATTGCCTACGACAGCAACGGCAACATCTCAAAGCACACGAAAGCGGGTGGAAACGCAAGACGAAAGTTTACTTTTACCAATGCCGCCGGCGCGGAGCATACGGTATATTGCGTTGAGTCCGGAATCGATTTCACATCCTCAAACAACGGATACACCTCTTCCAGCGGCAGCAACAGCAGATATTTTCAGAACCTGCCGAAAGCTGCACGCGAGGGCATTATGCTTACAACGGTATACGGTTGGCAGGAGGGGTTGAATACGCCGATTGGGGGAACAAACAATGATGACTATGCTCTGGCTACGCAGATTATCATTTGGGAGTATCAGCAGCAGCTCAGAACAAGCCCGACCCGAATTGTCGAAAACAACGGCATACCGGCAGACCATTATGTAAAGACGATTCAGGGCAGACCGGCTGAGAAGTGCTACAACTGGATTTTGGAGCAGTGTGCAAAGCATCTTGTGGTACCCTCGTTCTCGGGGAGTACTCAGACGCTTAAATACAATCCGTCAACCAGACAGTATTCACTCACGGTTACCGACAGCAATAACACCTATGCGGATTTGGTGCTTGTGAGTGCAAACGGTGTAACGGTAACAAGGAGCGGAAATCAATATACCTTTACTTCGTCCAAAATGATTACGGATACCGTCAATATTCGGATAAAGAAGAATGTCCCGGCGGTAAATGGCAATCTCCTGATTTGGGGGCGTCCCGGTAAACAGACGATGCTGTGTGGCTCGGATGACCCGGTGGTCTTTGCTGTGAATTTGCAGACCGAAACCTACGGAACCGCAAAGATTATCAAGGCTGCCGAGGACGGCAATATCTCCGGTATTCGTTTCCGTATCACGGGAAACGGCGTGGACGAGACCGTAACTACCGCAAGCAACGGAACCGTTGCTAAAAACCTTTTGCCCGGAACCTATACGGTGACCGAGCTTGAAGAGGAAAGATATGTTCCGGTTGCTTCAAAAACGGTAACCGTCAGCAGTAAGCAAACGGCTGAGGTTATGTTCTCCAATACGCTGAAAAAGGGCGACCTGCGTATTGAAAAGGTGTGCGACGACGGACTGGTTGCAGGACTGAAATTCCGTGTTACCGCCTCGGTCATCGGTTATGATGAAACCTTTGAGACGAATGCAGACGGTGTAATCGAGATCAAAAAGCTGCAGGTGTATGACAGTCGGAATAGGCTGATCACCTACACTGTGGATGAGGTGGATACGCCGATTCATTACGAAGCGGTCGCAGGTCAGACCTCAACGCTGATCTACGGCGGAGAGGTGGCGCTGCATTTCAAAAACACCACAAGAAAAGAGCCTGCCCGCATTTTGAAAGTGTCCGAGGACGGAGACATTGCAGGAAAGAAATTTAAAGTCACTTCGGATAACGGCTACGAAAACATCTTTACAACTGATGCAACAGGTTCTTTTATAACAGAGCCTCTTCCGGTGTACAACACATCGGATAAGCTGATTCACTATTCGGTTGAGGAAGTGGAAACCCCGGTGAAATTCGTGCAGCCGGGCAGTCAGAACTTTACCCTTGATAACGGGGATGTCACTTTGAAATTCTCAAATATCCTCAAAAAATTCAGGGTAGAGGTAACCAAATCCGACTCCGAAACCGCAAGCCGAGCGCAAGGTGACGCATCCCTCGCCGGTGCGAAATACGGCATTTATAAAGGCGGTAAACTGATCGACATCTTCACGACCGACAGCAAAGGCTATTTTATCACGCCTTACTATGTTTGTGATAGCGACTGGGAGCTGAAAGAGATAAACCCGTCTGAGGGCTATCTCTTGGATCGGACAAGCCATCACATCGGAGCTGAGCCGGGACTGTATACGGTCGAGCACAATACAGCGGTAAACGGCGTAGATGAAGATATTATCAAAGGCTCTATCGCAATTATCAAACACGCGGACACGGGTGAAACACAGATCGAAACTCCCGAAAAAGGCGCGAAGTTTGAGATATTCCTGACTTTTGCCGGCAGCTATGAAAATGCCTGCGAAAGTGAAAGAGATATTCTTGTTTGCGATGAAGACGGCTTTGCGAAAAGCAAGGATCTGCCGTACGGCAAATATACCGTTCGTCAGATTTCAGGTTGGGAAGATACCGAATATATGCCTGCCTTTACGGTGTATATCAACACCCACGGCGAGGTTTACAAATATCTGATCAACAATGCTCCGTTTACTTCCTACCTGAAACTTGTTAAGGTGGACAGTGAAACGGGTAAGCAGATCCCGTATGCCGGCGCTGCGTTCCATCTCTATGACGCAAACGGTAACCGCATCGTAATGAAGTACACCTATCCTACGCTGACGGAAGTTGACACATTCTACACCTCGGCTGACGGTTACCTTATTACTCCGGAAAAACTCAATCAGGGTTATTACCGGTTGGAAGAAGTTCAGGCACCGCACGGATATGTGCTGCGCAGTGAGCCGATCGAATTCAAGATTGACGATGATGACGCTGTGTACGATGAGGGTATTACCTTTATTGTGGTGAACTTCCCGAATACCCCGCAAAAGGGCGTTATCAATATCAAAAAGACCGGTGAGGTATACAGCAGCGTTCAGACAAACGGCGAAGCCTATCTTCCGGTGTATTCGGTCACGGGTCTTGCAGGGGCAAAGTTTAATATCATCGCGGCGGAAGACATTGTTACTCCGGACGGCACGGTAAGAGCTAAGAAGGGCGATATCGTAGATACTGTTATCACTTCGGCAACCGGTGAGGCACAAAGCAAGGCTTTGTATCTCGGTAAATACAGAATTGTTGAAGTGCAGAGTCCATACGGAATGCTGCTCTCCGGTGAACAAACCGTTGAGCTTGTTTATGCCGGTCAGTATGTTGAGATCACCGATGTGTCAGCGTCGTTCTACAACGAACGCCAGAAGGTGAAGATCAGCCTTGAAAAAGTCATCGAAACCAATGAGCTTTTCGGCGTCGGCGGGGACAGCACCGTAACCTTCGGATTGTTTGCAAGGGAAGCATTGACTGCGACGGACGGCAGCGTCATTCCTGCGGACGGACTGATTGAAATAATTCAGCTCAAAGTCGGCGGCACGGTAAGCTTTACAGCGGACATTCCGCTTGGAAAGTATTATATCAAAGAATTGCAGACCGCCGGTCCCGAATATCTTCCGAACGACACAAAGTATCCGGTTGATTTCGAATACCAAGGTCAGGATGTTGCCGTTGTTGATATCAAAGCCAATGGCGGCGAGCCTATTCTGAACGAACTGATTTACGGAGACATTAAGGGCCGTAAGGTAGATGAAACCGGCGAAGCTGTTGCCGGTGCTGTTATCGGACTGTTCAGAGCGGATGAAACCGAGTTTACCAAGGAAAATGCTCTGATGGTTGATGTATCCCGTGAAGACGGTGCGTTCGACTTTGAAAATGTTGTATACGGATATTGGATTATTGCCGAGATAGAGCAGCCGGAGGGATTTGTCCTTTCCTTGGAGATGCACCATGTGTATGTCGATTCCGACGGTGAAACGATCGAGATCGTCATGACAAACGAGCATATCAAAGGAAATGTGTTCCTGACAAAGTTCGATGAGGACTATCCCGAAAACAAGCTGACCGGTGCGGAGTTTGCCGTTTATCGGGATGTAAACGGAGACGGCAAGCTGGATGACGGGGATATTTTTGTTGCAAATCTTAAAGAAACGGAGAAGGGACTTTATGAACTGAAGGATCTGCTGTACGGGAAATATCTGCTTCTTGAAACGGTTGCACCGGAAGGCTTTGAAAAGGACGAAACCGTTTATCCGTTTGAAATCAAAGAAAACGGTGAAACGGTTGCCATTGAAAACAAAGCCGGTGTTGGTTTCTTCAACAGGGCACAGCGCGGCAGCCTTATTATCGAGAAATCCTCCGAAGACGGTGTTCTGGAAGGCTTTGAATTTGTGATTGAGGGCACTGATTTTTTCGGAAATGCTTTCTCTGAGACTTATGTGACCGATGCGGACGGCAAGATCAATGTAAGTATGCGTCCCGGCAATTACACGGTTTATGAAAAAGAAAATGACGCTAATATCCGTTATGTGCTGCCGGACAGCCTGACCGTAGAGATCAAAGCCGGTGAGGACAGTACTCTTATGTTTATCAACAACCTGAAAAAAGGTTCTGTTGAATTTCGCAAGGTGGATAAGGCGACGGGAAAACCGCTTGCCGGAGTAAGCTTTGCAATACATGATGCCTCAAAGAATCTGATTGCCGAAGGCAAAACAGATGCAGACGGAATGCTCCGTTTCGATAACATTGCCTACGGCAACTACTTCTGGCAGGAAACCGCAACGGTTGACGGGTATATCGCGGAAAGCGGGTATCACGAGTTCTCTGTTACGGAAAACGGGCAGGTACTTGAGTTCACGGTTGAAAACGAGCCAGTCCCGGATGTTCCGAAAACCGGAGACAACAGCAATTTACCCCTGTGGTTCGGACTGCTCACATTGTCCGGCGGAACCCTAGCAGGCCTTCTGTTCTTTGATAAGAAGAGAAGATGCAAAGCCTGAAAGTAACGGGGAGCTGCCATGGGAATCGTAATCGGAATCGTATCATTTATTGCCGGCGGTATGTTCGGCGCCTGCATTATGTGCGTGTTGCAGTTCAACCGTGCGGAAACAGACGCAGAATACCGAAGAGAGACACCGAAGAAAGGAGAGTAGTGTGTGTATGTAGCACTTTTTATCATCATGGATGTTCTGATTTTTGCCTTACTGCTGATTGCGGTGTATTTCCTGATTCGTAAAATCAGAGAGAAAAGCGAACGGGAACACGCACCGATAGAAAACGATATGGAAGAGTTTCGAAATGAAACTCTGCATGAACAGGCAAAAACGGAACGGCATAAATTGGCTCACATCGAGGAGGTTGCGGCAAGCCGCGACCTCCGGAATGAACAGAAAAGAGAGGAGCGTGATGAATAATGCTTGAACAATGGATCTGCTCCGGTCTGAATCTGTGGATCCTGGTCGGATTGGTAATCGCCCTTTTCGGCATTGCCCTGATCATCTGTATGTTGCCGGTTCGTAAGACCGGCGGCAGCTTCTTCCGTAAATACGCCTTTGTAATTGCGGCGGAGGTTGTCATCCTGACCGGGATCATCCTTTTCGTCATCGGCATAGTGAAGGCGTGGCCTATGTTGATTTAATATAGCTCAATTGAATCTCCTTGAAATTCGGTAACAGTACAGCGGAGGTGCACCACGCCGTGCCTTCGCTGTACACTTACATATTCGGATTATGGGGGTGAGTAATGCTTGCTTTGAACTTTATCTCGGCGATTGTCTGGAAATTATGAAGACAGTTCCCGATGCTTCCGTTGATATGATTGCCTGCGATCTGCCTTATGGGGTGACGCAGAACCGGCTGGATGTTGTCATACCGTTTGAGCCGCTGTGGCGTGAGTATGAAAGAGTGATTAAGGAGCGAGGATGTATCGCACTATTTGCGCAAGGCGTGTTCTTTGTCGAGCTGGTGCAGTCAAACCGAAAAATGTTTCGCTATGATCTTGTGTGGGATAAGGTGTTGACGACCGGGTTTCTCAATGCCGGCCGTATGCCGCTCAGGCAGCATGAGCAGATTGCGATTTTTTATAAAAAGCTACCGGAGTATCATCCGCAGTTCACAGCGGGACAGCCGCTTCACGGCAAGGGTGTTGCATACCGCGAAAAGGAACACAAGAACAGTAACTACGGACAATTTCATATGACTGACGATTTGCGGAAGGGTAGCACGCAAAAATATCCGACAAGCATTATCTGTGTGCCGAAACCGCACCCAAGCGTCGCTTTGCACAGAACCGAAAAACCGGTCGAGCTGTTAAAATGGCTGATTTGCACCTACACAAGCGAGGGCGACATTGTTATGGACAACTGTATGGGTGCCGGCGGATGCGGCGTGGCCTGCGTACAAACGGGCAGACGGTTCATCGGCATAGAAAAAGATCCTGCGTATTTTTCGGTCGCGAAAGGACGCATAGAGGCAGTCTATCAACAATTTTTATAATTTACTTGCCAAATAGGGTGCTGTATTTCAATATCCCTTACGCACATTGAAAGTTATCAGGAGGAATTGAATATCCGGACTTGAGATGTAGATTGCTGTAAAGGAAGTTTTGCAAATGAACGAGGAAAAGAACTACAAAGAGAGACTCATGGAGATGTATGTGAAAGGGGAATTGCCGGTACTCAAAAGAAATGAGAAATTCAATTTTGCCTGTGTGCAATGCGGTGAATGCTGCAGGAACAGAGACGATATTTTGCTGAATCCTTTTGATGTGTTTCGGCTGTGCAGAGAAAAGAAAATGTCGCTTTCGGATTTTATAGAAAAGTATTGCGAATTTTACACAGGAAATTGTTCGAGGCTGCCGCTTATGAGAATTCGATTTCGACCGGTGTATGAGCTGAACGGTTTCATAACCGGTACGCGTTGTCCGTTCCTCGGTCAAACAGAAGGCTTGTACCGCTGTCGGGTCCATAAGGCAAAGCCGTTTATCTGCTTTTCATATCCGCTCGGTCGGATACAGGAACTTGGGAAAGAAACAGAGTATCTGTTGCAGGATGACGGAACATGCAAAGGGGCTGTAAAGGCGAGAGATGAAAAAATCATGCAGGTGGTAGAAGACTGGATGGGCGGAAAAGAAAAGCTGGATAGAGAAGAAGGATTCAATGCCCTGTACAGCTATTTTCTGGAAAATTACCGTAAATGGATCAATGTCGATAAGCTTGCTGAGAACAAAAAGGCTTTTCCGATTTATAAAAAATGGGCGGCTATAGTTGCGGAACTTCTTTATGCCAATTATGATTTTACCTCGGATGACGACGGCTTTTTGGAACAATTCAAAACCAATATTGATGCCATACAAACCATTTCGGAAGCTGTTGTGAAAGAGTTTGCAAAGCTTATTGATCTGCATCCGAAGTCTTAACGGGAAAACAAGCCGCCAAACGGCGGCATTACATAGCTCTTGCCAAACTGAAATACCGTACTGACCGCGGTAGGAGCAGATTTTCAATAAAGGAAGGCGTTTTTATTATGGCAAGAGAAAATTCAATTACACTTGTGGGTGAGGTTTCAAAGGTGCCGGTCGTTTTCTTCAATGAAGAACATCAGAACTACCGTATGGCGTTTGTTATGAAAACGGTGCGGCGTAACGGAAGAATCGACTATCCCCACATCAATGTCTACGGTTTGACCGAGCAGGAAGCGAAGGACTATTTTAATGCACTGCAGATAGGCCGCTTTTTGATGGTGCGCGGTATGGTTACGACAAAGATGGTCCCGAAGAAATTCCGCTGTGATAACTGCGGTGTGATAACCGAATGTGAGTCATTGATCACCGAGGTAATATCCTACGGGAGGCCGGTATGTCTTGAAGGAAAATATGAGGCGCTGGCGCTTGCGGAGTTTGCCAATAACCTGAGCGTGATCGGGGCGGTATGCACCGATGTAATCGGCAGGGAAAGCGGAAGCGGCGTATCGCTTACGCAGTATCAGATCGCGATCAATCGTAAATACCGTGTCAAGGAGCATGACGGCGTGATTAAGTCGGACTATCCGTGGATCAAATCATTCGGTTCACAGGCGGATGAGGATTTGAAGCATTTGCGCAAGTCCTCCCAGGTGTATATTGCCGGAGCCTTGCAAACACGGGAAATGTCCCGGTTCGTTATTTGTGAGAATTGCTCGGCAAGACTTGATTACACGGAATCGGTTGCGGAGATCGTTCCCCAGGATGTAGAGTACCTCTTTAACTGCGTGTTCGATGAGAGCGTGTAAAGGAGGCGGTTATGCGAAAAGAGTGGAACATTGAAACGGTAAACATTACACCGGCCGCACCACAAAAGCAGGAAGAAGATCAGCCTGTCACGAAGACGGATAGGTTGCGGCGCTTTTTCAAAAAGAATCGGCGTCGTGTTTTTCTTGGCGTCCTGTGCTCATACTTTGTATTTGTCCTTTTTTCCATGCTCGTTTCGGATTATTATATCGACGAAAACGGCATCAGGCAGCCTATCGTGTTGTCTTTTGAATACCTGGCGGTTCGGGATGATTACAGAACGCTTTTAAAACAGTATAAGGCAATCGAGGAGCTTGTGGTGGATATTACTGTTGTGGACATTCATCTTGCAAATGAGGATGTTACGGAAATGGAAGCAGCCACACAGTATTCTACTATTTTGGACGACCGTCTGGATGTAATGATACCAAAGATAACGGCGATGGAACTCGGCGATGAACAGATCGTTTTGCAGCAGTCTATGGAAACTTTGCTTTCCAATGATATTGCCGTTTATCTGCAAAAAATTATTGAGGGACTGAAAACCGGTAACGCAGACAGCGTCAATACGGCGCTTGTCTGGCGGGAAAAGTCTTTGGCGGCATTTGATGTGATACGCTCCGATATGGCGAATCTTTGTGATAGGGCAAAGGCAGACAGCACCTTTATCAGGGAATGGAATTTAAGTGACAGAGCGCTTGAAAAGGATGCCTCGGCGTATCTGAAAACAAAGTAGGGCGAGGTGAACGAATGGCGAAAAGCGTACGGGAGCTTGAACTGATTATCATGCGCCTGAAAAGTCAGATTGAAGCGAAAGATGAGCAAATCAAGGGAATGGATAAATATATCCGTGAGGCGACGGACGACACGCAGCGAATCATATCTGGATTTCGTGCGTTCTGTGCCAAAGTCCTTGAAAACGAACTGGCGTACAGCAACATTACGGCCAAGGATCTGCAAACGATGACGCTTGAAGAACTGCTTGACCGAGCGCAGAAGGCTCACAAGCAGAATCAGCAGAAGTCAAGAGAAATCTACGATATGATGAAAAAGAAGCTTATGGACAAAAACACGGTGATCGCCGGACTTACCGACCAGGTGACGCAGCTTAAGGTTATGCTTGACAATGCGGCAGAGATCTTTTCGGGGAAAACTCCGGCCGACCCGGATAATGACCGTACGGCGGCATATCTGGTAGATACGGATTCCACGGTCGAGGACGCCCGGCCGGCACTTGCTCAGACGGAGGCACTGGAAAGCGGTGAGAAAATCGTGGATATGACGACGAATCTTACCAAGGAAGTTGATACGGTGAGTAAGTCTAAAACAGTGGTGCCGGGAGGGCAGAATTTTAAGGTTGTGGATATAGAGGAAATCAAAAAGGCAATGACGGAACTGATGTGGCAGTATCTTGATGTTCTCGGTTCAAAAGGCCTGACGGAATACCCGGAAATAAGAGCGGAAATCGTCCGGTGTGCCGAAAAGAAAACGAGCGATTCTGCAATATACAATGCGCATAACGGTATGCTGGCATCCGGGCTTATTACAGCCGAAAAAATCAAAACCGGCAGCAGATGGTTTCTCGGCGTTGAACTGACACAGCTCGGCGCACAGATCTATGTTGAAAAGTACGGGAAAACTCCCGTTGAGTCTGAAATGCGCGCCCTCATCCGTGAGCATGACAATCTCAAGCACGGTTATACCATTAAGGACGCTTCAAGGATATTGAGGGACACGAAGAAATATAAGTCGGTTTCAACGCACCGTAGGGCGAATACGATCAGTCTGGACGGCGGGAAACGCTGTATTCCGGACATCGTATGCTGCGGAGACGGGGTAATCGACTATTATGAGGTGGACTGCGGCAATCACCGTCAGTCGGAATTCAATGATAAGTGCAATAAGCTAAAATCCATTACAAAAAACCTGTATGTGATTGCACCATCCAGAGATATTATGCTGGACAAATTAAAGCCGCAGATTGAGAAGTGGATCGCTTCCTGCGGCGGACCGTTTGCACTTGCCAAGTTTAATATTACTGTTTATCTGACAAGCATCTACGACTTGGCAAATGGGAAATGGGCTCTGATATATAATATGGAATCGGAGGAACCTTTGTGCCTTGTGCAATTCAGGCGCAAGGAAACCGCCGGTTCGGGAAAGGAGTAACCGATGTTGGATTTTTTTCGGGATTTTATCCTCTTTAACAGGAACGGTTTCCTCGAAATCATTTACTTCCTGTGGAGGAACATATGGATGGTGGCCGGTTTGCTTTCGATCGGATATATTTTCCTGGCAGAGCAGCTCGGCACCAAAAACAACGAAGTCAAAAATGAGAGACAGATTCTCTGATATGAATACGAATATCGCTGCAGAGGCAAAGGAGAAAACACCAAGACCTCTGCATTTATTTTTATCTCAAAGGAGGGATGCTTATGCTGAGGCGGCATTATGTGCCGAGAAGCGAGGGCGAACTGGTTTATTCCAGTCCGCCGACAATTAAAACCTATGTACCGATGCTGCTTAATCTCTTAGTGTATATCATCACATTTGCGCTGTGGATGTACCTTGATTCTGCCTACTACGGCTTCGGAAGCAAGATTATAACGCCTCTGACCGGTGCTATGTGGGTAGTAGGTGCGGTTTTTGCGCTGATACTTCCCAGCCAGCGTGAGGAGATCATACGGCATACAAAGTGGTTTATTCTCGGATATGTCGGGATCCTCTTTCTGTATCGCTATGTCATTATTGCGGTATCGGGTGTTTCTGCGGATAATCTGACGGCTGCCTTTAATCAGGCAATTGCGTCTTCGTCTGCGACGGCGGTGGTCGGATGGCTGCAAAACCTTTTGTGGATCATTGCAATCACATACCCGATTGCGTATTTTATCTTTCAGGCAAAGAAAATTCCGCAATTCTTCGGCACACGCTCCAAGCAGCGTGCGACAAGAGAGATACGGGATGTACGGGACAATACCAAACCATATTAAACGGAAAGGAGAGATGCTATGCTTAATCTTCCAAGCATATTAAGAAAGTCAAAGCCGGGTCACGACGACGATTTGAAGATACTGCGCAACTGGAAGGAATACACGGACGATCGCAAGAGCATGAAATATTTGATGTACGAGCTTGAAATGCACGAACCCGGCGGGAATGTGGTTCATTTTTATAAGGCGATCAAGCTCACCCGTATTATCCGACTTCCGAAAAACGCAAAGCAGAGCGAAAGCTTTATGTCTATGCATTCGCAGGTGCTGGCGGCTGTGTGGGAACGCAATATCAAACTGCTCACCGTAATCGCAAACCTGCTGCATCCCGTGCCTCTCGGCATGATGTATTTATACGGTGTGCAGGGTGTGGCGGATACGGCCGAAAAGGCAAAATATATTGCGGATAACGATTTCATTGCCCTGTCAAGTACCCTGCAGGGCACCTACCGAGTGCTGGAACACCGTATTCTGACTTATGACGAGCTGGAATGGCTGACGGAGAAGATGTATATGATGGATAAGATGACCGTGCTTCGCGGTATTCCGCAGGCCAAGGACGGCGGCGTCGATGTCGGCAGCAAGGGAATGGGAAATAAATCGATCAATCCGGACGCGCAGGACACAACCGAAGAGTATATTGCGGGTATGTCCGACAAGGAGTACATCCTGCAAATCATATCGAGTCCGGTAAAATCGGAACACCTGGAACGCTGGCTTGCACAGACGGCGCAGGAAATGACCAAGTGGAACAAGCAGCTGCAGGGAATGACTTCGATGAATTTCTCTATCAGCATTCCCATGATGTATATGGCAAACCTCGGTGCAAGCCAAGGATGGAGTCATTCTTATACGGATGCCGATTCGGTTACGAATACGACCGGGGAAAGTATATCCTCGTCGGTAGCCAACTCCGTAAGCGAGTCCGTCAGTCATACGGTTGGAGAATCCATCGGCAAGTCGCTCGGAACCAGTACTACCGAGACGAACGGGACCAGTCAGGGATTTTCAAGAGGTCACAGCTTCGCTGAAACACTCGGGCAAAATCAAAGCCACAGTACGGGGACAACGGTCGGCGACGGAACCAATCAATCCTTCGGCGGCTCCGAGAATATGTCCCATTCGGTTTCCCAAAACCAAAGCCAGGGCGTATCACATAGCCAAACGACGAATGACACGGTTTCCGAAGGCGTTGCCAACAGTTTCTCGCAGTCGCAGTCGGTCAGCCGGTCGCATACAGATACGACATCGGAGTCGGTCACCAATTCCACCACAAGCGGAGTATCCGGAAGTCAAAGCTTCACGCAAGGGTCTTCCTATACCAGCGGTGTAAACAATTCCTCTTCGACGACTGTTACGGACGGCACAAATCACTCTGCGAGCAGCGGTACGAATTCAAGCGTATCAAACGGTTCAAACTGGTCGAACGGTACGACGTCCGGGACGAGCACAACAAACGGAACAAGCGGTTCGTCCGGTTGGTCCAACAGTTCTTCAGAGGGGACGACCTCGGGGATCAGCGGCGGTATTTTTGTTATTAACGGATCCTCCGGCGATTCCAGCAGTACAACGACCGGAACAAGCGGTTCGGAGGGATGGAGTCAGAGCTCGTCCGTTAATAACTCAACTACAAGCTCTGTCGGCGGTTCGACAACAAACAGCTTCGGTACTTCCAATTCCGTGACAAACGGCAGTTCACATTCCGTTTCAAGCGGTACGACGACCGGAACCTCGCAAAGCTGGGGAAGTAACCAAAGCACTACGCAAAGCAACGGCTGGAATGAGAGTGTATCGCAGTCCTTCGGGCAAACGACAGGCAGCTCGGACACGGTTGGCAGCACGATCGGCACCAGCGTCGGGCAAACCAATTCAAGCAGCGTTTCCCACAGCAACGGCGAATCGTGGGGAACCAACTCTACTGTCGGGACCGGCGAAAGCTGGTCTACGGGTCAGGGGACGAATTGGAGCAGCGGCACTTCCCATAATGAATCGTTCAGCAACAGCGACACGGTAGGTGCTTCGCAAAGTCAGAGTACCGGAACAACTTCTTCGCAAACCGACGGGACATCTCATTCTGTCAGCCACGGAACAACGCAGACCGATTCCTTTACGCACAGTACAGCCGATACAAACGGCAGGAGCTGGGGTACAACAACAGGAACCTCTCACGGGAACAGCACTTCTCAGAGTATCGGGCATACCGTCGGGCAGGCGATGGGAACAAGCGGTACCATCACAAACGGTTCGACGACCAGTATGGGTATCGGTCCGGCAATCGGCTATGCAAAGAGTTATCAGTGGATGGATCAGGAGGTCAAGAATATTTTGACCCTGCTTGATTTTCAGAATATGCGCCTTATGAAAGCACTCCGGGGGAACGGTGCGTTCTTTACGGATGTGTATATCGCAACGGATTCTACCGAAAGCCTTGCGGCGGCGTCGATTCTTGCAAAATCCGCCTGGGCAAATACAGAGGCAATGATCTGCCCGCTGCAGATATTGGACCTGACGCCGGAAGAGCAGAACCATCTGATCTATCACTTTTATGCCTTTAGTGCGGATAACCGTAAGGAGGGTCTCGGCGGCAGAATGGAATCATACCGTTACTCTACCATTTTGCTGTCCGATGAATTTGCGGCATATACGCACCTACCCCGTATTTCCGAGGGCGGCGTGTTTGCCGATGTCGGAGATGTGCCGAAATTCGCAGTTCCGTCTATGAAGAAAGGCGACATCTATATCGGAAAGGTGCTTTCCGGTGAGCGCTGGACGCCTTCAACCGGGTATGAAACACCGTTTGAATACCGGCTTGAAGAAAGCGAGCTGATGCACGGCATTTTCACGGGAGAGTCCCGTTCGGGTAAAACCGTCGCCGCAACAAGATTTGTTTCGGAGCTTACCAAGGTGCGCCGTAAGAGCGGCAAACGCCTGCGTATCGTGGCGCTTGATCCGAAACAGGATTGGCGTATTCTCGCAAAATTTGTGGAGCCGGAGCGTTTCCATTTTTACAGCCTCGGTAATCCGGAATTTCTGCCGATCAAGCTGAATATCCTGAAAGTTCCGCACAATGTAAATCCGCAGGTTTGGCTTGACGGCATTATAGAGATCTACTGCCGTGCCTACGGTCTTATGGAACGCGGCAAGGCGATTCTTGCAGAAACGCTGTATGCGCTTTACGATGAAGCAGGCGTATTTGAAGACAGTCCCAATTGGCGTGAATTTGTTCCGGAGCGTTCCGCAAAGGTGACCTTCCCCAAGGTCTACGAGCGGATGAATCAGATCAAACTTGATCTGGAAGATCCGCTGAAATCCGGCAAGGGACGAATGGGCAATGAGGCGAGAGACGCATACACCCGCGTTCTTGACCGTATGCAGATCTTCGGGCGCAAATTCTCGATTGAAACACGCCTGTTCGGACAGGAGGACGGCATCGGCGTTGATGAGCTGATCGGCAAGGACGATGTGATCGTTCTGGAAAGCTACGGGCTTGAAACGACATTCCGCAACTTTATGTTCGGATGTATTACCTCCGGCTTTTTCAAGTATGCGCAGGGACACGAAGGCGGGTTTTTGGCAGATGACCAGTATGAGACCGTCCTTGTCATCGAGGAGGCAAACGAAGTGCTGACCGGCTCCGATACGGCAGGCACGGGGAATTCCTCTATGCCGTCCTTCGGCGGTCAATCGGAATTTGAGCGTATCCTTGACCAGGCAGCCGGACTCGGCTTGTTTGTGTTCAGTATTACGCAAAAGGTAGCTGATATGCCGTCTTCGGTCATTGCCAACTCCGGCCTTATCTTTGCGGGAAAGATCTCCCGTCCGGACGATGTCACTATCATTATTCGTAAAATCGGCAGAGAAGAGCGCTACGATGACCGTGACATTCTGAAATGGTTTCCTCGAAGCCCGATCGGCTGGTTTGTCTGCCGGTCTTCAAGAAACTTTGATTTTAAAGACGTGGAGCCGGTTCTTGTCCGTGTTGATCCTCTCAATATCGATCCGCCGAACAACTTCGAACTGGAAACCCGTATGATTCAGAAGCAGGCAATCGGCTTGCTGGAATAAACGGCTCAGGGCCTAAAAAGCCCTGAGTACATAACCGGAAAAAGGAGGAATCCGAATGTTAAAGGGAATCTATTTTTTAGAGACGAACAGCAGCGTCCTTTCAGATATGGAGGGGTGCTTTACCATCAATGACGCATTTGTCTATAAGGGCGGCTGCGGGGTGATACGGGAAGCCGTAAAGCAATTGGAAAAGATGCAGGATATCAGCTTTATTGTGATTTCCGACAGATTGATCGACGGCACCTGCGAGGAGGCTTTGGAACAGCTCTCGACAATTTCGGCGCAAATGATTGTTGCTACATCGACAAAAGATGAACTTATGAGAACGAGACTTGCCAAACGGGCAAAGCTGCTGCCGTATCCGTACTCTTATGAAGAACTTGACGCTCTGCTCAAAAAGATCTGCGGTTCGTCCTCCTATGAGGACGGCGAGATCGAAGATATTGCAAACAGCGATATTTCCCGGGATGTGGATAATCCTTTTTCCGCAGGGAAGAATGCGGAGGATACATCTGAACCTGAATCGGTTATTCGCAAAAGCTCCTTTCAGGACAGACTGAAGGATGTGCAGCTTTCAAAAACATCCGAGCGTGCGGGAAGAATGATGCCGCAGCATACCGTTGTAATATATAATCAAAAGGGCGGTGTCGGAAAATCTACGATTGCCAAGGAGCTTTCCATTGCGATGACTTGTCTCAGTATTCAAAAAGGGAAGGAGTTGTACCGGCCGAAAGTTTGCCTTTGCGATTTGGATTTGGACTCGTCGGATATTTCATCTTTGCTCGGCCTGCCGCTTGAGCCGAATATCAAGCAATGGTCCGACGATATTTCAAAACAATATGAAAAAGCAAAAAAGATGGATACCGTCTTCTTTTCCGAATGGGATATCAAGCAGAATTATTTGCAGCAACACGAATCCGGTCTGTATGTGCTCACGGCGCCGGAAATCAAGACTGAGGGTATCACTATAAATTATCGCACGGTGAGTACGATCATAGAGAATCTGAAACTGTGTGAGTTTGATGTGATTATCGTTGATACCGGTGCGAACATATTGGATTACACGATCTCGGCAATACTTGCGGCAACGGATATTCTGGCACTTTCAACATGCGATGTTGTGTCAGCCAAAAGAATTGACGGCGTGCTTGAGGATATTCTTTCGAATGTTGACGGCTTTGACAGAAACAAAATGAAACTGCTTATCAACCGATATGACCCTGCGTTCAATATAACGCCGGAGGAACTTTCGGGAGTGCTGCAGATGCCGCTGATCGGAGTGATACCGGACTGTCGGGAAATCACGAATGTAAATAACGGGGGCAACTCTGTTTTTTACGGGAATACGAGAAGCGGCGATAAGCAAAAAGCATTCGCAAATGCAGTTCGTGCCGTGGCAAAGCGGTTGTTGGAGCTGGATATCGGTGAGCATACTGCGGTAACATCGTTTGAGGAAAACAGGGAACCCCGTTTGTTTGATTTCTTGTTCAAGCGGAAGTAAATCCCGGAGGCATTGACAAACAGGCGTTATTGTGCTATACTATACAACAGAATAACGAAAATACACAAAAAACAAATATAAAAAGTGGTGCGATATGAAACTGAAACTATTACTTCTCGGTTTGGCAGCAGCGGCAAATGTCTTTGTGGCAATCCGATTCAGACAGCCGATGGCTTTTGTGATTGCCGGTGCAATCGTTGCTGTGATGATCTACTGCTATCTGACCGGGGCAAAAAAGGATAAATCCCAATGACACCGAGGTGAATATGCGAACTATGGAAAGGATGTGGTGTTAACTAAAAAAGGAGATGGATGTTATGATATGGCTTTTAAATTATCTCTCCTGTACAAGGAGGGAATAGTATGGCGGAAAGCATTGCCCGAGACTACGGTGAATCTGTTGCGGTTTATGAGGAAGTGCTGAGCGGCAGACCGTGGCCGGAAGGCTTTTGGATGCCGACGACAAACAGCAGGAGGATCACAGAGATCCTCAGGTATTTATTCCTGGACAAATTGAAAATGAAAGAGTATGAGGTCGCAAAAGCTGCGCTGACTGCCGACTTCATAAATGAATATGAACTGTCCGTATTGGTCGAAAAGGCGGAGCGCCCGCCGGAGATGAATGACGGGGAGTTCTTTTATTTGCTCTGGTATGTTTTCCCCGATAAGCGGCCGAGCGATGACGAGCTGATTATCAAGGTATACCGTGATGTATTATCGGGAAAACGAAAAAACTTTCCCAGAGGATATTTCCTGAAAAACAGTCAGGTTGAGCACAGGGCGATCGTTTGCTTTCGCTATCTGTGTGAAGAAGTCCTGAAGCTTGACAGCGAGGGGATTTGCAGAACATTTACGAAAACCTACGGGATCAAAACCCTGTCAAAATACAAACTGAAAATGCTGGTCGATATCGTATATGAGTCGCTGTTTCATTTAATGAATGCAGCATACCCGGAGCTTTCCGGAAAGCTTGAAAATTACCGTTTTGATAAGAGACGGCACGAAAAGGAGGGAAAATCAGATAATGCCGATTGATAACGCTTTCGCAACGCATCCCGGAAAGGCAGCGGAGGCAAGCGAAAAGAAAAACGAGGATTTTGCACACGCTTGGGTTAAGGACGCGGTCAGCTATCAGATCACCGCCGACGGCAACGGTCGGAGTGACATCCTCAACCCTGCCGCATTTGTGGTCAATGAGATCCAACGCTTTATTGAAAGCTATTCGGAGCCGGGAATGAGTATTACCGAAATCAAGCGTATGATTTCCGGCGCATTCCATTGTGCAAACCGTGTGCTGCTTGCTTTCAAAAAAGCAAACGGGGAGCTTTATACAAACAGCGTGTTTACGACCGTGGATCTAACTGCGATAACCGAGAAAAACGAGTTTTTTATGGCTCATGTGGGTGACGGTCGGATATATCTGATCCGCAATCAGAAAATGCAGCAGCTGACCAAAGATCATACCGAAGCCCAAAGGCTTTGCGACCTTGGAAAGATTACACGGGAGCAAATATTCCAGCACCCGGATCGAGACCTTTTGACATCCACCCTCGGTTTTGAAAATCCGAGAATCGATATCCGTGCCGGTCGGGTGCAAAGCGAGGATATCGTGATGCTCTTAACCGACGGGGCACACAAGGTTATCAACAGTGATCAGCTTCATCAGATTATCTTTGAGTGCGGTAATTGCTTTGATACCTGCAACGGCATCATAAAGGTTGCCAACGCTTTGGGTGGCCCTGATAATATTTCGGTCTGTGTATCTTATTTGAAAAAATAACCCCGTACGGGTTGAATAGGAATTGATTTTGAAGAAGAAAGCGTGTGTGGGGTTGCACCCATACACGCTTTTGCTGTAAGGAGGAAAAATGAGAAGAGTATTTTTATTTGTCATTTGCATTGCTCTCGGACTGGCAATGATACTATCGGGATATCTGATTTTTGATTATTATCTTGACCGACTCAAAGCTGAGAGCGCATATGACGAGCTTTCGGAATTTGCAATGTCAGAGGAAGCGGAATCGACAGAACCGGCATCGAATTCAACTGCTGACGACACAACGGAAGCGACGGAAGACCCAGAGACGGATTCTCTGGTATCTGTTGATTTTGAAAAGCTGACCGCAGAATATCCGGATACAGTCGGCTGGCTTTATTGCGAAGGGACACCGATCAATTATCCTGTTGTACAAAGCAAGGATAATCTTCGTTATCTGCGCCGCCTTCCGGACGGCCGCTACAATGCGGCAGGCTCGCTTTTTGCCGATTACCGCTGCAAGGAAGTCTCAGCTTCCGGCAATTATATCATTTACGGGCACAATATGAAGAACGGATCAATGTTCGGAACGCTCGTAATGTATAAATCTCAAAACTATTATGACGAGCATCCGACTTTGTATTATCTGACACCGGAGCGCACATTCCGCATAGAGTTGATAGCCGGGGTTGTGACGAGTTCCGCCGGGGAAGTGTATGACACGCAACTGTCGCCCGAGCAAGTAAGACAGCTTTGTGCCTGGTCGAGTTTTAAAAGCAGGGTCACGCCGCAGGACGGAGATGTGTTTATTACGTTGTCTACCTGCAGCTATGAGTATGAGAATGCGTGTTATGTTGTGATAGGAAGGGTAATTGAAATAATGAAATGAGATACACACAAAATAGGTGTGGAAAAATTCTCGGAGTTGTGCTATAATTATTTTTAGAAATAGACTTCCCGGAGCGGTTATAGGAAGCGTCGACCACCCGAGAGCCATATACGGATGACGACAAAAGCCTGTAGCTTGCAAAAAAGTTACGGGCTTTTGCGTTTTTTATAAGGAATGCCGCTTTGCCCGATTGTATAATAAGTGAAGGGATCAGACGTGATCCCGCAATAAGGAGGAACTCCTATGGATAACGGCGCAAGTAGCTACCGCCGTTTTCTTGAAGGTGATGAGAGTGCCTTTGACGAGATAATGAAGGAACTGTTTGACGGCCTTGTGTTCTTCATCGACCGTTATGTGCATGACATCCATGCGGCCGAGGATATTGCCATCGATGCTTTTTCCGATCTGGTGGTCAATAAACATCGGTACAATTTCAAGGTGACACTGAAAACCTATCTGTTCATGCTTGGTCGCAGCAGAGCGTTGAATTACATAAAGCGTCGCAAAATCATTGATTTTGTTGAGCTTTCCGAGGCAGAGAAAGTGTCGACCGAACTGGAGGCACTGGAAGAAACCGTTTTGAAGAATGAGCGGAAAAGAATCGTAAACAATGCTCTCGACTCACTTCCGGATGATATGCGTGTTGTCATTCATTTGATTTATTTTGAAGATCTGTCTTATGACGAAGCAGGAAAGGTCATGAAGAAAAGCCGCAAGCAGGTGGATAACCTTCTGTATCGTGCCAAAAAGGAGCTTCGCATCATTCTTGGAAAGGATGGTGAGCTGTTATTATGAGAAGCTTTGAAGAAAGAAAAGCGGAGGTGTTCCGCCGCAGTGAAAACAGAATAAAAGAGCGCAGAAAAGCTCGCAGCCGTGCGCTTGCGGTGTGTATACCGCTTTGTCTGATCATAACGGTATGGTCTGTAATGGTTTTGCCGGCAATGCTGCCTGTAAACAACAAGAAATCCGGTGCAACGGATGAGCGTGCCGAAAATACTTCCGGTGCTGCATATAGCCAAAACGAATATGTACGAATAGAGACGAAGAACAGTGCAACCAAAGATCAGACCGCGGTATTGAAGGACGATCCGGCAGAAATTGCAGGAGTCTATCGTTTGGTCCAGTCGATGCTTAATAACATTATTCAGACCGGCGAGCATAAAAACGAAGATCAGGAAGGACAACAGACATCCGGCAGCGATGCATATGATGCGGCACCTGTATATATGATCATATTTACGGCAACCGATGGCGGTCAAACTTGTTATATGCTGAATGACCACATTCTTATAGACAATGCAGCAAAGAAAGAAACCGTTTTGACCGAGGAGCAATATGTGCAGCTGTTACAGGCACTGGGAGTAGTGCTCAAAAAGGAGGATGGCAAATGAAAAGAGTAATTTCTGCGTTACTGTCTGTTTTGCTGCTGGGTTGCCTCACTGCGTGCAGCCGGGATGATGGGCAAAGCAAAAACGGCGATAGCCGATCCGGCACACTCAAAGTTGCAATCGGCGAGACCAACACGGATTTTGACGGCGTAAGTGTCAGAATTTTAAATCTTGCCGAGGATGAAGGAAAAACACAATTGAATGTCAGCTGGGTCAACAAAACCTCTTATGAAGTGGTTTATGGGGAAAGCTACGATATTGAGCGTGAGCAGAACGGTAAATGGTCGAGCTGTGCAATCAACGGTCTCAACTTTACTGCCATAGGCTATAAATTAGGAAGAAAAGCCACTCAAACAAAAAGCTATACTCTGTCAAACTCTTTTGATATCTCCGAAAACGGAAAGTATCGTTTTGTGACTGACTGCAGTGTTTACGATAAGGGACGCGGCGGAGAAAGTACAAAGTGCAAGCTGTGGGCGGAGTTTACTGTTACCCGCACCGGAGATTCCGGCGGAGAAGTACAAAAGTCCTTTATCGATTTTAACCCTCAATATATCAGAACAGACGGGTATCGCGAAGATGCGGACTATCCCGTTGTTAAGATCATTCGCTCTGTTGATGGACTGAAGGCTTACTATAATGCAAGCAAAGATAAGTATGACCTGGAGCGTAAAGACAAAGTTTATTCGGACACCACCATCGGTTTTCTTGACGCCTGCGATAAATACAATGAGGCATACTTTGAAAAGCAGATTCTTGTAATGGTTCTTCTTGAAGAAGGCAGCGGATCAAATCGACATAATGTCGATAATGTCAAATTAGGTTCCGATGGTAAGCTGTATATCAGCATTCGTTCCATTATTCCGGAGGTCGGTACTTCTGACATGGCTGCGTGGCATATTTTGATCGAGCCTGAAGCGGACATTGATGTGGCGAGCGAATCTGATGTGATCGTGTACTTGGACGGTGTTAACCCCAAGATACAGTCAACCACGGCACGAGAGTCCGGAAACTATTCCAATATCGAACTTACGATCCCTCACGACTGGAATTATGAGACGGAGCATGGTGATAATGCCAACGAATATTGTATTTCCTTTTGGCCGGCAGATCAGGACGAGGGTAAAATAAAAGTATGGTGCTATACCGCATTCGGTGTTTGCGGCACCGGTCTTGAAGAGAAAGAAATCACTGTCGGTGCATATAAAGCACGAAAAGGCACTTACGATAATAAGAAGGTATGGGATTTTATCAGCTTTACCGATATGCCCGGTTCTTATGTGGCAATAAATGAAGGAGCGGATAAATGGTGGGACCGGTATGGCGATGAAGCTATGCAGATACTCGGCACCGTTAAAATTGCAGACGGTATCATAGATAAATCCCAAGCAATCGAAATTGCAAAGAAGGGTATTACCGCAAAATATGATCGGACCGATGCGATATTCGACTCGGAAAAAGGCTTATGGACAGTCAGCTTTTATGAAAAGAACAGGTCTGAGAAAGTACAGAGCATCACGGTTTCTTATAATGGCAAAGTCATCAATAAGGAGGCGGCAAAATGAAAAAGAAAATATGGATTCCCATCGTTATTGTCCTTATTGCAGTTCTCTTCATACCGATTCCCAGTGGTGTTTATAAGGATGGCGGAACGAGAGAATATACCGCTTTGACTTATAAAATCGTGAAATGGAACAGGCTGACCGGGGATAGCACCTACGATAAGCTGCGTGTTTATCTTTTTCCGAATAATTTCAGATCTATCGACAGCTTGTGGACACGGGAGAAAGATAAAGCGGAGCATTCGTTTACAGCAACCGTACTTGAAATCGGTGAATCATCCGCTCTTGTTCAGCCGGTTTCAGATAGCGCCGAGCTGAAAAGCAGCGATAAGATTTCTTTTGGCATCAGTAAATTGGAGAAGCTTGATGTTGAGGTCGGCAGTGTGGTCAAGGTGACCTATACGGGCGAAATTATGGAGTCCTACCCTGCTCGGATCCATGCGACAAGCTGGCAATTATCCGATGACCTTCGCCATATGGAGTATACCGAGCAGTGGCTTGATAAAAACAAGGCAGAAAAAGTCGATTACGACTTTTTTGGTCATATCAGGATCACAAAGATTTATTCCAATTGCTTTTTTGCAAGCCCCGTTATCCCGATGCCGTATGAAATTAAGCTAAACGGCAAACTTTCAGAGGAATGGTGTATCGGAGATCAGGTCACCTGCACCTATGAAAACACCTATTATGACCAAGAAAATGAACGCGTGGAAGCGGATATGCTGACTGTACAGGCAAGCGATTGGCAACCGGATCCCTATGTTGCATATAAGCCGGTCATTTATCTGTATCCCGAAAAGGAAACAAATATCTCCGTTGAGCTTACTCTTGACGGCAGACTGACTTGCACCTATCCGAAGTATAGCGACGGATGGGTCGTCACGGCGGCGCCGGACGGAACATTGACCGATAAAAACGGGCGAACCTATAACTATCTTTACTGGGAAGGCGAAACCTACGCGAAGTATGATATGAGCAAAGGCTTTTGTGTAAAGGGCAAAGATACCGCTGCATTTTTGGAAGGTGCCTTGGAGCAACTGGGTCTCACGCGCCGTGAAGCAAACGAGTTTATCGTGTATTGGCTGCCGCAGATGGAGCAAAACCCATACAACATTATTTCTTTCCAGACTGACGCTTATACAAACGCCGCCGAGCTTAAAGTAAGCCCTGAACCGGATACGCTGATCCGTGTTTTTATGGCCTGGAAAAAGGCAGATTTGTATATACCCTTGCCGGAGCAGGATTTGAGTGCAGTACGGCGTTCCGGTTTTACGGTAGTGGAGTGGGGCGGAACCGAAATTCAATAAGGAGGAGTGACATGAAGATAAGGAAATTGCTTTTATCTTTCTTAGCAGGGATTGCTTTGATTTTTGAACTGCTGCCAAACGGTGTGGTGCTGCGATTTATGAATCCTGAGGGCGAGCCTTGGGTGCGAACCTATTCCTATTTTAGCCTTGTGCCGTATGGCTATGCAAATTTCGGACCGTTGATTGCCGCAGTCCTGACCTGTGTGCTGATTATTCTGATAGCTATTAGCTGGTTTAAATACAGCCGGGGACTGAACACGGCGATTATGTGCGTCTCGGGAATTGCAGCTATAAGTTCGCTGTCGCCTGTTTTATATGGATTTGAATATGTTACTGCTATAGCAATTGTTGTTACTGCTCTCCTGGCAGCAATATTCGTCGGATGCCTTATCAGGGCGAAGGATTGATCATAATTTATGGTGAACTGAGTTACCCGGGCGCAGCTTTTTTCGGCGGTGAGTTAACCCCAAAATAAAAGACCGCAGACAATGCGGTCAGATCATTCGGGTAATGACGGTTGCAATTTTTTCAAGCCCGTGTTTTTCTATGTATCGGTAGGTTTCATACAGATCCGAGAAGGATAATGCCTCATGGAAATATTCCGTGTAGTCCTGGGCGGTTTTCAATAGCGGATACCGTCCGCCGGCATTAACGGCAATATAGTGCTTGGCTTTTGATGGTACTGTCAAGGTTTATGCGCAAATTTGATTCTGGTATCTGGCAGAAATCTATTACAGGGGGTGCTTCGGCGCCCCCTTGGTTACTTTAGGGCGGTCGGGGCGCAAAGGGTCAAGGGCGGCGGCAGCCGCTTGTCTTGCCCTTGACGCTTCGCGAGCCGACTGCCACTCACCCGACCAGCAGGTCTTGCTCGATGACCTCGAGGTGCTTCATATTCATGTATTTCTTGCAGCTCCACTGCGTGCCCGCGACGTGTCGCAGCCGGGCGCAGACCAGCATCAGGGCGGAGTTCCCGTCAGGGAACGTCCCCACCACGCGGGTGCGCCGGCGGATCTCCCGGTTCAGCCGCTCGATCACATTGTTGGTGCGGATGCGTGTCCAATGTTCGCCGGGGAAATCGCAGTAGGTCAGCGTTTCTTCAATGCCGTCCTCGACTTTCCTGGCAGTCTCCTTCAGCTTCATGGCGCGCAGCTCGGCAACCACGGCCTTCGCTTTCTCGCGGGACGCCTTTTTGCTCTCCTGCGCGTGGATCGCCTTGAGCATTTTTGCCACAATTTTGACCTTGGATCTGGGCACAACAGAGAAAACGTTGCGGTAGAAATGCACCGTGCAGCGTTGGTATCTGGCGTCCGGGAATACCTCGCCCACGGCCTCCAGCATCCCCAGGCACTTGTCGCCGACGATAAGCTTCACGCCGTCCAGACCGCGCCCACGGAGCCACTGGAAGAAGCTGACCCAGCTGGCCTTGTCCTCCTTCATCCCCTCGGCAGCGCCTAAAACCTCACGAAAACCGTCCTCATTCACGGCGATTGCCACCAGAATGGCCACATTTTCGTACTCTCCGCCCCAGTTGCGGCGCAGGTAGATGCCGTCCACGTAGACATACGGGTATCTGCCGCCCTGCAAGGGACGATTCCGCCAATCCTCAATGTGAACATAAGCTTTCTTGTTCAGCTCACTGATGGTGGCGGGTGAGACCTTGCTGCCCCACAGGGCTTCCGTGATGTCCTCTACCCGGCGCACGGAAACGCCTGCCAGGCACATTTCGATCAGAGCCTCCTCCACGCTGCTCTCCCGGCGGCGATACCGCTCGATGATGGCAGTCTCGAAAGACACGCCCTTGAGCCGCGGCATATGGAGCGTAATGTCGCCGGAGGTCGTGGTGAGGTTCCGGTCATAGTGGCCGCTGCGATAGCCCTGACGGGCCTCGCTGCGCTCGTAGCGCGCCGCCTGCGTCAGGGACTCTGCCTCCTTCTCCAGCAGCTCGTTCAGAGTTTCCTCCACGCTGCCACGAACCAATTCCCTGATTTGACCCTTGATTATTTCCTCGTTCAGTTGTACAATTTTCTCGGACATAGTTTGCTGTCTCCTTTCGAATGTTTGTGTGGTAACTTCATTCTACCAGAGTCTGCAAGCTATGTCTCCTTTTTTGCTCTTTTCAATTTGCGCAAGTTATTGTACCTTATCCTTTTGCAGCCTTACGGTTGCCCTGCACACCCGAATCTGTCAGCCAACAGTAAAAATTAGAATTACTTTCTTATCACTGTTAAGCCAATAACCGGAAGGTTTTTACACCTTCCGGTTACATACCTCCCACCAATTCTCCGTTAAGAACATCACGGGAATCCCCCTATGCTTTTTATTTGCTGAAGCGCATTACGCCGAGATTACCATTTTCCCTTTTTAATCCTTCCGCCAATCAGGATAACAGAAAATACAACGATCACAATCACGGCGGAAATCCATATGGGCGAAAGCACCCATATCCAACTCCACTGGATAACGCCCAACAGCTTCAGCACAATAAAGACAATCGTCAGAACGGATACGATGCCAAGCCCGCCTTGCTTTGCTTTATTATCCATATTGTTTCTTAAAAACCTCTTTCATAATTTTTGTAAGCTTCGGCGGCGTGCCGTAAAGAAGCACGCCTACACGGTAAATTTTAGCCGACAGAATACCGATGCCGACGGTAGAGCCGATTAAGATGATAATAGAAATGAAAATCTCATACCAGGCAACCGTACTCATACAAATTCTCGTAAACATAGCCATAGGCGAAGTGAACGGAATATATGAGCATACCTTCATCAACACAGAGTTTACGTTGCCGCCTATCATCGAGAACAGAACAACCATAAAAGCAATAATGAAAAAGAAGGTGACAGGCAGCACCATAGTGCTTATATCTTCGAGCTTTGACGCGGTTGAGCCGATTGCGCCGTAAAGGAAAGCGTAAATCAAAAAGCCGAGAATAAAGAACACGAGCATATAAATAAACAGGCTTACGGGCATATCGAATATCGAAGCGATTACCGGATTCTGCAGCTGCGCTTTGTTGATATTATAAAACAGCAATGCCGACCCGAACACAAGCACAAGTTGCGTAAAGCCTACGATACAGGACGCAAAAACCTTTCCGAACATCATACTTGTAGGCTTTGCGCTCGTAATCAAAACTTCCATAGCGCGAGAGCTCTTTTCACTTGCTACGTTGGTCGCAACAAGTTGACCGTAAAGCATAATAACCGTATATAAGGCAACTATCATTATGTAGGTATAGAAATAATTCTTTATCTGGTCAACGCCGAGCGTCATCGTGTCGCTTTCGATAACCACCGACATAATATCTTTCGCCTGTTCGGGTGACAGCCCGCTCTGTATCATGGCATTGACTCTGTAAACCTCTTGCAATACCGTGTTCGCAATTGCCTGATTAGAATCCGTCATACTGAGATTGTTTACGTAATACGTGTAAGACGACGGACTGTTCAGAACAAAAGCGCATTCTACGCTGCCGCTTGTAATCTGCGATTTTATATCGTCAGGCGTTCCGTCGGCAACCTTTACGTTATACCCCGTAAAGGCTTGCGTAAAATATTCCTTTACGGTTTCAGAAAGGGTTTCGTCTTCGGCATATACAAGCATTACCGGAAGATCCTTTGGCGGCGTTGTCCCGGACTTGAAAGCCGATATAATATTCGGAATAAACATAGCAACAGCGATTGCGACTACAAGAAAGATCGTGACGCCCACAAAGACTTTGTTTTTAAGATAGCCTTTCAGCTCGAATTTAAGGATTTTCCCAAACTGTTTCATCGCTTTGCCTCCTTACACCTGCGCGCCTGCGTACTCAACGAATATATCGTTAAGGGAAGGCTCAAACACTTTCACTTCGTCGATATCATAGTTTTCGACAAGGCGTTTCATCATGGACTGCTTTTCATCGGGGCTTGCAAGCTGAATCAGCAACGTGCCGTCCTCGCGTTCGGCGCAAGCCTTTCCCAAATCGGATTTTATCCGTTCGGGGTTTGTTGTGCTTACCACCAACTTATCGCGCACGTAATTCCTCTTGATTTCAATCAAATCTCCGCTGATTGCAACCCTGCCCGCGCTTAAGATTGCGATACTGTCGCAAAATTCCTCTATGTATGCCATCTGGTGACTTGAAAACAAAACGATTTTCCCTTGCGAAATCTGTTCCTTTACCACATCCTTCAGGAGCATGGCATTTACGGGATCAAGCCCCGAAAAAGGCTCGTCAAGAATGACAATATGCGGATCGTGCGCAAGAGCCGTTATCAGCTGAATTTTCTGCTGGTTTCCTTTTGAAAGGGTATCGAGCCGTTTGTTGCGGTACTCGGTCATACCGAGCCTGTCCAGCCAGTAATCCACCGACTTGACCGCTTCTTTTGCGCTCATACCCTTCAGCTCCGCAAAATATGCAAGCTGGTCAATAACAAGCTTTTTGGGGTACAGTCCTCTTTCTTCGGGAAGATAGCCAAGCCCGATTTTGTTATAGTCAATCGGCTTTCCGTCCAGAAGCACCTCTCCGCCGCTTGCGGGGAACACATTCATAATAATACGGATAGATGTCGTTTTACCCGCACCGTTTCTGCCCAGAAGTCCGAACGCTTTGCCGCCCTCTGCCGTGAAAGAAACGCCCTTGAGAACCTCTTTCTCGCCAAAAGACTTATCTATATTGTTTAATTCAAGTATCATATATCTCATCCTCGCCGATTGTAATTTTATTCTTGCAGACTGGATTGATTTGGAAATGTTTTTATGATGTCATATTTATAATCAATCACGCGGCTTTTAACGTTACGATACGTTATGGATCAAGTCCGTTGTTCTTTTGTGATTCATTTCCTCGTCGTTACTTCCTTCAAAAATAACAAAAAAGCGCAAGGGAAAAGTCATTTCTCTGCGCTTGTAATCTTATTATGTTTCATTGGCGGTTACCTCCCGTCGAGAGTTTTGGTTTTAATAATTTGTCGGTTTTGTTCTGCCTCGTTATCCTGTCTTGATATTTCAGTATCTCTATACGGATACCATCAAATATAGTATAGCACAAAATTATTGTTTTTTCAAGCTTTAACGCGCTATGCTATGTGAAACATTGTAGGTTTGTCAATGATGTGTTACAGATTGGGAAAAGTAAATAAGACCTGTTTGGGCGAGTGCCAGTTGAGAGGACGCATAGGGAAATTGTTATATATGTGCTGATGGACGGATAACTGCTTTTGAAAATCCTCGAATGAATAAAACTTATGATCAGCATAGAAGTATTCGTTATCCTTGCGGTGACTGCGTTCGACCTTGCCGTTATGCCTCGGCGTGAATGCCCGAATTTTCTTGTGCCGTATATTTAGCTGAGCCAGTGCCTTTTCAAACATGGTCAACGGTTTCTTTCGACTGTTTCCCATTTCGTTGGTAAACTCAAAGCCATTGTCGGTTTGCACGCATTCAATCGCATAAGGAAACTTCTCTATGACATGCAGGAGAAATTGTGTTGAGGAGTAAGTGCTGTGTTCTTTGAAAGCCTCTAAATAGCGAAAACGGCTATACTCATCGATGAAGGTGTATTGATAGAACTTTTCTTCTGCTGCATCTCCCACCAGACAAGCGCTCGGAACAAACTTCACATCAATCTGAACGCGTTGACCGGGATATTGCATCTGTTCGTATGGCTTGGGTATATACTTCGGATTTGGCAGTTTAACCGGCTTGCCGTCGATTCGGAGCAACAGCTTGTACAGTCCCGAAATGGAGCGTGTATAGCCTCGTTGGCGCAGCTTCACCCAAAACACAACCAAACCTGCATGTGGGTTTCGGCGGCGCATATTTTTCACTAACGAAATTTCTTCCTCTGTATGCTGCTTCGGGTGGCTGTGGGGACGATGTGAGCCGTCTGCCAGAGAACGAACTGTTCCGTCATACTTTTTCCGCCATCGGTAGATATTTTGTCGGCTGGTTTTGTAGCGAATAGCCGCATTTGTTACTCCGTGTTTAAAAGAATATTCAATTACTGCTTGCTTAAACCGCATGTCTTGTGTTATCTTATTCATAGCGAATAGGGTCACCTGTCTTTCGGTTTTGTCTAGGCAACTCTACCTTAACACAGGTTCGCTCTATTCGCTACTTCTATTTTTTACTTTTTGTCACACATCATTGTAACACATACATAACGCGCTATGCTATGTGAAACATATGTAAATCATCTCTTTGTTCTGTATTCTGTGCATTCGCTTTTATTTAGTCTTCCTACGGAACGCCAACCTTATGAATAAGCTTTATTGTGAGCCGATACCATAAATTTTTCTGCCGAAAAGTTCGGGAGAAGCAGTTGCGGCACGGGATATTACCGTACCGCAGAGATAAAAGCGCCCGATCCTCATTCCTTTTCCACGATCGACTCAATAGACTGCGAGCTGTCTGTTGTGTCGGATCGGTCGGGCGAAAAGGTAAAAACGGTTGCAAGAATTAAGATCAGAACATATACGGCAATAATGCCGCCGACGATGAACGCTATCGCTTTCCAGACTCTTTTTGCCCGCCTGTTTTTGATCGCAAGCTGCTCGTTGATTCGGGAAAGCTGTTCCGCCAATGCGTCCGGCTGTTCTTCCGCTTCGATTTTGGAGCCCAGCAGCCGGCTTACCGGTACCTCTAAAATCTCCGCCAGCTTTATCAGCAGCTCGGCGTCGGGAACAGAAAGACCTTTTTCCCATTTTGAGACGGTCTGCCTTACGACATTCAGCCTTGCCGCCAGCTCTTCCTGTGTGATACCCTTCTTCTTGCGAAGTGCTTTTAGGTTATCCTGAAACATAGTGCATTCCTCCTTTGCACTTTCATTATAGTGCGGGAAGCGGCGTTGCCTCAAGCAACGCAAAATAACATCGTCCCAAATCAGGCTCTTTTGATTGTATTATAGCAGAAATTTATGAGAATTTCTACCGCTGTGCCATCTGCTCTTTCCAACGATACATTTCACATTCTTAAATCCTTACATCCTTACATCCTTTCTTGAACCCTGTCCGCAAAAAGCGGTCAACATCTGAAAATCATCAGGGTAACTGTGTACGCCGCTTTGGAAAGTCAAGCAGTAAATGAATAACAACGAACCGAGCATCTGATTGATCTGGTTGGAGGCTCCGACATTCCAGGCATCAACGAATTTGTGTCCCACAAGGACAACTGCAATGTTGTCCTTGGCTGGATGTCTATTGATAAACTTGCAGAGCTGACAAGCAACCCAGATTTCATCAAAGAAATGGTAAACGAAATGGATGCATCGCCCCAGCACGTCATCACCAGGGCTTAATCGTGGAGAGGTTAATTATGAGATTGCGCTAAGATAAGTAACACACCAATCAAAAATTCAACTGGAAGTTACTTATATGGAAATCAGAGAATCCCGCACATACGACGAATCGGAGATCTTGCCACTATATGAAAGTGTTGGCTGGACTGCCTACACCGAAAACCCAGAGGTGCTACAAAAGGGCTTTGAAAGCTCTATGCTGACTCTTGCAGCTTATGGATTGCACTATTCCGTGATACACAACACAGAGTAGCCGGTGCTCGGCTTTGCGTGATCTTTTTCGGTTTGATTAGTTATCGTTCAATTCCGTGAAGCACAAAGCTGCGTCCTGCGTGCAAGGCTTCGAATGCAACTCTCAAAATCGCCAGAAATGAAAAAACTCTGTGCCATGTTTGATATGCAGCACAGAAACTTCCTATGTTGTAGAAGGTAATGGACAGCGGACTTGTCCTTCGCCAGATGCCCAATATAGGCTTTGCGGTGGATTTCTGATTGCATCCGCACCGCTATTTTTCTTGTCATGCTTTATATAAGGTTGTCGTTCAAGTTCTTTTTGGTAAAGACAGATGAGGTTTTTTACTTGCCAAACTGTTCCTTGTCTATCAGATTGCAGATACCCAATTATAATAGACAAAGGAGCAGTTTATCTATGGAAAAAGAAATTTCAAAAGGCACTCAAAAGTTCATATGGCATATGGTCTCATTTGTTGCGGTATTTATTATCGCATTGGTCGTTCTATGCCGCTTTTTGCCCGAACCGAACCGTACAGCTACCGCAGATTCGAATTTGCAGGTAAGCACATCACAAACAGACAGTACATCTACGGATTTTGATTCGGTAAAAGAGCGTGTGGACCGAGCGAATAACACTACCGGAAAAGAAGTGAAAAGCCTTTATACGGGCGAGGGGAAATCTTCCATGCAAAAGCAGCTTGAAACAAGGCTGTTTTTCAATATCGTAAAGAACATACTGATTTGCGTTTTGCTTGCCGTGGTGATTATCGCACTTCTGAAAAAAGGTTTCAGTCTCAAAAAGATCAAGAAGATTCTGGACGAGGATGACGAACCTACGGACAGTACGCCGCCCGCCAAAACTCCGGAAAAAGCCGAGACAAAGGATGAGCCGACAAAGGACGATGCAGACGATACAGTTGCTTCGGAGGAGAGCGATAATTCCGACGAAGAAGAACCGCCGATTGTTGAGCCAAAGGAGCCTGACGAACAGGAAGTTGCCGAAAAGTGTAAGCTGTAACAGACGAAGAGAGAGGATGTGGGTGATCCTCTCTCTTTTTTACTTGCCAACATAGTGATCGGATAACAGAATGTCAGAGCAACTTTAAAATAGAGTAAGGAGGAATAGTTTATGCTGATGCCGGAAAACTTTGAAATTCGGGATAACGGTGTGCTTGTGATTTTTGTGAATGAGGTTGAGTTTGAATTCGTTGAGAAGGATGACTTTATTTACAGCGATAAAAAGAAGATCATTCTCAAGCATCACGCCGTCATCAATCTGGCAAACAACGCCAAAATCAAGGTTGGCCCGCCGACGCTGCTGAGCAGCCACGATCCCGGCAGTTTTGTTTTTTGCCGTGAAGCAGAGATGAGTGACGGCACACGGTATTGTGCTGTCGGGGAAGCAAACGGTGTAAAGGATAATCTGTGGAGTGAATATCTGCAGCAGTATCCTGCCGAAACCGCAGATAACCGTGCCTATGAAAGAGCGGTGCTCGGAATTGTCGGATTGTACGGCAAGATCTACGGCGGAAGTGAAATTCCGTTTTCGGACGAACATCGGTCTGTAACGGTACCTGAGAAAGCGCCCGAAAAGCAAGCGGAAGAGCAGCATGCAGAGCAGACGGTAGAAAAAGTCGATGAATTGCAAAATGCTCCTGCCGAGGCATCTGTCGAGAGCCTGCCGAAATGGTGGAATGATATCGGTGTCGGGCTGTATACGGATAAGCAGCTTGACCCGGATACATTTATCGTTACGCAGGGGCAGTGCAAGGGGAAAAACTGGACGGTCAAATATCTGTATGACTATAACTATAAAAGCTGCTGGTATTTTGCCACCAGAGATCTTGAAAACGCACCGAGCGAAGACTTCACCAAGCAGGTATATGCCTGCCGGCGCGCCGTCAAAAAATATGGCATCAAACCGGAGGAAAAGGCTGCGTAAGCAGTCTTTCCTACATAGCCCGATTGAATAGGCAAAAATAATTATGTTCGGAGGTGATAGCCGCAATTTCTGCAAAGTATAAGGTTATCTATGCAGACCCACCCTGGCAGTTCAAAACATATTCAAAGAAAGGTCTCGGCAAATCGGCAGACAAGCATTATCCGACAATGTCACTGGAAGACATAAAAGCATTGCCTGTGTCGAAGCTTGCCGACAAAGACTGTGCTCTTTTTATGTGGACGACCATACCGTTTTTACGGCAGAGCTTTGATGTGATGGAATCCTGGGGGTTTGAGTACAAGACGGTGGCGTTTGTGTGGATCAAGCGCAACCGAAAGTCGGATGGCTTGTTTTGGGGAACCGGATATTGGACGAGAGCAAACAGTGAGATCTGTATGCTGGCGACAAGAGGTAACCCTAAGCGTGAGTCGGCAAGCGTTCATCAGGTTATAATTTCACATGTTGAGGAGCATAGCAAAAAGCCACAGGAAGCGAGAAATCGTATTGAGAAACTGATGGGAGATGTTCCGAAGATCGAATTGTTTGCAAGGCAAAGGGTTGACGGGTGGAATGCCTGGGGCAATGAGGTAGACTGTGATGTCCGGCTGAACGGGGTGAGCGAATGAAAAAATATCAGATTATTTATGCGGACCCGCCCTGGCGATATGACAGAAGCGGAGTGCAGGGGTCGGCAGAAAAGATCTATCCCACTATGACGCAGGAAGACATTTGCAGCCTCCCTGTCGCCGATATTGCAGACAAAGATGCTGTACTGTTTTTGTGGGCGACATTTCCCAAGTTGCGGGAGGCGCTGCAAACAATAAAAGCATGGGGCTTTCAATATAAGAGCATCGCCTTTTTATGGCTCAAACGAAATAAGAACGGACAAGGCTGGTTTTACGGTCTCGGCTTCTGGACGCGGGGAAACGCCGAAATCTGTCTGCTTGCGACAAAGGGCCATCCGAAGCGAAGATCTCCCAAGGTCCATCAGTTTATCATCAGTCCGCTGCGCAGTCATAGTCAAAAGCCGGACGAAGCCAGAGATAAAATACTCGAACTTATGGGTGACTTGCCACGGATTGAATTGTTTGCGCGGAGTAAAGCAGACGGATGGGATGTATGGGGGAATGAGGTCGAAAGCGATATATCGTTGACACCGAAAAAATAAAAAATACCGAAATGGGGCTTGCCAAATCGAAAAACATGTACTATATTCTCTCAGCAATTTAGGAAAACGGTTATTTGTCAAGGAGGTCATCGGAATGAATAACGGCTTTGGTGTCGGAACACTGCGCAAAAATATACGCCCGGGCATCTGCGTCAAGATCGTTCTGAAAGCAGATCAGAAAAGCGGCAGACTGACCGAGGGGGTTGTCCGGGATATTCTCACGAATTCCGCCTATCATTCACGGGGAATCAAGGTCAGACTTACGGACGGTAAAGTCGGGCGTGTGCAGCAAATTTTAGATTAGGCGGTGAGACTGTGGAAAAAACGAAAGACGGTATTTATAAGCCGATCGATAAGATCACGGGCGTATCCTGGAATTTCATAAAGCTTGTATGCGGCCGGCATGAAGATGCCCGCCCGAAGCTGATCTTGGAAAACGGCAGCGGCGGACCTTGTTATAGGTGCGAGAAAGCAGATTGCGCTTTTACTTTCCCGGCCGCCGTACACGAAAGGTTGATTGATGAAGTCGTGAAAATACTGAATAAAAAGGGCAGTGTAATCGGCTATACTTGGAGGAAGCAGATATTGAGTCATGTTTACTCATTTGAAATACTTGAATATGACTATGAGACCGGAGTGACAGTCGGCGTCAATCGCTTGCACTGATGTAAAGCCGTTGCAGTAATGCAGCGGCTTTTGCTTTTATCAAATACAATAACAGGAGGGAATAAACTTGCTTGAAAAATTCTGCTATCAAACACAGATCGTGTTTCAGCAGCTTGAGTGCCCGGTATCCGAAACGCTTTTGTGCGGAATAGATATCGGGTATTCGGGCATTAAAATTCAAAGCCCGTTCAATGCCTCTACGATCCCGAGCATAGTGGTAAAGGAACGGCATGATGCGCCGCTTCTTGTCGGCTCGGAGGACATTCGTTATAGGGACGAAAAAGGACGGGTGTGGTATGTCGGCTCGCTGGCAAAGAAAACATTGCTTCACGGCAGTACGGCGGTCAAACCGACGATGCTGCTCGGACGCCAGCGTGTACAATCGGAAGATTTTCTTGTGCAGTTGCGTGTGGGCCTGTTCTTTTCAAAGCTCAAGGACTTGCCGGAGGGCGGTTATGATATCGACGACAGACCGATTAAGGTACAGACCGGTCTGCCGCCGGAGTTTATCGTGCAGGATTCGGAAGAACTGCGGAATAAGTTTGTCGGTGAACACAGATATTCGGTCAAGGTCGGAAAGCGGCCGTGGGTCAATGTCCGCATCAAGCTTGACACAAAGGATGTTTTTATCTGCAAGCAGCCGTTCGGAACGCTTATGGCAAGCGTGATCAACTCGGACGGCGTTATGACCAATCCGGCACTTCTTAAAAAGAATGTGCTGATCCTTGATGCCGGTTTTCATACGACCGATACCTTCCACTGTATACAGGGGACACGGGAGGGCATTGCGCTCACATGGGAGAATTATGCGATGCAGGAGGTTTACCAAAGAACCTGCGATAACATACTTGAAGCCAGCGGCAACCGTGCGGATATATCCGTTTACAGCCTCGAAAAGGCTTTCGAAACGGGTGTTGTCCATTATGGCCCCAAGAAAATCCCGTATGATTTCACAAAGGACTTTTATCGCAATCTGAAAGCTGTATGTGTGGAGCTCCTTGACGAATTGAATACGGCATATAACAGCATGATGAATGTGGATGTTATTCTCCTGACTGGCGGAACCGGCGTCGCATGGGAAAAGTATATCCGGGAGTATTACAAAGAAACACAGGCACTTGATATCTCCTTGGCAGGGGATGCAAAAACAGCATCGAGAGCAAATGTGACCGGTTATTATAATCTGCTCGTTTCCCGCAGCAGATAATGGGAAAGGGATTGAGAGTGCATCTTCGCCTGAATGAAACGGATCGTGATTTGTGCAGATGGAGACATTCTATCAGGTGCAATATGCTTACGAGTTATGTCAGCCAGATACTCAAAGCGGAAGCGTGCGGAGAGATTGCTGTTTTGCCTGTGTTCGACAAGATATCCGCTGATGACACGCCTTGTGACGTTTATATGCTGATCGATGATACCGATATCATCGAATTTATTACTTCAATACCGGTATACAGGCGAAATTCAAAAATCAAAAGCATTATCCGCAAGCACCTGCACTCTCAAATGACCGCAAAAGGCATAGCGCTTTTCGGTTATGCAGAGCCTGCCGCCAAGTCAAGACCGAAAGCAAATAACGAACGGGAGGTTCCAAAGCCGAGCGTTTATGAGGAGCCGAAACCGCAGGTCAATGAGGAAGAGCACGGGGAAACGGATGAAGACCGTGAGGCTTTGCTTGCTTTGATTGCGCTTGGCGGAGAATAGGAGGAAAAATGAAGCTCGAAAAAATACTCGGAATCGCACTTATAGCCTTGATCGTCATTTGTTTTATTGTGTATCTGACGCTTCCGCAGTCAGGGGAACAGATCTACATTCCCCCGGCTGAGCATACGCTGCCATCGGGCGTGGAAATACCGGAGGGGTACAAGCTTGTAGACAATTATACGGATGTCTATTACTCGGAGCAGGAGGACGGCATTCATTATTATTGGCTTGTAAAGTTCAGTGACGGGACATACGGTTGGCAGGAGGTTGATAAGGACGGCAACATTATTTTCCCGAACCACAGCAGCGAGCCGGAGCAGACGGAGAATACATCCGACGAGAGCTCCGATGAAGTAACAACGGAAAGCACAGATAGTGAAACAACCCAAGGCGAATAAAATACTTGCCTTTTCTGCTGTCGGCGCAAATACTTCTTCCGTGAACATCTGACGAAATAAGGAGGAATTTATTATGATAACGGAAGAAAAGGAATTGAGGAAAGCCGCAAACAACCTGATTCTTGTGCTGGGTATGAGTGAGCAGTTCAGACAGGGATTGGATAGCTTTGACGCTTTATTATCGATGAGCGATTACGAACAGCGTGCTTTTGAAAATCCGACAGTTATGTCGCCGTTTTCCGCCGCAAAGGAACATCTGCGCTCATCGGTCGAAGAGTTTAAGAAGACCTATGGTGCATCTGTAATTTCGGCAGCATATGAGGCTTTCAAAGCCGCATTGTCAACGGATGAGTTTTGTGCAGATGCCGGTACTAAAAACGCCTTGACAAAATCCGAAGCCGCCACGCTGTTTAATAAGGTGTTTGAGCAGTTGTCCGCCTCTGTCGGGGAACTCCCGGAAGAAGCGGATGGGTATGCGGTGTTTGTCGAGTCGGTGCGAAATTCCCTGACCCCATCCGATGAAGATGCAGAGAACGGAGATGTCTGCCCGTATTGCGGCGGTACGCCCACAAAAATATCACGGGCGGAATTCTTCGGGGCCGGTGTTGATGACACTAACGGATGTGTTTGGGCCTGCGAGTGCGGAGCGTATGCCGATATTTCTGCGGACGGTAGGATAATCGGCACTATGGCGGACAGAGCGCTTCATGCGGAACGCAAAGCCATAAAAGGAATTCTGTTTGAAACAACCAGAACTGTCGGCATCACTGTTTTTGAAGCGTGCAGTTGGGTCTCCCGTCTGACCGGGCGCAGAATTCGGCAGGTACAGGATATTGAATTTCTGAATGCGGAAAACTGCCGTGCCGTAAAGGACGAATTCAATAGGATCAAGGAGCGTTTGACACAATTGGATGTACAATATCCGTCCAATCACAAAGAGCTTATGGAATTGTTTGAAGACGGCGGCCGTTTTGCTGCTGTGAATGCTTACGGATATAAGACAGGACGCTTGTTTGTTCCTATTGATGTCGGTAAGGAAGCGGTGCGTGTGCGGTTTAAGAAGACCGTGCAGGACATTATGTTTCCTAAGGATCTGAATTATCACTTTTCCGGTGCAATGCTTACCATAATGCATCCGACCGGTAAATGCGAAAAATTCCGGCTGTATACAAAGGAACAGCGAATGATTTTATACGGGTAAAACACAGGGCGGCGTAACAGCGGCGCCCGTACATAAAAACGGAACGGTGGTGCAAAGGTGAAAAACAGGATTTATAAAATGATGCTCAATAAATGGGATGTGGAGCTGTGCGCAAAAACACTCAATATATCCCGTAAAAGAGTGGAAAAATATCTGAATGCTCTTATGAAAACGGCGCTGCGGGATCACCATTCGCTGCGGATGTTTTGGAGTGATGTGATTATGCTCAACCTGATAACCAACAAGCTGCTGAAGCAGGCAGATCCCAAAAAGATCGAGCACATTTTATCCCCGATAGAAGAAAAGGACGGGAGGGATGACAATGAACTTTGATATGCTGAATGTCGGCAACGGCACTTTTGTGCGTGCCGATGAGGTAAATGTGATTACGAGATTTGACTATGTAAAAATCAAAAAAGAGGTCGCGCGACTCAAGGACGGAGACAACAGCGAAAAACTGATCGATGCAACCAAGCGAAAGATGGTGAGATCCGTCGTGGTTTTGATGAACGGCACGCATATACTGAGTATGCTTTCCGCAGAAACTTTGGCAAAAAGGATGTCGGAATTCAACGGAGGATACGATGAATAGAGAGCAACTTTACAAACTGCTGAACGGCTTAGAAGATGACGGAATCATATGCTACGCATATCGGGAAACGGTGTTTTCAATTCTTTCCGACGGAAAGTGTGACGGAACGGTTTATTTGATCACCGATGCCTCGGCAGCCGCTTTGAGCGATGCGCTTATGAAAAGGGATTTTAAAGAGATAACGCACAACGGAGACGGAATCGACGCAAAGCTTGCACAGCAGAATGTCAGGATCAGATTGATCGGCGGCGATATGGAGAAGCTGTCTAAAACGATATGCCAACCGTTGACAGTCTGCTCTATGATGTTAAGGGCAGACGGCGGCGTCTACGATGAACTTGGCGGTATGGACGACTTGAATGGGAAGGTGCTGCGGAAAACGGCAGCGCCCATCCGGGATAAAAACTATTTTTGCACCCTTTGCTTTGAACTTGTATTAAAGCGCGGTTTCACTCCCGATGCCGGCGTCCGTGATGAAATGAAACGGGTGGTCACACTTCCGCTCAGCAAGAAGATCCAACTGCTTTTACTGGTAAGAGCTGTTTTGAAAAGCAGGCAGTTTCAGATAGAATATGTCCTGAATTCATTGACCTTTGACGGGCTTTTCTCGAATGCCGGAGATTTATCCCGGTGTAAGAAGAGCGAGCTTGATGCACGCCTTCGAAATGCAGAGGCCGACAAGATCACCCTGCTTTTGTGTTTCCTTGCGGGAATCAAAGGAGAACAGCTGAAATCAATTCCGAACTTCGGTTATGAGAAAGAGTTTTACGAGAACCTATGCCTGATTATCAAGGAAAACAAAACGGCAAACGAAGCCGAGATCGCAAAGCTCTTTACGGGCAAAAATGCCGATGCCGGAAAGTTTGTTGCCGAATGCTGCGCATTGCTTTCGGGTCAGGATTTCGGGGCAGGATCGCCGGCGAACGATCTGTTCAGGAAATTGAATTCAAGCGAGCTTTGGAAATTTGAAGAAGAGAATTCGGAATTGCCCTCACCGGACACCGAGTGTGACTGTGGAGATGACGGGCACGCCGAGACGGAACAGTCGGCAGCGGAGAATATGGAAGAATTGCTCGGCGGAATAGAAGATGACGGATATGAGGCTGAGTACACCAAAGAAGAAGTCCCTATTGTAGATCATTCAAGATTCGGTCTGCGCAATCCGGCAGATAATCACTATATCAGAAAATAAATTTCAGCGCTTCGAGAAATCGAGGCGCTTTTTACTTGCCAAATGAGACGGCGTTAATCAATATCCCACTGCAACCTTTAAAAATATTAAGGAGGAATACGAAATGCAAATTCAAGACAAGGTGCAAAATTGGAATCAGGATATGACACGGGAAGCTCTTATCCTGGCAAAGGCAAACGGAACTTTGCGAAGTCTCGGCGCATCTGATGAAGAAATCGGCGCCATCATCGAAAAGTTCAAAGAGCCGGAGGCAGATTCTATGGGTTATCTTACGGATACGCTCATCGGCTGCCGCAGACGCTATGAACCGGGAAGTGCGGCATATGCGGCAATCGATCGCCTGATTGCCGATTGCAGAGCGGCTCAGAGCAGGAAGCATGCAGAATGAAATATTGAAAAGGAGAACGGTAATATGAACAACAATGAATTTATGGCGAAGGTTACGGAAATGGTGATGCAGGATCCTTCAATGCGGGAATCTCTGAAAAAGCTCTATGATGAGTTGGCGCAAATCGAGCCTTCAACGGAACAGAAACCGGATATGATGTATGTTCTTACCCAAAGGGTCAAGGTTGCAACCGAAAACGGTGAGGAGATCTATCATTATCATCCGTTGGTCGGTGAATGCCTGCTTGTTCCGGGGGCAGTAAAGAATCAGATGGTTTGCTCCGGCAATCTTCTGGAACTGCAAACCTTGCAGAAAAGCGAAAGACTTTCCCATATGTGCGGCATGCGTGAAGATTTCCAGATTCTCGCTCTTAAACCGGATGAGTTTGAACTGCTGCAGCTGTTGCTTGACGAGACGATAACTTCTATCATCGACAACACGCATAAGGCGGTTGAGGCATTGATGCTCAACGAGGCGTATCTGGGAGTTGAATCGATTTCGTTTGAAAAGATCTACCAAAATGTTATGTTTGATCTGATGTCAAAGACACACGGAACTTTCGGTTCGGCACTCAGCGCCGACAGCGAGATCATTGAAAAAATCAACGGCGTCAAGTATGAGTATCCGCAGCCGACCTGTTGCGGTTACTGCTGCGGCGACGAAGAAGATGACTATGACGACGAGGAGGACGATGACGACGATGGTTGCTCCGATGAGGTCTATATCGTGCGCAGAACGAAATAAGCGGTAAAGCGATATTCAGGCTTTCTGTATTTTCCGATTCCATGGCGGTGTCTTGAAAATTCTTTATTGTTGAGAAAGGAAAAACAACTATGGCGTTACACAGCACAAACATCAACTCAGGGCACTGTCAGGGAATCATTGCAGGGGATGTGTATTCTCCGAAAACAGGCGTTGCATTGGTAACTCTGAAGGTAAAGGGCGGCAATGCCGATCCCGAAACGAAGAAAAGACCTCTGTATTTTATCCAGTTTATTGCTTATGACGGTCTGGCAGAGGAGCTTATCGAAAAAGGGGAGGAGGGTCGTATCCTGTACCTTCACTTTTACCTTTCAACGAATAACCGAAAGGACGAAAACGGCGTTTCAACTTTTTATCATAACAGAATTGCCGATCGGGCCGTCTTCGGTAAAGTGATCGGTGAAGAGCCGATAAGTGTGCCGTATCTGAATGCCGGCATATTGCAGGGCGAATTCGCCGGGATCAAACGCTCGTATGACGGGCAGAACCGTTGGAGTCTTTTGGTGAGAGATACCGTTCGTCATGAAAGCGGCAGGGAACTGAAAAGAGTGCATCGCTTTGTCATAGACAACGATGAGCTCAAATTTCGTGCCGGACGCCGGAAGAACGGCGATCCCGTATTGGTAGAGTACCGCATGGAGAGCCGCAAGGAGGTTAAGGACGAAAGGACAGAGCACTTTGTTGATTATGTGCTCACTTCCATCGTCTGATTGAAACAATGAGAAAAACTGTGCAGGTGTTGCTGTCGCTTGTTATGTTGGCAGCTGCAATATGGATCGTTATTGACTCACAGAAGATTGCAGACACCGGCACAGGAAACGGAGCGGCAATTCTGTGGGACAATGAGTTTGAAACCTTTGTATCTTCGCTGTCTGTGCATTGCGAAAGCGATATGGAAAAAGTGACTGTTTATCGGGAATGGATCATTGAAAACATATCGTATGATTACGATTGCGAAACGCTTTTTTATCAGACCTTTGATGTGGAAACGGTTCTGCAAAACCGAAAAGGAGTATGCTTCGATTACGCTTGCCTTTTTGCGGCCATGTGCCGCTCACAAGGCATTCCGTGCTATGTGCTTGACGGCACATATCGCACAGACAAAACATTTCGGCATGCGTGGAACCGTGTTTATGCAGACGGTCAGTGGTGGAGTGTTGACGCAACACGAGATCGTAACGCAAGAGACGATGGCAGCGGAGAAATGGGCTTTGTTCCGATCGGAACCGACCCGAAGGCAGAGGACAAATATTTCATAGTCCATCGGACATTTTAGCCGTTTGGCGAGCAAACAGCAGACGAGAAAGGATTGAATAAGAATGGTTAACCCGTATGATTTAACAGATTCAAGACAACTGGCTCTGATTCAGGGCTATGTCGTCGATGTAAAGGACAAGGGCGATGTGAATATGCTTTTGTTCCGCAAGGATACAACCAAAGGGGACGGCGGACTGATTTCCGTTGCGGCGTGGGCTGCCGGAGAAGGTCAGGATACCCCGGATATGAAAAAGATGACGGATGGCTTGAAGGGAGCCTTTGTTGCCTGCGTTGTCATTGTTCGCAAGAAAGAAAAGGACGGCAAGCTGTATACGAACTACGACTTGAAGTACCTGATCCGACCGCCGAAGGAAAAGGCGTCGTAAGTAACCGGAGGCAGGCTGTTATCAGTCTGCCTCCCTTTGTTAAAGGAGAACTTTATGGAAACGATAAAAAGTTTGTATCAATGCTTTTTGGACGGCGGAGTTCCGCCCGAGGAAATCAGTCATCATTACAGCGATCTGTATGTGAAGGTGTCTCTCAAGTCTAAAAGGATATTGGAAGAATTCCGAAAGCAGAGCAGTATACGCTGCTTTGCTGAAATTTTCAAGGCGAATGACGGCAGCGGTGATTGGTATGACATCGCATTTGCATACGACCCGTTTTGGGAAGAAGCTGCAAAGAAAGGGAGAAAATTATATGGCAAGCTTGCATCTTAAAGCCTACGGTGAGTATGTGCAGGAGCTGCGTTATGCCTTGGAATTGGAATGCAGCAGGAAAGAGGCGTACACATACGGCACATTGAGAGAATGGAAATCCATTGACGGCAAGATCCGAAAAACGGAGCGTAATTTTGCGAGATTTCTGAGAAGCAATAAAAGCCTTGCAAAAACAAAAGGGGATTTTAAGGAAATGGTCAAGTGCTTATCTGTTCCTTTTCTTTTGCTTCTGTTGAAGTCCGCAGTTGATATTGCAATTGCCTTTCTTGCGGCCTTTGCGGCTTCACGATTATTGGGAAAACAATTTTCTTTTTTGATTGTGATTGCAGCTTGGCTTGCTGTCAAAGTGCTGCTTTTCTTCCTGAGAAGAAAAAAGTCCTGATGTGCAAAAACAGTTAAAAATATGAAATGAGAATGGAGACAACAAATGAAAGATTTAGAGATGTTGGCATCTGAATGTGAAGCAGATCTGAGTTCGATCAATATTCAGCCGGGCGAGGTGAATCAATGGCTCATCAATACCCGTGCAAAGAACCGCTGGGGGCAGTGTAAACGATGTTTGCCCGGGATTTTCGATATCAGCATATCTGCAAGACTTCTGCAGGATAGTGTCAGTGATCAGGCTGCAAAGAATACGATTATGCACGAACTGCTTCATACGGTAAAGGGGTGCTACGGCCACAAAGGGAAATGGAAAGACCTTGCACTGACTGTAAACCGGCTTTTGCCGCAGTATACCATCAAACGGACAACAAGCGCCGAAGAAAAGGGGCTTGAATCTATCCGAAAAAAACGCACTAACCGATATGCGGTCAAATGTGAGCACTGTGGGAAGGAGTTCTGCCGTGAAAAAATGAGTAAGCTTATACAGCACCCCGAGAAATTCAGGTGCGGTATTTGCGGTAATTCTCTGATCAGAGTCCGATAAATTGTCCTTAACGATTGAATTGCTCGACAGCTTATGCTAAAATACTACAACATAAGGGAGAGATGAATGTGGATCAAATGCAGTTTGAAGCTGCTATGAAAACGGTCATATCGGCACTTCAAGCTGCAGGATATGATCCGTATTCGCAGCTGCTGGGATATGTGGGAACCGGGGAATCGGCATATATTACTCGGCAAGGCGGAGCCAGAGAATTGGTTGAACGTCTTGATATGGACCGGATCAAAGGCTTTCTCAGGGAGAATAGCAAGATATAGAACACGGATAAAGTTAGTATAGGTGTGAAGGCTTTGGCTTTCGCACCTTTTTTATTGGAGTCGCAGTATTGCGGCTCTTTTTTACTTGCCATTTTCATTACCGTATTCCAAATTTCATACGCATTCATTTTATACAAATAAGGAGGAATCGTAATGAAAATCGAAAGCAGAAATGAAGGCAGAGGAATACTCATCCACAGGCAGATACTGAGTGTGGATGAATACAGGAAGTTATCCGGCCTATCTCCGGGAAAAGAAGGCACACTTTCTTCTTTGAAACAGCAGCTTGAAGAACCATCGGAACCCGGTAAGGATTTTTGGTGGTCGCCTGTTACGGATCTGGAATTTCTCAGAGTAAAGGCTGTGGAGGGATCGATTAAAACGGCGCTTGTTACTGACGGGAAAGCCGTAATAATCTGTGAGCTGCCAAACGTCATCCTAAGAGAAATGTTTGTCGAAGCGGACTGAGGAGGATGACGATGTTTACAAGAGAACAATGGAAAGGCGACTTTGCCGATTGCTGCAAACCGGGAGAGGAAATCAGCGAGGAGTTGTACTGGAATTTTCTCGACGCAACCTATCCGATCGGGTTAAACCCACAGTCCAAAATGTGCGGCTTTCAAATCAGAGAACCGCACGACCATGTGCTGTGCAAGGACGGTAGGATGCACGCACGGTATGCAACATTCGGAACGAACAACGGAAAGTACTATTATCTCGGGATTTTTACAAAAGGAAGGACGGACAATGAGGATGTGCAGATTTGAAGAATATGAGTATGCCCGGATCAAAAAGAATCAGCAGGAGGAATGACTATGGAAAAGGACAAGAGACTTGCGGAGATTATTACCGATATTATTTTTCATCACACTTCCTGCGATTATCACAAGGATGAAGGCTTCTTTTCCTGCGAGATCTATGCGGACTACCGTGATTATGCCGAAAACAACACGATTATCAAGTGGTGTGAAGCAGAGAATCCACGCGAGGTGTTCAATGAGGACCTGTTTTGCTGGTATCAGGATTTGATTTTCGAATATGAAGATGATGTGATTGATACCGTTAAGAAGCATTGGACCGATGCGGAGCTTTCATTTGATGATAACGAAGAGTTTATTGTTGACTGGATTCGTGAGCACGTTACCGTTGAGCTCCCGACGGACCATTATCTTCAGCAAAAAGTATGCGTGGATATCATCGTGGATACCGGCGACGGGAATTATGACTTCGTTTGCAATGACATTTTTCCGCACTATAACGCAAGATTTGGAGATGTGATCCAGGAAGAAGCATCTGTTCTTTGGCTTGCAAGGCAGCAGGGATACAAGAAGAGACAGCTTAATCGGGCTATGCGTCATTGCGATTATTCGGGGAGCGAATTGCTGAAAAGCCTTCGTGCCGAAGTTCATAATTGTTCTTCGCATATGAATGCACTGACCTTTTTTGTGGCGATGACTGTGGAGCAGCTGTTTGATTTGAACGAGGCGATGAAAGATAAAGGTGAAAACGGAACTGTCCGGAAACGAAAAGTCACTCTTGATAAGTCGGCTGTATGCGGTCTTTATGACAACTGGTCCGGTGCAGGCTCAATTCTTGAAATAGAGCTTGAAAAGGATGTTGTGCTTCCGATGAAGTACATCGGCACAGCTCTGCCGGATGGCGGACGGGGGTACAGCGTGGCGAGTATATACGGTGTGTGCAGTTCTATGTGGACGCCGACATTAAAGAAGATAGCGTGACGGGTATCCGTATTTCGCTGTCATCGTTAAACATTACACATTAAAAGACGAAAAGCAGAAAGGAAGTTTTGTATGAACAATACCGGCAACGCAGAATATCAGGTCAAAAACTGTCATGGCTGCAAATGGCTTGACCGTTATAAAGAGGATGGCAGGGGTTATTGCTGCATGGTCGAACGGAGTGAGCAAGGAAAAGCTCATCGGCGTTGGCTTTGGGAGCATAGGGAAGAATTCATGCTCGGACGAAAAGAAGAACCGTCCATTAAAGTAAGGACGCCGGATATGGAGCGCTGCGAACTCTATGAAGAAGGCCTCAGCGCAAGACAGGTGTATCTTAAAAACCAAAAGATGAAAAAGGAGAAATAAAAATGGGATTTCAACTTCACGAGACAATGTACGGAAAAAATTTTTTTGAGCATCAGCTGCCGGCGCTGATCAGGGCGATCAACCGTCTGGCTGATGTCGATGAGAAAAGACAAGCGGCAGAGCCTGCTGCGGTTATGAAAAGCAATACGGTTTATGTTTGCTATGAGGAAAACTCTCATGAGTTGGCCATTGAAGACGGTGCAGTTAATGAATTATATGTTGCTTCCTCTCTTGATGAGGTTTACAGGTGGGTGGATAAACAGCAAAAGAATGCAGAGCAGAATTTCTATACCGTACTGAACAACGAGGAAGAAAGTGAGTTTTATAAAAAGCTCTGCGCCGGCAGTGAAACTGCCCTGGGATTATATCATAACGGCGATGAAAGTTCTCGTTTGTTTTATACCCTGACTGTAAAACCGATGACTTCGGCCGGAAGTTTCTTTCCAAAGACGACGGATAGGACACGGGAACGACTTCAATCGGTTATGGGAAGCCCGGAAATGTCGGAAAAGCTCGGCGAGGCGTTTGTTGCGCAGGTTGTTTCCGATGATGAAAAGAAACAGCGCATCGGATACTATCTTGCAAAGGCGATTCTGGATGACAGCATTGAGGATTTGTTGGTTGCCGTGTGCGGTTGGACAAGCAAAAGCCTTTTAAACATCGCAGAATTCGGCACAGCATATCCGGAGGAAGATAACCGTGGCTGATTACGATGAAAATATGGTGATTACGAAAGAGATGATTAAATCCGGAATAAAGGCGAAACTGGTCGTTTTTGCGGAGGACCCCAATGCCGATCACGGCACCGTTTGCAGAATAGGAAACAGTTGGTTTTATTTCGGAGGCACCGAGGGGGAAAGGTATTCTCCTGAAGAATATATAAAGAATGTTCCGGTGGAAGATGTTGTTGACGAGATTTTCGATGTTCTTGAATCTTTCCGTAAAGAAGGCAAGGAGGATATTGATTTTCGAGACGAGTATGATTACTACTGGCACATTCTGACCTATAGAAACGATATGTAAAAGCGGATGTAGTCTATGAATTAAAAGGAGTTGATTTGAATGCAGAGAAATGAGCCGCAAGAAAAATTTATACAAGGGATTAAAACCATTAGAGACTATTGGCTGTCTTTACCGGATAAGACAGCGGAAGAAATCGTTGACGGTGTTCTTTTTTCTACCTTCGTCATGTTCGACGGGGATAGCTCCGCAAACGATTTTCACGCATTGGCGATCATCGACAGGGAAACAAATGAGCGAATCGATTGCGGTCATTTGCACGAGTTATATTTCAAGGCGTCCGTAGCAGACAATGTGAAGTATTTCTCGGATGTCCTGAGCACTCGAACCATGCTCATAGGGATCGTTTACAATTGGAAGGGATTGAAGGAAGAAAACTATCTCTACACCCTTGACGAAATGGCAAAATACGATTTTGAGCTTTTAAGGGATTGCCTGAATAATCCGGATGGTTTCAATGACAGTTCAAAAGCGAAATCTGCGGACAAGACCTGGATGGGACGGCTGCTTAAAACAGAGGAAGAAGTAAGTGATTTTCTCAAAGGCGGTTGGAACGATGATACCGAACTGCTGAAATGGGAAAATCCGGATACCGATTATAGTGACTGGTATTGGGAAAATGTCCGGGACAATGACCTTTACGGTGAAAAGTCCGGGACAATGAAGCAAGCCTTGAAAAAGTTTGGGCTTGCAACATCGGATAATCATTCGGAAAGCGGAGGTAAATGAGATGAACAAACAAATTGCGGAGATTCGCAAAAAGTATGGCGAACCGATGCTGCGTATGGCAATTGACCATGTGATCAGCGTTGGAACGAACAATCTGAAAAATGTGAATGCGGACAAGGTCTGCGCGCAGATCTTGAAGGAGACACCTGCAAATTCTATTATGACACCGGAGTTCAGTGCGGAGCTTATGCGCTGTGCAATTGAATTGGCGCAGGTACCCATCGGGGATATCTTAAAGTATATTCAAACCGATATGCGGTATGATGGCGTCACGGTACATCCCGGCATTATAGTACGGTTCAGGCAAAACGCAACCTGCCATCACATAATGACCTGTGTTATTCCGGCTGATACGGTTGAGGAGACGCTTGAGGAAGCGGTAAAGTCGGTAGAGGATGCGCTTGAGGCGTATATCGATAAAAACGGAAGCGCCTACTCATTTTCTTTCACGACCGCTATTGAGAATGCTTTCAAAGACGCAAGCATCGAAATCAAGGACATTCCCGTGGACAAGACTTTTTATCTTTAAGGAGGCATCAATGGTTTCTCAGAACATAAACCGTGAAATAAAAGCCGGCGATAAGGTGAAGGTCAATCTTGAGGTGGTGGCAGAGAACGGATTGTTCGAAAACGATGAGCAGGAAAAGCAATTTGAGTATCTTGAAGCGCATCCGGTCGAGGTGTTTACCGTGACCGCCACAATCAACGAAGCACAAGCACCGTATCAACTGGATCACCCTGTTATAGGCGCAACTTCTTTTTATGCGGAAGAATTGATTTTGGAGGATGAGATAAATGACGGTTGAAAGAAAAGCAGATGAAAACGGTGCTGTCACCGAGATTATCGTAATGACAAAAGAAGAAAATGCTGCTATCGACCGGGCACATAAGATCGTTGCCGAACGATATAAGCAGCTCGGAATGGAGCAAACCGCTTGGGAAAAGGAACATTTGAAATATGCGCTTCAAGGTAAGCTCCGTTTCGACGGTGTAGAAGAAATGCTTCGCTGGGCGAATACAGCAGCGATCATCAAAGGAAAAGGCAGTACCCTACGCGGGTACTGCTGACTAAGACTGATTTGGAGGATGAAGTTATGGAAAAACAGAGTTTGAATAAGCATATCGCCACTTATAAAATGTTGCAGGGTATTCCCGTGTTGAATATGCCTTGCCCACGCTGTGGGCAGCACCACATGAAAAAAGATATGGCGGAAAATGCTCTCAGCCGTTATATAGATATTTATATCTGTTCAGATTGCGGTCGAGAGGAAGCGATGCTTGGTGCTTCGGAGCAGATGCCGAAGGAAAAATGGTATGCGGTCCGTTTTCTAAGCGGAGATGTTCTTCCGTATGAAAGGATAACAACGGAAAAAACGGACCCGTACTATATGTTATCGACAAATGTTTCCGCAAAGGTTTGCGATAAGGATATCGACGACATTATGTGTGCGGCACTTGAAGGCGGTATCACCTACTGGTGCAGCCGGGCAGAGGTTGTCGGAGAATATCTCGGAGAATATGCAAGCGAACAGATCAGTAAAGGCGGAGAACTTCGTTTGTATGACTGCGAGTCCGATGAAGTGTATACGCTGACTCTGGACAAATTTTTGCGTGGTCTGGCGACCTATATCGGCAGCTGCTATGGCTATGTTGTTGAAAACGGTTCTCTTGAAACCGGTGTGATCGACGCCGAGGGTGCAGATTGCATTGTTCAGTATGCTCTTTTCGGTGACGTGATTTATGGGTAAAGGAGGTGCGGTATGTTAAAGGAAGGCTTATATGTCTCCGAAAATCATGAGAATGCATTGGAGGCCTACACGATCAAGATGCATGTAAAGGAAACGGAAAAATCATATATTTTCACTTTGATCGATTTTGAAAGCCGATACAGCGGAGCGCATATTGAAATGCTTTTCAAAAACTCCAAGCGCTTTGTTTTAAGAAAAAACAGGGGCGGACACGCATTGCAGATATGGGGAGATGGCGATTTCACATTCTATCCGTATCAGGCAGGAATCCCGTATTATTTCAAGATGATCGAAGAGCCAAAGGAAAATCATGAGGCAGATAAAATGAGAGTAGTAATCTATGCAAGAAATGCTTGTCTTAATCAAAAAGCCGTTGACAGTCAGCGTCGTCAGCTGGAGCGGTATGCAGAGGAGAATAATTACGAAGTCGCCGCCGTAATTACGCTTGACGGTATTCCGGGAAACGGCAATGAGAATATGATGGAGTACCTATTGAATGTTGCGAAACGGCAAAATGTTGATACAATTCTCACCTGTGATAAAACGTGTATCAGCCGGGATGTTCCGGAGCTTTTGAAAATTGTGCAGAAGTTCCGTGAGAACGGAATACGGTTTGAGTATCTGTCCCAAACAGATGCCGAAAGCCCAGTCGACAGTCTGCTGAAACTGTTTGATAATGTGTACAAGGAATACTGCTCTGTACCGGAACAAAAAAGCGTGAATTAACGATCAAGGCAACAGACAACATGGAAAGCATCCGAGCACTATAACGGCTCGGATGCTTTTTACTTGCCAAACTTAACGGTGTCGATAATACTTCAACCGTAATCATAACAAGGAACAAAATCACCTTGAAAATTTATAAAGGAGGAATGCAGTAACTGCTCTTGCAGAACTGTTCAGCGGACTTTTGCTTTGGCTTTAGGGAAGAGTCAAATACCGATTTGATAAAAGCTGACGGTTATACACTTTCAAATTTCTGCTGGAAGCCGATAAAAAATCGGAGAAATTGTGAAAGTGATTGCAGAGCAAATATTTTTGGTAAGGAGGAAAAATGGAGCAATACGATAAAAACCGAATTACGTATGCTGCGTCCTATGCATTGCTGAAACGCCTTGTCCGGAAAAACATAATAACAATGCAAACCTTTGAAAAGCTCAATAACGCGATGGCTGAATGTCAAGTATGCGATTTGCTCATTTCGCATCATTGTAAAAATGCCGAAAATCAATAAACTTAAGACTAACGATGAGAAAAGGAGTAATGAGTATGACGACAAACAAAAAGGTTCAGATAATCAGAGGAAGCAAAAGCTATGCAGAGGATATTTTGCGTGTGGCGGCTTATTGCAGAGTAAGTACTGACTCTGAGGATCAGGTGAATTCATTTATTGCCCAAATGCACTATTATTACAGCTTCATCAAGCAGGCAGAAAATATGGAACTTGTCGATGTATACGCAGACGAAGGCATAACCGGGACAAGCGTTGCTAAACGAGATGATTTTAACAGAATGATAAAGGACTGCAAAGCAGGCAAAATCGACCGCATCTATGTTAAAAGCGTTTCCCGCTTTGCAAGAAATGCATTGGAATGCCTGGAATATCTCCGCATTTTAAAAGAATGTGAAGTATCCGTCTTCTTTGAGAATGACGGCATTGATACAGGAGCCTTGAATTCCGAACTGATTTTGTATATCAAAGCGGCATTCGCTGAAGCGGAATCGACATCTAATTCAAAGCGTGTACAAACCGCCAACCGTATGAGAGCAGAGAACGGAGAGTATGTTTTTGTATCAGCTCCGTTCGGTTATCGAATTGAGAATAACGAACTTGTTCCGATTCCGGAAGAAATTAAAGTTGTCGAAAGGATTTTTAAAGAGTATCTTGCCGGCTTGGGTGCGGGAAAGATTGCCGCACAGCTTAATGCGGAAGCCGATATGATCGGAAAGCCGTGGGGAAAAGAAAGAATTCGATATATTCTTTCGAACGAAAAATATATCGGGGACAGCCTGTTTCAAAAAACATTTACGCCTAATGTGCTTCCGCTGAAAAATCGTCCTAACAGAGGCGAAGTTGAAATGTATTATATTTCAAATACACATGCTCCTGCAATAGACAGAGAACTCTTTGGCGCAGTTCAGGAAATGCTGAAACGCAATATGCAGAAAAAAGCTAAGTGTGCCAAGTCAGGCAAGTATAGTCTTAGCGGAAAACTGTATTGCGGTGATTGCGGATGGAGATATAAGCGGAAAGTACAGAATGGAACTGCTTATTGGATATGTTCCGGTGATGGTATCGCCGGACGGCATTGCAAAACGAAGCCTTTAAGCGAAGAAGTGTTCTTCAAAACTTTTGTTAATTTCTATAACCGACTGCGGGTGCACGAGAATTTAATCTTACGCAATTCTGTCACAAGACTTAGTGAGATAAAGAAAATGATTACTTGTATGGATTCGGAAATCAGTGATTTGGATAAGCAGCTCGGATTGCTGACTGAGAGACACAATTTATATGTAACGCTTATGCAGGGTTGTCAAATGGACGAAATCTCTTTTGCTGAGCAATGCGCAAAGGCGGAAAGAGAAATCAATAAACTGAGATCAAGAAGAAACAAACTGCTCAGTGAGGACGAAGACGAAAAAAGTATTGACGATATCAGGATGCTTCGAAATAAACTGTCCTCAGCACCTAAGGCTATTCTGAAATTTGATTTTGAATTGTTTGACGCAGTAGTTGAAAAGGTAATCGTTGATGATGACAGCAAGGTGTCTTTTGTTCTTTGCTGCGGTTTGAAATTGAGGGAGGCGATAGCATGGAATTGAGGACTATTTTGTTTGGCTACAATAAACATCAGTTTGAGTATTCAGTAAATGCGGAAGAGGCGAAAATCGTCAAACGTATTTTTAAAGAGTATATTTCGGGAAGAACGCTGCTTCAAATAGGCAACACTCTCACCGAAGAAAAAGTTGTTTATTACAGAGACCGCACTCTCTGGTCGAAGCAAGCAATACGACGTATAATCGAAAATAAACACTACGTCGGAGATGAAAGCTATCCGGCGATTATAGACAGAGAAATGTTTGAAAAAGCCAATTTGCTCAGGCTTGGAAAAGGCGGCGACAGGGAAAAGGACAGCGAAGGAATTCATTATTTTAAATACCATACGGAATGTATGCGCTGTGGCGCAAGGATTACCCGCAAAAGTCATTACAGCCGGCAGCGTGAGGCTTGGGGGTGTGTAAACGGCTGCAAGACCACTCGCTATTTAGATGATGACGCTTTTCTTTCTGATATCTTGGGAATTGTCAACAAGGCAATTGGTAATCCGGAATTATTGCGGCTTCCGTATAGTGATGACGATTTATATTCGCCGTCGATAAAAGTTCAGAGAGACGAACGGACATTGAGTGATTTATTGCAAAAGGACACTGTAACTTTTCAGTCGGCGAAAAAGGTATATTTCGATATTGTGACCGAAAAGTTTGAGTGTTGCAAGCCTGACAACAGCGGCGCCGTCACGGAAGCCTTAATCTCATATATGGAAAATTACGGACCGATTGAAACTGTTGATCTGACTTTATTTAAAACGATATTGGATAAAATTCTCGTCGACGAAAGCGGTGAGATAGCATTGAAATTTATAAACGGAGCAGTATTAAAAAAAGATATGGAGGATGCATGTGATGAATAATACCGGTGTTCAAGTCAGAACCAAAACAGTAACGAAAATTGCGGCTAATCCGGCATTGTCTAAACGAAATGATCCCAACCGCATACTGAGAGTGGCGGCATATTGCCGAGTGTCTACTGACGATGAAGATCAGCTTAACAGCTATCGCACGCAAAAGAGTTATTATACAGAGCTTATAAAAAAGAACCCGAAATGGCGTTTTGCAGGTATCTACGCAGATGAGGGTATCACCGGTACAATGGTGAAAAAGCGTGACGATTTTCTTCGTATGATTGAGGATTGCGAAAAGGGGAAAATCGATCTTATTCTTATCAAGTCAGTATCGCGGTACGCAAGAAATATTGTTGATTGTATCTCTTATGTCCGTAAGCTGAAAGCGTTGGAAATCGGTATTTACTTTGAAGAGCAGAACATCAATTCTTTGACAGAGGATAGCGAAGTATATATTGGTATCTATGGTGTTATGGCGCAGTCCGAAAGCGAGAATATCAGTGCAAATGTCAAGTGGGGAATCAATAAGCGTATGCAAAATGGTACTTATGCTTGCCGTTTTACTTTGCTCGGTTACAGGAGAAACAAGGATACAAAAGAAATTTATATCGTCCCGGAAGAGGCAGAGAACGTTAAGAAAATCTTTCAGATGTACTTGCAGGGGAGAAGCCTTGATCAAATAAAGAGATACCTTGAAGAAAATAATATTCTAACCGTCAGGGGAAATCCAATATGGGATAAGGGTGTAATCAAATCCATGCTGACTAACGAGAAATATGTCGGCGATATAATGTTTCAAAAGACCTATCGGGAAGACTGCATAAGTAAAAGAACAAAGATCAATCGCGGGGAAATGGACAGGTATCTGGTTACGGATAATCACCCGGCGATTATTGATAGGGAAACATTTCGGATGGCAAAAAAGGAGATGGTGAAGCGAAGTTCTAAACGCCGTACTTCCTCCAACGCAGTTACCGAACTCGGAAAGTACAGTGGTAAATATGCGCTCAGCGAACTTCTTTTCTGTGATATTTGTGGAAGTCCGTTCAGAAGAAAGACATGGACAAGAAAAGGCGTAAAAAGGGTTTATTGGAGATGCCTAAACCATGTTGAAAACGGCGACAAGGCTTGCCCACAGTCAAGAGGGATAGAAGAGAGTGTTCTTCACGAGGCAATTTGCAGAGGAATGTCGAAATGTATTCCCGAAACCGGGGATGTGAAAAATCTCGTAAGAACAATGCTTGCTTATGCGACTTCGGAAGATCAAGGGCTGCTTGAATGTCAAACGCTTGAAAATGCGATTAGGGAACTGCAGGAAAAAGCAAACGAAGCAGAGGAAATGTGCATCAGGACTGAAGGTAATAAAGAACCGTATATGGAGCAAATCAAAAAATACTATTCCTCAATAGCTGAACTTCGAGCGCGAATAACTGAAATAACAAAGCAACTTGAAGAAAGCGACGAATTTCAAACTGAAATGCAGCAAATCGACAGTTGGCTCGAAAACGAGGAGATTTTGTTTGCTGAATATGATGACGATATTGTTAGGTATTTGATTGACAGTATCCGTGTTACCGATGACTTAAAGCTGATTATAAATGTCAAAGGCGGTGTATCGTTAACGGAAGAATTGGATCAGAAAGAAGATTGAAATTTTTGCTTTCAAGTGTAAAAAAGTCTTGACTTTTTGGCCTGACTCCGTTATAATAAATGCAGTTAAGAAAAGACAAAGCGAATATACATACGAAAAGGGGCTTTTCCCGTGGTTGTATATTCGTGGAGTAAGCACATCTCAGAAGCCTTGAGCCTCAACGGGTTCAGGGCTTTTCCCTTTTCTAAAATAGCTCGAAATTCCCATGCGTCTAACGTTTTGTCTAACACGCCTGAGCTAAAGTTTCGCGAATAATTTCAGAGGTCATCTTTTTCCTCGACAAATCAAGGTGTCCATATATATTACAAGTCATCTTTATATCGGCGTGACCCATCCAATCTTGGACGTCCTTGAGCGAACAACCTTTGGCGAGAAGAAGGCTCGCACAACTATGTCTTAGATCGTGGAATCTTATATGCGGGAGATTATATTTTCTCAATAGGTCTCCGAATTTGTGCGATATATATGACGGGTCATACATTGCGCCATTCGCCCATTTGAAGATATAATCACTCTCCACATAGGTGTCTCCAAAGAACTCTCTGTTCTTCTGTTCCTCTTCTTTGAGCTGAAGCAGTAGCTCTCTAATTTCAGGAAACAGCGGAAACGACCGATAACTTGATTTGTTTTTGGTTTTGTCTTTTTCAACAACCTTGGTTGACATAGAGACCGTGTGGCGTATAAGGATAGTATTTGTGTCAAAATCAATGCTTTGCCACTGTAGACCCAAAACCTCACTGCGCCGCAGTCCATACATGACTGTAGTTTTGATGAGCGGATGCAAAGGTTCGTCCTTTATGGTCTCAAGCAGAGTGTTAATTTCACTGGCGTTATACCACTCATACTCACGTCTTTCGAGCTTTGGAAGACGCACGAGTTCACAGGGATTAGACCTTATGAGCTTATGCCGCATAGCCTCCTTAAAGGCAAGCTGAAGAACATTCTTGTGCAGACGAAGGGTTTTAGGTGATAGACCGCCATTCCCATCTTTTCTGCCGTGGGTCGCCTTATAGTCAAAATATTGCTGTATATTAGAAAAGTTATAACAATTGACGATTTACAAAAAATCGATAAAATGATATAATAAATATAAAATTATAATTACAACTATTAAAATTTTAGTGGTTTTAGAAGAGATGACAATGATTAAAAGAAAAGTCAAGAGTTTTTCAAAAAGAGAGCAAAATAGGCATCAAAATCAATTCCTATGATTGTTTCTAGGTGCGGCAAATTGAGCAATGCTTTGAATTGCAAAAAGCCCTCGCAGTCATTCGTATCAACCGTTGAATGTGAAGTAATTGCACTTTGCCTTTTTCCCGTGGTACAGACCTTTGACTGGGCGGGACCCGTGGGTCCAAGCAATATTATTTCAAAAGAATCATTCCAGAATGTAAAAAAAGATCTATATGATCATTTTAATTTACCTACATTTCTTTTGGGAGAAGAAGCCCAGATGATGGACTTAACAAATGAGATTATTTCATATTTTTCCCAAGAATCATAGATAACAGAAACACCGTAATATTTACACAAAACCACTTCTTAACAACAGAAAGGAGTGATTGCATAGTCTGCACAAGACCAAACGTCTCGATTAGTCTTATGCTGCTATGCAACATATATTTTATAATGAAAAAACGATTTAAAAATTTTTGGCATGGAATTCGTTTTATGCTACAATACACCAAGAAATTAAATCCCGCAGTATTTGTGCCTACATTTTTTCTTGTTATTCTTGAAATCGCGAAAACCTTTTCTTCAATCCTTCTCCCTCAATATTTTATTGATGATATTACAAACAGGTCATCAATTAGACAGACTATGTTTCATCTAGCCATATTAATAATTGCAATTTTTGGCATTCAGATTTTCAGAGCCGCTATTACCCCTTATATTTTAAAGGCGTATAACCAAGGTGATGCAAATACAGCTTTGGATTACGCATTTCATTATGTGAAAATGGAGTATAAAGACCAGGAAAATGATGAAATTCGCAATACACAAGAAAAACTGCGCCGCAATGTAACTGCAAATGGATTCGTAGCAGATGATTTGTCTGGATTTTTTATTAATCTGTTTTTAGTCATTGGCTTTTCTTTCATCATGGTAAGGCTGCATGTTCTAATCTATCTCGTCTTCTTTGTGATTGCAATATGCAATTATGAATTTGAGAAAAAAAGAGAACGATACAAATACGAATATGACCAAAATATCTCCAAGACTCAGAGAAAGCTTACCTATCTTTTTGAGATTCTCATTGATTTTCAATATGCAAAAGAAATGCGTATCAATCAAGCATCTAAATGGGCAAGCGATAAAATTGATAAAGAGGTAAAAGAATATAATCAAAAGTTAAGTGCACATACAAAAAAACTCTGCCAGCTTAACTTTTTTGAAACAGTTTTATTAGCGATAATTAATGCCGTTTCGTATGGATATGTTGTATATCTTGCATATAATGGCTCTATTTCAATTGGGCAAATGACAATGTATATTGGGACAATGCTTGCTTTTGCTCAGGCTGTTGGAGGACTGTTAGCAAGTGTAAATCGTCTGAACATGTTTTCAGTATATGTAAAAGATTACGAGACATATCTAGAAAACGTAACCTCTTCTAATAAATCGCTTCTTGCACAAACTTCATCCCAAAAAGAAGGTAGTTATGATATCGAGTTTGTAGATGTAAGTTTTAAGTATCCAAATTCAAATACCTTCGCATTGCAAAATATTAGCTTAAAAATTTGCACTGGAGAAAAGGTAGCGCTCATTGGCCTTAATGGATCGGGGAAAACCACCTTCGTAAAGCTTTTATGTAAAATTTATCAGCCGACAACTGGAAAAATACTACTAAACGGAACAGACATAAATGAAATTTCTTCCTCTGAATATGCAAAAATCATATCTGTCGTTTTTCAGGATTATAAAATTTTTTCCTTCACGTTTAAGGACAACATTATACTTTCTGGTGAAGATGATATAGCAAAGCTAGATGAGGCAACACGAGACAGCGGTCTTGAAGATAAGATATCTTTACTCCCTGACAGATATGAGACTTATATTAATAAAGATTTTAGTGAAGATGGAATTGAGCTTTCAGGTGGCGAGGGTCAGAAACTAGCACTAGCCAGAGTTCTTTATAAAAATTCACCTATTGTTATTTTGGATGAACCAACTGCAGCAGTAGATGCAATTGCAGAACAGCGTATGTATGAACAAATCAGTCAACTCACAAAAAATAAAACCACCATCTTTATCTCGCACCGAATGTCTTCAACAAAATTCTGTGATTCTATTTATGTGTTTGATGGAGGAAAGATTGACTCTGTTGGTGGACATGATAAGCTACTACAAAAACAAGGAATTTATGAAGATATGTTCATGAAGCAATCCCTGTACTATAAAACGTGATGAGGAAGAATATAATTCATTTATTTCGGCCGTGTTTCAAGATTACAAATTATTTTCATTCTCTTTGAAAGATAATATTTTACTTGGCAAAACTGAAAATCCTGAAGACATAAATATAGCCTTGAAAAAAAGTGGATTCTCTCAAAGACTAAAAACTTTAGATAATGGCCTTGATACTTTGTATAGCAAAGAGTTTGATAAAAATGGCGTTGAATTATCGGGAGGCGAAAGCCAAAAGCTAGCTATTGCACGCGCCTGCTATAAAGATGCCCCTATTATTATTTTAGATGAACCAACCGCCTCGCTGGATGCTGTTGCGGAATATGAAATTTACGCAGGATTCGAAAAATTGGTTGAAAATAAAACTGCAATTATTATATCTCATAGGCTCTCTTCAACACATTTTTGTGATAGAATTATCGTAATAAATAATGGCACCGTTTTTGAAGACGGAACACATCAGAGCCTTATGGCAAAAGAATCAGGAATTTATAAAAAAATGTTTACCACCCAAGCTGCCCATTATTTTAGCGATCCTACTACGGTAGCTGTTGTAGACTAAAGTAAGACCATCAACTTAAATGGTGCAATATGTGGATTTGTAATTTCTGAAATCGAGGAGGGAATATTTTTCTCTTCACTACACAGTGAAGGCTCTGCTAGGCATATAGCAGTTTGATTTGAAATCAAACATACACTTGGCTTAATGATTGAAAGACCGATTAAGCGGCTTTGTCAATAAAAGTGTGTAAGTTTTTTTCTAACTTACACACTTTATTTTACAAGCTCAAAACCACCGGCTGAGCCGGTGGTTATTATTGTTTTTGTAGCTTTTACTTCTCGTCTCTCCAGTTCTTGACTTCGCCGAGAAGCCAGTTCGCCCATTCGTCAACACCTTCGCCGGTCTTGGCGCAGATCATGAATACCTTGGCGTTCGGGTTGCGGCGCTTTATATATTCCTTGCACTTCTCGACATCAAAGTCGAAATAGGGGAGAACATCAATCTTGTTGATGATAACAACATCGCAGATAGAGAACATCAGAGGATACTTGAGCGGCTTGTCGTCGCCCTCGGGTACGGAGAGGATCATCGCATTTTTAACGGCTCCCGTGTCGAACTCTGCGGGGCAGACGAGGTTGCCGACATTCTCGAGTATCGCGAGTTCAACATCGCCGGTCTCGAGTCCGTCAAGACCCTGTCTTGTCATCTCGGCGTCGAGGTGGCACATTCCGCCGGTGTGCAGCTGAATTGCCTTGACTCCCGTCTCGGCAATTCTCTTCGCGTCAACATCACTGTCGATATCCGCTTCCATAACGCCTATCTTGACTTTGTCTTTCAGCGCGGCGATAGTTGCCTTGAGGGTCGTTGTCTTGCCGGCTCCGGGCGAGGACATGAGGTTGAGCAGGAATACGCCCTTCTCTTTGAGCTCGCGGCGCAATTTGTCCGCCTGCTCGTCGTTATTTTTAAACACGCTCTGCTTGATTTCGAGAATTCTTACTTCGTCCATGTTTTTTCACCTGTTTTCAGATTGTTTTATTATATTTTATCCCGTTACGGCGGCGGTGTCAACAAATCTGCGCCGTATTTTACATATCATTCATATAAGACGCCCCGCTCTGATGAACGGGGCGGTGTTGTTATTTGTTGAGTATCGATATGGCGTCGGTTATGGTCTTTTCGTGAGCCTCCATGCCGTATTTGTCGACCTCTTTTTTGTTCTTTTCGCCGTGGGTTAGGCAGCCCGCGCCGCCTATGCAGCCGCCGGTGCACGCCATACCTTCGATGAAATTCGCATCGAGCATACCCTTGCTCTTCCTGAGCAGAGCTGCGCGGCAAGCTTCGATTCCGTCGCAGGAGCAGGCTTTGAGATCGAAGTCCTCAATGCCGTGTTCCTTGAGACCCTGCGCCACCGCATCGGCAAGACCGCCGCAGCGGGCGAATATTCTGCCGAAATACGATGCGTTGTCGAGAACATCTTCGGAGAGGGTCATTATATCGATATCTCTGCTGTCGAACAGAGCCTGAAGCTCTTCAAAAGTCATCGCCGCATCAACATAGGGCTTGACCTCGTCCTTCTGAACTTCCGCCTTCTTTGCCGTGCAGGGACCGATGAATACAACCTTGCAGGGCGCCTCATGTTCTTTGATATATTTGGATATAGTCGCCATGGGGGAAAGATTGTGGGAAATGAACGGCTTGAGATCCGGGAAGGATTTTTCGATGTAGTTGACAAACGCGGGGCAGCATGAGCTTGTCAGAAAGCCCTTTTCCGCCAGCTCCTCGGACTCTGCATATGCGACCATGTCTGCGCCGAGAGCAGCTTCGATAACCGTGTGGAAGCCAAGCTCCTTAAGTCCCTTTATGACCTGACCGAGCTTCGCGTATGTAAACTGGCTCGAAATCGAGGGCGCAACAACGGCGAACACTTTGTATTTCGTGTTGTTCTCGCTCTTCTTTATAATATCAATAACGTCGAGCATATACGACTTGTCCGTTATCGCACCGAACGGGCACTGGTAGACGCATGCGCCGCAGGATATGCACTTGTCGTAGTTTATCGCCGCCGCTTTGTTCTCGTTCATGCTGATAGCCTTTATCTTGCACGCCATCTCGCAGGGGCGCTTGCGGTTTATAATCGCGGTGTATGGGCAGACTCTGGAGCACGCGCCGCACTCCTTGCATTTCGTCTTGTCGATATGCGCAACGTGCTCGCGGTCAAAAGAGAGTGCGCCGAAGCGGCAGACATCCTCACAGCGGTGGGCGAGGCATCCGCGGCAGGCGTTGGTGACTTCGTATCCGCCCATGGGACACTCGTCGCAGGCGATGTCGATAACCTCTATAATGTTCGGGTTGCTGCCGATAGCTATCTTGACTCGCTCGCTGAGTATCGCTCTTTCTTTGTAGACACAGCAGCGCATGGTCGGCGTGTTGCCGGGGACGATGGTTTTCGGTATCTCGAAAAGATTTTCAAGCAGCGTGTCGTTCCATGCAAGCCGCGCGACCTCGCGCAGGACTTTATATTTAAGATACTGTACCTTAGTGTCGAATTTTCTCATTAATATCCCCCTTAGAAATAGCTGACCTTGACTCTCTTGCCCATCTCTTTGAGGCAGGCGCAGAGCTCCTTGACAAGGTTCATCTTTATATTGAAATTGATAGGCAGATCGGGATTCTGATGAGCCGGGTTGACGGCTCTGCCGACATAGAAGTTGATGTCGGTAGCCTCCTCGAACAGCATGCGGCATATGAGCGAAGCGCCGTCGCGCTTGAAGCCCCATTCCTCATACAGTTCATTTTTGCCTAACGCATCTTTGGCATACTCAATGACCTTGTTTATCGTTATGACGCCCTCTGTCACCAGATCAACGCCCTCGATCTCCGCAATCGGCGGAACGTCGCTCTGTTCAAAATTGAGGCTCGCCTTGAGCGGCTTGCCCAGATATTTGGCGGCGATGGACGAAGTTGTGCCGCCGCAGATGATGTGCTTGCCCTCTTTTGAGAAGAAGAGCGACATCATTCGGTCGCAGTCGTCGGGATTGCGCGGCGGGCCGAAGAGAAGGTTCATCGGTTCGCGCTTGCGTATCTTGACAACGCAAGCAGTCGCATCGTCTCCTGGATGACCGCCGTAGAGCTTGTCGCACTCGTCAACGAGCATCGTCGAAAGCGTTTTCGCCGTGTATCCAACAGGCACAAGCCCAGACATGAAGTCCGCGATATCGTCGCGCTTCCAGCCGAAGTTGAAAGCCGTTCCGATTCCTGCATGCGGGCATCCGTCACTCATCGCGACGAAAACATCGCCCTCCTGAAGCTTTATCTGCGACTTGAAAATGTTCTTTCCGCCGATGTTCAGCTCCGTCTCCGTATATTTAAACGGCTCGCAGTCGCGAATCATTATAACATGTGGATTGTCGTATTGAATTATCTCTGCGGTCTCGTTGTTTATGAGGTGTATGATGGTGAAGGTCGAATATGCGACTCCGCGCACCGAGCATATCGGCAGGGTGGCGGCTATGGTCGCCACGCACTCTTCGAGCGGCAGACCTTCAGCCATCATCGTTGATATTATTTTTGAGGTGAGGGTGGAGAGAATGCTGGCCTTAACGCCGCTTCCGAGCCCGTCCGCGAGCACGATGACGGTTGAATTTTCGTCCTGTTCAATTATGTCAACGTGATCGCCGCAGAGCTGTTCGCCCTCGTGGTTTATACTCTTCCAGCCTATCTCGGCGCAGAGGTTATTCATTGCTGATCGACTCCTTGAGCTTGGATAGCGCTATCTTTGTTTCCGCCGCCGTCTCGCCAAGCAGCGATGCGATCTCCTGAACGATGCGCATCTGCTTGTCAACGACCTTGTCGGCTATTTCGACCGTCTGGCGGCTGATGTTTTCTTTCTGTTCGCGCACCGTCTCCTCCTGCGTAACATCACGCATGATGCATATGAGCAGGCGGTATTCCTTATCGTATATTATGGTCTCCTCAACATACTTGTCGTATTCGGCGAGATACATGCGCTTGTCGTGCATATTTCTGCCTGTTTGAAGAACGTTTAAGAAATCCTTGGGGTCGAGCACGCGCACAACGCCGTCTCCGAGAATATCGGAGGGGGAGCGGAGATTCATTATCTTGAGCGCGGCTTTGTTTATCTGCTGAACCTCAAGCTTTTCGTTGAGGAGAATAAGTCCGTTTGGAGTGTTGCGGACGATGTTGTCCGAAAAGCTCTCCGCCTTGTCTTTAAGATAGGGCAGGCACATCGATATCTCCGCCTTGCCGTGATATATGGCGATAGCCTTTTCGCGGCAGGTGTTGTATCCGCAGGAGCCGCAGTTGAGCTCATCCGAGGGCTTAGTCTTGCCCATGCGGTGAAGAATCTCGGTTATCTCTGCCTCCGACGGGGGCTGAAGTCTGCGCTCGATGACGGTGAAGTTCTTCTGAAGCTCGTAGCTGTCCGGCTGTTCGACTTCAAAATCCTTGTTGCCGGCGAACTGCGCCACAGCCATGTAGTCTTTTACGGGCGCGCGGTGGAATTTTTCCATTACCGGACCGCCGATGCAGCTGCCGGAGCAGGCGGACATCTCAATGAAGCAGTTATGTATTTTGCCGTTTTCAATGTCCTTGAGCGCCGCCATGCAGTTTTCAACGCCGTCAATCGCCATGTAGGTGTATTTCGGGTTGTCCTGCGCCATGGTCTTGAGTATGCCGCCGGTCGTCGGGAAGAAGCGCGCGCGGCTGTGCTCGTCCGAGTCCGTCTCACGATCAAGCTCAATGCCCGCCGACTTGAACCAGCTTGTCAGCTCGTCGAATGTCAAAACGGCGTCAACTATGCCTTCGTAGTACTGCGCCTCGTCTTTTTTCGCAACGCAGGGACCGATGAAAACAGTCTTTGCGTTCGGATATCTGCGCTTTATATCCTTGCAGTGAGCCTGCATGGGGGAGAGCACGTTCGCAAGAAACGGCAGCTCCGCAGGAAAATATTTTTGGATGAGCAGGTTAATAGAGTGGCAGCAGGAGGAGATGATGATATCTCTCGTGTCGCTGTCGATCATATGCTCATATTCTGTCTTGACTATTGTTGCGCCGATAGCGGTTTCCTCGGCGTCGAAAAAGCCGAGCTTCTTGAGCGCTTCGCGCATCGCGTTTATGCCCACGCCCTCATAGTTTGCAATGAAAGACGGAGCAAGGCTGACGATGACCGGGTCGCTGCTCTGGAGCAGGACTTTTACTTTTTCGGTCTCGTCAACTATCTGCTTTGCATCCTGCGGACATACGACAAAGCACTGACCGCAGAGGATACATTCGTTGCCGATAATATATGCCTGATTGCCCGAGAAGCGTATAGACTTCACCGGGCAATGGCGGATACATTTATAGCAGTTTTTACAGTTGGATTTTTTAAGAGTCAGGCAATCCATGCCGTTACACCCTCTCTTCCCTTATCCGTTTTAGTACCTTCTCCTCAAAGAAGTTGTTGAACCCCTCCGGCGTTATTCCGGTGTAGACATCGTCGTCGACCGATATAGTCACGCCCTCGCGGTTGCACCTGCCGGTGCAGAAGCTGCCGGCAAGTGTAACATCGTTTTCGAGGTCATATTTTTTCAGAGCGTCCTCAAACAGCCCGACAATTTTTTCCGAACCCTTGAGGTGGCAGGCAGAGCCTACGCAAATCTGGATTATCATATGTTTCAGACCTTTGCAAGAACGTTTTCGCTGAAGAAGTCTTTGACTGTATCGGGCTTCACGGAGAAGAACTTGTCGTCCACCGTGACGCACACGCCCTGCTGGCATTTGCCCATGCAGAAGGTGCCGGAGAGCTCTACCTTGTCGTCAAGATTGTTTTCTCTTATAAGGTACTGGAGCTGCTCAACTACCTGGCGCGATCCCTTGATGTGGCAGGAGGAACCAATGCAAACGGTTATTTTCATTCATTTCACCTCTTTCACGAGTAATCAACAACATCGATCCACGAGTGGAGGAATTCGCGCTCCGCAGCGTTGCCCTTGACCGTCTGTGATGCGGCAACGATGGGCATCCATTTCTGGACATACTGTATCGCAGTGTCGCTCTTCTCGCAGAAAAGATTCAGATACTTCTTCGCGGCGTCGATATCTCCGTTGAGCCAGAAGAGGAGATATGTGCGCGCGGCGTCGGCTGAGGCGTTGCCCTGAGTGGCGTGCGACCAGTCGATGATATAAGGCGTGCCGTCGTCGGTGATTATAATATTCGAGGGGTTGAAATCGCCGTGGCAGACCTTGTTGTGCTTGGGCATCGACTCAAGGCGGGTGTGCAGGTCATATCTGACCGTTGCAGAAAGATCGGTCTGGCAGATCTTTCTGTTCATCTTGTCCTTGAGCTTGTTGAGCAGGGGACAGGTCTTTGAGTGCATCTCAAGCTGGAGGTCGACGAAAAGATTGAGATATTCGTCCTTCTTCTCGGGATTCTCCTGCATCAGCTGTGCAAGCGTCTTGCCCTTGATATAGTCGGACACTATTGTCCATTTGCCGTCGATGACCGTAACCTCGAGAACTCTCGGAATATTGAGTCCGGTCTCTTCGATACGTGCCTGGTTGAGCGCCTCGTTGAGTACGTCGGCTTTGGAATAGCCTTCGTTGAAAACCTTGAGGCAGCGGTCGCCGTCGCGGTAGACTGTCTTGTTGTTCCTTACTGCTATGATTCTGTCAAGATTCATTGTGAACCCTCCTTATGCCTTGTTCTTGCCGTTCTCCGCTCTGCGGTAAGCCTGCTTGAAGTTGTGGGTGCTGTCGTCCTCTGCGATATCTGCCTCGGTCGGCATGGGCTTCTCCTCAAAGTGCTTCTTGCCGTAGTATGCGTTGAGATACATCTGCTTTATCTCGCTCATGAGCGGGTATCTCGGGTTTGCACCGGTGCACTGGTCGTCGAATGCGTTCTCGGTCATCTCGTCGAGAGTGTCGAGGAAGTATTTCTCGTCAATGCCGTAGTCTTTGATTGTCTTCTTTATTCCGACGCGCTCCTTGAGCTCGTTGATAGCTTTTATAAGATTCTCAAGCTTCTCCTTGTCGTTCTTGCCGCCGAGCCCGAGGCTGTCGGCAACCTCCGCGTAGCGGGCAAGGGTGTGCGGATGGTCGTACTGCGGGAAAGTGCCCATCTTGGCGGGAGCTTCCGCCGCGTTGAAGCGGAGAACCTCTTCAATCATCAGCGCGTTTGCAACGCCGTGGGGGAGGTGGTGATAAGCACCGAGCTTATGCGCCATGGAGTGGCAGACGCCGAGGAAAGCGTTTGCAAAAGCCATACCTGCCATTGTTGCGGCGTTCGCCATCTTTTCGCGGGCTTCGACATCGGTCTGACCGTTCTCGTATGCGCGGGGCAGATAGTCGAATATGACATTGAGTGCCTGCTTTGCGAGTCCGTCGGTGTAGTCGGTAGCCATAACGGAAGCGTAAGCTTCAAGCGCGTGGGTGACTGCGTCGATACCGGAAGCGGCGGTCAGTCCTTTGGGTGCGCTCATGTGGAAGTCGGTGTCAACTATTGCCATGTTGGGCATGAGCTGATAGTCGGCAAGGGGATACTTGATGCCGGTGGTCTCGTCGGTGATAACGGCGAAGGGAGTTACCTCGCTGCCGGTACCTGCCGAGGTCGGGATAGCGATGAAATACGCCTTTTCGCCCATCTTCGGGAAGGTGTAGACGCGCTTGCGGATATCAATAAAGCGCATAGCCATGTCCATGAAGTCCGCCTCGGGATGCTCGTAGAGAACCCACATGATTTTTGCCGCATCCATCGCGGAGCCGCCGCCGAGAGCGATTATCGTGTCGGGCTCGAAGGCTCTCATCTGCTCAACGCCCTTTTCGGCGCACTGGAGCGTCGGGTCGGGAGCAACGTCGCCGAAAGTCGCGTGTACTATGCCCATCTCGTCGAGCTTATCGGTTATCGGCTTGGTGTAGCCGTTTTTGTAAAGGAAGTTGTCGGTGACGATGAACGCTCTCTTCTTGCCCATGATGTTCTTGAGCTCGTCGAGCGCGACGGGCAGGCAGCCCTTCTTGATGTAGACCTTCTCAGGTGCTCTGAACCAAAGCATATTCTCTCTCCTCTCAGCCACGGTCTTGATGTTGATAAGATGCTTGACGCCGACGTTCTCGCTGACGCTGTTGCCGCCCCATGAGCCGCAGCCGAGGGTGAGCGAGGGCGCGAGCTTGAAGTTGTAAAGATCGCCGATGCCGCCCTGTGAGGAGGGGGTGTTGACGAGAATACGGCAGGTCTTCATGCGTGCCGCGAACTCGTCGAGCTTCTCATGCTCGGTTATTTCATTGAGATATATCGAAGACGTGTGGCCGTAGCCGCCGTCTGCAATAAGCTGTTCAGCCTTGTTGAATGCGTCGTGAATGTCCTCAGCCTTGTACATGGCAAGCACGGGGGAGAGCTTCTCGTGGGCGAACTCCTCGGAGAGGTCAACGCTCTCGACTTCGCCGATAAGTATCTTTGTGCCCTCGGGAACGGTCACTCCTGCGAGCTCCGCGATTTTGACCGCCGGCTGACCGACGATTTTTGCGTTGAGCGCACCGTTTATGATAATTGTCTTTCTGACTTTCTCGGTCTCCTCGGGGTCAAGGAAGTAGCATCCGCGAGCCGCAAACTCTGTCTTGACTGCGTCATAGACATTCTGATGAACTATAACGGACTGCTCGGATGCGCAGATCATGCCGTTGTCGAATGTCTTGGAGTGGATTATCGAGTTGACAGCGAGGACAATATCAGCGGTGTCGTCGATTATAGCGGGCGTGTTGCCTGCGCCGACGCCGACTGCGGGCTTGCCGGAGGAATATGCCGCCTTGACCATTCCGGGGCCGCCGGTGGCGAGAATTATATCCGCCTCTTTCATAACGAGGTTCGTCATCTCAAGGCTCGGAGTGTCGATCCACTCAATGATGCCATCGGGTGCGCCTGCCTTGACTGCCGCGTCGAGAATTACCTTTGCGGCCGCCGCGGTTGATTTCTTGGCGCGGGGATGGGGGCTGATGATGATAGCGTTTCTCGTTTTAAGGGCAAGCAGGCACTTGAATATAGCGGTGGAAGTTGGGTTCGTTGTGGGTATGACCGCCGCGATAACGCCGACGGGCTCGGCAATCTTCTTTATGCCGTATGCCTTGTCCTCTTCAATTATACCACAGGTTTTTGTGTTTTTGTAGGCATTGTAAATATATTCTGCCGCGTAGTTGTTCTTTATGACCTTGTCTTCAACAACGCCCATGCCGGTTTCTTCGACCGCCATCTTTGCAAGCGGTATTCTCGCCTTATTTGCGGCGGAAGCGGCGGCGAGGAAAATTTTGTCTACCTGCTCCTGGGTGTAAGTTGAAAACTTCTTCTCTGCATCTTTGAGCGAAGCAAGAGCTGATTCAAGTGTTTCAACGCTGTCGATGATTTTTCTTTCGTTGTTCATGATTTTTATCCCCCTAAACGGTTTACTGTTTTATCTGTGTTTTCAGGTGTGCGAGCGAGAGAGCCATGTTTTCATATTGGATCGCTACACCCTCGGGTGCTGTGAGTTTGCACGGCGCAAAGCTCATTATGGCTTTTATGCCGCTTTGACAGAGTTTGTCGCATACTTCCTGCGCCGCTGTTGCCGGCACGGCAATGACTCCGATGCTGACATCGTTTTCTTTGCAGAAATCGTGCAGTCCGTCAATCGGCAGTATCGGTTTTCTGCTTGCGTTATTCTGCGAAACCTCCGTATCGAACGCCGCGAGAATGTCAAGCCCGTAGTCGGAAAATCCGCCGTAGTCGAGCAGCGCCCTTCCAAGCTTTCCCGCGCCGACTATCACCGTTTTGCCGTTGCGGCTGTCGATAAGACATTCAAGGCTCGCTTTGAGGTCGGATACGGTGTAACCTATCCTCGGCTTGCCGGAGCCGCATATCGCTCCGAGATCCTTTCGAACCTGAACTTCGCCGAAGCCCAATGCCTTTGCTATCGTTGTCGCCGAGACCGTTTCGACATCTTGCGGCAGACTCTCAATAAATTTGAGATAAACAGGGATGCGCCCCAGAGCAGCTCTGGACACGTCCGTAGTTTTCATGCTGCACCTCCCGAAAAGTAGTAGTCTGACTTCTGACCAATACTATTCTATCGCATAACGGGGCAAAAGGGAATTACGACTTTTATATATCGATATTGTTGATATCGATATACCTTTACCTTTATTTGGCATAGTTTACAGATAGTGGGGGATATTCAGTTTTTTTATGGTGTTATTAACCTGAAACGAACTCTTTTTTTGCGTTTCCGTCGAGATCTTTCCAGATAAATTTTTTATTTTCAAGCGTCATGTAGCCGTGATGGCTGTTATCTTTCGGTATCGAAACCGAACCGGGATTCATATATGTATAGTCTTCATGCTCAACGCACTTCGGAACATGCGTGTGTCCATGCAGAAGAATGTCACCTTTTTTCATAGGCGGAAGATTGTTTTCATTGTATATATGTCCGTGAGTCGCGTAAATAATGCTGTCCCCGAGGTCTATTATCGCATAGTCGGCGAGAACCGGGAATTTCAGCACCATCTGGTCGACTTCAGCTTCGCAGTTTCCGCGCACGCAGAGAATCTCATCTTTCATCGCGTTGAGCATTTCGATGACCTCTTTGGGAGCGTAGCCCTCCGGCAGGTCGTTTCGCGGGCCGTGATAGAGTATATCGCCGAGCAGAAGCATGCGGTCGGCGTTCTCGGCTTTGTATCTTTCAAGCATCTTTCGGCAGTAGTACGCGCTGCCGTGAATGTCGGATGCTATAAACCATTTCATTTTATATTTTCTCCTTTATCCGAAAGTCTTTCGCTTCGCTTTGACAAGCTGCTCTATAAACATGTTGTCAAGCTCGGTCAGCTCATAATCCTTGCGGTGAACCAACACATCTTTATATTTGCGTGTGTTCTCCGGGCAGACGCGCTGGATAAGCCCGTATCTGTCGAGCAGTTCCTGCGGAATGGGGGAGACCCACATGAAAGTGTCGGGGTTGCGCGAGAGCAGTTCAAACTGACTCGCTCTCTCGAACACGAATATGCGCCTTTGCGAATTGTCCGGCAGCTCTTCTTTTTTGACTTCGGACAGCGGCAGGGACGGCACATACGGATCGGCGTGCGCTATCTCAATGCGGTCGCGAAGATCGTCGAAAGTGATGTTCTCTTTCTCTGTGAGCGTGCTGTTCTTACTCATGAGCAGAACATATTGAAACTCGGTTATAAGCTCGTAGGTGAGTCCTTTTTCGTCGAATGTCGATTTGTAATATTTGTCGTATCCTTCGGCGTAGCGGATTATGCAGAGCTTGTATTCATCCTGAAGAATGTTCTTCATCGAGCGCATTGAGTTAGTCTCTTTGTAGAATATCTCAACCGGCGTGTCCTTGTCGAGAAGCTTTGAAAACTCGGCGAATGCGTCGGTCACATAGCTTGCCCTCGGCACGGATATCGAGAATTTTTTCTTCTCGGTCGTACCCTTGCTGAACACTTCTTCGATAGCGTCGACCTGACGGAGTATCGAGCGGGCGTAACGAACAAAAACTTCGCCGTCCGGCGTCAGCACCATTCCCTTTGCGCTTCGGTCGAATATGGTAACTCCGAGGCTCGCTTCGAGCTCTTTTATCGCTCTGCTGAGGTTGGGCTGGCTGACATAGAGCTTCTCAGAAGCTTTGTTTATAGAACCGGTCTCAGCCACTTCAACTGCGTATTTCAGATGAACAAGATTCATGCTGTGTCCTCCTGTGGATTGCGCCGATAAGATAGGCGGTTGAATGCAACACTATATATGTAAATATAATACCACACATATGCCGCAAAATCTACAACATTATAATAGCTCATCCGCAAGAAATCAATAGCAATATAAAAGCACAAAAAAATATCCGCAGAGCTTAGTCTGCGGATATTTTTTTGCGGTTATACGGTTGCTTCTTCTTTGCTTTCTCTGTGCGAGAACATCGGATTTTCGGGCGAGAATATGTTCACGGCGCGGTGGAGAACCTTGAGGTCTACCTGTGTTGCTTCGCCGCCGCATTCTCCGTCAAGCGTCCATATCTCGGGCTTTTCAAATGTGAGCTTTACTTCGGAAGCTTTTATGTATATAAGAGAGTCGCCGTCGAAGTCGCGTTTCATTATTCTGTGGAGCATGTTGAACGCCGCAAGCGGATTAGAGAGCTTGCGCACGAGCAGAAGCTCAAACTGACCGTCGTCAAGCTTGACATCATCTTTGTCAAATTTGAAAAGTCCCGCAACAGAAGTGGAATTTGAAAACGAGCCGAAATAGAAATCGTCCTCAAGCACATTTCCGTCATATTCTATTTTAATGTGTCTCGGCTTGACATCGGCGAGAGCAGGGATAAGATGCAGGAAAAAGCCGTTTATCATATATGCGCTGTATCCGAGCAGGTTTTTCATCTTCTGCGGGGTGCTGTATGATATCTTTGTGCCGGGGCCGAAGCAGGCGACATATGAAAACTGATGTCCGTTGTAGTCGCCGACATCGTATCCGTTCGTGTGCCCCGAGGCGATAAGCTCGGCGGCTTCGTTGAGCTTTGTCGGTATTCCGAGCGTCACTGCGAGGTCGTTTGTCGAACCCATTGGCAGATAGCCTATCGGAATATTTGCTCCCGCGCTCATCAGTCCGTTTATAGTCTCGTTGAGCGTGCCGTCTCCGCCGCAGCAGATAACAAGGTCGTGTCCCTCCGCAAAGTCGCGCGCTATATTCACTGCGTCGCCCTGGCAGGTGGTGTATTTGATGGTGAAGTCAAAAACGCCGTCCGGAAAGGCATTGACTATCTCGCCGAGATCTGATCTCGTTCTGTTCTTTCCTGCGCAGGGATTGACTATCAGAAGTGCTTTTTTTCGTCTGTTTTCTGCTGCATTATTCATTTTTGTGCGGCCTCCCAAGTGTTCCCATATAATGACCGCGACAATCGTACCACTCGAATTTAAACAAATTGTGAACAAGTGTCTCACAACGAAAAATATTTGGTAAAAAATTCTGATATATACTATATAGAAATAAAATCGGTGCTATAATAGTCGAAAAAGTCCGCGGAGGTTTATGATGATAAGAAATGTGCTCTTTGACTTGGATGATACGCTTTTCGATTTTCATAAGGCGGAGAAAATAGCCCTCACGAAAACACTTGTGCATTTCGGCATCAACCCGACCGAGGAGACACTGGCTCTCTACAGCACAATAAACGCAGCCCATTGGAAGCGCCTCGAACTCGGCGAAATCTCGCGCGAAGAAGTTAAAGTCGGGCGCTACCGCGAGCTGTTTAAAACGATAGGCGTCGAGTGCGATCCCGTAAAGGCGACTGCGTATTATGAAAGTATGCTCGCAATCGGCCACTATTTTATGCCCGGCGCGCCCGAGCTGCTCGAAGAGCTTTACAGAAAGTATAGACTTTATATAGTCTCAAACGGCACCGCAAAGGTACAGGAGGGCAGGATAGGAAGCTCCGGAATCACAAAATATATGGATGGCATATTTATCTCTCAGATTCTCGGCGCCAATAAGCCGGACAAGCAGTTCTTTGATATCTGCTTTGCGGAGATACCCGATTTCTCGCTCAGCGAAACGGTCATAATCGGAGACAGCCTGAGCTCTGACATAAAAGGCGGCATAAACGCCGGGATAACAACCGTCTGGTTCAATCCCAAAGGAATAGAAAACGACAACGACATAAAGCCGGACTACACAATAAAAGAGCTTTCGGAAGTTCCCGGTTTGCTCTCTCAGATCAGCGCGAAAATATGAGACACGGCAAAACACAATATAAGCCCTGCGGCGGTCGGCAGAAGTGCGGCGATAACAGCCCATTTCATGCTGCCCGTCTCTTTTTTTACCGTTATCAGCGTTGTTGAGCACGGCCAGTGGAAAAGCATGAATATTATCACGCATATGGCTGTTTTTATGTCCCAGCCGTTTGCTGTAAGCAGTGTGTGCAGTGCGGCGCCGTCAGTCTGTGAGATGCCGCTGTCGGCGAGATAGCCCATGAGCATTATCGGCACAACAGTCTCGTTTGCCGGGAATCCGAGAATGAACGCAGTCAGAATGACTCCGTCCATGCCGAATAGATGCGCAAGCGGGTCGAGAAAATCCGAACAGTATGAAAAAATGCTTGTGCCGCTTATTTTTATGTTCGCGCTAATCCATATTATAAGCCCGGCGGGAGCTGCAACAGCCGCGGCACGCCCCAGCACAAACAGCGTGCGGTCAAAAATCGAACGCACAATGACTTTGCCTATCTGCGGGCGGCGATACGGCGGCAGCTCGAGCGTAAAGGACGACGGCACGCCGCGGAGAATTGTTTTCGAGAGCAGAGAGCAGGCGGCAAACGTCATGAGGACGGACAGAACTATCAGCAGCGTCAGCAGAGCAGCGCCCGCAAACGAGTCAAACGGAGCGGGCAGTGCGCCGACGATAAACAGTGAAATCAGCGATATCAGCGTCGGGAATCGCCCGTTGCACGGCACGAATCCGTTCGTGACTGCCGCCATGAGGCGCTCGCGCGGCGAATCGATTATCCGGCATCCCGTAACTCCTGCCGCGTTGCAACCGAATCCCATGCACATTGTTAATGCCTGTTTTCCGCACGCGCCGGATTTCTTGAACCTGTGGTCGAGATTGAAAGCTACCCTTGGAAGATATCCTGAATCTTCGAGCAGCGTGAACAGCGGAAAGAATATCGCCATCGGCGGGAGCATGACCGCAACGACCCATGTCAGAACTCTGTATACTCCGTCAATGAGCGCGCTCGTCAGAATATCGGGAGCGTTTATCAAATATAGTAATTGCCGCAGTTTTGCCCCGAGCGCGTCAAAAGCCGAAAACAGCAGATTTGACGGATAGTTGGCCCCGTATACAGTGAGCCACAGCACGGTGGCGAGAAGCAGGAGCATGGCGAAAATCCCGGCACGCCCCGTAAATATGCGGTCGAGCTTTCTGTCTGCCGCCGAGTGCTTTGCGCTTGTTGTGACGCATTTTTTGAATATATCTTCAGCTCTCATAACGGCGGCTATTGCCGCTTTGTCGCGTATCATTTCATGCGTAAGCCCGAATCTGTCAATTACTTCATTTGCGAGCTTTGCCTCATCTTGCGCCGCGTCGGGAGCTTCAATTTCTCCCGAGAGTATCCGCATTGCATCGCGCTGTGGGTGGCTTGATTTTTCGCTCAGAGCGGGCGTGAGTATTTTTAGTGCTTCTTCGATTCCGCTCCCATAATGCACAGGCTCTATGGGAGCGGACTTTTTTGATATTACCGAGTCAACTGCGTCAATCAGCTCGTCGAGCCCCTTGCCGCTGCGCGCGCTTGTTCCGATTACGGGTACACCGAGCTCGCGCGACAGAGCGGGAATATCAACTGATATCTTCTTTCTCTTCGCCTCGTCCATGAGATTAATGCAAACGACAGTGCGCGGAGTTATTTCAATTATTTGCAAAACAAGATTCAGATTTCGCTCAAGGCATGTTGCGTCGCAAACAACTATGCAGGCGTCGGCATTTTCGCTGAGTATAAAGTCCCGCGCCACTTCCTCTTCAACCGAGTGCGTGAAGAGCGAGTATGTGCCGGGAAGATCGACCAGAATATGATTCTTTCCGTTTTTTCTGAACGACCCGCAGGCGGTGGCAACTGTTTTTCCCGTCCAGTTGCCGGTGTGCTGATTCATGCCGGTCAGAGCGTTGAACACCGTGCTTTTGCCGACGTTCGGATTCCCGGCGAGGGCTATCACAATATCGTCGGGATCAGATTTGAGAGCGGGCGTATTTGTGTTTATGCTATGCTTTCCCGTTGAAGTGCGCGTCAATCCCAATTTTACCGCCTCCGCGCCGTCATATCTTGCTGACCGCTATTTTTGCGGCGTCTTCGCTTCTGAGTGCTATGACCGCGCCGCGAATTAAATACGCCGCCGGGTCGCCGGATATAGCTTTGCCGAGACACTCAACGCGCGTTCCGTCGATAAGACCGATGTCCTGCATTCTGCGCCGGTCGTTCGCGCCGAATCCGAGTTTGTTTACATATGCCTGTTCGCCGACCGATAATGTATTCAAAGAGACAAGACTCATAATTTGATTCACCCTTTAATATAAGTTTACCCGGGGAAAGAAAGTTTCCCGATACCATAATATCGGCATCTGCGAAAAGGGTGAATGAGCGTGGACGGCGGCGAAAAATTTTTTACTTTCAACGGCAGCGAATACAGGGGAGAATGCGGACTCACGGCGTCGCAGGAGGATTATCTCGAGATGATTTGCCGCAACTGTCCGCAGTCCGGTTCGGTTCGCCTCGGCGTGCTCGCGCGAAAGATAAATGTCAGCGAATCGTCCGCATCTAAAATGGTGCATAAGCTCAGCGAGACAGGGCTCGTGACATTTGAAAAATACGGAACGATATATCTCACCAAGCGAGGAAGGGGAATAGGGGAGTATCTTATCTTCCGCCACGATGTTATAGAGAGCCTGCTGCGCCGCATGAATTCGAGTGAATCCGAGCTGCGCCAGACCGAGCTTATAGAACACTTCCTCGACAGAAGGACAGTTGAAAATATATCCCGCTTCCTTGAGATACACCGATAAGGCTTTATCGATACATTTGCGCTTATATTTTTTGCACTTGAGTGTAATTTTTGACATATAATGCTAAAATATAAAATAAAACGCATTTTAATGTGCTATTATACATCCTGTAATAATGCAAATGGAGGGAAAACACTCATGGCAGAAAAAAAGACAGTGTTTCTCACAGGCGCTTCCGGCCATATGGGCTGGGCAGGCTTCAAAGAGCTTTACAAGAAAAAAGATAAGCTTAACATAGTCCTGCTTCTTCGCGACAGTGAGAAAAACAGAAAGAAATTCGCAAATTACCTTAATGATCCCAGCGTTAAAATCGTCTGGGGCGACCTGAAGAAATATGACGATGTCCTCAAGTGCGTTGAGGGTTCTGATTATGTTCTTCATGTCGGCGGAATGGTCTCGCCTTCGGCTGACTATTATCCGACAAAGACCATTCAGACCAACACCACCGCTGCTAAGAACATAGTTGACGCCGTTAAGGCTCAGCCCAACAAGGACGACATCAAGGTCGTTTACATCGGCACCGTTGCTCAGACGGGCGACAGAAACGCTCCTATCCATTGGGCAAGAACCGGTGACCCAATTAAAATCAGCATCTACGATCACTATGCGATAAGCAAGACCATCGCCGAGAGCATTTTCGCCGAGTCCGGTCTTAAGCATTGGGTATCGCTCCGCCAGTCCGGTATCCTTTATCCCGACATCCTCAAGAACATCGACCCCATCATGTTCCATGTTCCGATAAACGGCGTGCTTGAGTGGGCAACTGTTGAGGATTCCGGCCGCCTTCTTGCAAACATCTGCGAGCCCGACGTTCCCGAGGACTTCTGGAGAAAGTTCTACAACATCGGCAGCGGTAAGGAATACAGACTCACCAACTTCGAGTTCGAGGAGCTGCTCCTCGGCACTCTCGGCATCGGCTCCACCAAGAAGCTCTTTGATGCCAACTGGTTCATCCTCCGCAACTTCCACGGTCAGTGGTATGCTGACTCGGATAAGCTCGAGGAGTACCTGCACTTCAGAGCCAACATCCCCGTGAAGGCATACTTCAAGCAGATGATGACTCAGGTTGCACCTTACTATAAACTCGCTTTCCTTGCAAAGCCCTTCGCTGGTATTCTCAAGAAGACCTTCATGAAGAAGCTTGCAAACACCGAGATTTACGGCACCATGTGGTGGATCTCCAACAATGTTGAAGACAGAATCACCGCTTACTATGGTTCCAAGAAGAACTGGGAAGCTATCGGCAACTGGGATACCTTCAAGATCGAGCGTCCCACCGAGGAAGTTACCCTTCTTGACCACGGTTATGATGAGAGCAAGCCCGACAGCGAGCTTGACCTCGAGGATATGAAGAAGGCTGCTGCTTTCCGCGGCGGCGAGTGCCTCTCGACCGAGATGACCAAGGGCGATCTGTTCACTCCTCTCAAGTGGAAGTGCGCTCACGGTCATGAGTTTGAGATGACCCCGAACCTTGTTCTCAAGGGCGGCCATTGGTGCCCGAAGGAGCTTCCCTCCGACAGCGAAGGCAAGAAGTTCCACTGGGCATATGACGCTGAAGCAAAGGTCAATCCGTTCTTTGCTCAGGTTTGGTATCCCCTCCACGATAAGGACGAGAACAACGAGTACGACGAGCGTATATTCAAGGGCTTCAGCGGCTTCGAGAATATATAATCGCTTAAAAAATCAAATTTTTTGGGAGCTGCTCAGAAATGGGCGGCTCTTTTTTTATTTGCTTTGGCGCGGTTTGGATAAAATAATATAAAAGCGGTGTTGACAAATACCCCATGGGGGTATATAATCAAGCTAAAGACAGAAACGGGAGATGACAGAATGGAAAATGAAAATAAATGCTGCGAATGCTGTCGGCATAAGTCGACGCCGCGGAGCGACGATACAGTAAAAGCTCTTCAAAACAGGCTCAGCCGGATAATCGGTCAGCTCGGCGGAATAAAAAATATGCTCGACGATAACCGATATTGCGGCGATATCCTCATTCAGCTTGCCGCCGCACAGAATGCGCTGCGAAATGTCGGCTATATTATACTCGAGGAGCATATGGAGACCTGTGTCGCCGAGGGTATAAAAAACGGCGACGATGAGGTCATAGCGGAGGCTGTGGAACTCATAAAGAAGCTCAAATAATCGGAGTGAGACAGATGGAAAAATTTGATGTTACCGGCATGACCTGTGCCGCGTGCAGCGCCCATGTTGAACGTGCGGTGCGCGGAGTTGAGGGTGTGAAAGAGGTGACGGTCAGTCTGCTGACAAATTCCATGACCGTCGATTTCTCTTCACCCGCCACTGCCGAGAAAATATGCTCAGCCGTATCTGCGGCGGGTTATGGCGCATCGCCGCAGAATCAGGGCGGCAAAAAAGAAAACAAAAAAACATTGCTTGAAATCAACGAGCCGAAAAAAATACTTCATAGGCTTATAGCCTCGGTCGTGTTGCTCCTCCCGCTGATGTATGTCTCGATGGGACATCTGATGTGGGGCTGGCCCGTGCCGCAGATATTTGCTTCGGATCCGCTTGCGATAGGACTTTATCAGCTCCTGTTGACGACAGCTGTTATGGTTATAAATCAGCGATTTTTCATCAGCGGAACCAAGAGCCTTTTTCACGGTGCGCCGAACATGGACACGCTAGTGTCGCTCGGAAGCGCGGCAGCTTATATATACAGTACAGCGGTGCTCTTTGAAATGTGCAATGCGGCGGTGAACGGCAATGTTCAGATGGCGATGCACCATCTCCACGGACTCTATTTTGAGTCTGCGGCAATGATACTGACGCTTATAACCGTCGGCAAATATCTTGAAGCCGTCAGCAAAGGGCGCACTACAGATGCGATAAAGAGCCTCATGGATCTCGCTCCGAAAACCGCCTGTGTGATAAGAGACGGCAAGGAGCAGGTTATACCCGCGGAGGAAGTCGTAAAAGGCGATACTTTCGTTGTCAGACCCGGCGAGAGCATCCCTGTTGACGGCAGAGTTATAAGCGGCGAGAGCGCGGTTGATGAATCGGCGCTTACCGGCGAGAGCATCCCTGTTGACAAAGCGTCGGGCAGTCTCGTCAGCGCGGCTACGCTCAATCAGAACGGATTTCTTACTTGCGAAGCGACGCGTGTCGGCGAGGATACAACGCTCAGCCAGATAATAGACATGGTCGAAAACGCATCGGCAACAAAAGCCCCGATAGCAAAAATCGCAGATAAGGTGTCGGGCGTGTTCGTCCCGACTGTTATGGCGATAGCTCTTGTTGCGGGCGTGGCGTGGCTCATTTCCGGGCGTCCGTTCAGCTTTGCGCTTGCCCGCGCAATAAGCGTTCTTGTTATCAGCTGCCCGTGCGCTCTCGGACTTGCAACTCCGGTCGCGATAATGGTCGGCAGCGGTATGGGCGCAAAGCACGGAGTGCTGTTCAAGACTGCGACCGCGCTTGAACAGACCGGAAAAGCTCAGATAGTCGTCCTCGACAAGACCGGAACGCTGACTCAGGGCAAGCCGCAGGTCACCGATATCGTGCCTGCCGACGGATTTAATAATGATTCGCTGCTGAAACTCGCGGCTTCGCTCGAAAGCAAGAGCGAACATCCGCTCGCCGCGGCGATAACGCGCAAGGCAGGGGAGAGCAATATAATCGCTGATGAGGCGCAGGGCTTCTCCGCTCTGCCCGGTCACGGAGTCAGTGCGGAGATAAACGGAAAATCCGCGATAGGCGGCAATGCATCTCTGCTCAAATCAAAAGGAATTCTAGATTCTGCAATGGAAGCCGCCGGCGAGAGACTCGCAGGTGAGGGTAAAACGCCGTTGTATTTCGCCATTGACGGCAAGCTTGCCGGTATAATCGCGGTCGCCGATGTAGTAAAAGACGACAGCAAACAGGCAATATCCGAACTCCGGAGCATGGGTGTCAGAACCGTTATGCTCACGGGTGATAACAGGCGTACGGCGCTCGCTGTGGCAAAGCAGATAGGCGTAGAAAATGTCGTGTCAGATGTGCTCCCGGGTGACAAGGCGGATGTGGTCAAAAAGCTCCAGAAGTACGGCACGGTCGCCATGGTCGGCGACGGTATAAACGATGCTCCTGCGCTCACTCAGGCGGATACGGGTATCGCTATAGGTGCAGGAGCCGATGTTGCGCTCGATGCGGCCGATGTTGTGCTGATGAAGTCGAGCGTCCGCGATGTTGCGGCGTCGATACGCCTTTCGCGCCAGGTTCTCAGGAATATTCATGAGAATTTGTTCTGGGCGTTCTTCTATAACTGCATCGGTATCCCAATCGCCGCAGGCGCGCTGATACCCGTGTTCAATATCGCGCTCAATCCCATGTTCGGTGCGGCGGCAATGAGTCTTTCGAGCTTCTGCGTTGTCACCAATGCGCTCAGACTCAATTTCTTCAAGCCCGACCGCCCGTTCAAAGGCAAGTCAAAACCGCCGGTCAAGCTCCCTGAGCTCATGCCGGCAGAAGAGAATATAAAAAATACGGAGGAAACAGCTATGAAAAAGACAGTTTATATCGAAGGTATGATGTGCAACCACTGCACAGCTCATGTTCAGAAGGCACTCGAAGCGCTCGACGGAGTTGAGAGCGTTGAAGTCAGCCTTGAGGACAAAAAAGCGGTGCTTACGCTCAAAAATGATGTCGATAACGCCGTTATAATGAACGCTGTCAAGGATGCCGGATACGAGCCGACAAAATGTGAATGATTTTTTAAATAAATCTTGCCATAACACTTGACATATCGAAAGTTATTTGTTAAAATAATTGCCGTCGTCACAGAACGGCAATTAACTGCGGGTGTAGTTCAATGGTAGAATTCCAGCCTTCCAAGCTGGTTACGTGGGTTCGATTCCCATCACCCGCTCCAATATGCGCTTGTAGCTCAGGTGGATAGAGCAACTGCCTTCTAAGCAGTGGGTCAGGGGTTCGAGTCCCTTCAAGCGCGCCAAGCCTGCGGGCATATCTCTTGATGTGCCCGCAGCAAACTAAATGGTGGGTATAGCTCAGTTGGTTAGAGTGCCAGGTTGTGGCCCTGGAGGTCATCGGTTCGAATCCGATTATCCACCCCAGCAAACCAACGCAAAGCAGAAATGTTTTGCGTTTTTTATATATTACCGATATTTTGGGGTGTAGCCAAGGGGTAAGGCAACGGACTTTGACTCCGTCATTCGCTGGTCCGAATCCAGCCATCCCAGCCAGAAACTCCCGCACTTTTGTGCGGGAGTTTTACTTATTACATCTTCACTATTCATTTTTCACTACCTAATGTTTTCAAGAGCTGTGGCTATTTTAAGGCAGTTGAAAACGGACTGCTTTCGGTTATGTAATCAAACACAACTAACATATAACTAACAAACAAGCAACAAATTATCAAATCACATGGATGTTATCAGATACATCCATGTGTCGATTTTACTTTTTAGCTTTACTTCGGTAGATTTATCCCCCAACATATGATAAAATATCTATATATAAACTAACCGGAGGATTGACGGCTTTTAATGAACGACAGGATGTTTACAAACAAAGACCTGCGGGCGATGATTATTCCGCTGTTTATCGAGCAATTTTTACTTTTGCTCGTCGGCATGGCGGATACATTTGTCGTCAGCTTCGTCGGCGATGCGGCGGTTTCCGGCGTGTCGCTCGTAAACTCCTTTAACACCGTCGCGATCTTCCTATTTTCCGCCCTCGCATCCGGCGGCGCTGTAATAATCAGTCAGTATATCGGCAGCAAAGATAACGAGCAGGCGGGCAAAGCCGCAAGTCAATTATTGATGTTTTCGGTTGTCAGCTCGGTTGTTATATCCGTTCTTATTCTCGTCTTTGAACGCCCGCTTTTGAACCTGCTTTTCGGCAGGGTTGAGGATGATGTCATGGCGGCGTGCGTCGAGTATATGCGCATAACCGCGTATTCGTTCCCGGCTCTTGCGGTTTATAACGCCGGCGCGGCGATGTGCCGCAGTGTCGGCAGAGCCGATGTGTCGATGTATATATCCGCCTTTGCAAACGCCGTCAATGTTGTCGGCAATATTATCGGCGTGTTCGTTCTTCATGCCGGGGTCGCGGGAGTTGCTTATCCGTCGCTGATAGCGCGGACTATTTCCGCTGTCGCCGTCACATGGTATTGCTTCATGCATCGGAAAACTCCCGTAAGATACACGCTTTCCGGTATATTCGCGTGGCACGGCTCGCTGCTCAAAAAAGTGCTCGGCATAGCAGTACCGAACGGCGTTGAAAACGGCGTCCATCAGCTCGTCAAAGTGGCGCTGAGCAGTATGGTCGCGCAGTTCGGAACATATCAGATAGCCGCAACAGGTGTGTCGCAGAGTATATGGTCGCTCGCAGCGCTTATGGGTATGGCGATGGCTCCGGTCTATACGACTGTCATCGGTCAGTGCATGGGCGCGGGAGATACGGAAGAGGCAAACTACTATTTCAAAAGGCTCAATAAGCTGACATTCATTCTATCTTTGGCGTGGAACACGGCTGTGTTCGCAATGACTCCGCTCTTGCTGAAATTCTTTGCCATATCCGATGAAGCCAAGCATCTTGTGCTCATCATGGTGTTCATCAATAACGCCATAAACGCCTTTGCCTATACGTACGCAGGACCGCTCGGGAGCGGATTGAGAGCGGCGGGGGATGTGAAATTCACCATGACCGTCTCTGTTGTTCTGACTGTAGCCGCGAGGCTGTTCTTCTCTGCGCTGTTCGGTCTGTGGCTCAATATGGGCGCCGTAGGCGTGGCGATAGGCACGAGCATGGATCTGCTCTTCCGCGGAGCGATATTCTTTGTACGCTATAAAAATCAGAAATGGACTAAATTCAAACTTATATAAAGCCTATGAAAAGAAGAACTCTATCACTGATAATCTCCGGTCTGCTCGGCGTTATAGCCATATTATCCGGCATATATTTAATGGCGGCGAGCGTGACAAATTACATTGCCGAGTCTAAAAAGACGGACTGGATAGTAACCGAAGCCCGGATAACCGATGTTTCGAGCCGCGTCAAAAGAAACAGCAGATCAAGCACGACATTTTATGATCTGACATATCAATACGAAGCGGACGGAAAAACATATACCGGCAAGAAAAGCAGCGTTTCAGGCATCCGACTCGTCGGAGACGAAATAAAAATAAAATATGACCCCGACAATCCGTCTGATTCAACATCGGATATCACTCCCAATAAAGATGATCTGATATACCCGTTCGGCGGCGGAGTTTTGTTCTTGGCGGCAGGAATTTTCTTTCTGTTGACGGCGATAAAAAGGAGCAAACGGCTAAAAAACGAAGATGAAGCGTATACTGAGACTTCAGAAAACAGCAGAAACCCGAAGCGAACAATTATAGCGTTGCTGCTTATGGCTGCGATTATCGCGCTGACCCTTGTCTTTCTGCGCGCTCAGCCGTCGGGCATTGAAACTTTTTCTTCCGTGATGACCGAGAACGGTTATACTGTGTCGGACATGACCGACGAACTGCGCACGGATTGGCGGGTCGGTTCGCTGATAGAAGATTCGCGCTCATTGCATACCGAAGATATGCGAATAGACTTTTGTGTCATGGACTCGACCGACAGCGCGCGGCGCATCTATTCGGGAATGACGCTTCCGGTAAAAGATGGAGAAGAATACACATATAAAGGCACGAATTACACCTTCTTTTCAATCGAAGATGACAATTTATATACCGCCAAGATTTACAGCGGCAATACCGTGATTTACGCCGCAGTGTCGCATGAATGCCGCGATGAGCTTGTTGACCTGCTCAGACAAATGGGATATTACAAATAAAAAGAAAAGCATCCGCACGAATTAACGCGCGGATGCTTTTTGAATTTCTGTTATCAGTCTTCGACAGTGACTGTGCCGTCTTCGTCAACGGTGATAGTCATGCCGTCCTTGACATAGTTGAGGAACTCCTCGCCAAGGCAGTCAACTGTGGGCATCGGATCGTCGGTCCAGACTGCGGAAAGAATAGCTCCGGCAGCTGCGAGCGAGTCGATGTGCTCCGAGAAGAGCAGGCAGGCGGGAGTTCTGCCCATGACCTTTGCGCAGTAGAGAACCATGCCGCCGGTCGTCGAGCCGATAGTCTGGGGCAGACAGAGAGCCGTGCCGACCATGGGCTTGCCGAATAGATCGGGGTTGTTCTGGTCGCCGCACTTAGCGGTCTTGTCGCCAAACTGGAGGCTCTTCTGGAAGGAAGCAAGGGTGTTGAATCCGTTGTGAGAAACGAGAGCTTTTGCCGTGCATTTGCCTGCGGCAACAGGGCGTCCTTTGAACTGTTTCATTGTTACTTTGCCTCCTTTGTGATGATATCGAGAATCTCGGCGCTGGTGTAATAGCGCGAGGTGGTATATGTTCTGAGCTTGTTGGAGTTGGTGATGACGGGCATCTTACCTGCAAGCGGGTTGTTCATATACATCAGCGGGCATATGTAGCTGAGAACGACGCCGGTAGCCTTGAGCTTTGCAGCGTTGGGAGTTGCGTTGAACTTCTCAACAACAGCCGGAGCGGCGGTGAAGACGGTCGGGATAGAGACCTTGCTTCTGCCGTTCTTCTTGAGCGACTCGCAGACATTCTCGGTCCACTCAACGAGCTGATCGTATGAGAGGTGAGGACATCCGACGAAGCAGAGCTTCGGAGTTGCGTTCTTGTCTTTCCACATGACGGGATAGTTGTTCTTGACTCTGTCGAGCTCGGCGTCGTCAATGACATAGACCTTTGCGCCCTCGGCGATAAGGCTCTCGCCCTGCTCAACTGCCTCGGGAGTCAGCTTGTCGATGTGATAGAGACCGACAGCGCCGTTAGAAGCGGTAGCAGCGCCGAAATCCTTGAGGTATGCTTTTGCATCGCCGTCAAGCTCGGTGCCGATCCACTTATCAAGACCCTTGACATAGGGGACATCTTCCATGACCTTCATGCCGATAGCGGAACCGAGAATCTGAGCCTCGGGCTTCTTGGTGGTCTTAACTTCGACTATCCATGTAGCTTTTCTGCCCTCGTCGGTGACAAGTCCGAAATAGGGGACACGGCCGACGATGGAACCGAAGAGCTCGATTATGCCGGAGTTTCTGTTGCAGCGTGCGCCGAGAACGGAGTTCGCATAGACAACAGCTGAGGACTCAGCCCATGAGAGAACATCGCCCTTCTTGGGAGTGTTGCCGACTTCGTCCATGTAGCAGGTGCAGGTGTATGACTTGCTGTCGATAAGACCGAGCTTTGCAAGCTGCGCATCGTAGCTGTCCTGCATATTGTACATGAACTTCTTGAAAACGATGTTCTTCAGGAAGCTCGAAGGTACATTGGGATCGAGGGGCTTGGGGTCAACGGAGAACTTCTGGCTCGAAAGAGCACCGCCCGCTATAAGCTGATCCATAAGATCATAGACAGGCTGCATGACTCCGAGACCGAAGCTTGTAACAAGGTGCCCCATCTTGCTTGTGACAGGCACCATCTTGGTGGCGCCGAAAGCGTCACCGTACATGACAAGGGTCTTCATGACCTTCGCCATGGTTTCGCCTTTACCGCCGTTGAGGATTTCTTCCTCTTCGGGAGTAAGGTGCATTTTGTAATTCATGTATATCCACCTTTCAATAAATTTTTCAGCGGAAGCGCTCGCTCGCCGCATATGTAACAAATAAATTCTATCACAAATCGCAAATAAAATGATTGGCAATTTAGAAAAATAAACAATTAATAAATAAAAAAATATCGAATTTTTGTATTTGCTTGTCCGCATATGCGGCAAATAAATATTTCTTGCAAAATCCTATGCTTTGTGATACTATTTTAGCCCGCATCAATCGGAGGAGGGAACATGGATGATAGGACTCAGGCGCGGAGATGTCAGGCTTTTTGAGCATAACAAAGAGTGGAAAATCGAAGGCGAGAGAACGGTAAACGAACTTCGTAAAATACTCGGCTCGGATGCTGTTGATATTCAGCATGTCGGCAGCACATCTATAAAGAGCATAAAGGCAAAGCCGATAATAGACATCGCGGTCGGTACGGATGATTTCAATCGCATTTTATCTCATGAAGCCGAATTGCTGAAAGCAGGCTATCATTACCGTCCCAACCACGACATGGGCGGTGCACAGCTGCTTTTTGCCTGCGGCAGTTACTATGAGGGCGGCGATATGCAGACGCACTTTATCCATGTTGTAAAATATAACAGCATGGAGTGGCGGAATTATATAAACTTCCGCGACTATCTGAACACTTATCCGGAGATAGCGAAGCAGTATGAGAATGTGAAAACAGGGCTTGTTGAAAAGCTCGGGAGTATGGGGAGCAGAAACGATTATGTTGACGGCAAGGCTGAGTTTATAAGCCATACTCTCCGCAAGGCAATGGTGTGGTCATTTCTCGGCAAGACTGTTACAATGAAAACCAACCGCCCACTGGGGTATGTGCACAGAAAATCCGGCTATAAACTTGTCTATCCGCTCAATTACGGCTATATTCCGGGCGTTCTCGGCGGTGACGGCGAAGAGCTTGATGTTTATCTCCTAGGCGTAAATGAGCCTGTTGAGAGTTTTACGGGCAGAATAATCGGCATTGCCCACCGCGCCGACGATGTTGAAGATAAGCTTATAATGGCGCCGCTTGATATGAATTTCACCCGTGAAGAGGTCGAACATGCGGTGTATTTTCAGGAGCAGTATTACGACACATATATAGAGCTTATAAAATAACAGAACAACCGCAGTATTAAAATCACTGCGGTTGATTTTTTATAATATTTCGCTGTTTTCAAGCAGATATGCCGCACCTATAGCACCTGCATCGTTGCCGAGCACGGCAGGGCGAATGAGACGAGCGTCAGAGTCGGGCAGGGCATTCAGAAAATCTTCGAACCAATATTGCCTTAGCTCAATTAGCCCGCCGCCGATTACGATACACTCGGGGTCAAAAACACTTTTCACCGTGTCAGCGACCGCGCACAAATCCGATATAAAAATTCCGATTGCCTCGCGGCATTTTTTGTCACCGTCTGCGGCTTTTTTGAAAACTCCGTTGCAGTTGAAGCAGCGGCAGTCAAGCTCGCTTGCCGTTCGCATAAGCCCGGTAGCCGAAACATACTGCTCGGCGCAGCCGACCTTGCCGCAGTTGCATTCGCGCCCGCCGATGTGCAGGGGAATGTGACCTATCCGCGCCGCGTGGAAGTTGGCTCCCGTGAGCAGCTTCCCGTTTATTGAAGCCGCACCGCCGAGCCCTGTTCCGAGGGTCAGCATGACGGCGTTTTTGCAGTTCTCAGCCGCCCCGAAATAAGCCTCTCCGATGAATGCCGCTGCCGCATCGTTTACGACGAAAACACGGCGGTTGAATTTATTCTCAACATCTTTTTTTATCTCGAATCCCGTGAAGCCGGGCAGGTTGCCGGTCGCGTAGAGAACCTTGCCTTCATATGAATCTATGTCCCCGGCAGAGCCGATGCCTATGCCCGCATCCGTGCCGGCAAGCGGGAGCAGATCTTTTATAACGGCGAAAAGGCAATCCCTGATGCTGTCGAGTCCGCGGGATATGTCGGTCGAGCGCTTTGCTCTCGCCGTAACGGTTCCATTTTCAATAACCGCACCTTTTATCGATGTCCCGCCGATGTCGATACCGATATTCTTCATCTTATTCACCGAAAGCCTTCATAAAGTGTTTGGTAATGTCCATGGGTCTGGTTATCGCGCTGCCGATGACAACGGCGTATACGCCCGTATCAAGCACATTTTTTAGCTGACCGACTTCCCATATTCCGCCCTCGGCGATGATATGCGCGTGCAGTGTCGATGTCATCTCACGGAGCAGCTCGCAGTCCGGGATGGCGATACCCTTGGTATATTTGGTATAGCCGCGCAGGGTAGTGCCGATATAATCAAATTCGAGTTCGTCGGCGCGCTTTGCCTCTTCGTAGTTCGAGCAGTCCGCCATTATCTCAACTTCGGGTGCATTCTCGCGAATGTATTTTATAAGATCTTCAAGCTTCTCGCCGTTCGGGCGCGAACGCTTCGTTGCATCGAGCGCAATAACGCTGCATTTTGTTGTCAGCAGGGCTTCGACCTCTTTCAGCGTCGGGGTTATGTAAACATCTGAGTCCGGATACTCGGCTTTAATTATGCCGATTACGGGCACATCGACCTCTGCCGTTATCTCATTTATGTCCTCAACATAGTTCGCTCTTATTCCAGCCGCGCCGCCGAGTACAGCTGCGCGCGCAAAATGTCCCATCATGTGCAGCCCGTAGAGCGGCTCGCCCTTGACTGCCTGGCATGAGACTATAAGACCGTGTTCTTTCAAGTTTGCCATAGTTATCACTCTCCACAGATATTTTCGCCTTTCGCGGCAAAAAAGTCAAGGGAATAGTGGATTTTATCATCAAAAAACGAACCCTCCGTTTGGAGGGTTCGCGTTGGTTTAATTTACCACTTGTTCTCGACATATTCGCAGAATGCGTACATGTCTTTAATTTCAAGCTTTGTGCCATCGTCGAGAACAGCCGTACCGTTCCACATGCCGTGAACCTGATGCGAATGCATGCGCAGGAGATTGAGAGCGTTCGTATCGGCATGGTGGTCGTAGAACGGAGTCATTACGAAATCAAATCTGCCGTCCTCGGAGACAAAGTGCCAGGGCTCCATATATTTGTCGGGTTTCGGGAAAGTTTCGACATCTATCGCGCCGAACTTGTGAGCCTTGCCGTCATAGAATATGCAGGTCTCGGTCGCGTTGCTCTCGTCGCCGATGCCCCAGGTTATCTCAAAGCCGAAAATGTGCTTGTTGCCGTTCTCGTCGGTCAGATATGTAGAGCCGTTGCCCCAGTACCAAACGAGCTTGTAGGGAGTGTTGACGCGACCCCAGTCGAGGCAGCAGAAAGTATCGTCTTTTGAAAATTTGTAGACCTTGTCGCCCCATTTATATGTGCCGCTGCAGGGCATGCAGTTCTGCTTTGTGGTCATGAAATAGCTCTTCGGGTCGTCTTTGAAGGGGAGAACCGTTGTGATGTTCTCGAGACCGTCCGGAATGTCCATTTCAAAGTGGCACTCGACCTTGCCGGACTTGAAATAAATAGTGCGCTTATGCTCTTCGGTCAGGACATCGAATGTAGCCTTGCCGATTCCGTTGACCTCCATCTTGACATGGTTCGGAACATCGCCTTTGGGCGGGAGAACATATTTGTCCTTTCCGCCGAGGAAGAGCGCCGTGGGGGCGGTGAGAGTGCCGGCGGCAAGCTTCTTGTTCTTCTTCGGGTTTCTCAGATCGACCAGCGCCGCCGAAGCGTAGCCGCCGATAGAGATGTTGGCGAAGCTTATCTGAATCATGTATCTTCCGTCTGATATCTGATAGAAGTCCCATTCCTTGCGGCGCATGGTGGGCGTCGATTTCGTGCGGTCATAGTCAAAGACCATGTGACGCGCCCAGCCGGGTGAAAGCAGAGTTCCGTCGTCGGCAAGGAGCTTTGTCGGCTCGGTGTACTCCTTCTGCGCGCTCTTGACCTCACCCTTGAGCCAGCTCGGATAAGTCCTGGGTATCTCGCTCATTAAAAAATCCTCCTAAACATTAGTTGCATCAGCCCTCAGCTGTGCTGAATCTCGGTTAATTATAGCATATATACCAAAAATATACAACGATTTTTTAGTTTATTATTAAAAAATACGAGAAAAGGCTCCCGCAGGGGGAGCCTTTATAGTTTTTAGCCCATCTTTTCGAGAGCCGCCATATATTTCGGGTTCGTCGGGATGAACATATAGTTGAGGAACAGCACTTCCTCTATCGAATTTGTCTTGACGAAACTCGCGAGGTTTACATTTATCTGCCTCGGGTCAATGACATAGACGGTCTTGTAGTTGTTGCAGAGCCATGGAACAAATGCGTTTGCATAGCTCTCTTTTATAACTACGATGCTGCGGTTGCCGGGCGCGTCGGTGGTTATCTTAGTCACGCCGTGGTCGCCGCCGAGGAAAGCGAGATACTTGTTCGATGACTTCACTTCCGTGTTTATGACCTTGACTTTGTAGTTGCTCTTGAGTGTCGGGTCGGAGTCAGAGGCAATCGCTTCTGTATTGGTCTGCGGAATGAAATATTCAACATAGTCCGGGTCTTTTTCAACCGCCGTACTCTGCGTAGCTTTGTAAAGTGTGCCAAGGAACGGGGAGAGCTTACCGGTCCGGAGTGAATTTATTTCAACGGGCGTGAATCCTGCAGTATTTGCAAACGCACGGTATGCGTAATATGCGCCGCGTGCCGTCCAGTGATGATCCGTTCTGAAATACAGATATTCGTTCGTGTGGGCGGCTATTTCCGGATAGGCGTCAACGGGGGTTATGCCCTTAAGCTCGCCGTAGATATAGTTGATGCCCTGATACTGCGAATGCGATTTGCCGGAATTGTATTTCTTCGGAGCGTAGAACTCTATCGAAGTCGGAGCCATGAGGCTGTATACTTTTGTGTTCGGCATCTCCGCCTTGAGTTTGTTGAGCGTCGCGGTGTAGACATCCATCTTCTTGTAGACGTTTGTATATTGCTCCATAAGACGGTTGTCAAGAAGGATTATATACTGGTTGGAATATACAGTTTCCTTTCCAGTCTCGTCAACTTCGGCGGCATTTATCGGCTGAGTGGTCTCGGTGCTCCTTGCGGTCTCGGAGGGTATTGTGGTCTGCTCGCCGGTTGTTTCGGCGTTGCTTTCATCCTCATGCGAGAGCGCCTCGCCGTCGCCGACTCCGCCGTTGTTCTTTATGACCGTCGCGCCGTCGCCGATCTTCAGGAACGAATAGAACGATTTAATCTTGTTGCTTATTTTGACGAGCCCGTTTCTGCCGGGAAACTGGTCGTTGTAGTATTCTTCGAACTTTGAAGCAAAGTCGCCGGAGAAATATGAGCTGGCGGAAAAAGAGGGTTTCTGCGCGAGATTTCTGTTCTCCATCTCGGAGACCTTTTCGTCCTTGTCGAAGAAGCTGTAAAATCCGACAATGGTGAAAACCGCTAAAACGACACTGAATGAGACGGCGGTAAGAATTTTTTGGATTTTTTTCATTTTATCTTAGCGCCTCCTCAGAATCTGAAATACAGGAACGGGTTATATGTCGAACCCGCCAGCGATGCCACGCAGAGCACGAGCATAACAACATTGAAAACAGTGTTGAATATCGGCTCTGTCACCGGTGCACGTTGCTTGAGCTTCGCGATGCCCACTTTGACGAGCTTTGCAACGGGCGCGCAGGCTATGGCAGCGATAATAATAAACGGAATGTTGTTGATTATCATCGCGTTCATGACCGGGTCGGTGAATGCGTTGCCCGATGTGCCGAACGCCACGGAAAATGCCGACTTCATTGCCGAGAAATCCTCGAAGTAGAATATCATCCAGCCGACGAGCACGACAAACATCGAATACACCCAGCGAATAATTTTCGGAATCTTGTCAAGAAACTTCTTGAACACAAACTTTTCGAGGCACAGGAACACGAAATAGTAGAGACCCCATATTACGAAGTTCCAGCTCGCGCCGTGCCAAAGTCCTGTGAGACCCCAGACGATGAAAAGATTGAGTATCTGACGCGGCAGACTGACTCTGTTTCCTCCGAGGGGGATATAGACATAATCTCTGAAGAAAGAGCTCAGCGTGATATGCCATCTGCGCCAGAAATCGGTTATCGAAGTTGAAATATAGGGATATTTGAAGTTTTCGGGATAATCGAAGCCGAACATGTGACCGAGTCCGATAGCCATGTCTGAATATCCCGAGAAATCGAAGTAAATCTGGAAAGCGTAGAATAGAACTCCAACCCACACGCTCATCACAGCTGCATTGTCAACATTGGCGAGCAACGACTCGGCGAGAGAACCGGCATAGTTTGCTATGAGCACCTTTTTGCCGAGACCCGCCATGAATCTCGTCATGCCTTTTGCAAAGCCGTCTATCGTAACAGTTCTGTGGTCAATCTGCGTGTCGATGTCGGAATATCTGACAATCGGACCCGCTATAAGCTGCGGGAAGAGCGAGACAAACATCAGGAAGTTTATGAAAGACTTCTGTGCCTTAACATCTCCTTTGTAAACATCGAGCGAATATGACATCGTCTGGAATGTGTAGAACGAGATACCTATCGGCAAAGAAAATGTCGGAACATGGAGCGAGAGGCGGAAGATTCCGTTGAGCGTGGAAATGAAGAATCCGCTGTATTTGAACGCCGCGAGCAGGCCGAGATTGATAACAACCGAAAGTGCGATAAACAGTTTGGTTATCTTTTTGCCGCGGTATTTTTCTATCCCGAGTGACACCGTATAATCCAGTATGGAGCTGAAAATCAGCAGACATACCCAGACCGGTTCACCCCATGAATAGAATATAAGTGATGCAATGACAAGAACGATATTTTTCGCCTTGTCGTTCTTCACGATAAAATAGAAGAACAGAGTCACGGGAAAGAATATGAACAGAAATACGAGACTCGAAAAGACCACTTGATTTCCCCCTTTTTGTGCGTATGATAAACCTATTATATTACATCTAATTATACACTCTTTAATTGGTAATTCAATTACAAAAGAGTTACAAAAAGCTTATTGCCATTGAAAGCTTTTGACGAAAAAAAGAGACACGGAACAAACCGTGTCTCTTGGAGCCGATTATGCAGTTGGAAATTTAAAACATATTGATGATAACCGGGATAAGAGCTTTTATAATTTTGATAACGATCTTGGCAATGACAGGAGCGACAACGCTCGTTATCTTCACAACATATCTTGCAACTTCAATCGCAATCTGGATTATAACATACCACTTGCCGAGATAGCGCTGAAGCATATCGGTGTCCATGCCCTTGTAGTTGGGGTCGACGGGGGAGTAGGATGTGTCGGTTTTGACTATCTTGCACTCGTCTATCTGCTTTTTGCTGTCGACACCGTAGGTCTTGAGAGTGAACGAATTCTTTGTGAACTCAATTGTCGAATAGCTCGGCTCTTCGGAGACATATTTAAAATCAAGCCATTCGTAATCGTAATCCTCGATACGGTTCTTGCCGGAAGCGGAGCTTGCGGTAAAGTATACGGTGCCGACGGGATCGACAACTGCGCCGTCCGCATTGTATTTCTGATCCTTGACGGGCTTTGTGTCCTTCATGAAGAAGGAGCGTCCGTAAAGATGCTCGTGACCGGTCAGGCAGACGTCTATCTCAAATCTGTCGATAAGCGCGCTGTATATAGCCGCAAGCAGCTTGTTGTCGTCATCTGCGGCGTGGTGTCCCGTTCCGTAGATATCGTGATGCATAACGGCTACGCGCCATGTGGCATCGGGATTCTTGGCGATAGCGTCAAGGGTGAACTGATACTGGTCATAAACATTGAAAATCTGGGTGTTATAGACGATGAAAAGTACATCGCCGTAACGGAACCAGTAGTTCTCGTCAACGTTTGCGGGTGTCGTGCCGCGGTATTCGTTGGGGTTGTTGACATAGAGAGGATATGTCTTGCCTCTGCGGTCATGGTTGCCAACGGTTGTTGCAAGGGGATAAGATCTGAGCGCCGCGGGGGAGAGCGTACCCGCCCACTCGTTTGCTCTGTCTCCGTGCTGGGTCTGGTCGCCCGCGGAGAGTATAAAGCTGATGTCGCTGTTCTTGTCGAGTGCGGTGCCGAGAGTTTTCTGCCACACATAGGCTTCCTCGCGTCCGTCTTCAACGTCGCTGCTGACCTGGATATCGCTGATATAGAGGAGCTTAAATTTCTCGGTGGAGAGAGTTCTGTACATAACGGGACTGCTGAACTTTCCGTTGCTGCCGTAGACATAGTAGTAAACGGTGTTCGGCTCAAGTCCGGTTGCGGTCACTTTGTATACGCTCTGACCCGTGTAGCTGTCGGTCGAGGCCTTGCCTACGAACTCTTTAAACGAGGTCATGTCGGCACTCTTGCCGATTCGAACAACGCCGTTTTTTGCCGTATCATCCGAGTGCCAGCAGAAATTGAGCTGCGTTGCGTCTGCACCCGGGGTGAGTGCGATAAGCGTGTTGTCGTTTCGTACAGTTTCCCAGTAGCTGTTCCATTCGGGCTGAGTGAGCACATTGCTTCCGTCTGCCGAGGTGCCGATAGCAAGGCACGAGGCGAGCATGAGCAGTGCGAGCAGAATGGACAGCGTCCGTTTTGCTGCTTTCATTGGAATTCTCCTTTTCATATTTTTTGAGCGGGAGTATTATAGCACATTTTGCTCTATTTTGGTAGATTTTTTTAATATATTATCTATTTTTTTATAAAAACTATGGAAATATTTATAAAGTGATGATATAATCTATCGCGGATTTTTAAGAATGAAGAGGAATACAGATGAAAGTTATTGTTTTGAACTCGGCGGCACAGGTTGGCGAGGAAGTTGGAAAAATTTTCTGCGATGAGGTCAATGCAAAGCATAATGCGGTTCTCGGACTTGCAACCGGAGCCTCCCCGATACCTACATATGAGTATATGACCGAGCAGTGTCGCAGCGGCAAGGTGAGCTTCAAGGATGTCAGGACCTTCAACCTCGACGAATACTGCGATCTGCCGAAGAATCACCCCAACAGCTTCTATTCGTTTATGGAAAAGAACCTTTTCTCGAAGGTCGATATAAAGCCCGAGAATGTCAATTTCCTTGACGGAAACGTTGAACCCGTTGCCGAGAGCGCACGCTATGCGCAGGCTATAAAGAACGCCGGCGGAATAGATATTCAGCTTCTCGGAATCGGCAGAAACGGTCATATCGGCTTCAACGAGCCGGCTGATGAGTTCACCGACGAGGCATTCAAAGTCAAGCTTACCGATAGCACGATAGCTGCAAATTCGCAGTATTTTACTGATATTGCCATGCCGCACTATGCCATAACAATGGGCATCGGCTCAATAATGAGAGCGAAAAAGATAGTGCTCATCGCGACAGGCGAAAGTAAGGCAGAGGCGATAAAGGCGACTGTTGAGGGTGAAGTTACTCCGCATTGTCCTGCATCGATACTTCAGCAGCATGACGATGTGACGATATTCCTTGACGAAGCGGCGGCAAGTCTGCTGAAAAAATAAAAATTGAGATAAACAGACCTCCGATACACCGAAGTGCGTCGGAGGTCATTTTTTTAATACAGAGCTATTTTGTTGATTTTGGGCGTGTCGCGGGATGAGACTATCAGTATGCGTACAGCGTCGGTTTCAAGCCCGTGAAGCTTCATTATTTTTTTAGTGCCGATTGTTGTGCCCTCAAAGCTGTTGAACCAGATTTTGTCCTCATTTCTGTGCTGGACAATGAAGTTTTCAACGCGCTGACCCTCGGCAATATTTTCGCTCAGTTCAAGGAAATTGAGCTTCATTCTCTCGCCGAGTTCAATGGTTATAACACGCTGTGTTTCGCTACCGTTGTACGGTTCAATAGTGATCTCTTTGCCCTCGGCAAGATTTGTCCTGAAGCTGTTTTTTATAAGTTCGCCGAGCTCGTTCAGCCGCTTGACATCGTTATCATTAAGTCTGAGCTGATTTGCGTCCGGCTTTACATGAGCCGCCTACTCGAGAAAGTCTTTCATATCTCTTTCTCCTTTTGTCGGTTACCTGGACGCTTTAAATTTATCGGCTCAGGCCGCGATTGTCAATATGGGTTTTGTTTACTTTTTAAAAGCCTCATTTCTTGCCGGATTTTTTGAATATCAGCAGTGAGATTGATATCACGGTCGCGATTATAACCGTTATGCCGACTGCGGTGACTCCCTGTTTCACTCTTGCGGCGTTTCGTGTGTTCCCACCACTCGGCAGAGTATAAGTCTCCATCTCATCGGCATCATCTATCAAGTATTCTTCATCGGCGTCTTGTGATTTGGATGAGCGATTGTTCTTGGAAGAATTTGATTTAGTTGTTTTGTTTTTTGTCTTTGATTTGGTGCTCGACTTTGACGACGAGCTTTTGCTCTTTTTCTTCGTTGTACTTTCCTTTTTCGTCGTTGATTTGGTCGAACTTGATTTCTTTGTAGTCTTTGTTGTGTCTCTGTCATCGGAATCCGAATTTCCGGACTGGTTGTTCTGCTCCGCGGTAGTATCCGGCGGGGCAATATATGTGTCTATTTCAAACATCTTTGACGGAACGCCTTTGTCGTCGGTGACTCTGACATAAATTTCCGGGTCGCCGCCGAATGAATATTTCCTGTCTATGAGTGCCTCGCAGGTTATCCCGCCTCCGGCAAACGATGCGGAGGATTTGACGCTGAACAGCTGCTCGTCGTATTCTGCCTTGCCCGTAATGCTGATTTTTATCGGGTCTTTGCCGTCAACATATATTTCATAAACAACCGGGCTCTCTTTTGTCAGATCAGCATATGAGATATCGCCGTTTATCGCAACATAAAGCGAGCCTTTTTCGGTTTTGGTGTAATATGTAGCGAGCGCGCAAATGCCGTTGCCGCCGTTCTCATTTTCGCACTGTATCTGCACATTGGTGCCGCGCACTTCATCGGGCGAGACGGAACCGTCTATCGACACCGCAAACGCCTGTATTGCAAGAACAAATGTAAAAATTATTGCTGCTGCCGCTGTGCAAAAACGCCTTATAAATCCCATTATCTTTTCCACGCTTAGATCACCGCTTATGCTTTAAAGTACTAATACCGAAAATATCACTTTTTTCATTCATGTGCAATAGCAAAAGTCGAATTTTGTAAAATCAGCACAAAACAATTTGTAAATATTGCACAATAAAAACAATATGTTTGCGCAAGCAGACATAAAAAATCGGCCGCATCGCAACCCGAACAGGTTAAGATACAGCCGAGATAATTTCAATTTTTTCAGATTTTCATCTTTTTCATCGCAACCGAAAGAGCCTTGCACAGCGCAGTTCCGAGAACGGCGCAGACGCCGGCTTCAATGAGTCCGTTGACTCCGACGAATGCAGCGGCAAAAGCCATAACATTTGTCGAACCGAACTGCTCCTTGAGCTGAATGATTATCGGTGCGTTGTTGAACAGCAGAAGCAGTGTGCCGGTGAACAAAATCGTGTTGAGCAGAGGACCTGCGATGCTCGCAACAAGATACTGTACGAAGCTTGTCTTATCTTTCGACGATACCGCTTTGAAAATAACTGCCGTCAGCCAGCCCATGAGAACTCTGGGCACGATGCAGACGATAGCAGTGCGCAGGGGACTGACGCTGAAAAGCGCAACGCCGAAAGTGCTCATTCCGAAGCACTGGATGAAGCTCGTTATTCCGAATACCGCGCCGAGAAACAGTCCGCCGACAGGGCCGAGCAGAACGGCTCCGATGATGACCGGAATCGTTATAAAAGTTATCTCGATGGCTCCGGCTTTGAGATAACCGAGCGGTGTGAATGCCATGACGATTATCAAAGCGGTGAGCAGTGCGGTGAGCACGAGTCGCACGAGTTTTTGCCGCGATGCGGCAGCTGATGTTTTTGACATGATGTTTTCCTCCTTGCTGTTGCTCCGTCAGGATGCAGCGCAATTTTTTGAGTCTATATCAAAAGCATTGCTTTTAATATGTAATTTTATTATTTCCTGTTCTTTTCGTATATTATACGAAGTCCCTTGAGTATGAGCTCGGGGTCATATGCCATTTTGTGGTTGCAGCTTTTGATTATCTCGCCCGAAAGTCCGCCAGTTGCAACAAATGATTTAACTTTGCGTCCGAGCTCCTGCTCCATTCTGTCGCAGAGCCCGTCGAGCATGGCGGCAGTGCCGAAAACAACGCCGGACTGCATGCAGTCTATCGAATTTGTGCCAATGGCCTTCTTGGGAGTTGAAAGGCTTATCGCGGGCAGCTGAGATGTTTTGGCGGACAGCGCTTCAAGCGAAATCCCGACTCCGGGGGCGATAGCGCAGCCGCAGAAAGAGCCGCTCTCGTCGATAACATTGATTTTTGTCGCAGTTCCGAGATCAATAACAAAGCAGGGCAGTTCATAGAGATTCGCCGCCGCAACAGAAGCGGCAACAAGATCCGCGCCCGCCTGCGACGGATCGTCGGCAAGAATGTTTATTCCTGTCTTGACTCCGGGGCCCAGAACAATTGGCTCGCTGCCTGTTATGCGCTTTGCTGCGTGCGATATAGCACCCGTCAGCTCCGGCACAACGGAGCTTATCGCGCATCCGGTAAACTCGTCAAAACCGTAGCCGTAGAGGTCGAAAATGCTCTTGAGTTCAATGGCATACTGATCCTCAGTGCGCGAACGGTCGGTGGCGAGTCTCGAAACGAATTTCAGCTCTTCGCCGCTGTATGCGCCGATTGTTAAATTGGTGTTGCCGATGTCGATAGTCAGAAGCAATCCGATCACCTCGTGAAAAGCGTTGTTTTAACCGATTTGATTATACACTATAACGCGGGAAAAAGCAAACTTATAATAAATTTCACTGTTTATTTTCGCGGCGCATTATGGTATAATTGTCCGCAGAAAGGAATGAGACCCGTTATGCTGTGTAATTTGTGCCCGCGACACTGCGGAGTTGAACGCGATGTTTCGCAGGGATATTGCATGAGCCCGAATATAATAAAGCTCGCGCGGGCGGCGCTGCATTTTTGGGAGGAGCCGTGCATCAGCGGCACAAAAGGCTCAGGCACAGTGTTCTTCTGTGGGTGCAATCTCAGGTGCGTGTATTGCCAGAACAGCGAGATAAGCGGCGGGGGAGCGGGCATCCCTATGAGCGACGAAGATGTTATGCGCACTTTTGACAGGCTCATTGAAAAGGGTGCGCATAATCTCAATCTCGTTACCCCTACTCATTATGCGGATTCCGTGGCGCGGATACTCGAAAAATATCATTCGCCTGTGCCTATTGTGTATAACTGCGGCGGATATGAATCCGTGGAAACGCTCAAAATGCTTGAGGGTCTTGTTGATATATATCTGCCTGATTTCAAATATGCCGACGCGGCTCTTGCGGCTGAATATTCTCACGCGCCGGATTATTTCGAGCGTGCGTCCGAGGCGATTAAAGAGATGAACAGGCAAGTCGGAGTGCTTAAACTCGACTCCGACGGCATAGCCGAACGCGGCCTTATCATACGCCACCTTGTGCTCCCGGGAGCCGTTTCAAATACGAAAAAGGTGCTTCGCTGGATAAAGGAAAATCTTCCGGAGGGAACGGTAGTCAGCCTGATGAGTCAGTATACACCGTGCGCAAAAGCCGCGGAGCATCCGCCTCTTGACAGACGCATTTCAAAATACGAATATGAAATAGCGCTCGATGCAATGATAGACCTCGGCTTTGACAATGGCTATGTGCAGAGCCGCCGTTCGGCTCAGAAAGATTTTATTCCGGATTTTCAGTCCCATGAGGGACTCTTATAAATATTGTTGACCGAAAGGGAGTTTTGATATGACAGGTTTTATCGGAGCGGGCAATATGGCAAATGCCATTATAAAAGGCATGGTGTCGTCCGGTGCGGCAGAGGGAAAAAATATAGCAGTCTATGATATCCACCCCGAAAAGCGCGAAAAGGCGGCTGCAGATTACGGAGTCAATGCGGTGTCAAGCCTTGAAGAACTTGTGAGCGGGTGCAGCGAGATAGTTGTTGCAATCAAGCCTTACGGCTTTGAAAAACTGCTCGGCGGACTTGATGCTCAGCTCAAAGAGCACGACCCGCTTATAATTTCCATAGCTGCGGGCAAGACTATCGAGACTATTTCTTCGTATCTCAGCTATGAACCCGCACTCGTGCGCGTCATGCCGAATATAAACGCAACGATAGGCGCATCCATGAGCGCATACTGCGCGAACGGACGAGTCAGCGCGGAACAGAAAGCATTTGTTGCAAAGCTTTGTTCATCCATCGGCGAAGCGGTCGAGCTCGACGAAAAATTCTTCTCGGCCTTCGGCGTTATCGGCGGCGCAGCTCCTGCGTTTGCCTATATGTTCATCGACGAGCTTGCGCGCGGCGGAGTAAAAATAGGCATGAACAAACAGGTCGCGCTGAAAGTTGCGGCTCAGACCGTGCTCGGCAGCGCGAAGATGATAGCGGAGAGCGGGGAGCACCCCTATGCTCTTGTGGATAAAGTCTGTTCGCCCGGCGGAACCACTATCGAGGGCGTTGCGGCGCTCAATGAAAACGGATTTGCAAACGCCGTTATGCAGGCTGTTACGGCAACATACGAAAAGGATCTGAAACTCTCCGGCAAATAAAATGCGGAGAGGATGAATATATCAATAATTGTACGGAGGTATAAACAATGGCATTACCGGTAGCACTTCAGCTCTACAGCGTCAGAGACGAGCTTGAAGCAGATTTTGAGGGCACTATAGCAAAAGTCAAGGAGTTCGGCTATGACGGAGTCGAATTCGCGGGACTTTACGGCAAAAGTGCCGAGCAGGTCAAGAAGATACTTGCCGACGCAGGGCTCACTCCCGTTTCGGCTCATGTTCCGCTCGACGAACTGCTCTCAGATACACAGGCGGTCGTCGCAACCTATAAGGAGATAGGCTGCAAATATATTGCCGTGCCTTATCTTCCCGAGGACAGACGCCCCGGAACAGAGGGCTTTGACCGCACGATAGAGGACATAAAGAAGATTGCCGATGTCTGCAATGAACAGGGCATTCAGCTTCTCTATCATAACCATGATTTCGAGTTCAAAAAGCTTGACGGCAAATATGCGCTTGATATTCTTTATTCCGATGTCACCGCCGACAGACTCCAGACCGAGATCGACACCTGCTGGGTCGGCGTTGCAGGAGAAGATCCTGCATCGTATGTTCTCAAATACAGCGGCAGAGCACCCGTTGTCCACCTCAAGGATTACTATATGCAGGGCAAGGAGAAGCCGAAGAAGCTCTATGAGCTTATCGGCATAGAAGATGACGGCGAGAGCGCATCAGAAGAGGCGTTCGGATTCAGACCTGTCGGCTACGGTGTTCAGAATATGCCCGCTATACTTGATGCATCCGTAAAAGCAGGCGCGGAGTGGGTAGTTGTCGAGCAGGACAGACCCGCACCCGGAGACACTCCCATTAACTCAGTAAAGCTCAGCCGCGAGTACCTCAAAACACTCGGCTGGTAAAATAAAAAATATCAAAAGAAAGAAGGTAACGGAACATGAGCACCAATAAGTGCTGGTATAAAGAGATGGCAGTATACCAGATTTGGCCGCGAAGCTTCTGCGACGGAAACGGCGACGGCATCGGCGATATCAAGGGTATCATGTCAAAGCTCGATTACATAAAAAGCCTCGGTGTTGACGCTATCTGGTTCTCTCCGCTCTACAAGTCTCCTCAGGAGGATATGGGCTACGATATAGCCGACTACAAGGATATCGCGGAGGAGTACGGCACGCTCGACGAGTTCAAAGAGCTGCTCGAAGCTATCCATGCAAGAGGCATGAAGGTTATAATGGATCTTGTTATAAACCATACCTCAAATCAGCATAAGTGGTTCCTTGAGAGCATGAAGAGCAAGGATAACCCTTATCACGACTATTATTTCTGGCGCGACGGCAAGAAGGGCGGCAAGAAGCCCCCGAATAACTGGCTTTCGACTTTCTCAGGTCCCGCATGGAAATATAACGAAGATCTCAATCAGTATTATCTCCATCTCTTTGCCGAGGGTCAGCCCGATCTCAATATGGATAACCCCAAGGTTCGCGAAGAGATAAAAGATATCATGCGCTTCTGGCTCGACATGGGCGTTGACGGCTTCAGAGAGGATGTTATCACATTTATATCCAAAGCCGAAGGTCTGCCGAACGGATTTCCGCTGCCTGTTGCTACGGGTATTGAACATTACAAGAGCGGGCCGCATCTTCAGGAATATCTCGGTGAGTTCAGAAAGGTGCTCGATGAATATGACTGCATGACAGTCGGCGAAGCGCCCATGATGACTCCCAAGACCGCGATGAAATTCATCGAGGAAAACAAGGATCAGAAGCTCAATATGATGTTCCACTTCCAGCATATGGAGGCGGACTGCCTGTTCTACAGCTGGATAAGAGCGCCGTTCAGCCTCAGAAAGCTCAAGAACGTCTATAATAACTGGCAGACAAAGCTCTACGGCAAGGCGTGGAATACACTTTATATTGAGAACCACGATCAGCCGCGTATCATAAACAGATACGGCAGCCTCAAATACAGAGTCGAGAGCGGCAAAATGCTCGCGACGATGTATATCTGCCAGAGCGGTACTCCGTTCATATATCAGGGTCAGGAAATCGGTATGGTCAATATCGGTCTGCCGGAGATTGAGATGTATGAGGATGTCTCGACCCAGAACGCCTATCACACCATGCGCCATCTCGGCTTCACGCACAACATGGTCATGAAAGTAGCAAAGTATGCGTCGCGTGACAATGCGAGAACGCCCGTCCAGTGGAGCGCAGAGAAAAATGCCGGCTTCACCACCGCCGATAAGCCTTGGTTCTATATCAACGATAACTACAAAGAGATAAATGTTGAGGCGGCAGAGAAGGACGAGAACTCTATTCTCAATTATTACAGAAAGCTTCTCAAACTCCGTAAGGAGAATCCCATTATCATCTACGGCGATTTCAAGATGTACAACAAGCTCAGCAGAAAGCTTTTCGTCTATGAGCGCAGCTATGAGGGACAGAGAATGCTTGTTATCAACTCGTTCTCCGAGAAGCCCGTGAAGTTCAAAGCTCCCGCAGATTTCGATATCACGAAGTCGGAGCTGCTTATCTCAAACTATGACTGCAAAGATAAGTCGAATGCTTTCACGCTTTGCCCCTATGAGTCGAGAGTATATCTCATAAAGTAATTTAAAAAGTCCGCTGTCTGAAATATGACAGCGGACTTTCGCTTTTGATTTATTTAATTTTCTTTGGCTCTTACGCGCAGTGGAATTTCCATCTTGTCGGCGAGCGCCTGACATTCTGCTATCTCTTCCGGGCTGATAACATCGACTACCGAGAACTTGACCGTTTTGATATATTTCTTGCATTCTTCGGCAAATCTAAGAATTTCTTTAAAAGAGTCGACGCCGAATTTCGGTCTCGATATCTCGTTGTAGCGCTCTGCGTTCGGGGCGTTGAGGCTTATTGAGACAGTGTCGGTGAATTCGGCGATTGCGGGAATGGTGTCTTTTTTGTTTATAAGATTTCCCAGTCCGTTCGTGTTGATGCGTATCTTTATGCCGGGATATTTGCTCTTGAGGAGCCTGCCCGCAATAACAAGATTGTCAAAAGCGCAAAGCGGCTCGCCGTATCCGCAGAATGTGACCTCGGGAAAATCGGAAAAGTCAAACTCTTCGATAGCCTTTGTGATTTCTTCAGCAGTTGGATCTGTCTTGTGCCAAAGTGTGTGTGCCGAACCGAGCCCGTCTCCGTTTGAGCGAATGCAGAATGTGCATCTGCAGGGGCAGCGGTTGGTTATGTTGAGATAAACTTTGCCTCTGTAAGTATAAACTATGTCAGCCAAAATGAAAGCCTCCTTATTTGAGAACCTTTTTCTTGAATCCGGCGGCGTCGAGCGCGAGACCGAAGATTACATATATAGCGGCGTTCGCGGCGACCTGTATAACATTGGGTATGACTGCTGCGAACGCGCCCCATGCGCCGAAAAGTATTCTGTCAGCGAGATAGTAGCCGACGCAGGTGACTATAAGCGCGGGGATAAGCGCGATGAGATTGCGTGCGTTGATTATCTTGTCTTTCTTTGAAGTGAACGGCAAAACAATGAGCGACTTTATTATCACAGTTGCAATGACCCATATAGGCGCGGTCAGCGCGTCGGCGAGTCCTGCGCCGACTGCTGCGGCTGCTATCGCGTAGGGCAGGGGCAGGAGAGATGCCGCGAGGAAAATGAACGAGTCGCCGAGGTGTATATATCCGTTACCTGTCGGAATGCGAAGAACATATGCGGTAACGACGGTTATTATAGCTGCAAAAAGTGCTGCCATAACGACATAAATGAGCTGCTTGTTTGCTTTTTTCTTTGCCATGGTTTAGCTCTCCCGGGTTTGATATTACCATTGATACTAACACCATAAAAGCGTTTTTAATTTGCCGAACGGAAATACGACAATAAAAAATCAGAAAATCGTCATAAAGCCTAAAATTTATATGAATACTGGGCATAAATCGAAAAAATTAGCACATGGTTCCGGCCGCCGAGTTTATGGATTTTTTGTGAATTGTTATGCGCGGGTGTTGAAAAGCTTATATAATATATGATATAATATCACGATGAAAAATAAGGCTTTTGCGGAAAGGAGAATGGCTCTTGAAAAGACGGCTGGCGGCGCTGATACTTGTGCTTTGCCTGCTCGCGCTGGCTTTTAACGGATGCAGCGGCACGAAGATGAAATCGCCCACGGGACTTATGCGTCCTCCGCTTTCGGCGGGCGTTGACAGCGAACTTAAAAGTGCATTCCTTTCTGCCGCGACCGGCAAGGGAAAGGCGGCGTCCGCGTCCGAAATTTCTCTGATATCTCCGCTTTCTGGAGATCACCGTTCTGCCTTCGTGCTTCACGATATAGATAACGATGGGGTCAATGAGGCTCTTGTATTTTATAAGCTCGAAAGCGAACCGTCAAAAGAACATATGAATGTGCTCGACAATGTCAACGGCGAGTGGGTCTCTGTAAATGACTTTTCGGGGACGGGTACTGGTGTCAACTTCATCAGCTTCGTGCAGATGACGGAAACGGGATGTCCTGCGATACTGGTTTCGCAGAGCCTATATGAAAACGACGCGAGCAAAATACTCTCGGTCTATGTCTGTACCGGAAACGAAGAAAAGCTTACGGTCAAGAATGTCTGCACCGAGGTGTATTCTATTATGGAGAATGTCGATGTTGATTCTGACGGTCTGCTTGACATATTCCTCATTCAGCAGGATTTGACAAATAACAATTCACCGCGATCGACAGCAAAAGTATTCAAGATGAACGTCTCGGGCACCCTCGATGAGTTCGGTACCGCAAAGCTCGACGGCGGAATCAGCAAATATTGCTCGATTCAGACGGACAAAGTCAGTCCCTCATCGCCGCTTAGAATATATGTCGACGCTATAAAAGGCGAAGATCATGCGATAACCGAAGTACTCTTCTGGAGCGCTTCGAGCAAATCGCTAGTGACCCCGATGTTCAGCCTCGACACGCAGTCAAATATGTTTACGGCGCGCTCTGAGCTGCTCGCTTCGCAGGATTATGACGGAGACGGAATAATAGAAATACCGAGCCAGCGCCCGCTGCTCGGCAGTCGAAAATACGAATCTCCAAAGAATATGTATGAGCAGATGAATGTTACAAGCTGGATTGAAGTGCGTTCATCGAAGGACTTTGAATTTACCGAGACGCTCGTCAACGCAAGCGATTCGTATATACTCGATCTCAAACCGCTTGAAAATATCATGGGTGAGTTCACCGTGTATTCCTACAGCAATACGCATACATGGATATTTAAAGAATACAGCGCAAGGTACGAGACTGCCGGCGATGACCTTTTTGCTATAATCTGCACAACAAAAGACAGTGCAAACAAAAAGGGCGTGAAATCTGAAAACTATCTTATAGAGAACGATGACGGAACGGTCGTTTATTTTGAATCCCGCGAAAAGGGTGCAAAGGCAGGAATAACCGTTAAATCAATAGAACCGTACATCAAGATATTCAAGGATAAGGAGTTGGCAGCAAAATGAAAAAAGTTCTCGTAGCCGAGGATGAGTCCTCAATCAGAGAGTTTGTGGTTATCAACCTCAAGAGAAACGGCTATGATGTTGTCGAAGCGGCGGACGGCGCTCAGGCTATTGAAAAATACAAAGCCTGTAACGGCGATATCGATGTTGCCATCCTTGATATAATGATGCCGTATGTCGACGGACTTGAGGTCTGCAAGCAGCTGCGCGCGATGAACGCAAACCTCGGCATAATAATGCTGACCGCCAAGACTCAGGAGATGGACAAAGTTTCAGGACTGCTCATAGGCGCAGACGACTATGTCACAAAGCCGTTTTCGCCGTCTGAGCTTATGGCTCGCGTCGATGTGCTCTATCGCCGCGTAGAGATGAGCGCCGGGCTTGCGGACAGCTCCCATGCGAATGTTATAACCTCCGGCGAGTTTGAGCTCAATATGAGAAACAGGACGCTTACCAAGAATGGTATCCCGATAGAACTCACACAGGTCGAGTTCCAGATAATGGAATACTTTTTCACCAACCAGGACGCGGCGCTTTCGAGAACGGATATCCTTGAAAAAGTCTGGGGCAGCGACTACTTCGGCGAAGAGAAGATAGTCGATGTCAACATACGCAGACTGCGAATGAAAGTTGAGGACAATCCGTCCGCACCCAAGCATCTGCTGACGATGTGGGGCGTCGGATACAAATGGATAGCTTGAATTAATTTAAAAAACACGAAAGGGGGCAGGCAAAGTGAAAAAAATCGGCGGCATAACAAAACGATGGCTGAAAGATATATTCAGCGTCATTTTGGTGCTCGTGCTCTCCGTTTCGGTCGCGGCCTGCCTCTTTATAAGAACTTATTATTATACATCGATAAAAAATGTGCTCGAGACTAACTCGGGCGAACTTATAACCACTTTCTTTAATATTTACGGCGCAAACAGCGAAGACGGGTTTGCGATTGCCGGCAGAGAGTTTATCGAAAACTGCGGTATGCTCGATCTAATGGAGATATGGATAATCGATAACAGCGGAAATGTGCTCTTGTCCTCAAGCGGCTTTGAAGTCTCGCCTCAGCAGAATATGCCCGACTTTATCGAGGCGATGAATTCGGCTTCCGGAAAAGCTACTTGGGTCGGAAAGCTCAGCACCGGCGAAAAGATAATGGCAATGACCGAGTCGGTCATGAATACCGACGGCACGGCTGCGGGCGCTATAAGATATATTGTCTCACTCGAAGATGTCGATTCGCAGATAGGCTTCTCGTGCCTTATAATCGGACTGATAGCCGCGGTTATCATTGCCGTATCAACGATACTCGGACTTGTATTTACTCGGTCTATAGTAAGACCTCTTAGAAATATAGGCAACGTTGCGGGCAAGGTCGCGGACGGCGACCTCAGCGCCCGAATCGAAAACTACAAATACGATGATGAAATAGGTGAGCTCTGCGGCAAGATAAATAACATGATTGATGAGCTCAACGATGCCGATAGGCTTAAAAATGACTTCATCTCGACCATATCGCACGAGCTCCGTACTCCGCTTACTTCCATAAAGGGTTGGGGCGAAACGCTTATGCAGGTCGGCGATACCGATCCTGCGCTGACAAAACGCGGCATGAGCGTTATAATCAGCGAGGCGTCGCGTCTCTCCGGCATGGTTGAAGAGTTACTTGATTTCTCAAAGATTCAGAGCAACCGCATGAATCTTCAACTCAAGAAGATAGATGTTCTTGCCGAACTCGATGAGACGGTGTTCACATTCAGAGAGCGTGCCATAAAAGAGGGTATAGAGATAATATACAACGCCCCAGAGCTGCCCGCGCCGATGGAGGCGGACGAAGACAGAATACGCCAGGTGTTCATCAATATTTTTGACAACGCCATCAAATATAACTATCATGGCGGCAGAGTAATTGTGCTCGCTCAGATAACCAGCCCGACCGTGCTTGAAATATCCATAAGCGATACAGGCAGAGGCATATCTCCGGAAAATCTTCCGCGAGTAAAAGAAAAGTTCTATAAAACGGACAATACCGTTGCGGGTTCGGGAATCGGACTTGCCGTAGCGGATGAAATAGTCAAACTTCACGGAGGAACCCTCAATATCGACAGTATTCTCAACGAGGGAACCACCGTAACGATAACGCTGCCGATAGAAGCAGTGACCTATACAGACGAAAAGGAAGTACACGATGAAGAAGCAAAAAACTCAAACTAAATACGGCTCCGTCGGCGGTCAGGCGCTGATGGAGGGCATAATGATGAACGGTCCCGAGGGCAAGGCAATGGCGCTCAGAATGCCCGACGGCAGTATCTCGGTCGAGAAAAAGACATTCAATTCAATTAAAGATAAGAATAAATTCTTCGCTCTGCCGATGATACGCGGCATAGTCAATTTTGTCGAAGCTCTTATTTTCGGCTACAGATGTCTTATGGAATCAGCTGAAAAGACCGGAATGGATCTCGGCGAGGAAGAGGAAAATATGTCGAAGCTCGACCGCTGGATAACCGATCACTTCGGTGAAAAAATGATGAATGTCATCGGCGCGATATCAATGGTACTCGGCTTCGCGCTTGCATTTGCGCTGTTTGTGTGGATGCCGTCGTTCCTGTTTGATTTGATAAATAAATGGACCGGCGAGCACATCTCAATGCTCCGCACCATATTTGAAGGCTTGCTCAGAATAATAATATTTGTCGTCTATATGGTGGCAGTCTCCAAAATGAAAGAGATAAAGCGCGTCTATATGTATCACGGCGCAGAACATAAGTCGATATTCTGCTATGAGAGCGGCGAAGAGATGACGGTCGAAAATGTCAGAAAACAGAGCCGTTTTCATCCGCGCTGCGGCACGAGCTTTATCTTTGTTATGATAATACTCAGCATTTTAGTCTCGTCTTTGGTGGCGTTGGCTTTCCCGGCTCTTACGCATATTCGCCCCGTGTGGATCTGTGTCAAGGTGCTCATAATGCCGATAGTTATGGGACTCGGCTATGAGTTCATCAGATACGCCGGCAGGCACGACAATCTTTTTGTCAAGATACTTTCGGCTCCCGGACTTTGGATGCAGCGCATAACCACTGCAGAGCCCGACGACAGCATGATAGAGGTCGGAATAGCGGCGATAAACGCAGTTGTTCCTCACCCGGAGGAGAAAAAAGAGAATATCGAAGAAGTCGGCGAGACCGAAAACATATCCGAAGAGAACGGCGAAGAAAACTGATATAAGCTTTCGTGAAACATTCTGAAAGGGGATATAAGCCATGACAGCTGAACAGGTACTCAGAACGGCGGCGGAGAAGCTCAGGGCGGCGCAGATAGAAAATGCATCATTTGATGCGTCCTGTCTTGTTGAGAATATCACCGGGCTTTCGCGAACGAAAATAATGCTTTGCGACGATGATATTGCCGATGAGCAGGCTGAACTTGTTGAGCGTGCGGTTTTGCGCCGTATATCCGGCGAACCGCTTCAGTATATCCTCAGCGAATGGGACTTCTTCGGCAGAACGTTTGAAGTCGGCGAGGGCGTGCTCGTCCCGCGACCCGAGACGGAATTGCTTGTTGAGCTGGCGCTTGAGAAGCTTCGCAATGTCAGATATCCGGTGGTGTTCGATCTTTGCGCCGGAAGCGGATGTGTCGGGCTTACGATTGCCGCCGAGCGGCCGGATGCCCATGTGTGGCTTTTTGAAAAATACGACGAAGCTTTTCACTATCTCAAACGCAATATCAAAAAGCTCGGGCTTACAAACGTGCAGGCGGTTCAGCATGATATAACTCTCGGTTACGACGACAAAATCTTCGAAACGCCTGATCTTATAGTTTCAAATCCGCCTTATCTCAGAACGGATGAACTCGGCGGACTTTCAACAGAGGTCATGCACGAGCCTGTCACTGCGCTTGACGGCGGGACGGACGGCGTCGATTTCTATCGTATAATTGCTTCACGCTGGCTGCCGAATGTCAATAAACACGGCGGAATAATCTTTGAATGCGACCCGTCGCAGACGCTTAAAATTGCAGATATGCTCATGCCGTATGCAATGCGGGTGAAAATCGTAACTGATATATTCGGGCTTCAGCGTGCCGTATATGCAGACATATTCTGAAGCGGAAAGGAATTCAATCAATGATCTTATCTCTCCTGAGAAACGGATTTTCAATAGATGTGCTTATAGGCTTGTGCGCAAGCGCGTTTGTTGTGTTCTGCACTATGCCGATACATGAGTACGCCCATGCACTTGTCGCGACAAAGCTCGGCGACGACACCCCGAGGCTCAGCGGGCGACTGACCCTCAATCCCATGGCGCATATTGATATTCTCGGCGCCGCAATGATATTGCTCGTCGGTTTCGGCTATGCAAAGGCTGTGCCGGTGAACCCGCGAAATTTCAAGAACCCGAAAGCGGGCATGGCGCTGACTGCCGCCGCAGGCCCGGCTTCAAATCTGATAATGTCCGTTATCTTTATTTTGCTGTCGAACATCTCGTTTGTTATTTATTGCAAGACAAACGATTCCATCGTCGCAAGGGTAGCGTTTCTGTTCTTCTTCTACGCCGCGATGATAAATATCAGCCTTGCGGTTTTCAACCTTATTCCGATTCCGCCGCTTGACGGCTCGCGTATAGTCGGGCTGCTTATACCCAATAAAATCTACTATCAGATAATGAAGTATGAGCGCTATATCATAATAGTGGTGTTTGTTTTGCTCGCTCTCGGCTGGCTCTCGACTCCGCTGTCGTGGCTTACCGATAAAGTTCTCTACGGTATATCATGGCTTGTTTCAAAGCCGTTCGGCGAATACGGCGATATGTTCATGCAGATAGTTTCATCCGCAATGTGAGGTTTTTATGGAGACTCTTTCTTATAAAATTGAATCTTTTGAGGGCCCGATGGATCTCCTTCTGCACCTCATCAGCAAGCATAAGGTCAGGATCGAAGATGTTCCGATAATGGATCTCATCAACCAGTATCTTGATTATATGAAAAAACTTAAAGAAGAAAATCTCGAAGTCGCGAGCGAATTTCTTGAAATGGCGGCACGTTTGGTGTATATTAAGACTGTATCGCTTCTTCCCGTCCACGAGGAGGCGGACAGGCTCGCAGAAGAGCTCCGCGGCGAGCTCACGGAGTACCGCGACTGCCAGCTTATGGCGGGCAAGCTTGCGGAGCAGGCGAACGGATTCAACTTCTTTTCGCGCGAACCGCAGGAAATCGATGTCGATATGACATACACGAGGCTTCATGAGCCGTCCGAGCTTTACAAAGCTTATATGGCGGCAGTCGGAAAAGGCAAGCGCAAATTGCCGCCGCCCGTTGAAGCTTTTTCGGGAATAATCGCAAAAAAGATAGTTTCCGTCTCGTCGAGGTTTTCTTATATACTCAGAAAACTCGGCAGGAACAAAAAACAGAAATTCATATCTTTCTTCGAGCGTTCAACTTCGCGCTCGGAGATGGTCGCAACCTTTATGGCGATGCTCGCGCTCGTCAAGTCGAAAAAGGTTGAGATAAACGGTGACGGCGGCGATGCCGAAGTTACTTTGATAACGGACAGACGATGAGATTTTGAGGGGAGAATCAGCTTGACATTCAATCAGATGCGCGCTGCGGCGGAGGCTATACTTTTTGCGGCGGGCGAGCCGGTAGAAACGGCTAAAATAGCTCAGGCTCTCGATATCGAGATAGAGGATGCCGAAACCGTGCTGCGCTCCTGTGCCGAACAGCTCGACGAGCGTGAGAGCGGCGTATGCCTTTTGAAGCTCGGCGAAAGATACCAGCTGTGCACGCGGCAGGAATACGCGGAGAATATCAGAAGCGTGCTCGATATGAAGCGCAATGTTCCGCTTTCTTCGGCGGCGTTTGAGGTGCTCGCGGTTGTAGCTTATAATCAGCCTGTCACCAAAGCGTATGTTGAACAGGTGCGCGGAGTGGATTGCTCGGGAGTTATATCTACATTGTGCCAAAAAGGTCTTGTTGAAGAAAAAGGCAGACTCGATCTTCCCGGCAGACCGCTGCTTTACGGTACCACCCCGGAGTTTCTCAAATGCTTCTGCATCGAATCTCTCTCTGAACTGCCGGAGCTTCCAGAGCGCGAAGAGAAAGAGCAGGAGGCGGAAGAAGTCAAGACTTTTGAAGTCCCGGCGGAGGATAGCACTGCACAGCCCGTTCAGCCGGAACCGGAAGAAGATGACGAGGACTTTGATTTCGACGAGTTCGATGTCGATGCAGGCGAGCTTGAAAATATGTATGAATAATCAGGAGGTGTTAGTTTGACAGCTCTTTACATAATATTGGGCACTATCGCGCTTATAGTTATCCTGTTTTCGATAAAGGTCAGCGTGACTGCCGAATATGCCGATTCGTTTTCTCTCGATGTGCAGTGGCTTTTTATAAAGCTGCATATATTCCCGCAGACCGAGGAAGAGAAAGCAAAGAGAGAGGCAAAAAAGGCAAAGAAAGAAGAAAAAAAGAAGAAAAAGAAAAAGCCCGAGGAAGAAAAGAAAGAGGAGGACAAACCCTCCGAACCCAAGAAAAACATCTTCAAAGAGTTCTATGAGAACCAGGGATTCGGCGCAACGGTCGAACTCATTCAGACCGCGGCGGCTCAGCTCGGTGGCTTTATGGGCAGCATATACAGAGCCTTTGTCATAGAAAATCTGAAGCTCCTTTTGAAAGTCAGCTCCGGAGACGATGCGGCTCAGAATGCCATAAAATACGGCAAAGTGTGTTCGGCGGTCTATCCTTCAATGGGCTTTATATGCTCGAATATGAAGGTCAAAAAATATGAGGTGAATGTTGTTCCCGACTTCATCTCGCAGGAGAATAAAGCTCAGTTTGCGCTCTCTCTCTCCGTCAGACCCATAAAGCTTACGAACGCGGTAGTTGTTCTTGCGTTCAGGCTTTTGTTCAAGGTGCTTTTGAAGCTGCTTAAGGGCAGTAAAAAGAAAAATAAATCTGTTTGAAATCCCAATGAAAGGCGGACTTAAAAATGAAAGAACAGTCAGCATCCGGAATTCTCGGAACTTCAATCGAAAAGATAAAGGATCTTGTTGATGTCAGCACGATCATCGGCGATCCCATGGATCTGGGCGACGGCATAAAGATCATTCCCGTCTCTAAGGTATCCTATGGCTTTGCGTCGGGCGGCTCGGACTTCCCGTCGAAGTCGAACGCCGAGCTCTTCGGCGGCGGCGGCGGAGCAGGCATCACCATTACTCCTATCGCATTCATCGTTGTCAACAACGGCGAGGTCAGCATCAAACATATCTCGACCGAGGAAGGCTCTATCGAGAGAACCATCGGCATGATTCCCGATGTTGTCAACAGTGTCACAGATGTTGTCAACAAGTTCGTTGACGGCAAGGGCAAGAAGACCGAGGAGAACCTCGAAGGATTATATTGATTTTTTTCCTGCACACCGCATATTCATTATCAGTAACGGATGATGAATGGCGGTGTGTTTGGTGAATTTAAGACCGGTTGCTTTTGTGACTGCTGTTTTTACGGTGGCCTGTTTTGTATTGTCCGGGCTGACGGTATTTGCCCAGCCGGATGTTTCGGCTTCGTGCGCGGCTCTTATGGTCGCCGAGACGGGCGAGCTTATCTACGGCAAGAATGAGCATGACAGGCGCTCCATGGCGAGCACAACGAAGATAATGACTTCACTTCTCGCAATAGAAGCGCTGACTCCGCAGAGAAGGATAACCGTCAGCGCTGATATGCTAAACGTCGAGGGCACTTCGATGGGGCTTCTTCCGGGAGACACAGTTACCCTTGAGGGGCTTGTCTACGGAATGCTTTTGCAGTCCGGTAACGATGCCGCGAATGTTACTGCAATAACGCTCGGTGGCAATGTTGAAAGTTTTGTCTCGATGATGAACAAGCGCGCTGCGGAAATCGGCATGAATGATACGCATTTTGAGACTCCGTCCGGGCTTGATTCAAAGGAACACTATTCGACGGCATATGATATGGCTATGCTCGGATGCACAGCTATCAAAAATCCTGAATTTGCCGCCGTTTGTTCGCAAAAAAGTGCCGTCGTGTGCTACGGCAATCCGCCGTATCGCCGCACGCTTACGAACCACAACCGTCTGCTTCGTATATATGATGACGCAGTCGGAATAAAAACCGGTTTTACAAAAAAGAGCGGACGATGTCTTGTCTCTGCGGCTCGACGTGACGGCGTTACGCTTGTTGCCGTGACACTCAATGCGCCGGACGACTGGAACGACCATTCAAAAATGCTTGAATACGGCTTTTCGGTTGTTGAACGGCATGAAGCGGACACTGATATGTCCGCAGTTTCATTAAAAATTGCGGGCGGGGAAAGTGAAAGTGTGTCACTGAAGCTATCAAGACCGCTCCGATATATCTCAAGAAAAGACAAATCGGCGCGGACAGAGCAGAAAATAAGCCTGAAAAAGTTTGAATATGCACCGATAGAAGAAAATACGGTGGTTGGCTCGGTTGAACTTATAATAGACGGCAATGTAGTTGACCGGGCGGAGATTCTGACGGCTGGTGCGGTTCAGGTGCAAAAGATTGTTCCGAAAGAGCCTCAAAAAGAAAAAAGCCGAATAAAAAAGTTTATTGAAAAAATAAAGAACATTCTCAGAAATTGGATGTGAATCATTTGTCAGATGACAGAATAAGACTTCAGAAATATATGTCCGAATGCGGCGTTGCGTCGCGAAGAAAATCGGAGGAGCTTATCGAAAAAGGCGCTGTTAAAGTCAACGGCGTTGTTGCAAAGATAGGTGACTCTGTAGATCCGAAGCGCGATATAATAACGCTCAACGGCAAAAAAATAGAAAATAAAACGGTTGCAAAATATATTATGCTTCACAAGCCTCGCGGCTTTGTCACAACTATGAGCGATGAGCTCGGACGCAGATGTGTGGCGTCGCTTGTCGAAGATGTAGGCGAGAGAGTTTATCCGATAGGCAGGCTCGACAGGAACTCCGAGGGCTTGCTTTTGCTGACTAATGACGGAGAATTTGCAAACGCCGTAATGCACCCGTCAAAGCACGTCGCGAAAGTCTACAGAGTTACCATAAGACCGGACATATCCGACGAGCAGATAGCTGCTATGAGCGACGGAATGATGATCGACGGCAGAATGACCGCTCCGGCGCAGGTGACGGTGCTCGAAAAGCGCGACGACAGAGCGGTTATAGAAATAGTGCTTTTTGAGGGCAGAAACAGGCAGATAAGAAGAATGTGCGAGGAGCTCGGAATCGAGGTCGCACGCCTCAAGAGAACCGCGATAGCCGGTGTCAAGCTCGGCATGCTTCCCCAGGGCAAGTGGCGCGAGCTGACCCCGCAGGAGGTTTCGCATATACTTTCGGCTGCCGGCGCAAAGTCGAACAAAAAGGAGAAAAGAAGATAAAATGCTTGAATTCAAGCCGTTTGATATAGATGACAAAACTCACGGATACCGCGCAGAGGAAAACGGGGAGAATATCGGCGAATGCATATTCTCGCTCGGCGGAACCTATGCGGAGATTTTGAGCATAAAGACCCGCGACTCGGACAGGCTCGTTGCGGAGGGGCTTGTACGCAGCGCGCTGAATTTTGCCGCAAATCGCAATGCTTATATGGCGCGAGCGAATGTCGGCAGAGTTGAAAAAGAACCGTTTATAACTCTCGGTTTTGAAGAGAAAAACGGCTTTTATGAGTCCGATATACCGTCCGCTCTTACGGGTAGCTGCGGTCACTGCGCCAAATAACCCTTTTTATGCGCTTCACATATTGACAAATGTATGCTTAAACTGATAAAATAAAATGATTTAAAAGACCGACGAAAAGGAGTCCTTCCGATGATAAAAAGCATGACCGGATACGGACGGGCAACAGGCTCGTTCGACGGAATGGATATAACTCTTGAGCTCAAGAGCGTAAATCACAGATACTTTGAATTTTCATCGCGTGTACCCAGAAATTTCGGCTTCCTTGATGAAAAGCTCAAGAGCTTTTTCCAGGGAAAAATATCAAGAGGCAAGGTCGAGTGTTATGTCCAGATAGACACGGCGGGCGAGGAATCGGCTGTCGTCAAGCTCAACAGTGCGCTCGCAAAAGGTTATCTTGCGGCTTACAAAGAACTTTCCGAGACATGCGGGATCGAGAATGATATAAAAGTGTCTGATCTTGCGAGAGTGAATGATATCTTCACTGTCTCGAAAGAGCCAGAAGATGAAGAAAAGATTTGCGCTGATGTTCTCAGTGTTGCGGCAGAAGCGCTCGAAAGATTTATCGCTATGCGCGCAGTCGAGGGCGGAAAGCTCAAGGACGATGTTACTTCGCGCCTTGATTTCATAATCGACAAGGTCGCGTTTATCGAAGAGCGCTCTCCGCAGACCGTGAAAGAATATAACGAAAAGCTACTCACGAGAATGCGCGAGGTTCTCGGCGATGTCCATGTGGACGAGCAGCGCCTGCTGACCGAGGCGGCGATATATGCCGACAAGGTCGCTGTGGCGGAGGAGACGGTTCGCCTGCGCAGTCATATTGATCAGTTTAAAAAGCTCTTTGAAGAGGATGGCGGCGCCATCGGCAGAAAGATGGATTTCCTCGTTCAGGAGATAAACAGAGAGATAAACACTATCGGTTCAAAGGCTCAGGATATCGAGATAGCGCGCTGCGTTGTCGATGTCAAGGCCGAGATTGAGAAGATCAGAGAACAGATACAGAATATCGAATAACTGCGGAGGTATTATCATAATGAAGCTGATAAACATTGGCTTTGGCAATATGGTCAACGCTAATCGTCTTGTGGCTATAGTCAGCCCCGAATCAGCCCCGATAAAGAGGATAATTCAGGACTGCAAGGAGAGGGGAACACTTATCGATGCGACCCACGGCAGACGCACACGCGCTGTCATAATAACCGACAGCGACCATGTTATTCTTACTTATCTGCAGAGCGAGACAGTAGCAAACCGCCTCAACAATGACGGCGATGAGCTTGATATTGAGGAGGAAGAAAGCGATGAATAATAACAACAACGGTCTTCTGGTCATTCTTTCCGGCCCGTCGGGTTCCGGCAAGGATACCATTCTGACCGAGCTTACCAAGCGCGACATGAATATCAAAGTGTCCACTTCCATGACGACGCGCAAAAAGCGCGAGTGGGAGGTTGACGGAATACATTATTATTTTGTTGACAAGGATTATTTCATGCGCAAGATAGATGAGGGACAGGTTCTTGAATATGCGCAGTACGGCATAAATTATTACGGAACTCCCAAAGCTCCCGTTGACGAACTTCTTGCCCAGGGCAGAACCGTGTTCCTCAAAATCGAGGTTCAGGGTGCGGAGAAAATCCGTAAGCTCTATCCCGAAGCCGTCAGCATCTTCCTTATGCCTCCGTCAATGGCAGCACTCGAAGAGAGACTTCGCTGCCGCGAGAGTGAGGACGAGGAGGATATCCAGCGCCGCCTTACCATCGCAGTTGACGAGATAAAGCGCGCCGTTGAATATGACTACATAGTCATCAACGACATAGTTTCATATGCCGTGAGTGATATATGCACTATTCTTGATGCGGAAAAGCAGAAAACTTTCCGCTGCAAAAACATTATAAGTGAGGTAATCAACAATGTTTAATCCTGATCTCAGAGGCGTTCTTAAAAATCACCTGAGCCGTTATTCTCTTGTTACGGCAACCGCAAAGAGAGCACGCGCTATCTCCGAAGATGCCGAGGAGAAGCAGATAATCCTGACCGAGAAGCCAGTTTCCATGGCTATCGATGAGATCCTCAGCGGCAAATATATCATTATCGAGCCGGAAGAGATCCGCAACATCTGACGCTTTTTCACGGAGTGTGACTCAAATGTACGCACAGGTCGCCGTCGAGAACGTCAACTGTACGTTCGATAAGGACTATGATTACAGCATACCGCAGCAGCTCGAGGGCAAAGCTCTCGTCGGCTGCCGCGTTGCCGTACCGTTCGGCGTCGGCAACAGAAAGCGCATAGGAATTATCACGCGGCTGACCGATTCGACTCAAGGAAAAAGAATAAAGTCTATCTCAGCGGTGCTCGATGAAGCGCCGCTTCTTAGTAATGAGATGATGTCGCTTGCCAGGTGGATATCCGAGCAGACTTTCTGCACCTACTATGAAGCGGTCAAAGCTATGATGCCTGCCGGGATAAATCATAAAATAATACGCTCATTCTGCGCCGTTCCGGGTGTTGATGAGAGTATTGTCGCTTCGCTCGATTCCGATGAGAAACAGGTCTATGACTATCTGCTCTCGCGTTCGGGCTATGTCAAGCCCGAGAATTTTTTGAAAACTCTCGGTTTTGATGTTTCGTCGGATATACCGGAACGCCTTCTTAAAGTCGGACTTCTTGCCGCAAATGACGATGCTGTGCGCAACATCGGGGATAATAACATCCGTATGGTGCGCCTGTGCGAGGGTTCGGACGATGTGTCAATGACAAAGAAGCAGAGCGAAGTTGTCAATGTTCTGAAGGATGTCGGCTCTGTGAGTGTTAAAGAGCTGTGCTATTTCACGGGCTATACGCCGTCAGTCATATCCGCGCTCGAAAAGAAAGGCGTTGTCGAATGCTTTGAGCGCGAAGAGCTTCGTAGCTTCGTGAGCAGATATGCCGTGCAAAGCGCATATGACAGCGGCGAGATTCATCTCACCGACGAACAGCAGAAAGCCTATGACGGTCTGCTCGAAGATTACAAAAGCGGTACTGGTAAGACAGCGCTTCTTTACGGCGTTACCGGAAGCGGCAAAACGTCAGTTTATTTGAAGCTTATAGATGCGGTTCTTGCAGATAATAAAACGGTTATAGTTATGGTGCCGGAAATATCGCTGACCCCGCAGACTCTCTCGGTGTTTCATTCGAGATACAATGACGGCGTTGCGGTTTTTCACAGCGCACTGTCCGCCGGAGAAAGAGCTGATGAGTGGAAGCGCGTCAAGAACGGCGATGCAAAAATAGTTATAGGCACCCGTTCTGCGGTTTTTGCGCCGCTTGAAAATATCGGACTTATAATAATCGACGAAGAGCAGGAGCATACATATAAATCAGAGCAGACTCCGCGCTATAACGCCAAAAGCGTGGCAAGATACCGTGCCGCATGGCATAAAGGCTTGACTCTGCTTGCGTCCGCTACGCCGAGTGTCGAATCTTTCGCCGCGGCAAAGAGCGGCAAGTATTCTTTCTATGAGCTGAAAAACAGATACGGCAAAGCGGTGCTTCCGCAGGTCATTACCGTCGATATGCGCAACGAGCAGCAGACGGAAAACCGTGAGCTTAGCCGCGAGCTTATAGAGGAGCTGAACAAAAATCGTGCGGACGGCAAGCAGTCGATAGTGCTGATAAACCGCCGCGGATATAATACATTTGTCTCGTGCACTGCGTGCGGCGAGGTCGTGACATGCCCGAATTGCAGTATTTCCATGACCTATCATGCGGCAAACGGCAGATTGATGTGCCATTACTGCGGATATTCCATGCGCTTTACTCAGAAGTGCCCGTCCTGCCACAAACCCGCGCTGAGATATGCCGGGTTCGGGACGCAGAGAATAGAAGACGAGCTTGAAAAGGCCGTCCCCGGGGCACGTATTATGCGCATGGATACCGATACCGCTTCGTCGAGATTTGCTCATGAGGAGTGCCTAAACGCCTTTGCGAAAGGCGATTATGATATACTCGTCGGCACCCAAATGGTCGCAAAGGGCTTGAACTTTGAAAATGTTACGCTTGCGGCTGTCGTTTCGGTCGATCAACAGCTTTATAACGACGATTTCAGAAGTCTCGAACGCACTTTTTCGCTGCTCACTCAGGTCGTAGGCCGCTCTGGACGCGGAGAGCACCCCGGAAAAGCTATTATTCAGACACTAACGCCTGAGAATGAAATAATAAGGCTTGCGGCAAAACAGGACTATGATGCGTTCTATGATACGGAAATACGCATGAGACGCTTAATGATATATCCGCCGTTTTGCGATATATGCGTTGTCGGATTTTCCGGCGCGGACGAAGTCAAGACCCGCGTTGCTTCCCAGCGCACACTCGACAAAATAAAAGAACTGACAGCAGGGGAATATAAAAACGAAAAGCTTATCGTTCTCGGACCTCTGCCTGCGCGAGTGCCGCGCGTCAATAAAAAATACAGATACAGACTCATAATAAAATGCAGAAACACAAAGGGATTTCGCAGCATGATATCGGAGATACTAAAAGATTTTTACGGCGACAGCAAATTTTCAGATGTCTCCGTCTATGCCGACATGAACCCCGAAATAACCGTATGATCGAAGGAGGACAATAAAAATGGCGATGAGAAACATAGTTAAGCTCGGCGATCCGATGCTTAAAAAGCACAGCAGGACGGTCGAAAAGTTTGATGACCGTCTGGCGCAGCTCATTGACGATATGAAAGAGACAATGTATGCAAACGACGGCTGCGGTCTTGCGGCGGTGCAGGTCGGTATTCTCAAGAGGGTAGTTGTCCTCGATGTCGGCGACGGCTGCATTGAACTCGTGAATCCTGAGATAATCTTCCGCGACGGCGAACAGCGCGAAGCCGAAGGTTGCCTTTCAATCCCCGGAGAGTACGGCACGACTATCCGCCCGGCGGTGGTGAAAGTCAAGGCACAGGACAGAAACGGCAAGTGGCAGGTTCTTAAAGGCGAGGGACTCAAGGCGAGATGCTTCTGCCATGAGATAGATCACCTCGACGGAATCCTGTTCACCCAGAGACTCGCAGACCCGATGGGGCATAAGGAGAATTTATGAGAATAGTTTTTATGGGCACTCCGGATTTTTCCGTCCCGTGCCTTCAGGCACTTATAGATGACGGGCATGACGTCTGCGCCGTGTTCACTCAGCCGGACAAGCCCAAAGGACGCCACGGCGCTCTGACTCCGCCGCCCGTCAAAGAGCTTGCGCTCAAATATGATATCCCCGTATATCAGCCGAAAACGCTAAAAACGGACGAAGCAAAAGAGCTTTTCAAATCGCTCAATGCAGACCTTGCGATAGTCGTCGCTTACGGAAAGATACTTCCCGGCGAGTTTATCCATGCGCCGAAGTACGGCTGCATCAATATGCACGCCTCGCTGCTCCCGAAACTGCGCGGCGCAGCACCCATTCAATGGTCTATAATCACCGGAGAAAAGCGCACCGGAGTCACCTCCATGCAGATGGACGAGGGACTTGATACCGGAGATATGCTTATCTCAAAGAGCGTTGAAATAGGCGAAAACGAGACCGCCGAAGAACTCCATGACAGGCTGTCATCACTCGGCTCGGAAGTCATGCGTGAGACTATAGCCGAGCTTCAGGCGGGAAATCTCCATCCTGTGAAGCAGGATAACGAAAAGAGCACATATGCTCCTATACTTACCAAGGAGCTTTCAAAAATAGATTGGAATGATACCGCACAGCATATACATGATAAGATAAGAGGATTGTATTCATGGCCGGGTGCGTCGGGCGAACTCGACGGCAAGGTCATAAAGATACATTCGTCGCGTCTTGCGGGTGCGTGCAGCGGAAAGCCAGGAGAGATAATTGAAAGCGGCAAACGCCTTGTTGTTTCCTGCGGAGACGGCAACGCCGTTGAGATACTCGTTCTTCAGGCTCCCGGAAAACGGGCAATGCCGGTTCAGGATTTCCTGCGCGGCAATCCGATTGAAAAGGGCGCATTCTTTGAATGACCGTTAGGAGGTTCGGCTTTATGGGCTGGATGTATTACTATGATTACTATTTTCTGATTCTCGTTGTCCCGGCGATGCTTATTGCGCTGTGGGCGCAGATAAAAGTAAAGACCACTTTCGCTTCGCAGTCAAAAAGACTCAGCTCGCGCGGACTTACCGGCGCGCAGGCGGCGATGCAGGTACTCAAATATTACGGAATAAACGATGTGCGCATAGAGCGCGTAGCGGGTGATTTAACAGATCACTATGACCCGAGGACGAATGTTATAAGGCTTTCGGATAAAGTCTACAACAACACTTCGATAGCCGCCATAGGCGTTGCATGCCACGAGGCAGGGCACGCCGCGCAGCATGCAGAGGGCTATATGCCGATAAAAATCAGAAACGCGATTATCCCTGTCTGCAATATTGGTTCAACTATAGGTCTGCCGCTTGCAATATTGGGATATATTCTCGGCTTTGAGCCGCTTATCACATTCGGTCTGTTGCTCTATGCACTTATCGCAGTGTTTCAGCTTGTCACTCTGCCGGTCGAATTCAACGCGAGCCGAAGAGCGCTGAAAGTTATTGAGGAAACCGCTGTCTTGGACGATGATGAGCGTGCGGGCGCAAGAAAAGTGCTTTCTGCGGCGGCGATGACATATGTTGCGTCGCTTCTCGTGGCGCTTGCAAATCTGCTGAGGTTTGTTATACGCTTCAGCGGCAGAAATCGAAGAAATTGAACGGAGTGTATCGTTAATGAGTAAGAGCGCACGCCAGAGCGCGTTTGAAATACTTTATAAAGTCGAGCGCAGCGGGGCGTATTCGAATCTTGCTCTCGATGCACAGCTCTCATCGAAAGACGGTGCCGACGGCGACTCGGCGCTGTTGACGGCGCTCGTATACGGCGTGCTCGAAAGGCTTATTACGCTTGACTATAACATCGCACTTTATTTGCGTCAGCCGTTGAAAAAGCTCAAGCCGGAGGTGCTCATTGCACTGCGCATCGGCGCTTATCAGCTGCTGTTTATGGACAGGATTCCTGAGAGCGCGGCAGTCAACGAGAGCGTGAAACTCGTCAAAAACAACCGCGCGCAGTTTGCGGCGGGACTTGTGAATGCAGTGCTCAGAAAAGTGGCTTCAAACGGATTGCAGCTGCCCGATGAGTCGGACAGGCTGAAATTTATGAGCGTCAAATATTCCGTTCCGGAGCAGACTGTTAAGCTCTTTGTTGATGCTTATTCTGACAGGACTGCCTGCGAAATATTTGAGGCAATGTCCGAGCGCGCGAAGATATTTGTTCGCGTGAACACTCAAAAATGCACAGCGGACGAGCTTATAGATATATTAGCCCGGCAGGGTGTTGAGGGTAAGAAAATCGATGGCTTCCCGAACGCACTTGAATTGGTGAACGGCGGCGCAGTGGAGCATCTTGATGCATATAAAAAAGGACTTTTTCATGTGCAGGATCTTTCGTCGCAGCTTTGCTGCATGGCGCTCGACCCGCAGCCGGGAGATACCGTATATGATATGTGCGCAGCACCGGGCGGTAAAAGCTTTACACTTGCCGAATCGACAGAATGTAAAGGTAAAATACTTGCCATGGATGTTTATCCATCAAGGCTCGCTCTTATAGAAAACGGAGCGGAAAGACTCGGGCTCGATAACATCGCGGTTATACCTAACGATGCCGCAAAAGTTAATCCGGCTTTGAAGAAAGCTGACAGGGTCTTGTGCGACGCACCTTGTTCGGGGCTCGGAATACTCCGCCGCAAGCCCGAGATACGCTATAAAACCCTTGAAGATATTGACAAATTACCCGTTTTGCAGTATGATATCCTGTGTTCATCCTCTGAATATGTCAAGGTTGGCGGTCGGCTAGTCTATTCTACCTGCTCGCTGAATCCGGCAGAGAATTCTGAGATTTGCAACAAGTTTCTCAGCGAACATAAAAATTTTGAGGCTGTTAAGCTTTTCCCTGACATAAAAAGGGTAGACGGCAACGAAAATTACTTGACTTTGATGCCTCAGATACATGAAACGGACGGCTTCTTTATCGCCGCATTTACCAGAACGGAGTGAGCTTTTGAATACAACTGATGTAAAGTCAATGAACTTTACCGAGCTTTCTGCGGCTCTTTCCGAGATGGGACTTCCGTCATACAGAGCGAAGCAGATCTATTCGTGGATCCATCAGAAATGCGCTCTCGATTACGATGAGATGACCAATCTTCCGCTGTCTCTGCGCGAGAAGCTGAAAGAAGAATTGCCGCTTAAAAAGTGCACTATCGAGCGCAAGCAGGTATCCGCAGAGGATGGAACGGTTAAATACCTTTTCGGTTTCGGCGGCAATGAATATGCCGAAAGCGTTTTGATGAAATATAAGTACGGATATACTATCTGTGTCTCGACTCAGATAGGCTGCAAAATGGGCTGCTCGTTCTGCGCGTCCACTTTGGGTGGTTATGTCAGAAGTCTGCTTCCGTCGGAGATTCTCGGTCAGATATATACCGCTCAGCGCGACGAGAATATCCGAATCTCCCATATTGTCCTCATGGGCATGGGTGAACCGCTTGATAATTTTGATAATGTTATGCGTTTTCTTGAGCTTGTGACCTGTGAAGACGGGCTCAACATAAGCATGAGAAATATATCGCTTTCCACCTGCGGAATAGTTCCCGGGATATACAAACTGCTTGAAAAAAAGCTTCAGCTCACGCTTTCGATATCGCTTCACGCGCCGTATAACGAGCTCAGATCAAAGATAATGCCGATCAACCGTCGGTATTCGCTCGACGAGCTGATGCCGGCGTGCCGTGAATATGCAAAGGTAACTTCGAGAAGAATATCGTTTGAATATGCGATGCTCGGCGGAGTCAATGACAGCGACGAGTGCGCTCAGAAGCTTGCGGCGCTCTTGAAAGGTATGCTGTGCCATGTCAATCTCATACCTGTCAACGAGGTTGCCGAGAGTCCTTATAAACCGTCAACGCCGGAGCGCATTGAACGATTTATAAGCATACTCGAAAAGAAATCGATAAATGTTACGGTAAGGCGGAAGCTCGGCTCGGATATAGATGCTTCGTGCGGCCAGCTTCGGCTTCGTAAAATAAAAGAGCAGTAAGCTCAATTCGGAATTTTCTCAATTTCCGGGGGAAGATATGAAAATTGTTGCAAAGACAGACCAGGGAAAAGTAAGAAAAGACAATCAGGATTCGTTCGCTGCGGGAGAGCTTCCCGGCGGCGTAGTTTGGGCTGTTGTCTGCGACGGTATGGGCGGCGCGGCAGGCGGAAGTGTTGCCAGCCAGACTGCCGTTAAGATGATAAGCGAAAAAATCGCCTCCGGCTACCAGCACGGAATGAGCGACAGATCAATAAAAAATCTGCTGACTTCGGTCGTCGAGAATGCCAATTCTTCTATTTATGAGATGTCATGCTCGGTAGAGAGCCTCAACGGCATGGGCACGACGGTCGTTGCCGCCATGATAAGAGACAGAGAGATTTATCTCGTTCATGCCGGAGACAGCAGAGCTTACCGCATTTCACAGGAGGGTATAACCCAGCTCACGAGAGATCATTCGGTTGTTCAGGATATGGTTGAACACGGAGAGTTGACCCAGGAGCAGGCAAAAGATCACCCGCGAAAGAATATAATCACAAGAGCGCTCGGTGTGAGCGCGGACATAGAGACGGATTATTATCAGGATACTCTTGATGAGGGAGACGTTATTATCATTTGCACTGACGGTCTGACTAATTATGTTGAGACCGATGATATATATAATGCCACCAGAGACAATCATTATTACGAGTTTGCAGACAGGCTGATAAACCTTGCCAACGAGAACGGCGGCGGGGACAACATCACTGTTGTTGCAATGGCGTTTTAGGTTTCTGTATCCCAACAGGAGTGTGAGATTTAATGGATAATTATGTCGGAAAAAGACTTGACGGAAGGTATGAACTTCAGGAAGTCATTGGCGTTGGCGGAATGGCGGTTGTCTATAAGGCCTACGACAATATCGACGACAGGACGGTTGCCGTCAAAATTCTAAAGGATGAGTTCCTTGCAAGCGAGGAGTTTCGCCGCAGATTCAAGAATGAGTCCAAGGCGATAGCTGTGCTTTCTCATCCGAACATAGTCAAGGTTTATGATGTCAGCTACGGCGACAAGCTCCAGTATATAGTCATGGAGTATGTCGAGGGCATCACGCTCAAGGAGTATATTGAGCAGCAGGGCGTTATATCGTGGAAGGAGACCGTGCATTTTACAACGCAGATTCTCCGCGCGCTTCAGCACGCTCATGACAAGGGCATCGTTCACCGCGACATCAAGCCGCAGAACATAATGCTTCTCGAAAACGGTACTATCAAGGTCACCGATTTCGGCATCGCGAGATTCAGCAGAAGCGAAACGAGAACAATGACCGATACCGCGATCGGTTCGGTTCATTATATCAGCCCCGAGCAGGCTCGCGGAGATATAACCGACGACAAGTCTGATATCTATTCCGTCGGTGTCGTTATGTACGAAATGCTCACGGGTCAGCTGCCTTTCCAGTCGGATAATTCCGTCTCGGTCGCTATTATGCAGCTTCAGACAGACCCGGTAAAGCCGCGTGAGATAAACAGCTCCATTCCCGAGGGACTCGAGCAGATAACCATGCGCGCTATGCAGAAGAATCCTAAGGACAGATATCAGTCTGCCGCCGAGATGATTCTCGACCTCGAGGAGTTCAAGCGCAACCCCTCGATAAAGTTTGATTACAGCTATTTTGTCGATAACGAGCCGACAAAGTTCGTTGATAAGACCGCGCCGGTTACTGTGCCTATGGCTACCGCCAGCGACACGCGCGTTATAGACAACCCGCAGCCGGCACCGGAAGAGACCAACAAGACTACAGAGAAAAACAAGATGATCCCGATTCTTTCCGGAATCGTTATCGGATTCGTTGCTGTTCTCGCGATAGTTCTTATTTGCCTGTATTCATTTACGGATGTTTTCAACAGAAAGCTTACCGTGCCGAAGCTCATAAATAAGAACTATGCCGAGGAGATTCTTGGTAACGACGACTATAAGAACTTTGTTATCAAAGTTAATGAAGTCCAGAACAGCTTCTATGAGCCCGGTCAGGTTTATGCGCAGGATCCTGCGGCAGGCACAAAGGTTGATAAGTCCAACAATGTTATCACCGTTACAGTTGCAGTCAGCGAAGAAAAAGCATCTGTTCCGAATGTTCTCAAGTATCAGCTCAACGACGCTATAACAAAGCTCAAAAACGCGGGCTTTGAGGTCTATTCCGTTCCTCAGCAGAGCACGGAAAAGGCGGGTACCGTTCTGAGCACCTCGCCGGAATACGGCAGACAGGTGTCAAAGGGCTCAACAATAACGATTTATTATGCGAGCGAGCAGGAGCTTATCGAAGTTCCCAAGCTTATAGATGAAAATGTCGAGAACGCAAAGGCTATACTCGAGTCTCTCAACCTTGTTCTTGATGAGACAATAGATGAGAAGAACAGCGATAAGCCCAAGGGCACTATTATCGAGCAGAGCTATGCCGAGGGCGAGAAAGTGCCTGAGGGAACGAAGATAAGAGTTACCGTCAGCACAGGTGTTGCGGCTTCTTCCGAGGCGAATATAACCATAACGCTTCCCAAATATTCGAGCGGCACTTCTAAGTCCATAAAGGCTGCAAACAACAATAATGTCTTTATGGATCAGAGCGTTATTCTTGACGGAAGTGAGTACACCATAACCGTAAACGGCTCCGGCAGCAGCAACCACATCAAGGTCTATATTGACTCCGAGCTGTATTATGAGTGCAATGTTGATTTCACCAAGAGCCCTGCGGAGATATCAAATGTCAAGCGACATGATGTTTCCGAAAGTTCGACAATCCCCAATGTTGTCGGCAGCAATGAAGCTTCGGCGATAAGCATTCTCAAGAGTCACGGCTTTACCTCCGTTGAAGTCAATTATATAAGCGTTGTTGATTCTTCGAAGAACGGAAAGGTTATTTCTCAGACCCCGAAGAACAGCTCCAAAGCATATCCTTTGAGCACAACAGTAACTATAACCGTCGGCAAGTTTGTCGGCTAAGGTCTTTGTTATGGCAGATGTCAAAAAAGGAATAATATTAAAAGGAATCGGTGGTCTCTACTTTGTGGAGACCGCCGATGCGGTATTTGAGTGCAAAGCCCGCGGAATCTTCCGCAAAAGTGGACAGAAGCCGCTCGTCGGCGATGAAGTTGATATACTAATTGGCGAGGACGGGGCAAACAACACTATCGAAAAGATATATCCGCGCCGCAGCGAGCTGATGCGCCCGCCGGTTGCAAACCTTGACAGGCTGTTTATTCTTTCGTCCGTGCGCGACCCTAATCCAAGCACGCTGATAATTGACAAAATGACCGCGATAGCTTGCTGGAAGAATATAGAGCCGGTTATAGTAATCACAAAAGACGATCTCGGGGATACTTCCGAGCTTCGCGGCATATATGAAAAAGCGGGCATACCGTTCTTTTCGGTGTCGAGCCGCGACGGCAGGGGAGCCGACGAAGTGAAAGCCATGCTCAGCGGTCATATAAGCGCCTTTGCGGGCAATACCGGTGTCGGGAAATCGTCGCTTCTTAATCTCATCGCTCCCGGACTTTCGCTGAAAACAGGTGAAATAAGTGACAAGCTCGGCAGAGGCAGACACACGACGAGGGCTGTTGAACTCTATAAGCTTTGCGGCGGATATGTTGCGGATACGCCCGGATTTTCTTCGCTGACGGGCGAGAACAGCGAGATGATACCTGTTGACGAACTTCCGTTTTGCTTCCCGGAGTTTGAAAAATATCTCGGGAAATGCAGATTCACTTCGTGCAGGCACATCAATGACAAGGGCTGCGAAATAGTTGCCGCCGTTGAATCGGGCGAAATCAGCGAATCGCGCCACAACAGCTATATTGCGCTCTACAACGAAGCAAAAGATATAAAAGAATGGGAAAAGAAATAAAGTAACGCAAACGCCGCGCTTTGTATATAATGGACTGAAGGCGAGACTGTTATATGTAAGGGCGGTGGCGAGCGTGAGAAGATGCGGATGCGGCAGAAACGGGTCTGTGTGTATCATAATAATTTCATTTGCGGCCGGGATAATCGCCGCAAAATTCTTCCCGTATTCGCTGTTCATTATTCTTATGCTCATCCTGCTTTTGCTTATCTGCACCGCCTCACGAAGCTTTTGGTGACGGAGGGTGAGAATGAGATGAAAGTGGTAGTAGTCAGAAGCCCTAAACTTTTTTCCGGAATACTCAGACTCATTTTCGGAATAAAACGGCAGGAACAAACAACATAAAAAACGCCGGACGGCTGTGTATGCTGTCCGGCGTTTTGCTGTATATTTTTTAGGGCTGAACGGTTATAGGTTTGTCTTCGCTCTCGTGCTCTATGGAAACAAAGTTGTTGCGCGGCGCATATGCCCAGCGCATTTCAAACGCCTTCACTCCGTCGAGCGGTATGTAGAGCTGATCTCTATTGCCTCTGTAGACCTTTGCGGGAAGCTTGAGCTCGCCGCGGTCGGTCTGCGCCACGTCGCTGTCAAGAGTGAACTCCGCATTGTGACCGTAAACGTCAAGATACACCTTGCCGGGAGTCTTTCTGACCTCGCCGCCGATGAATCCAACGAGAACGGAAAGGGGAGCGAACCATATTCCGTCTTTGAACTCGCAAGGGGTCGTGTACTGGCAGAGCCCGAGATCCATGCCCTTGAACTTCATTCGCGTTGTGTTGTATATCGGTGCAAGCGCGGGCGGATCAATCGAATCGGTTTCTTTATTTATCACACAGCGGTCGGCAATGCGCCCGTCGTTGAGATGAGCGGTAAGCGTTATCTTCGGTCCGTCAACCTCGACGACAACGACCATCGAAACCATCTCTTCCTGAGAATAGAACGCGCTGTGCCAAACTTTCGGAACGGCGCGGGTTCCGGGCGGATTCAGATTTGAGTTGCCGAGCATATAGTGTATAGTTCCCTGCGACGGTTTGTCAAAAATTTCTTCGTTTCTGACGGGGAAGCTCCTTGAAAAATTGTGCTCATGACCCGAGAAGAGTATGTCGAGCTTTTCCATTCCCTCGCGCATGACGGGATATGCATCATAGTTCTGGCAGTCTGAGCCGGAATAGCATATCGGGAAATGATATGATCCTATCTTCCACTGCTTATCGCAGGCGTCGAGGTCTTTTATGAGCCATTCGTTGACCTCTTCGGGACCGTTTATTCCGATTATTGCGAAATGTACATTGCCGTAGTCAAAAGTGTAGTTCTCCGTTTTCCAGTTTTCAGGGCCATTATAGGCATATGAGCCTTTGAACTGATTGTCAAAGAACTCCGCGGGTTCGGCGTAATATCTGCCTACGGCGTTTTTATAGTCTTTGAATCCGCGGTTATCGTGGTTGCCGAGAGTCATCATAAACGGGATGTGCTCGGATATTCCGACGAGTCCGCTGAACGCTCCGTTCCACTGAACCTCGTGCTGTCCGCAGTCGGTATTGTCGCCGCCGGTCAGAATGAAGCGGGTGTCGGGGTTCTTTTCGAGCATCTCTTTGACAAAGCCGTTGAAATGCGAATAGTCCGGGCAGTCAAACGGTTCGCCCTTCTGCTGATCCGATACGCAGAGAAATTTGAATTTTGTGAGATTTTCGGGCGCGGTTGAAAAATAGAATTCTTCGCTCCTGTGTTCGCTGTCGCCGCAGGTGTAGAAATATTTCGTGTCCGGCTTGAGCCCTGTGAGGTCCGCCCAGAACATATTGCTTATGTCGATGTCGCTCTTGAAAACTTCCGTTGCCGCATCGGCGCGCATGATTTCACTGCTGCCGTCCTCGCGGTAGAGAACATAGCCCTCCTTGATATCGGTGCAGGTTCTCCAGGTGACGGTCATCGAGGTTGCGGCGTCTCCCTTTATGCTGAGCATTATGTGGTCGGGCTGTTCCGTTGAACCTCTTACGGGTTTAACTGCTTGACTCATTTTGATCTCCTTGTCTGAAAATATAATATGACGCTGTAATGTTTCGTACAGCGTCTTTTGTTTAGTTGAAAGGTGTGCTTATCCTGTTATATCTGAAGTTCGTTACCTCACCGCGCTGACTGTTTCTGTAGATGCTCATGACGAGTCCTATCGCGATATATATGCAGAGGTTTGATGAGCCGCCGGAGCTGAAAAACGGCAGAGTGATACCGATGCAGGGGAGGAGTTTCAAACACATTCCGATGTTCATAATAGCCTGCGAGCCGATCATAACCGCAGTGCCGTAGCAGACGAGCGAACCCATATTTGTGTTAGCCTGTTTGCCGACAAATACTATCTTGACAATTATCAGCGCTATAAGCGCAAGCGCCGCAAAAGCGCCGACAAATCCGAGTTCTTCGCCGATAACGGAGAATATCATATCGCTGTCGTTGACGGGGACTGAGTGCGACTGGGTATACGCACCTTTGAGGAACCCTCGTCCGAAAAATCTTCCGCTGCCGATGGCGTTGACGCTTTGCTGCTGCTGGAAGATATATTTCTTATAAAGCGCCGTGTCGAGCTTGCTCGGGGCATATACAGCAAGAATACGGCCTTTCTGGAAGTCGCTGAAGAATGCGAACCAGAGCACGGGAACAGCCGCAAGTATGACGGCTCCGGCGGCTGCAAAATATCTCGCGGCAAGACCGGAGGCAAACATCATACCGATGAATATCGAAACGAATACAAGCGCAGAGCCGAGGTCGCCGGTCAGAATGACAAGCAGTGCCGGAACTCCGCCGTGAACGCAGAGAAGCAAGGCATTTTTAAGCTTGTTTATATCCTCGCCGACATAATCGAGATGAACGGCGAATGTTATTATAAATGCTATTTTGAAAAGCTCGGACGGCTGGAAGTTGATGACTTTGAAATCGAACCATGTTCTTGCATCCGGTCTGTCTGCCGTTCCGCTGCCGAACGGGAAAAGCAGAAGCATCATCAGCAGGCACACGCCGCCGATTATCATCCAGAAGCGGAGAACTATTTCGTAGTCGATAAATGATATGACTATGCACATCGCCACACCGACAATCACTGCGAGCAGCATGACAAGTGCTGTACGGCTGATAAGGCTTCCGTCCTCAAGGCTGCTGTATGTGGCGCTGTAGACCATAAGAACGCCGAACAGCGATGTCAGAAGGCAGAGCGACATCAGCAGTTTGTCCGTAGTTTTTAATCCTCTTTTGATTGCCTGAAGTATGTTCATTGGCAGCTCCTTAGAAATTATACTGATATTATAAAGCGAAATTTAATCAAATTCAAGTAAAATACTTTTATATCTTTGATTTGTGTGATATAATTATTTGAATTTAATGCAAGGCAGCGGTATTTTTCAGATGAAGACGGTTTTTCATTCTTATTCTTCAAAACAGACCGAGGAGTTCGGCGCTCAGCTCGGCAAAAGCCTCAAAGCAGGGGATGTTGTCGCCCTGTTCGGTGATCTTGGCGCAGGCAAGACTGCGTTTACAAGAGGACTTGCGCATGGAATGGGCTTTGACGGCGAAGTCAGCAGCCCGACATTTGCGCTTGTGCATGAGTATCCGGCGGATATACCGATTTATCATTTTGACATGTACAGGATTACTACCTGGGACGATCTTTATTCAACCGGATTTTTTGATTATCTCGATATGGGCGGTGTGCTCGTGATTGAGTGGAGCGAAAATATCGAGAATTGTCTGCCCGAAAATTCGATAAGAGTTTCGATATCCAAGAATGATAACGAGAATGAACGCATAATTACTTTGGAGAGGGGTGCCGAAATTGAAGATACTCGCGCTTGATTCGTCCGCAAAAACAGCGAGCGCCGCGATAACCGACGGCGAGCAGCTGATAAGCGAAGCATTTGTCAATGCCGGACTCACGCACAGTGAGACTCTTCTTCCTATGGTCGATTCCGTTCTCAGCCTTGCACGCCTCACAATGGCGGATATCGACGGCTGCGTTATAACCGACGGCCCCGGTTCGTTTACGGGTATAAGAATAGGCATCGCCGCCGTGAAGGGGCTTGCAATGCCCAATGAGACGAAGTGCTGCGGCGTTTCTACTCTCAAGGCGACGGCTTATAATCTGCGCTATGATAACTGCATCGCCTGCTGTGCAATGGATGCAAGATGCTCGCAGGTCTATTCAGCAATATTCCGCTGTTTTGACGGAAAAGTCGAGAGATTGACCGAAGATGACGCAATTCCCGCATCAAAACTTCCGGAAATACTTGAAAAATATGCAAATGAGCGTATAATTTGTGTCGGAGACGGAGCGCATATCGCTTATCAGGCTGTTAAAGACAGTTTTAAGAGCGTTAGCCTCGCGCAGGACAGCAGGCGTTTTCAGCGTGCATACGGAGCCGCTTGCGCCGCCGTGTGCGAGAATATGGACTTCATTCCTCCGGCTCAACTTTTGCCCGTATATCTGAGACTTTCGCAGGCGGAGCGCGAACTCAGCCTGAAAAAGTCTCATAATCAATAAATCAAAAGGAGAAATTATCATGATAGCTCTTGCTGCTGACCATGCAGGATATCCTCTCAAGGAGGAAATCAAAAAACATCTTTTGGAGAGAGGCTTCGATGTCAAAGACTTCGGAACTGACAGCGATAAGTCCGTTGACTATGCTGTTTTCGCGAAGGTAGCGGGCGAGTCGGTCGCATCCGGCGAGTGCAAGCTCGGCATTTTCTGCTGTGGTACCGGCGTCGGCATCTCGATGGCGGCAAATAAGGTCAGAGGAGTCAGAGCTGCAAACTGCGCAGATACTTTCTCCGCGCGCATGACAAGACTCCATAACGACGCAAATGTCCTTTGCCTTGGCAGCAGAGTTATAGGCGCAGGTCTTGCGCTTGATATGGTCGATCTCTTTGTTGACACGCCTTTCAGCGGCGAGGAGAGACACCAGAGAAGAATCGACCAGGTCATGGCTATAGAAAACGAGAAGTTCTCAAAATAAAGAAGTCAGAAATTTTCAAATTATATATATCTGGAGGAGTTCAAAAATGGCAAACATAACAATAACAAATCACCCGCTTATTCAGCATAAGCTGTCTATCCTCAGAGACAAGCACACCGCTTCCAAAGAGTTCCGCACTCTTGTCGGCGAGATTGCTATGCTCATGTGCTACGAGGCTACAAGAGACCTTCCTCTCAAGGATGTTGAGATCGAGACTCCCGTTTCGAAGATGACCACAAAGGCTCTTGCGGGCAAGAAGCTTGCTTTTGTCCCGATTCTCAGAGCCGGTCTCGGTATGGTTGACGGTGTTCTGACCCTTGTTCCTTCCGCCAGAGTCGGTCACATCGGTCTTTACCGCGATCCCGCAACCCTGCAGCCTGTTGAATATTATTGCAAGCTGCCCAGCGATATCGGCGAGCGCGATGTTATTGTTCTCGATCCCATGCTTGCCACCGGCGGCTCGGCTATCGATGCTATAACCCAGATCAAGAAGAGAAATCCCAAGTCGATAAAGTTTATGTGCATCATTGCAGCTCCCGAGGGACTTGAGGCTCTCAGCAAGGCTCATCCCGATGTTGATATCTTCGCCGCTGCAAAGGACGAGAAGCTCAACGATCACGGCTATATCGTTCCCGGTCTCGGCGACGCCGGCGACAGAATCTTCGGCACGAAATAATTGCACTTGCAATACCCGGACTATTATGTTATAATCATTTCAGTAAATTTTGGAGGTGTTATATCATGAAACACATCAAGACCATCAACGCTTCGAATCTTAAGGAGAGCGCTGCTAAGGGCGGCTGCGGCGAGTGCCAGGCTTCCTGCCAGTCAGCTTGCAAGACTTCCTGCACCGTTGCTAACCAGAAGTGCGAGAAGTAATCTGATTTGAACGTAAATTAGGGGCAGGCTTTGCGCCTGTCCCTAAAATTCTGTCTGAAACAATTTGCCGATAGTAATGCGGCTAAAAGGAGCGAAAGCGGGGAGACCCGGCGTATATGATACATAAATATTTTCTCAACGGCTACTATATAGTCATTGACACAAACAGCGGCGCCGTTCACATTGTGGACGAGCTTGCATACAGACTGCTTGATTTCTTTACGGAAAAGCTCAAGGGCGAATGTCCCGATGAGATTATCTCAACTCTTGTGAACGAGGGGTTTGATAAGCAGGATATCATCGACACTTATGCCGAACTCAAGGCTTTGTGTGATGACGATTCTCTTTTCTCCGAAGATACCTACAGACCCTTTGCAGATATGCTCGCCGAGGCGCCTATAAAGTCTATGTGCCTCAACATATCGCACGACTGTAATCTTCGCTGCGAGTATTGCTTTGCCGCTCAGGGCGATTTTGGTCACGGCAGAAAGCTTATGCCTTTTGAGGTCGGCAAGGCTGCGATAGATTTCCTTATCAAACATTCTGCAAACAGACACAACCTCGAACTTGATTTCTTTGGCGGCGAGCCGCTCATGAATCTCGATGTTGTTAAAAAAGTTGTCGAGTATGCAAGATCTATCGAGAAAGAGCACAACAAGAACTTCCGATTCACAATGACCACAAACGGTATTCTGCTCGACGATGACAGTATTGATTTTATCAACCGCGAGATGTCGAACGTCGTTCTCTCGCTCGACGGCAGAAAAGAAGTAAACGACCGTTTGCGCCCGACTGTCAATAAAAAGGGCAGCTATGACATAATCGTTCCGAAGTATCAGAAGCTTGTCGCCGAGAGAGGGGACAAGGAATATTATGTCCGCGGTACATTTACGAAATATAATCTTGACTTCACCGATGATGTCATGCATCTCAACGAGCTTGGATTCGATCAGATCTCTGTTGAACCTGTTGTGACCGATCCCGAGTTGCCGTATGCGCTGACCGAAAGCGATCTTCCGGCTATTGCAGAGGAATATGAGAAGCTTTCAAAGATACTTATAGAGCGAAAGAAGAACGGTACTAGCTTCAATTTCTTCCATTTCATGATCGATCTTGATCAGGGACCGTGTGCTATCAAGAGACTTCGCGGATGCAGCTGCGGCAACGAGTATGTTGCCGTCACTCCGGAGGGCGATATCTATCCCTGCCATCAGTTCGTGGGCATGGACGAGTGGAAGATGGGCAGCGTGCTTGACGATTCTATCGACTACAAGATGAAGAAGATGTTCTCGAAAGCGAACATCTACTCAAAAGAAGAGTGCGCCGATTGCTGGGCGAAGTTCTATTGCAGCGGCGGATGCAACGCCAATAACATGCAGTATAACAACACTATCTTTAAGCCGCACAAGCTCTCGTGTGCTCTCGAACAGAAGAGACTCGAGTGTGCGATAATGATAAAAGCCGCTCTTGCGGACGAATAAAAAATACAGCTCGGGATAAATAGTCCCGGGCTGTATCGGTTTTATGCGTGAAAAATCCCCCGGAAAAGTCCCGGGGGATGATTTCTGTAGCATTATTAGCTCTTCGTCTTTGTGCTGTTATTCATTGCGAGTTTCTGCTTGAAGGTCTTGAGGAAGTCCTTGACTGCCTTATCGATATTCTTGTCCTTCTTGTTGAGCTTGTACTCGTCGGAGCCTTCAAGCTCGTTAAGTTGCTTCTCAAAGTCCTCGCTGGCCTTTGCGGAGCGAATGGCGCTCTTCCAAGCGTAGTCACTGCCCGAATAGTACATGATGTGGTAGCCGTACTCGGACTCGACAATGCCGGTGTCGCCGACCTTTCTGCTGCTGTCGGTAGCCCAGTTGCGGAAGGACTCAACGTAGTTGGCGCTTGAGGTGATGCCGCTTATAAGTCCGCCGTCAGCGGCGCTTCCGGTATCCTTGGACTTTTCTTTTGCGAGAGCTGCGAAGGAATCTTCGGTCTTAGCTCCGCTCTGCCACTCCTTGTAGATCTTGTCGGCGGAAGCCTTTGCGGCCTTCTTCTGCTCGTCGGTTGCCTCGGAGGACGAGCTTGCATTGTCGGTGAACGAGATGAGAATATGTCTTACGTTCGAGGCCATGGGAGCGTAGCTGCCCTTGTTGATGTAAAGGATAACATAAGAAGTTACATTGCCGTCGCTGCCGACTTCAAAGAGCTTGACATCTCCTGCTTTTCTCGCGCTGTCAAACGCCCACTTTGCGGCGTCCTCGGAGACATAGGAGGTGATGGTTGACTTTGCGGCCTCGTTGAGGGCGGTTGCGGACTCCGCATCATAGTTTTCGGTGGAGCTGTTCTTTTTCTTTGCCTGCTCAAGGAAAGCTTTTTCGCTGGTGCAGGCTTTGAGAGCGGCTTCAGCCTCAGCCTTGACCTTCGCCGCGGCGGCCTTCTGGCGGGCGGCAAGCTGCTCAGAGGTCTCGCCGTCCTTTGCGGTGAGAGTCTCTATTGCGAACGAAAGGGTTCTTGCATCAACTGCGTTATATGTGCTGTGATCCTTGTCGTAGACAGCCTTTATGTCGGCGGCGCTGTAAGAATCGGTGAGCTTCTTTGAGGTGTCGCTCTGGTATCTCGAAACGATATTTTGCATCTCGAGCTGCTTGCGCAGGAACTTCTCGTTTATACCCTTGCCGTAGCTCGCCTTGAGGTAGGCGTTGAGAGAGTATTTGTTCTCTGCGGCGGTGTTTCTGAGCTCCTCGACCTGATCGTCAATTGACTTCTGCTCGTCGTCTGTGAGCTTGTAGCCTGCCTTGATAGCTTCGGCATAGAGAATCTTGTAGGACTGGAGAGCGGAGATGGTCTCATTCTTGAGATAATCGGAAAGAAGCATTTCTTTTCCGTCGGCATCGGTGCCGTAGTTCTGCTCATCCGGCGACTTTGTCGGGTCAATGCCGATGTTCATGCCGTACATTGCGTACTGCTGAGCGTATGAGTAGATATTGTTGAGATACTGGCTGTAGTAATATGTAAACTCAACTTCCGAAACGCGGATATCGTCGCCCAAAGAGAACACGGTTGTATTCTTCTTGATAGCGGCCGTATCGTCGAGAACCTTCCAAACGATTCCGCCTGCAACTACGACGGCAAGAACGATAGCTACTACCATCTTGACTATCTTTGCTGCCGCTTTGCTCTTTTCGCTCTTCTTTTGACTCTTTTTCGCAGACTGAGCGAGACGGGCCTTTCTGTCGTCACGGTATGACTCGGCAGAAGTCCGCTGAGTGTCTTTGTTTGCCATTCTTTTTCATCCTTTTCTTTGTTAAGGTTGATTTGACCTGACGGTCTATAACATTCTTATTCTATACTATTTTATTAATTTTGACAAGCCGAATTTGCAAGTTTTATAGTTAGTTCATAATCAAATCACAGCTCGCCTTTTAGAAATGCGTCTTTGAACCACACATTCCTGACTTCAAACTGCTTGCCGTTGAGATAGTTGAGCGACTGTGCATCTGTAACAAAGTCAAACTTGAGTTTATATGAATACAGGAATTGTTTTTTATATCCGCTCTCCTTGTTCATGGAGTTGCGTCCGTATTTTCCGTCGCCGAGAAGAGGATGACCTATCGAGGCGAAATGAGCTCTTATCTGATGTGTGCGCCCCGTCAGCAGTTCGACTTCAACGAGGCTCATATTCTTATTTTCTGCGAGCACGCGGTATTTTGTTTTTATCTCCTTTGCGCCCTCCGTTTTGCGGGACGAGACCTTGACGAGATTCTTCTTTTCATCCTTTGTCAACCAGCCGTGCAAAGTCCCGTCTTTTTCCTTGAGAGTGCCGTGGACAACACAGAGGTAGAATTTCTTTATTTCTCTTTCCTTGAGCTTCTGGTTCATGATTCTCAAGGCTTCCGCATTCTTGGCGGCCATGACTATTCCGCCTGTGTTGCGGTCGATTCTGTTTATTAGAGCCGGTGCAAAGGAGTTTTCGTCCGACGGGTCATATTCGCCCTTTTCATAGAGATACCGCTTGATTCTGGTCAGCAGTGTGTCATTGTATTCGCGCTCGTCTGGGTGCGAAAGAAGTCCGACTTTTTTGTCGAGCAGCATTATATTCTCGTCTTCGTAGATGACCGTGAGATTCGTCGAAGCGTGCATGAAATCGTATCTGTCGAACCGCTGCTCGAAAAATTCGTCGTTTATGTACATATCCACTTTGTCGCCCTCTTTAAGGCGCGTGGATATTTCGCACCGTTTGCCGTTGAGCTTTATGCGCTTGAGTCTGATGTATTTGTACATCAACGAATCGGGAAGATTCGGAACGGTCTTTTTTATGAATTTGTCAACGCGCTGATTGGCGTCGTTTTTTCCTATAGTAAAACTTTTCAATTGCCGTTCCTCCCGCCGGATGATTTTACGAATTTTATCGCGTTCATCGCCGCTTTTGCGCCCTCGCCGACGGCGACGCTTACTTGCAGCAGACCGCCCGTGCAGTCTCCGGCGGCGAAAAGCCCCGGCAGCCCCGTTGACATATCGGCGCCGACTTTTATCGAGTTCCCTTCAACCGGTGCGCCGACTTTCTTTGCAAGGTCGCTTGCGGCGGCGCTCCCGAGTGCGATAAACAGCCCGGAAACAGGCAGGCTAGAATCGTCTTTGAATTTAACTCCGCTGAGTCTGTTTTCGCCGTAAAGTGAATCTATCGGATCGGTTATGATTTTTATATTGCCGAAGTCTCCGTTCGGTTCGACGCCGTTTGTGAGCAGAGTGATACTTTTTACGACTCCCGAGAGATCGCCTATCTCGTGAAGGGCATATGCGCCGTTTCCGAGCACTGCAACATCTTTTCCGCGATAGAAAAATGCATCGCAGACCGCGCAGTAGCTGACGCCTTTTCCCTCGAATTCTTTGATGCCGGGGATATTCACACTTTTCCTCGCCGAGCCGGTTGCGATTATAACGGCAGGGGAGACAAAGTTATCCTCCGAGCACGATACGGTGTAATCACCGTTCCAACCGAGCGAAAAAACCTCTTCTCTGAATATATCCGCACCCAGTTCCTTTGCCTGCTCAACGCCTTGCTTTACAAGCTCCGCTCCGGAAATCGCTCCCGTGCCGAAATAATTCTCTATCTTTTCCGCTTTTTCCAGCGCTCCGCCGTCCTTGCCGATAACGGCGCAGGTGAGTCCGGCGCGCTTTACATAGAGCGCCGCCGATAGTCCCGCGGGACCGCTGCCGATAATAGTTATATCGTAGTGCCTGTCCATATATGCCTCCGATTAAAGTAACATATGATGATTATAGCCTATTTTTAATTTTATTAACAGCCTTGAAAGAAAAATTTTTTATTAACACGGATTTTGTAAATATACAGAAGTTTTTATATTATTGAGCTTGTGCAAATTCACTTTTCGTTGTATAATAAACTGATTAAAAATTTTTCGGAGGAGAACTGATTTGCCGCTTTCCAAAGACAGAAACATAATTGTTCCGCAGGAGGAGCTCGACAGACAGATGGAGTTCTGCGGACTTGTGCATACAGTGCTTGAAACGCGCCTTGACGGGCGCAAGCCGCTCGCTTATGTCCATACTTTCGGCTGCCAGGGCAACGTTGCCGACAGTGAGAGACTCAAAGGCTTGCTTGAAAAAATGGGCTTCGGATTCACAGAAGAGCCGGAAAACGCGGATATATCGCTGTTCAACACCTGCGCCGTCCGAGAGCACGCCGAAGACAGACTCTTCGGAAATGTCGGTGCGCTCAAAAAAATAAAAGAGAAGAATCCCGACTTCAAAATAATCCTCTGCGGATGCATGATGCAGCAGGAGAGGATAGCCGAAAAGATTCAGAAGAGCTATCCGTTTGTCGATATAGTTTTCGGCACTCACGCTGCGCATAAATTCCCTGAGCTGCTTTATCGTGCGCTGTCTACCGGCAAGCGTGTATTTGATATCGAAAATTCCGACGGCGTTATCGCGGAAGACCTGCCCCTGCACAGGGACAGTACATTCAAAGCGTGGCTGCCGATAATGTACGGGTGCAATAATTTCTGCACTTACTGCATAGTTCCCTATGTCCGCGGACGCGAGCGCAGCCGCAGCAGCGATATTATAATCAGCGAGGCGCGCGAGCTTGTCAGGAGCGGATATAAAGAGATAACCCTGCTCGGACAGAATGTCAATTCCTACGGAAACGACCGCGATGGCGAGATGAACTTTGCCTCTCTTCTGCGCGAGATAAATAATATCGACGGCGATTTTATTATACGTTTCATGACCTCGCACCCGAAAGACTGCACGCATGAGCTGCTTGACACCATGGCACAGTGCGAAAAGGTTGCAAAGCACCTGCATCTTCCCGTCCAGTGCGGAAACGACAGGGTGCTAAAAGCAATGAATCGCGGATATACGGCTGAAAAGTATCTCTCCCTGCTCGAATATGCCCGCAGCGTCATGCCGGAGCTTTCGGTGACGAGCGATATAATTGTCGGCTTTCCGGGCGAGACTTACGAAGAGTTTCTCGACACTGTGAAGCTTATTGAAAAAGCGCAGTACACGTCGCTTTATACTTTCATTTTCTCACCCCGCGAGGGCACCCGTGCCGCAAAGATGGACGACCCCGTTTCGAGAGAAGAAAAGGGAAAATGGTTCTCAGAGCTTTGTGCCGCGCAGGAAAAAATCGCGGCGGTGCGAACTTCTGCGATGGTTGGCAGGGAATACCGCGTTCTCTGTGAATCAAAAGCCAAGAAGGACGGCTATATATCGGGCAGAACGCAGGGGAATATAATAATTGAGTTTCCGGCGGACGAGTCGGTTATAGGCTCATTCAGAACCGTCAGAGTGACCGAAGCTCTGATATGGATGCTCAAAGGCGAACTCGCCGATTAAAAATGCTATATCTCCGCTTTGCGGATAATGATATAAGATGAATTTCAAGGAGTACAGTTATGGACATCATCAAACTTACAAGAGAACTCGGCGCAGCTATCCAGCAGGATGACAGATACGCAAAGTTCCAGGCAGCTCAGAAGGCAAATGAAGAGGACAAGGATCTCAACGACCTCATGGGCAAGATCCAGCTCGTTCATATGTCTTATCAGCATGAAGCGAGCAAGGAAGACGCCAACGAGCAGAAGCTTGCTGCATACGAGACCGAGTTCAACGATCTCTACAAGAAGGTCATGGAGAACGAGCATATGCGCGACTACGAAGTTGCAAGAGCCGAGATAGATGAAATGATGCATTATATCACCGGCATCCTCGCTCTTTGCATCCAGGGCGAAGATCCCGCAACCTGCGAGCCTGAAGAAGAGCACCATCACTGCGGCGGAGACTGCTCCGGCTGCTCGGGCTGCTGATTATTGCATATCCTGCTCCGCGGGCAACTCCCGCGGAGCTGAAAGCTTTTTATTTTGCGGCACAGCCGCTGAGAGGACGGTATCGGAATGGCAGAGCTTTCTCCGATGATGAAACAGTATTTTGAAACCAAAAAGAAATATCCCGATACGATACTGATGTTCAGACTCGGTGATTTCTATGAGATGTTCTTTGACGATGCGGTAACTGCGTCGCGCGAACTCGAACTTGTGCTGACAGGCAGAGCCTGCGGGCAGGAGGAGCGCGCCCCGATGTGCGGAGTGCCGTTTCACAGCGCGGACAGTTACATGGCGCGCCTTGTTGCAAAGGGTTACAAAGTCGCCATATGCGAGCAGATGGAGGATCCCGCACTCGCAAAGGGTCTTGTCAAGCGCGAAGTCGTCAGAGTTCTGACCCCCGGTACGGTCATTGAAAACAGCATGCTCAACGAGGGCAGAAACAATTTCCTCGCGAGCGTGTATTTTACCGGCGAGTCGGCGGGCGTCTGCTTTATAGATGTCTCGACGGGTTCCGTCAACCTGACCGAGCTTGCCGCTCCCGCGCTCCCCGATAAGATAATCAACGAGATAGGTAGATTTATGCCCAGCGAGATAGTTTTCAATTCCGCATCTTCCTCTCTTACCAAGGTGTTCTCGTTCATTTCAAACAAGACCGAAGCCCTTGCACAGGAGCTCGGCGACGATTATTTCGATCCGCAGTCAAGCGCCGAAATAATACTCAAGCATTTCAAAAAAGACAGTCTCTCCGAGCTTGAACTCAATGAGACGGGCGCGGCGGTTTCGGCACTCGGAGCGGCGCTCAAATATCTTACCGAAGTTCAGCGCAACGATCTTGAAAACATATCTTCGATATCGTTCTATTCGGAACTCAATTTCATGCGCCTCGATGTTGCGGCACTGCGCAATCTCGAAATAGTCGAGACTCTCAGAAACCGCGAAAAACGCGGCTCTCTGCTCTGGGTGCTCGATAAAACCCGCACGCCGATGGGCAAGCGAATGATTCGCGCGTGGCTCGAACGCCCGCTGCTCAGCATGGCGCGCATAACAAAGCGCCATAACGCCGTGGCAGAGCTTGTCTCTCAGCCTATGGCGAGGCAGGAGCTCAGCGAAAGCATGTCGGGCATACATGACCTCGAGCGCCTTATAACAAGAATATCCTTCGGCACTGCCGGTGCAAAGGATCTGCGTGCGCTTGCGCTCGCGGCATCGTGTCTGCCGGAGCTCAAAGAAAAAATCTCGGCGCTCTCGTCCTCTCTGATGCAGGAGTGTGCCGAAAATATGGACACGCTTTCCGATATCTATGAGCTGATAGATGCCGCGATAGTTGAAGAGCCGCCGTTTTCCGTTCGCGAGGGCGGCATGATAAAGGACGGCTTCCATCCGGAACTTGATTCCCTGCGCGATATAGTTTTAAACGGCAAAGATTATATCGCCGCCATTCAGCAGCAGGAGCAGGAAAAGACCGGAATAGCGAAACTTAAAATAGGATATAACAGGGTATTCGGCTACTACATAGAAGTGCCCAACGCTTACAAAGAGCTTGTACCCGATGAATATATAAGAAAACAGACTCTTGCAAATTGCGAGAGATTCATTACTCAGGAGCTAAAAGACCTCGAGGCAAAAGTTCTCGGAGCACAGGACAGAATAGTCAAGCTCGAATACGAGATTTTCGACGATATCAGAAAACGCACCGGCGCAGAGCTTGCTAGAGTTCAGCGTACCGCTGCGGCAGTGGCACAGCTCGATGTCCTCTGTTCATTTGCTCAGGCTGCGCTCGAAAATAACTATGTCTGCCCTCAGATGTCCGCAGAGCCGGTTATAAAGATAAACGAAGGACGCCATCCCGTTGTTGAAAAAATGCTCAACGGCGAACCGTTCGTTCCGAATGACACCGTTCTCGACTGTGCTGACGACCGTTGTGCGATAATAACCGGTCCCAATATGGCGGGTAAATCCACATATATGCGTCAGGTCGCACTCGTCTGCGTCATGGCGCAGGCAGGAAGCTTTGTTCCCGCCGCGAGCGCGGAGCTCGGAATAGTTGACAGCGTGTTTACTCGAATCGGCGCATCCGACGACCTTTCAGCCGGACAGTCGACGTTTATGGTCGAGATGAGCGAGGTTGCATCGATACTCAATAACGCAACTTCGAGAAGTCTTATAATTTTTGACGAGATAGGAAGAGGCACTTCCACTTTCGATGGCATGAGTATTGCGCGAGCCGTGCTCGAATATGCCGCAGACAAAAAGCGCATCGGTGCAAAGACCCTTTTCGCAACGCATTATCATGAGCTGACTGAGCTCGAGGGGCAGATAGACGGCGTCAAGAATTACAATATAGCCGTCAAAAAGCGCGGCGATGATATAACCTTCCTGCGCCGTATAGTGCGCGGCGGAGCGGACGGAAGCTACGGAATCGAGGTCGCGAAGCTCGCCGGAGTTCCGAAGCCGGTCGTTGAGAGGGCGAAAAAAGTTCTCAAAGAACTCGAAGAGAGCGGACTCGTGCTCGTTCGCGACCGTGAACCGAGCACAGCTGTTGAACCCGACGCCGGGCAGATTTCGTTCGGTCAAAACAGTTCAAATGAGATAGTCGAAAAACTTAAAGTACTCGATGTCAACACGCTGACGCCGATAGAGGCAATGGGCGTGCTCTATGAGCTGACAAAGAGCGCAAAAGAAATATAACAGGAGGAAACCATGCCGAAGATAAAAGTCCTGCCAAAAGAAATAGCGGAGCTTATTGCCGCGGGTGAAGTTGTCGAAAGACCCGCGTCTGTTATAAAAGAGCTTATGGAGAACGCAATAGATGCGGGCTCTTCTTCGGTCACGGTTGAAATAAAAAATGGCGGAATAACTTATATCCGCGTAACGGACAACGGATGCGGAATAAGCCGCGATGATATACATACAGCGTTTATCAGCCACGCCACAAGCAAGATAAGCACGCGCGACGATCTCTATGCCATAGGCACTCTCGGATTCAGAGGCGAAGCGCTCGCGTCTATAGCAGCGGTTTCAAATGTCGAGGTACTTACAAGAACGCCCGAAGAAGAGACCGGGACGCGCTATTGCATCAGCGCGGGCGAAGAGACACTTGTTGATGATGCAGGATGCCCACTCGGCACGACAATAGTTGTCAGGGATCTTTTCTTCAACACTCCCGCGAGAATGAAGTTCCTCAAAAAGGATGTCTCCGAGGCCAATGCGGTTGCGAGCATAGTTGATAAAATTGCGCTCTCAAACCCGGATGTTTCAATAAGATTCATCAGAGAGGGCAAGAATACACTGTTCACCTCCGGCAGCGGAGATCTCAAAACCACGGCATATGAGATATTCGGCAAGGACTTTGCCGACGGACTCATTGAGGCTGATTACAGCTTTGAATCGGTGCAGATAAGCGGACTTATCTCAAAGCCGACAAAATCGCGTCCGAACCGCAATATGCAATTTTTCTTCGTCAACGGCAGGCTTGTGAAGTCGGGTACGGCTTCTGCGGCGCTGAGCGAAGCATATAAAAATTCTATAATGGTCGGCAAGTTCCCGTATTGCGTGCTAAATATAACGACAGCTCCCGGGCTTGTCGATGTAAATGTCCATCCCGCAAAGACGGAAGTCCGCTTTGCAAACGAGCGAACGGTTTTCAGCGCGGTATATTATGCCGCAAAAAATGCACTCGAACGCAGAGATGAAGCGCCGAAAGTATCTATTCCGAGGACACCGCAGGCGGAGCTCTTCGAGCCTGCTCGTCCAAAGACTGAGCAGATGAGACTGCCGGAAAAGCAGCCTGATTTCTGGAATCGTATGTCATCTTCCGAATACCGTTCGGCGCAGCAGCCGGAAAAGCCGAGATACAGCTATCCGCAGCAGTCTGCACCTGCGCCGCGCGAGGATATTGTGTCTGTTGCAAGTCCCGATAAAAAGCCTGAAACGGCAGATACAGAGCCGTCGACCATTCAGCATTTTCTCGATGCGCAGAGGGCGAAAAAAGAGGAGACGGCTGTCATTGAGCCTGAAGTGCGCACTGAACCCGAACCGATAGCTGAACCTGCTGCGGTTTCCGAAGAAAAAGAAGAAATTCAGACCGTTGATACAACTGTAGAGGATAAAATTGAAGATAAACTAAAAGACAAACTAAAAGACAAACCCGAAGAACTTCCCGTAATCGTTATCGGCGAGGCGTTCAGAACATATATAATCGTCCAGCAGGGGGAGAGCATCTTTCTTGTCGACAAGCACGCAGCGCATGAGAGAATGCTGTTCAACGAACTTGTTAAAAACGATACCAAGCGTTCCACTCAGATGCTTTTAACCCCGATAACCGTAACGCTCAGCAAAGAGGAATATTCCGCTGTGCTTGATAATCTTGATATGCTCATGCAGGCGGGATTTGCGGTTGAAGATTTCGGATATTCTGTTGTTATAGTCCGCGAATGCCCGATGGAGATATCCGCTGATGAAGTTCCCGATGTTGTCGCAGAGCTTGCCGGATATCTTGTTGAAAACAGGCAGAAGCTCATATCCGAAAAGAAAGAGTGGCTGTTCAGCCTCATGGCGTGCAAGGCGGCGATAAAAGGCGGAATGTACACTACCGAATACGAACGCGAGCTGTTTATAAAGCGCCTGTTCGCGAGCCCCGAGATAAGATACTGTCCGCACGGCAGACCCGTTATGATTGAGATAACCAGGCGTGAATTGGAGAAAAATTTTGGACGAGTGTAAGAAAATAAAAATAGCCGCTGTCGTCGGTCCTACAGCCTCGGGCAAAACGAAGCTAGCAGTGGATATCTGCCGCGCGCTCAACGGCGAGGCGGTCTCCTGCGATTCGATGCAGATATATAAATATATGGATATCGCCACAGCCAAACCGACGGTTCAGGAAATGTGCGGGATACCGCACCATCTGCTCGATTTTCTTGAGCCCGGCGAAAAATACAGCGTCGCTGCTTACTGCGCAGAAGCGGGAAAGTGTATAGACGATATATCAGGCAGGGGAAAGCTGCCCGTGCTTGTCGGCGGAACCGGGCTCTACTATTCTTCACTCGTAGACAATATTTCATTTGCTGACGAGGACGATGATGCTTCAATACGCAGTGAGCTTGAGCGCCGCGCGGAGAGCGAAGGCATTGAAACGCTCCACAAGGAACTCTCGGCTATCGACCCTGAAACCGCCGCGCAGCTCCATCTCAACAATCGCGGACGGATTATAAGAGCGCTCGAGGTCTATTATAAGACCGGAGTCACAATGAGTGAACAGCAGCGCAGGTCAAGGCTTGTTGAGCCTAAATATGACTGCACAGCGGTGTGTCTCGATGTGCGCGACAGACAGTTTTTATATGACAGGATCGACCACAGGGTCGATATAATGATTGAAAACGGTCTTATCGAAGAGGCGAGGCGTTTTCTCTCCGGCGAACTCGGCAAAACATCAGGGCAAGCTATAGGCTATAAAGAATTGCAGCCCTATTTCAACGGTGAAATATCGCTTGATGATGCAATAGATAATCTCAAACGCTCCACGCGCCGTTACGCCAAACGCCAGCTGACATGGTTCAGGCGCGACGAGAGAATAACACATCTGTATATAGACGAAATGTCATACGACGAACTGCTAAAGACGGCAGTCGGGATAATAGAAAGGGGGATCGCAGAATGAAGAAAGTTAAAGTGAGCAAAAAAGGTGTAAGAAAAATAGTCGCTGCCGTTGCTGCGCTTCTGGCTGTGGTAGTGTTATGCTATGAGATAGGCAACTTCAACTCTTCAAATGTGAAAACCCAGCCCGCCGCTGCTACAACATACCGCAACAGCATAACCGTCAAGATGTTTGCCGTGCGCGATGAATCGCTTATAAACGGCTCTTCTTCGCTGACCTATGTTCCGCTTTTGCAGGATGGCGAGCGCGTTGCAGGAGGACAGGCTATTGCGGCGCAGTTCGGCAAAGCCGATTCTGCCTCGGCATATGTCGACCTCGAAAATCTCAAAAACGAGCTTGAGAGGTATGAAAACTTAAACAGCCAGCAGAATCTTACAGAGCTTGACATATCAAAGATAAATCTTCAGGCAGATTCATATTTTTATGAAATGCTCGACGATGTGCGGTCGGACAAAATCTCAGCACTTGAAGGCAGTGCGGAAAAATTCAGCGACAAGATGACCGCAAAGCAAATACTTATAAACGGCAATATAGATTTTTCGGAGAAAATAGCATCTCTTAAGTCTGAAATAGCTTCTCTGACGGCGAAAGTCGGAACTGTCGATTACCTCAAGGCTGACGATACCGGCTATTATGTCTCGTCCGCCGACGGATATGAGAATACGCTGAGCTTTTCGGATGTTAAAAATCTCAGCAGCGATAAGATAAAAGCGGCACTGTCCGCTTCTCCCGCCGCGGTGTCCGCTAATACAAAGGGCAAGCTTATCCGCGGATATACATGGTACTTTGTCGGCATAGTCAACAAGTCCGACGCCACAAAGCTCAATAACGGGGACAGCGTAACACTCAGGTGCGACAATATGTCGCGCGACGGCATAAATGCCACGGTTTATTACAGAGGCCCGATAAACACAGATGAGACTGTCCTGATTCTTTCATCAAAGATAATGGATTCAGACATAGCTCGGCTCAGAACAGAAGATGTCGAAATAGTGATAAACGAGACCGACGGAATAAGAATAAACAAGTCCGCGGTCAGAGTTGTTGACGGCGTTCAGGGCGTGTATGTGCTTACCGGCAATATCGTCCGCTTCAAGAAGCTCGATGTAATATATACAGGCGATGACTATGTAGTCTCAAAGATGATAAAAGAGGATACATACGATGAAAATAAAGTGCCGTATCTGAAGATTTACGATGCGGTAATATTGGAAGGAAAGGATCTTAAAGATGGAAAACTTATCAGTTACTGATGCTCGTCTGCAGCTCCTTGAAGACAACCTGAAAAAGGTTCGCGACGAGATAGCCGAAACCGCGTTGAAGAGCGGCAGAGACCCGCGGGAAGTGAAGCTCATGGCGGTGACAAAGACTGTTTCTGTTGAGCTTATAAATCATGCTATTGCCTGTGGAGTCGATCTCATCGGCGAAAACAAGGTTCAGGAAGTCCTGCTCAAGCGCCCTGAACTTAATCTTGAGCACTGCAAGCTCCATCTCATCGGTCATCTTCAGAGCAATAAGATAAAAAAGATAGTCGGTCAGGTCGACATGATACAGAGCGTCGATTCGTTCGAGACCGCGCAGCAGATAAGCCGCCGCTCCGGAGAGCAGGGGATAACGACCGACATACTGCTTGAAGTCAATATCGGCGAGGACGAAAACAAATTCGGATATTCCGCGGACGAAGTTGCAGACCAGCTCGGAAAAATATCGGAACTCCGGTTTGTCAAAGTCAAAGGTATGATGACAGTGGCACCGAATTTTAAAGATTCTGCGAAAAATCAGTGCGTTTTTGATAATATGCACAAACTGTTTATTGACATCGGCGCCAAAAAAATGGATAATATAGATATGGACATTCTGTCTATGGGTATGTCCGGTGATTTCAAAGAGGCAATAGCGGCGGGCTCAACGCTTGTGCGTATAGGCTCGGCGATATTCGGAGACAGGCAATATTGATTTCTTTATAAATACGGGAGGAAAATATCATGGGAATCTTTGACAAGGTAAAAAACTTCATTGACAATTCTGACGAGGACACTATCGACGAGGATATCGAAAACGTTTATGATGACTCGGCGGATGACACTTATTCGTCCGACAGCACAGAGTCCGCGAAGTCATTCAGCGATTTCAGCGCTTCTTCGAGACCGTCGTCGATCTCTTCGACGCCCAATATAGTTGATCTGCGCTCTTCGAGCCGCACTCCTGTTGTGCTCAAGAAGCTTGACAGATATCTTGATGTTCAGAGCGTTGCAGATGTGCTCAACGAGAAGAGAATAGTTATTCTTAATCTTGAGACCTGCCCCGCAGACGATTCAAGACGCATTATCGATTTCCTTTCCGGCGTTGCATATGCAAATTCCGGAGATATCAAGAAAGTTGCCGGCAAAGCTTATATCATCACCCCCGACAGCGTTCCGCTTTCAGGTGATGTACTCGAGGACATCGAGAACATGAGCGAAGGTTATTTCGATTGATATTTATTTCCCATTTAAGAGGTGTAGATAATGCTTAAACCCGAACAGATCAGATCGCATCGTTTTATTTCTGCCGGTCGCGGGACTTATGAAGCCGGCGATGTTGATTCGTTTTTAAGCGAAGTCGCTGCGTCCTATGAGCAGGTGTTCAGAGAGAATGGCGACCTTGTTAAGAAGATAAGCCTTCTTGCCGAGAGAGTTTCGCAGTATAAGAAGGACGAAGATAATATCAGACGTGCCCTGCTTACCGCCGAGCGTATGGCAGACAAGATTCAGCGTGAATCTCAGCAGAGCGCGCAGGAACAGCTTGATTCTGCTGAGAAGAGAGCGCAGGAGCTTATCGCATCGGCACAGAACAGAGCCGATGTTTTGGAGACTGCCGCATCGGTAAAGGCTTCTCAGCTTACAGAAGAATCAAATCGCAATGCCACCGAGCGCATAACTTCGGCAGAGCGTACCGCTTCTGCTATGATAAGCAATGCCGAGGCAAAAGCTAACGAGATAATTGAAAACGCCAAGAAGAATGCCCAGCTTGAGCTTGACAGGATAAATTCAGATATTCGTGTGAATTCAGTTACGCTCGAGAAGCTTGAAGGCGAAGTTTCCGCATTCCGCAATTTTATCCTTGACGCCTATCAAAAGCATATCGATCTTATTTCTTCTCTTCCCCAGAAGCAGGAGATGCCGACAGTTCCGGCGATAAATACCGATGAGTATGTCTCTGAAATCTCAGCTCCCGTTGAAGATGATACAGATGCAGATAATGATGTTGTCATTGAGGAGCCTGAAGAGCCCGAAGAAGCCGAAAAAGATGAAGCTCCGGCAGAGAATGTTGAATCGGATGAAAAAGATTCCGCTCCCGATGAATTGATTACCGCTTTTGCCAATGAATCTGAATTCAGCGAAGAAACGGCGGCTCCCGACGAGATAGTGGCAAACGATATACTTATGCAGTCTTTCGGAGTCGAAGATACATATGATCCCATGGCCGCGACGGAATCCGATTCATCAGATTCCAATGAATCGGATGATGATGCTTCTGCAAATGGTTTTGTGATAAACGTCAGCGACATCAAGCATCATATTACTCCCGATGAATTTGAAGACGCTGATACGGATGATGATTTTGATACACCTGCAAATGTTGACGATTTTTTAAACGACGACGATGACGAAGATGACGATGAAAGCGACGACCATTCTCGTCACTCACGTTTCAGAGGCTTTTTCAAAAAATAAATTTTGAGGTTTTTATGATTCAAGCAATAACTCTTTTGGTGATTGCCGCGCTTGTGGCAATCGACCAGGTCATAAAAATTGCTGTTGTCAATCGCTTTGCGGCAGGCGGCAGCATGGATATTCTCTTCGGTCTTATCCGTATACGCTATGTCGAAAATACCGGCGCGGCGTTCAGTTCGATGCAGAATCAGACTGTTTTTCTGACGATTTTTACGGCTGTTGTTATAGTCATGTTCATTTTCCTGCTCATGACTAAAAAGATAAAGCCCGGCTTTATTTACTGGTGCGTCGCCGTTGTGATAGCCGGCGGAGCAGGCAACTTCGTTGACCGCGTAGCAAGAGGCTTTGTTGTTGATTATATCGAGCCTACCTTTGTCAATTTTGCGGTTTTCAACTTTGCCGATTGCTGTGTTACTGTCGGAGCTGCGTTGCTCATAATCAAGACGGTATATGACTTGATAAAGGAAAATAAGAAATATCTGTCCGATGACGACAAGAAAGCCGAAAACGGCGGAGATGGAAAAAATGTCTAAGCTTTTGCCGGGCGGTTATTCGCTGAGCTTTTCAGTTGATTCCGAAACAGCCGATCAGCGTATAGACCGCACGGTCGCCGATGCTTTTCCGGAACTCTCCCGTTCCCGTATTCAGCATATGGCAGAAAACGGCTGTATAACGGTCAACGGAAAGACTGTCGGCAAGAGCTTCAAGCCGAAAGCAGACGATGAAGTGTCTGTTTATATCGAACCTGCTCAGGACGATACGGCGCAGCCGGAAAACATTCCGCTTGATATAAGATATGAAGACGACTGTATGCTCGTTGTCAACAAGCCTAAAGGTATGGTTGTTCATCCCGCGCCCGGCAACAGAAGCGGAACGCTCGTCAACGCGCTTTTGTATCATTGCGGAAGCAGTCTTTCGGGGATAAACGGCGTTCTGCGTCCGGGTATAGTCCATAGGATAGACAAGGATACAAGCGGTCTTCTGCTTGTTGCCAAAAATGATATGGCACATGCATCGCTTGCCCATCAGATAAAGGAACACAGCCTGACGCGCGAATATGCGGCGGTTGTCTACGGAAAACTGCGGGAGCCCGAGGGCGTAATAGACGCACCGATAGGCAGAAACCCTAACGACAGAAAGAAAATGGCAGTGACGGACAAAAATTCTCGTCCTGCGGTTACACATTATTACACAGTAGAAGAATTTGAAAAGTTTACATTTGTAAGGCTGCGCCTTGAAACGGGTCGGACTCATCAGATAAGAGTCCATATGGCATATATAGGTCACCCGGTGGCAGGAGATGCCGTCTATGGTCCGAAAAATGTCATAACGGAGCTCGGCGGTCAATGTCTGCACGCAAGGCTTCTCGGCTTTGATCATCCTGTGACAGGGAAGAGAATCGAACTTTCGTCTGAGCTGCCTGAATATTTCGATAACTTTTTAAGAAAAATCAGAAAGTGAGAGATATGAAAACAGATTTTTCCGATTGGCTGATAGTTTCTGATGTTGACGGCACTCTGAACACGAAACTCAGGATGCTGCCCGAACGGAATCTCAAAGCCATTACACATTTTGTTGAAGATCTCGGAGGCAATTTTACCCTTGCTTCCGGAAGAAATATATCTTCGCTCAGAAAGCACTATGAGCGTCTGCCGATAAAATCCACGCCCGCAGTTATCCTAAACGGCGCGGGAATTTACGACTACGAGCACGAAAAGATGCTTTCGTTTCATTCAATTGACGAACGCGGCATAGATATAGTAAGACGAGTGAATGAGCGCTTTCCGCTGATCCAGATTGAGATATGTACAGATAGAGAGATATTTATTCTGAATCCCGGAGTTTTCAGCGGCGCGATGTCACTGGCGGACGGAATACCGCACCAGAGCTTCAAAAAATTTGAAGATGTCCCGAAGAGCAATTGGGGAAAGGTCATATTTATGGGACTTCCGCCGATGGTTTCGCGGATGGTTAAGTATCTCAATTCTATAGACCATTCGGGCGTTACATATATGTCGTCCTCGGTAGCGAGCTATGAGATGCTCCTTGAAGGCACAAATAAGGGCACCACGGTGCTTGAAATAGCAGATATGCTTGGTATTCCGCATGAGCATACGGGTGCTATCGGAGACTATTTCAACGACTATGATATGATAAAGAGTGTCGGCGTTCCGGCGGTCTGCGGGCAGGCTCCGCAGGCGATGAAAGATGCTGCAACATTTGTTGCATGTCACTGCAATCACGGTGCCGTTGCCGATTTTCTTGAATATATTGAAAATAATTGCCAATAAATACGGTATTACAGGAGGTGGCTGTTGTGGACACAATTGTCAGCAAACAGTTGAAGATCAAAGCTTGTAAGGTGAGAATGGGTGCAATTGAAGGCGTTTATAATGCAAAGTCCGGTCATCCGGGCGGCTCGCTTTCAATCGCCGATATCCTGACTTACCTCTACTTCCATCGGCTCAACATCGACCCGAAGAATCCGCAGTGGGAAGACAGGGACAGGCTCGTCATGTCGAAAGGTCATGCCGCGCCCGCCTATTATTCCGTACTTGCGCACAGAGGATATTTCCCCGTCGAGGAGCTCAAAACACTCAGAAAGAGCGATTCGAGACTTCAGGGTCACCCGAACATGAGAACCGTTCCCGGCGTCGATGCCAGCACCGGTTCGCTCGGTCAGGGAATCTCCGTAGCTGTCGGTATGGCTCTCGGTGCAAAGCTTTCGGGCAAGAGCTTCAGAGTTTATACCATTCTCGGCGACGGCGAGATTCAGGAGGGTCAGGTCTGGGAGGCGGCAATGTATGCCTGCGCCAAGGGACTCGACAATCTTGTTGCGGTTGTTGATAACAACAATCTTCAGATAGACGGAACGATCGCAGAGGTCAATTCGCCTTATCCGATAGCCGAGAAATTCAAGGCTTTCGGCTGGAATGTTCTTGAGATATATGCGGACAGCTTCGATGAGATGGATGCGGCGTTCAACGCGGCTATCGAATTCAAGGGCAAGCCCACCGCGATAATCGCCAAGAGTGTCAAGGGCAAGGGCGTTTCCTTCATGGAGAATCAGTGCTCATGGCACGGCAAAGCTCCGAACGAAGAGCAGTACAAAGAAGCTATGGAAGAGCTCAATGCGACTCTCACAAGCCTTGAAGCCAACTAATTTCAGTGAAAGGAATGTCGTGCTATGGCAGATATTATAAAAGCGGCAACGCGTGACGGTTACGGCAAAGCGCTCGTAGAGCTCGGTGCCATAAATGATAAGCTCGTCGTTCTCGATGCAGACCTTGCAGAGGCGACAAAAACAGCTATGTTCAAAAAGGCGTATCCGGACAGATTTTTTGATTCCGGTATCGCAGAGGGCAACATGATAGGCGTCGCCGGCGGACTCTCGACCATCGGCTACACCGTATTTGCAAGCTCGTTTGCAATGTTCGCCGCGGGTCGTGCTTTTGAACAGATAAGAAACACAATCGGATATCCGCATCTCAATGTCAAGATTGGTGCTACCCATGCGGGTATATCGGTCGGCGAAGACGGCGCGAGCCATCAGTGCTGCGAGGATATTGCCCTTATGCGCACTATTCCCGGCATGGTTATAATCAACCCCGCCGATGATGTCGAAGCAAGAGCAGCTGTATTTGCTGCCGCTGAGTATGAAGGACCCGTATATCTTCGTTTCGGCCGCCTTGCAGTGCCGAGATTCAACGATCCCGATAACTATAAGTTTGAAATAGGCAAGTCGGTTCAGCTCGCAGACGGTAAAGATGTGACTATAATCGCAACCGGTCTTATGGTGAACGAGGCTGTTATGGCAAGAGAGATGCTCGAAAAAGAGGGTATTTCTGCAAGAGTCATCAATATGCATACAATAAAGCCTATTGACAGACAGGCGATAGTTGACGCCGCAAGAGACACCGGCGCTATTGTTACCGCAGAAGAGCATTCCGTTATCGGTGGACTTGGCGGAGCAGTCAGCGAAGTTGTCTGCGAAACTATACCTGTACCGGTCGTAAAGGTCGGCGTAGAGGATGTTTTCGGACGTTCCGGTCCGGCGGTCGAGCTTCTCCATATCTATGGTCTTGATGCGGAGAACATAGTTAAAAAAGCAAAGCAGGCGCTTGAGCTCAAGGCTGCCCGCTGAAAACAGACCGAAAGGTTTTCAAATGGCTAAAAGCAGATTCAAAAAGAGTACAGTCGCAGTTGCTGCCGCGATCATTGTTGTGTTCGCGGCGGCAGCTACGGCTGCGTTAATTTTTCTGATGTCGGGCAAAAATAAGATACCCGATGCGGACTCTCAGGCAATTGTATATAAGTCAACCGACGGCGGAACTTATCTTTCCGCCTATGGCAAGAAGCACAAGCTGACGATATCGGACGATTCGTCGGTCTTGCTTACTTCGGACGGCGAGTATCTTATCTATACCACCGCCTCGGCGAAGGTCAGCCGCAAATATGACCTCTATCTGTGCAGCATCAAGAATTCGTCAAACGCCAAAAAAGGTGCAAAGCTTTTAGACTACGGCGTTGAAAAAGAGTTCAGATATAATAACGGAACTCTGTATTATTCGAAGCAGAATCAGGACAACCTCTCCGTTATGACAACTGCATATGATATAAAGAAGAACAAAAAATCAGACATTGATTTTGCAATAAAAGAGCTGTTCCTGCCGGAAAACGGAGATTCGATTTATTATCTCAAGCAGCTTTCCGATTCACAGTCGCTGTATGTTTATTCATCTTCCGACGGCAGCCGTGAGCTTGTCAAAAACGCTGCGAATATTCATTTTTACGATAACGGCGAGAATTGCGAGATTCTCTTTGAGACCGGGTCTTATAACGAGGAAGAAGCGGAGCTTTTCTCCGCCTCTCCGGGAAAAAATCCGGTGCAGATAGCTACTATGGTCAGCTCCGTTTTATATGATTCGTATTCGCCCGGCGGCAATCTCTATTATTTTGTCAAAAAAGAGTCGCCTGCCGGCTGGCGCGATATTATTGACGATGATATGGCGCAGGATGACGAGCTTATAAAAGAGCCGAACCGCAATGATTACACATTCATTTTCGGCTTCAGTATTCAATATCAGCTCGATATGAGCAAATATAACCGCAAGGTTTCACGCGACAAAATCCGTCAGGCTCTTGACGAACAGATAAAGGACGATTCTTTCACGCAGGGCTATAATCTCTATGCCAGAACTGCCGACGGTTCAAAGAAAATCGCGGAGAATGTTGTTCCCGATGAAGTATTTGCAGTGTCCGCTTCCGGCGAACCAGCCGCAGTATTCTATATGACCGAGCTTTCCGACAGCACCGTCAGAATGTCCGATCTTGATTCGCAGCTTGGTTCATCATCGGTTGAATCGGTTGTTGAAACTGCTGTGTCGGCGGTCAAAGCCTGCATTAAGAAAACCGGATACTTATATGCGGACACACATTCAACCCAGCCGGTGAAGCTCGATGCGTATAACGGCAAGAAAGCGGAGTTTATAATCTCCGGAGACAAGCTTTTTGTCAAATCGTTTGATGATTCAAACGACACATTCTCGCTATTCAGGCACACGGTCACAAACGGCGTTGTATCTGCGGCTGAAATGCTTGATACGGGTATAAAGGCTTGCAATATCATCGGCACGGATGTGTGGTACCGGCGCAGCGTTACCGGGTCTTCGCTCTGCGATTTGTATAAATATTCGGCGGAAAAAGAGAAGATTGACGGAGATGTCGCGTCTTTTGCCGAACTTCCCGACGGAAGCGTTCTTATAGTCAAGAATTTTGTATCTTCTGCAGACGGGGAGATAGCCGATCTTTATCTATATGACGGCAAAAAGACCTCGCCAGTTGCAGAAAAAGCAGAGCTCAAAAACATGAAATATTCCGACAAGGGTATATCTTTTATACGCAGCGGCGGGGATTTATGTATTTATTCTAAAAATAAGCTTGCTATAATTGACGGCGGCGCGTATAATATTATCGCTTATTAAAAGAAACGAGGGATAAAAGCATGGCAAAAGATGTGCTTTTCAAAACGATGACTTTCGGCGGCTTCAACAAAGAAGACGTCCTTGAATATATTCGTGCTCAGCAGACTCAGCTTACAGATACGCAGAAAAAGCTCAAGGAGACCGAAGAGAACGCCGCAGCGGCTTCAAAGCGGACAAGAGAGCTTGAAACTCTTCTTTCGGAGCAGCAGACACGCACTGAGGAATACTTTGCGCTGAGTGAGGAATATGCAAAGAAGATATTCGCCCTTGAAGACGAAGTCAATTCCCTCAATGAGAAGCTCAACAGCGTTGAAGTCGGCTGTGAGCGCGCCAAGGATGTGGAGGGTCAGATAGGTGCCCTTGTGCTCGATGCGCTGCTTTATTCTGATAAGATAATCCGCAGTGCTAAGGCATCCGCAAAGGGCATTTCAAATCAGACCAGGCAGACCATTGAAGAGGCAGCAAGCGGAGTTGACGAGATAGGCGAGGATATTTCACAGATGTCCGATAACTTCGGTGTTGTTGTCGCGTCTCTTGTTTCGAAGATAAATTCGCTCTCAAGCAATCTCAACAGCGTTGCCGATAAGCTTGATACTCAGGATGAAGAAATAGATGAGCATCAGTTCACTTTCGGCGAGAACGGCGAAGTCAAACTGCCGAAGCTTACCGATGAAGATTTCGGAGATCCGACCGATCCCGAGATAGAGATATCCGATGAAGAGATAAATAATCTTGTCAATGTCCTCAATGCAAGCGGCGGACTGGATTTGAAATTTACTTCGCCCGATGAAGACTCAAAAAACGTGACCGAAGATATACATAGCGAAGAAAATACTTCTGACGAGCCCATTAAAGCTGATGATGCCGAAGAAATATCGGAGCTGACAAAAAAATTTCTCGGAGAAGACTGATGGCTGAATATAAGATAGACACAAGTGAACTCCGCAAATATTGCGGCAGGCTTCGCGCAGGGGACAGAGTGTTGCTTTCCGGCACTGTCTACACATCGCGCGATGCGGCGCATAAGCGCATATGCGCTTTGCTGGACAGCGGCGAAGAACTTCCCTTTGAGCTGAAAAACGCGGCGGTTTATTATGCAGGACCTACGCCGACGAAGCCCGGTGATGTTATCGGCAGCTGTGGTCCGACTACTTCGAGCCGCATGGATGTCTATGCGCCGAGACTTCTCGACGAGGGACTTTGCTGCATGATAGGAAAAGGCGGCAGGAGAGAATCGGTTATCGATGCGATAAAGCGCAACAATGCCGTATATCTCTGCGCGATAGGCGGCGCAGGCGCGCTTGCTTCAAAGTGCATAACAAAATGCGAGGAGATAGCGTTTTTTGACCTCGGGTGCGAGAGTGTCAAGCATCTGGAATTCAAAGATTTTCCGCTGACTGTCGGCATTGATTCGCATGGCGGAACGATGTTTGAAAAATAAATTCAGAAAAACTATTGACAAACCGACTTTTCGGTTATATACTTTGTAAAAACTGAATCTTGCCCATAAAGGCGATGACGGAGAAAGATTCCGGATAAGTACTGCAGAGAGTCCGTGGTTGGTGAAAACGGATGTATGAACCGGGCAATCGAATCACTCCTGAGCAGAGACCCGAAAACTTTGAGCGAGTAGGCGTTTCCGTAAGACTGCGTTAAAGTCAAGAGCTTATTGGAGCTTGAGGGTGCTGTAAAAAAAGCACTGAATTTGGGTGGTACCGCGGTTAACAGCCGCCCCAGGCATTTTGTTTGGGGCGGTTTTTATATTGTATTTTTATTGAGAAGGAGAGTTAATTATGGAAATTATCATCACTGAGATCGCACAGCGAATACGCGACCTGCGCGAGATCATGGGCTACAGCGTGGAAGAGATGGCTCAGGCCGTCGATTGCACTCCGGAAGAATATATTGCCGCCGAAAATGGCGAAGTCGATTTTTCTTTCACATTTATTTACAAATGCGCCGAGAAGTTCGATGTTGATATGATAGAACTGCTGACCGGTGATAACCCGAGACTTTCGTTCTATTCAATAGTCCGCAAGGGCGAGGGACTGCCGATGAAGCGCCGCACGGGATTCAATTATTCTCATCTTGGCTATCGCTTCAAGGACAAATATTGCGAGCCCTTCCTTGTAACTGCGCCGTATTCGGATGAGGATCAGGATAAGCCCATAACCCTCTCGACCCACGAGGGACAGGAATTTGATTATATTATCAGCGGCAGCCTCAAAGTAGCATTTGAGGATCATGTTGAGATACTCAACGCCGGCGACGCCGTACTTTATAATTCCGCTCACGGTCACGGAATGATTGCGACCGGCGGCGAGGACTGCGTTTTTCTTGCAATAATCCTCAAGAAAACGGAGAAGAAATAAAATCATTATTCAACAACTCAACGAAGGGACTTTTAACATATGCTTGATTTAAATAAAAACTTTGTGGATGAGGTATATGACGAAAACGGACATGTAGTTGATTATACCCTCAAATGCCCTGAAAATTTCAATTTCGCTTATGATGTTGTCGATGCCATCGCGGCTGCCGAACCGGACAAACGTGCGCTCCTCTGGTGCAACCCGGCGGGTGAAGAGAGAATATTCACTTATGGCGACCTGAAATATTACAGCGATAAGACTGCAAATATGTTGCGTGAAAAGGGCATCAAGAAGGGCGACATGGTCATGGTTATCCTCAAGCGTCACTACCAGTTCTGGTTCACCATTCTCGCTCTGCACAAACTCGGCGCGGTCATTATCCCCGCAACATTCATGCTGCAGAAGCATGATATCGTCTACAGAGCGAACGCCGCTACAATAAAGGCGGTTGTTTGCACAGGCGACGGCGACATTGCCGAGCAGGTCGATGAGGCTCTGCCAGAGTGTCCCTCGATAAAGACGAGAATTATAGTCAACGGCAAGCGTGACGGTTGGGATGACTTCATGACTGACATGGAAAAAGCCGATTCGCATCTCGAAAGAGTTGATACGAAATATTATGAACCCATGATAGTCTATTTCTCGTCCGGCACCACCGGCAACCCCAAGATGGCTATGCACGCGCATACATATGCCCTCGCGCATCTGACTACCGCCAAGTATTGGCACGATGTCACCGCAGACAGCATCCATCTGACGATAGCCGATACCGGCTGGGGCAAAGCGGTCTGGGGCAAGCTTTACGGCGAGATGTTCATGGAGAGCTGCGTTTTTGTCTATGACTATGACAAGTTCCACGCATCCGAGATTCTTTCGATACTTGAAAAGTACAAAATCACCAGCCTCTGCTGCCCGCCCACGATGTTCAGATTTATGCTTCAGGAGGATGTATCTTCCTATGATCTGAGCTCTCTGAAATACTGCACCATAGCAGGTGAAGCCCTCAACCCCGATGTTTTCAACAAGTGGTACGAGGAGACGGGGATAAAGCTCATGGAGGGCTTCGGTCAGACGGAGACCACCTTGCTTATTGCAAACCGCGTCGGCATGGAGCCGAAGCCGGGCTCTATGGGTAAGCCTATGCCGCACTACGATGTGGATATCGTCGACGAGGACGGCAAGCCCGTGCCGCCCGGTGTCACCGGCGAGATTGTCGTTCATACCGAGCCCAAGGTTCCTTTTGGTCTGTTCAAGGGCTATTACCGCGACGAGAAGAAGACCGCCGAGGCGTGGCACGACGGACTCTATCATACCGGCGACACCGCGTGGAAAGACGAGGACGGCTATTACTGGTATGTCGGCAGAACCGATGATGTTATAAAGTCCTCCGGTTACAGAATAGGACCGTTCGAGATCGAGAGCGTTCTTACCGAGCATCCGTCGGTTCTTGAGTGCGCCGTAACCGGTCTTCCCGATCCGATAAGAGGCAATGTCGTCAAGGCAACCATCGTCCTCAAGCCAGGATTTGAGGGCTCTGAGGAGCTGAAAAAAGAGCTTCAGACCTATGTCAAGAAAGAGACCGCGCCCTATAAATATCCCAGAGTCATTGAGTTTGTCGATTCTCTTCCCAAGACCGTCAACGGCAAGATCAGACGCACTGAGATAAGAGCGAACGATCTGAGAAAATTAAAGTGATTTGCTGATTTCCATTCGGCGTATAACTCCGCAGGCGATGCGGCTGCCGAATGTATCGGTTGAAGTGAAAGTGTCGGGGGAACTGTGAACTATCACGGTTCTCCCTTCTACTTGGCGTGGAATAAAGCGGTCGGTGTAGGTCGCCATATATGCATATCCGTTGTTCGAGAAAATACTCGGCAGGTCGCCCATATGTCCGGGGTGATTCTGCGTGCTTTTTATATTTGTATCATGCCGTTCGGGCGATACTTCAAACTCGACATCCGTGCTTTTCAGATGCATTCCGGCACTTGTGAATGTCTCGGGTTCGCACACTGCGCCCTCGTGGATATGAACTGCGAACGGCTCGTTTCTTGTCGGCATACCGGTGAGTTCTATTTCGACCATTGTTCCGTCGAGCCAGGGATAAAATCTCGCCGTGCCGGACATATCCGGAACGCTGCTGTTTCCTTTTATATCTGCTTGAAAATAGTAATAATCCGACAGCGTGTCGGAAGCTTTGTTAAACATTTTGTTTCCTCCTGCGGGTATATTTGCTCCGAGAAGAAGCGCTATATTATATGAAAAATCACCCCTCAGCGTTAATGCCGAGGGGCGATTTGACTATTTTCAGAATATCATATCGCGTAACTCGAAAATTTTATTTGCAAAGAAAAGATATATTTTCTGAAGCAGACTGTCTTTATATTCCGTTTTTGACGGCGCGGATTTTGTCAGCTCATAGGAGTCAAATATTTCGTTCGTGTCGCTTCGCAGAGCTTTTATCGAAATCTTGCCCTCGGAGAAGTTCAGCAAGACATATGTCGGAGTGCGAAGCTGGATGCATTTTTCTGCGTACCACGGAGTTTTATCGGGCTGACCGTCATAGTTGCAGCCGGAAGCGGTGTTCGCCTCAAGATAGAGTGTTCCGCCGCTTTTGACTTTTTCGTTGCCGCGCATGAGTGCGGAACGGGTGTATATATGGTCGTGCCCGCTCAATACAAGATCAATGTCATATTTATCGAACATCTTTGAAAACAGCGGACGATAGAAATTATCCTCTTCCTTGCGGCTGTAGATGCTGTAGTGCATAACAACTACGCGCCACAGGGCATCGGGATAGAACTCCATGGCTTCTTTTATCAGCTCTTCATGGTCATAGGTCAGCACATTGTTTGAGTTGAGCACGATGAACAACGCTTCGCCGCGTTTGAAATAGTAGCCCTTGCCCGCCGGACATTGAAAAAGCTCGCGGTCGAATCTGTTCGGGTTGTTGCTCCTTATTGAATAGAGCGGATAGTAGAAATCGTGGTTGCCTATGGTTGTAGCAACCGGGATAGAACGCATCAATTCGGGATTATAGAAAAGGTTGTATTGCGCTTGGGTCATGCCTGTTTCGACCTGATCTCCTGCGGAGATTATGAGTGAGATATCCGGCTCATACTTTACCGCCGCCTCGAGTGTGTTGTTCCAGCCGAGCGAATCGTGCTTGAGAACTTCATCGAGCTTTCTGTCACCCGAACGGCCGATCTGCGTGTCGGAGACAAAGAGAACATTGTATTCTTTGTCGCTGCCTGTGTTGAACGAATATGTTTTCGACCATTTGCCGTTTTCGGCAACTCTGTAATAGTAGGTGGTGTTGCTCTTGAGATTTTCTGCGGTCACATCGTTCTTCCAACCGTAGAGGACGGTGTGTGTGCGTTCGACTTTTAAGAACTTTCCGTTTTTCATCGAACTGTCCGTTGCAATTTCAAACATTACTACGCAGTCCTTGGTCGGCGAGAGCCATGTGAAATTCATGCTCGACGGGTCGCTTCCGGGAGACATGGAAACTGCCGAAGCGTCATTTTTGAGTCTGTCCCAATTTTTGTCCCATTCCTCAGCTGTTGCCGCGAATGAGCAGGGGAGAAGAACTGAGCAGAAAAGGAGTATCGCCAACAGAACAGAGAGTATGTGCGTTGACCTTTGTTTCATATAATCACCTTTCTTATAAAAGTTATGCTCAAATTTCGCCCAGAAAATCAGCTCGTATATGGGCAAAACAAAGATTTTTTGCAGGATATAGCTTTTTGGCTTGCAAAATCGAGCGGAATATAATAGAATATACAAGATCTTTGTTTACGGAGGAATCAACATGACTTTTGAATCAATGTCCAAAAAGGAGCTCGAAGAACTCCACTCTCAGCTTCTTGAAAAATACAACAGCTTCAAGGCGAAGAATCTCAAGCTTGATATGTCCAGAGGCAAGCCCTGCACCCAGCAGCTCGACCTTTCTATGGATATGCTCAAGATAAATGATGTTAAATCTTCAACCGGACTTGAGTGCAGAAACTACGGAATTCTCGACGGTATCCCCGAGTGCAAGGCAATTTTCTCCGAGATGCTCGAAGTCGCGGATAAGAATGTCATAGTCATGGGCAACTCGAGCCTCAACGTCATGTTTGATTTTATCGCGCAGTGCATGACCCACGGCGCAGGCGACAAACCCTGGATGCAGCAGGGGAAGATAAAGTTCCTTTGCCCCGTTCCCGGTTATGACAGACACTTCGGCATCTGCGAATATTTCGGTATTGAGATGATAAACGTCCCGCTTGTCAAGGGCGGCCCCGATATGGATCTTGTCGAAGAGCTTATAAAAGACAGCAGCGTAAAGGGTATGTTCTGCGTGCCGAAATACGCTAACCCTGACGGAACAACATATTCCGACGAGACCGTCCGCCGCATAGCGGCTCTCAAACCCGCCGCGAACGATTTCAGAATAATCTGGGATAACGCTTATATCGTCCATGACCTCAGAGAGACTCCCGACAAGCTTCTCAATATTTTCCCTGAGTGCGAGAAGAACTCGACTGAAGATATGGTTATAGAGGTCGTTTCAACCTCGAAAGTCACATTCAGCGGCGCGGGCATTGCCGCACTTGCTGCCTCTGACAAAAATGTTGCGATGATAAAGAACCGCATGAAGACGCAGACCATCGGCTATGATAAAATAAACCAGCTGCGCCATGCGAAGTTCCTTAAAAATATGGATGGCGTCAGAGCGCATATGAAGAAGCACGCCGCCATAATTGCGCCCAAGTTTGATGTTGTGCTCAAGGCGTTCAGCGATGAGCTCGGCGGCAAGGGTATAGCCGAATGGACCAACCCGAACGGCGGATATTTCATCAGCCTGAATGTTCTGAGCGGTTGCGCGAAGCGCACAGTCGAGCTTTGCAAAGAGGCGGGCGTGGTGCTCACTCCCGCGGGTGCCACCTATCCTTACGGCAAAGACCCCGATGATTCAAACATCCGTATTGCACCGACCTTCCCGCCGGTTGAAGAGCTTGAGCTTGCCGTTGATCTGCTCTGCACAAGCGTTCAGCTTGCGGCGGCAGAAAAGCTTCTTGCAGAATAAATTGATAGAAAGAGCTGTCCTCTGGCGGCTCTTTTTTATTTTATGAGGCGTTTATATTCAGGCTCGTCTTTCCAGACATATCTGTCCTCCACAATTTCGATAAGGCGCTCCGTAACAAGTCTGTTCTTTATGTCGTCGCCGTCGATGATATAGACCCCGAGAGCTTTTGCCTTGTTATATATCGGCATGTCTTTATCTATTGTATGAGTGCAGGCAAAAACTGCGTGCCCCTCTCCGCCGCTCATGCGCATAGCCTGCGGGTATATCTCATCTATGTGCTTCATATCCGGCGCGCAGGTCTTGCAGGATATAAACAGCGGCTCGATACCGTTTATGGCGATAACGTCTATCTCGTTGCTTGCCGGTCTGTATATCGTTGATCTGTCGTGTCTTATCCGGCTGTATTCCCAGTTATATTTGACGCGCGAGCGTACACTGCTGAATTTGCCCGTGGTGACGGCGCAGAGGTGAATAAACAGCTCAAGAAACGCGCCGACATCGGTCAGATAGTGGCGAAAATTTTTGTCGCAGTAGTAAAATGTGCACTCGCCATTTTCGTGATATTTTAATTCCGTTATGCCGCCGCAGCGGTCGAGCGCGCGGAGTATCTCGTCGTTTCTGAAAATCTGCTTGCCGTTGACGCTGATGTGCTCGGGCGCGCGGACTTTCAGAGGCATATTTCCGTTCGGTTCGCAGGCGGGACTCACTCTCTGCAAAAACTGAACATGCGGCACCCAGGAGCCGATATTTTCAAGATAGATGTTCCAGATATCAAGCACCTTTGACCAGAAAGCACCGAAATCGTCCCTGTGTTCGCTGAAATCTTCGCTTTCGATAACTTTGCCGCCGCTGACATTGAAAAAGTCTTCGCAGTCAAGCAGACCGAAGATATTGGCTCTCATCGCGTGCTCATATTTGCTTATATTTGCGTATTTTTTCGTTCTTCTGTTGTATGCGATAAGCGGCACTCCGAGCTTCACAGCCGCCATTCCTGCCGCGAGCAGAGCAATATCCTTGCCGCCGGTAACATCGACAACGCAGTCAGGATTTTCGGATATTATTTTTGCGAGCGTGTCGTTGACCTCATCGATGTTTTCCATATCGGCACTTATATATTCTATCTCCGGGCTTTCGCCGCGGCTCTTGAAAAAGCGGTTGTAGTCGCCGCGGCTCTCTTCGACCTGCAACGGGTCTGCACCGAAAAATATAAGCTTTTCGGGCTTGAATGCAACGGAAGCGAGCACATTGAGTATCGGTGATTCGTCAAAAAGTTCGATAAGCGTTTTCATCTTTTCAGCTCCGGGTAATAAGACATCTTTTATATATTGATTATAGCATCACCGAGCAGAAATATCAATTATTTGTTTATATTGACTATACGCGATTGACTTTTGCCGGCTTTAAAATTAATATATACATATGAAGAAAATACGGAGGAGTTACGATGAGCAAGAAAAAGAAAAAGCCGCTTATGGCGATGGTGTCGTCGGCATATTTTAAAATATATACAAAGAATTTTCTGGCTTTCAGAAAGGGCGCTATTGGCAAGAGCAGATATGCCTGCCGCAAATACCCGGGCTATGTCTCTGTATTCGGCTGGGAGGGCGACAAGGATGCTCCGATTGCGTTTATTGATGGCTCTTATCTTCTGCGCGACAGAAAGAATACACTTATAACTTTCGGACTTGCCGATATAGACGGAAAAATCGAGTGGTTCAACAAAGAGGATTGGCTGCCGTGCCTCGTCAGCAAATATCGCGCGGGCGGCTTTGAATGCACTATAGAAAACTTTGCAGATATTCTCATGAGGGGCGAAAGTAAGTTTGAAATTGCTTATTCGAGAATGACCCTCAAAAATATCAGCGGAAAAACTTTGAACATACCGCGCGTGTCAAAACTGCTTATCTCGCTCAACAAACAGCCGCATTCCGTAAAAAACGGTGAAACAATTGTCCTTGATTACGCCGTCGGCGCAGACCGCTTCGGCGGAAAATACGCATATCCCGCGAACAGTGAAATAGCTTCTGCAGGCGGGTTCGATGAGCACTATGAACATATGAAAGCTTACTGGACGGAGCGCATGGAACCGCTTGCAAAGATAGACGAATTGCCAGATAGTAAGCTTATAGACGCCTACAAGGCGGGATATGTGTATACGATGATAGTCAAGGACGGCTATGGACTCCATGTCGGCGAGAACGGCTATGACAGAGTGTTTGATCATGATTTCCTCGGTATAATGGCATCGCTGCTGACAATAGGCGACTTCAAATATTTTGACGAATATTCAAAGACGATTCTCAAGTTTGTCCAGTATCCCGATGCCGGATGGAAATTCAGCTGGCCGTATGCGCTCTATCTTCAGAAAACAGGCGATAGGAAGCTCGTTGAAGAGCGTTTCGAGCAGATAAAGACAAACACTCACAAAATATCATCCGACAGGGACTCGGACGGAATAATGAAGCGCACAAACGCTATCGACAGCAACGGACATTGGACTATCGACAACTGGTCGGCTCTGTTCGGGCTCTGCACTTATAAATATATCTGCGACAAAATTGAAAACAAGTCCGAGAGCGAGTGGGCGCAGAAAGAATATATAGACCTCCTCTCGTGCGTTGAAAAGAAGCTTGCCGAAACTTCGAATAAATATAATCTTGATTATATCCCGATATCAATGGATGAACCGAACGAATACGGTCAGCGCAGCGATCCTCACGATGCAAACTGGGGCTCAATGTTCCTGTTTGGTCGCTGGGGCTGGGACGGCTATCTTTTCGGTGCGGAACAGGGAAGCGGCATGATAGAAAAAATCGACGGCACATATGTGCATATTTTTAAGTGCCGCAAAGATATAACAGATAATCCGTACAACTTCGGCGGATACCCGCACGGATTTTTCTGCAGTTCATATAACGCCGGATACGGGAGCACCGCGCTCAGGGGCGAAAAATATCGCGACAGCGGAATAAAAGCATATCAATTTATGATAGACCATGCACAAAGCGGCCCGTTCAGCTGGTGGGAGGGGGTAGGCTATCCAGAGGCCGACGGCGGCATATGGGCGAGCGGCGGAAGCGGCTCGGGCGGCGGTTCGTGCCCGCATATGTGGGGGCAGAGCACCGCGACAAAAGTCCTGTGGGATTCTCTTATTGTTCAGAAAGCCGATTCAACACTGCTTATCGGCAGGGGAATGCCGGCAGAATGGATAGAAAACGGCAAAAAAACAGTTATTCGCGATTATCCGCTCAACGACGGAAGAAAAATCGGGTTCTCGCTCGTTTCATCAGATGATACGGTTACTCTCGCTCTGACCGGGGACGGCGCGGGCACTTGCGAAGTAAGGCTCGATCTTATCGGGCTTCGCGGAAATATAGAATCGGCAAGCTGCAAATATGACAGCGAACGTGGAGTCGTTATGATTCCGAAAGGTGTAACGCAGGTCACGGTGAGGAGAAAGATATAATGAAAAAGTATGTTATTCTGGCGGCTGTGTGCTGGTTCGCAGTCATATCTTTGGTCGGTATAATTCTGACCGTCTATGACAAGCGCATTGCCGGCAGCGGGAAGCGCCGTATCCCGGAGGCGACACTCATGACCGTCGGTCTGCTCGGCGCGGCGGGACCGATGTATTTGACAATGAAAAAAATCCGCCACAAGACCAAGCATAAAAAATTCATGCTCGGACTTCCGGCGGAAGTTATTCTGCATATTCTGATTATTGCCGCGGCGGTTTATTTTTCGCTCTCCTGAGCTGTTTCAGCTGAGCTTTCATCAGGTTCTGGAACAACAAGTGAAACTGTTTTTCTGATGTCAATTCGGTCATAGTACTGCTTGAATCTGACCGCCACTCTGACCGTTCTGTCGCAGTGCGGGCAGTAATATTTGCTGCGGAAATACTGGTTTGAATATGACCACTGCTTTGTCTGCTCGCATTTGCCGGAGCATATCTCGCATTTATAATCGAGAACGCTTTTGTCGATAAGCGGGCTGTGAATATTGCTTATCGGATGCGCCTTGAATGTAAGCCGCGCATAGAACTCATCGTTGCACTCTCTGATATAAGGCTTGAATGCGCCTTTTGAATAGACTTTTTTCAAACATTCCGCGCTGAGAAGGCTGTCATCATAGGCTCTGTGATGCGAGAAACTGCTCTCGTCGATTCCGAGCTCCTGCGCCGCGGTCGAGAGACCTATCTGACGCGATTTCGGCGTTCCGAGGACTGACTGAATATACGCCTGCATGTCGGCATAATAGCTCAGAAACGGGACTGTATCGATACCGTTCAGATATTTGTAATTGTCGATGAGCACACGTATATCTCCGTCACCCCATGTGAGCAGTACGCACTCCGAGCCTATCCAACGGCGAAAGCTCGAAAAAACTTTGGTGAACGGTTCACCGCTTCGGACTTCTTCGTTTGTTATGTTCGTCAATTCTTTGACGCTGCCGCGCAGTTTTTTGCCTATCTGCGGTCTGATGAGGCAGGAGAACTTGTCTTTGAAATTGAGATTTTCGTCGAGCTTTACAGCGCCTATTTCTATTATCTCGTTTATGAAACCCTTGGTTTTACGGGCATATGTATTGTTCCATTCGAGATCCATTATTATAAAATCCATCGAAACATCCTTTGAAATCTATATTTCACAATCTGAAATTTTTGTTTAAAAACCATAAAATATTATATATTAAAACCGGATGTATTGCAAGACAAAATAAACCTGTGCCGCATATCCGCTTTTTACGCCCTTTAGATTGATTTTCTTTTTCAAATGGGGTATTATATAAGACAAGCGTTTTATGACACATATAGTAAGGTAAAGGGAAGAAAATCATGCCTATAAAAATAGACAGCAATTTGCCGGCGCATAAACTGCTGGAGAATGAAAATATTTTCGTTATGACCGAGGAACGGGCAGTATCGCAGGATATACGCCCGCTGAAAATACTTATTCTCAATCTTATGCCGACAAAGATCGAGACGGAGACGCAAATATTGCGCCTGCTGAGCAATTCGCCGATTCAGGTCGAGGCTGAATTGCTTCAGACCGCCACGCATGAAGTGAAGAATGTTTCAAAAGAGCATATGCTCAAGTTTTACAAAACTTTTGATGATATAAAGAACGAGCGCTTTGACGGCATGGTAGTCACCGGCGCTCCCGTTGAAAACATGGAGTTTGAGCAGGTAGACTATTGGGACGAGCTCTGCCGCATATTCGAGTGGAGCAAGACCAATGTCTATTCCTCGTTCTTCATATGCTGGGGCGCTCAGGCGGCGCTCTATTATAAATACGGTCTGAAAAAGTATCAGCTCGATAAAAAGATGTTCGGTGTTTTTGAGCATGTTTCGCTCGACACTTTTCATCCGCTCATGCGCGGACTCGATGACAAATTCTGGGTGCCTCATTCAAGGCATACGGAGGTCAGGCGCGGCGACATTGCGCTTATAAAGGATCTTCAGATACTTTCTTATTCCGAGAAATCGGGTGTGCATCTGATATCCGATATGGAGTGCCGCAATTTTTTCTCGACAGGTCACTCCGAATATGACCGCGATACGCTCGCAAAAGAATATTTCCGCGATGTTGAAAAGGGCTTGGATATTGATCTTCCGGAAAACTACTTTCCGGACAACGACCCTTCGAAGACTCCGGAAGTCAAATGGCGCAGTGCCGCCAATATAATTTTTTCAAACTGGCTCAATTATTTCGTGTATCAGCGTACACCTTATGACTTGAGCACGCTTTGACAGGAAGGTAAGGAAAATGGGAGATATTTACATATCCGGCAACGGAAGAAGAAATCAGGATACTCAAGATATCCCGATAACGCCGCGCAGAGTCAATGTAAATGACCTCGGCGCACAGAACAGAAACGCTCAGCAGGTGCCGCCACAGGGACAGAGGCGCCAGCCTCAGCAGGGGCAGCAGCAACATGATCCGCGCCGCGAACAGCGCAGACCGAATCCCAATAATCAGCCCGGGCAGAATCCGAACGGCGGGCAGCAGAATAGCGCTCCTTCGCAAAAAAAGCCGAAAAAGAAAAGCCGTGCGGCGAGAAGTATATTTATAGTTCTTCTTGTGCTTGTGCTTATCGGTTCGTGCGTATTTGGCGTTGTGTATTCAACGGCAAGCAAGATTGACTATAAGCCCGAGACACATCAGGACAATGTCTATGTCGATTCGTCAACTCTGATGCACGACAGCAAGGTGACAAATATTCTGCTTATCGGTGTCGACGGTTCAAGCTCCGATACTTCATTGCGTTCCGATACCATGCTCATGGTATCAATAGACCGCAACAACAAGAAGATAAAGCTGACTTCTTTCCTGCGCGACACATGGGCTGTTATTCCGTCGACAAAGTCTTATAACAAGCTTAACGCCGCCTGCTCTTACGGCGGAGCGCAGCTTGTCATGGACACTATAGAATATAACTACAATGTCAAGATAGACCACTATATGCTCGTCGGATTCGATATGTTTGAGACAATAATCGACTCGGTCGGCGGCATTGATGTTGAAGTGACTGAAAAAGAGGCGCAGTTCATGCGCGCCACAGCGAGAGCGACGAGAGAGATACAGTCCGGCGAGAGCGTTCATATGAACGGAGCGCAGGCGCTTGTCTATTGCCGCATAAGAAAGCTTGATTCCGACTTCATGCGCACTTATCGCCAGAGAAAAGTTATAACGGCTCTTATCAAGAAGGCAAAAACTTCAAATCCGATGACACTTAAGAAGCTTGCGGATACAGTGCTGCCGATGGTTCAGACCGATATGTCGCCCATGGAGCTCACGAAGCTTGTCTTCGGCGCGCCCAAGTATATCGGCTATGATGTGAAATCCGAGCGTGTGCCGCACGAAAATACTTGGAAATCGCAGACAAAGAGGGGACAGTCGGTTATAGTCACCGATTTTGATGCAAATATACAGTTCCTCAAGTCGTATTTGTATTCTGTAGACCCGGTTGAGGATGAGGAAACCACCTAAAACGGAGGGTATAGTCTGAAATATAATAAAATAATATCGCTCAAAGACGGCAGGGAATGCTGCCTGAGAAACGGAACGGAAAACGACGCACAGGAAGTTCTCGATGTCTTTAATCTAACACATGCCGAGACGGATTATCTGCTCACTTATCCCGATGAAAACAGTTTTACCGTTGAACAGGAGGGCGCGTTCCTCAAGGCAAAAACCGAGAGCAGCAATGAGATAGAAATCATTGCGGTCGTTGACGGTAAAATTGCCGGAACCGCCGGAATTGACGCTGTCGGAAACAAATACAAGACAAAACACAGAGCGGAGTTTGGAATAGGCATCCCCAAGGAATTCTGGGGGCTCGGCATAGGGCGTGCGTTGACCGAAGCGTGCATAGAATGTGCCAAAGAAGCCGGATACACTCAGCTGGAGCTCGATGTTGTCTCTGATAACGCAAGCGCGATTTCGCTTTATAAAAAAGTGGGCTTCGTTGAATACGGGAGAAACCCGAAAGGCTTCAATTCGCGTATAAGCGGGTATCAGGAGCTCATCTACATGAAACTTGACCTGTAAAACTACAGATACAACGAAACGGGCGTTATGCTTAAATTGCATAAC